>JAABUU010000059.1_pt1 | contig 259427 bp, 265 predicted proteins | sample 5559301 | NCBI WGS metagenome assembly JAABUU01 (sample SAMN10711884, study PRJNA513360) | rock metagenome | isolation source: Antarctica rocks | place: Antarctica: Victoria Land, Richard Nunatak white | reverse complement strand
TAACCCTAACCCTAACCCTAACCCTAACCCTAACCCTAACCCTAACCCTAACCCTAACCCTAACCCTAACCCTAACCCTAACCCTAACCCTAACCCTAACCCTAACCCTAACCCTAACCCTAAGAGAGCAATTCTTGAACAAATGACTCGAAGTCTTGCAAGTATAGCAGATGATAGACGATCTTGCTGATTCAGAGATAAAAGAGAAAGTAAACTTAACATAATCAATTATCAAAATCATCATTGACAATGAAGTAGCAGCACGTTTATCAGATACGACAGTGACTTTGACGATGACAGTGCAAAGCTGACTGCGTAGCTGATAGTTGACTCGCTGTTTATTATTCACATCTTGAAGAAAGATTTTTAAGCGAGTGAGCGAAGTAAAATTCTCTGAACAGATTGATAGAATGTTCTGCAAGCGATTATTGATTTTATTCTGAAGATCGTTCATCAGAGTACAATCATCGTATTCGAGATAGTTGAATAGCTTCATAAAGTTGAAGTAGAAGACATTGAAAGACTTTTCTGCTTGTCTCAGAGCATTGTACTCATGATGACACTTTTGATTTCTATTCAGTTCATCGTATATTTCTTTCAGATGCTCAAATAGCTCGTCGATCGAGATGTATGAATGCAAAGCATCATGTCGACGTCAAGCAAAGATGTGCTCAGCAGCATCATCTTCTAGTCTAGATATCACATAGACAATACAGATATTTTTATTATTGAAGTGATTGACATTTGTCTGAAGCTTGTCGTTCATCTTGATTCTTCAACTGTCTCATGTTGATTCATCTTCATCAGTGAATACATTATTGAATAGAGTGAACGACTCACGTCGAGTATGATTCTCGATAGATTGACGAGATAGAGATTTCGTAGACTGACGAGATTGAGACTGATTTGCTGAACGCTGTCTCTTTTTTAAACTCAAGACTTTCTCTTGTAGATCGACGATAGTCTTTTCTTGAGTGTCTATTGTCATTTGATTGATTTCTAACTCATCAAGTTTCTTGATGTGATTGACTTGAACATTGATTCATTGCTTGTTGAGTTTCAAAGTCATGTCTCATTGATCTCTTAGCTCGATCAGCATCTTGATGATCTCGTCTGACTGATCAATAGCTCATTGACGAAGTTGTTGACTCATGTTGATGTTTCATGAAGTAGCAACATTCTGAAATTCAGCTGAAACATTGAAAGAAATAATAAAAACGCGTCTGCTAGCAATGCTTCTAAGCAGACAAGCTGTTCGTGACTCGACTGATTCGAAGTCACGTGTCATTGTGAGAAAGATAAATAGATAGATTTGATTGAGTGATTGATTTGATAAATTTGAGTAAATTTGAGTAAATTTGAAGATGTGTTTTGATGAAAGTAATTCAAAGAATTTCTTGCGAATTTTCTGAATAAACGAAGTAGATTATTTCGTATCATCTACACGTCGATAGCAGAGTAGTTGATTAGCATTTATTTACTGTTAGAAGTCGATCTAGAGCGAGTCATAGAAATGTCATTTAACTAATAAATAAATGCTAAGAAAGAAAAGTATCTACAGAAAAGAACTCGATTTTTATATGTGTATTTCTCAGCTCTGTGCTAAACTTGATTGAGTTGACGTCTTACATATATGATGCAGAGTCTCAATGATATCATCTCTAGATCACATTCTCGCTAGACTCAATTAGAATGAAATCAGGCGAAGACTAGATGAAAAATAGACGAAGACTAGAATCATAACAACTTTCAGTAATTTCTTCAGCGTTCGTGTGCTTGATTTTGATCTCAAAAGCGAAACTTCAGAAGCTGTTTGCTCAGTTAGATTTTGATGATTCTGAATGTGCATTGAACTTATCAGTATGCTGATATCTTGAGACGAAATTGCTCAGAAGAAAAGAGATACTTTGATAGTTGAAGTTTTCTTGACTGCTAAATTTACACACGTCATGATGATCTGCGTTCAAAAACTTTATGATTTCATCAGAATAATTAAGAAATGACGAATCTTTATTCATTATCATCTTCAAGTTATTAGTTCAATATGCAATGATTTTTGAAATCATTGATCAGACTTATCATGTATTTTGAGACAATTGAAGTCTTCAATGTTTTGTAAAAAAAGACTATAGACTGTATCTGATCAGTCACATCTCAAAAAGAATCATTCAATTCAGATATTGATGAAGATTTTCAACTAAGCTCTGCAACATACGCTTTCAAACTATGACTGAATGATGAAATAGACAACAAGCGATTCAGATAGTCTGTGAGACTGTTGTCGTGATGAGATGTGAAAAGAAACAGCACAGCACGAGTTTGCAAGATGATTTGCTTGTATTCATCGTTACTCTGATCGTGAATGTAAGTCTGTGATCGTCTCAGTCAGCAGAAATCAACACATGATTCGCTGTCTGATAGCTGATTCTCGCTCTTGACGTTCAAGCGCAATTTATATTGATGATCGAAATTTGATCAACGAAAACTCACAGTGCATCAACCTTCTTGAAGACAAGATCATTCATCGAATGAACAACAAAAATAATTGATCTCTGATATACGAGTGAGCAAAAGCTGTTCGAATTTGAGTCAAAGCTTCTCACCTTGCCAATATCTAGATCATTTCGATCTTCAATATCTCGTTCGAATTTCAAATTGAATAGCAGATTCCTTGCGAAGTCTGAGATACTCGATACGCTATTTGATTCTGTGTTTCTATAGTCAACATTGTAGCCAAAGCTCATGATTCTTGCGCTGCTGATCTCGAGTTCGAGCGATAGTCATAACTTTGGCCAAAATCGATTCGAATCTTCGTCGTAGCATCACGTCTTCTCGCTCGATTCGCCTAATTCGTGCACAAAGATGATGTTCGTCAAGAGCGCTTTTGATGGGGCGAAGAGAACATGAAGTTCAGAAGAATCAGATTGAGCGTTTGCATTGTCTTCTCTACGATCAGCAGTAGAGCTGAAAGGACTGTTGCTTTTGAGATGATGCAAATGTGACGACTAAATGATGAAGGGTCAGCTTCGATGATATGCTTACAATGTTTTCGCATCGTATCATAACGAAGGATATGAATCACATAAGGAAAGTGCCTGTACAAGTCGACAAGCAAGGAAGTCAGCATCTCAGCCATCAATTTTCTCGAGGCTTGACTTATCAGAACGTTGCGAGAATGATTGTAATATGAAGGCTTCATCAATGACAGGACAGGCGAGACTATCGTTGCTGCAGCTCTTAAGTTAGGCTGATATGCAAGAGTCTGGGTCACGAAGCGGGCGGGAGGGTGATTGGTGTGTACAACTTGGTACTATCTTACCTGACGAAGATGAATTACCTTATCTGACGAAGATGAATTGGCAATTAGACAAGGCTGTCATCGTCGAGCAAGTGGAAGGAAAGATCAGCACAATCGTTCAAGCGATACATTCATCGCTCGCTCAAGGCTACCTCAACCATTAATATACTGATTGCAACACAGAGTTGACTGTTCTAGCATTCTACAAAGCAATGCAGGCCTCAACGGAAATATACATGGTACCCGATCTTGAGCGAGCAGCCTTCGTGCAGAGTAAGCTTGGTGGTAACTTCTCTCTGAATGATGCTGTACTCGAGGGTATGTCTGTCAATAACAGAATCTCACATGGTATTGACAAGCCATGTAGCACTGCCTTCAGGAACGAAAGTCATCTCGGCAGACAGCTTTGAAGCCTCTGCTTGGTTCATCACTGCACGCATCGATGCAGTGACAGAACAAGGTGCGCCGGTTGGGTTTTTCCTCAAGGTGCAATCAGGCAGCTTTCCAAGCCTTTGCAAGGGGCGAGCTATAGATTGCATTGACTGATATCAAGGTCGTGCAGTGCTTAGCGACAGAAGAAGGTCGAGCTCAACTCGAGGGCGAGTACCATGCGATGTCCGAGCTACAAAGAACGGTTCCTCATTTGATATCGTCTCCAATTGCGTGCGGAAGGTTTCGCCTCGCTAGCCCGTCGACATACTTTTTCCTCATAGAGTTTGTCAACGTCAGCAACAAGCTTCCTGACCCTGTTCAGCTTGGCCTTCGCCTCGTCGAATTACATCACAAGAGCGTCTCTTCAACCGGTCAATTCGGTTTCCACATCATCATCTACGATGACAATCTTTCACACAATGTTGAATGAAACGACAGCTGGCCCGACTTCTTCGTCAAGCTTCTACATAGTGCTTACGAACATGACAAAAGAATCAATGGGTTCTGAGAGAAGCTGGAAACATTGTTCACACGGGTCATCGATATCGTGATACCGCGATTGCTCGAGATCTTGAAAGCAGATGGAAGGAAAATAAAATCGTGTCTAGTTCATGACGACCTTTGGGAAGGAAACGTGGGCACTGAGTACAACACGGGAAAGATCTACATCTTCGACTCATGTGTCTATTATGCTCATAATGAGATGAAGCTAGGGTCGTTGACAGTGAATCATCATCGTCTTCGAGTCAAGGTCTACAAGAGGGAGTATCTGCGTCACTTCGAGGCCAGTGAGCCGGTTAATGAGTGGGATGATCGCATACGTTTGTACAGTCTGAAAGAGCTCTTCATCAATTCTGCTCTTTTTCCAGGCTCGCAGGTCAGGGCCAGGTAATTCTTTGCCAACGAACAATCGGAAGACAACGTAAGCTTACGTGTAATCTAGGGCCTACGAAACTCTCAATTACTTGGTTCGCAAATTCCCTTCTCCACATATCGTCGAATTGCAGAAATCGCCTGCGTGAAATGTCAAGTCGACTAGTAATGCTATCGTCGAGCTCTTCACACAGGGAAATGGACATCAACAATCAGACCTTGAGTTCTTAGATTTCGATGCTCAGGCCGATGAGAAATCTTTGAACAAGGGAAACGACCAGTCTTTTCAGGAGACGCCGTGCTTGAACAGCGACAGTACTCAGCTATTCGTTATAAAGCAGACGGAAGCAGAGTATGATATTCTCAAGGAAGACATTGCAAAACACGCGTCCGATGAGAATGATCAGACTCATATTGCTGGAATCATGCAGAGCCTTGATATAGTGAAGAATGATTCTTGCATAGAAGTCGTCGCCATTCAACAGGCTGAAGTGAATGTTCTTTTCATGATCTATAGCGATGCTGATTCAGAAGAATCTGCCTTGAAGCTTGTTCACAGTGTCAATTCAGCTTGGGAATTGAATTCAGGCACAGTGGAGGTCGTTCGATTCACAGACGGCATCATGAATATCGTTCGTCATTTCTCACACTACTCTGGCTTCTCTTAATGTGTCTGACTAACATTCATAGCTTCTGAAACTGACCAAAAAGGTCTTCGGACGATCTGACAGCGTGAACGAGGAAGAAGCCGTACTATTGAGAGTCTATGGCAAGGATTCAGACGTTCTGATTGATCGGGACATGAAAGTCGCAACACACGCGTTGCTTGCAGCGTGAGGACTTGCGGCATCACTTCTTGCTCGCTTCCGCAATGAACTGCTATACGGGTACACGTCGAATCGTGTCTGTACTCCTCAGAATCTTCAGAAAGAGACGGTATGACGTGCTGTTGCAGCTCGGCTAGGAGAATGGCATGCTCGTCTTTCTCTGCCACTACTCGATGCCGTGAAATCACAAGATGAGCTTGCTGCAACCAACGCTTTAAATGATCAAGTTATTACTGATCGCTCTCAATCAGCAAATATATGAAGCGTGATTCGGAAATGGATCTCTGCGCTCTCAACTCGCAATGAGACGGAAGAAGCTCAGAAGGCGGTTCTTCAGAAAGAAGTGGAAAAGTCTTATGGGGAATTAAATCATGATCGAGGTCTCGAACATCACGATGTAAGTACTAATTAGACTTCGTTAGTGATTCAACCTGACTCAACATATCTGCAGCTCGTGTTGGGACACTGCGATCTTCTCACCGCAAATATAATTCTTCTCTTGGAAGAAGACACGCCGTCGCATGATTCTGATGGCGTCACGCAAGCCAAGACTCTCAAAGAAAGAATTCGTTTCATTGACTACGAATACGCTGTTTCATGCCCGGCAGCCTTTGACCTTGCCAACCATTTCGCAGAATGGGGTGGCTTCGAATGCGATTACAACTTGTTGCTCACGAAAGCGGTGCGGCGAGCTTTCATCGAGGAGTACGTTGAAAGTTACAGCCGATACGCTTCTCTTTCGAACACGATGTCAAGCTTCGTGGTCGACGATCTGCTTGCTGACGCCGATCGGTATCGTGAAATTTCAGAGCTTTACTGAGGTGTTCAGGCTCTGATACAAGACGCGATCTCTGATGTCGATTTTGATTGGGTGTCGTATGGTGCCGTCAGACTGGCAGAGTATTGGGCATGGCGAGCAGAAGTAGATAATTCGCGAATAAACGAAGGGAAGGAGATGTCGCTGAGAGAGCGAAGGTGAGCTCTATCGGAGTGAGATTGGCTCTGCAATGATCAATCACGGCTGGACGATATATGAATGTGAACTGTGTTTTCTTGTCGTCTACCTTCGCCATGTCTGTTCTACTTCTCTCCGTTACGACACTTATATGAGCTCACAGCTTCTGGTGGTCGACGATCATTCAAAGCCTGTAGCAACAAGATTATCAGTCAACGACCGTCAAAAGGTCAATCAGAAGATGCTATCTCAATCAAGCGAGAGTCTTCGAGTCGCAATACACAAGGTAGTAGCATTGTCTGAACAAGGCGATTAGCACGCGACCCCGCTTCTGTGAGCCATCGCAATAAGACTTTTTATTCATAATGACTATCTTCTTGGGTCACATTCTTCGCATGAAGATCTTCATTCATTCTTCAAGGCTCGGCCAGCAGCAAGTAAGATCCCTGAGTGTCAGTAGGAGCGGCTGAACTATCGGAACAAGCTACATACACATAGCATCCGATTCGCTTGTCATTGCGGAATCAATTCGCATCTTCGCAGCCTCAGATGTCTGTTTCACAAAACGCTGAGCTAGGTAAACGCTGCATCGTCTATGGCACCTTCGACCTCTTCCACGAGGGTCACAGGAGACTTCTGCAGCGTGCACGTGCTCTGGCATCCCACCTAACGGTAGCAATTTCCACGGAGAGCTTCGACCTGATCGAAGGCAAGCTCAACATTCGTCAAAGTCTCGTGCAACGTATTCACGCAGTGAAAGCTTCTGGGTTCGCAGACGAGGTCATAACAGAGAAATACTACGGTCAAAAGTCTCACGACATTCAGAAGCTGAAGATCGATATCTTGGTCGTTGGGAGCGATTGGATCGAGGTTCACGATTACTTGCGCAAATACTGCGAAGTTGTCTATCTGGAACGCACGGCGGGCATCTCAAGTACTCAATTACGAGGCGAGCTACGAATAGAAGTGGTAGGCTGTGGTCGTGCTGCTAAGACATTCGTCCATGAAGCGATTCTCGTGAGCGAAGTACGCGTCGAAGCAGCATTCTCGCCTTCTGAACTACGATTACGAGCTTTTGCAAAAGAGCACGGGGTATCTCATGTCTCGGCTACGCTCGTTGATCTTCTAGCAGCAGTTGACGCCGTGTATGTCGCTTCACCGCACTCAACGCACGTGTCCTACACCACGCAGGCTCTGGCGTCAGGGAAACACGTCCTCTGCGAGAAACCTCTCTGCTTCATCAAGCGCGAGGCCGAAGAACTGTACTCTCTCGCATCAGACAAAAGCCTCGTACTCCTCGAAGGCATCAACATCGCCTACTTCCCCTGCTTCCAACGAATCGTCTCAGCCGCCGAGAGCGGGAAAATTGGAAAAGTGCACGGGATATTCGTCACTTGCACGATCCTCACACCACCGAACGGCAGAGAATACGACAAGGCACAAGATGGGAGGAGTATTTCCAAGCTCGTCAGTTATCCCTTGCTCGCCACCATTAAAATTCTTGGCGCATGCGAGATGCAGAGTGTCAAAGTGAAGTCAATCTACGATGTCAAAGCAGGCGTCGATATCTTCTCACGCATCGACATCTCCTTCAACGACGTCATCGCCACGGTCACAGTCGGCATCGACGTTCAAGCTGAAAGCGATCTCGTCATAGCGGGGATCAAAGGACACATCTACGTGTCCGCATCGTGGTGAACTGCTAGCTCGTTTGAAATGAGATTCGCAGATTCGGCGCGGTGTGAGAGGGTGCAGATGAAGGCGAAGGGAGCGGGGTTGAGGTATGAGATTGCGGAGTTTGCGAAGTGCATCAGTGAAGGAGGGAGGGAAAGCTGTTTTTTGACGAGGGGTAACTCAGTAGGGGTGGCGGGGTATATCGAGCGGGTCAGGGCGGAAGGAGAGTGATTAGAAGTGGCAGAGTGAATTTGGGTTGTGGGCGTGGAGAGCAGTTCATCCTGATCGGGCAATGCGTATTCTCAATCATCTTGGCGGCGAGGAAAGATCAGAGGCTCTGCTCTTGATGCGGACGCTCTGAAGATGCAGTACTCGCATCGTACTTAGATACTTTCAGTCAGAGTAGGCTTACTGTGAGCTGCCTCAAGCCATATATAGCGAGATATATTGCCAAAGAATCAAGCTGTTCATAGAAGATTTAGATGGAGGTTGTATCGCGACGGCACTGATTTCTGTTAGACCCGAGACAGGTGGTATTATCACGATCCGAATACTTCGTAAAATTCTAGCAAATAGCTATTGGTTCACCTTACTTCTTTATCCGTATTTAAGAAATAGAATAGATATCACGAACATCTTTAGCGATGAGAGAGGTTTAGGTTTTCTGATACCCGAGCTCGAAATCTCATTCCGAGCATACATATCATGTTCACCAACACGACACTCAGAACGTCGAGAGTCGCTAATCTAGTAGCAAAGAAGACAAATTTCGAGCAGCTCAACCTCTTCTTCTTCGACCTCTCAGATTTGTCGAACATCGCTAATGATATCAATATCTTAGTTGCGAAAGCATATAGAATTAAAATTCTTTCAAGAATGACGATTTGAATGCGAGTTGTAATGATGTGAGTGAAGAAGGGTTGATGAGAGGCAAAGAGTCGATAATAGGAATGAGATTAGATAGATAGAGTAAATAGGGTGAAAGAGGGAAAGAAAGAAGAAGAATGATATATAAACAGAATTGAAGCGGATGAAATGTGACGGGAAAGCAAAAATAAACAAGTAAGGTGAAGAAGCGAGCAGAAGACGAATGAGAGAAAACAAGTTAACGAAAAGGCGAAGATCTGACAGAAGAAAAATCCGAAAGCTGAAAGCTAAAGAAAGCGGAAGTCCTTAGACTAGACCCGGGTTAGGCCTGCCAAGGCATGCCTCAGGCTACGTCACGCCTACGATATTTAATATGTCAATGGTTGTGCCGTGCCCGACTTGACAATGCTTGGCAAACTTCCTATAGTCGGCCGCTTCCCTCGAGTTATCGAGGACTTCTTAATAATTAGCTCTACTATAATATATATCTATACTGTGCCTGCTTAGAATATCACATTGCCATATAACCCATACAAGTCCCGTCTACCCTACTGGTAGGCCGGGTTCTAACACCTGCCAAACACCCTTCATAGCTCCCTTCATAACTCTCTTCATGACTCGCTACTAAGCACCCTACATAGTCAACAGTTCGTTTAAATAGATGGTTAAATAACTAGTTATATAATTAATTAATTGATTTATTTAATGATTAATAATGATCAGTCGAGAATGAAAAGATCTGTTCAGCTAGTACTACATTAAAGTCGCTTTAGTCATATCTTTCAATCAACTCAATCTTACATAGCAATATCTTAATCACTTCACGTCTTGAAATCTCAGTTACCACAATGTATTTACATGTTGAATGGTTAATTCATACTCAACAACTCACTAGAATCTTTGAGGAAACGAAACAGGTCTGTAATCTTGATATACGAGGACAAGAGAGCAGATAGGCATGTAGATATATATTGAACTATCTAGTAGGTTGAACATACGGGATGATCGATGAAGGAAAGAAGTGGGCGAAGGGTAAATACCCATTCACTAGCGCCGGATTAATGCGAAGATTGCTCCGCCGGATCAATGCGGAGATTCCTAACCACAGGGGTAACAGTACTGTTTCCTGTTTTCAACACTTCCTCTTAGGAATTGAAGCTCCATATGAAGCTATTCAGGCCCTCTACTGACTGTATATCCATGCTCTTTTACTCGCCGGCGCCATGCTCGGCGGGGGTAGCTTCACTTCTTGAAGCTAGTCCCATGACTGATCTGAACCTCAGGAATTTGCCTGACTTCAGAGGCTTGATGAGGCCGTCGGCCACCATTTGATCGGTGGGTATGTATTTCAACCTAATTGCTCCCTCTTCTACCTTGTTCCGGACATAGTGATACGACGTATCAATGTGCTTGGCCCGGGGGTGATTGACGGGATTGCTACCCATTTTTATAGCCGCTTGGTTGTCAGCTAAAATGGTAGTTGGATTCGTATTCGAACCATCATATTTCACCTCTTTCAATGCTTGAACCAGGAAGGTCAATTCCTTGGCTGCATTACATTCGTCGACGTATTCAGCTTCAGCAGATGACGTGCTAACGCATTGCTGACGTTTGGAGCTCCAGCTAATTGGTTCATTCCATAGGAAAAACATATAGCCGAAGGTGAACCTTCGGGAATTCAAGCAATCCGCATGGGCTGAATCGGTATATTCAAAGAATTCAGCTCCCCCAACTCTCTTCACTTTGGAAGGTCCGTATCGAAGCCCCAGCTGAGCAGTTCCGGCTAGATAACGAATGATTTGTTTGACAGCTAGGTCATGGTCGGGGGTAGAATTCGCCGAATATCTGCTGCATTTGCTCACTGCATAGGCTATGTCTGACCGTGTTTGACAGGCTACTCACATCAGTGTTCCGATGATTGATTGGTAGCCCCCTATTTCTTCAGGGGTAGCTTGGTACTCGACCCACTCCTTGAACTTTCAATAGACGTTCTTTTTGAGCTGGCACCTGTGATGCATCGGTGTTTTAGTTGGGCTGCAGTCGCTCATGCTCAGGAGCTCGATGGCTCGCTTGATATAGATGCTTTGGTTGATTCAAAGAGTTCGTTCAGCTCTATCACGAGTTATGTGCATTTCTAGATACCACTCGATTGAGTCAAGGTCTTTCATTTGAAAGCGCTCTGCAAATTGCAGCTTCAGTGCTTCGATATCGGATATGTTCGATCCTAGAATGAGTAAATCGTCTACATAGATAGCGATAATGATGTCATTATCATGAATGAACACTGAATGGTCAATTTCTACCCTTTGATAGCCGATGGAGATGAGGTAAACTTTCAGGGTTGCATACCATTCCCGAGGCGCCTGTTTTAGTTCATATAGAGCCTTGTTTAGGCGACAGGCCAAAAAGGTTTCATTTGATTCTTTTTGCTCAAACCTCGAAGGTTGCTGCACTCAGACCTCTTTCTTTAGGTGTGCTTCTAGAAAAGCGGTGACGACGTTCATTTGTTCGACTTCGTAGTCATATTTGACCGCCAATGCTAGAAGCATTTTGATGATCGTGGCTCTGACCATCGAAGCAAAGGTCTCGTCATAGTCAATTCTCTGCTTCTGACGGAATCTCTTACACACTCACCTAGCTTTGTATTTGATCACCTCCCCTTTGAGCCCTCGCTTAATGGTAGTTACCCAGCGCGTCGGCAGTATTCGTCGGTTCGGCGAAGGTGTCCTCAGGGTAAAGGTGTCACTTTTGATGTGAGCGTCGAGCTCACTTCTGAATGCGAGCTTTCATTGTTCCCAATCGGAACTAGCTCTAGCATGTTTCACTGTTTGTGAAGTATTCGATTCAATTTGAACTCGGTTTGCTCTACTGGCAAAGCCCCGATTATGATCTTTGGCTCAGAGGTCGTTGAGAGCTCTGTAATCAACAGGTCCAGCGATAGCCCGTTTGAAACGTCCGCTCGAAGCATCAGAATCGCTTGAGCTATCTGGCTCGCTTGATTCTAGTTCTGGTGGCCTGCTTCTAGCTTTCTGCGAAGCGGCTGGTGTTTCAGGTACGGTTGTACGTTCCGGAGTAGCAGGTGAAGTTCTTGCTGGGTAATCGTCGAGGATTTTCGCGATCTTCGCATTTTCAGTGCTTATTATCGGGGAAGGTTTTGACGGGGAAGGTTCATCTTCGATTTGATCATCGAAGGATAGTACCGAAAGGTCTTCATCATATTCTTCGGCTTCGGTGACTATCTCGTTCCATTGAATATGACTAGATATTAGTACCTTCTTACCGTTCCACAAGCGGAACTGGTTGGCTTCCTCGTAGCCCAAAAACTGACATTTTAAGCTCTTGTCATCGAGCTTTCGGCGAGCTTCCTCCACATGGTGGTAGGCTATGCATTCAAACGTATGTAGGTAGCTAAGGTCAGGCTTCTTGCCATGCCATGCCTCATAGGGAGTTATATTGTTCAACGCAGTGGTAGGACTCCTGTTCTTCAGGTAGGTGACAGTCATTATTGCCTTCTTCCATAGTCTTATCGGCAATTTGGCGCTAGTCAGTATAGCGCGAGTTCGTTCAAAAAGAGTGCGAAAACATCGCTCTGCAACCTCATTTTGACTCGGGTTATATGGTGTCGTCGGCTCCCATTTGACCCCATGCTCTTTGAGCAATTCAATGATTTGATGATCAGCATACTAACCTTCATTATCTGAACGCAGTCGATGAACCGAAGTGCTTCGAGTCTTCATCAATTTCAGGTAATCCCGAAGTACGCCTTTTAGTTCGGATTTTCGTTCTAGTAGGTAGGTGGTCGTATGTTCGCTGTAGTCATCAATCATAGTAGCCACATATTTAGATCCTCCATCGATCTTAGGTATCTTACCATCGTCGGCGAGGTCCGTATGTACTAGCTCACCTACTTTGGTGGCTCTGATGTGGGGTTTTCGGCTTGACGTTCTATGTTGCTTGCCTATGGCACAGGCCCCACATACCATTTCTGGGGATTCCTTGTTTTCTAGGCTATTTGTCGAATTCACATCGATGCCGGTGCTCATGTTGGTCAGGCGTTTGACGTCTGCCATATTCAGATGAGCTAATCGTTTATGTCATTGACGCCATGACGTCTTGGCTGATCCTGAACTGCTTGCCAGGATGACTGATTTTGGGAGAATGAATGATGTATTCACGAAATAGGCTCCCCCTTCATTTCTCGAGCCAGTGAGGACGACGGCACCCTTTGAATTCATAAATCGGAATCTGCCGTTCTTTATACTACACGTATACCCTTTGGCTTTCACCTGACCGACTGACATCAAATTATAGTGTAGTCCTGGACAGTGGTAAACATCGATCAGCCGGATTTTGGTTGGTTGATCGTTCAGCGAAATGTCGATCATAATCGAACCTTTTTCGACAATGGCTACTGCTTCATTATTTGCAGTAACAATGCTGTTATCGGTGACCTTCCGGTATGACTGTTTATCGAACAAGTTCTCGTCGTAGCAGACATGATCCTCAGCTCCGATGTCTATTCACCAGGCGTTGGTACGACTGCCTGCTCGACAGGCGAAGGAGATCTTCATAGTTCTGACTATTCTGGCTTCGGAGTCGGTGGTCAGGTCCTTCTTTTCCTGACTAGGCTTCCATCCTTCTGAACGAAGCTTAGAATATAGATATCAGCAATTCTCTTGCCTGTGACCCGGTTGCTCGCAATGAAAACATTGTTTATCCGAGCCCTTTCGAGAGTTCTTGAATTTTGACTTCTTGCCATCAAACTGAGCTATCATGCTCTTGGAACTGGAACCCTCTCATCGTTTGATCTCTTATCGTGGTCGACTAGAGCGATGGTCATATCCTCTATGAATAAGCCGGTTTTGTTGACCTTGGCGCTCTGTATCAAGCCGAAGATGTACGGTTCTAGATTTTCGTTGAGACCTAGAAGAAAGAGATTGCTAAGCATTCAGAGTGCTACTGCATTACCGATGTCTGAACACCTGATGGCAGCTCGCTTGAGCGAGTCAGCATAGTCCTGTATGGAATTGAAATCCGATTGCTTCGATTGAGTGAGTTCTTTGGTCGCCAGATATAGAGTGGTCAAGTTCGACTGCTCATATTGAGTCTTCAGGATAGATCACATCTTGATGGCGTCTTCTATTTTGGCTATATGTACCCTGGGTCCCTGTTCGATGCTGAAGGTAATCACACCGCAGGCTCTGTCGTTCTTGTCTTCCCAATTAAGGATAGTACTGACGTACTTCTTTTTGGCTGCTGTCTTGGATTCAGAATCCGGGATTACCGGTTTCTCCAGCTTCCCCGAGGTGACCCACCAGAGACCTTTGGCTTTCAGGGTACTGGTTATATCTACCTTTCATGACTCGTAATTCTCGCTCCCCTTTAGCTTAGGGAACCGATAATTATCCGAACCTTCCATTGTTGTATGGTGGTTGAGGTATGGAGGGGATGGAGGTCGATAGGGGAAATATCCACCGATTTTGGTGACAGCGAGTTCGATGCTTCTGCCCTTTGTTATTTTTTGCGGTAGCGGTAATAGCGCTAACCCGGGCTCATAACCTCTTGGTATTCGAGGACAAGAGAGCAGATAGGCATGTAGATATATATTGAACTATCTAGTAGGTTGAACATACGGGATGATCGATGAAGGAAAGAAGTGGGCGAAGGGTAAATACCCATTCACTAGCGCCGGATTAATGCGAAGATTGCTCCGCCGGATCAATGCGGAGATTCCTAACCACAGGGGTAACAGTACTGTTCCCTGTTTTCAACATGTAAGACACTTAACCGAGATGCTTCTCCCTGTCCTGAATAGTGGCTGCCTGATAAATCAAACGAACCTTTTAAATTCATGAGCTGAGGATTTAAAGGGTTAACACTGGCGAAAGAAGAAGAGCGAGGGTCCGGGAACAATATTCATCATTGCCTCATGTAGAACAACATTTGTGGACTGAGAATAGTAGCAAACGATGGCTAGGTTCACGCGGCCCTCAGCTCGTAGGTGACGCCGCCTTGATAATCAAATGCTTCACACACCCAACCTGGATGCATGATGCCCGCTAGCTTGTATCTAATGTGCCGTCCTGTCCACTCTCATGGCGATCACCCACATCGTTCGTATTCTCGGCGATCTTAGGATCAGGTTTGGCGTCGTCTCGTGAAAACGTGGGTGAAGATGCGCTCGAAGCAGAGTCTAACGTTGTACAGCGTAAGTACAGGAGATGATGAAAATTTGTTTTGACTCGAACCTTTCTTGTTACGTATGGTCTTGATCCTCGTTCGTAGAAGCTCGAACACGACATCCTCATCTTGCAGGAGCTTATCAGCAATGTAGCGATTGTCGGTTTCTCGTAAATGCTCAAGATAGCTTGCGACCTTCGCTCGCTGAACGTCGGCGCCCAAACTATTCCATATTGGAGGATCAGGGCCGTGAAAAACTGGAATGCAACCCTGTCTGGCAATCCCATGCGAACAGGCTGCGAGCAATGGGTAGAAAGCTTGAAACAGTTTGGAATACAATGATCCCAGGATAACGCTACCACAAAAGATGACTGAAACGCCATACGAAAATCGAAACTGGACCTTGCGGTTTCCCGGTAGCACTTCCTTCTTTGGGTTTCCCACCGGAGAACGCTCAAAGGCAAGATCCGCGAGCGCATTACACGGCAACCAAAGGACGTGGTTATAACCAGCTGTGTTGGTCTTGATGTAGTCCAGCCAAACGATAGTAACATCGGAAGTACTCGTATACGGCGAATACCAGTCCCATATTTGGCTTGTCATCCAGCTTGTCTCTTTCATCTTTTCCAAAAGGGTTGCCCTCGCCATGACCGATTGGTTTCACCCCACGCTGTGTCCTTCTCGATTGTGGCGTCTCATCGACAACGTCAATGAGCCTCGACAAATCACGACCGGCGAAGCCCTTGCCACCCTGGATCCCGTCATAGATTCTTGGAATCCCCAACCTGCCGGTACCACCCCGCCAACACCCAACCGCTTCTTCTCCGGAGAGCTGAGACCCAGTAAAAGGGGGCGAGGGTCACAAGTGTGGTGGTGGAAGTCGTATTATTTGTACTAGAGATGAATAGCAGTGGAACCAATGCAGTTCAGATGGCACACCTTATAGTGAGATGATGTTCACTTCAATTGTGACTAACTGCTGACGCAAGTGTTCCAGTATGGCAATGAAGCATGTATAAGACGTCGATATTCCGCGGCGGTAATCTAAGTCATTGTGCCAAAGTCAAGTGATCGGGAACTACTCGCCTCCTGAGACAGGTGGCGCTGGGACAAGGAAAAGGGATTACCAAGCTTTTCATGAAGATTGATGCGTCATATATCGATCCGCTTTGGAGAGATTGAGTTATGAATGGGTAGAATCATTGCTTGCTTGTATCTATCAATTAGCTCAGACGGTCATGGAAAGTCCTCCCTCGCTTTTTGCTTGGACCATGTCAATGCACTCATGCTCGTACTTTCTTTCGTGTCGCAAAGAGGACGGTGCACTATTTCCCCTGTCCCTCCTATCTAATTGTCGTTTCCTGTTCATAGGACCTTCAGGAATTATAGTAGTTGCAATTGGCAATAGAGACGTCTTGGAAGAGGTCAAAATGGTTCTCAAGATAGAAGCACTTGGTTGTGCGGAGCTGTAGATAAGAAATACCAGTTAGCCAGCTCAGACCTAACGTAGCATTATGAAGAATGATATACCTCGCCAAGTCTGTCTTCAGAATGTGCTCCCAGTGAGACATCCTAAGGCGTTGACATATTGACACAATGTGTCTGTCTTGCCGATTTCGCCGACGTAATTTAGTTTTACTGATGTGTGTCTTGCCACATTCCCATACCTCAAACAAGCTACAGTACAGTTGCTTAGTGTACTTCTAGTGGGAAAGGTCCTTCCATAGTACCAGAAACACAGGTCTTTACTTGGTTAACCAATTCTACTGATTTGATTAACGGGTATTGTTTTTTACAAATGAACTTTCACACGTTCACCTATGAACCTTCCGATTAGTGCTTCATCTGCAACATGGATTAGTCGTGAATAAGTTATCAATCTATCGGTTTCATACCTATCGTTGAAGGATTTTGAGTGCGAATCTTATGGATCAACCAATCACCACGCAAGAATCTAGGTTTTGACCCTTTACGGTCGTCAAGTATGCCTATAAAAAAAGAGAAACCGTGTCTCCTGGCTTAAGCAGTGATGACCCACTTCCTTGAGCAAGAGTCTCCGAAGTAATGATGGGCATGCTGCCTAATCACTATAGGAAAGTGCGGTACCTCCTCACTTCTATACGGTCCAATCTTTCGCTGGCGGCGTTCACAATTCGGTCGGAAGCGAGAATCGGACACCTTTCTATTGATACAGCGTCCTCGTGTTTCTGACAGCTACATTATTCAGCTTTCGTGCTTTTGAACACATCTTTGGCCTTCAAGAATGAAAGATCGGCAGAAAATCGATACCCTGTTTGCTTCCCACGAAATTGATTAACCCAACAATCTTTACAGCCGTCTCGTTGATCAGTGGCCGGTCTGCTCAATCGGCATTCGTAGCCGTAGAGCTCTCAGTCCCGCTGGGTTTCGCCACCAGCGCATGCAGATGGGAGAATTGGGAACTCCGTGGGAGTCTTGGTGAACTGATCAAGGGCCGCATTCACGGACAGGTTCCCAAGCCACCTGGTATCGACGGCGAAGAGTTATACAAAGACGAGAGTCACCCAAACTCGCCCGGTTCGGAGAATAAGCCTCAAATGAAACCTTTTCGAATGTTCCCACTTCTGCTGGTTTCGGCGATCTCTCTACAGCGTCTACGTCGACATCGCACACATTCTTCGAGACATTGTTCCAGGTTCACTCCGCAATATTTCCCTACTCTAACCGGTTAATTCGTTTGGCTTCCACAGATGCTCTTCTGAGCTGTCGCAATTCACTTGACCTGCATCTTTATTCATGTCGTTATTGCTAAGGGTTCATATTCTGCTTCGGAAAGCCGGTCGATCGAAACTTGTTGAGACTAGCTATTATCATTCCACCTGTGTTCACGCTACTTGTTCCGGGTGGCATGGGAGACGTTTTCAAGGGCATGGTGGTTTGGACTCTCTCTTACGCCCTGTGTTTTCGTTGCCCTCAGCACTAGCGCTTTGAGAGTGCTCTTGCAGCCCGAAACACTCAAAGCGTGCGCAGCGGTTTGGCTCATTTATCGCAGTGCATCAATGTGCATTGGCCTTGCTTTCGCCCCGCTCGTGATTCGCCATATCAACGAGAGTTTGAGTCTTGGCGCAAAGAAAGAAACACATCTCTTAGTTCAGGAGACAGAATTCTTTACTCTCTAGTCGACAATAAGATAACGTGGAACTAAGGGTGTTGCAGGGGAAATCGCGTTTTCTCCGTGTAATTTACAACCGATTCCCATTTCTCTATATGAGTGGCGATTCCAATATTGCATGGAATATACTGCGACTAGTATGGTTCCTTCAACCGTCCTCGAAGGCATACGATTCAATGCAATATGTATTTGAGCTTTCGACCATGTTTACTTCATACTATTAGTGTATCGGCTGTATGGTCTCATTACACCTTGACATTTGTAATGTGTTTCCACTGAAGAACCAGCCTATTAATGTCGGTGAAGCCTTTTATTGCACCATCATATTTGAACTCGAAATTAGCAACTGTTCCTTCAAAGGCTGGCCTCGAAGCCTTCACCATTGCAGATAACCTTCGGTTTAGCGTAAAATGCAGCGACGTCTGCGTTCATCAAAGCTTAGCGATGAACGATCCAGGGTATTTTTTCCCGAGATTTTCTCACGCCCGGTACACAAGGCTGGCGACAAAAAGCCCAATCACCAGTCCACCGAGGACGACAGCGAAGATCCCGTAAGCAGTCTTTCTTCCCAGTCCCAAGCTCTTTCGGACAAAGTCTCTATTCAAGTCACGTCTTATTAAAGGAAGTGCGAACAAGAACCCTACTCCCGCCACCCAATATCCAGCAGGAATGATTACGGCCAAGGCGACTTTTGTACTGGCAATATATGCCGGACTGCCACTTGTGTCGCCCCTTAAAGCCAACCCAATGATTTCTGGACCTGCAGAGTATACAAGGACTTGAATTGCTGCCCATACCCCTAATCCGAAAGTCTTGTATCGTGGCGGTAATAAGAGCACAACCAAACTATTCAATGCGCCTAGCCAGAGCTCTGCGGTGAGGTACGCGGCGCTCATGGTGCCGTAGAGTATATTAACGCCCTTGTCCTCACTGCCTCCAGCAACAGATCGAGAGAAGATCATTAGAAGAACGAAGAGTGAAGATACCATACCACCAACTCCGGTCAGATAGATAGGTACCATCTTTGTCCTCCGCCAGAAATATGAGGTCAAAAACCCTCCAAGAAGAACAGCGACAGATCCGACCACACCCACGATAATTCCATAGCGAGAGAGAAGATCTGGATGGGATGGATACAGACTCGAGAGATATGTGGGCATATAATATCCAAATACATTGCCCGAGAGCTGGCGAAAGGACGCCGAGAGTGTGAGCAGCCAGAAAGAACGCATCCGTACAAGATAGCTGAAGGTAGCTGCCAGATCTTTGCGTGCATACGCAAGCTTTGATTTGGTGGAGGTCAAGTGAGGATGCTCTCCCAGATGATTTAGAGACCTAGATTGAACCAATGAGGTCTGTCGCAGAGGCTCCTGGACAAGGAGCCGAACGAACACCGCCACGACAATACCTACGATTCCAATGGCGATCAAAGCAGTATTCCACGGGGTATTTGTCCTAGCAAATGCCACAGCGATCTGGCCGCTAACTGCTTCGCCAATGTACACACCTACGTACAATATGCTAGACCCTGAATTAGCAGACACAGGGGAGAACAACCTTCCATGTGGCACTGCTGACGTACCTTTCACCGATAAAAACGTACTCTTTACCCATCAAGTCACTGATGAGACTTACACTGAGTGCCTCTACTGGTGCCTGGCCAAGGCCCATCCCAATACGTGCCAGCAGGATCTGCCAGAAGTTCTGGCTCAAGCCTTGAAAGATCGCACAGAGGCTCCACCATGTTGCGGCAACAGTTAAAACCCATACTCTAGCACCGGTATAATCAGCAATAAAGGCCGTGGGTAACGCGAACAACGCATAGACGATACCGGTGGCATAGCCAGACAGAATACCATAAGCCGATGGCGATAGACTTATGGAGGCCACCACCTCGGTCTGAAAGTATGAAAGGATAAATTTGTCGTATTGCGCAAGAAAGTAGTTCAAAAAGAGAAGTGTGAGTGATATGATGATACGCCATACGGGCACGGCGGGTCTGTTTATCAGATCACCCTGTACATGTCGAACTTCCACTGTTTCCTCATGTTGGAGAGCCTCAGCTTTTACACCTATCTCCAAAGAAGGCTTTTCCATGTTGTATTTTCCGCAGCCTCCTTTGTCGCAGGATATGAGGTTCTGGTGTTCGTGTAGAGGAGTCTTGCTTGCGCAAACGACAAGAGGCCCGAAGTAAGAAGAATCAAACAGTTCCACTTCTCTGCGTTCTCGGATCGTTTACTGCAAATGGAGCAACAAGTTTTAGATGCCATTGTGGGGATGTGGGGAAGTGGGGAAGTGAGGAAGACTGACTTTTAGTATACCGTAGGTATTATTACATTACCCTTAGAATACTTCGCACTGTAATTTTTCCACATCCGGGTGTTTGATTAGGAATCAGGTCTCATCCGCCAAGAGCAGCTCAACGCCAGCACAGTCCAAGCAACTCTTTGAGCGATCCCAACCCCCACAAGACTAGCCATGATCCAGCACCACCATTCAATCGCCCTTGGCCAAGCCAGCATGGCCGTTAAGATCAGTCCGCTTTCCATGCCTTCGATTAGCGCAGGCCTCATAATCACGCTTGTCAGCTCTTTGGCTTGGGCTCCACCTTTTGATACCCTTTTCTCGGCGACGGCAGCAACGTAGAACAACACGAAATTGTTGATATGAAAGGAGGCTTCGAGGACCGCGACTGCTTTCCAAGCACCGGCCGTGTCATTCCACCCAGCTGCTACGCCAATGGGTATTGAGGAGTAGACGATGAAGTCCCCCAGCAGGTCCAGAAATCCGCCAAGGTCTGAAGCAGTCCCGCGATGGCGAGCCAAAGCACCATCCAAGCAGTCGAGAGCACGATTGAGCGCCCAAAGTATGAGGGAGATTGTAGTGCTTGTCATACTGGCAAAGTAGCAGGAGAGAAGTCCTACGGAAAAAGCGGCGGTAGTTATATGGATTGGAGTAATGAAGCGTGGCACATATTGGCACACAGGCTGGAAGATGCCATCTTTTAGCAATCGCAGCTGAATATCGAACATGATGTATCAGGATAACGAGTTCTCCAATACTTGAATCTCCCAATACTTGAATCTACGCATTTGAGGAAAGAGCAAAGAAACTAAAATATGAGTAATTTTACACAGATGAAATACGCTAACGTATAATACCGGCCGTGGCTTGAACTTTAATTAGGCTTCTTTGGTGATGATGATGAGAGTCTCTTCAATTCTTTTGCATCGATCCTTGCACTCCACACCCTCGAACATGGCCAATGAACTCGATCTTTCCACTCCTGGCGTCCTAACGGATTGCACTCGTCTCCCCCTACTCTTCGACCTTCAGTTGGAGTATACTGGCGGTAATAAGCATTGCAGTTCATGATGCGGAGTCCTCCAGTCTTCATCAACCCTCCCCCAACGGCCTTGGTTCCGCGCCTCTGTCTTGGCCTGCTCGTGGGAAGTGCCCTCCTGGTTCCTTCCGTTTACCAGCCATACCTCGATATAGCCTATGCCTACCTCTATACATTACAGCTTTACAAATCCTCCACCTTCGAGACTTTCTGGACTGTTCTGTGCTACGCAATCATCGAGCCCCTCTTCACCTACAGGTTTGGACACAATCCACACCTGCGCTTAGCTGTACAGAATGACAGAGATACCGCTCAACCCAAGCTTCCCAAGCTACAGAGGCCATCGAAACGGTTAAGAGAAAGTCTCGCGCCTCTTCTACTTCTTGACCTCATCATGAAGTCGGCAACTGGCCCTGCAGCTGGCAACGAGTCTCTTCATATATGATACCGTATTCTTCCTCTTCCATCTGGCTTTACACAAGATATCCGTGCTCAGGAGGATTCACAAGGTGCATCACGGACACGCCGAGATCAATCCACAGATCACCAACCAGTTGGACGTCATCGAAAGACTAGGACTGGTGTTACTGGCCAACTTCTCGCTCAACATCATTGGCTCGCACGTTCTCCCTCGTACACTTTTCGTGCCGATATTCGTATGGTTGTTGGTGGAGATACATTCGGGCATGGACTTGGATTGGGGATATGACAAGCTGATGCCACAGGGTTGGGCGGCCGGGAGTAAGAGGCATAGCCAACATCACCAGACCGGTACAAGATATCATGCACCCTTCTTCAATTGGTGGGATAACGCCTTCGAGTGCGTAGCCGGGGCCTAATATCATGACCCGGACTCAAACGTTCAACTGAAGTCGGGAGGATCAATGAAACCTTGAAAGCGGCTTTTGTATTCGGCGACAAGATCCTTCAAATCTTGAGCTCGGCACGGCGCAAATATATCCATAAGCCATCCCCGCGGCTTGTGACTCGAGAGGCCCAGTTCCGCTAGCAGCATATCCGTATAATCAACCATGTCAAAATAGAACCAGCTACCCAGCTCTCCCTTATTCAGGTACCGTCTTCGACACCACGCCACAGTCTTTGCAACCTCTCCTTCAGTTCGTGTCTTCTCCTTCATGAGTAATGTGGGCTCAGACTCAAGGGTTGAGGGATACAGGTTGCCGTCCAGATATGCGACAGCCCATAATCCTTGTACTTCGGCGGCACGAAAGTTATTTCCAACGACTAACTTGCCGAGGAAGACAATTGAGTGATCTCTAATATCATTAAGAGGAACCATAGCTCTGTATAGACGGAACGGCGTGTGTGTAGATTTCGACTTGTGGTAAGCTGGAGGATGAGCGAGCGCAGGGAATCGGGAAATAATTTCAGCATCCTTGAGGTCTTCAAGCTCCTTCCAGCGGGATTCCTTCGTGGGATCAAAGTCAGAGAGGGATACTGGAAGTCCAAGCGCTGATGCCATAGACGCTGAATACAGAGGGCTAAGAGGAGTCCAGCCGGTACAGTAAACCAGAACATCCAAAGGTAAAGTGTAAGGTAATTTCTTTTCGGAATCTGTCTTAGGTGATAGAGTGATAGAGTTAGACGATAGACGGTCGATAGATTGGCGGTAGACATGAACTTTAGTCGCAATCGTCGGATATAAGTCCGGGCGCTGGTTTACGCCCGAACTGTCGTTTTGCCAAAAGACCCTAGGTCGCGACCATACCATTAGCATTCTCCTTCGCCTTCAAAAACATACTCATGCGTACGGTGTATCCGGCTCTAAACTCGCAAACCCATTTTCCCTTCCCTCATCCCTCCCAAAAGCCGCTTTCTTTCTATTCTCCCTATCCACCCTCTCCCACATCTTCCTTACCATCCACCTACCTACCTTTGATCCATGCAAGAACCGTTCCATCCATGTCGGCTGCCCAAACCGAAAAGGGTTCGGCAACCAGCTGGCCGTGAACCTAGTATAAAAGCTGTCGTTCGCGTTCTTGTACGGTCCCTTCCCCTCTGCTCCCAAGAACGCAGCTGGACCATTTCCTCCCTCGCGGATGATCCACGAGACAGACTTTCCCGCCTTTGCAGCTGCATAGGCAACGTCGGCGGCTGACTTGCCGCCGCCGAGTACGGCGACGTGCTGGCAGTTCGGATCGCCGAGGAAGGAGGACTCGCCGAAGGATTTGTGGTGAAGGGTGAGGCCACGGAAGGAATCTTGGCCAGAGATGTTTGGAATGTAAGGGAGGGATGTCAGGCCGGTGGCATCGATAAGGCGGGAGGTGGTAAAGACCTGAGAGTTGGGCGTACAGGTGATTTGCCACGTTTTGTTGGGAAGTTTGGAGATTTTAGTGACGGTAGTGCTGAAGCGAATGCGAGAACGGAGGGTTTGGTCGTTGTAGATGTGAGAATCTAAGTAGGATTCCAAGTACGCTGTGACGTACTTTGCAGGGAAGAAATTGTAGTATTGCTCTGATGCGGGGATGGGTGGTAGTTTACGGTCTGAGAATTCGGCCATGGATGTTGGGGTTTGAGTCCAAAATGCATCGTAGATTCTTTCTGTTTCTGAGAGTGAGCAGACGCACCTTGGAAATGCAGAGGTAAGGGAGCACAAGTTGGATTTCCTTTTGGGTTTGCAATGCGGCCTTGCAAGCGCTCGAAAACGCATTAAATAGAAGGGTCAACGGCTAGGAAAACGCTGTTTCCGAGTTGTTTATAAGTGATTATTGATATATGAAATAATTCGAAATTTCAGATATAAGCACTACAAGCGAAAGCGAAGTAAGAATAGGAAATGTTTTGATATTACTTGCACTCCACACTCCTCCAGCCACATCGTCGGATTCAAAGATGGTAAGTTTCGCTTCAGGATGGATGTCGAGATAATATCGTGCTGCTTGAATTCCATAAAGGCCTTCCTTTATCAGCCAGCAGTCACAACGATCATCTGAGAAGTAAATGGAGCGTACCAGAACCGATGATTACAACATCCAACTCCTGATGACTTTGCTTTTTTGACATGGTGTAGTAGAGGAAATGAGATGGTAAGATTTCTCTGGATAGAATAGAGTACATTGAGAGCAGCCATTGTGATGAAAAGTTCAGAGTGACGCGCTTGATCCAGTTTGCCGCACCCGCAATGAAAATTTCAAACGTTGAAAACTACTAAACTGGATTCCGGAAAATCTTATTTAACCCCTCTCTGCTTACTAATTATGATGGTCATTCCTGCCTCCGACAACGTCTCCTCTCTCCGGCCAATCCTCCGTTTCCCCATCTGTGTTGCAAGCAGTATTCCACAAAATCCTCAATCACCAATATCCGTACCCCGCACCAAGCTCATTCTAAGCGTTAGAATGAGCTTGGTGCGGGGGTACGGATACACCTGTAAAACACTCACCAAGCTTGCTCTCCATCGCAATCCCACAATTCGAAAAAATGCCCTCAACACTGTACATTCTCTATAACGCCGACGCCTCAATAATGGGCAAGCTATCCTACGGCTACAAGAAACTCACCTCTCAATCAAAAGACGGGCCCATATGTGCAGCATGCGACATCACCCACGGGGGCCTTCATCTGGACGAAACGGCTGGGTGGAAGGAAGCGAAGCAGCAGATTGCTAAGGAGGGAGGCTTGGAGATTAAGCAGTTGCACCGGGATGAGTTGGATGATAAGGTGTGTGTTTACTGATTATTTCTACCACTACTACTATTACTCCTATATAACTGAGGAGTTTAGACAAAAAAATACGTGGATTCGAATGGTCTACGCTTTCCAATGGTCCTTTCAGGCGACAACGAGGGTAGTCTGAAAGTCGTAATGGACAGTTCGGAACTGGGCACTTGCGCTGGGAACCCACAGCAATTTGTGAATAAGCTGAGAGAAAAAGGCGCGTTGTCCTCGTCCGTATGAGCCTCTTCGTGCTTGGCGTTCAAAGTAGCTACAACCGTTGTTTGAAGTAGGCGTCAGAGTCAAAGATCTAATAGGTTTTTCTACACGATCTTGACATTCACCGCCTTGGTTGGCCTTTGTGTTGGTAGCTGTTTCATATCTCTTGCCCATTCTTCTGGCCGCACATCTGCCTGCCATCCAAGCCAACCTTGTACGCCGCGAAGAATGTTCTCTGCATGTGCCTGTATGTCCAACTTCGTGTTCGATCCAGAATTTGTCGATAAGATTCCAATACAGGTTTTAGCAACTGTCATAGCAACTTCTCTCATCAAACAAGCCCCAAGGCATGCTTTGGGGCCATCGCCAAACGCAAAGCCTTGCTTCGTACCATCTTCGTCTGACGAGGAATTGTAATATCTCTCTGGTACGAATTTATTGGCAATTGACCCAAATATAGCTGGATCGCGAGCCGCTCCAACAAAATACAGCCACACATCCCAAGATTTCGGGATAAGTGTATCCTTTGTACTCTCTTGTCCGGATTTCAGTACCACTTCACTTAAGCTTCTTCGCATGATTCCAACAACTGGCGGAGACAATCGTTCAGTTTCCAGAAGGATGCTATATAGGAGTGCGTTTCGATTATCATCATTATCGATTGACAGGAGTCTGTCCGCCAGCGAACTATCACTATCTTTATCTCTGGTCGGGAATATATATATTAAGAACAAAAGCCGTTAGAATCGAGGCTAAAGCTTTTACTGCTAGAGAAGACGTAAAGAGTAATAAATTATTTGCCACATCATCCTTTTGCGACTCATTCTTCGTGACAAATGGACACCGCGTTGCGCCATCTGCTACTCGAGCTTCCAATAATTCTTGGAGTTTCCGCCTCGCTTCTAGTCCTTTGGCCCGTGGAGAGCGCCAGAATCTAGTATTGATGCTCACTGGGAACAAAGAGAACTGGCCACGCAGGAGAATTTCTTGCAGGTGCTCGATCTCTACAAGATCCTCTGGTGTTACGTCGTGCTTATTTGATGAAGATAGAAAGGTGCCTAGTATTATCTTCCACGACAGTGTTTTCATTGACTCATATAGATTGATTGTTGTACCGGACTCGATATTCTGGGAATGTGAATGTACGATAGGTTGTATCAAGGTACGAGAGCTTTCAGGCAGGGATCTCATTTTTGCAGTCCAATTCTTTTTCATTGGCCTATGCGAAGGGGCATCTGACAGCAACAGGTTTCTGGGTGGAAGAAGGGTGCCATCAGCTCATCATATGCTTCGCTAGCACCGAAGCTCGAAATTACGTCTAATCGGCATAAGACCTGTTGGACTTGATCATAAGACGAAATGACGGCAACATTTCGATTCAAGACCTTAGCACGAACAGGAATTCGAGAATCCGCCAAGTCGGGATGAGATTCACGAAAGGCGAGGACCCGAGAAGTTATGAAAGCCTCAGGGGATGAATGGAAAGAGAAAGTCTCCGATAGACCCGAGAGAATGGTTGGCGAGCCATGTGGAAGGACAGGTAGTTGGGGCTCGGAGGCCATCGTTTCTGGGCAAGGAGTAGTTCGATAGATCTAATCGCCCTTTCTGCCGGGTGAGGGTGCAATCGTACTTTCTCGCGTTCGCCCCATGAGCGTTCAGATGATAGCAATAAAAAGAAGAAGAGCTCTGGAAGTGCAAGACCGATTCACAAGGGAAGTCTAAGGAGCAAAAGCTGTAGGGAACAAATACACATCTATATGAGCGAATCTGTGGTTTGTTTGTTTTCAGACTACTTCACTGCAGGAACATTGTTGGATGGTTCGAACAACGATAAGCAGGGTACGGTAGGTATCCTCTATGTAGCCACTAGCTACGTCATCGTCATAATCTCTTTTCGAGTTCCCACAGTCTTTCTGCAAAACCCTGAAATAAATAAAAATGCCACTCCTACCCTCACAGATTGCTCTGATATTCTCCGCTCTAGGCTATCCTGCTCTCTTACGACTAGTGTGTGGCTCCAAGCCATCACCTTAGCGCTTTTCGAAATCCATCAAAGCAATTTCCACCCTCCACTCCACCCTCCTTACAATCCTTGCCCTTTCCGCTCTCCGGCAGCTGCAATGGCAGTCATCGGAGACTCCAGCGGAGCTATCCATTCCTCAAAGGCTCATATTGCAGGTACCGGAGGATACCCCGACGACAGCCACAACCCATTCATTACCGCAAAGTCAGAGTTTGCCAATACTATGACGGCGATTGAGGCTGGGTACCTTTTGCAAGATACGTTTGCTTTAGTATACGAAGCCCGTTTGCAAGAGGTTGGACAAGACTCTCATGACCCATCATGTGGGCATTGGTACCGCTCTTCTTGTTCTGCACTACTATATCGCACGTGGCCGTGAAGCTGGCATATACGTTATTGTCATGTTTCTGTTGATGAACTCGTCCACTCCAATCCTCAATCTACGATGGTACCTTCGCAATTTCGCGGCTCAGAGAAGAAAGTCTATATTAGTAGCTGATGCCGCGTTTGTCGTCAGTTTCTTCCTGGCTAGAATTTGGCTCGTTTCAAAGATCCTTGCTGTTTATGGAACGTATCATGGATGGACGCATTTAGATACGGGCTACGAACGCCTTGCAAAATTGGTACGGGCTCTTTATGGATCGCAAACGTGGGCTGGTGGACTATGCTTGTGATGAATACATTCAGCAGGACGAAGAATTCCAATTTCACCTTCGGCGGCCAGTGAAATGGACGGGGGTCCCGAATAGCAATGCGACAGTAATGCAAGATTAAGGCACATTATTTGCTTTCTAGGGTATGAAAACAGCATGAACAGTTTCGAACCGGTTCAAACCTAATGGCCCAAATTACATGGACCGAAAGCAGTCAATAACCTTCTGGCCTCCTCTTTCCAGGAAAGTCTGTACTACGATCCTACCATCTTGACCTTCTGGGTCATCTCGTAGATCGTAGCTCCCCTCGACGCCAACACCAATAGAACGCCCTGTGGACCAACGTTAGCAGAATTACAATATAAAACTATCCCTCTTACCGGAGATCTCATCATCCACTGCACATCTAACCACCGCATCCACAACATCTTTGGGATTTCCGACAGAGAACCCGTTGCTTCGGTACATCCCAACGAAATCTTTTGCCATAGGCGTATCCATTATGTCTGGGGCAACGAGATTCATTCTACACCCTTTCTCCGCCATTGTCGATCGAGTCGCTCTAAAAAAGCCCCTTACCGCAGCCTTTGACGCAAGGTAATCGGCAATTGGCGGGAAGTCGATATAGCTAGCCAGTGATCCGAAAATGACCAACGATTTTTGATTGCCAGAGATGCTGTGGGGTGGGGAAAGTAGAGAAAAGTAATGTTCAGCAAGTCGGCTGGTGAAGTAGATTCCTTTGAAGTTAACATCTATTACAGCCCCGACAGTCGGGGGCTCCTGCGGATCTTTATCGAGGGAAGCCGGCTCGCTGCTCGGTAAGATAAAAGGGGTGCCTAAGAGGCCTGCAGCTGCCACAACTATATCTAGACTCTGATTCTGGGAGTGGGCTATTGCGGATTTAAAGGCGGCCACTTGAGAGGACCAAGAGATTACATCAGTGTGAGCAAAATTGACGCTTCGTTTTGTTAGAGGTTGATACACAAACCACCCCTAATACCAATGGGTGCTATTTAGGGAACTCCACACCTGTATCCTTTAGATGTAAGTTCTTTCGCATATTCGTTTCCTCTCTGTTCGTTGATGTCCGCGATGGTGACGTGGGCCCCATGCTCGGCGAATATTGCAGCTATGCCTGAACCTAGTCCTGATACTCCTCCAGTGATGAGGGCGGTCTTATTTTTCAATTTCGAGATATCGATATACTTGTCAAAATCGATCCTTCCTGCCATGATGCCGAAAGCGATGAATTCAAATGAACCTCTAAGTATTCAAGATATGGAATATGCCAAAGTCTCTACTAGAGGACAATAGTGAGGCCAGAAACATGGAAGGGCGTGTCTCATCAAGCTAGGTAGGTAGATACTTAGTCCCCTCAGCCTACGGAATCTGTGGTAGCGGTAGATCCGCGCACCTAATACCCACTCGGGGATCGCCTCTGTATAACTGGCCAAGACTGTAGAGATTGATTTCATTTGTTCTCGTGCAACATCAGTGTTGTTAATCCGGTGTAAATCATGCATAGTGTGATTGCAGATACATATCAATGGTACGGATACATACAGTGCTGTGCCTGTGCGCATAGAAGTTGGAAGAGTGAAGACCTACTCCGGAACAGGTAAAGCGCAGGCACAAGGGCGGGGCTCGGAAGTCTTGGCGCACCAAACGTACGTCATAACCGAGGACACCCCCCCCCCACCATCAGCCCTACACGGTGCTTGAAGTACGTTACCTGGGGCGGATTCATTTGCTTGTACCAACGTCGTAAAGTCATAATATTTCCAAGGAGCAGTGAATGAACCCGAGCTGCTCGATATCTCTATCATCTGGTCAATTGGATCTCTAATTGACGTACACAGCCATCAATCCTCTTCAACGATGACTACAATAGTCCTTGGAGCGCAAGTCGGGAAGCTCCACCTCTTATCTTTGTGCTGCTGCTAACAGGTTCGTCAGTGGGGCGATGAGGGTAATGCAGTTACAATCCTGTGAAATCACGGCTACTACGGCTGACATCCATCAAGGAAAGGGGAAGTTGACGGACCTACTCTGCTCTTCCATGAGCGTATGTGCCAGGTCCCAGGGAGGTGAGTTCTTCTCTCTAATGCCAGCTGTAGGAAAAGCCAGCTAACTCCGCCACAGGTCACAATGGTATGCCTTCCACTCAGAATCCCCGTACCGACACACTGGGGACTGAAATCTAACAGCTGGTCACACAATCGTCGCGGACGGCATAAAGTTCGATGTCCACCTAATACCCAGCGGTATCGTTACGCCGGGGGTCAAGAACCTCGTGGGCTCAGGCTGTGTCGTTCACGTACCTAGTTTCCTCCAAGAACTCGAGTCATTAAAGAGCAAAGGGGTGAACACAGAGGGTAGGATATTGATCAGTGATAGAGCGCATGTAATATTCGACATGCATTTATTGGCCGACAAGCTCGAGGAAAAGAGGTTAAGAGAGGGAAGATCAGGCAAAAAGCTGGTCAATGGGGAGAAGGGTGGAAAAGAGATTGGAACGACCATGAAAGGCATAGGTCCTTGCTATACGACAAAGGCTGCGCGTGTTGGGATACGACTACATCAGGTTCTGGATAACCGGGAAGAAATGAACAAATGGTTGAGAGCCATGGCCGAGGACATGAAGAATAGGTATGATGGATTTGAGGGGTACGATGTGGACGAGGAGATCAAAAGGTTTGATGTGAGGAACCCACCATTTCTTGAGCTTACGAAATATACCGCTGACGACACGCTTCAGCGCTATCGGGAAACGCTACAACAGTATAGGATCGATGCTGTACTTATGATGAGCGAAGCACAAGCAGCAGACAAGCCAATTCTTGTCGAAGGCGCCAACGCTCTGATGCTCGATATCGACCACGGGTACGGTGTTCTTGATCCGAAAAGGTCACAACAAGACTGACCATTTCCAGAACATACCCCTTTGTCACCAGCTCGTCGACGTCGACAGGCGGTGCGATTTCAGGTCTTGGCATCAACCCTCTCAAGATTAAAGAAATAATAGGCGTAGTCAAAGCTTACACTACACGGTAAGCTCACCTGGCATTCAACCCCTTTATAAGAATTCCACGACTGACACTCCTCAGAGTCGGGGGCGGACCCTTTCCGACAGAGCAGCACGAGGAAGCCGGCCATAAGCTCCAAACCATCGGCCGCGAAATCGGCACCACCACCGGCCGTCCCCGCCGCTGCGGCTGGCTCGACCTCGTCGCCCTCAAATACTCGCACGCCGTAAACCACTACACTTCGCTTAACCTGACCAAACTCGACGTTCTCGACACTTTCCCATCCATCAAAGTCGCCGTTGCCTATAAACTCTCCTCGGACGGAAGCATACTGAAGAGTTTCCCCGCCAACTTAGATGTGCTGGAAGGGTGCGAGGTCGTGTACGAGGAGCTACCGGGGTGGGAGAGCGATACGACGGGGGTGAAGACGTTTGAGGATTTGCCGGAGAACGCGCGGGCTTATGTGAGCTTTGTAGAGGAGAGGGTGGGGGTGAGGGTGAAGTTTATTGGGACGGGACCGGGGAGGAAGGATTTGATTTTTCGGTGATGGGATTAGAGGTTGGGGACTGATAGAGGGTATGCACTGTAGATACAGGGTAGAGTAGGTTCTTGGTTTCAGACTATACCGTTTGTTCACAAAATATTTCTCCAACTTGTCTTTGTTCCTTGGAAGATGCCGAGATAATGGCATGAATAGGAAGGATACTGCTCTCAAGACGGTAAATCCATTCTTTTTCTTCCAACTCTCTGGAACTTCCATCCACCAACAACGCGGACTCGCCTTTTAGCCACTCTAAAACCAACCAACGTCATCCGCATCGCCGAACTGTCCACCAGGCTACACGGAAGTAACAGCCATCCATTCCCATCTACAAACCGAGTCAGTCCGAGTCCCTCTTCTGCGATTCCAAACACGTCGAGGCCCTCTTTTCCTCCTCTCGCAACCAATCGGGGGGGGGGCTTTCGAATCGCTATCCTCCCACATTCGTATCCCCGAACCTACACACCCCATGAATCCACTCAGCCAAGTTGTCTATTTTACCGATCTCCGTTCGCTTCAGGCCGAGTAAACTATGTTTGGACATGGTAAGGGTACGTACATAGTTCTATATCGAGCGGTCAAACCAACAAGGGTGACAATAATGCACCGGGGCAAATTATGCTGTAGTGGAGCCGCTTGCACAGTTTAGGTTCCAACACAGGCATCCCAAGTGCATGATATGTAATGTAGAGCCAAATCATAAAGCCATCTGAGACTGCCAGTATCAAGCATATCTTTTCCCGTTATCTCAACAAACCGAAAATAGAGGTGAAAGTCCACCCGAGAAGAATTCTGCCCAGCCCTTGGCTTGATCATACGAAACGATATCCGTTGGCTGTATCCCCGTTCATGTAATCATAAATCGTCACGCGCAGTCCCGGCTCTTGATCCCATCATCAACCTTTTCTGCCCCCATGCGGAAAAAGCCCCAAAGCCCCTCAGCCCCTCCATCAAGCCCCCTGTAACTTTTCTACCTCCCTCAAACACACCCCCGCGGCCACCCACGCAAAGCTCACCAGCGCCCCGACCTTCTTCCTTACCCTCGTGGTATTGACCCCTACGGCCAAACACGCAATACTCCTCTCCAGCGCCTCCCTCTTCCCACCCCCACCACCACCACCGAACCCGACCCCCTCGTCATCATCATCATCATCCACGCAGTCGCCTTGGCGGATACAAGCGACGGTGTACGCGACGTCGCGCTCGTGTTTGTCCTTCATGCTGACGGAGAACTCGCGCTGGCGTTTCGACTGAGCGCCGTTTTTGCCGATGATGGCGCCGGCAAAGACTTCGATTTCGGAGATGAAGTGGGGAGGGTGCGTGGAGTAGGTGAGCATGGTTTCGGTGAGATTTTCTTCGTAGCTGTGGTTGCGTATGGGTGAGCTGTTGGGGGTTTGAAAGGGGTTAGGGATTCGCGGGAGGAGGCTTACGCATCACGGACATCTCTAGCGAATTCGAGGAGGTGGCTCCATTGGATTAATGCTGTCTGCTTCTGCACGTATCGCCAGACGGCATCGATCAGACTCCGGGTATGATTGCGAATCCCGTTGGTGGATGTTGATTGCCGCTGGACTTCCTCGAAGAACTTGTGCTCGTCAATCGCACGGTACAATTTCCCAAGGACTTTGTGGCTCTCGTAATATCGCGTTCTTCGCGTTTCTGAGGGCGATTCTTCCAGGTCATCGTCTGCATCTTCCTCTCCCAATTCTAATTTTTCCACCTTGATCGCTTTCTCGATGAGCACGCGTGGACCAGGCGCTTGAAAATCGGGCTTGACGTTTGAGTGTTTCGGCATTAAGGATAGATCGACCTAGGGTATGTCAATGTTTAATAGAAACGGCCCTTACAAGGGTTCACGCAACTTACAGGTATTCCAGTCTTGGAAAAGTCGACCGCTATAGATGCCATGCCAGCCAGAACGATGCAGTCAGGATCTAAAGTTCCTTTCTCTTTCTGATCTGCCAGTGTTTGATGCAAGGTCGAGATTCGGCCCAATGCATCGTTCTCCATAAATCGGATGAAGAAGTCTGTCATATCCGACCGCGTTACCTCTCTTCCTATATCAATTGGCTTCGCAATTGGATAATCGGCTGGATCGACCTCCTTAGCTGGATAGAGGCTGCCATCGTAGATTATATTATACAGATCGCCATCTAAATCGCCGCCGCTAAGCTGCGATGGCAAGTCTCTGTCACCTTGGCTGCTGAAAACCACACAATTATGGAGTGCTCTCAAAGGAGACTTTGGAGGGACATCCACCGCAGTAACAACCCGCACGTCTCCTGGATGTAGGGCAGGACACCGCGTAATGACAACGTCGCCAGTAAGTATCGAAGGTGCTGTCTCCTCTCCATGCTGGGCAGAACAATATATTTGGCCCTCTTGTAGATAGTTGCTTTCGTCCATTATCCCTTGAATGTTTAGCTGTTGCCACTAGTGAGTGAACAACACGTACCATATAGCGTCATCCCGTTTACTACCAGGATACGAGACCTATGCTTGAGTTCGCGCAGTTGAACCAACACGGCCAGCTCCACGACGTTGCGAAGGAAATCGTCATCGCTATAGTCAAAGTCAAGATAAAAAAGCCTGCGGATAAGAGTTGAAAGCCCGGCAGCTTTTCCAACCAGGTTTCGTTTAAGAAAGTAGGCCGCATTTATAGGCGATGATGCTGTGATACGGAGCCTTTCCACGGCTTCTTCTTGGAGCTTTAAGAAAGACTGATCAGGAACGCCTAGGTCTTCGAGTATCTTTATGACCTGGCGATTCAGATACATTGGCAGCGGCTTGAACCCAGCGCCGCATATTTCAATGTCAGTCGCTTTTGACCCTCCGAACTTGATCATGGACGGCCTCAGGCAGAGAGCGTCCCCTCGCAGTCTGTCATCCAGCGCAATCATACCTTTTGCCCCTGTCGATTTGAATAGTCAGCAGAGAGAAGGCTAGTATCCTGGGTGATTCATACCTGCAAATCTGATTTGAAGGAGTGTTGGCTTTAGTGTCCGAGATTCAGCATAGGCACCCCATATCTTACTAAGTACCGAAATGGAGCAGGTTCCTACACCATCACTAAACACACGGCCATTCCTATCAACGTCTGGTATCTCTTTGAAAGCATCTTTGGGAAGGCTGACAGAGCTGAAAGTTTGCGAGAAAGCTTGTCCGATACGAGCTGCGCATTTCGCTGGCGACCGAATTGAGCTAAAGTCACCTAGGTCTTTCACGACAGCTCTAGCGTGCGTCAAAACTCCCTGAAGTACAAATGGTGCCATAAACCAGCAGGTTTGAGACCGCAAGGACGAATGAGAAAAGCCGAGGAACTACAACATTCGTCAGTCTTGTAGTATAAAGCGGGCTAGCCTAAACATGAGTGTGCCCATATGAGAATCTTTGAATTGCCAGAAGCATTCTGTGGTTTCATGAACAGAAGATGTGACCACATAGAAGAATACTGCAGCGGTCCTCGGGCAGAATTCAATCTATCAGTAAATGACTGATTATGAGACAATACGAACTAGACATATAGAAAACTTACTTCATATCCTCGACCCGCGATGTTGATGACTCCTTCCAGAATTCTCTTAAAACGTTTATGGTAAATGTCTTCGTTTGAAGTCTCACGCTCATACCATATCTGTTCCCCGTCCTCGTCAAGGAACGACACTTGAAGGAAATAATCAGAGAATGCCGAGTACTTCCGGAGTACTCGGTTCTTGACCTCTGGTTCTGGGCCTGATAGATAGATTCCGGCTGGTGTTACCATTGCTTTATGGATGGCGGCTATATGTTCATAGGTTTTGGCAATACCAGCAGAATAGGCTCGATCCCTTATGATAGTCTGTAAACTTTGAACAAACATTTCAGACAAAGTCTCCAGACTTAGCTCTGAAGATTCAACATTAGGTCCTGGAAAGGGAATCTGGTTACAAAGTCTTCGAATTGCGGCTATTGGCACGGAATCAGTGACATCCACCCCGAGGCGTGCGATCGCCTCTATAAATCTTAGGACCTTGAGTGGAGAAAGATAACCATTCTGGGCGAGCTTCTGGATTTGAAACTTTAGCTCAAACGGGAACTTGCTGTATTGCGGTCCTCCCAGCGCAGAGTTAAGCAAAGTCATCTGAGCCGGAAACTTCAGTTCCGTGACTACAGTCGTGTCCCAGGAAATGCTTTGAGGGATTTCAGTAATTCTTTTGAGAGCTTGAACCTGAAAAATATCCGAGGAATCTTGCAAGACAAAGCGGTAGCAGAGACAGCTGGAAACCACGACTTCATGCGACTTGCTGACTGCCATGATTCTCCTTCGTTTGACAGCAGGCTGCGAAATCTGGAAACTACGTTTCTTCAATCCACTAAATAGTTCGCTAAGTTCCTCTGGCGGCGAAACAATCTCATACATCTTTGGGGCTTCAGAAAGCGAGACTGTGATGGTGGCATTTGCCTTGTTCCCAATCGTCATCGACTCAACACTGTTGTAAGGGATCTCTATCTGATGAGCTGGAAGATATGCATGTGGCTTGCTTTCCAAATAGACAGTTAGGGCCCGTCGGCCAAAAACCAGTCGCCCTTCCCGTTGGTCGTGGAAGTGTGTATAAAATACAAGTCGACGCTCAATGTAGTCCCAGCGTCCACAGGAAATTCCGAGAATGTTAAAATCCCGCTGAAGGTCTCGCGGCCGTCCTTGGGCTGGCTTTGATTTTCGATTCTTACCTGCGTTGATCTTTTCAATCTCCTCTTTTTGCAGGCTCTTTAAAAGGTAACGGTCGGGCAACTTGTTGCTCTCACTACAATTGACAGGCTTTCTCATGTGGAAGAGTTTCTGCTGGACTCTATCAAATCCCTCCCTGCCAAATTTAGTCTGTCCATGGAGTAAGAGGAAGTTTTGCCCCTTGTTGACATCAAGAAAGGTTAGAGTCGCCAATCCTCGTCCTTTGAGCTTCTGACAATGAAAGGTATTGATCTCAAGCTTGGCTAGGATGGGTCCAAAGTACCGTCTGACCTGTTTCTCCGTGATGGAGTCTGGGAGATTTCTCACAAACACCTCCATTATTCAACCTGGATAGGGCGTGACAAAGAGAGAATTACACCACGAGTGGAGCTACCATTATACGCAAATTGTCTGATTGGTAGAACAGAGAAGCTCAAGATTTCCAAGCCTTCGATGAGAACGAGCATGCATGCTAAGGAAAGAGAAGTGGAAATGGAACGAAAGGCTGCGATGAAGTACATGCAGGACAGGTGGGGCCTTGCATGCGAAGACAGCGGGCAAGGCAGAAGTCGACACTGGCATGCCCAACACGCGTGAAGAGGGAGAAACTGTCACTACTTCAACTGTGAAGGATTGTTTGATGCTTCATGATTTTCTGCTGATTACCTGCAGCTCCCTTGGATATTTCCAATGCTCATTAGTCAGCCAGGCTTTTTTAGATAACCTCGTGAGCTAAGGTATGAGAGGAGTAATGTGCAGTTCGACGTGTTCGTCTTCCGCAAACTACGTTAGAAGTGTCAAGAACATCTGTTATTCCATTCACATTATTGACACCTTTCCTGAAGTCTAAAGAAAGCTGCCATAATGGCTCGTTACCGCAAAATCATCGAGTTATCCTAACCGTCACATGCGCCAAACACCAGGCTCCGGTTTTAAAATGCAGCTACCACCTGCCTCCCCCCCAACTACTACCACCCTGGCTGCCGTGATGTGAGCCATGGTGCGAGCCTTGACTTCCACTTTCCTTGAACCTGTCCTGAAGCTTGCTACCTGCGATCGCTCCACCGATCATACCCAAGATTCCATGTCCACCACCCATCCTGTTCCCAGCATAACGACCCGCCAGCCCACCGGCAATGGCTCCACCGAGTCCACGTTCTCCTTCGGGGGCATTAGGGTCGAATGGAGCGTTGGGATCGTGAGGAGGCATGTTTGGGTCTTGGTATCCTTGCTGCTGATGGTGCTGAGGAGCGTTGGGATCCTGGTGATTCGGTTGCTGGCCATAGGGAGCTTGGGATGGGTATTGGTTCGTATCCGCTGGGGCTCCGTACTGGTTGTGTGCTGGGGCGCCACTAAAGCTATTATTAGCTAGAAAGACGGGGATATGGTTCGAAGACTGACTAATAGCTTGCTTGGCCTTGTGGATTGCTCGCATCGTAAGCACCGAATTGACCGCCTTGCTGACCGTGTTGAAAACCACCGTGCTGAGGGGGACCGTAAGAGTTCACCCTCTGGGGAGGGCCGTAGCCAGCAGGCGCATCGCCGTACTGAGGCGCAGGAGGATGATAACCATGATGGCCATAAGCTGCTTGACCGTAGCCTTGGGACTGGTCGTAATGTTGTCCTTGCGGAGGGTAGCCTGGGGCGGGTGAAGCGTAGTTTGGAGGGTATTGGTTATAGGGGTTAGACATCTTAGCTCAATGCTTTTTCAGATGCTGGTATGAATGAGATTAAGAAGAGTACCTATTGAAGAAGAGTTTTGTCAAGGAATTGAAAGGTTGACGAAAGGATCGTTTGGGAACGAACGTGCTAGAGTACGATACCCCGCCATGTGTGGCAAAGCAAAGGCGCAGCAACCAATGATACCTGCAATGGTGCTGTTCAAGACTTTCAGCTTACGACTGCTCTGCTCGATACCTTACATTGTTCTTTTCCTACTCTACATGAGCAAGACGAACCAGAAGTCCTTCGCCTTGCTCTATTGCTCTACGCCAAAGCTAGATACCGCGTGTAAGCTAGGTCATAAGGGTGAAACTAAGGGAGATATAGCCACAGTTCGAGTGCATTCATACCGTATGACCTGGCTATAACGATGGCCAAATCCCCATCTATTAATCACATCGTTACCAGGAGAATATCGTTATATCAGAAACATTATATGGGTTACACAGAGAATATCGCTGCTCTTCGTATGTGTGAATATCGTCAATGGGCGTTCTTACTGCAGTGAGTATCGAAGAGGCAATGCCAATGTTAATCGAAGTTGACTTGGATATCATCGCTTTCGTTCAAACTCGGTGGCTCGAATGCCAGCTCGTCTTTATCCCTTCTTTCCCTCTCGGGCATAACCCTGCTCCAAAGTGTGTTCCCATTTAGGCCATTTCGTTACTTTTTGCCAGTTGAGAGTAGATTACCTTAGTGTCCGGTGTCATCTTACCAAGTACATACCTTATGTATTCTTACTTGGGTCGTGTGTACTATCCCTTTGCCCGTCAGTTATACGGCCCACCTTCAGATCTACAGCTAAACCTATAATGGTAGAAGCTTAACCTTTATGGGTACGGGAAATAGTGTTTAAAGTATTAAGCCCGACTCGCCGAGCCAGTCAGAAGAAGGCTGTAACCCCTTCTCTATCTTCAACCTTCGTTCGATGTATTTACTACTACTATCTATCTTGTTAACCTCCATTTGTAGTGTAACAGATACGTTATTCAGCTCTTCTGCAATGTCAAACTCGCAACCTCGTGGGGGCATTTTGAAAGTCAATAGAACTGTAGGGAAGCTTCGAGACTTAAGGTATTGAGAGGTATTGAGACGAGGTAAAACAATGTTCTGTGCTTACTAACTATCCGAAAACCCTTACTAGTGGTGGTGATTGTATGCTATATTTAGGGTGGGCCGTATAACTGACGGGCAAAGGGATACCTCCTCTCTACTCTATTGTCTCGACCAATCGTGGACCTTGTGTAGCAGCGTCGGCTGTTAGCGAGCCCCAAACCCTTAGCGTGGGTGATGGTGGTCGAACAGTCTCCACCTCGCTTCGCTCCGCTGAATCATCTCGCGTTTCATCGCCGCATCTTCAAACACTGCAAATGTCAATGCGCCCACGACGAGAGGCTCCAAGACTCCACGACACCGGTGAGTGTCGTCTCAGTATTCCGTACTCGCTCAGTACTCGACCGGTTTGCCCTCCTGTTCGCGGCTTGCGTCCAGTACGCCTTCATGATTGGCCAGCTACCACATCATCAGCCCGCAAGTGCAACGCTGAGGATTTGCCCACTCTTTGTTGTCGTTGACCATGGGATGCCATCCCGCCGCTGTTACGGCTATCTCCTAGATTTCTATTCTTGGCCTTGTCGCCTCTTTGTTTTCCCTCCGACCTTTGTGCGCATCACAAAGCCTGCTCTTGATCGCCGTCGTATCTATTGTTGTCACCGGCACTCCAAACTTATCTTTGTGATGAGCAACCTCGACTGATCTCCGGCCTCGGTGCGCTGGCATGTCAATGATCGACCGCATCAGACTCATCGTCTTCATTCTCCCCCGGGGGACGACGGCGCCGTCTGGTAAAGACTCTTATTTTTGTATCTGGAATACACTGTGAATGAACCTGTCCACCAGTTCCGTCGCCATCTCTCTTCTTCGCATCGAGTCTGCGACCTTGATAATCCTTTGACCCTTATCAGTCCCACCAACATCAGCCTCTGGAGTGCTGCGCATTTGGCTGGATCCTATCTTAACCTAATACATCTCGAGACCACAACTCATTCAAGACCGCTGGCTGGTCTGCCACAGATCCAAGATCTCAGAGATGCGCGCACCTCCGTCAATACCGTTCTTGCTCTTGCCCTTCCTCTCCCTAGTTTCTGCCTCCGATATCCTCACCCTCTCCAAATTCCAAGAGATTGCCGGCTTCTCATTCCGCTGCACCGATGCCTACAACTCGCCTCTCTCTGGCTGTACTGCCGACGACTTTAGCAACGGCGCGGCATGCTCGCAGAGCTGCATTACACAGTTGGAACTGATGACGGACCTGATAAATACCGCATGCAAGGGAACGAAAGCCTATCCCAATACCTTGATAGGGATGTTTTTTACCGGGAGGGGGGTTTCGACATTATGTCCGAATGCGGATACATCAACGACGTCGGCAGCCCCAAATGTTGGAGGAGGCCAAATACCTAGCACAACGCTGGTGTCCACGTCAAGTTCACCCCCGCAATCCACCTCGAACGTTCCGAGCGTAAAGCCTACAGCTACCTCGACAATTTCCGCATCTCCATCCATTTCTACATCTACAATTAGCACCACAAGCTCATCCTCGAGCACAACAACGAGCTCTTCCACCCCTTCAACTTCTCCCTCGTCAAGCACCAGCCCTTCAACCACTCCATCCTCTACCTCTACTATCCAGCCCTCCGCTTTACCTACAACGGTCTTACCTACATTGTCGACTACCACCTCACAATCGAATACCGTCACATTGACGTCGCTTCCAGCTGGCAGTCCCTCGTCCTCGTCCTCGACTTCGGGCGCTCAAACCACAGCGACGAGCGGGGGGGATAAAGGAGCCGTGGGACCTATACTCGGTGTCACGTCATCATCAAGTCGCAACAGTAAGAGCTTGAGTTTGATCATGGCAAGCCTAGTGGGTTTGGTTTCTGCAGCCTTGCTGGTCTAGTCATGTTAAATGCACGGACCTTTTTTCCTCGCATTTCGATTCTCTCACAACAGCATGCATATATGATACCAGTATTTCCCTCCATGTCTCGTGTCCATGAACATACATCTTTTTTATTTAGCGAGGCGCTATCGTAGGGTTCTATGAGCATTTGAAGGCGTCAGAACTTGTCTTTCACGCATATCAGAGTCTTACGGAGTCTTGTGAACCACTTGAAGAGTCAGTGATATATACGCATTCTTATATATAGCTATCGAAATCAAGATACACCTCTATCACTTTCCCACAGCTCACCTTTCCAACCCCCCACCTTCTAACATCTTGCTACCATCAACAATGGACAAACCCCTCATCCTCCGCCTCCTCAAAACAGCCAAGTCTCTAGCCCAGCGAACAGGCCTCGACCCCAGCTCCATCCTCATGATCGCCCTCACCGGAGCACTCGTCCTGCTGAGCGTGCTCATCACCCTCCTGGTCTGGCTCCGGTACCTCGTCGGCCTCGGCCTCGTTGCAGTGCCGATAGCAGGCGTATTACGGTGGAAGAGAAGCGCGGTGGCTGATGAAGGGACGGGAGACGCCATCTCGGAACGTCGTGCAGAAGGAGTCGAGGGATTACCGAGCGGTCTTTTAAAACCTAGCAGCGAAGCCAACAAAGGGGACCTGCGTCCGCAACCAGCAGCCTCGGTCCAAGAAACCCTCTCTCTTCGCGGAACTCAAGGAGCCGCTGCCCCTACCACCGCGCACAAGGGGACCAACACTCGAGCCAAAGCGCGGAGTGGCGAGTTGGCGAACTGAACATTCCAGATGCTCTTCGCTTCACCACATTGTTTCAGGTGCCCTTGGCTTCTCACGTACGATCCTCTGATATTATCCGAGGGGGCTGTTGGTGCGCAACAGAGGGTTCAACACTTACAGTGTTAGACATGTAGGAGTAGTTGTTAGGGGCGCATGCAAAAGACTCCCTTGCCCATATCAATCAACCCGACCCTATGCTCAATCTCCAACCCCCAAACCTCCTCCCCTTCACCCACTCCCACTCCCACTTCCACTCCCTTGCCATTAACCAAATCAATCCCACCAATATCAAAACTACAGATCTTTTAAATCTTTAAACTTCTCTCTCTTCTTTTCATTCCACCCACTTTCTTTGAATATTCATCCCATCAAGTCATCAATGATTTCACCCCCCATGAACCTCCAGACACCTCATCATCTCAAAAACAGCACACATCTTCATAGCTACCACCAATAGCCCCCGCGGCACATATGCCTGTTCGCAGACAGAAAGATGATGCAGTAAGTAGACCCAACCAAGTTAACCTTCATATGTTTTATATTCAGGTGAAGGACAAATCGCCATCCTGCGTTGGCCGGACGGTATACAGACGAATAACGCCCCTGAACAAGAGGAAGGTACACCAAGACCACGCAGTGTGCTGCGAGTAGAGGAGATTGTCTGGTTAACAAAATGGCTTCGACGCAAGGGCAAGGAGACGGACGTGGTTGACTGAGATACAATTGGGGCTAGAAGATGGAGAGTTCACAAGGCACGCATCAAACCATTCTGGAAAGATTGTCGGGAACAGTAGAGCCCTACTTACTACAGACCACTACCACGCGTCGAAATTCCCAAATCCCCCCATCTTCCCCTTCTTCCTCGCCGGTCCCTCCGCTCCTTCCCACTCCTCTACTACCACCTCCCCGCCTCCCCCCACCTGAACTCCGCTCAAGTACTTGCCCACCACCGCTCCACCGCCATCTGCATCGGCATCGTTCTCCGCCTTGCCATCAGCTCTGACCCTCTTCCCCGTCCAAGTCGTCCTATCATCCTCCGTGCCTCCGCTCTTGGCGATTTCCGCCTTTTCTCTCTCGTGGTCATCGCGTTCCTTTTTCGCTTTTTGGAATTCGGCAAAGGGGTCGACGTAGACGACGATATCTTTGATGAGGACGTCTTGCGTTGGTCTTTTGTCGCCGTCGCTGACCTCGACGTTTTCGATCCTGCTGAGGGTTTCCGTTCCTCCTACCACGCGGCCGAAGATGGTGTGTTTGCGATCTAGATGCTTTGCGGGGCGGAAGAGGACGAAGAACTGGCTGCTGTTTGTGTTTTTGCCCTTGTTCGCCATACTGAGGACACCCCTCGCGTCGTGGCTTAACGGCCCATCGAATTCGTCCTGGAAATTCTTGCCCCAGACACTACTGCCTCCTTTCCCAGTCCCTGTCGGATCCCCGCCCTGGACCATGAAATTCCTTATCACCCGGTGAAACGCCACATCCCTATAATAACCCTTTTGTGCCTGCTTTACAAAATTCCATACCGCTCTTGGGGCAAATTCGGGCAGCAGTTCAAGGTTCAGGTCGCCGAGGGAGGTGTGTAAGCGCGCATAGCCAGGTGTTTTGACCCGCCGCGGTTTGAGCATGTAGTCTTCGTCGGAAAGTAAAGCGCGGTCGGCGGAAGTGTGCGGGGTCAGGCCGGTAGAGGTGAAGGAGGCGGCGGCTTTGCCGGTGGTGTGTTGGGCGGCATTGTAGGGGATGCTAGAGGGTTTGGAGGTTTGGGTTGCTGTGGGAATGATAGTTGAAGATTTGGAGAGGGATTTTGTGGATACGGAAGCGTTGTTTTGGGGGAGGTATTTGCCGACTCGTTTTTCTGGATCTTGAGAAGATTCCTTGGTTTTGAGGACTGCGGCTGCGTTGCCCAGGGCTTTCTTGTTCACATTGCGACTCGGGTCGTCTCTTTCTCTTCGCTGCTCTTCGGTCAAAGTGCTGATGCCGTCTTGAAGGTACTTGAAGGAGCTCAAATTCCTGGCCTCAATGTTCTGCGGGTCTTGAATTGTGATAATGTCTTTCCTAGTAAACTCCTCGTCGCTGACAAGATCGCGCCACATCTTCGCTTTGATATTGAGCCTTTCCACTGTATCGTACGCAAAGACATTGCCGGAGACCTTCAAAGCAACAATATGGGTGTTGTCCGTAAAAACCTTGAAGGTCACTGGATCCACCATCTCCCCTTCATCATTTTGGTGGAAATGGAGCTTTATCAACTCATCCGATCTCAACGGCTTAGCAGTGACAGGATTCGTGCCATGTTTCTTCAGCCATGGGAGAATATTGGTAATATCGAAAATGGTCCCATCAATGGTGCAGACAGGATGGGTAAAAGGTTGCAGGGAAATGGCGCAGAAATTATATGGTAGGCGTTTAAAAGAGCCATCAGGTTTCGCAGACCTCGTCCCGGAGCCAGCACTGGCTGAGTATGTATCTTCAGAGGCCCACTCGCTATGGGTAATCTACAGCGAGATTTTAGTGATTGAGGGTTCTGGAAGGGACAGGGTTGCTTACGTATAGCTTGTCAGTACCTATCCAGACAGTCAGTGTGGAACTTGACTGTGATAGAGCCGAACAAGAAGATATCCTCACCTTTTCCCATAGTGTAGATGCAGCATTAGCTCCAGCTATCTGAGCCTCACATATCAGGTTAGTGATGCATGACTCAGCGTTGGTGGTGGAGGTGGCCAATTGCATTACTTTATTTCTCATAAATACCTACATAACTAGTCCAGAGAAATTTTATTCTGGGCATTCCATCTGCTTTCCCTACCTACCACGACGGATACCCTGTTGAACACATCGAAAAGCTACACACCTCCGCGGCTTACGAGGTTGTAAAACAGGCTCCACCGGAAATGCTGTGTCCCTGTATCACATATATCTCTTTAATGCTCGGAGTGTATCAGTCAACCCCAGTGCATCCGTGAAACTCAATCAACTCATAACACACCCCCAGGCAGCTGCAAACTACTCCCCCCAGCTCTACCACCCCCAACGACAGGCATTTCAAATCCCCCGCTCGTGGGCCCAGAATGTCCCTCTATGGGCGCCGCATGCCTTCTCAGCATGAACATCGGTTTCTTTCCCTCCCTATCTAGCTGCTTGAACAGAATCAACGGCTTCTCTTCCAAGCCCAAACACCGCTCTTGATCGCCATAGACGATATACAGCGCGTACTGCCGCCAATCGGCATTAATGTTGTACTTTTTCAGCGCTGCAGGGAGGACTTTGTGACAAGGATCTTCCATGCTGACACGGAAAGACTTAAAGATCTCGACGGATGGAGGCTCGCGGTCACGACTGCTGCCACCAGAGGGAGGCGGGTCGTCTTGTGGATCATTACGAAAACCACGAGTGCTGCGGGAGGAGGAGCCAGGAGTTGGGGTTGGGTTGCTGCGATCGGGGTTGCTGGGGAGAAGGGTGGTGTATTGTGACTGGTCGTCGGGATGAGGGTTGTATCGGGCGGTGTTGGGGGTTACATCGCGGAAGGTACGTGAGTGGAGAGTTGGTTGGTTAGCATAGGTGTTTGGTGAGGTCGGGGAGGGGATGTTCGCTTGGTTTGGAGACGTAGCTGGTTGGGAGCCACCGGTCATAGAGGCTGTAAGGTGGGACTGAGCGGCTGTGACCGCGGCTGAGGGGTCGAGATTTGTATTATCGTTCATTGCTTTTCCTTCCGGGATAGACTGGGGCATGTGGGTTGGGGAGTTGTTCTTAGGGGTGGAGCCGAGAAATAGTCGCTTTGTAGAAAATTTGCGGGAGAGGCTGCTACCACTCTTTTCTGGTTGTGCTTGTGACATTGCGTCGTCATAGTTTGGTAGGTCCGGACTAGCACTAGGAGGGTGAAAAGGCAGAGGTTGTGATCGATCTTTCGCCATTCGAAATATCGGGAGAAGTTCGTCTCGCAATTTGCGGTGCTCCTCAGTTATTCTTCGCAGCTCGTTCTCGGTGTGTATCAAACGCTCATCCCGCAGCCTCATGGATTGTATGAGTCGAGAGATGTCGTCTTGGGTGGCTGTTCGGTCATTCGTGCTAGCCTCGGCAGCTTGAACAATCAGTATCACACTATACCAGCTAATGAGCCGTGTTTTACTTACAAGGGGGTACATAATGGTCAGGGTCGAAAGGTATTTCCTGCTTCACCTTGACATCGTAGATGTCTTTTAATATAGTGAGCCGGTGTCCCATGCTTATAATCCCCATCTCTTTTAGATCGTCGTGCTTGAGTGCGATCAAGGCTTCGCCAACAATCTCGTTCTCTGGTAGAAATCACAGATGTCAGTTTCTTCCAAGGTGTGATTTTTCGTCACCTTCAATCTGACCTACCCAGAAATCTGTCGCAGTATTGCGGTAGCCCCAAGCTCGCGACATAATCCACACATTGCTCAGCAGTCCACTGCAATATTGCATTCCCCGGTGAGAGCTTCTCAGTATCAGAGCGCCCAAAAGTAGGGGTAGGTTCAGTGGAAGGGGGATCGGAGTCTGTGGGTGAGGTATCGTCGTCGGTAGGAAGGATTGGCGAGGTCATTTCAGTTCGTTCGTATTCATCGTCGGCATCCGAGTCAGCGTGATACGCTGTGGGGAACGCCATCTTCATAGAACCTCAGGTCATGGCAACTTGGGAGGCGGGGTCGTGCAGTCACAGGTACGAAGGCGCCGCACAAGCCCCGATAACCTGCTATGGAGACCGAAAGCGTGGTAACACTTGTAGATGATAGGTGAAGCAGTAAAAGGAATAAGTGCTCGCCGTTGATCGTGTGACTCGAGGGTATGCTCGGTAGGAGGTTACTCCGATGTGGTTAACGGATAGTAACAGTAAGGAGTGAAACGAAGTGGTGCAGGGTAAGTGGTAGCCAAAGATGTCTTTTCCGAGTACGAACCATAGGCCGAGGCTTATTCCGGATGAATTGTGGAAGTATCTATCTAAATGGTGAAGTCTGCAAACATAGGGTATCTGAAGTACTACTGTAGTCTGTGGATATAGTCGACCGGTGAGGGTTGGGTTGGGGCTGTCAGTGTTAGTTCTTCCACGCAAGCAGACTAGCGCAGAGCGGGTCGTCCCGCGAGCCGCTGAATCCCTGCATTGGGCATGTGGCACGACAATAGAAATTCTTACCGGTAGTACAAATACCTTAAATTACTGTAGGGTAGGTAGCTGTTCTGTGGAAGACCTACAACAAACAGTAATGAGAAGGTAGGTATTGCTTCGAAGACTCAAATTGAGACGCGTGTGGGCGTGAGACAACCCTGGGCTAAGGTCAAAAAATCACTAACCCAGTAGACCACTGAGATGCCTTACTTTGATTTCTATCGTTCTAGTTCTATCAGTATTCAGTAGTCTGTCCAGTCGCCCTCCTCTCAATCAGCCCTCAAGGCTGAGAATTCAAGGATGAACCGACATCTCGTGTCGCTGGCCTATCGTAGCTGATGATAGCGGGATTGTTGTTACAGGAATAAAAGCTTGGGCTATGGATTCGATACTCGAGCTCCAAGAGACGGGCCCTGGGACCACACAATCCTCCATATATAACGAAGTAGCAAGCCAAGGAACTAGCCAAGCTCATCAAGATTCCAAGTTTTCAAAGTTCAACTATTCAATAGTTATCATCGCTAAGCTTAAGCTGCTGTTCAACAACATTTGTTACAAAACCACGTATCTTTGCATTTGGGGGATCATTGAGGATCACCAGAACAGTAAGGTAGGTCCAATCAAGTCGGTTCAATGTTCCGTCAACTTTAAGACCACGCTCTACCCATGTTAGAGCCTTCAATTCTCGTAGGCACTATATGACAGGTGAAATGGTTCAAATCATGGCGTTTTGATCGGTACATGTTCCACTCAGCTTTATCTAAGCGAGCCTTAAATTCCAACATATGATTATTCGTTTGGAATTTTCATTGGTATCTCCATATGATGCGAGGATGGTATGAGCAAAGATGAAGCACAGGTGAATCCATGACACAGCTGACTGCAGTCCCATCATCTAATTCCTGCCACCGCCGCATAAACCGCCACACCTAAGTTCCCAACCAGAAACCTATCCATACATCTCCCGCAACGCTTCAACGTCATCATCGGACATGTTTCCATCTTGTAGATAACCCTCCTCATAATCCTTTACTGCCATTGTCTTTTTAGATTTGGCGCCTGAAGCGATTACCGGCATAGCTTGGTCGAAATTGTACAGGCTATCGTAGAAATTTCGTACTTTGTCATGAGCCATGACCTTCTTAGGATCGAATCTCAAGACCTGTAGTCCCTCCTGACATGTAGCACGACTCAGAGCCACATATGCTTGACCTTTTTCGAAAATCTTCCCTAGATCAACCTTGACGCGCTCTAGTGTTTGTCCCTGAGCTTTATGGATTGATAAAGCCCAAGCCAGTATCAACGGGACCTGCGACCGCGATGCTTGGATTTCTCCATTAGGCAGTTCGATCTTCCAGGACTCTCTCTGACATAGAAGGTCCCGAGAAGTCCCATCAGCGATAGCGAATCGTACGAGGGGCCACTTCTGACCCGTATCGCCTACAAGGTCTTTGTTGATCATTTGCTTGAGCTTTTTCCGAGATCGTGCCATTTCTTCATCATTAGGGTCCATCGTCTCGACGGCTTGGAATTCTTCTTCGTCGTCATGATAAATGTCGAAGGTCTTTTCATCCATAAAAGCAATAACTTTCCCAACCGATCCGTTCACAAGGGTATCGTCGATGTTCTTGATCAGCATCACCTGGGCTCCTTTCTTCAGAGTAATTGATGGCGGCGCCATGCAATTTGAGAGCAGCTTATCACGCTGAGCGAGGTCGGAGATCGATCCGCCATCTTCAGCCTTAAAATCCCAAGCTCTGCCGCTTAAATTACGCATACGATTGTTGTTCGCATTATCGACCTCGTTTCGGGTAGGAAAACTACAAATACGTTAGTAGTGATAAATCAGCCGGTAGGAGGAGATTCTCACAGTTCGGTAGCTTCGAAGTCATCCGTAGATCCCAATTGGCGATTGAGCGCCCGAAAAGCTTCAATAGACTTGGGTGTCAGCTTCCCCAGCCGCATTTCGTTGAGCATGTTGGCAAAGGCTAGACTTGTCAGCATAGGCTGTCTCCTGGGTGTTCTGACTTACTGGGATCTTTTTGTCGGAAAACCTGCGTAAGCCCTATGGTGTGTTCGATAGACGTATTCCATGTAGCTGCGTCAAATGAAAATTTAGAGATTTTTCCGTAGTCTGGTACAGGAGGTAGTTGAAAGAAATCGCCTGTAATGATGAGTTGGATGCCTCCAAATGGTCTACCATTGTTCCGGACGATACGCGCTATGGCCTCGAGTTTGTCAAACAAGTCTCCATCCACCATAGATATCTCGTCTACGATTAAAACTTTTGTGCGCATCCAGCGGCCTTTCGCCTTCTGGTTTCGCTTGATCTTCTTAACGAGTTCAGGAACAGCCTCTTTACCAAGGCCTATTCCCCCAAAACTATGAAGTGTGACTCCCCCAACATTGCATGCGGCTAACCCAGTGGAAGCCGTAACCGCTACACGGTCCGTCTCACGTTTATAGTTTCCGCGAAGGACCTTGATGATCTCCCGAAGGAGGACTGACTTACCAGTACCGGCGGATCCTGTGAAGAAGACGCTCTTCTTCTGCTCAGCAACAAGACTCAGAACATGCTGCTGTTCGTCGCTCAGGTATACTGGAGAGACACTCTTTTTCTTCGATGTCGAAGCCACGGTGGAGCTTCGTTCTGCTTCGTTATCTTTGACAAGCTTCTTGTGGCCCTGTCGTAATTTTTTCTGTTCTTCTTTCACTGCACTTGCAGTTTTGTTCCAAGGGTAAGAGGAATTCGGTTTATCCTTTGGCAGCGGGGTATATGATTGCTTATTTGATTCTGGCTTCCCACTGGAATCATGTGCTCCTTGTTTGCGCTGTTCATCGAGCCACGGTATTTTCCTTCGTACGGCGGGTTTCTCGGGGGAATGGTGGAGTTGCTTTGCCAGCGTTTGCTTGTGCTCCAGAGGAGAGGATGACCAAGGCAAAGGCTGGCTGCTTGATGGAGGCTTAGGCGCCGCCAATTTAGCGGACGGGAGTGGGAGTGTTGGATACGATATATCGGAGGGGGAGGGGTTGCCAGTCGGCAGCGTTGGGTATCCAAGAAGGTTAGATGAAGACGTCTGCCTTGACATTGGTTCTTCAGCATCTAGGTTGACGTCTGCGTCATTCTCAAAATCATTCTCGTCGAAAAAGACAGTCTCATGTAGCTTCCCCACTCTTCCTCCGCCGTCGGTCCTTTGTGAAAGGTTCATCGTACTGCTTTTATTCAAGACCGAGTCATGGCTGCTCAACGAGTTCCCCCTTCCATCAGCCTGTGAGGCAGTCCGTTTCAACGGGTTGGTCGTAGTCGGCCAATTCTGGCGTGGAGCATTGAGCACTGAGGTACTAGGTTTGAGGGCGTTGAGATTGCCTCGCAGGCCTTGCGATAGGCTAACACCCTTGAATCCTGGTACAGTACTATGGTCTTGTACGGCCTTCGCAAACATGACATCCGCATAAGGGAGGCCCTGTGATATTGTAAAGCTCCGCGGTTTATTGATGTTGCTGAGGCGAAGCCGAAGGAAGGGAGGGCGGATTGGCAGGATTGGCTGATAAAACACTGCCAGTAGACGATAGAGGCCAGCCAGTGTGACTCAGACTGAAGTATCGCACACCGGGACAAACAGGCAGCAATGGTCCGCAGGAACCTTTCTGTAAGGTAGTTATCAATGGGATTTCGCCTCGCGTATCATCACGTCTAAGGAAGGCGCGCTAGTGGACCTCTGTACTTTATAAACGGTTGACTTTGTTTTCTCAGTTTCTGTATGATAAAGTACCTACTTCTCTAACCTTTCGAACTTTACATTCTAAGAACTAGTGACGATATATTGAGGCGCAAACAGCTTCGTTGTTCACTTGTAAACACTTCGGATGGAAGCTCATCAACCTCCGTAGCACCTACTTTCCAGACTCCCATCGATGGTGGACAACAAATCCCCTCTAGGACGAATCGTCTCGTAGGTCTCGTTGTCAACTAACATTGCAATCACAACGAATCAGCACGAGGTCTGCGAGATACAAAAGCTGCACTGACATCTGCACAGCATACAAAGGTTCCCGTCTTGATGGCTGCCTAAGTAAACCCCTTACTTTACCACCATTCAATTTTCGGCAGACAATTACCTTCCCCTATCTTCTCCAGTAGCCACTGCTCCTTTATGTTAACATGTAGGTAGGTGGTATGAAACGCCCGTATACTGTCTACGGTCCTCTATCTAAAAATCCCTTGGTTGCTCTCACTTATTGAGTCTTGTAATGGGTTGGTGAAACTTTAGTAGCTTTTCTTTGGATGAATGATTTCCTTGTAGTGAATATCAGAGTAAAATATGCGATTCGGTGTTTCCATTGTGACAACGGTCCGTGTTTGCGGTTCATGCTCTGGTATGATAGAATGCCAACTGAGTCGGGCTCACACATGGCCTTGTTGTTTTGTTGGCCTTTCTTAAGTTCATGGCTGCAGTATCAATTGCTCCCTCACCTCCTCATTTTGAGAATCAATTCGTGGAACAAGTTTGGGAAGCGTTCAAGCCATACGCTCTCACTCTACGCGATATAATCATGCACAACATTCAACCTTCACAAGAGCCTCCAGAACCAAGTGGTAGTTCGCCTTCAACACCGCTCAAGCTTCCTTCAATCCAGACTCGCCGCGCCGCATGCACTCACTTGACAATGGGACGGCTCAATGGGACGTACGAGTGTATGATCTGTCATAAACCCTCAGAGCTTGGTTGGGTGTATTCATGTACACAGGATGATGAGCAGTGTACTTTACGTAAATTCTGCCCTCTTGCCCTACTACCAGAGGAATCCCACTAACCCAATGTTGAAGCCGATGCAGGGGAAAGCATCGCTACGGGGCAGTGCGACGAGGATGTCCGCCTAAATCCTTGGGTTGAGAAGGCTATCAAAGAAGGTCAATACACACCAAAGCAGGTTGCCATCCTCCGAGCACAAAAGCAGAAGGTCATGGCTACCATTGCTGCCGCTGAAGAGGAGTTCAAGCATGCTCCGCAAGAGGATCCCAATTCAAATCAAGCTCAACAATCAGCCACAACACCATCTGTGGACGCGAACCCTCATCTTCCATACGCTATCATTACCGAAATGGAACACATTCCTACAGTCAATGGCTCCAAAGAAAAACTCAAAGTCTTCCCTCATTGCAAATTCCGTTCCTGCCATGCCTGCCGTCCTACCAACCGAGACCGGGCTTGGCAGGTCCTGGAGCCAATCTTCGCGGTAGACTTTCTTACTTCCATGAGATTTTCTGAGGAATCGTGTCGCCGTGTATCCGACGCAAAAATCGTGCGCAAAATGGGTTTTAAAGAACCACGGCCAACGCGTCCTCCACTGCGAAGTCTTGACAGCATAGGCCTATACTCAAGTACCCCTATGGGACATATGGTGCACGCCAGCACAACGCCTAAGCGCTCCGCCGATGTTATGCGCTCCTCTATCCCAACAAACACTGTTGATGTCTCGGATGTACAAACCGAACCTGACAGCAGAGGGTTCCGTGACAGCATAAAACGCGCGCTCCGAGGTATGCTTTCCAGCAGCCGGCGAGCCTCGACTCAATCAAGAAGCGGCACCAGGCCCAGGCGCAAGGCAATGTTCAGTGAAGAAGAAGAGGACGGCGCGGAGTTTGACATGGGCTTGTGGCGTCATCTGAACGATGAGCTGCTGAACGACGCGTCGGGGGTTCCTTTGCCTGGGCATGATGGCATGGACGGGTTGAGTCACGAGGAAGGGGAGATTGAGGTGAAAGATGGTGTCGCTGTTACTGAAGAAGGTGTAGACTTAGGCACAGCGGATATCATTATGTCTATCTGATCTGACCTGACGGTCGAACATGGGGGCCTTGCCTTTGGCTGGTTGAGATCTTTCAGTGCATCCACACTTTGACTGTACGTGGCAGAAATGCCGTGGATTAGAAGCTGTCCTCGATCAGTAGGACTAAACCATGCAAATAGACTGCTTCGAACTTCAATTGATTTCAAACAATCGTTCAGGGGTATTAGCGTATGCAGAAAGCTCTGCATTCCTTGGCATTCGTTTTTGCGCTGCCCCACGGTGATCCTTTATATGAGGAATTCGAAAATTCAACCCCATCGCCCCCTCAATTGCCCAAAATTGAAGCTATTCAGACCTCTTTGTTTATTAATGTTCTTGTAACCGTTTTTATTCGAAATTCCTCAACGTCGAAGTTAAAATCTACCTCTAGATGATTCTCTCATCCCCTCTAGATGATCTTCTCACCCTCTCTAGATGACTCTCTCACTCTCTCTAGAGCATCCGAAAGACTTTATTCGAACTGAGTCGTTAAATAGAATCAAATTCCTGATTTTCTACCTTCAATTCTCGTTTCAAAGCTCTGATATCTGTCTCAAAGATGTAGTCTGAATGCTTGAAGTGCTGTCTTGAATATCTATTACATTCGCTTCATTCAACAGCGTAATGAAGAAAGTCATCAAAGATGTCTTCAAAATGAGATCATATCTCATCAAAATGTCTACGAAGTCAGATCTTTAATACGCTGAAGATGAGTTCTATGAAATTGTAATTCAATGAGTAGAAAGACAAATATCACATCTGACATTCATATCAATGATAGATTTTCATTCAATTCAATAAGATAAACAACTTATCTGACATTTATGTGAAATGATGAACTCTTTAATTCAACTATTGCAATGAACACTTGCATTATTCATGATGATTACACTTCTTAAAATTGAAAAGAAACTGCATAAAAATAACAGTTTATTTGCTAATCATTGAAAGAAAATCTTGTCATTGAATTAATCTTCATGAATGTTGATACAAAATAAATATTTATCTTTCATATAAATTAAAAGAACATTTCAGCAATGCTCTTTTGTTCTAAAGACTTGATAGCGAGCTGATTGATCAACAGAAGCATAAACTTGATGATATCAATTACTCAATCTGTGATCTCATTGAATAAGAACTCATTTATGAACATGAGCTGTTTAATCATCAAACAAAGCATGTTTGCTACTCAATTCAAATGAAACTCATCGTTTTATCTGATTTCTACACATTGTTCTTTTTTATTACTTCAATCTTTTCTCTTCAGAATTCTTGATATCATGAATTAATGTACATTAATGTTTCACTTCTTTTATATGTATCAGATTATTTCTTTCTGCATGATTCATGATTAATCTTCAAGATAAACTATGAGATCATTTTCAGCTGTTTTAAACATTTTGCAAAAAATTTCTTTGAATTAAAACTGAAATTTAAATAATGATGAATACATGAAGATATTTTCTTAAATGTTATACATCATTCTAAAACAGCAATGAACTTCTTTGATGATGATGAAAAATTGTCAATGAAGTAGTAGAAATTGTATGATTTTGAAGTGAATCAATGCAAATAATGAGTCAATCATAGCTGAAAATAATTAATAAACAAAAAAATTTGAATAACTTCAATTTTACACAATTTTAAACAATTAAAAGAATGATGAGATTGATTTTCAAATTTCTCATACAAACAAATCATCATGAAGTAAAGTGAAAATGAATGTCAAGAAATGCAAAGCTTTTAACATATGCAGAAAGATTTTGAATTCTTGACATTCATTTTTGCATTGTTTCATGATGATTCTTTATATGAGAAATTCAAAAATTCAACTCAATCATTTATTATTGCATTCAAAAAGCTGATATTGAAGCTATTCAGATTTCATCGCTTATTGATTGCATTTAACTATGTCAAAATCACTTTCTGCAAATTTTTGCTTCAGAATACTATATCTTTTGCTACTTCATTGATGCTTTAAAAATATTATCAAAGAAATTCATTGTCACTTTGATATCATTTATAAAATTCAAAAGAATCTTTTCATGTATGACTTTTTCTTTAAATCTTAATTTCAACTCAAAGATGCTTCTTGAAAGATTTTCAAGATCATTGAAAATGATTTTATAGTTTATCTTGAAAATCAGTTATGAATCATGCAGAAAGAAATGATTTGATACATATGAAAGAAGTGAAACATTAATGTATATCAATTTACAATATCAAAAAAACTGAAGTATTAAAAAAGAACAGCGTGTAAAAGTTAAATAAAATGATGAGTTTCATTTAAATTGAATAGCAAACATGCTTCGTTTAATAATTGAATAACTTATGTTCATAAATGAATTTTTATTCAATGAAATTACAAATTAACATCATCAAGTTTATGTTTCTGTTGATCAATCAGCTCACTATTAAGTTTCTAGAATGAAAAAGCATTGTTGAAGTATTTTTTTAATTTATATGAAAGATGAATATTTATTCTGCATTAATATTTGCAAAAGTTGATTCAATGATAAGACTTTCTTTCAATGATTAGCAGATGAACTGCTATTTTTATGCAGTTTCTTTTCAACTTCAAGAAGTGTGATCATCATGAATAATGCAAATGTTCATTGCAATAGTTGAATTGAAGAACTCATCATTTCACATGAATGTCAGATAAGCTATTTATCTTGTTGAATTGATGATTTATCATTGATATGAATGTCAGATGTGATATTTGTCTCTTTACTCATTGAATTACAATCTCATAAAACTCATCTTCAGTGTATTAAAAATCTGAATTCGTAGACATTTTGACGAGATATGATCTCATTTTGAAGACATTTTTTATGACTTTCTTCATTACGCTGTTGAACGAAGCAGATGCAATAGATTTTCAAGACAGCACTTCAAGCATTCAGACTACATTTTTGAGACAGATATCAGAGCTTTGAAACAAGAATTGAAGGTAGAAAATCAGGAATTTGACTCTGTTTAACGACTCAGTTCTAATAGAGTCTTTCGGATGCTCTAGAGAGGGTGAGAGGGTCATCTAGAGGTAGATTTTGACTTCGGCGTTGAGGCATTTCGAATAAAACGGTGTCAAGAACGTCAGGAACGTCAACAAACAAAGATGTCTGAATAGCTTCAATTTTGGGCAATTGGGGGGGCGGTGGGGTTGATTTTCGAATTCCTCATACAATCGGATCATCGTGGGGCAGCGCGAAAATGAATGCCAAGGATTCGAAACCTTTCTGCATACGCTAATTTCTGCATACGCTAATAAACGATACCCGTTGCACGGATATGCCGAGGTCCAAAGATAAAGGTCAAAGCTTGATAGACACCATCATTCCTCCCCAGCAACATATTCCAGTTGATTCATTCGCAAGCCAACCGCGCTTTATATATTTCGCCAGTCCTCTCAGACAATTCGAGATCTCTTGCGGCGCGATCATGGCTTCCCCTTCGAAGCCGACACCTTCCCACATTCAATCCGTCAAAGCCTCCCTTCCAGCCTATCTCTCCAAGACAAATACCAACATCTCCCACCTGAACAGGCACGTTCCTCTTCCTTCCACCATTCCTATAACATCTCCCATTTCCTTCAGTCCCACTAACATCCACCAGACTCCTCTCCTCGACCTCCCACCTCGACACTGCTCTCCTGACCATAACCTACACCCTCCATTTCCTCCACTCCTCCCTTCCGCGCCTCCCCATCCAACTCCCCATTGTCGCGTCTCTACTCCCCTCTCTTCCGCCTCTGACATCCCTCATCGACGAGTTCCGAATATTCCTGCGCCTCTGGGGCCTGCTAGGAATCTACAGCTGGGGCGTTTCAGTTTACAACTCTCCACCTACGGATTGGATCTTAAAGTATATCGCGTGGGCTCAAGTGGGCGTGAATGCAGTCTATCAAGCTCTAGAAAACGTGGCCTTTCTAGGGGACAAAGGGATTCTACGAGGCGTGTCAGCGCAGACAAGAGCGAGATGGTGGCTCTGGAGCAGCCGCGCCTGGATGGCGCACGTAGGCCTTGAGTGCGCCCGCTTAGGCCGCGGATGGATTCTGAGTCACCAGAGTAAGCTTGTCGCGCAACGAAGAGAGTTCTTGGACCGCAAGAATAAGAAACCGCAGGTCGACGGAGCGATTGAGCTGAGAGGGGAGAAAGAGGAGAAGATTGCGGAGCGGGAAGAGAAGGCGAGGTGGTGGAGGGAGGTGGGTGTTAATGCGGCGTATGCGCCTATGACTGTGCATTGGAGTGTGGAGGAGGGGATCTTGGGAGAGGGGTCGGTTGGGGCGTTGGGGATTGTAGCGGGGATGCTGGGAATCCGGGAGGCTTGGAGGAAGACGTCTTGAAGGGGGTAGATGGTTCATTATTGCTGCTTTCTATGCGTTGGCTTTCTCCTAGACATCCTCTTTTAGGGACTTGGGGGTAATACTGCCCTATATCTCGAGTAAATCTCCCTTATCACGAGCATTATGTATACCAATTTAATGTTAGACTTGGGTAACGTGTTTACGTGCGGGTCCTACCATTGATAGCACTATAGCCAAACAGGTGAGAAGCACACTGAGGCATCTTTGAATCACTCCTTGTATGCCTAGAGAAGAACCAACGAAAGATCTGGGTAGAACACAGTCGCCTAGGTTATTACCTTTACTTTTCTGAAGGGCCGCTCAAGAAGGTTACAAAATGACTACGACGTGTGCGAAAAGATCATTCTCTCTATGCAGCAGATAGGATCACTTCTCTTCCCAGACTCCAGCCATGGCGGAATGGTCGAGTAAGGGACAGGGCAAAGGCTTAGTCTTGTATTCCGCAACATATGAGAAAGGCTAGGTAAAGCATAGTCAACGGCACATAAAGAAAGTTGACGAGATGCCCTCACGTTGAGACTGTTAAGTCCTTGCCAGTAGCTGTAGTCTACAGCGGTATGCTGCATGCAAGGCACAAACCCCTGAAAAAGGGGCAATTTAAATTCCAGGGCAGACCCTGGAAAGATGCTCTTTGCAGAATTCAGTCCGCACGAACTCTTCCAAGCTCCACACTCTTTCCTTGTGCTCTTGAAGCTCGCTACGGTCCCTGGCCCAAACGTAGACATCGGCCTCGATGATCTCTTCCTTTCCTGATGCAAGAGTAATCCTCACATCATGCGCTTCCCTTGAGTAACGGCCACCCTCAAAATTATCGATACGACCACGTTGCGCAGAAGTCAAGCCAAAAAGGATCAGGCCCTGAACCGAGGTTCCAGAGAAGGCATCAAGGACGGCCGGAAAGATGGTGTTTTTGATGGCGAAGCGTTGAAATCCACCGAGTGTAGCCGCTGTCATCATGCTTTTGATTTTGCCTTCGTTCATACGACCATCAGGTCCGTCGATGACGTTGGCGACTATAGCAGGAATCATAAGCGAGCCGTAGACGAACAAAGGGTTAACAGGTCTGCCGACGAAGCCGTTGACTTCCTCAGCAGTAAAGTATTTTTCTTCGGCCATTGGCAACAGGACAGACCTTATAAAGTCTGGATGAACCGTCTCTTCTGCTAGAACTTGGATGAGTTTTGACGTTTGCCTAAGCGGAGATATTGAGATCTATCTCTGGAAGGGATTAAAAGTAAGCATGGGTAGCTATAGAACATGTAGGTGCAAGTTTGTTTGCTGGTAGCTGAGTATGAGGATCAACAAAATATCCGGTGTTGGTTGCTACCAAATGGCAATATCACATGGCTTTGTTCCAGCTGTATTGCAGTCTCTGCTTGTCGCAATTGTCAATGCAGACGAATAGACCAAATCTAAAAATGAGACAGCGTAACATTTGATGATGAAACCAAGGGGAAGGAGATACGATCTTAACGTAGAATCGTTGTTCGTTTGTAGATGTTTGTATTATGAATCCAAGGAAATAGTATGGAAAGCGTAATGACAGAACGATGGGAAGCATTTCGAATCCTGTTAGCAACTGTTCGCTCACCCCCAGCGGCCATCACCAGAGCGATTGTTTTCATAAGGGAAAAGCTATGAACGTTGAGAAAACAATGTTATAGTAGATATGGTTGTAGTGTCCTCCATCATGTACTGTTGACTTCTCTTCTCTCAGTGGCATCCGAAGCAATAGCTTCAACACCACAGAGTAACAATGTTGTTCCAGAGTAACAAAGGTTGATGGCAAGCTCTGATGCCTGTAGCAGGATGTTGTCTATCTGTCCTCCAGAAAAATACATATAAATACTCGTGCAAGTCTGGCAGCTTCGATTATCTTCCATTCTAGGAATACGGAACATTAAGTAAGCCCGACGCTAAACCGCAACTAGACGCCCAGTACATCATTCATTAGTTGCTAGCAGCACCTCTGACTTTACTCAATATCTATCTTCACAGCTCACCTCGACAACCCCACCATCGATATCAAGTCCACCTTCAGATTTCGAGGCATCTTACACCCCAGCCTATCTCCCACATATCCATCGTCTCCAGCACTGAGAAACCGCGTACATCTCAAGACACCACCATGTCAGCCGAGCCTGAACATGTCGATGCAAAGCCCATCAAAGGCAAAGTTAACCTTCAGTAAGTCCTAGTCTTTGCTTGCATCTCCGGTGTATTTGCTAACCGCAGCCTTCACAGCGATGCCTCTGGCTCTGAGAAGAAAGAAGTAAGTGCCGATCACCAAAGCTTTGCTTCGATGTCTAACATCATTGTCCAGGAATCCGACTTCGCCACCGCAATTCTCAAGAAGAAGAAGAAACCAAATTCGTTAATGTAAGTACTACTTTTCCACGATCAACAAGTTTAGGCCCTGTAACTGACCATGGTGGCAACAGCGTAACGGATGCCGTCAATGATGACAACTCGATCATCGCCTTGTCAAACAACACGATGGAGACTTTACAGCTCTTCCGTGGTGACACCGTACTTGTGAAGGGCAAGAAGAGAAAGGATACCGTGCTCATTGTACTTGCGGATGATGACCTAGACGATGGCAGTGCACGGATGAACCGTGTAGTTCGGCACAACCTACGCGTCAAGCACGGTGATATTGTCACTGTTCACGCGTGCCCCGACATTAAATATGTGAGTCTGCAGCCCTATCTTTGTTTCTATATCGTAAACTAACAGACAATCTAGGCCAAGCGCATTGCTGTACTGCCTATTGCGGATACTGTTGAAGGCTTGACCGGCTCTCTTTTCGATGTTTTCCTTGCCCCATACTTCCGCGAAGCTTACCGCCCAGTCCGACAAGGTGACCTCTTCACTATTCGAGGTGGCATGAGGCAGGTGGAATTTAAGGTTGTGGAGGTTGATCCACCGGAGTATGGCATCGTTGCACAAGATACAGTCATCCACTGTGAAGGCGAGCCCATCCAGCGCGAAGATGAGGAGGGAAATTTGAATGAGGTCGGATACGATGATATTGGTGGATGCCGGAAACAGATGGCACAGATCCGAGAGCTTGTGGAGCTTCCACTTCGACATCCTCAGCTCTTTAAATCGATCGGCATCAAGCCCCCTCGCGGCATCTTGATGTTTGGTCCCCCGGGAACTGGAAAGACGCTGATGGCTCGTGCTGTTGCTAACGAGACTGGCGCGTTTTTTTTCCTAATCAACGGCCCTGAGATCATGTCCAAGATGGCAGGAGAGTCCGAGTCGAATTTGCGCAAGGCCTTTGAGGAGGCGGAGAAGAACTCGCCAGCTATCATCTTCATCGACGAAATCGACTCGATAGCACCAAAACGAGAGAAGACAAACGGTGAAGTCGAGCGTCGTGTCGTATCTCAACTGCTCACGCTCATGGACGGCATGAAGGCTCGCTCGAACGTCGTTGTCATGGCCGCTACCAATCGTCCTAACTCGATCGACCCTGCCTTACGCCGTTTCGGTCGTTTTGACCGTGAAGTCGACATCGGAATCCCAGATCCCACTGGGCGCTTGGAAATCCTTCAGATCCACACCAAGAATATGAAGCTTGGGGAAGACGTGGATCTTGAGTCAATTGCCGCGGAAACACATGGATACGTTGGTTCGGATGTTGCATCGCTATGTTCAGAAGCTGCCATGCAGCAAATCCGTGAAAAGATGGACTTGATCGATTTGGATGAGGATACCATTGATGCTGAGGTTCTAGATTCCCTAGGAGTCACTATGGAGAACTTCCGCTTCGCTCTCGGTGTGTCCAACCCATCCGCTCTACGCGAGGTCGCTGTTGTGGAGGTCCCCAACGTTCGCTGGGACGATATTGGAGGTCTCGAAGGCGTCAAGCGCGAACTCATCGAGAGCGTTCAATACCCTGTGGACCATCCCGAGAAGTTCCTCAAATTTGGTCTCTCGCCATCTCGTGGTGTTCTCTTCTACGGTCCCCCGGGCACAGGAAAGACCATGCTTGCCAAGGCCGTCGCAAACGAGTGTGCTGCCAACTTCATCTCGATCAAGGGTCCTGAGTTGCTTAGCATGTGGTTCGGTGAGTCGGAGAGCAACATCCGTGACATCTTCGATAAGGCGAGAGCTGCAGCTCCTTGCGTTGTCTTCCTGGATGAGTTGGATTCGATTGCGAAGTCTCGTGGTGGGTCCAACGGTGACGCAGGTGGTGCCTCGGATCGTGTTGTCAACCAACTTCTAACTGGTTAGTCTCTGTCAGTGAACGCCTGATTATCGCCGGTGCTAACCGTATTCGCAGAAATGGATGGCATGACCTCAAAGAAGAATGTCTTTGTCATTGGAGCTACGAATCGTCCTGAGCAGCTCGATAACGCCCTCTGCCGTCCCGGACGTCTCGATACTCTTGTCTACGTCCCTCTACCCGACGAGGCTTCCCGTATTTCTATTCTTAAGGCACAACTGCGTAAGACCCCAGTTGCCGACGATGTCAATATCGAGTACATCGCAAGCCGTACCCATGGTTTCACTGGTGCCGATCTTGGCTTCGTCACACAGAGAGCAGTCAAGCTAGCCATCAAGCAGTCTATCGCCATTGACATTGAGCGTACCAAGGAACGCGAAGCTGCAGGCGAGGATGTCAAAATGGAGGAGGATCTCGATGCGGAGGATCCCGTTCCGGAGCTTACTAAGGCCCACTTCGAAGAAGCCATGCAGTTGGCGAGGAGATCAGTCAGTGACGTTGAGGTCCGCCGCTACGAGGCTTTCGCGCAGAGCATGAAGAACTCCGGTGGCACCAACTTCTTCCGCTTCCCAGACGCAGACGAAGCTGCTGGCTCTGCAGCACAGAACGGAAATGGGTTTGGGGAGGCTGGGAACGACGACAGCCTTTACGACTAGTTTGTTTACGGAAGTTGTGTGGGTTGTGTTCATGCATCCTACTCTGAGGACACCTCACCCTACTCTATTTTTCCATCGGCACATGGCATCGACAGGGGCTTAGACAATGGATGGTGGTTTCATTATGCATCTATGGTGTTCGTTTGGTCGCCAAGCTTGCTGCGCCATCACAATGATGATCTCGATGGTGGAAGACTCATAATATGTGAGAGCTCGTATTTTCTTCGACGACTGTGTACTTCTACATAGTAATCCAAACATAGACTTTCGAAATCTTTCAATGGCTTGTTTGCAACGTTGTGCCGTGCTTCTTGATATACTTACAGTAGTTGTAACCTCAGCTCAAGAGATGAAAGGGTGTGAAGGACCCCCATTCAATTTTTTTCATTCTCCCCCTTCTTCTCTACCACGAAAGTCTACTTCTCCTCTCGCAACATCTCATCCAAACGATCAATGTAGCCAACACCCCCCCCCCCCCCCCAAAACCCTTTCCTTATCGTCTACTCCCTCTGGCTCGAACATGTTACGAAGTTGGTGACCATACGAAGACAGTCCGAATGGTGAGGGAGTTTGCAGGACGAATGGAGGACTCAAGGTGGATCACGGTAGGTCGTAAAACATCAAAACTCTCAAAACATTATAATAATCCCAATCCTATACTTCCAAATCCTATATATCTTTAAATCATTACTGCCTCGCCTCGCCTCACCTAAAAGCCTTATTATTCCCAAGCTCCTTTCACCAATCCCTCAATACGCATTACCCGCAAAAGGCCTGATAAGCACATTATCAACACTGACCCGGTCCGAAACCCCATTCGAACATGTAAACACCACATAAAACACATCAGCCGCCGACACCGCCTGGAACGTCGACGCCGTAATCGTCCATTGCCCCGCCGTCGTCCCGCCCACGTTATCCGGCGCCGTCACGCTGCCCTGGGTGGTCTTGTACGGGTACTTAATCGCAACCGCGCAAGCACCGGGGGAGGTGTCGAATCTATAGTCTATTTCGACGGAGTAGTTGCCGCCGCCGCAGGTGTTCATGGTTTGCGAAAGGGTGAGGGAGCTGGCGCCGTTGGAGGAGGGGCTTGGGGCGAGGGAGACGGCAAAGGCGTAGGTGCCGCCGTTGTTGGTGCTGCCGGGGGAGACGGTGGTGGAGGTTGTGGAGCCGGTGACGCTGCTGATGGTCCAGGGGGTTGGAGGGTTGGCGCCGGTTTCGAAATCGGCGTTTTGGAGGACGGCGCTTGCGGGGCAGGGTTTTTGGTCTGAGGTTGAGGGGTTGGGCGGGTTTCTGAGGGTAAGATATCAGAGTCAGTCATGATAAAGAAACCTAATAGAAATGAATGGGATGCAAGGGATATATAGGACCCAAACCCCATGAATGGCATATAGTAAGGTTGTCACTTACAAGAGAGAATAGCTATATGACCGAGAGACAGTGTAGTGGTCATTACCGCGATACTGGCCATAGTTCGTAGCATACGAGCGATCCCAGGTCTCGTTGTAAAGCGAGCAATAAAGGCCTTGCGGTATACTGTTCTTGGAGAGGACGTAGGCATCGAAGAAGATACAGGTCTGATAAGTACCGTCTATGGCTGGATGTCTACTATTGTACCCCGTTTGTATATTGCAAGCATCGGCGCATGTTTGTGGGTCATAGCCTTGGCTTTGGCTGAACGGAAAGTATTTGTAGCCCATGTATGTATTCCGACCTTTTGAGTCCAGGGGAGCATTTATGGCACCGCCTAGCTCTGTAGGCCCGTTATAACCACCAATTGAAGATGGTGGAGCTATCTTGTTATAACCTAGAGAAGTAAAGTCAATAATCGATGTACCTGAACCGACTGTTGGGAGTTAGACGTACCATTTGAGCCAGCAATGACAACCTGGAAACTATCACGATATTGTCCGGTGTTGGTTGCCTCTTGTGCAACAACAGGAGCTCCCCAGAGTGTGCACTTATAATTTGTTATGCTTGGAGGGTTTGAGCAATTGGCCGCATTAGGGTCCACGCTTGGATCACGCTCAATGTACATGTTAAAGGCTTGGCAACCATCGGCTTGGTCGCATTTGGAAGCACATCCGAGAGTATCATAGCTGGTAAGAGTGTAAAGGCCCATGTAATTCGAAGCGCTCAGGGACCCAGCCAGATTAGTAAACGCTGATGAGTATCCGTCTGGTGTAGGGGCACCAGTGGCCATTGCCTGATAAATTTAGCTAGAACTATGCGAGGACACCGAGAAGCCTACCTGGAACGTTGGAAAAGACGTAAAGGCATCGACGGTGTCCGGAGTAGGGACAGGTCCGGATCCTGTTGGCTGGACCGCACAGTTGCCGTCTCTTTTTTTGATATCAGCATCTCGCTTTCGTGTAGCTGCGGTTGTGGTGGGTGCAATTGAAGAAGGTGGGACATCAGGCGGAGTATCTTGGCTAATATCGAGTGGTGCCGACACTAGATCTGGAGCTGGAGACGCCTCAATAGCGACAAGATCCACGAGTTGAGGCGTGGGTACCGCAAGGGCAAGGCCGGTAAGAATCGGCAATATAAGAGCAGACCGCATCTTTGTAACGACAGCAATGCAAATATGTAGAGTTGTGCAGGCTTCAAAGTCCGATATATGATAGATATGAGTCTAGAATGCTTCGCTATCCAGACAGTAGATGGGTATTATCCTTCCTGTTATAACACTTGCTTTCAAGGAACTTCAGACAAAACATGACACCAGACATTATGGAAAAGTACCGCCGTGTAAGCCTTCAATACCTCCTCGTGCAGGAGGCGCTATCCAGACAACACGGAAGCTCTGTAGTTCCAAGGCCCCCACAGCAATAGTAAAGCCAGGCTCGCCAGCAAAGGAAGTAACAGAAGGATAAAGGCATCGTGTATGCACGTCGAGTTGAAGCCACATAGTAAGACTGACTGTAGTCAAGAAGCAATAATGTACATCGTATTAGCTGTTCTCGCGTAAACTGTCTTAAACAGTCCGTATAATAAATAGACTTTGTGGTTGATGTCAATATTGACGGAAAGCAGCACAGTAATGGCAGAGGCAAGTATAGCCTAGTCAAGCCAGCGCTTGCCGTACACGAACGTCGAGTAACGCGTAATGCTTCAATAACATTCAAAACTGATCGTGGCATGTGCATGCATGGCTTGTTAAATCCCAGTCTGGCCCACGCCTTACTGTTAGAACAATTGTAGCGTCCCAGTGAGGTTGCTTGCTCTGCAAGAACCCCGTCCCGACCTACACCCCCGAGACTCCTGTACAGTCTGATGCCCCAGAGTGGCCACTGAGTCGAGAACGTTGTGCCATCGCTTGCCCTTCATCGACGAGAAGGCTAAATAGCACTATTGACAGCTCCCTTGTCCAATGGCACCTCTGAGGAAATCGAAATTTGATACCACGGTCAGGCTGTTATTTGATGAGGAATAATCTCGCCGCCAACGCCTTCGATAGCCTGAAATCATGTCTTTCGAAGACGTTTTTACTGGATGGTCAAGATTCAATGCGAAGAAGCAAGTTTGCAACTTCGGATTCGCCAGCTTGAGTGCCAAGTCGGGCTTACAATACTACTGCTGGAGCCTGGAGGACGCGGTATTTTGTTTGTGGAGTTAAGGGTAGGATAGAAGACTGTCATTTTCAAGTCGTACAGTAGCAAAGTGCCACAGACAGAACACAGCGATAGGTGCCTGGACGTCAGAGTGACGTTCTGGGAACTGACCTGTAGGATTTCACTGAGATGTCGCCTCTGTTTTACGTTGTCGATTATTGACGATACGTTTTAGGTGATGATCGCAACATGCATGATCGTTAAATAACCGCTTCATGCGCTCTATCTAATTGTATTACGATTCATGCCTCTACGATTTTCAACTTCTCTCGTAGAGCGTGTATATTCCAAATCTTATATATAAATTCCTTCCGCGTTTCTCACTCAGTCCTACTCACAATTTCTTTTGTACTCGATACTCAATCCCCTAGCCTTTTTCTTCGTTGTTGCCCAATATTAAACAAGGACTCAAATATGATTGGTTCAACAATAGGTTCAAGCTCTTCGTCTTTGATATCGCAAGTTTGCCTCCGAAACAGCAGGTCAGCAAATCACCCTATTAACCTCCAACAAATGCTTCGCCTCTTCACTCCTCCAGAACCCTCCAACAGGTCCTGGAAAGCGAAGTTCTCCATGCTTACCGCTAGAATCTCAACAGAATATCCGGCTGACATTGGTATGATGTGATGTCCATCTTCGATCTCAGCCGGGTGAGCTCATGCAGGGCGTCAATTCATTCTTACCAATTTCCCCCTTCCCCGCTCACTACAAGATAGCCAGTTGTAATGACATGCTGAGAATACTCCGGTAAGCCAACATCACCTATTTGAGGATGAACCACCTTTTACGCCAAGGCATTATGGCGAGAACCTCGTTCAGGCCACCAAGCCGGCAAGCGTCGACTTGGCAATAGTCTAAAGCCCCGGCCTGCAGAAACCGCTTTTAACATGGTCCTATTGGCGCACATCTCAGCTGAGCCAACAGCGATATTGTATGGGTGCAAGGCATCGCGGATGCCCCCGCATGCTCCAGGATGTCATCGGGTGACGTCGGCTACTCAATGAACAATGCCTTGTAGGATGCGAGGTGAGAGAGGTATTCCGCTGCCTCCGGAACAGTCCATTTCTATTGTTACTTCTCTCAGACTTCGAACGCATACTTGTATGCGCGGAAGAAAGTTACCGGTTTGCGTCAAGCATGAGGACATCGTCATCACCAATAATCTCTTTTATATTGCTCGGGAACCCCTAAAGTAAGGTGAACAATGTGAGGTCCAGCAATCAGCCCCCAAAGATCGAAAAATAAGAGCTCACTTTATTTCTAAAACTACATCTTGCCCACCAGTCCTTGTAGCCCAGCTCATGGTGGCTTAAGCCTGATGCTTTACTACCATCAACAGGTCAAGAAAATCAATCTGAAACTTCAGTCCAAGAAGCCAGTATGTAGATATATCCTGCGGCTACCAACTTGCATATAGTACTAGCAATCTTCACCAGCGTCATAGCTTTGCCTTTGCTTCGCTGGCCCAGTCTTTTCTGGTGGAAAACGTCGATGGCTGCAGATAGACTTTGGTATGTTCACACAGGGGCAGCCGAGTGAGGGCCCTACGCGATACTCACAAATACATCAAAAGAGCGCCCATTGAGCTTTGAACATTCGTTGATGAGAAGGGTTCGAGAGATGGAGGAGATATAGTCTTACTGTCGACCTTCTGTCAAACCGTTACTGCTTCTCTACCAGCCAAGGTCATTCCGACATCTCCATCCCTCCAAGCTTCGATGCGGATTCTTCAGTCATCCGGGTCTATACATTTACAGTTCTCCAACATCCTGTCACTCTTCTGGCCAATCGAAATTTTTCCATCTAAAACTTCGGAGTTGCTCTCCATGGTTGCCGCTGGAAGAAGGATGAACGTTCTCTATCCTCTAACTTCAAGTCGCTGTCGCTTTCTGCGGTCTTCCACCACTTTGATTCAATTTCCATCAAGACTAATTACTATTTGCTTTTCATATGCCGATTCTCCTGGGCTACGCTTCATGGTTTCTACAAAACTTCAGAGGAGCATGGAAAGTTATGGGAAATTTGTTGAAATTATGGCTTTTTGCAACATATCCTTCTTCCCCTCTTTACCTTTTGATACTCGAGGTTCGACGAGACTCAAAGATACCGTAAAGCCCTGACGGGATCCAGAATCCTCATTCCAGCCTTCCATCTTCTAACCAGTGACGATTGCTAGTTAAAACAGATATTTCAGGGCATCAAAAGCCTTCCAACGCAACCTGCCACTATTTCATCTACGCGCTTTTTCTTCTCGTATTTCAAAGATCTAGGCTATGCTTTCCCCCAAAATACGACACCCCTTGCCATGCTTGCTTCCACCCCCCTCGACATTTACGAGACTATCTTCTTCCAATTCTATTCTGAATCTTTCCTAGCTCAAACTTTCCCTGACTCGATTCTTTTTACTTTGGCGCCGTTCTAGGTACCGAGAAGACTTATCCGTCACGTCCTTCAAGAGCTCTAGAGACCTTCACTGCCATCTTCTAAGCTCCAGGAGTTGGGCGCCTCTGCGTATATTATTGACCGAATTGGAACGCATCAGACGATTTGATCTGCTACCGCACGAGATGGAAAGGGCGCTGAGCTATTCTCCAACCTGGCTGCTTCAACAGATCAGCACTTTCCACATCTCTTCATGGTTGATCCTCACGTCATCTTGAAACGTCCCTCACCAGCACGGATACAGTATCATAGCACATCTATTTTGAGATTTGACCAACTTCCATACTACCTACAAATTCTATCCGATCCAAGTGCGAACTCTTACCCTCCCAATTCCCCTTCACTCTCTGCTCCTCTACCCCACGAAATCAGCCTACCGTAAACCCCCACAGCCAACCCCCATTCTTCACGCTCAATAACACACGCACCGCTCCGACCCAAAACGGCAACTTGTCACATCCGTCCCTGCGGCACTCACGGCTCTGCTTGACCCGAACTCCAAAATTTCCCATTCTGCTTTGGGCACAAAAGATTTTCGCGCAGCACGAGCCGCTTTTTGAGCTTTCCCAATACGCTTCTGGTCTTCTAGTTGGGATTGTGAGATTCCAGGTTCGCTGACCGGTGTTGCATTCTCTACTGGCTACGCAGAAAAGCAGATCACCGTACCTCTGCTCTACGTCCTATACAGACCTAGCCCCATGCAACCTGCAGCAAAAAAGCCCTTGGCAAAGCTCCACGCACGCATGTTGTAATACTCAACACATGGCTTATAGGAGAGAAGTGCGAAAATGAAAATAGAGGCAAAAATCTTGATATCAAACTTCCTACGGGACGTGCAAGTCTTTCCCAACACCTTCCCTTCCCTTCCCTTCCCATCCCATCCCTCCCCCACCACCTCCCCACCACCCCTCTTCACCGTCTTCCCCGCCCACCTCCAAAAGTCCCTCGACGACCTGCACCTCCCAAACAACCCCCCACACTTCTTTCGTTTCTCCATTCGAAGAGAACGAGCGAGATTGCAATCGCCTCGTTTCTCCGCCAATGAGAATAGGGACAGCTCTTGGCGTGTACATGGCTTCATTCGGCGCGCAGTCCGGCATAGAGCGGGACTCTTGTTCTGGTTTTGTCTCTTGTTCTTTCTGCGCTGGGAAGAGAAATAGGTGTAACGAGGAGAGGAAAGGATGTGAGTGGTTAGCTTTGTTAGAATGGGGTGAGCAAGCCAGCGGCGGACAAATAGATACTCGCGAGATGGAAAAAGTAGCGTAGACGAGGCGAGGGTATAGTAAAATAGTATATAAGAGAATTGAAACCATGACGAAAGCAATCCGAAAGGTATAATTGTGTGTGGGATTAGCCTCACAGGTCTTGAGTCTTTGATGCCTGAACTCTACCGAAAAACTACCAAAAAACTACTGATGCAATGAATGAACAACCATCCCATATGCCAGCTAAGCCATCACCCTATTCCCATGATGCTTCCCAGACAATGCCAAACGTAGCCGTGGTATGCTTCGTGAAACGCCCTCGGCCCAATGAGATAGACTCAAAACCACCACCAGCCCTTGCCGGAAAGCGCCGTTGCCATCCTTATTAATGAATATAGCCTTTCTTATCGTACGCCTAGTTATATACTCTCCATTATGCAGCGCCATACATCTTCCCTCGCGGCTCGCTCTCCGCCAACAGCCTCTCCTCTTCTGACCTCCTAGCCGGGCTAGAACTAGGACTTGGCACCCACCCCCTCATCCACCCACTAACCTTCTTCCAATGACTCCTGCCCCTTTCATCTTGAATAATAGCAACCTTCTCATCCCCTCCTTCTCCAAACATCCAAAATTGCAGCCCAATCGTCGCATCCAACGCCAATACTCCGGCAGCCCCAAGCCAAAATGGCACCGCAAGCGCCACCCACGTTTCCCGGTCGCTCCCTTCTTTACCCACCCAGCCATGAAGCCCATATGGTGGGTACGACGACCATGCCAAAGGGTTTGTGAGAAGTGAAGTACTGTAGAAAAGATTTCCGAAGAATGCTGCAATAAAGAGAGTGGGGGACAAGCCCGTGGTGGAGCGACGGGTGTGGTTCTTGTAAATTTGGGGGAGGCGGGAACCAAGATAGAGGACAGTGGAAAACCAGGAGATGATGCGGCCGGCGAATTCGAAGGGGTCGGAAGTGGCCATATTGACGTGTTCGGTGATTGGGTGTAGAGGGGAGGCTTGAGTTAGGACGGTTAAAAGTAGGGATATGAAGAGGATGGTTTTGGGTGAGGGCATAGGGGATTGAGGAGAATGCTGGCAGCGAGTTATCGTGCGGTTAGAGGGAGGCTTTTCTCTTAGGAAGGAAAAGGTCGAGGACCAGACGGAGTTGTTGCGAATATCCCGAGGTTGACTGGGTGAATCTGATGTGCCTTTTGTATCTTTCCCATCCGGTTCTGAGGTCTTCTTTCTTTCTTCGCTCAGAGCGTTGGAGATACCGCTCGAAATCCGAACAGGTGGTATGCCCACCGAAACACCATTCGAATCCCCGTTTCCTCCGCCGAGGTTTCCTGCATCATAGTCCTCCTGCATCTCCTTTCGTAACCGCTTGACGTGCGTATACCACATGTACTGCCATACCAGGGCTACATCAACTGACACATAGTATGACGCCACCACAACCTGCCATGATGCTTGATGCGTCAGAATCGCTCCGCATAGATTCGTCAAGTCCCCTAAGAGCCACTCAATCAGAAAATATATAGACAGTCCTGCTGCCGAACCGAGTCTGTAGTTCTTGATGATTTGCGGTAGTTGTGCAAACAGCCAAGACACGATGCTCAGGACACCGAGTAACGTGGAAAAGAAGGCCAAAGGTGTTGGCACGCAGGTATGGGAAAGGGCGGAGAAGTTCGTCAGGAAAATGTTGGTGGGCGTACAGTGGTCGGGGATACTGGACGACGACATAGCGAAGAAAGACGGAGTGCGATTGCTTGCGGTAGGATTGTCTTGGCCACTTCATACACATCCCCACCTGCTATCGGCCGCCATGTACATTTTTCTCCAAGCTCGGTATGGTGTGTTGTATGATCGAGCGCTGGGAATCGCAGTCAAGGTAGGATAAGTGAGGCTCGGTGGGTAGACGTTATGGAGATAGCAGAGCCCCGCTAGCGAGCGTTCTGAGAGGCTATCGGATACGGCGTAGTTTGGCTGGTCCTTATGCTAGGCAACAAGACCTGGAGAGGTACCAATGTTGTTGCAGACGGACCTAGCAAAAGTAGCTGAGTCTCAATCAAAGTCAACGGTAGAAATGAATCGACGATAAGCAAAGATATCAATAGATGAAAGACAGGCACGAGAGGCCACTCAAGCAGCGATTGTAGAGTGTTGGAAATGTTCGAAAAAGCAAGAGAGATATCTGCGTGAGAAGGCACGGTAGTCACTACCGCTCTAGGAAGTCATACAACAAGGTGAAGGTCAGCAGCTACGAATGCGCTGTGTACAGCCGCCTCACGGGGAAGGCAGTACACCAGACCTTCCCCCAGAACGGATCAACCCGGGGGTCACCGTGTCATACATACTTGGGACACTGATAAGCATGAGAATCAAGCCATGGGATATAGTAAGAAGCTGGATGACCGAGTCAAGGCGTGGACGTGTGCGTCTTCGCGATAAGAATACGACGAATTGAGTGGTGGGTTGGCTCGGAGAAGCACACGTGACATGCTCCCTTAGCTCTCCTCGACTGGGTATAGCGTCCTCTAGAGAAGCATCAGCAGGCAGAGGCACGACGAGGTTGTACCTACTCGTATACTTTAAATCATTACATTCTGATTCTGCAAGATAAACATGGGTAGCCTTCATCAATTGTCAATTATGTTATTTCATATATCGTCAAGCTTGATGAGTTCATGGTTTTTCGACTCGAAAAATTGAAGAATCCCTCTTTACTTTAAGAACATCAATAATTAGATATTGTGCAGAGTTTACACACCTCACCAAAAACATAGAGTGCTCTCACTCTACATTTTCATTTTCATTATCATGGCTTGTGTCAGTGACCTCCTTTTCAGCCTCAGTGCGTTCATCATATAGCCAATCCGGCTCTTCAGGGCCCTCAGGCTCATTATATCCAATATCGTACGGTGTCATGTTTTGTTTTTCCAAACGCTTTAAGGCCTTGTGTTGCCTCCATATCATCAGGCAATCCAACGGTCTCACTCCCTCATTATCTTCTTGTTCCGCACCAGCTTCCTTCAGGAATTTCAGATGTTGGGAAACCGCATTCGATTCGGTATATGTCAGGAACTGCTGATACCCATGTCGCCGAGGAAAAACTCGAGCCCCATTTTTGATGAGTTGCTGCATTGTCGATGGGGGTAGCCATTCGTTGAAAAAACGCCCATAAGGAAAGGCAGAAGCAGCTGCATGGAGCGCACTACCTTTGCTGCCAGAATCAAGATTGACATCCGCGCCGTGCAGAATGAGCATATCGATAAGCCTGGTATAGTCTCCGGCAGCGGCATGTACCAACACGGCTTCAGACGGTACGGATGAACGCCATCGAAGCCCTCGTGCTTTGTTAGGATCAGCTCCTCTCTTCAAAAGAAGCTCTATAACTTCGTAACGAGGAGGATTTGAACGTGCGGCTTCACAGAGGGCAGCGTTGGATTTATTAGGACCGTCAACATGGACCCCTAGCTGGAGTAATAAATCAACTAGCCTGACATTACCCTGAGCAGCGCTGAAAACCAGAGCTAGTGATCCGGGGTCTTCGAAGCCAAGTCCGAGTGCATAATTGAGAAATCTCCTCAGCTCTGTTTCTTCGGATCCAATGTATCGCGAGCGCGACATTTCTGTCATTCCTTCATAAATGAGTCTCAAGATAGACCCTTCTTCTGCACTGACTAGCTCTGAAAGCCTAGGCTTAGTAGATAGTATCCCAGGCCTTGTTTGGGCAATAAGTCTCAGATGATCGAAGATGGGCTCCCAGTCGCACATTGCTGAGCTTAGGCAGGCAACTGGGAGTTCATATAGGGGTGGCTTCAGTGAACCATCACCAAACATCACTATATCATCCAAATCTTCCGGTAAGGCTTGAAAACTTGGCGACTTATCTTTGAGGACGCTTTGCTCAAGTGCAGTTGATGACCACTTCAAGCAGGTCTTTGCCTCACTGTTGAATAATTGAAGTGCGAGAGAGTTCAAAACTTCGACGTGGTACTCTTTGGATTGGTTCGAATCTATCGCAATGCTGATATCACCACTAGTCAGGGTATCAAGTCTGATCCTATGCTTCAGCCATGTTTTGGAAGCATAAGGCAACAAGGGTCCCCCAACTGCTGCTTCGGGTTGAGCCTTCCAAAGCCCGTGCCCACCTATGGGATCGTTTTGGGCTTCAAAGTTGTATGGATTGAAAGCTATAAGATAAAGCAAGCATAGCTTAGCGGCAAGGAAGCTGGCGCTTTCAATGTTGAAGCCGAATAAAGCGACGTCTGTTTTCCGGATCTGTGAGGACATGAGGAAATCCAGGACAGATGAGTGTGTTAATTTCACATGTTGGGGTTGTGTAGCATGTGCTATGTTTTGACTGGATGATTCTGTCCATTCAGATTCTGTGCCACTGTCGGGATTGTTCGCGTTGCGCCTATATTCGGCGCCTGCGGTTTTTTCGATTAGGCCGGGACAGATGTCCAGAATTTCACTTGGCTCCATGAACCGGGCATCAAGGTCTACACTATCGCGATCGGTATCCACGATGAAAAGTTCTGCAACTTCATCCACGGTCAGAAGCATGCTTGAAATGCTTAAGAGGTGAAGCATATTCCGGCAGCCATGCTGATCTTTAGAATCCACACAGGCAAGGATGCGATGGTAAGTCTCTTCTAATGTCTTAGGAAGGCTCTTCAAGGCTATTTTTACATCGCGGATGGAATGACATTTGCGCAAATTGTCGATCTGAAGCGCAACCCAGCGGAATCTGTAAAAGTTAGTGACGTCCACATAATGCGCGTTATGTTGAAGCTAACATACGTTCCATCAGCCTTCTCAACAAGCGTGCTCTTAAATCAGACTTTTGAGATCGTCTGGCCATGGCTTTATTTTGCGATCTGTTTCCAGAACTTGAGACGTGTAATATTGAATATCAGCGTCAACAGAAGCTGTCTGGAGTGACACTTTGACTGTACATCTGTCGAGTGAGGCCTCGATGTCGTTCTCAAGACGACTCGTGAGTATTATGTGAACCGAAAGTCCATTCTTTTCAGTAGGGATGATCTTTTGAATCTCAGTCAACAACGCGTCTCGCTCAAAACACTCATCAAGTGCGTCGAGCACCAGATACGTTCTTGTTGAGCTTTTGATTAGCTCCGAAAAAGCTTTACTTAGATCCTTTCTAGTCGGTTGCCTCGATTCTCTACATAGAGCTGTTAGATTCTCTGGTACTCTGACTGATTTGTTCCGGATCAGTTGTTTAATAGTAGCAGTCAAGCAGCCGTTGACTGATTGGTTCTCATGGTGAAGAATGTTGGAGAAATAATAGTATGCATATCCCCAGTCCTTGTGAGAACTGCAAAGATCACCCAGATGTTCAACTACCAGTGAACTCAATACACTTTTCCCTGAGCCTGGCTTTCCGTGGAGCCACAAGGCCAAGGGCAATCGCTCCCATTTCTGAAACTGCTCGCTTTTAATAAGCCAAATACCGGTTCCGTCAAGGCGCGCTCCTGACAAACTCTCAAGATCCCGAGATGGATCTGGAGCTTGAAGCCAATTGAGAACGGACGCTCGTGCATCATCTGTAATGCATGTTAGCCACGGAGAAAAGAATCCTACGGTAGTGGGTATATCTGTAGGATTGGGCGAGCACCAAGGTACTTTGTGTTTGAGATCTCCTAACGGTAAACGTAAGACACACCATACCTTTGGCTAAGGACCGAATAAGATCTAGTCCATGGCACTAGAAGTCAGAAATATTGAATATAGAGACTATTCGAATGTTTCTCATACCGTCGTAATTCCGTTGGACAACTGATGAGGCCTCCTTGGCCACCTTTTCAACTTTTGCACAGACGCTTCGGAAGTTGGGATCTTCATCTCCAGAGAACTTGTTTAGTCAGATAGATCATATTGTTTCCCTCCCGTACTGCTGATCGCTGCTCAACCATCTGTTTTCCCCTATAAGCGAGATTGGCAGTCAGGTAACGTACTTACTTTGATTTTCGCAAGTCCACCGACGTATGCACTGTCCAGCTTCTCGTAAAAACACGAGATATCTAAATGCCTGTATCCGGCTGCGAAATCAAGTGACAATGCATACAGATCCTCATCTGTTGGCTTCAGTGACTGTATTAGAGAAGGATCATTCCTCTTGAGCTTGGCAATGAAAGACCCATAGCCTGCAACATCAGTCCCCTCATGTGGGGTTCCAAGAAAGAGAACACCGGTGGTTGATCGTTTGATATCCTCACAATCAGGTCGGTTGCTCGCTAGTACCAACGCCTAATTTTATGATCAACTCAACCATATATAATATGTCAGTCACTCAAACCTGCTTGATCACCAACCCACCCATGCTGTGGCCAATAAAAATGATCGGTCGGCGAGCAGCCTATCGGCAGTGAGCTGGATTGAAATCACACACGAATACGTTTAATGAGGCGAACACTAATTCTTTGCTGATCATGCTGCAGGGCGTTGAGCAGTTGTTCTCCCAGCTCTCGAAGGTTTGTCGTGACCCCCTTTTTGTATGCGTACCAGTCTGATAGGTAGCTGAATGTAGCAATCCGTGCATTTTGCACATGATTTGGTAGCAGATCTCTTAGCCACATCACTTCCTTAATCTCCTGGTTTCCCATCGGAACCTTTTTGACCCATGTGAAGTACGGACTTGCGCCGAGCCCTTGGACAGCAATGATACTGGTCAACGTCAGCATAGATATTAAAGTCAGAAGGTTCTTGGAGGTTCACTCAATATCTTTTTCAACTGCAACTTCGCTATCCTGCTGCGTCTTAAAGTCTGGTATCCATGTGTAGAGGCCCATGATTGCATTATCTGGCGGTGGGGCGGCCATCTTTGTGGCGTGCTAACACACTTGAAGTTCAATTATAAGCTATGTAAAGATTGACTGAAGACGAATAAGATTTATGAGGAGAGTAATCAGGACAGGAGATGTCTTGCATCCTTAGATCACTAAAGTTACGGTGTGATTGAGTAGAATAGGAGCCAATAGAAGTAACCTCTTTTCTATAGCCGTATACCCCCGATCAGATTAAGTAAGTCAACAAACTCAGAAGCAGAAGCAGGAACAGGAACAAGAGGGGGACAAATCGAACACTGCTTCGAACAACGATGTGACCGGCGAGGACGAGGCTGAGGATAGACTGTGTGCGAGGATACTTCATCACCTATGCAAATAGATGGAGGGCTATATACGGCGTTCTATATGTGATACTAGGAAGAGCGAAGTGGTGGAGAATTGGCCCTGACGGAGATAGGCTCGCAATCTCTGATGATAATCCTCTAAATACATATGCTTCTACCTCACATAGGCGTGAAGTCACGTAACTAAACATGTAAACTTTGGTGAGGGGTGTGTGGATAGGAAGGGCGTTGTACGTCTATCAGCTCCCATAAAAGTCTGTAGAGTAAGGTAACGCGTGGTTACCTCAGAACATCAGACGTGTAAGGGCTAAGCCCCTCCGGGTTAGCGTAGTAAGCAAAGACGCTAACCAGAAGGGGCTTAGCTGTGGGAACACGTCTGAGGTCCCTACGAGGTAGGCAAGGATATTTTCCGTCTAACCTGAAAGATTTATCCTAAGATCACCGAAAACGTAACTGATGGTACGATCCCGCGCAGTGTATCATACACCTCGAAGTTTAATTCAGTCTTCATACACTGTTCATTAAATGATCGCAAATTGCGACACTCTGAGTCTTCGACTTTATACCCAATGGATCGTTTGAAGCCATGATGGGAAGAAATATTTGATCGATTGGGAGGATTACTATCTTCCCAATTCGCTTGCTATGCATGCCCGAATTGCCAGCACTGATTGCTTACACCTGATCCAGACTATCGTCATTTGCCGTGGCCCTGTATCCTGAATTCTCGCCGTTGTAAGGAGGTCTATCTAGGTTTGTCAGAAGCAGTTTTGATGAACATGCCGCAAGGTAACTTACCTACCTTGCGAGATTCTTCGCCCCGACAATTGCTGCGCTGCCTACAGCGTACGCACCAAGAAGCGTCCTCCAGCTACCGCTCTGACCAACAGCCAAGGCCACCAAGTCATATACAAGACAGCCACCAAAGATCCAGTCGCTTGACGCGCTGGCGAGACCAAACCCGACGCCCGTCAATACTCGGACCATTGTGGACGCAGGCTGGTCTTTGAAGTATGCGACGCTACCGTTGTGTAGCAGGTCGAGAACGCCAATCCCGGCAAATGTCTTTGAAACAATATGTGTTAAGGTGGAGGCTGTGGAGCGGGTATTCATCGGTCCAAGTTTGGCGAACACATAGTACAGCTGAGTCAAGCTATTGATGATGACGAAGATGTTTGAAATGTCGAGTCTCTCCGAGTTCCAGAAGACCATCCACGCTGAGGTTTTTGGTTAGCTGACCGCAGCAGTGTGTTTTAGAATCAAAATACTCACTGGCTATGCAAACATTGCCCACGGAGTAATAAGGAACGAAGTCAACTGTCAAGGTTCTTTCAGCCGTCCCATCTAAGAAAACTCCTATGAACTTCACACACCAATTTGGTCCAGTTCCGCACGCTCTCCTGGCTTCTTGGGGTCAAGCTTCCACAACCGATAAAGCCATGCGAGCTGCAGTAATTGCTGAGGGAAGAAGAAGCCACCGATGAAATACGGCTGTGGGCTGAAGAAGGATAGATTCTTGTTATGAATGTCCAGCATATTCGGCTTTGACAGCAACCCATATTGCTGGGCTGCAAAGTCGATCAGGAAAGACGCCGGTGCCTGTTAAGTATGTCAGTACTCGACCGTTCGAAGAGATCTTCTCTGTTCCGACGCTTGTTCGAATAGACTGCAACATACCATCCATTTCGCGGTAGAATAGGAGACGCCCATAGTGATTGTAGTTTGGATGTATGACACAAGATGCTTCGAAAATACTGGAACGGAAGAAGCTGTTATACTTCGTACTTTACGATCATATCGCAAAGGTCAATTAAAGTAATGTCGTCACTATTTTCATTTAGGGCTTCGGCCTCGGAGGAACTTCGGTCCTTCCATACCTTTGCCATGCCCGAATTTCGAGTTCAAATTGTCGAAGACATCAAACTCAACTGCGAATGTAATATTTCGAGACTTCGACAGATCACCGATTGACATACATGATTATAAATCTAAAGAGCTAGGTATCATTTGTGCCCCCGTCGATATCTCTTAAGGGTATAATTTAGGTCATCAGATACTCGGTGATAGCGGGCTTTAGGGCTTCTCTTTTGGATATTTTTAAGTTTTTCCAAACTGCTAAACGTTCGACGGAAACAGGGGATTTAGTGGGAACTCAATGACGTGTCAGTCCGTAGATTCCGCTATGGGGAACCTCTCGAGGTTGTGCTGTATACACTCCCGACCTTAGACATTGAGAAAGTCCACATGTGAGGCATTCCGCTTTGAAAGATAGCAGATACCACTTAGATTCCACTTGACGCTCTTCGAAACAACCTACCACCAAGTGACTCGATCAAACATACCATCAGCATGGCTTCCAGTCTCCCAAAGATTTAAAAGGCCGCAATCTTCGAGGAAGCCAATGCACCTCTCACACTTGAAGATGTCGAGCTCAAGCAACCAATTGAGGGAGAGATCTTAATCAAAGCCCTCGCTACCGGTGTCTGTCCTTCCGACCAGGGAGTTCAAGGGGGCGTCATGGGCAATTCATTATAACGTTTCAAGCCTTCGCAGCAAGAACCACTTGGCTGATAAAATCAGTCCGAGAATCCCTGGCCATGAGACCATTGGTACAGTAGTTGCACTGGGTCCAGGGGAGAAGAATTGGAAGATTGGCGACCGCGTCGGCGCTCCTTGGCACGGAGGGCATGATGGTGATCAGCGGTAGAAAAGCCTCGTTGAGTTTCCAGCTAACGGGAACTGTCTCAGGGACCTGCCAGTCATGCAAACGTGGGGTCTTCCAAATGTGTCGTAACGAGGTCATCAACGATGTTACTCGAGATGGTGAATGTGGGTAGCACACATGTTTCTCAACCGTAAATGGTAGTAATCGATGACAGATGCCGAATACTGCCATCTTAGAACCGAAGCAGTTGTTCGAGTCCCCTCCGATATCGACCCAGCTGAGTACTGCCCATTTCTTTGCGCAAGTGTGACAGTACTCAACGGAATTTGCCAGTTGAAAGTACCAGCTGGCGAAGCAGTGGCGATTCAAGGTCTCGGTGGACTCGGGCATCTAGGCGTCCAATACGCTGCGCGCATGGGATACAGGACGGTGGCGCTCTCCAGTAGTGAATCGAAGGAGAAGTTTGCCAAGGAGCTCGGGGCTATCGATTTTATTGAAGGTAGCAAAGAAAACCACGCCGAAGCTTTGCAGGAGATTGGAGGTGCTGCCTTGATTGATGTCACTGCGCCAAACCCTTCGATCATGGGTGAATTGCTTGGAGGCCTGGCTCCTCAGGGAAAGCTTTTGATCCTTGCTCGTGAGTTGATGATCTCATTGATAGTGAAAAGTACACACTGATGAAATTTGTTAGCCACTGGCGATGTCAATGTAAACACTATTCTCATGATCACAAAGGGTCTTTCTGTCCATGGATGGCCTTCGGGACACTCCCTTGATTGCGAGGAGGCCGTCAATTTCGCACAGCTGCACGATGTCCACTGCATGATAAATTCCCTCTATCAGAAGCGCATGAGGCTTACGACCACATGACGAGTGGGAACGTCAGATTCCGAAGCGTCATAACGATGGATTAGTTTTGGATTCGTGTTAAGACAGAGTGTGTTTGTAGACGGAGACAAGCAGGGTAACCATGTTGTGAGTCATTATAAGGGAGGCATTGCATTGTAATGAAAACCATTCCATCAATCATCTCACGTGGCTGAGTGGTAAAATCAACTGATACCTAAGCACCTACCTGGATTGGGATCTCCAGGTTTAACGTTCCGCACTAGTCCCTAAAAGTGTCTTATCGATAAGTCAGCCAATCGTTCTTTATTGTTGCGTTTTTCATTGTTGCACATTCGACATCCAAAGCTCAATAATAGCGCACCGCTCGTTATATAACTACTACCTATGCACTCAATGCAACCCCCCACCATCTCACGCTCCCCCAAACACCACCGAATATAGAGAACCAACCCACCTCTCCACGCCGAACCTCCAGTCACCCCAAACACCACTACGCCTCCGCTCCACCACCCAAAGAAATCTCACTCTTCTCGCCACACCCCATCATCCGCGCAGCGCCCTACCACCTCTTCCCACCACCCACCCATCCACCCCCCACCAATGACGCCCACCCTGACCATCCCCGCCTACCCCCCCTCCCCCCTCCCCGCCACCCTCCGCACCGCCACAACCACCGCCCTCCTCTCCGCCTCCGCCATCCCAACCCTCCACACCACGCTCACATCCGCCTGCCAAGAAACGCACTGGCTAGATGCCGTTCGGGAGCGCTCGTTGCAATTACTTCGCGGTGGGGAGTGCGCGACTTATGCGGAGGTTATGGGGAGGGTTTTGAGGGAGGCGAGGGGGGTGGGTGGGATGGTTAATGGAGATGGAGATGGTGGGGGGCGAGAGGGGGGGATTGAGAGGAGGGTGGATGTTAGGGTGCCGGAGAGGGTGGTTAGGGAGGGGGTGAGGGTTGTGAGGGAGGCGTTGGAGAGGGTTGTGGTGGTTGAGAGGGAGGAGGAGGAATGATTACGGGATGAATGGCAGGGAGAGTTCGGAATGGACGATGGTGAGGGATGTTTTTGCTGGGCTCTTTGGGGGACATCGCGCTGCGCGCTCTTGGATGGGATCGGCAGTTTTGGGCTAGGCGTTGGAATTGCATTTCACGGCAAAAATCAATGGCGGCGTTCGAGAGGATCAGGGTGTAATCAGGGTGTAAGGTATGTTTGGAGACATGTTTGTTGGGCGTCTGGTTAGAGGCGCAGAATATATACCCAGGGGATTACCTGCATTGGATTTCACGGTGTTCTTCTTTCGGTTGTAGTTGTATCCTGCCACACGAATGGAAGACTCGAGTACATATCGTATCTCCCTTAGCCATTGACTTGGCAAATTCTCCTCTTCCCCACCTCGCTTGACTCTAGCAAACGCAATTGCAACATCGCGACACTTCGAAGGATCGGATTGGTTGAAGCGATATATACCAATGCCCGTTCCCGCTGCTGATATTGATAGAGAGACCGAAAATGGAAGTTCGGGATGCCGTTACATTAACATCCATTCCTTTGAGCACTTCAACTTGATACGCCCGGGTCATTTACACGTCGATCAATAACGTTTCAATCTCACACTCCATGCAGAGGTCTCTCGGATATCTTGATATGCGTCCATATCTTTTATCTCTTCAATGGTCCCCATGGTTCTTTTTGTCAGCTCGTTAGCCCCTCGAGCTTCTTCCTTTCCATACATCCAATACCATGCGACATCATTCTTCAGCACGTGCAGTAAATCTTCACCACCACTACAACCACGCGAAGTCTATCTTATTACATGTGTCTTACGAGCCCGAGCCTGGACGCTGCCGATCCATGCGTATGTCGATTTGTTGTCTGTTAAAGTAATATCTCAAAAGTCAAGATTCAGCGCACAATATTCAACAGCATTTGCTGCAAAATTATTAGCCTAGGTATGATAGCGAGATCCAAATCGAATGCCGTAGGCTGATATCTGCATATAGTTTCAGTACTATGCCGAGCAGGAATGTTAACACACGTGGCAATTAAGATAATTGGAGGCAACGCTTCTCTATCAATCGTTAGCACATGTAATAAGTAGTATTTCATTGGCTGAATGTATTTACTTCACTATGGTAAGAACCATCCTGATATCCATCTCTAGTATCGACCCATTCGTGAAGATTCACTGGTTTTGAAGTATCGTGACCGGATAAACATACGCCGCGGCCAAATCTTATGAAGTCTCGTTCATGAGATGATACATTGCTTCTTCATTTCCCTGGTTGCAATAATACTACTATCACTGGCTTTGATGATCTTGGGTCATGGTGTATGCAGCTCGCTGGAGCCATTTTGCTGCACGAAATTTTGCAGCTGTCCAATTTACGATCCGAGCCTGATAATGAAGTAGGATCCAGAAGAGGGTGATAACAACGTAAGTAATGATTATCGAAACGACGACCATCCACACCGTTGCCGAGCCCGTTCCCAATGCAGTCACATTCATGCCGAAGAGCGAGGTGACAAAGCTCAGTGGGATGAAAATGAATGCCAGTTGTGTTAGTCGTTTAACCCTCTCGTTCTGTTGAATGCCTGTTTTAGCTTGCTCAATAGCCATCTGGGATTCACGGAGAGATGCCATGCTAGCACGGTAGCTCATTTTTTGGGCTAGCATAATGACTTGCTGGTCAGCGTCTCGCAAACTTCGTTGATAATCTGGAAGCAAGGATTTCCATCTGCGTGATGAGGCGTCAGTGGTGAAGGTTTCCAAAGCTTGAAGATTCTGCCGAAGATGGTTCACTGTCCATGTTTGTTCGTCGTAGCGAACTTCAAGATTGATAGCCCCTTCCTCCTGGTTGTACTCTATCTTCTGGTCCCATATATCCATAAGAAAAGTGCCATTTACAAGACTCATTTGAGCAAACGGTATAATATACTCCACAGGGTTTTGGTCGTAAATCGCAGCTTCGTCTGTACTCATACGTTGCAAGTATTGTAGAAATAAATCATTACTCCAACAAGGCGGACCCTGCCTTGGGATAGGGATTGGAGAGTCTAAAAAGTTAATTCTAGATGTGAGCAACGGCTCCCTAGTAGGAAATCGATAGTCCCTGGCGAAAATGATTACTGGGACGACGGTCAGCGCACTGAATGCACTTTTGAAGCTCCATTGCGTCTTGTCAATATAGACTTACCGGCGTTGGCTCTTCGGGCTCCAGCTGCGCTATGTAGATGGGTAGAAATAATGGAATGGTGATTCCAGATGTGAAAAAAGCCCTGGGTAGACAGCGCTGAGGGCAGAGGGGGTTTGGCAGACGGAAAGTAGGTATTAAATATCCCGTAATCAGAGCCAAAGTGCCACATGTATACTTCAGGATGGATTTTATACTTATATCCAATGGCATCCAAGATACTAACATCCAGCCCTGAGTACCCTGCAAAGGTCAAGGTTCTGTAATAGCTGACGAAGATAACTCGGGTATGCGAGTCAGGCAGATCTTGTTCAATGTCCTTGATGCAAGACTTCACATCTTCCGCAGCATTCTCTTTGCTAACCATATATTGCCGTAGGTCGAGTCGACCGCCCACACTGTCCAAGACGACGACTGATCCGCCTCGATCCTTGTTAACCTCCGCTATTACACCGCCGATACTGGGCTCATGTCGGCGGATAGGTCGAGAGGAGAATAGATTGTATAGAGCCGTGTATCCTTCGTCAACAACAGACAGATCCGCGATATAGTCTGTGTAATTTCGATAAGGAAACTCTGGGTTAAGTGGCTCATTAGTCATAATGAGATCTATAAGATATGTGCAATACGCCGTAAGTATGACCAGAATCCTGTAGGATAGCGATGTATATATATCATGCCTAGGTGGAGGGATGACACCAGGTCAGGGCAGAAGTCAAGCATTTCAGGCAGATTCTGGCGGGATTAGGCCGCGCCTTGGTACAATATTCCAAGGTATCATAGCTTAGAAGAATGTGAAAACTACCGATCAAATAACTTAAGGTACGGAATACTGTTTGGTGACTTTGGTCAATCCTTTCAGACGCTAAAATAAATATATGAGAAAACCGCGTGAAAATCAGATCCGTTCTCTCCTGCACAAGTATTCGGATCATTTATGAAACTTACTTCTCGTTAACGGCTGATCGTGAAGTCCGAACGCTATGGTCGACGAAATTCTTGAGGAGGGCATTATAGGCTTTGTTATTCAGTCATTTCGTTCTGTGTATCACGATAGGTGTTATGATCCGCCAGGCCAGCCCTTTCAATACAATCAATGTACATGACATTCTCCATTAACTTACTTGTACTTTGACTATGGTTCTCCAGTAATACGCTTGATGTACTATTGATCACCACGGTCACCACGGCCACCGTCTTTTCCGGTCGTCCTCCTTTTCGGTGCGGACTAGAATACCAGACCACCATTACATTTATACATTCTGGAACCTCATGGCCTTGGACTGTGCAATTAGAGAAATGTGCTTTGGTGCCACTCGTCCGTCCAGTGCAGTGCTTGTGCTTCTACTTCCTATATCCATTCTATGTCTGCTTTCCGGCTCTTTGCGTACCGTCCCGCAGAAGCTAGTAATCTTCCTCCTGGATCGACGATGGGTAAGAATCCTTGTCCTAGGGTAGATCTTGCAGCCGCAATTTAATGGTGCCATGTACGGAAGCATTGCCTCCTAACTATGACTATGCCCTCCGTTGCTGTAGCTTAGGACGCGCTGCTTGTCATGGCCCAAAGGTTCGAAGTACGTATCAACCCCAAAGCCGCAGGTTTGGAGCATGGCTAAAAGACTTACATTCTCTCTGTTTTCTCTCCGTGAGTGCCGAGGCCGCGTCAAGTCTCACCAAATTGTGGTCTGTAACCATTGTGCAAGACCCGAGTAGCTGATATGGTCAGGATTTGAGCACGGAGCGATTCCTCTATATCTCGATTCCCGTCGCTCTGGGCTGTTTCATCGTGGAGGTGGCGCATAACTCATCGGCCCTGGTGTGATATATGGGCCGCTTGCAGGTCCAGCATGCCTCCTGATGAGCTCTTCGCGATCGCGGACCTCCCTCTCATTCTGCATAAGAACACAACAGCAGCAGCATAGCGATTTAAAGCAGTCGGATCCCAAGCTTCCGCTAAGATGATACATCTTGCGTATTCTAGTACGTTGGATCGACGCAAATATCCCTAAAAACGTTAGCACTGACTTTTCAGTACTCGAGGAGCTGTATTCACATTGGAAACCACAGGCCACAGCCATAAGCCCGCATGAACCGTTGCATTGACTGTAGCCTAATAAATCTGTGGGGTCTTGCTTCTGGGTTTTTCTTGAGACACGATACTGCGTCTTGCCGTAGACCATGCAAGGACAGACAACGCCCATGCAGCAAAGCGTGTCCATTTCGCAGAAACCGTGCTTCCATTCAGGTTGAATCGCAGCATTCGGATGCGAAACCTGGCCCGGACGATGGTCCCCATGTGCTGCATTAGGGCCGGCTGGTGAGAGTGGGTTGTAGACAAGGGACCCTCCGCCGACATCTGGGTTGACTACCGTTGCGGATGTTTTGCGTTGCTCTTGAGGCGCAGTGCGCATAGGGGTAGGCGTCAAGGATCTGGGCACTTCGTGGGTTTTTATAGGTATGGGTCCCGGTGATTGGGGTTTTGGCGCTGAGGGATGCGCTTCGGCCTGTCGAACAACTGGCTCTTCCGCGTATGGAGCGAAGTGTGCTGGATGGATTTCCTGAGGTGGCTGGACGTTGTACGGCGATCCAGCTCGCGCAACTAGGTCTTTGTCCACAAGGAATGGAGATCTGATGGTATCTTGTGTAACATTCGGAATGCCTTCGCGTGGAGAGATTGGCGACTCGTCGATGGTAGAATTTGTAGGACTTGAGAATTGTTGGAATACTGGTCGCTGCATCTCGACAGGTGTCTCCATATACGAATATCGTGGGTTGCGATTGATGTTGTTCGTTTGCAGTAGCCCCGTAGCTACTCCTCGCGGCCGAGGACCGCTCTGGTTTGATGCCATAGGTACTCGACGCCTTCTTCGATCAGAGCAGACTTTAACGGGTTGAGGATTTCCGGGGATTTAGATGTAGATGCCCGCAATGGTGTTTGAGGGGTACATCTTGCTTTGGGGGTTTCAGCTGGAGACCGTGAGCGGGGATTACGTGGAGGTATCATTTAGAACTACTGCCCGTTCCAGGCGCAGCCGTTCAGGCGCACCGAAGCAAGCGATCATTGGCTCAAGCCAAGACCGCCCAAGAGCGAGTGAGAGTCTTGGACTGGGAGATTAGAAGTACAGTAAGAGCCGGTGCAGATTACTCCACTAGTCCTAATTTAGTACTGGAAGGTCATGGTCTTGATGCGAGGTTCGATCGTTCTTAAGTTTTGTTTTCTTGGGATGTTTCAATTCAATCAACACCCAATTCCAACTGCTTTTCTGTCAAAGCCTCCATATGTGGAAGTAAATGATTCGACTTTCGGAAACCGTGAATATGTATTCGAACTATCCAAGGGGAGAAGATACCATAGCTCCATAGTCCTCTATTTGAATGCCTTCCAACTCCTCTTTAATTCCCGCTAATGGTACGGAAATCAGACAAGCAAAAACCACATCTAGGGTATCCAGTGCATCAGAAGGCAACGCCGATCGCTTGCAAGACAACGTGAAAATACAGCAAAGACTATTTACACCCTAGTACATGTTGCCTTTTGGGAGAGCCACGAAAACCGCCGTGAGAGGAATTGTGATAATCAACGCCCAAGCCTCCGCTTGCCTCACAATCTTATTTTGAATTAAAGCCAGCCCTTGTTCGTGCACCTTTACTTTTTCATCGAAGATTTTCCTCCATAACGGCTTCCTCTGCCACTTGTCCATCCAATAGTCTTTTAAGGATCCGTTCGAGCTGCCGAAAACTTCCATCTTCACTGGCCATCTTGATCTTGTGTCAGCGTAAGAAATGGTCGAGCCATTGGCTGACCTTTCACGGCCTCGGATGAGATTGACAGCGTCTTCGTCATCACCCACTTCCCAGGGTCTGACATTCCGGGTGCGTCTCCTGTGCAAAATGATGCAAAGACCTTTGTATGCTGAAATTAGGTTGGTGAAGCCGAACCACCAGGCTAAAGCGGCAATAATGCGCCACCAGCGAGATGTAGATGAAAGAGTCAAAAGGATGGCTGTGAGAAATCCAAGGATGAGTATTGTAGCACCAAAGCAGTGGAGAAAGACCGTTCGAGGTTTGTTACCGTTGCAAATTGACCAGCGTATAAAGTTTGGATGAGCCTCTCCGCGAAGTATCGAATCAAGCGTGTCTCTGATTGGGAAGAAGGCGGAGGGATGGGTTGTATGACAGAGAGCATGAAGGACAGCGTTGCGGTCTTTGTGTGAGAGATTAAGCTCTCGAGGACTGCCAGCTACGATATAGTGTGATATTATCCGGTCTATTTCCAGTCGGAAGGGCTGCACAGGAGGTACGTCGTTTGAATCGATAGCGTGCAATGAGCTGAGTATTTCTGGGTCATAAGGATGCAACGAGCCGAGTATTTCCGAATACAACGTCTCCTGTATTTCTAGAGGAAAGTCGTCCACAACGTCTTGTTCTTCTTGATATTTGGGATCTCGTGTGGCCATGGACGCGAGCGTGTTACCAGACAGCCTCCGTAAGATGTGTGGACAGTCAACAGACGAGCAAGCCGGGTTCTCAAAGTTCCACTTAGGTGACAAGTCTTGTTCCGACCTTAGAGCATGCATGAAACGCTGGAAGTAGTCTACTAGCCAAAGATAGAATTGCAGGTTCTCGCCATCGTGTCTGACATAAACCAAGTAATCCATGAAATCTTGGAGGGAGCAAGGCTAGTTGTATAATTAGCTGGATGTGGTTCCGTTTAATAAGCAAGAACGTACTGGCATAGCCTTATCTGCGAGGACATTCTCGAAGGAAAGTTCCGGAGGTATCTCACTTCTGCATGATTTTGTTCGGTCGACGTATTTCTGGCATTGGGAGAGATCGAGGGGACCTTCGGGCTTAGCTATATAGTCCGGACGTTTGTAAAAGAGGATAGACATGATGGCAAAAATAACAAAGAGTTGTTTATTGGAGCCAGGCATAAGAATGCTGTTACCTGAGCGAGCAGTAGGAAAGTAAAGAATGTGGGATGGGATCGCATGAAGTACGCATCGTCCCGGTGCCTGGCCTGAAATAGGATTACATACATGGACATGACGAAGAAATTACTCGGACGCCGGCTGTGGGCCTGACAGCGGAGGCTTTGATGGCCTAGAGGGGTGATTAAGCCAACAAGGAATCCTTCTGGAAGAGAAGGAAGACTTCACGTGGCATTTGCGTGGTGGCACAGCAAGCCATCAGGTTAGCATAGCGGAGTCAAACAGAGTTGAACTGCTGTCGGATAGAAATGTCTTTGCGATTGGTGAGTTCTTTGCTAGAATACCAATTTCCGCCTTTGGGTACAGCCGTGTCCGGCTGAAGCGAGCCGGTGTTGGTTCAGTGGCGGAGTTCGCAAATCTCGGTCTAGAAGTGTGCAAAGCACCAGCAACAAGGGAGCGTACACAATGTCACAAGGTGAGAACTACGTGGGTTAACCAGGTACAAGTTGATGTGAAAGCAGATGGAACCAGCGGGAGCAGTAGGAATAATGGAAGCAGAAGCGGTGACATTCGACACACTGCTCGCTCGAGTATCTTCTTCACTAAACATCGCTTTCCCTGCAAACCACGCATCTCAACCGTATGCAATATAAAATTTACTTCTTCAATTAATGAGGTGTAGATTGAATGCAACAACGCAGAGTATGTGACCTACAGCATACTCTGCACTGGGCTAACCTGGAATCATCATGAATCACAAGATATGCGCTCTTAGAGGGATACATGTACCGGGTATGGTGGGTGGGCCGTGGCCCTATCTACTGCCATTTCGAACCTGATAAGCTTCAGCAACACTTCTTCTATATCTGTTGTGTCTTATCATAGTATTATTATATGAATCCTTTGCGGTCTGAAAACCACAAAATGCGAAGGTATTGGCACTTAAGGTTTTAGATTTTGTGTAATAATTACATATCTCTGGTACGGCAAATGTTTTGCAACGTGCTTTCGGGGTAGAGATGTCTGAGCGTGAGCGTCTACAGTCTTTTATCAGCCCTACACAGTTGGTTAGCTTAGCTACTTTGGTTTTCTGGAGGGAGTTTTTCTTGGATGACAAACCTGCGGTCTTCCTGGATCAACGGTTCCCTTCGCTTTCGCGGTCTCTGGGGTGCCTTCCCCCTTTTTGCTTTGATTTGGGTTGTCTGTAATATCATAGGGATACTTGGTGTCGGTATTTGATACACCTTCTTGTTTCGCTGATACGCTATGTTCACCTTTGGGGGATGTCGCAGTGGCAGGCTTCCAAGTCGTCAGCCTTGCCGGTCACGGATATTCTAGGTGAAGAGCTATAAGCTCACCGTATCTCGGATCCTGTCATCCTCGTGTCTGGTGCCGTCCTCCTCATCAGAGACACCCTGGGGCTTGCCATAGTCACTCTCGATCCTCAATTTGTTGTAGCCCTTTGCGTCTGGAATGTGCTTCCTTGTATCACCCGCCTCATTCTTCTCATCGCCCGCCTTGGTAGCGCCTTTGAACTGCACGCCTTCGACGTTATCTCCACCCCTTCCCTTCTCGTGAGCAACGTTCTCGAATCCCTCATTGTCGGAGGTATCAGGAGTTTCCTGCTGATCTCCACCTTCGCTTTCTGACTTGTCAGACTCGTCTTCCTCCTTCTCTTCCGGTTTTTCTTCTTCTCTACCCGTCGATTCTTCGCTCTTGCCGCCCTCAGAGCCTTGATCGCTACTTTCACCAGCCTCCTGCCCTTCTTCTACTTCCTCCTCATGTTCCTCATGTTCCTCATTACCTTCATGTCCTTCATCTCCATGCCCATGTCCATGAGATTTCTTCGGATCTGGCTGTAGCAGGTAGTAAACGGAGGGCACCGTGACTGCAACGGCACCAATGGCCCTAAGCAGTTCTGTCAGCAAGTTTACCTAGTAGGTACAATTGAACTTCAAGAAGAGCTTGCGAACATGTTGGCTGAAGTTGCGGGAGTCAAGGACAGCAATATTGGGAATAGATTTGCAAGGCGTCGCGGCTTACCATGGCAAATCACTTCCAGCCTTATGTGTGGCATGTTCGCCGCCACTAGCATATCCTCGTCTTCGAACCTCTTGCAGTAGTTGTGGGCGGGACCGGCGTTGAGCTGCTCTGACAGATCGGTTCATAAGACGAGCGGACCATCGGCCGGAAGCTCTTAGAAGAGCCATTGCAGGAGACACACTCCGTAAGAGAACCAGGACACTGGAAGGCAATGAGGAAGACAACACAAACTCTAGTCGTACAGCTTCAAGCGGTACAGGTACGACACGATAATAACAGTGTGACGATTCAGTCGTAAGGATGTGCCAAAGTGTGCGGTATCATAAGGTAGGTAACGGAATTAGTGGCTAGGTAAGCTTCGGAGGGCAGGGATGTGCTTAGCGCTTTCGGTTCTTCACTCTATGTCAGGGCCGAATCTCGAAGCTGTCAAGTAACGGTTCAGTAAGTAAAGTTCACGACGAGAAAAGGTACCCGACTTTGTCCCAGATATATGATTGATATATCTTCTTCTCTTGGTGAAGAACATATCTACAGATCTCGCCTCGCATAGTGGTCATACCAACTTGGGGTCCCTGGATTTCATATAATGAAGCTTGCTGCGCCTTGAAAACCCCCACAACTGTGAAATCATCATAACACACTCAGACAAGCCCACACAAACCAGAACTGACAAGACACTAGCCAATGAATCACAAGCAACAACAGTTCTACATTACATTTTGCCTGAATGACAAGCACTAAGCGGACGAGAATTCATTGCAAGAACTCCGGCTTCCTTTTAATGTTGTTGTGTCCGGCGGTATATCTGGAAAAGCCAACCTGATTTTAAAGACAACTCTTCTCATGTTCTAACGAAGCATACGACATCATAATGGCGCCAGCTGTGCCCCAACTTCCCACGCCAGCCAACGTTCTGGCTCTGCTTCCGAAGCTAAGCGATGCAGATGCCGACATACGATACATGTCACTGGATGACCTGAACAAGACCTTAAGAACCGGCGCACCAGCGTTCCTACTCAATGATTATCACACATGTGCAAGGGCTGTCGAGTGCTTGCTCAAAGCTCTTGACGATCAGCATGGAGAGGTCCAGAATCAGGCTATTATGTGGTTAGGGCGCTTCTGTCAATTTTGAATACTCAGTGCTGACGGAAAGCTTTCAGTCTTGGTTCTTTGACGCGTAGACTTCCCCCGGATATTCTTGCTCCGCTTATTGAAAAGCTCTCGAATCTGAAGACTACGCACTCGGTAGATAATTCAGTACCTTCAACTGCGCTACGCACCTTCATCGCCTCTTTCCCGCCACCATTACCTGGCGTACCACCCTCTAAAGCAACGCAAGATGCTTACTCTGCGATCAGTAAGGTCCTTATCCCACGCCTAGTCGGGTATGTAGTGATTCCTCATGGACTTAAGAACCAGCCTGATCCGCCTCCTGGCATGCTGGAGATAGACGCGGAAAAGGGTGTCGATAGTGATGCGATTGATGTTCTTATCGAGGTGGTTAGATGTTTCGGATCGATGCTTCAGGACCTTGAGAAACAAGCGCTACTAAAGGCCATCATCAATATCTTTGACAGTGAGCGTACTGGCACAGTCATCAAGAAAAAGGCTGTGGTTGCAATTTCATTGTTGGCGACACATCTGTCGGATCACCTACTCAGTAACTTCGTGTCTAATACCATTGGAAGCTTCCGAGGCCCTGATTTGACGCTTCCAAAGAGGCGGCTACTGATCACGATGATTGGCTCAATTGCTAGATCAGTACCAAAGCGGATTGGCCCCTATTTGAAAGCACTTGCTCCGTTTGTGCTCAGTGCTCTAAGCAAACAGGAATACAATGAATCTTTAGAAGAGACAGCTGAGAATGGTGCTTCGAACCCTGAATTAGAAGAGGTTCGCGAAGCTGCACTAATAGCATTGGAAGGATTTTTATCATCCTGCAGTCATGATATGCGGAGTTATACCGACGAAGCTATCGAAGCTGCCATTCGGTATGTGACCTATGATCCCAACGTTGCCACAGACGAAGACGATGAAGAAATGGGAGGAACCCAGGGTGACGATTTCGACGATGACGGGACCAATGGATATAATAAGGATGAAGAGGAAGATTTTGAAGAAGAGGGAGCAATGAGCGACGAGGATGATTCAAGCTGGAAGGTACGGCGATGTGCGGCGAAAGCTCTCTACACCATCATATCAACAAGAAGCAACGGGGATTTATTAGAGAACGGTACTCTTTATGAAAAAATTGCGCCCGTGCTGATTGGTTGCTTCAAAGAGCGGGAGGAGAATGTCAGACTTGAAGTCCTGGTAACTTTAGGGTCCTTGATCCGTAAGACCGGCGAAGGCATATCGTTGTCAACCTCCATTGGAGACCATGACTTGAACACCTCGGTATCCAACGTTTCACGCTCACGTAAGCGCCGAAGGGGCGGCAGTGATGCAGCGTTTGACGCACCAGGCGTGTTGTCCTTTGCGGTGGGTATGAGTTCTCCTGCTCCCTCACCATCTCCAGTCTCAGGCCCAAAAGCGGACCTTGCTCGTCTTAGTCCATTCATTGTCCGAGGTATCGCGAAACTACTCAAACAGAGTTCTATTTCCTCGAAGCAGGCGGGCATCATGGTTCTGCGCGACATGGTTCTTGTTCAGCATGGAGGGCTCTCAGAGCACCTTGGAAACATCCTCGAACCCCTCGTTGATGCAATACAGTCCACCGCCAGTGGATCTATATTGACTTCAGTAGGTGCATCAGCATCCGCAACTAGTAGCAAGCTGCGGATCGAAGCCCTGCAGCTCGTAAGCGCTATCTGTGATACACACTCTTCGAGGGTAGTTGCTCCACATATTGGGAACATCGTCCCAGGTGTGATCGCTGCAGTTAAAGATAAATACTACAAGGTTTCCAGCGAGGCTATAAACGTGGTAGAGAGTATCGTCAAACTCTTGACACCTCCCCGATCTGCTGGCGCTGAATCACAATACCACGCGTATTTTGACAATCTTTATACTGTCATCCTCGATCGGGTCGTGGCGACAGATGCTGATCTAGAAGTACGACAGCGCGCGATTAACGCTCTGGGCGTGCTTCTTGCTCGTACATCTGGGTTGAAATCGTCGAAATTGATCCCAGCCACCAAGAAATCAGACGCCTTTGGCGTACTGTATGATCGTCTAATAAATGAGACAACACGGCTTTCTGCCGTCCAAGCTGTTGACATAGTAGCCGTCTCAGCGGTTGAAAAGGGCGACCTGCAGGCAGAATGGGTGCGAAATGTAACACTTGAACTCGGCGCTCAATTACGAAAGTCTAATCGTGTTCTCCGGGGAGCGAGTTTGACAGCTTTGAGAAACCTGGCTTTCAACACTTTTGCGCTTGACTGTCTTGACGAAAAGACTGTATCCGAATTGGCTGGGATGCTACTTCCACTCGTACACGCCAACGATCTCAACCTACTCGGCTTAGCATTGGTGATTCTTTCGAAGCTTGTCCACCGTAGCCCAAAGAAGATGGTTGATGGGAACTTGATCAAAGCGTTGTGCGAGATAGTCCTTGCTCCGCTTGGTGGAGCCGTCCTGGACGCTTTTCTCGCGCTGGTGGAGTCAATAGGCAACCAAGGAGTTGGGCAGCCGCTTATGCATGGCTTACTTCGAAACGTGGGCGTGGCAGGGGACCCAGCCATCGTTGGTAAGGCCATCGGTACTTTACTCGTTTCAGGAGGCTCGACGGTTGGAATCAAAATTGACAGCTTTGTGGCTGAGCTACAATCCAATGTGGACGACAAACGCAAATGCTTAGCCCTCGGCATACTTGGAGAGGCAGGTTTGCGAATGGGATCATCATCCCCTTTACAACCGGGTCTATTTACCGCCCAATTTAGTTCGAAATCGGAGCAACTGCCTCGTGCTGCAGCTGTGGCATTAGGGCGGGCTGGCGCCGGCAATATCAAGACTTACTTACCCGTGATATTGTCAACCTCCAGCAAGTCTGGCAGCTCGCAGTATCTATCTCTGCATGCTATCAAGGAGATTCTACAAAACGCCGGTGAATCTCGACCCGTGTTGTCTTCGTACACCAAGGAGATATGGGAAAAGCTGCTGGTGGCTTCACAAGCAGAAGACAACAAGGCTGTAGGAGCCGAGTGTATTGGAAGACTGACTATCATTGAACCAAAGTCATTCCTACCATTATTGCAGGTAAGATAGAGAACATCTGATTTCGTGAAGGTTCACTAAGACGGGCGATATCTAGAAATACCTCCAAGATCCAGTACCAACGGTGAGAGGAATGGTGATTCAAGCGATTCGTTTTACCTTCGCCGATAGCGATGAAACCTTCGATGAAGTTCTCAGACCAATGCTGGTCAAGATGTTGACTATCATGCTAAACGATCCTAATTTGGAGAATAGACGACTGGCTCTCAGCGCTTTGAATTCTGCCACACATAACAAAACCGACATCATCCTGCCTCATCTAGCGCGGCTTCTGCCTTTTGTCATGAAAGAGTCCCAAATCCGACCGGAGCTTGTACGAGAGGTACAGATGGGACCATTCAAGCACAAAGTTGATGATGGGCTTGAAGTCCGCAAGGTTAGTAGACCAATTCCCTACTGTAGAGCTCGGCAGCTGACAACTCATGCTAGAGTGCTTATGAGACCCTCTATTCCCTTATGGAAAGTGCATATACGCGCATCAATCCCCTTGAGCTTTTCGATCGCGCGATTGCCGGGCTTGAAGATGAGCATGAGATCAGAGTGCTTTGCAACCTCATGCTGACAAAACTAATTGTCCTTGACCCAGAGGAGATGATCCGACGGCTAGATTCCATCGCTGGGCGCTTCCGAGTGGTTCTTTCCTTCAAACCGAAAGAGAATGCGGTCAAGCAAGAGGTTGAGAAGGCAAATGAAGCGAGTAAAGGCGTATTGAAGGTCACAGTACTGCTCAATAACGCTTTTCCAGCTGTTGCAAGCTCATCGACCAACCTGCAAGGTCAAGATTGGAAAACATATATCGAATGGGTAGCCAAAGATTTCCGCGCGCAGTTCCACGCTATGGAGCAAGAAGTCAAAGATCAGGCTACATAGAAATGGGCTTGCATTAAGGCCAGCCAGGACTCTCGATGTATCAGAAGAAAAGCATTGCCTCGGCGTAATCATATTGGGATATTAGCAACAATTGGCGGTGTAAGCGATCCTAGTGCTGAAGACGTGGAGAGCATAGATACAATTGACAAATTTAGCATTGTACTTGCTGCAAGCTGCAAGCTGCAAGCACCCGGAAAGTCCAATGATAACCGGATACCCAGTTTGAGCGCGGAATCAACCTCAGGAGGTGGATGTTCTATTCTTTTTCGGCGTACTCGACTTCAAGCCATGCTCAACTGAGATCATCAAATCCAACGTCACAATTGCTCTTCACTGTTACTCGAGTTGTAGTCCTGTTCTCGCTCGCCCCTGCGGTGCCAAGAAGCCGTTACTGGCTGCTGAAACATAATCACAGTAGAATCCGTAAAGAGCTCCCACAAGCGTGAAGGGCACAATTGGGCCGTTGCCCCTACATAACAATGCCAGTCAACCGTCACACACATAGAGGACTTAGTGACTTCTGTTTCACTGAATAAGTGAAAGCTCTTATAAAGTTATAATACTCTGAATCCAATCGTAACGGCTGCGAAGCGCGATAAGCCGCCCCCCCCCACGTTCCCAAAGCCAAGGTTTATCACCCCTCAAAACTCGTCACTTCTGGGACACCCTCCGCGTGCCCTTTACAATTCCGAAATACTTCTGCACGGCGTTGAATACCAATAGGAAGAAACTCTCTATCCTTTGACGCTATTCTTCCGGTATGTTAGAGTAGCTAACGCTGGCCTCCTCCGAGCTGTTTATGCATCAGCTTCCCAGGCATCATGTATCCTCGAGCGCGCATGGTCTCAATGCTTTTCAGATATCGTTACTAACCTAAGTAAAGCAGATACAGGCCCAGCCCTGAAACTCATTTACTCTTCTCTCCACACAAGTCGCACACCCTTTCACAACAAGCGCTTAACTATCACATCCACCAGACACTCGACCTCCAACAACCATTTCTCGCCATAAGCTCTAGAAATATTCCAGCACATCTCTGAGCAAGTTTCTAGGCCATTAGTCGTCAACCTGGCAGGGAACAAGAGGAGGAGCTTCTCCTCTCAAGGAGGAGGTCTACTGAACAGGATGTTTGGTAGCTCCACGAGCCCCACCAGAGCCACTAAAGAGAGTGACACTAGCCTTGCTTCACATCCATCTCCAAAATCAGCAGCCGGTCCCGGCAGTATACCGGATGGCGTATCTCTAAAACCCGTGGGCGAGGATGCGGATGATGATGGTGACAAGATTGTCGGCGCAGGCGCAGGCGCAGGCGCAAATTCATCGGGGCGGAAGTCTACCGACGACGCAACGCCAAGCGTTGATAAAAAGCGAAGGAGTAGTGGAGTGGCAAAAGCCAGTGCTTTCCTTTCAAGTGCAAAGAACCACCTGATATCCGGGGCCCCGGATAAAACTTCTATAGAAAGTCCGCTGGTACCTCAAGCGACGGCGATACAAAAGCTTGGGAAGACCGATCCGGCTTTAAGTGTACCGCAAGGTTCATTGAACAATTCAGCAGGCGAATCCCGTCCTGGGCCCCGATCCACCTTCCGTGTTGGTGTGACAGAGGACAAGAACAAGAAATGCCGACGAACTATGGAGGATACCCACGCTTACTTGTACAATTTCTTAAGTACCCCAGCCCCAGTGATCGGGCCGGATATGGACACTGTGACGAAGAAACATCAGGAGTCATACGAAGGTCTAGAATTGACCAACAGCCTTTCCCAACATTCACATGTGGTCGAAACTGATAACGGCTATTTTGCGATATTCGACGGCCATGCAGGAACGTTTGCAGCTGACTGGTGTGGAAAGAAGCTTCATGTACTACTGGAAGACATGATACGGAAGTATCCCAATACGCCAGTTCCGGAATTACTTGATCAAACATTTACAAACGTAGACCAACAGCTGGAGAAGTTACCTCTGAAAAATAGTGGCTGTACAGCAATTTGCGCGGTTCTAAGGTGGGAAGACCGGATACCAAACTCCAAATCTGCTACGGGTTCTTCAGCAATCGCACCAGCAGCCGCGGCTGCAGTCAAAGCTGCGACGGACTCAACAGCTGGACAAGCCACTCCCGAGCCGTCACAACATCTTGCGCCGCAGGTCGAGGCCACAGCTACAAGCGCGGATCGATCGAGTACTATCCCTAAGCTTCAAGATTCCGCTACTCGTCAACGTGTATTATATACCGCAAATGTCGGAGATGCACGTATCGTTCTATGCCGCAATGGGAAAGCGTTGAGATTGTCATACGATCACAAGGGTAGCGATGAGAACGAAGGGAAACGAATATCTAACGCTGGTGGGCTAATTCTTAATAATCGTGTGAACGGTGTTCTCGCCGTTACACGAGCGTTGGGTGATGCATACATGAAAGATCTAGTAACCGGGCATCCGTACACCACAGAAACGGTCATCCAACCTGATATAGATGAATTTTTAATACTAGCTTGCGATGGGGTAAGTAACCCATGCACCAAACTCAAAAGTTGCGATCGTTACGTTACTGACTTTCTACTCCAGCTCTGGGATGTCTGCACAGACCAAGAGGCCGTTGACTTAGTCCGGCATACATACGACCCTCAGGTTGGATCGAAGCAGCTTGTCGACTACGCCCTTGCCCGTTTTTCAACCGACAATTTGTCATGTATGGTTGTTCGATTCGACAACAAGGCTCTACAACAGACTGTCGAGCGGATGACGGAAGCTATTGGTGTTGAGGGAGATCCTTCCTCTACAAAAAAGGGTGGAATTAGTGAAGCTGACGCTATTATCAAAGAGGCCAGGAAGAGTATGGGCGATGCTGGTAAGCTTGGAGCTGAGAGCGAAGTGGCGGAGGAGGTCCAGAAGGGTCGCTTTAGCCAGGAGGTTATAGAAGAAGAGGAGGAGAAGGAGCCTGGGCCGAAGCTAAATCTCGAGGGGGAGAAGCACATCACGGCAGCAAAGCAAGATCATGAGCATTAGTCCAAGTTCGGCGTTTTAGTTCGGGCTGCCATGTGTCGGTAGACATGTGCCATCAGCTTCTGTTAGCAATCGTCTGGCGTCCACGGCTTTGGTTACTGGGAACGAATCGTATCGAGCATTGAAAGATTTGCGTTATGGTCAGTTTATGTCACCATTGACATCAATTACTCTCAGACAGCTTTCAAAACAAGTGCATCAATGACAAGCCCTTTACCGCTAGCTCTGCAAGGTCTGGATTTTAGAAACAGAAAGACTGAGAAATTTCAAGTCATGAGATGACTAGGAGAGGGATATTTACAGTATTACGGAGTAGTCGTGAGGCTTGTTGCAAGTACAACTATCCTCCTCCGCCTGGCGACACGTGACGCGTAAGAGCTACCTTAGCTCTCCGTAGCGCTCTAGCTTCTAACGGGCTACCGGAGCTTATCAGTATTGCCAGCTGAAGGAAAAATAAATAAATCTTCGCTGTGCCTTTTAACCTAAGTCCTTCTTTCGACACCCGCAGCTATGAGGACTCCCATGTGGAAGGCCTCGCAAATGGCTGCTTCTAACTTGACCCTTACAGCTCGACGAACCTTGACTACCTCCCAACGCCCGAGCAATCTGCAAAGCTCATGCGCTCGAATAAAACAACGCACTCCGAGAACCAACCTGCAGCAATCCTTTAGGCGTTCATATGCCGAATCCCTATCGCCTCAGACAAAGAGAAGAGGAAGGGGCATCGTCCGATGGGCATGGAGATTAACATACTTGTCAGCTATTGGTGGAATCGGATGGTTAAGCTACAGCATCTATACTCTACGAACGCCGCAAGAACAGTTTAATCCCGATCCTTCAAAGAAGACCCTTGTCATTCTTGGTGTGTACAGTCAATTAGAGCTCGATTGAAATCCATTGACCAGTTCTAGGTACTGGCTGGGGGTCTGTGTCTCTTCTTAAGAAACTCGATACCGAGAACTACAACGTCATTGTCATCTCTCCTCGCAACTTCTTCCTTTTCACTCCATTACTGCCATCATGCACCACCGGCACTATCGAGCATCGATCCATAATGGAGCCGATTCGGAATATTTTACGGCATAAGAAAGCTACAGCTAAATACTACGAAGCTGACGCTACGAAGGTTGATTATGAGCGGAAGGTTGTAAGCATCAATGACGATTCGGAGATAAAGGGCGATACTTCTACGACAGAGGTGCCTTTCGACATGCTCGTTATTGGTGTGGGTGCGGAGAATGCTACCTTTGGAATACCTGGTGTGAGGGAGCAGTAAGTAGCTTTATTTGGGGTTTTCTAGATTTTACTGATAGCTTTAAAGTTCGTGCTTCCTTAAGGAGGTTGGCGATGCTCAAAAAATCCGCAAGCGTATAATGGACTGCGTAGAGACGGCGAGCTTCAAAGATCAATCCCCCGAAGAACGAAAGCGCCTCCTGCACATGGTCGTCGTTGGCGGAGGTCCTACGGGCGTCGAATTTGCCGGCGAACTCCAAGACTTTTTCCAACAAGACCTCAAAAAATGGGTACCCGAAATCGTCGACGACTTCCACGTCACCCTCGTCGAAGCTCTCCCCAACGTCCTTCCCATGTTCTCCAAACAACTAATCGACTACACCGAATCCACGTTTAAAGAAGAATCCATCAGCATCCGCACCAAAACTATGGTCAAGAAAGTAACAGACAAGACCGTTGAAGCCGAATACACCCGGCCGGACGGCTCCAAAGAAACAGAGATCCTCCCTTATGGCCTCCTGGTCTGGGCCACCGGAAACGCCCTACGTCCTGTAGTCAAAGATCTTATGGCCCAGATTCCAGCGCAAAAGGACTCGCGTCGTGGCTTGTCAGTAAACGAGTACCTTGTTGTTAACGGCGCTGAGAATATTTGGGCCGTTGGCGACTGCGCTATTGCCAATTACGCCCCTACCGCGCAAGTAGCCTCCCAAGAGGGAGCCTTCCTCGCCCGCCTCTTCAATTCCCTGGCAAAAACCGAAACCATCAACAATGAACTGCGCAACCTCTCCATCGCCCAAGCCAAAGCTCCCGCGGAGGAGCGCAACGAGATCTTCACGGAAATGAAAGCTCTCCAGAAATCTCTTCGTCGAATCAAGCAAATCGGCCCCTTTGAGTACAGCCACCAGGGCTCTTTGGCGTATATTGGATCCGAGAAGGCGGTAGCGGATATCAGCTGGTTGACGGGGAATTTCGCAAGCGGCGGGCAATTGACGTATTTGTTCTGGAAGAGCGCGTATTTGAGCATGTGTTTCAGCACGAGGAACCGGGTGTTGGTGATTATGGATTGGATGAAGGCGAAGATGTTTGGACGGGACGTTAGTCGGGAGTGAGTTTGGGCTCGGGGAGCGCAGGGCGAAGAAGAGGGGGAGATTTGGAGACGGATGAATGGAAAGGGAAATAGAAGGGTCGGTGTTTTGATATAGAGGGATGAGCGACTGTTTTTGGTACTACGGATGGGACTCTTTTCCTTTTCGTTTCGCTTCTGACGGGTGCGTGTGCGCTGTAACAACCATCCCGGAGGTTGCTTCCTTTACTACTACTGCACCTCCCCTTTACTTCCCTCTCTGCATTAGCAATAGATTGTAGCAGTAATACCAAGCCTGTCGTACGACGACGGCATAGTTTATTCACTAACCAATACCTGTTCTAAACCAATTCGCGACTCTTCTCTCTCCCTTTTTTCTCCTTCATCTTCTTTCCCCAACCAACACATCACCATCGCCCTCATCATCATCGCATCGCCTCACCTTTTTCTTTTTCTTTTTCCCACTGAGGCAATGGAATCATTCATGGCTACGGTCTCATTTGGAAAAATGATAGGGGCGGGCTGGCTGGCTGGCTGGCTGGCTTATCTATGTAATTACGGAGTAAAGACCCCGTACGGTATCCTATACTCCTCTGTCTGCGTTTCACGTGGCATGCGTGCGCAACGCCGATTATGCAAAACGGGCGAAGTGGAGATAAGAGTAGGAGGAGACGTAACAAGGGGCATGCAAGAAGACTGTATAGAAACAAACAACACTCGTACCCAAATCAACGGCCTTTTCCAACAGAAAAAACAGGGGTATACCCAATGCTCGTTTCCAACAAAACCAAATTCATATCCCTGTCAACCCCCTCGCACACTCTGCCTCGTCCTCCCCGCCATCCCCCTCCCCTCATTCCCCCTCACCCTCCCCCCAATCCTCCGAACGCCCCTCTCCTGGTCCTTCTCCTCCATCCCAACGTCCACCCCACCGCCACCCATCTTCCGCATCACCCTCTCTCTCCAAAGTTTGACGTCAGGGTCCTCATACCCAAGCTGGGTAGACTGCAAATCCGCGGCTTCCGCTTCTCCGTCTAGAGGAGAGCCAAGCTCGGCGTAGTGGAGGGCTTTGAAGGAGTGCTCAATGGAGGGTTTTCGTCCGTTCGGATGGGAGGGTTCGAGCGGGGTGCCGAGACCGTCGGTGTTGACGGTGTCGACACTGCTTGCGCGTGAGAGCGCGGCGCCGGCGCTGCCGGCGCTGTGGTTGGAAAGATTGGAGGTCGCGCGACCGAGGAGTTGGCGGCGGCGGCGGCCCATGCGTGGGAGGGAGGTGTCGCTGGCTGTGGGGGCGGCGATGGCGGAGCGGGAGCGCTGCTTGTGGGCGGCCAGGAGGGAGGAGATGGTTGGGCCGAGGGAGTCGCGGCGGGATTGGGAGAGGGGAAGAGCTTTCGGGGGTGAGGCGGGAGGAGGTTTTGGAGGGGATTTAGTGGGAGAGGGAGAGGGGTTAAGGGAGATTTCTTGGAGGGGGAGGGAGGGGCCGCGGAGGGTGTGGGAGGAGTCGTCTAGAGAGATGTCTAGTGTTTGTGGGGTATCATTGCTATCATCGTTTGGCGTTTCCGTTTTATCGTGATTGGTGGACGAAGATGTGCGTTGTTTTGCTGGTGCATCCGTGCTGAATGCGTCCCCAAGTATCTCCTTCGCGTGCGGTTCCGTTTTGACGACCTTATTGACCAATTTTCCATGTCCTGCAGGCTTCTCAGAGCTCTTCCCTATTCGATTATCAACTGTCTTCTCGGAGACGTTACTTTCTTCCGGTGGCGGATCGGGAGGATACGGTTGGACCAGATAAGGATCGAACGGCTTGAGCTGGCCTATACGGATAGAATCCCACAACCACTCGGCTGTCACCGCAGGAACATTCCAATGCAGAGCGTGCCTCAACTTCTCGCGGCCTGCCTGGGTGACTTTGCATAAGAGTACGGTGGCATCAGGAGTAAAGAATTCGTCATAATTAGCCCCTACAAACTATCAGTCTCATTGGCACAAACAACAGAACCTTAGTTACCCATTAGCTTAACAGCTTTCGACATATGTAGCAAGTCCATTCCTTGAAATGCAGTTGAGCACACCGTCAACTTCTCAAAACCTGTGATGTATTAGTATTACTCCCGAAGGGCCACATAGGATGCGTACCCGGGATTGGAAATCGAGGGAAGGGTATATTCGTAACGTTGGCTTGAGGCTGAACGAACTCCTTGCGGAACAAACATCGCTCAACCCACATATCGGTGACGACCGTGGGCTTTGCAGCACCATCAGGTACAGGTGTGATGTCTTCGGTAGAGCTGGTGTGAGGAACAAGCAGGTAGCCCCTCCCGGGTAGCTCAGACAGATGAGCGACATCTGTTGCAATGTCTGCGCCATGGGAAAGCAGGTATTCTTGTAGAATTGAAGTCTATACAACCAGGGTCAATTACGTCACGGAATTGAAAGCCTTTAGAGCATCTACCTTTTTCTCTCCAAAGCCATGCACGAGGAATAACTTATCAGAGAATAAACCGCCTTTTAGAAACTCTTTAGGTAGGAGAGGCTTTGCATCTACTTCAGCAACGCTGCCGTTCGACGGCCGTTGCCTGGCTTTTCCCTGAACTACGTCGGCAACGTTAACACTGATGACTTGTTCAAACAACCGTACAGGAGCCTGGAAGATACCTTCCGCCTTGACATCTACAGCGTCGTCTGCAGAATCATTCTGCTTATCATCCCATTCGTTGGACTTGCTCTGCTTTACTCGTAGCTCACCGCCAACGATATCGGTCCATAGCCCAACGCTTTGGTTGCTCAGCTTTGCACTTGCGGTCCTTCGCAACTGCCGTGGGTTACTGGTCGCAACTTCGGCATCTCTTGCTCTTTTGCCCAACGATGATGTTGATCCGCTTCTGCGTATCCAGGCACTTCGTCCCCGCTCGTCCTCCGGTAATAATAGGTTATATAAATCCTCATCGAGTATCATCCCTCTTTCGAGACTTTGTTCCAGCCATTCAATGGCAACAATCTTGACTCCCCAGTGCCCCGCATAGACATATTTATTTCCGGTTGGTACCTTGGCGACGAGGTGGGTGACATCTTTCGTCAGATTTCCTCTATATTCGCCTCCATTTGCGTTGATCAGGACTTCGAGCTCTTTCCGGTAAGCCACTACAACCTTAAAGTCAGCGTTCCAAATCGTAATCCACAGTCTGATAGCAACGTACAGTCGTCAAAGCCGGTGACACAGATCCTGAGGTCTGTAAACGTCGGCAGCTGGTACTTGATCTCAAGTGCCTCCACTTCAGTCTCGCCTCCCTCCAGCCAAGATTTGCGCACAGCTTCTATCCAGGTTGGTAGTAGACATTTGACATCGGGCCTCTCTTTGGCCACAAACTTGTATTTTGGTGTGTCTGTGCCCCCCACGAGTAGATGCGTCACGTCAGAAGTCAGGTCAAGTTTGTGAATAGCGCCCATCTGCGAGGCGACTGCTGCGATTTCTGACTGCTCTCAAGGTTTAAGAATGTCAGCCAACTGCGCGCAAGCCAGACAGTCCACATGGTACTCCACCGTAGTCCAATGGGGGGGGCCACTCACACGCTCTTCGGGGAGAATGGACGTGCAGCAGAGCACCACACCCAGGAGCGGGGACTGGGCCCTAGCTACCACGGCATTAGTATCAAGAAGAGTAGAGAAGAGAGTAATTAGACGGGCCTGGACTCACCGTGCTCCCCATTGTCAGCCATATGTCTGGCATGTGTTTATGCTTGCGACGACGCGGTGGTGGAATACATCATTGTGGGGAAGCGCCTTGTCGCGTTCGAGGCTTTTACGCTAAAGACTATTCTATATCACGTGACCTTATCCTAATCGATTTATCCTCCGTACTCTACTATCTCAAAGATCAGGATCCAATGAGTACACAAGTCAAGACATAAGAACACCTACTATGTACCTTACCCTTTTTCCATTGCTCAGTTCGCTCAAGGCACTATTCTGTACCTTGCCCGTTCTCGGACGTCACATGTGATTGGTTTGGTGGCAGTTCGGCACAAGTGGCACAACAGGCGGAATAGTCGATTCCTTGATTCCTTGATTCCTTCTCTCTTGTGCATGTTCTGCCAGGAGATCCCGGATCAATTTCAACGTACTTGGTCTATGATGCTAGAGAGTTGGAGAGTTGGAGAATTGGAGAATGATACTTGGCGGAGCCTCTAGAACTTGAAGCTGCCGCGGGCCGAGTAGCGGTTGACGATTGACCTCATGCACCAGACCCTCTTAGAATCCACTACAGAGTACGGAGCGTACGTAGTACATACTCCCGACGCGTGTACCTCGTAGTAGGTAAAGTACCGTGATGCAATCATGCTGCTTGACGGCTCATGCGGAGGAAGCGTGCGTTGTTTCTTTGCCTTCAAACAATCCAACCATTCAAAACAGCTTTGTCCTTTGCACACATTGCTTCATGCTCAACCACAGACCGCTGAGAGTGACTTGTGCCTTGGAATAACCAGCACGCGCCTCTAAGGTAGCATGACGATCGAGTACCTTAAACCATCCCGCACATCCGTGAGAGACAAAGCATTCAAGATATCCCAAAGATATAATCCTCGGCATATCAACCCAACCTGTCTTAGAGATCAAGAAGGCGTGTACTCTATATTCTACCTCGGGATCATCCCTCAGACAGCTCAAATCCAATCCACACCCGTCCTAGAAATCTTCCGTGCAGATTGTCCCTTCCAAGTTGACACCCCTTACATACTACACACCGTAAGTCGCCGAAATCGCTCTTTCTGTTAGATCTTGATCTGTACGCTTGCCCTGCTTGCATTCCGCCCCCGTGGGCCCTAAGTACCTATTTGGTTTCTTGTGTACTACCGAGCTTCGATATCAGAGCGCCCCGTCTAGCGATTCCATCTTCTCTGACCATGGCCGTGTGCTTACCTCCAAACACGGATGTAGCTGATTATTTAGAGATCAAATCTCGCACAGGTCGATTGTTCTACCTTCCAACAAATCACTTCGTCCTTCCACTTCTCCCGTCTGGCTTCTTTCAACCCAGAACCTGCCGCCCTCATACGTTCCGCATTACCCGAGTACGACCAGATAGCTCCACGAGCTCTCGATTACGTTTACCTACAAGGAGAAGACTTATAACCGAAAAGCTGGCGAATTCCAGGGAGAACGCAAAACGTCTCTACCGCTTCGTCACCTCCTCACATTCTGCCACGCCGGCCGATCCTCCCACAGACCCTACGAGAGCCGCCAATCCTCCAGAGCCGCGGCGTACCGCTGGGATGGCGGTTGGGGAAGGAGTTAGGAATGGACATGCTAGGGGTAATTCTATACCAAGCGGACCAATTAGCGGTATGGTACATAGGCCATCATTGGTGGGCAACCCCCGGCCGGCATCGATAGCAAGTAGTACGAGCATTTCGGGTATCGGAGGTGTCAGTGGGGAGGAGAAGACCCTCGCATCCGGGAATGGCGTATCTCTATCCATAGCTCTGGCCGAGCCAGTTCTCTTTCTCCAAGGCTTTGACCAGACCGATCTGGGAGATCGAACAACAACCATGTTAAGAGGCAACCTGCATCTACGGGTATCCAAAAGTGCCAAGATCAAAAGTATATCGTTGAATTTCCGCGGCCGGGCAGAAACCGAATGGCCCGAAGGCATCCCTCCCAAAAAGACAGAGTTCAAAGACAAGGAAAGTATTATGAATCATACGTGGCCATTCTTCAATGCACAGTTCCAATCAGCGGAGCATGGGTCTGGAGCTGATTCGGTGCAACCTCTGAAAGGTCCTTCGTCTACCACTAGAGAGCTTGGAGTCACTGGGTCTACAACCTCCGTCGTCGATCAATGGCAAAGATCCTCGGTTAGTGGCCAACTAACTGCAAAAGAAGCCAAGCTTCTCTCACTACAAGTCAATCAATCTCGTAGTTTCGGCAAAGGGGAATCGGCGAATGGAGGATCTACTGTGGCTCAAAAGGGATATCGCACGTTTACACCTGGACATTACGTCTACAATTTCGAGCTTCCAATTGACTCACGGCTTCCGGAGACAATCGATGTTGAATTGGGCAATGTCAAATACTTCCTGGAAGCTACTGTGGAACGTGCTGGAGCCTTCCGGGCCAATCTTCTGGGCTCGAAAGAGGTTACTCTTATCCGTGCGCCATCAGAAGGTTCTCTGGAGCAGGTAGAGCCTATTGCCATTTCCAGAAATTGGGAAGACCAGCTGCATTACGACATTGTCATTTCCGGCAAATCCTTTCCTCTTGGCGCACAAGTCCCAATAGCCTTCAAGCTCACTCCGCTAGCTAAGGTTCAATGTCATCGAATCAAAGTTTTCGTGACGGAGAATATCCAATACTATACAGGCAACAAGCGTGTTCATCGACTGGAACCGACACGGAAAATTCAACTCTTTGAGAAGAGAGCAGACGGACCAAGCACGAGCGCCTACCCCGGTAGCTCCATGCGGATTACGTCGGGAGGTGGAGTATCCTATGATGGCCGAGCGGCCGCAGCAGCAGGGGATGAGAATGTTCCTCGAGACACAGGCAACCTCCTAGGTAATTTGGACGGTGAGCACAATATTGGCCCGACAGAGATGGAATTCAGTGTGCAATTGCCAAGCTGTCATTCAGTGAAGGAGAGGGATAAGAGTCACAAAATCCATTTTGATACCACCTATCACGCCATTCAGGTGCATCATTGGATCAAGGTATGTTCTTGATGTCGTAATTGCTCGCTGCGCAATGCTGACGTTGCTTAAAGATCGTAATGAGACTCTCGAAACCAGACACCGCTGATCCATCCAAACGTCGACATTTCGAAATTTCTATTGATTCACCATTTCACATCTTATCGTGTCGTGCAACCCAAGCAAATACTGCTCTTCCAGCCTACACGTCCCCTGAATCCTCCACTCTCCTGACCGAGCACTATGAATGCGGTTGCCCTGGGGCTTTGAGGCGCCGGAACTCTCCTTCATCACTGCTACCGACACTAAACGATATTCAAACCGGAAATGATTCATCTTCCTCCAGCCTCAACATCATCTCACAACCTCCACCTCTTCCTTCCGCCGATTTAACTCGACCACAAGCTGCCCATTTGCACAACCCTAACTCGGGCGACAGTAGACCAATGCATCTACTCCGCCAACCATCTTTCAACCCTCCCGCATTCGAAGACGAAGAACCTCCACCTCCAATGCTGACTCCGCCACCACAATACGACAGCATTGTGGCTGGTGATCCGAGCCGTGGGTATGCCGATTATTTTGCGAGATTCACAGATGCCTATGGCGATGACGAAGATGATGGCATGACGAGGTCACGAATGCAGCTCCCTCTTACCCCTGGCGGGAGGGTTAGCAGGAGTATGGATGAGAGGAGGACTTGGCTGCCCCCCAGTCAGGCGGTCGCTCAATGACCTGGGATGAACATTGATGACCATTGATGATTCTACGTTTTGCATCGACGGCTGAGGATTCTAGGATGGATTGTGATAAGCGGGATGCGTTGGTTGATTACATCTGGGATATCAAATGGGCTTGGCTTTGAAAAAGTATCTGATTGATACTATGTGCCTGTCTTGAATTTGTACATATAAATGCAGTTTACAGATTATTCTTCAGAACCAGCGTTTGTGTGAAGATTTCAACAACGTTTGACGGTAAAGCTTGTCTGCCTAACTGGCTTTTAGAGCTTTGGAACGATGTACCATGAATGGCCTCTGCAGACGTCTCAGGGATTGGTTGAATTACTCTACCAAGTGATGGACTGTCGATGTGCGTTTAATCGCATGAAAATTGCTTGCTGAGATGGTCTACCTCTTGTATTGATGTATTCTATATCTTTTTTACAAAATATATCCGAGATTCCTCCATCTACTCCAACTCACACCAATTCTAAACGTAAAAATCCCTTCTCACAATTTATTTCCCTACCTTTCCCTTCTCTTCTCCTGTCCCTCCTCTAACCCATATCCCACCATGAGCTCCTCCGCCTCGCCTCAATTGAACTCTGGCCCCAATCCTTACCCCGCATCCGCAACAGCTCTCCCCTCCACCACCGAACCCTCTGAAACTCCCTCCAACCTCCAACCCCCCACTACAACCACCTCCTCCGCCCCCCGCACCCTCCACATCGGCACCCGCGCCTCCGCCCTCGCCCTCGCCCAAACAACGCTCTTTACCACCCTCCTCTACTCCTCCTCCCCCCACACCCCCTACGCCATCCACCCCACCACCACCACAGGCGACCAGATCCAAACCACCCCCCTACACACCCTCGCCCAAACCGGCAAATCCCTCTGGACCGAAGAATTGGAGGTCCTCCTTCTGCGCGGCGACATCGACTGCATCGTGCACAGCTTAAAAGACGTGCCTACAAAACTGCCCAAGGGCTGCAAAGTCTCTGCCGTCGGCCCGCGAGGCAGCCCCGGCGATGTCGTCGTTATGCGCGCTGGACGTCCGGGCGGAGCCACAACACTGGCGGAGCTCCCCCCCGGCAGCGTCGTCGGCACCTCGAGTGTGCGCCGCGCAGCCATGATCCGCCGGCGCTACCCATCCCTCGTTCTCGCCGACGTCCGTGGCAATATCGGCACCCGGCTGCGCAAACTCGACGACCCAGCTCTGAACTTCGACTGCCTGATCCTGGCCGGCGCGGGCGTGATGCGCTTGGGCTTACAAGAGCGGATCTCGAGCTGGATCGGACGGGCAGAAGGCATGATGCGCGCGGTGGGGCAAGGGGCGGTGGGGGTGGAAGTGCGGGAGGAGGATGAGTGGGTGGAGGGGTTAATGGCGGGGCAGGGGGTAAGGGTGAGGCGGGTGGGGTGGGAGTGTGTGGCTGAGCGGAGCTTGCTCAGGACGGTGGAGGGCGGGTGCAGCGTCCCGGTGGGTGTGGAGACGGAGTGGGAGGATCTTCCTGCTCCTGATCCCACCAGCGCAGAACATCAACATCAAAATCAAAACCCGCAAACCCGAAACCACGAGGACCTAGGCCCCGGCCTCCTCCACCTCCGCGCCACCGTCGTCTCCCTTGACGGCACCGCCTGCGTCGAGGCGGAGCGGAGCCAGCGCGTTGGTAGTGATGAGGAAGCTGAGGAGTGCGGGTGGGAGGTTGCGAGGCTGTTGGTTGAGAAGGGGGCGGGGGGGATTCTCAAGGAGATTGGGCTGAATCGGGGGATGATTGAGGGGATGGATGGGGCGTGAGTGGGTGAGTGGGTGAGTGGGTGGGGAGACCGGTGAAGAGGGAGGGGATTGGGGGGGTGCTGGGTTAGGAATATTCCGAATAGTGTCTATATATATATCCCCCTTCATAGTCAAGATCCATAGAACCAACTACTTCCCTGCTTTGGACGTAAGGGTGGAAAAAGGGCGGGCGAGGTTCTGAGGAGGACTGTCACGAGCGCAAAAGGGGGGGGGGGGCAATTGAGGGGAAACGGGCGGGGCTGGAGTGAGAAATAGTAGTAGAGAAGGGAGGGGGGTTGGGTGGAAAGGAAGGGAAGGGAAGGGAAGGGAAAGGAGGGTTTGAATAGATAGGGTGGTGGAACAGTCGATAAAAAAACCAGCTCCTACATAGCTATGTATGTATAGGGGTTTACCTACTACATACAGTACATACAGTGCATAGACTCAAATCTTCCAAACCGCAAAACACATCTACAGTATAATCGAGTGAGAGCGCTTTTCTCCGACTTTGCTGATGACTCTCTCCATAATCCTTCTAAACATACGCCCTTCATTCTCTGCAAATTGGCCGGACCTGAATGCTGCCCTCAACTTTCAGAAATGGCCAGAACGGAACGCAGTCTAATGAATCGTATTAATACCGAACGCTTCTTCAACAGCTACGACGGCGTGCGGACATTTGATGGAGACAAGGGAAAGCCAAACAATCTCAATATTAGCTCTTTCCCAGTTCCTTGAAAGTGCCAATCAACCGCACATCTCAAGCTTGAGGACGCATGTCTCTGACGGCCCATGGTCACCCGCAAATATTGACAGTCTTACTGTAGGCATTTCAGTCATTAATGAACCTAAACACTCCGCCGATTGCCGATCAAATCGCACAAGTCAACCCCTTTCCTCGGCTTAACCGCCATATTTCTAAGAATCCCCTTGAGACTGAGGCGGGTAAACTGTGGGCAGATTTTGGGATGCCAAAAAGGTCACCCTGTGGCTGAAGAAGCGTTTTCCAGTTCTGCTAGTAGCGAGAAGAATTTGACTGCCAGAAATAAAGCGTAGAAAAGTGCGTGGTACACGTCAATGGCAGCCATTGAGATTCCAAGGGCATTTTACCTACATCAAATATAGCAGAACGCCAATCCACTCTTCGAACACGCTTTGTGCGGGCATATCTGTCCACAGACGCTGCGTTGTCGACAGAGATTCCAAAGCGTCTGCAGACGAGAGATGCCTTTCCGCAGTACTTCACGGACACAGAGTGCTTCAAGTTGGCACGATGCATCGGGGGGGCTGAGTACTAAACCGTCGGCTCATTGTTAGCTCTGAAGCCACGAGTCCATCGCTGCTTCTCCAGCACTCTTTCGATTCTCTGGTCGATACTGCAGCATAGACTGAAGGAAAGACTTGATTTTTGGTACTTCGTCATCAGAAAGAGTCTGGTTCCTTCTAAAGTTGATTACTCGCTCAAGGGAAGAGGGATAAATTTGGTGAATATGTAGCATATTACCTGACGAACACGAATTGCGATAGCAGCTGAATCAGCGTAACCACTCAGGGATAAGGGATGAAGTTGCAGCATACCGTCTTTGTCGAAAAACGAGCCTGAAGATCTTCCTTCAGCTAGCAAATCTGTGGGAAGAGGACCGAAAAGCTCCATCATTTGAGTCAAATGATCTTCTTCCGCCGTCCATGCACCATTCGGGTCCGGCCGACCTTTGAATAGCACTCTGCCTTGTAATAGCTCAAAAATCTATTTGTTCGAAGTTACTATTGAATCAAAGACCAGTATTGACTATCGAAGAACTGACCACGCACGCTGCGCTCCATATGTCAGCGCTCGTGCTCCAATTGGCGCGAAGTATAACTTCTGGTGCTCGAAGAGAAGGGGGCTGAATTAATTCAGTCAGATGATTATTCACCCAAGAGGCTTTGACAGTCATTAAATGTTAGCCTCTTGTTCAGCGTTTGAGATGAGTATCTATCAGCTTCACATACCAACGCCAAAATCTACGATCTTGATGTTAATGTCAGATGTTGAGTGCGGAAGCTCGATGATTAGAGGTTCAGAATTGAGGTAACAAGTCGTAGAACGTCGATTTTCGTCGAAGTCACTTGATTCATAAGGACGTCACTCTAGACGATGTTGTATTACAGATTCGACATCGTCAAGTTGAATCATTATGTTCCGCGGTTGAATATCTAGAGAGCAACATAACTTGATAAGCAAGCAGAATTTGTGAAGTGAAACTACTGACCCGTATGCACGATCTTGCATGAACGATGTAGATAGTCTAGCCCCAGTAAAAGCTGTCTGGCGACCTGCTTCACCAGGTGAACAGGTAGCTTCTTGTCGCAGTATCGGCGTACTAGTGCAACAAGGTCCTCGCCCATCACCTCAAAAACCAAGCAGATATGGATACCATGAGGTCCTGCATGTCGAAACTCGTCAAGAAGGCGAATCACATGATTGTAGCCAGGATGGTCTGGATTGGCAGTCTTGATATGCCGCAAAATGCTTAGTTCATATATGTCTTTTTCTCCTCCGTATGATTCGGCTGTCAATATCTTCAATGCAACGTGACGGTTTACCCTCGGCAACGTTAGACACATGTGTTCATATTGTGAGCTGACAGGACCGGACGCTTACTTTGTATCTCGTGCAAGCCATACCGTAGAGTATTGACCATACCCAAGCTTTCGTACGACCGTGTATCTGTCGTTGAAAAAGTCTCCAAGATGCACAGGATGATAGCCGCCCAGACAATACCGATGAAGGTCTTCCTCGGATCTTTGGGCCATCGCAGGGCGCACACGTGCAGTCGTAGTAAGAGAACGAGTCGTGTGCCTAGGATGCGGAAGATTCAAAGGCGTCAGGAAGCCTGACAACCTTCGCTGAAAGTAGCTGCGTGTCAACGAAGCGCGAGCAAAGCAAGTAAGGCGGACGCGGAGAATTCCAAGAGATCGAGAATGAGTAAAGGTTGAATGCATCACAAAGTTAGCCGTTGACATGATGTACGATTACTCGAGAACGTCGACAGATAGCTGCAGCTCTTGATTCTTTGTATGTTCTTACTTCTGTATTCTTAAAGTCTTAGTTCTAGCTATCTTTATTGAATCAAACATTTCACTCACGACATTATAGATTGAATTTCCAGACACGATCAGTAAACAAACTCATAGAACTTTATTATCAGAAAACTTTATTCAATTCAAGCACATTTATAATATAAGTTAAGAAAATGATTAAATATTATTGACAGTTTGTCTTGATTTAAATAGAAAAAACGCATGAAAGAATGAAAGAAGCAAAGAGTCAAAGATTATGATTTTCAAGTCTAAATCTTACTTTTACTGTGTTGAGACTGAGATTGACTCAGTGAAGAATGATGAAGCTGAGAGAATGACTTTACTTGGCCTTTTTCAAGAGTCGGACAACTTAGGACCATTTTGACGACTATGCGAAAGAATACTACGATGAAGATGAGTGAATATATAGCAGATTGTACCCGCGCTTTTAGGAATTTTGTACAACAGAATCATGCAATTATTAGTCATCCACGCCGACTACTGCATATATACCTCGTACATTATGCTTCCCCCGAATTTCCGTTGGGGAAAGGGAGAGGGAGCAGCGATGGAGCAAGGGGGAGCAACGAGGGAGCAGGGGAGAGCAGAGAGGGAGCAAAGGGACAAATTAGGCTTTAGCACGGGAGCAAAGCGGTGGCACCCCTCGGTCACGTATTGCACTTAGTTCGGGGAAACTATATATACCTTATATATATGTATGCCCCAAGTATGTGTATCTAAGCGCGCCTTGCTCTGTTTCCTCTTCTACTCCTGCCAGCCACGCCTCCTTCTCTATTCTATAGATGTCTATCCGAGTCCATATCTTTCCGTTGCAAGCCTGTCTTTTGTTTTTCTCGGCACTCGGGCCAGACATGTTGTTGGCCTGATTTTGTGTTTAGTGTTGGGTATTGGGGAGAGGCTGAAGGGAGGAAGGTGGTAGTGTGAGGAGGTGAAGAGGCGAGGAGGTGAGGAGGTGAGGAGGCGGTTTTTTTCGGGCAATGGTTGATCTGGTTCGTTTGGGTGGTTCGATACGATCTCCCCTTGTCCTCTGGATCCGCTTTGTCGTCGCTGATACCGTCATACATAGCCTCCGCGATGATTTCCTGTTGTTTGAGGTTGGAAACCATCCTTTCTAATCCTCGGTCGAAAATCTTAGGCGTCTCCCCTCGCAATACCTCATCCTCCATATTCTCCTCCTCCCTCCCTTCCCCATGCCCTCAGACTGGGGTGTCGTTCGTCATCCCTCCTAGTATCCGCCTCCACTTTTTTCACGACCTTAGTCGTCACACAGTCTCAGTCGTCTAATGTCAAATAGCACAATTCCCTCATCCTCAGTTAACAATCACAGGTTTCTCCCCTCCCAGTGCCACATCTTCCATGTCCATATCCTCATCTTCCTTCCGTCCCTGCTCCACACCCCCAAATCCCGCATCCCCTCTTATCCCCTCCCCTCCCCCCTTTCCCATCTCCTCAACCCCGCCCCACGCGGCTTCGTCTTCAATCATCAGGCTCTTATCTCCAGTGCTCTCGCTTCCTTGATACCACGCCTCGTCCACCCACGCAACAACCAGCTCGTTAGCCCGTTCGCTCATACCGTAGTAACCAGAATTCTCGCGGGGAAAGAACATGGTCATGTGCGCCGCCATCTCATCGCCTACTTTCGCATTCACGGTTTTCTCGAAGCAGTCTTTGTTCTTCTCCCTCTTCGGTAAAGTGCAAAACGTCCTTTCCTCCCCGGTCGTAATCTCCAGCATGCCCCCGGTCCCACTCACCACCTGCCCAGCGCGTTGTTTCGGCGCAAGCACGGTAACGAGATCCGTGAACCCAATGCCTTTGTCTTCTCGCAAACTCGTAATCTTGGCCAGGCGAGTCTTGAGTTCCTCCCCTCGCATGAGGCAACCTACGAATTCAAGGTGTGAGCCTATCCAAGTCCAGCCCTCTGTTATTTGATCTCTTTTTGCGTAGACGGCCGCGCCGCCTGCAGCAACTGCACCAGCGGCACCGGCAAACATAGCATATTTCCCCCACTTTTGCCACACAGGTATCGCAGCTGCATCTTCGGTGGTTGAGGCAGACATATAAGCAGGTGGCTCTTTGATGAGCTTCTGTGGTCCTGGCCGCGAGGCCTGAGTGGGAGACTTTGAGGATGCGCCGTATCCGAACACGGAAGCGATTTCGGAAAAGGTGCTGTAAGCTGTCGAAGCTGTTTTGAGATGGGTCTCAGCGCCGTGGGCGATGACGCTAGGTCTGATACCAAGGTAGGGGGTGTCGAAAGCAAGGATGCCTTGGATGTATGGGAACATGAAGGTTAGAGATTCGTTGTCTCTGGGCTGTTCGAGAGGGGCAGCGGAAGCGAGCGGAATGGTATGAGCGGCGGTGGAAGGAGGTGGAGTATGAGGGGGAGGAGGGATTGGATTATCGGACAGTATGGAGAGGAGGGTTTCTGCTGCCACTATACCGCCCATGCTGTGTCCCACTAGAATGGTACGGACAGAAGGGTCAATAGTAGGGGAGGGCGAGGAGGCGGAGACTTCAAGATCGATGACTACATTCTGAAGCCTGAATCATTAGACTTTAGCATTTCCAATGTGCTAAGCAGATCTGCTATGCACAGCCTTAGGGCAGGGACCGGCTGCTCACCATTCCCTAAACCTCCCAACGCACTCATACAAATCGCCGCGGGTCTCAAATTTCGGATACGTTACCGCTTTGACCGAGATCTTCGGGAGGGCATGGCTGACCAGAGCTCTGAGATGCTCCGGGAAGCCGCCAAAGGTATCATCCCCTCCCTTCGTGCTGGTCAGTGGGGTTCGAGTTCGAGAGAGATTGTGGGGAGCTAGAATACCTTGAAGCCATGGATAAAGCATAGAAGCAAGGTCTTGTGCATCCTGTAACTTGCTTATGCATAGTTTGCGCAAGATCATGGAATCCAGAGGAGCTATCCGGACTTTGGATGAGACGGTCCTTCGGGCTCAGGTTCAGCTCTTAACAGACAGGGATTGATGATGGATGAAGATTAGGGTTAGATTAAACCACGTGACCTATTGTGACCTATTCTATTCCCAATCACGGACTACCTTTCCCCTAAATTGATACATAGGGCCAAGGGCTATATGCCTCAGATCCATAAAACGCTCTCAATAAATAATGCCTCACAAACCGAGGTTCTGGTTACCACATGGTTTTGTTTCCTAGACCGAAATGAGCAATTGCTTCCAGGTGCTGGCTCGCTGCATGAGTCTTTCACATGCTCAATGGTGTTTATGTACAAACTTTCTAGCTCCCAGTGAATTTCGTTCCGGTCCACCAAAACTGCTCTAATGGTATACAGAGCCTACTGTTATAGAAGCGCCAACCTTCAGATTCAAAGCGCCTAGCAATGCTAATGTTGCGCTAAAATGCATCGAGGAGAAATTCTAATCACTGTTCGAAAACGCTAAAGCGCAGGAAACATAGTTGCTCAAAGGGGAAATTTTGGTGGGGGCTGATAGGGTGGCATCTGATATTGATTCTGCACCCAGGTATCGTGATGCGTATACGGTAAAACTCCGGCCCTTCGCTCGCTGATCGGTTTGCCCAGAGGTTGGTATTGCATCTGATCGTATCCAAGATTTAAGGTCGGGTTGTGCATGGATGCCGATGGAGGCGGGACAAGTAACGTGTTTACGCCTCGCACCGGCTTGTAAGGAGATGTTCGTGTAGCGGGGAAGTTGAGAGGCGAGAGATGGTTGGGCGTATGTGCTGATTGAGGGAAGCTGTACGATGTTGGCGACGGAGTTGCAGAGGCCCCAGCATAACCGGATTGTCTGTTTGACCAATCATTCGCAGGTGGGAGAGAAGTAGTGCTGGGGTGGTGACAAGTTGACGTCGGGTGCGGGAAAGACGGTAGCATTCCATTCTGCGGCCACCGGTTATTTCCAGGAAATGCCATCGACATTGCCCGTCCAGTAGGCAGTGGCAACTGAGCCGGAGAGGACCCATTGTGGCTACCGTTGTGATTACCAGTCGACAAGGAAAGATTGGGCATCGGCAACCTCGGCATCGCTGGGGTGATACTGTTCAACGTGGAGGGAGTCAATGTCGTGCTAGAATTTGCTGAAGGAGCCAGAGAAGTGGCTGCTCTCTTCGCGGGAGGATCTATGCCATTATCTTCACGGCTTCTCTTCCTCGTATGGCTCTTGAGACTTTCTGAAATGGATGCCATCGGCGATGGCACAGACAGATTGAGATATGGCGGCATAGATAGCGGGTGGGGAGGTGCTAGGTTGCTGAAAGATCGGTTTGTCGAAAATGGTGGAGAAGTGTGTGTCGATGATGGTGGAGATGGGAGGTTCGGAGGATTGACAGGTGTCGATGATGGTGGACCGAGAATCCTCGATTGGGCTTCAGGTGAAGTGTGAGAAGCTCGGTCAAAATAATTCCCGAATTTGCCCAATTTGACATGCCATCTATTCCATTCCGTCTCGGATGCGTAGAGCGTGTATCTCATATTGCTCAAAAATTCAACCTCCATTATGTGGATTTCTTGGACAGATATTCCTGAGACTTCCGCCCATGTCTTATTGGTGTACGTATTGTCATCGAGGAATTTATTGCCGAGCATCAACGCCACTGTTAGCAGCCTGAATTCGCTGCCAACTTTGCCTTTCACTCCCGGATTTAATCTTTTGAGTCGGTAGATAAACATCAAAGCTAACAGGATGACGTTCTGTGTAACCTGCGTGGTCGAGAGAATAGTTGTTACCCATTTCCGAAATCCTATCGAAGGCATCGCCTCAGGTACAAGCGGTGCCATTGGTACAGGTGTTGTTTTGGATTCTTCGACAAAATGAAGAGTAAACGAAGACTCAAACCAGAAGAGGCATGTGATCTATCTTGTCTTAGCCCTGCTGCAGTTGAACTTCAAATTGATGATCTTACCTGAGCTGCGAATTCAGCCAAACTTCCTTTGCTGTTGTTGATCGAGGGAGGTATCTGAAGGTATGAAACTATGGAGTTGCCATCACTGGAGGCCCGTCGACGGGCAGGTTGCTCTCGTGATCCGATACTCTCACCCCTTGACACCGGGCTTTGTGACTGTTGTGCTGAGTGGTATGAGTCGTAAAATGGCTGCGGTTTGCTAGTGTACCTTGTGTTGGCATGAATGCCTAGATTGGTCTGGTATGAAGCAGTGCTCGATCCTATGACGGGAACACTCTTGTACTGCAGTCCGTCAAACGGTATCAGTAGAGGATTGGCATTGCTACCATTCATGTCTTCTGGGGGCGTCTTGAGACCGTGTCGAGTCTTAGCAACCGGGCCTTGGAGCTGTTGGGGAAGAGCGTTCTGTTCCCGACCCCTCACTGTGTGTGCATGTGTGGACGTGTCTCTGTCCCACCTTTTGGCAATATTCCGACCTTGTGACAACCAAGGTAGTGGAGGACCCAACATGTACTGGCTTGCCGCTATCGCTGAAGGCATTGAGAAGGGGAGCAAAACATCGACCATTGAGGACCGGTACCAGCGGAAGGCCCTGGGATCTGGGGCCCGACGGTTGAGTGTTGAAGAGGCTGACTTGAGTCTGACGGTAGACGATTATTCTAATTCAGTAGTCATTAGCCAGGTGAAGATCGTAGTCTGACCACAGCCATGTCAAGGGCCCATTCAAAGGGAGCCGTGATGACTGTGGAGATAAGCCCGAGAGTTTAAGGAATATTGAGGAATGACAAGAGATGATAGCAGGTGTGGCTATCAACCGTGATTGACCACAGAACAGTGATTGTCCAGAATGAGAACTAGCGATGAATAGGAAGTGAGTTAGGGAAGGGTCAATATGAATTGACCTAGCGTAGGTAGGGGAGCCCCTAAAGTAATTTAGGGATTTGCATGCCGATAGTAAGGAGACACGAAACACAATTTGTGCTAGGGAATGTGAGTTGGAAGGATGTGTTGCTCATCAGGCAAGCATGTTGTTTCCAAGAGGCGTGATCGCTAGGTATGTTGTGTGTCTTGGACCAATGTTTGACAATAGTTCGGGTTCCGGTTTCTGAATGGAAAGCTTCAATAAGACAAAGTAGTAGCGTAGCGTCAGAGCCCAGCGGAGCGTCAAAAGGTGTTTTTTTTTTGGTCAGGGAGGGTTAAGTGAATAGTGGATAGTCGGACTTGCATGCACCTTACAAGGTAGCAAGGGCCAGCATAGAGGCATGTATCAGACCCAATAACACGGGTTTGTGTACCGAAGGCCGTGTGCCGCGAACGAGATGACTTTGAAGGATTGTCCGTAAGAGAGACGGATGGAATCAACGAAGCAAGCCCCCTTCTTTGTTTTCCGGGAGCCTTGTTGGGCGGTGTGATGGATCAGGTGAAAAGGTAAGGGCTTGGTATGGTTTATCTTACGGGGGGGGTTGGTTACTTGGTTGGGGAGTGGTACTAGTAGCGTTCAAAAGAGCATAAGGGACTAGTGTGATAGGTAGTCGTGGGTCGTGGGTTTCTGCTTTTTACTGCCGCCGCCAAAAGAGTCCAGGAGCAAATCAGGAAGAGGGGAAGGGGGGGATGACTACGACAAGGTCTTGGGTCTTGATTGGTCGAGGATCATCATGATATCCGAGATCAGGAAGCCAGCAAAGAAGAAGAGGTGGGGGTCGGGAAACGGGCACAGAGGGAGTCAAGACGAAGGCACATGACTATGAGAGACTACCGTTCCGGATCCGTGTTGCGATTTGCGATCGATAAGTGTCGTGTCCGATTTATCAGCAGTCGTGTATCCGTAAGTGTAAGTGTTCTCTGTGCGGAGTGGGCTAGAAATTGCCCTGCTGTTGTGTGGTGTGTGGTGTGATGCAAAATTGCTTGGGGGGGGACACGAAGGATCCAGATCCGATTATGATGAAGGATGACTGATGGCAACTCTGAACAACCAATCACCATCCTTGCACTTCAATACCAGTGGTAACTACCTAATCATGCTCTCATACTACCTTACGGAATACCTTACTTTACTTGATGCCGCCGGCCTGGAGTGTTTGGCTGACTCGCTCTCGCCGCAAGCCATCGACTACCGGCCTAAGCGTCTGTCTTACCTTCGCTCTACCGTTAACATTTGGACGGTTCCAACAACGCTGCTAGAGGAAGTGCTATGTAGGATATTCATCTAGGGAGTAGGCAAGGTGCGCAGTCACGCAGTGTCATCCCATCTGCTTTGCGTTGGTTGGTACACGAGTTCAGCTACACACGGAAGGCAAATTCCATTCCGCCAGGGTGAGCAATCCAGAAAACTGCAGTAAAGCCACGGGGCGGATCATAAGTACAGTAGTAGTGCTGTATGCAACAACCAAGGATGGATCCAAATGGAGTGGAACGATGGATGGCCGCTGACCGCTTTCATAGGTCGCAGTCGTCGGTGTTGTTGTGCGGTTGACTTGTTGCTGCACCTTCAGGCCTTGGATTCTTTTCGTATGGCAGTGTGCCGAACGGAAGCAAATGACGGCGAAGCTGCATGAGGACTAACCGGAGGAGCAAGGCAGTTAGGACGTCTCGGCGGCAGTGCCTAGCAAAAAAGGTAGACGCCCGTACATCTAGGCCCCAACGAATGGTGCATACTTTAAGAGTGCGGAATGGAGGCGAAAGATTAGAGGCCACGACACGCCTCCAAGGATATTTGGCATCGAGGTTCGTGTTTGCGGGTCGCCAACGAAGATCGGGTAATTCTGAATGGTGATCAGCTGGCTACTCCGTGATGCTGAATTGGAAGCTGATGCGTTGAGATCAATCATGACAGTACTGCGTAGTAGCGCCCGAAGAGTCCGAAGGCGCAATACACAAAAGGGATCTTGCTTGAGTAGAGTAGCAGTATTCTAGTACGTGGTGTCGGATATGGGGTTTGTTGGGTTGTGCTTTTGATGTCCCATGCATTCAGACACCTTTTGCCTTGCTTTAGATATTACCAGTTGGTGGTCACGAATCATGCTAGAATTAAGGAGGGGGCAAAAGAGCTAGTATGAAGTAGCCAGTAGAATTGAATAAGCAGCTATATACGGAATAAGAAGAAATGTACACATTATATTGAGCCCGGACTGTCTGTCCCTAGGCTCATTTAGGCCAAGCCCATTAACAATGCTCAGCCGTCAAACCCATTCCCTGGGGGCCTGGGATTCGGCCCATCGATACGGGGCTGATAAGTACGAGTATTCCACAGAAAAGTCCTATATCACCTCATCACGAGGGGCACCATGCTACACACGGGTCATAGGGGGAGGGCAATAAATCATATCTCTAGCGGCGAGACTCGCTCTGTAACACATCGCACACCGGGCAAGAGACAACCCTTGCAGATTGTCTGCAGCAGTCAGACACACCATTACGCGGTGATGTCTCTGCCCTTACGGGTACATATTCAAAGATCAACAGCACGCCACACCAAGTACGCTGGCAGGAGGCAAATGCAAAGGAAAGAAGCAGATACACCATCAGCCGTCGAACAAGCTTGGTTGGAGGCGACTCCGCCAGGTTCGGAAGTTCAAAAGATTTCGACGGGCCTGATAGGTCCTTCCCCGGCAGCGTTGCCAAGGTAGATGTGCATCCGGGCTTATTATGCTGCTCGATTTGGTGCCTCGACTCTTGTGGAAGCTCGAGGCAGTAACGACTACCTTTTGCCTTACCAGTCATCATCAGCACACGTAAGGTATGTGGTACAGTGGTAGAGGTGCGCTTCGATTCTGCACAAGCAAACAGCCCCCATTATTCCTGCCCCTAAGGATATCGTCCTCATCGGAAACAGCGACCGATTTGCTGTTCTTTGCCGCGCGCCATGGCTTCGAGCAGAGTTGGTCGGTTCTAAGGAACCGTTTCCAACAATAACAATAATAACATAGCTCATTAATAAGGTTACCCTGCAACTCCAAACTTTGACGTCTACTTTAGACACTCCCCGACATCTAAGCCATTGCGACGATGGTTTCATACCTCTTACGAGGTTTGCGTCCTGTCCTATCCGAGCCGTCCCAACGTCACAGGAACGAGTTGGCATACATCAAGCCGACAGTCATGCGAGCGCATTAGAGCAAAGCCCCCACGGTCTTACAAACGTTGCTCGGATCTCATGTGTTGCCAACTATCGGACCGTCTCAGCCTCGTTTCTACTTCTTCTTCTTCATCTTCTTCCTCTTCCCCTTCTTCTCATGCGCTTCCATTTTTCCCCCGCACACCATATTTCCATTGTCCATCGCTTAGACCAATTGTTTCCAGGAACGGCCTCCATCCTTTGCAGCCGAGCCAAGCAACATGAAGGCAATACTCTTCGAGATCAGGATAGGAGTCCCGAAAACATTTGCTTGCATACATGTGACGGCCCCGTAACCGAGGTTCTAGGAGACTTTCCAAGTTCCAACCGAGCAGGTCTGACTCTAAATTCATTCCCAACGGTCCTTTGAGAGCCTTCCGTGTCCGAGCCACTCCCAAGTCTCTCAGAAGTTGGCGTCTTGAAGCCCCGTCCGTTCCCGCTACTCGATTTTTCTATTTCCAATCGTCTCTCTTCGTCTGGTAACTTGCTCGACAGGTTGTGCCTGTGCCTATTAGGGTCATTCGGAGGGCGAAGGATCGATCGCCTCGGCGCTTTCCGGGTTGGGTAAGGCGTGCAAGCTAAAGAAAAAATGTAGTGTGGTACTGGTACTCCGTACTTGGTATCAGTTGTTAATACTGAAGCACAGTCAAGGTTTTTTTCCCGTGTGCTAGCCAATCAATCTCCTTGTACATATTCGAAGATCGCATGAACAACTGATTCCCTAAATATCACAGTAATGATGTGAATACTTTAAGAGCTACAACTCAAGTAAAATTCGAAGTAAAGAAATAAGAAAAGACAAAAGATTTATTACGACTTTTACTTCTGTACTACATCATTCCTTATGTTTAACAGTATAAAACATGCATGAAGTTTTATATAGTATTTAAATAGTATAAGAAATGCAATGAGAATGAAAATTAAGGATGTTTATCATGTTTTTGTGTAACGTCAGCCTACGTGACATCTCAGCTATGAGATGGCACTCTCTCTCGTATAGGCTACACCGAATCAAGCATCCATCCTCAGGTTCGACGTAGAACGATTTCAAATTTGACGCTTCTGATAGAAGCGCCCAACCGTTCTCATGACTCCGGGATCAATGCCAAGATACCTATACCGCGAAACTCCAGAACCCCAGCTTCACCCTCACCGCCGCAAGCTGTCCAGCCTAGCCTGCAAGTCGTCGTCGTCTTTTGGTCCCCCGCCGCCTCCGCCACCAATGGCTTCCGCAACCCTGCCTTCGGCAACAGCGTTCTTCTGCAGCCCTTCCGGCGTCTCTCCCATCTGTGAGATCGAAAATTAGCCATTTGTCCCTACGCATTCAGGAGGCCTCATCGAGACCAAACCTACCGCCTGCCCCAAATCAACCCCAATCTCATCCAACACCTCTTTCACCACCTCCTCCCCCTCCTCCTCGTCTTCCAAGCCCGTCACATCGTCAATCGCATCATCCATCATCTCCTGCCGCTGGTCCATGATGTCGTTTTCCTTTTCGAATTCCATGGCAATGCGCTGTAGGGCGGGCAGGTTCATCTGGCGGTTCATGGAGCCGAGGAGAGAGGTGGCGCCTTTCATGGATTGCATCATCTGCTCGTTGGAGCGGACGGTTTGGATGCGGAGGGAGATGGCTTGGAGTTGGGTGCGCATGGAGTAGAATTTTTGTATATATCTGTACCGCACCCCATCCAATGTTAGCCATCCAAACTTCAACGTATTCCCCCGGCTCCTCAGAGTCATAAGGTAATCGTAGACGAACCTCCTCGTTCTGACCAGATCCTTGGCCTGGATCTTGCAAGCCCCCATCTGCCCATTCTTGGCGCTCTTCTTGATGTCCTGGACGAGCTTCTTTTCTTGGTTCTCGAGCTTGACGCGTTCGCGGTCGAGCTCACGCTGGGTCTTTTCGAGGGCGCGCTGGTGTTTGCGGAGGCGTTCTTGTGGGGTCATGCGTTTGCCGAAGGCCCATTCGACGATCTGGTGGTGAGGTTTAGTGGGGCATGGAGGAGGACGGACGAGAAGCGTTGCTTACATTCATGGCTCCGGAGGGGGGCGGAGAATGGAGATCTCGAGAAGGGCTCAGTAGCGGTCGGTTTGTGGGTGAATTGAGTGCGACTTATAGCTGTTGTAATCCGGCAGCCTGCGAAATTGGCCGATGACGCGCGAGCGAGGGTCAGCCCTACAAGCAAGTGCCAAGACCTCCGATTGGCCGCTCATTGGCTGGGGCAAATCCGAAAGCTTTCTTTCTTCACAAAACAATGCTGACAACCTCACGCCTCGCCTTTGACATCAAGCCCATCAACAGTCGCTAACATGAGCCAGAACTATTATCCGGACGACGGCCCTGCCAGCGGCCGCTCTTCACCGCGCCCTTCGTCTACTCTTCCTAATCTTTCAAATCGAAACCCACCTCGGCCGCATTACATGACTGTGGGATCGGGTTCAACTCCAGCAAGCGCGGCAGCACTGATGGCGACCCTAGACAATGATTCCGGATATGGAACGATGAATGGCGACGAGAGCTCCAGTAATAATGGAAGCGCGCGGGGATGGCACCCAGGACTGACTGAGGACCGACCGACACCGAGCCATACACCTACACTACGCGGCGAGATGAATCCAGCAGCCGAGAATGAGAGGAAGATACTGGCAGGTCATGTCCATCAAATGTATTATAATCAGAATCGAGTACAGCTCGGCCGCGCCATAAATCGGACAGTGGATATGCTCAAGGATTTACAACAGGAAAACTCAACCTGGCCTGCGCAATATCCCCAAGTGCGAAAACTCTCCAATTCAAGGTCAGATTCAAGACCTGGGTTCAGTCATACACAATCGAGTACTGGTGCTAGCGACCTTCAGCAGAGAGATAGTGTCCCACTACGGCCTGGGCCAAGAAGAGCCGCCACATCTATCGGCGAGGATAGTACGGCGGAGTCGAGTGCTGCAGCGGAAAGAAAAGCCCCAGAACCTGAGAGGCTGATCACGCCCCAGGCGGCCCATGACTTCTCCATATTGAAGCTGGATCTGAAAATTCAAGGATTGACGCAGTCAGATATTGTTCACTCAATGGAAAAGAAGACGATAGCTTCATTACTGGACGGCAAGATCAACTCAACCGTGCGGCATCTACTACTGCTTAGAGATCGGATAGAGGATACGTCGAGCAAGGTCTTGGTCACAGGTGATCTGAACGCTGGAAAGTCAACCTTTTGTAATGCTTTGTTGAGGCGGAAGATTCTGCCTGAGGACCAACAACCATGCACCAGTATCTTCTGCGAAGTCTTGGATTCGAGGGAGAATGGCGGGGTGGAGGAAGCGCACGCAATACACAAGGATGTGGAGTACAACCGAAATGATGAGAGCACATACGATGTGTATGCGTTGTACCAGCTGGAAAAAGTTGTCACCGACAATGAGCAATACTCGCAGTGCAAGGTTTACGTAAAGGATATCCGAACAATCGACGAATCATTACTAAACAACGGGGTTGTCGATATATCCATCATCGATGCGCCTGGATTGAATTCAGATTCCCTCAAGACCACAGCAGTCTTTGCTCGGCAAGAAGAGATAGACGTTGTTGTTTTTGTTGTCCATGCTGCAAATCACTTTACCCTCTCGGCAAAGGAGTTCATCTGGAACGCTGCAAAAGAGAAGGCATATCTATTTATTGTGGTCAATGGGTACGATAATATCAGGGACAAGGAGCGGTGCCAGCGCGGGATCTTGAACCAAGTACAAAGACTAAGCCCACAAACATTCAAGGAGTCGACGGAATTGGTCCACTTTGTCTCAAGTAATGCAATCCCCGTTGCTCCTGCACCCAGCCCTAGACCAGGAGGAGACGGTGGAGACGGTGGGAGTGGTGAGAGCTCAGATCCTTCCGACGATGGTTCACCATTGCCTGATGAGGACGAATCTATGGGCAAGCATGGCGAACCAGGATCTCCACCTGGGAAAGGAAAAGGCAAAGATAAAGAGAAAATCCAAGACTTTGAAGCGCTAGAAACCGCACTCCGCCATTTCGTCCTCGAAAAGCGTGCCCGCTCAAAATTGGCACCTGCAAAAACGTACCTCCTTAACATTCTCTTAGATCTGAACGTCCTGGCAACAGTCAACCGCGACTTAGCAGAAGCAGAACTCGATCGCGTCACCAAAGAACTTCAAGAACTCGAACCTGTTTACGAGCAATCCAAGAGAGCCCGATCCGAAGTCAGTGATGATGTAGACAAGACCATAGAAGAAACTTCATCAGAAGTTTACTCTCACACCCGCACTACCCTAAATACCGCCATTACCAACGTCGCAGACGCAGATCTGGGTGTCCCGTACCCAGGACTGTTGAGTGCCTTCCAGTATGCCGAGGATATCAAAGCCGCAATGCTAGACCAGATCTCCGCCGCTGTCACCAGCTGCGAAGAACGCGCCCGTACGAAAACTGTCAACGGTGTTAGCACCATCAAGTCACTCGGTGTCCTGCATCTTGGCGACGAGTATACGGACCTCAGCTTCCGCTCGGACAAGATGTTTCAACGGAAGAGGGACATCCTGGCGAGACAGGTCGATTTTGGTACCGAATTCTGGGACTTCTTTGACATTGGCGGGCTCTGGGAGCGGCAGGAAAAGGTTGCTGGTACAGGTATGGCGATGACGGTAGCTGGTGTGCTGGGTGGGCGGATGATCGGAGGGGTGGGATGGATTGATGGAGCATTGGGCGCGGCGAGGGTGATGGGAACGCAGAATATGCGGAGGATGATTGTTCCTGGGATCGTCGCTACTGGTACGTTCCTTTTTATCCTCCGTACGTCCACACAGAGAAGTCCCTCTGCTAACAACCAACAACGCAGCCGTCCTCCTAACAACCTACCTCCTCTCCTCAATCCCCACCTCCCTCCCACCCCGTCTAGCTCACCGCATAGCCGCCACCCTTCATACCCTCGACTACACCCATACCAACAGCCTGCGCATCTCCTCGGAAGTCCGCAAAATCCTCAAATTCCCCGCAGAGAACTTGCGCAGCGGTCTGCAGAAAAGCGTCGAAGATCTCGGCACCAAGAGGGACGATATGTGGAAAGGGAAGCACGAGAGCGAGGTTGCGAGGAAGTATTTTGGCAATCTGGTCCATAAGGCGCAGGAGGGGAGAGGGATGGTGGAGGCGGTGGACTTGGAGGGAGGAGCGCCGGGGGTAGCGGGTGGGTTTGAGGAGGGGATGATGGTTTGAGCGGGGGCAGGGGTTTTGTACACAAGAATGAATTGGAAGGGGACGGTGCAATGACGGTGTTTGGGGGTGTGAGGAATATGTAAGCGTTTAGGGGTAGGAAGGCTGAAGTTTCTGCTACCGGACATACTAAGCACAGCGAAACTATCACGCAGCTTCCTCCATAGCAGCACTCGTCGCTCACCTCTCCTTGATATCTCATACTTCTTCTCCCTTTATCCGATCCACCTCCTCCCATTCCCTCTTCTTTTCCCCCCTTCTTCCGCCCTCTCAAGCCCGCGTCACAAACCCCATCCCAGCATACTTCGTCGTCTATTCCAATCTCAACATTCATCTTCAATCATCCCATCATCTCTCTTTCTTTCCTCGTCTCTATCGATTCTTCCCCTTTTCTTCTCCGCTCCTCCCTTCTCCCACGCGACCATCTACCCTCGATGTCCAGTACCCTACGCAACGCTACACGCCTCGCTCCACTTCCGGGAAAATAATCATTACGATTTGAATCGATTGGACGTATAAGCACGACACAGACTCCCAAATCGAGCGTGGTTGTGCATATGTCGTGAAGCCGAGAGAGAGAGAGAGAGAGAAAAGAGAACCCAACCCTGTCATCTAAAAAAACAAACCGAAAGAATCAAGCATATAGCCCGCTTTCCCCACCAACTAACTAATCGTAAAACCATTCAGAACCTAACCCCCCCAACAATCTTCACGACCACGACGGTCTAGGGAGCTTGGAGCAGGGATCTTTTTGCAGCGATGGGGTTGGCTTGGGATCGAGGATCGAGGAGCTGAGATGGAAGGGCGGGACGGGAGGGAGAAGGGGGGAAAGAGCGCAGGCTCGACAAGACTGGTAGGGGCGAAGTTTCGGGTTTGGATCTGCAATCGCAGGAGTGGTTTTCCTGGTTGGAGGTACGGACTATGTGGAAGGGCGCGGGGGGGAAGAGGAAGAGTCGTTGGGACAGGAGTTGAGGGTTTGTAGAAAAGGAACGAGTACTGTAGTTCTAGGCCAAGGAAGAGAAAGAAAAGGAAAAGGGTGTCAGATAGCGCTTGCGAACCCGGGATTGATCGAGGATTGCCTATGAACTTTTGGCTGAGGTAAGCTGCTACATACATGGTCTACACATTCGTATAGACTCCTTTTCTCAATCACCGGATTTTCCATGTGGACAAAGCCCCATTTTACATTAACCGCTACCCACGGAAGAAACGCCATTTCCCAATGCTGGACTCGCCTAATCACCCAAGACAGCTCAAAACTCCACTATATTTCAACAACGCTATGCTTGCAGAACGGAATGTATACGATATTGTAGGATCATTATAGGTTGAAGCCGCCATAATGCGAGGTGCGTGGCGTGGGCTGGTGGTACATGCTGCTGGCGTACTCGGAGTTGCCGTCGTGGTAGATGGTGCCTCGGCGGTCGTCTTCGGGGAGGAGTTCTTTGACTTCCCAATTGCCTTGTTTGGTGCCGACGCTGAATTCGAGGTCTTCGCGGGTGATGGAGTCCCAGTACTAGAGGCACAATTAGTGAGGTTCCAGGAGGACCTTGAGATGTTTGTGGGGCCTTACTTTGTACACCATCATGACGGCAAGAAGATTGCATATCGTGGCGAAGAATAGGCCGTCCAGGTAATGCTGGACGCTGTTGCAGATGCTGTCGCTGAATACGTAGAGGATCACCTGGCCGGCGATGAAGATGAGTACGCCAAAGCCAATGTCTCCCAATGGCCACCTATCTTGAAGGGTGTTCACAACGAGGATAAACTGCATAACCACGTATACCAGCAAACAGATCCCGTTAATTAGGTACAACACCACGAACATCCCCAGAGTATTCGTCGGTCCCAGGCCCGCCTTGTTCTTGAACGTCAAAATCGATATCGCGCCGGTAAGAACGAACATGCCAATCGAAGAGCCTCGTAGCAGCCAAACAGACTGCCTTGTACCATCTTCGTACAGCTGGAAGCCTACGAACCCGTTGATCAAAAGGCAAGTGCACAGCGCAGAGGTAAATCCGTTTTGTACAGCAGCGAAGTAGGGATACGGCGCTGATCCAGGCGGTATGACTCCGGAGTCGAGTACGAGCGAGGTCATGGTCAGCATCATGTAGATGTAAAAGAACGTTGTGATTTCCTTGCGACCTATAAATAAAACACAACCATTGTCAGTCGTGCCAACTCCCAAATCGTCCCAACAGAGAAGAGCATTCCCATCTTACCAACAGCCGTAAACTTGGAGCGCACGTGTAGAACCATAATGACGGCCATGCCTAGCGCAAGTATGTGCATGAAGTCGGTTGCGGCTTCGAAAATGATGGTATTGGCGAGTTCAACGCTGCGGGCATAGCAGTTGGCTTGGATGCCTGTTTTCCCGGAGATGGGCGATATGGGGCCTACTATGGAGCATAGTGGGAGAGCGCTTTTGTGACATATTGTTTCGAAGTCTCCGAAGCCCATGGTTGGGTGTGCCGTTGGCCGGTTTGGCGGAGGAGTTCTGACAGTAGTGGCGCTGGTGGGTGTTCCACTGGCTACAAAGAATAGGTTTGTTCAAAACGAGTGTGATTGTCTAGAGCGATGGTATGGGAAGAGGGCAGTAACTTCGGTCTGAGTCGGAAGGGCCTGATGGTTGTTGATTGTGATGCTTGCATCGCAACTCCCTATTGGGCCTAGACAAATCAGGCTAAGCGCCACCTCAACCTTGAGGCTCTGTTGTTCGTCAGGCAACCTGATATCTGACTGCCAGCACCCGTTATCCTACAAGTCCCACGCATATCGAACGTCCGGCTCAGATCCACTATGTACGTCCATGCTTTCTTGCTATCCTTCCCTACACTAACACGGCAGAACAACCGACATAAGTCATCGACAGCCGCCAACAGCCTAATAGCTCCTCATACATGAAAACATTACCCAGTTTAGATCTTCCCCCCACACCAGGCCACGTTTCGCCTTGACGATGTTTGTCACAGTAGTACCTATGCGACATGCGACGCAAATACGAGGGACGGGGGGGAGCCCAAGTACCTTTCATCCCAATCAGTCGACCGGCACTCATCCGCACTATCTTATTCCTACCGGCCCGCTCTCATGGTTGACGTTTCCCATCCTACCATGCAAGATGCGGTAAGGTAACTCTTCTGGGTAATCGTTGAGGCTACCTTGCATTGCCCAACATATGATGGATATGCAGGAGTGCGCGTGTTTCATCTGCTGTATGCAGTCATGACAGGAGTGATATCATCACAGATGCAAAGCGTTTCTCTCCTCCTCTGTCCATGTTTCCAGTCCTTACCTTTTTGCATCTATACTCCGGGGCTATCTAGTATCTACTAACCAAGGTTTCTGCTTTTTCAACGCCTATGCATGGCCGATGAGATCTCATCGCCCGAGCTCAATGGCAGCAATCATAAAACCAGGTCGAGCCCAGTGGCAACTTTAAGCATGGGCCTCCCAGGCATGGAGGAGAACTAGGTCCTTGTGTACCTCTTTTCTCATGACTAACCCCGTTGACGGCATGGACTGCATGACTGAAGCACATGCCGTGTCCAATCATGACTGACTTTTAGCTAAGAGAAGCTTCAAAGGATACTCTTTGTTTTGCGCATAGTCACAAGCTTTCGTCTTTGAATGTATTTTCTTCTGTCAACTTTGGTTGGGAGGGTGGAAAGAGCAAGTATTTGCCCTGGGCCCCCACTAGATAATCTGACCCTACCTACCTTAGGGTGCACTAGTACCCTGAGGCACCCACTCGGCCGATTTTTCCTCTGGCTTTTATCGAATCCTTCTAATCACCTGATAACCAGCAAAGGAACCTTTATATCGACGTACGTTTATTTACCGCTTCTCCCGCTCCAATTCGGCAACTGGATCAAACCTGGAAGCTGCATTTTGAAGCCGTCAAACGGTTCTCGGGCCAGATACCACATGCTTGGTGCAGGGCAATATTAGCTAGGGCCACCTCTCCCGAGCTTTTTCATGGGACAAATTTGGGTGCTTTGACCGCCCGTCCTCCTCCAACAACGTGGTCTGTTCTCACAAACCGCATACCAAACAATGAAATCTACGCCAGACCCAGGATTACCCTCGTATCGACCCCCTTTGACCGGTGACTATCGAGCGCCAGTACGGACCCACTCACGTTCCAACAAAATTGCCATTTCATGAGCGAGTTGCGACATGATCGAAGATCACAGGCTTGTCACGGGCCTATGGACGCTTTCTTTTCCTACGATGTTGGCCCATCATTGTATTCCATACACGCCAGGTGTTCGCAAGAGGCAGAGGCAAGGCCGCAAATGAAGGTCAGTATGTTGATGCAAGGGCCGTGAGATGCGACCTCTTTTTGCAGATATAAAGTATAGATCTCAGCCAGCTGAGACAATTCCATTATCGCGGAGACCACTCACGTACTTATATCAAGGAGACTATCGCTCGATTATTAGCCACTCATTTCCATCGTCATAGCTACCAGTAGGATTTCGCTTCCCTTGACGATTTGCATGTACTGATTGACAACCTTAGGCCATCGAAGTAGCTAGTGATCATACACCCCTCCCGTTAATCGAGACCTTTGCGCCATGTGCGACTACTACAAGAACTACTACATCTACTCGACGTGTGCCGACCCCGGCATCCACTTCATCAGGATATCAATCGATGGCAGCAGAGATTTTCGATGTGCCAAAGGGCCTCATGAGCGGTACATTGTCGTTGCCGGCACATGTCCGGTGTGTAAATAACGACCCGGAGTATCCATGGAAGAAGGATGGCAGAAATGCTGCCATCGGGGGACTTGGGAGGTGGAGCACATGGTACAAAGCGCCGGGATTACTATTCACATGGCGGACGAAAGATGGAATGCCTGGTGGCAACGAGTCCGAGCGACATGGAATATTTCTGCACCAGAAAAGCGTCACAATACCGAAAAAGAACCCATGTTCGTCTCGACATCTCTATGGTGCTAGGGCACTGAAATGCGGCCGGGTCTCCACATTCGCGCCAAACACGTGGGACCCAGCGCTTGGCCATGTGACGGGATTCGCTGAAAGATCGGCGATTTGATTACGGAGAGTTGGCGGTTTGCACTGAATCTGATGCGGTCCAGGAGGTTTTCCTTATTGGCGTAAATGGGTCCGCCGTTTCATCTTTTACCGGCTTTTTTTTCGATTTTCCTCAGTAATACGCGCTCAAGTCAGCAGCCGCGGCAACATCTTTCCCAAACATATACCCCAGGATTATTTGATGTACTCCTATCTTCTGATTGGCGGTTGGAAAATGGTTTTCTCATAATGTTTGAATTGTTTGAAGGGTTATACTGTAGATTTGTGCTCGGCGTCGGCTTGGCTGCGTTAGACGTGAGATGTTCGAGTCTACAACATCTTCACTCCATATGTTTTGCCAAGCCACAAGACAATCTTCGCCCCTATGCATTTATGCCTTCCTCGCCCCGTTCCGCGCTCTCTCTCATAGCTGAGACTTATATCCCTTCATCGTGACTGTCCTCATCCTACCTGCCACCTCTTCTCATTGTATCCAGCATCCCCAATACTCCCCATCTCGGATTCAATTCCATACCCCCTTACCTACCTTTCCTTACACGCCAAACAAACCCCTACCCTACCACTCCTCTGTCACGTACGCTTGCCGTCACATACCACTAATCTCCCGGTCTTTCTTAGAGCTCCGGAAGTTGTTGCGGGAATCATACGACTCGGGTTCCTTCACTCGTGATCAGATGCCGGGAGTTTGTGGTGGGGGGATGGTATATACATCCGTGAGGGTTGCGCTCTGGAAAAGGGCTTGACTTGAGTGTGTGGGTGGGGAAATAAAGAGGAAAGGAGAGGAGAGGAGGGGAGGGGAGGGGAGGGGAGGGAGAGGTGGGATGGTAGGATTTTTGGATGGGAAGGGGAACGGAGGGATCGAGGTCGTGGGTTTTGGAGGACCAGGCGCTTTTTCGTTATTTTTCTCATCATCTCTTCGCGCTCTCCTCTGCACACACACACACACACACACACACACACACACACACTCGTGTCCCCTGATTCTCGCGAATTCACCCCACCTTTTTTTATTGGCAAGCTTTCACCAAACCCGTCCAACCCCCTTCCCTGGAAGTACATAACCAGAAGCCATAGGCTATGAAAATTGGAGTTTATATGGACGTCTCAGGGTAGGGCAATGGGTGCCTTTGCTTTCTTGGTTTTGTTTGCTGGTTTTGTTTGTTGGGTTCATACGTACCCAAAGCTATTGTTAGAAAGTACCAAGTTTCAATGATGTTGCTGGCGATGGCGGTGTGGTGATGATATTGCGTTCTCATTTTGAGAGAGATGAGAGGAGATTCATCTGTGTATAGCTTCAGGGCTCTATCGTTCTGCTCTAGTCTCGCTCTTCCTTCCTCGCTCCAACCCCAACTCTCCACTCCCAGACCTCCTTCCAGTTCTTCCTCCGCCTCGTCCTCCATCCTCTTGTTTCCCGTCTCTGCAACACCATCACACCATCACACCATCTCAATATTCCCCTCCCCACTCCTAGCTTAATCACATTTACTCCCCACAATCACTCCATCACTCCCCTCGTGTCCCCCGTTCCGTCGCTATCGTGCTCCTCCCCGCTCCTGCTACATCGCTCCCACCACACCCACACCCACTTTTCTCAACCACCTGTTACCCCTAGCTTCCTCGCTCGTTACAAAGTCCCCTACATCTCTACCAAACGACGAACCCCGAAAAGCCGCAAACTCGAGCGCTCGAAAAAACAAAGAGCCCGGAAGCAACTACATAGGCCCGGTATCAGGATCAGGGTCTAGGGACATGGGGCCTACGAGATCGTGGAGGTCTAGGACTAGGAATCTTGGGACAGTAGCAGCGGGAAGGGGGGGTTTGTGTCAGAGGATAAACAGAGCTTTCCGACTCTGCATACGTGGAGAAGAGGTGTGTGAGAAAGGAAGGAAGGGGAGGGGGTCAGAACTCGTCGTTCAACGAGCAGGTACGGGATTCGCTTGTCTCTAACGCTGGCTATGTAACTTCCCTGTCCTGGATGTGGAAATGTTGAGAGATGTTGAGGAAAAGACATGTAGAGATGGGGATCTTGCAAGGTTTATTATTACTTTGATGCAAGTTTCAAAGACAGCTTTCGAAAAACGCGATATTCTGAAAGACTGTGATAGTTATTGATTGATAGAAGAGTTATAAGATCTCGTATAAAAGGTGAATTAATTTGTGCTGAGCATTGTGCTTGATAGTCAGACCTTCTTGTGTGCAAGCTCGAATATTATTGTGACGATTCTTTTAGGGAAATGTTGGGGACATGCCTGTGGTATCGTTCGATTTATTCAATGCTCATGACTCGTTAAAGATGTAGATATAGAGATTTCACGCGCTGGGGTAGTATGTTAAGACAGTCATATGGCGAAGGAAAAGGTCAAAGTTTCATACATACGCACTCTACTAGTGTAGGCTTTGCCAGTCGATAGAAACAAAAGTGCGTACAGTCCCCAGCAGCATACTAGAAAAGTAAACAACCCTTTATCCTCCACACCCCTCTAGCTGAATCCTACTCCCCCGGGCTCATATCCGTCCACAAACTTCCCCAGCACCTCGAGATTATTAATAATCTCCGGGCCAAAATCACCAAACCAATTCTCGGACTCGCCGTTACCATATCCTGTGGTGTCAGACAGAAGAGGATTGAGGTTCAGTGTCAACCAGTCCTCTTCGCTGACTTGAGGCGATAAGTTATCGTCGTTGGTGTAAAGGTGCGGCTGCTGGTGCTCAAAAGATTGTTGGTTGAAATTTTGAGGGTTGCTGCTGCTGGTGTAGGGGTTCATGTTGTAGATGTCGTTTGGTGGAGGCATGATGCTGATGTTATCATCTTGGGGGTTGACGGGGCTGGTGGATATGCCGGCTAAGGGATTGTTGGCGCCTACGTTGTTGATGTTTAGGAACAGGTATCTGGCGTTATTGTCGGTAGAGTCTTGTTGAGCGGCCATTTGCGGGTATTTCCCTCGACGCTTTCTTGACGAAGAGGTTGTTCGCCTGGCAGTAGGAGCAGCCAATCTGACGAACTTATTCCGGATACTTGATGTTAGACGCTCAAGGAGATCAGCGATGCGCAGGCATAGGTGGACGTCATCGACGACGCTGGTGCGCAGTGCCCTGACGGTGTCATCAAGTAGCTGTAGTGATATCGCAACTTCTTCTTCTTTAGCTCCGAGAGCAAAGGTCTGAATGTAGGTTAGACAGGATGTTGCCAATCTATCAGAGCAGTAGGCTTACTTTAAGGAGAAACATCGCCCCTGACAAGATTCTAAAGTACGTTCTCGTTGGGGCATGTTTAAGAGAATCTTCCGGGAGAAGTCCATTCACGAGATGCCGCAGAAGAGTCCTCGAAGCATCCACACACTCGTTGATGTAATACTCATTCTGTCTGTACAAAGCAGCGAGCGACGAGGTTCTAGAGCGTTCGGATGAATGACTGGCCCCAACTCTGCTAGTCCAGTGCTCAAGCACAGCTTGAAGTGCAAGTGAATTGGAGTACACTCCTGTATGGAATTAAACGCCAGATTTCAAATGCAGGAAAAAGGCTCTTACGTGCGTATTCGAATTCCATCGATAGTATAACTTTTGGAAGCTTTTCCACTGTAAACGATCAGTAAATACCAGACGCAAGTTATGTCTAATTTGATTCTTACCATGAAGACTATCAAAGTCGTTCTTCCACAACGTAAGGATAGGCTGGTGTTGTTGTAAGAGCGACAGATATTCGCCGCTTTTGATCAATTCTCGTGTCCTTTCTTTCGATGGAAATAGCTTTGTATTAGTGGTTTTCATGATTGTAGTGATCCCCGCCCAGCATCGTTGTATCGTCTCAATAGAGCTCTGAGGTGCCTGTGACTGGCCTGTGTCAAATGTTAGTTGTTGAACCAGGGGGGGCTCTCAGTTGCTGACCTTGGAGAGAGTCCAATTCTACATCTACGAAACCACATTCATGAACATGTTCTGAAAACATGCTGGGAAATCCAAGTCTCCCGCTAGTCTGCGTAACGTAAATGAAAAGTAGTCGCTTCACGCGCTCTGCTCTTTGACTTTCTGATAGCACACCGCCTTTGTGTTGTATTACATCCGTTGTGGTTCGCATACCATCAGAGAAGTTGCCGAATAGACTGAGCTCATAAGCCAAGGCATATGCTGTCGAGACCAAACTCCAGCACATTCGGTCTGACCTCAAGGCTGGCTCCGTCCATCCGGAAATTGTATTTTCTCCGGAAGATGGTATTTCTCGTACATCGTCGCTATTCGTTGCTAGGTCTTCTTCTGAAGGTGCAAGAATCTCGTTATCATCATCGCCTGGTGGAAAGTGCATGGAACGAGGGTGGAACTCGCTCAAGAGCAAAAGACTAAAGCGTCGTTAAAACGAGATATCTATCGAAGAATCGACAAGACTAAAGCGGCATACCTCTCAATAGTCCCCATGGACCGCAGCCCACCTCTGTCTGCTACTTTCTGATCAACTTTCCGCGAACCTGCACCGCAAAAGCCACCCCCAAACTGCTCTTGACCCCAAAACATACGGGTGATCATACTTTGCAAGTAAACCCAGAGCTTGTCGTGTATCATGTAAGATCGAGAGTGCCCACCGAGGCCTGTAAGCTTCTTATAGCGAGCAGCGATTGTAAGTATAGTGACTGTAAGCATAGGCTCTTCGTTTAGGAGCTTCGAGTGGGTAGCCGGTGAGCGAAAATCTGGTGGGCTTATAGGAGTAAGAGGAGCAAGATGTCTGTAGAAACTTCAAAATCTTAGCAGTGCATGTTTCACAGCTTATCGCTGAAGGGGTAAGTACTAATCGAGATATGACATTGCTTCCGTTGCAGTGAGCCATCCAGCGCGGACAAAACGTAATCGAGACCAAGCCTTGACTGCTGTAAGGATTTCGGAAGCAATGCTATGTGGTTCAGTCATGTTGCCAGTAATGATCGCTGGGTCTATATTTGTAGGATGACTCGAAAGCGCTGGAACTAGACCGTCATACGGTCTTCGCCCGTTGTAAATAGTTTGGGGCACTGCGAAATCTTTGGTCAATGAAGAACCGTGCTGGTCGCTCTGAGGTCTGTTCTTCTGACGATTGACATCCTCAGTTCGACCAGAGGCTTCAAGAAGCAGATGTAGCGCATCGCCAGGATTATTGATGGGGGACTGGAACAACGCCGCGGCCGTATCATTAGTAACCTCTCGATCCTGTGAGGTCTCCGTGCTAACATCACCGGTATCTCCATAATATGGATTCGAGGGCGCAGGAAGTTCACGATTGTTCAAGCCGTATGTAGCCCCGGGTGGTGTACTTGGTTGAGACCCAGAATAAAGTGACCTCTGGGAGTGTTGTAAAGTCGCGTCACGGCTGAGAGGCGAGGTTTGATTGAGAGAGGTTCTCCTTCTGCTATTGCGCTCCGCATAGTCATCGTCCACGTCATCGCCTCCTTCCGCCAAACCGTCCCCTTCCTCCGTCTTCCGCTTTCTTCTCGTCGCGGAGAAGTAGCATTCTTTGCTCTCTCGTCTGCATCTCACGCACGGTGGCTCATGGGGGTCATCCACAGGTCCGAGATCGCAGCGCACCTTTCTGCGTCGACAAGGTATCTGAAGTACTGTCAGCGAGTGAATTTTAGTAGATTAAACGAAACGCACCTACGCATGCTTGATATGTGCGCTTGTGGACTGTTGGATTGTTCCTGTCTAAGGTATCTGAGCCCACAAGGTGGCTTGCGGCTTGAGTAGGTGCAGTAGCCATCTCTATATCAAAGCATTGAGCATCGTCAAAGGTTGAAGTCGGCTATTCGCGGAATTGTCGACCGATAGGCAACCACCGAGGTAGAACGTTGAGCCGCACCACTCGCTCATATTCGAGGGCGTTCCCTCTTTACAAATGGATCAATGTCTGGGCTAAGTTTGTAGGGGCGGTACGATATAAGGAGAGTTTGATATTTGTAGCATGGTGTCAGGGAGCAATTGGCGTTGTATTGAAATCATGTAATGACTTTAGACATACCCCCAACCCTTCCAAGATAGAATCCCAGCACGACTATATGCCGGTCCGCATACTCTTTGGAGTAGGTCAGAAGTCCGTCAGAGTAGGAGCTATTCTGCCAGGACGGTAACGTCGGCTATATCTTCGATCTCACGCCTTACGCCAGTCTCGGGGCTCTATGCAACCCTTCGAGTCGTCGAAGGAAGAGAAATAACAACGCCAGAAGCGGCATCATCGTGGTATAGCAAAGCATTGGTATCCCAGAACCACAGGTACACCATCCTTAACAACGATTACCTAGCCAAGTGCAACCCACACAGCAATGAGAACTCCAAGCCGCCCATAGAAACCATGGTATATCTCAGTACGAACAGACAGAATAAAGAGAGTCAAGCGGTTCGGCAGTCTGCTACGACTGCTTACTGATAGGTAGCCTCGATCTTCTCGCTAGGAAGTTTCCTAGTAAGCCGTCAAGTTGGTTGGAAATCTCTCCAAGCTTGCGATTTTCATCTTTGAACAAGTTTTTCACCATGGGATGATCTGCTGCTGCTGCTGGCTTGACATCTGACTTATCATGAACGACAACTAGTAGGTCACGAATATCTGTATCATCTTCAAGATACGCCCGCAAGCTCGCATCGCTCCACGTTGGGGTACTGCTCGAAGATTGGGTGGTTGAAGCTGGAGTTGCCTCCCTTGCTTTCCCTTCCTGCGGAGCTTCGATAAGTTCGGGTGAGGATAGAGGTGAGACTGGCGAAGTGGAAGGATCTTCTTGAGAGGAAGTGTCTATCATTAGTGGAGGTGGGTTTTTCGTAGACACTGGATTTTGCGAGGGAACCTGCACGGGCGATTCGGACAATCGTTCTTTGGGAGCGTCGGTCAGACTCTTTGCTTGACCTGGCCTTTCGTGGGTTGTCAGCGGGGTAAGTTTCTCTTCGGTATCCGAGGATGAATCGGAGTCATCCATAGGCATACGCTGTTTGGCTATCCGAACATGCTCGGCTCTAGGCTCAGAAGATGAGGGCGATGGCCTTGGAGCATCTATGGTTGACGAAAACATCCCATTGCTTGTATCTTTCGGCGCCTCTGGCTGGACATGTTGTTCGGCTAGTTGCTCAACATGTTGTACACGTAGAGGTGATGGCGTGTCATCGCTCCATTGTCTTTGCTCGGGCTGGACCGCCCGCACAAGTCCATTGGGCTGGGACGTAGGTTGAGGCGCGTTGTTGGCTTCGAGAACCACCGTTTTTTGCTGGTCTGTGATGATTGAATTCACAGCTGTCGGCTCATCTCGCGGTGCTAGTGGCTTCGTTGCCTGTGAACGGTTGGAAGAGTTCGATCGGTTTGCGGAGACGGCCCGACTGACTGGTGGGGATTTTTGTAGTTTGCTAGTTTGCCTTTGAGGTTGAGACTGAGAGTTGGCTTTGGGCGATTGTACATCCTGAGAGAAAGACTCTGACGACTCCTTTGGTTGAGGGGATCGTCTCAATTCTTCGGACGATTTCTTACCGTCCTCTATCTCATCATCTTGACCTTTACTCTTCTTGTCTTTCCGTTTGAAGAGGCCGTTGAGCATACCTTTCTTCTCCTTGCGTTTTTTATCCTCTTTGGCCTTTTCTTGGGAGGATGCAGTCTTTTCAAGAGAGTCCAGGCTACCCCTTGTTTGGAGCTATCGAAGTCTTAGCAGTTTCACGGGATACAGAGCGGACTTAAAGTACGAACCTCCTTCACCTCGTTTGATTTTACCGTCGATCCACTTGAGTCATCTCGTAGGAGACTAGGAGTTAGATTGATCTTCCGCGTCTCCACGGTATCATCTTTGAAGAATGAGTCGGTGTTGCGAACGGTACGCCTGCCTGGTTTGCCTGGGGTTCCATCATCTGTAACTTTCAGTCATGGTAGTCATCAGGATAGGGTGTGGAAGCTTCTACCTGGTTGTTCAAGTATCTCACCGCTTGTTCGCGGCTTTTCTACCACAATGGATTGATCCACGGCGGCATCTCGAGAGTCCGAATCTATGATCAATTCTCTGGCTGGCTCTTTCGAGTCACTTCTGGCTTTAAGCGGTTCAACTGTGGCACTTTCGCCCACATCTCTCTCTTGATCTTGATCTTGCACTTCAGCCCCCTCTTCTTGTGTGAGGTACTCCCCATCTTCTTGTTCTTCTTCGTCTGTAGAATACTCCACATCCGAGGGATCGAAATATTGGGGCGCAGCGAATTGTACGGTTTTAGCGTTACGTCGGCGCATAGCTTTTTTGAGTGGATTTTTCGACTTTTCAGGGTTATCCCCAAGCATCGTTTGTGATAACTAGATGAGAAGCTTCAGCCTTGGTTGAATGTTTCTCGCAATACACGTCAGGTCTTACGTCTATATTCCTATGTTTGTTAAGCCTGGCTAGTCGTTCCGTTGGTGTCTCGATATGCTCCGCTGGTAGGTAGCCTACAGAATCTCATCAGCACATGCTTAACTGAGGCGGCTTTAGCATCTTACCAATACTACTATCCTTTACGACTCTTACAAGCCACCAATAGCTATTACTATCGTCGAGGAGCACCATTGTGTCTCCCTTCGTGGCGTTCGCTTGGCCTTCGACCGTGGCAACGAATGTGTGCAGTGCATACACAAACTCGAAATCGATATCCTCTATTTCGCGTAAGCATTCTCCCCCCCATCCCGAGTCGGTAAAGCGCGAATCATCAGAAAAGGAAATGTCCTCGGTATCATCATCATTTCCATCGGGTGGTTGGTCCTCCCATGAACTTGTCGATCCAGACGGAGATGAATCCGAAGACGATAAAGACAGAGGAGCGTCATCGAAGCTGTTATCTAGGAGGGGATCATCTGCAGGTAGAAGCAGGTGGTGGAAACCGTTGAGGTCGAAATCCCCGTCGTACGAGTCCTGTAAGTCGTCAATCTCCTCATGGAAGTGGCTTACCCGCTGCCTCGTTGTCCTAGGACTATCTTGGTCAATTGTCTCTGAATCACTGCTGTTTCCCGAGGGGGGCTGGTATCCATGGTCCTTGGCATACCCACCTTCTTGATGATGATCCTCAGACAATGGCTGGTCCCGCTCTTTCTGCTGGTAGACAAGAGGGAAATGTGCAGGAGATGAAAGGAAAGGTGAAGAAGAAAGATCGTCATGTTTGGGTGGAAGGGGTGGCGGTTCTTCTTCTTGTGTAGATGTCGAAAGGAGAGAGTCGTCGCGGCTGGTCCGGGGAAGAGGTAAAGAGTACCCACCATCGTCTATTGAAGGAGAGCTGGATATTTTGTCCATCAAGTCATCGTCCATGCCGTCGTCTCCATCAACGTCTCCCAAATCGCCTTCCGCACCGTTCATGCCCGCAGAATCCCCATTTCGCTGTAAATTATGTAGCTCTTGGTTGGAACCGGGCCCATCATCAGGGCCATAGGAGCCTACGTCTTCATGGAGTAATTGCAACTCCTTGTCCGACAGGTCTTTGGAGTGTCGCGGACTGCGAGTATGCATTTCAAGTGCTGCTCCTTGTTCGACAATTCTAAGAGTCTCTGCTTGATGGGGAGCCGGGGGACCATCGCCTAACGGCACTGGGCGGGCTGGTTGTCTTGTGTGGTCTTTGGCAGATGGAGCATTCTGGTTTTGGAGATCGATCGTATCTGCAATCGCCATGTTAGCAGTGCTCTTGCTTAGCATTGCCATTCCCTGGCCTCGGAAAGCTTTGGTGAATCTTACCTGCCCTGATGATCTGAGGCCGTGTCATTGCAATCGTAAATCCGCGGGCTTTTGAGACTCGATCGTCGCGTTCTGGTGAGATTTGAGGGAACGCAGAGCTGCAGCGACCCAAGGTTTTCAACAGTTGCCGCACAAAGTCGGACTAATATTAGGAGCCAGTTGTTGCTGATCTGAGGTTGCTGTATTTCCAGGAACCGTGCTCTCTGAGCCAGGGTTAAGGCGACAAAGGATTCTGGTTCCTGGGCTGTCGCAATGGCTGGACGCCCGCTGTCGGTCCACCGATACACATCTATACACTCCTCGGAAGCCCAAAGCCCTCAGAATTGAGACTGTTTCTGGCGAAGTGGGGTTTCTATAGTGATTGCCAATCCCGCAACATTTTGACCTGGAGACCTGGAAACCTGAATGGGGAAATATTAAGGTTTCAGAGGCACTTTGTTTCACGAGTCACGACCCGATTCGTACAACAGGGGTATTTGCCAGAAAAACTGGCACACTCGCCATTATTGCATTGTGACAATTCATATAGTTAATGTCCACTTGTCTTAATGACTGATCAGCCTTCACCGCTTCGGGGAAACCAGAGTACAAATGACCGCGAGGATGAGAAGAAGGGCTGCAATAAATAGGCAAGGTACCATGACCGACCCCTGGCTGGATGAAGCAGTTGTCTTTCTAGCTACATCTACTCTCATGATACATATGTACACCCTATTATACTGGTATCTATAGAATATACATGGCTGAATCATAGAGCATACCAAACTAAGCGACCCTAAACGCCTTGTCTCCTTTCCGAGACGGTCATCCCCGAGAAATACCATGGAACCAAGACTTGCCATCAGATTTGTCGAGCTCACTTCCATCGCCCGAGTAACCTATGCGGTCTCGATTATCATCAATTATACGAGCATACTCGATTAAGAGCCGAAACATATATACCTGCCTTAGCATTAGTGTCTGTAGATTGCAGAAAAACCTCGTCAAAGCACGCGTTCGAGACCTACCTCCATGTCGTCTCGCCGTAAAACCTTATTCGCCCATTCTCGACCTTGATCCGCAATTCTCTTTCCCTCGATGTCGTGTCTAGCGACATATGCGTCGCTGTATGTAGTGGCTGACGCGATTGCTTGCTCCCCAATAGGAGTACCGGTACCAAGGAAATAAGTTAGTAGGCTATACAAATCGTCGTATCTGTTGTCCATAGGCACAAAGTGCTGCCAGGCAAAAAGCCTTGAATCATGCCATTCGCGAAAAATTGTGGCCTTGATACCGAGAGACTTGCTCTCAAGAAATGCTCGCCAGCGACCGGAAAACGAGTGTCCGTCCACATCGACCACGAATTTATATTTGAATTGCTCTGCGAGAGGAACCGGCGGTTTGAAGGTCCATACGTCCTTGTAGAACGGGCAGTCGTCCGGGTTGCACCCCACCGCCTCAGTGAATCCAATGTCCGTATGCTCTTCAGCAAATTTTGAGGGCTGAAATCGCCTAAAGTTTTCGTATTCACCCTTTTTCTCCGGTTGCTCTGCTAAAATTCTGACCTCCTTACCTTCCAATGTTGTACTGTTGGTCTGCATAATTAGACGCTGGCGATGCATGCGACGCCAATTGTCCTCATTTTGAACACCCCCGGAAGATACACCCCTCCATATCATGCTATCTTTCTTATCGGCCCAGTCTAAGTCATGCTTGCCACTGTACTCGTATCGATCGTCCTTCTTCCAGTACATGTTTGCGGGAAAGATGATATCGCTGTTAATATTGATCTTGCACTCACCGAAAATAGGCACGAGACGCTTGGTTGCAATGACAGTAGAAGCCGAGAAGAGGAAGCCATGCTTGTCGTGAATTTCTGGACCGACTGTGCACAAATCCGACGAACGATTAAAGTTGGTAACGATACCACCAAGGCGATTTTTGTACAGAGCTTCGCTATCCGCTTGAGTCGAGTCGTTCTTACGGGCGTGGGATTCAGGGGGGCAAGCGATGCTAGCTATGTCCATGTATGGTTTGCCATGAGCAGGAAACCACTCTGGATCTTCCCGTATCGTCTCAACGTCTTCTACTGTTACGTTGAGAAGGCCTTCCATGCCCTGCGAGAACTCATCAATGGCTTCTGGGGGGGTTTGACGCGTTTTCAATTCTGTAGCGAGCATAGACTGCATATCGTCCCAGGGAATGACCACACGAGGTTGATCCAGACTATTCATTGCAATGTCCATATCCGGGACATGTTTGATGACTTGCTCAATCAGTGTTACCATAGTCTCGGTTCTCCAGTTCTGGTTGGTCTGGTTTACCACCTTGTGGCTTCGGATGTGGATACCTGAGACTCCCTGGTCGTTGTCCTTCCACATATTCGCTGCCAGATTCCGTATAATTCGAGGCTCAACAGCCCAAAAGGGACGCATATCGTCCATGATTTGCTCGAAGTCATCAACGTTATGGACGTTCTTTTTCTTGGCGAATTGATACCATTCTTTGAACCCTGGTGGCGGATGACGTCCGTATTTCCTCCTGTATTTGCTCACAGTATCTCTGAAAGTTGTTGACAAGCCATCGTTGTATGCGCGCCACGCCTTATCAGCTTCTGCCATCAGCAAAGAAATCGGATGTACATCTATTGGTTCCAGAGCCTCGTCGAGGGTCCCGTCTGGCCGCCATGGTTTCTTTGGCCTGCCCGGGATATGGATACTGTCAATCTTTGACTTGACGTCTGTTTCCGAAAGTGCGAAGTAGTTTGCGACAACAAGAAGGAGTGCAAATGCAGCAATGGCCAGGAAAAGACGCCGTGTGGTTCTGAAAGAAGTCATTCTTGTATTGCTTGTGCCCAACAAGACATCTGGCGTATCGAGGAACGCTCAGATATGCGCCTAGATCTATTGCTGGGTATCAGATAATAGCCCATCTCCCTACCGCAAAGTTCATTACTACGACACTTCCATCTGTGAGCCGCATTTAGAAGTGGACAGCAAGGTTTTGTCGACAAAAAGGTCTCGGAAGCATTGCGCCGATTCGCCGAGACAAGATCTTCCGTTTGCGAACCTCAAGTCAATCATTGATCAAGAGTACAGCTCTAACCACCAATTTTCTAAGCAACACGATGTCCTCACATCTCTTCAATGCAGTACATGTCTCCAGCAACGTGTTAAATACGACTTCGAGTATATCGCCCTTTTTGCTTCCTTTCCTGCAAACGCAACGGCGCGCCGCTTCAGTACTCTCTAACTTGTCCGACAACTCGGGCGCATACCACAAGAAGATTAGAAGAGGACGAGGGCCATCGTCAGGCAAGGGCAAGACTGCAGGGAGAGGTTATGGGGGTCAGAAGGCACATGGAAAAGTCCCGCGTGGTTTCAATGGGGGGCAGACCAAATTGGAAGTCGTGCACGGTGTGAGAGGCTTCGTGAATGTGTACGTACAATGGCTGCTTCAAGACCAACTTTAGTCAACAAGACAGTTAAAATCTCTCATCTAGGTTCTCCGTGGACATGCAACCCGTTAACCTCGACCGCATCCAGTCATGGGTAAACCAAGGTCGACTGGACCCTACAAAGCCCATAACCCTTAAAGAGCTGGGCCAATCTCGATGCGTCACCAATATCAAAGACGGCGTGAAACTATTGGCACGAGGGTCCGAAGAGTTGAAGACTTCCCTAAACGTGGTTGTCTCACGAGCTTCCGCTGCCGCCATAGCAGCCATCGAAGGGGCTGGTGGATCAGTGACTACCAGATATTACACGCCCTTTGCGATACAACGCATCTTCCGAGGAAAGAGTGATACCATTCACTCTTTAAGGTCTCAGCCCGTTAAAGAAGAGCAGTCCTTGGTGGGGAACAAGCCCTCTTTCCAAAATCGCCTCCCAGATCCTACGAGCAGAAAAGCTATCGAATACTACCGAGACCCTGCACACAGAGGCTACCTTAACCATTCGGTCCCTGAGGGACAAGGTCCCAGCTTGTTCTATAGGACGCCAGGAGCTGGAAAGCCTGAGGGGCGAAAAACAACACGTGCGGCAGGAAGGCCTGCGGCAGGGGAGAATCGCATTTGGTGAAGAAGTTGAAGTTTCGATAGAACAGGACTGTTACAACGCTATGCAAATATTTGAAGGACGCATTGAATGATTTCAACATGCTCTGTTTCTGCCGGCACTGCGAGGGAATTCCATTTGTGCATTTGATAGTCAAGACACGATTTAGCCCACTCACCTCAGACACCTCGACCTTGCCGACAAGCTGCATCAGCTTCTTTCCACGATTCTAGATCAAGCCCTTTGCACTTTAGCATAGCCAAACTCACAGCATCTTACATTACGTCGAAGAAGCCCCAGACTAGAATATGCGACTCCTAACCCCCCCCTTGTCATCATGTCCACGCTCTCCCTACCACCAACAACAACAATCCTCCCCGCGCATCTCCGTCTTTCTTCAACGTCTCTATCCAAGAAACCCCCCACACATCGTAAACACTCCCCAACCAACCTCTCCAACCAACCTCGCCACATCACCCAAAAACATCTACACCAGCACGTTAAATTCCACAGCAGCTGCACACAGCGACATCTTACCCATCCCATCCCATCCCAGTCAAAGTCTATCTAGACATCACCATCATCATCATCATCATCATACCAAACAGTTCCAGCACGCATCCGCCATTCAACAATAGCAAACATCCGACGAAAATTACAGTACGGATGAAAAAGAAAACCACCTACGAGCTGATAATATCCTATGTATTTTAACTGGGTGGTACAACTCTTTTGGAATGGAAAAACCTCCTAGAGAATCTTACTCTCGTTAGCCAATGCCCCCCCCCTCCCCCCCCAAGCATCTCTCCAATCTCCGCTACGGCGCGTATCGCTCGCCTGTCGTTTGGAGGACTTGCGAGGGGGAGCTGACACGAAGCAGGTGGATCGTGGGTATGCGGATACGAGGTGGAGCGAGGGGGGTTAGCGCTGGTGACTTGGTTGGGGATGGGGGGGGGGGGGGGGGGGGGGGGGGGGAGGGGTGGGGGGGGTGTGGGGGGGGGGGGGGGGGGGGTGTGGGGGGGGGGGGGGGGGGGGGGGGGGGGGGGGGGGTGCAAAGGAAGGCGGAGGTTTCGTGGGAGCGGTGGTGGGTGTTTGGTGAGGAGGGTTGGGGGGTGGAGGTTGTGCTGGTGGGGAAGGAGGGGGTGAGAGGGTGAGAGGGAATGGGTTGGAGGGAGGTGGGGTTGATGGCGTTGTGGGTTTGAGGGACGAGTGGAAGTATTGGAAGCGTTTGTGCTTGATTGCAAGTACAGATGACTTGGACCGTTGTAAAGTGGTGACTGGGTATTCAGCTACTCTTGCCCGTTGACCAGCCGTTTTTGTCCCGTCGAAGTATTAATCTGAACATTCAGCAACGGGAGGTACCGCACTGTGGTAAGTCTAGGTGAATCCAAATCGCGGTTATATGATCAACTCTATGGAGTAGCCCAATGGTAATTGCGATCTTTCATTTGCCATCAGAGACGTACAACAATCTTGCCATTGGCTTCCGCCGGATCTAGCAACCTATGGGCTGCATGAATACCCCCAAATTTGAAAACACATGACGGCGTAACGACCCAGTCTCCGCTCTCAACATGCCGGACTATATCCTGGAGCGGAATTTCCGAGAGTGGAAACATCGGTGTCCCTAATACTTTGCTGTCTAGTCCGTGATATCGGAGTCGGCATTACCCTAAATGGGTTGGAGAATTGGGTTTCCCGATGTCCGAGGAGAAGCAAAGAGTGAAAATTCACAGCGAGGGCTCAAGAGAAAGGAAATCGGACTCGGTTAATACGTACGAAATATGCTGAAGTGAATACCGCTAGCCATTTGAACCATGGGGTTAAAGTCTGCGGCTGGTGCCAAGCCACCTAGCCATCCAGCCTGGCATAGATGCCCTCCACGGCGTACGATATCGAACGTTTCTAGAAGAACCGAATTCCCTACCAAGTTCAGCACTGCATCAAATTTCGAGTGCGGTTCCTGTTGTTTCAGTATCTGCTGGACCAAGCCCGGACCTTCAACTCTGGCCGCGTAAACACCCATGACCTGGAGCTGCGGAAAGCGTTTGCGCCGACGCGACTTAGCTGTGACGATTGCTACAGCGTTGACCGCTATATTGACCGCTGCCTGGCCAAGCGATGACGCTGCGCCTCGATTGAGTAGAGTTTGCCCATGCTGCACGTTTAAGACGCCGAAGAGGCAAGACCAGACACAGGTATACGCCTCGGGTAGGGCACCGAGTTGCTCCCAGGGTAACGAAGATTCAATGGGCAAGACGTTTGACACCGGTACGGAAGAGTATTCCGCATGTTACCAGGGATGCTCTGGCCCAGCCCACCCATGATGGCGGTGACTTTCATCCCACTCCCTTTTGCGCATGTGCATCCCGGCGTGGTTCAGACCAAAGCCTTTAACCTGTATGGTGACGTGTCCAAACTGTCGTTCGGGGCTAGGCAGCTCCTTGTAGACAAGAGCTTTCTGGCCCACCAATAACGGCGGCTTTCAGGTTGAGTCATGTTTGAGATTTTGCCAAGAATAAGGAGAGCTGAGCACAACGTTTAGAGTAACGATACTTGTGTTGAGAGAATTGTTATATAATAGATCCTTGAGCTTGACCATTCCCCCATGAAGAATGCTATGCATCTACAGCAAGAGCGTTAGAGAAGCGTCATCCGCATTGAAAGCCGTGTATTGCAAAGCAGCTTAGGAAATCATCCCATACTGTCGTATTTCCTCTATGGTCCATCCTCATGGCAAAGGTACTGCCGACAGATCTAGACCTTGGATTTGAAATCCATCACACAGTCAGTAGTAATCGAGATCATAAGTAACGACTATGCGAAAGTTCAACGTTCGATTCGGTACCTAGACCGGTTCACGGGGACGTTGAAAGGCCTTGAAGTGTTCTCATTGCCTCGACTTATTTTCGTCGGGGGTCTTCTCGGAGCAAGCTACAGTACCCTACTCATGGACATGTGTCAAGGACTAGTCTCAATCGAAGGATTCAAATGGACACGTGGATTGATTGATGTCTTGGAACAAGTGCCTGGTAGAAACATCAACTCTTATCGCAATTTCAAAGCGCGTGCGAGAACCAGAACTGGACTAAGGAAGTGATGGAAGGATGGGGTGAGGTGGCTCAGTTGATCAGCCTTGCTTGGAGCCTTTCGCAAGTGTCTATCAACTCCTCCTATCCGCCAACATTATGCTTTGGTGGTGCCAAGCAACAACTAATTAGGATATCGAGTTTTTGGCGATACAGTTCCTAAATCTATATCATCTTGTTGTTGGAGGTATAATACTACTCGGAGAATATGGATCTGATTGACTGATGAGGTACCTGAGCACGGGTGAGTGAAGATGACTATCAAATGAATCAAATGAATTGGTGAATACCCGACCTACTCTCTATTCCTTGGCAGCTTATCTAATTGCAGGTTTTGTGAGTTTTAAGGTACCTTGGCGTATTCAACCACGATGTCTCAAACGTGGTGTTTCAAACACGTGGGGGAGATCTGCGACGTCGTCACAAGGGGGAAATGGACCAACCACCATATCACAATCATCCGAAAACGTGGCCAAGGAGTCTCGGGACAATCTCCAATGGCGGGACTTGGCCCCAGGGATGAGGATCTCGTGAGGAGTGGGGACCGAAGAGCACCGGAAGAGGCGAACCGAGTCGGTGATGCGGTGATGGTGTTCGACTTTGGCACCGAGACATGGTCACGGTGGGAAGGTTGGATTGTGGTAGGTTGGCTGTCGTTTGGCTGGTGGAAAAGGGGGCAGATTTGTTTGATTTGTAAGGGAGTGGGTTTTGTTGATGGGGGCTGGTGTAGATACTACGGTATTTCGAGTAACGTATTCGTATACAATCGACTTCACTCTCTCGTACGCTTCTTTTGGAGGAAGCTGAGAATGCTCCAGAATATGTGTGTTGGGGGGTGGGGGGCTTGAGAATAGCACGTGGATTGCCGTCAGGGGTTGCAGAAGTCGGGGGGAAAACAAGCAGTCGTCGGTAGAATGGACTGATTGATATGTTGGAATAAATGCAATTGCAAACCATGTGCGACAATGGTTGACAAAGGAACTTCCCTGTACGTCGCTAATAGAGGAAGATCAGACAGGACATGAAGTCAAATCAAAGTCTAACAGTCATCACGAGTCTTCGTAATGTGAATCAACATCCCGTCGTATTATTGTATTATTGGTGAGGTAAAGCCGGAGGGGAAGGCAGTCCTGGCAGTGCAATTGATCACGTTTGAGACAACTTCACGTCACCGGTGGTACGGTGTCAGCCCACAGAAGATTCGACAAGTGCGAGATGCCTTGGCTGCGGCTCAACCCATACTTTACAGACAGAATGACATGTACTGATCGAAAGCTTCCGATGACCGGATATGGGTTGAGTCGGTAACGTCTTAGCTCATACGAAACGATAACAATGGGCAATACGTAGGTAGTACTCTGCGGCTCGTGGAACAAGCTAATTCGGGATTTGCAGTAGGCATTATTACCTTAAGGTACCGCTATTCGTGTTATTTTAAGCTTCCGCCTACATACTCGTAAGGTAAGGTATTAGAGAGTAATGACGTGGGGGGCCCACTAGTACAGTACTCCGTATCACCCCCATCTATCTTATTCCTATTTCTATTCCTACTATTCTTTGACCTTCCTCTACCACGTCTGAGGGGTGACAGCGATGCTTCCAAAAGCCTTACTCAACTGTGATGCATGCTGCTGCTTCTGTGCCTTGCTTGTTAGACCTCGCTGCCGACGGCCTCAGGCTCGAAACAAAGAACCGAATCACGGCGGATGAAACATCTCAAACCACCCCCCGGTCCCGAACTGCCAGAAACGACCGTCAACTCAGCACGAAAATATCCCGTACGGAGCCTATCCGAATGAGGATGGTCAAACCAACCTTAGACAACTTAATCTCACCGACCTAGCCACCTAACCTGGATGATGAGGATGGACACTACTAGAGAGTATCAGACTATCAGGACCTTCTAAGACATGAGATGGCCATGGCCATGCTCATGCTCGTTCCATTGGCCGCCCTTAGCCACTTTGCTGTGCTTTCCTATAGCTAATCTCTATTGTGTTAGATCGTATCGAGTATGCTTCTACTCAAGACCCATGGTAGTATATAAAGAAGACCCCCCGCTTCCGCTCGAACACGAAGTGACCTCTATCGTTCCCTATTGATTAGACAACACGATATCGCTCTCTCTCTTGCCCATCTTTCTCTTAATTTCTTCCTCGTTCTCGGTCAGCCATATTCCCAACCTCATTTCACCATGACATCTAATATGTTCATCAACTCCTTCATCGCTCTCACCTTCTCCTGCCTCGCCCTCCCACTCACATCTGCTATTCCGACATCATACGACGGTGCAGGCACCACCGTATGGCTCGGCAAGAGAAACACCAATCTACTCCTCCCTCGTGATATTGTCCCAGGCCTGCCCACGTGTAAACAAGACCCCAGCTACGCCGTCGGCCCTAGCCGCTGGAAAGACGGCGAAGGAACATACCTGGGCTCCGATTGCCAAGCCGACGAGCACAACGGCGACTGGCACTGCTGGTAAGCACCCCCGACGGATGGCGAAAGCCCGTGTGACTGACCACACACTCCAGGACGGACTACTTCAACACCGGCACCCAAGCCCGCTACGACGGCTGGGTCCCGACCGGCAACGAAGTCGACTGTGCAAGCACCCAAAGCTGCAACGACATCAAAGCCACCCAGTCACAAACCTGCAAGACGGTCGGCTGGTCCATTGGAGTCACCGTCACGTCGAACATGGAGTACAGCATCGGTGCCGTTACCGGTGGCGTGAGCATCGCCGTCAGCACGGAAATCAGTCAGAGCATGCAGGTCTGCTCTTCCACCACTGATTACTCGTGAGTGAACGATGCTTCCAACGACTTCAGCGTATCGAAAGACTGACCTGAGAAAAGAACCTGCACCTGGAGCGATAACGGTTGTCACGCCATCGTACGCGTACTATCACTAGACTGAAGAAGAACATTATCTGACACTTCTTTAACAGTGGAAAGCCGAGCGTACAATCACCCAACTCGGCTACACCCGCCGCTCTTGTAACAAAGGACGCAGTGGTACGCCCCTCCCCCAAAACCCCTTTGCCACACAAAACTAACCCCCCGTTCCTCCCAGCCGTCAACATGCCCGAAGCCCAGCAGTTACGGCCCGACGGCTACTACACCGTCGGCATGCAAGACTTCGCCTTCGACGTCCCCTCGTCGAACGTCATTATTGGTTGTGCGGCCAAATGCGGCGACACCGCCTATCCCCACCCCCCGCCGCCATCGGATACTACGGTTACGCCGCCGGTGTCTGCCAAGTCATAGGCGTGGCTGATTTTGGTTCTGGGTACTGAATGAAGTCACCATATGAAGCTCTTCATGGGCTGTTTGTTTCAACTCACGAGATGGTGAAATCAGTCTTCTCTCGCCATGATGATCTGAACATCTTCTCTTCGCAAGCCCGTCTGTGTATATTCAATTCATAAGCCTGGTTGCTTTGACTCCTCAGAAGTTCTATTTCAAGATTGATACGAAGTGTCTCGATGCATGATAAGACATTCAACCTTGCCCTCACACTCTCCAACCAGCTCTAAAACCCGCATATTAGCATCACAGCCTCTCTGTCCACAATTCGCACACTCTTCTTAACCTACTACAGTAGTACATTCTTCTCAATCTACTAGTACATTCTCTCTCTAAAATTCTAAAATTTCCATCACTCATCACTTAATCTCTCACCAATCCAATCCACCCCTCCAACTCTCTCTTCTTTCGCAATCTCTTCCCAAACCCCCCGCCCCACCATTCCCCAGCCTCAACCCGTTAGTTCCGCCTGGCCAGACATCTCTCCTCTAATCTTTCTTCTAGCTTCTTTCTAGTCTTTCCTTCTAGCCTTCCCCTCTACTTCAACAACCCAGCCCAATCAACGCACATGCCACGCCGTCATCACAGCCCACAGCACCAAAATCCAATGTTGAAAACAGGGGAGTTGATAACCTTCGCTTCATAGGGCTGGTAGGGCTGCGGGCCGCTAGTAGAGTTTTCACCTTCCACCTTCTACGGAGTAGGTAGATAACCTCCTAACAGCAACAACCAAAATATCAATATGCCCTTGTATGACCTCGTATTTCAACATTCTTCACCCGTCTCCCCCATCCTAACCCCCCCCGCCGCTCCCTGCTATTATGTACTCCCACCACTCTCGCCCTCCTCTCTCGTAATCCGCTAGGTTAGAACTTTTTGTTTTTTTGGTTCTGGCTTCTTGCATTCATGATCGGGATCGGGATTGGGATTGAGATTGGAAGTCGTAGATGAATTGGATGTTGGAATACGAGATCATATGGGGGCATATTCTATTGATATTTTGGTTGTTGCTGCTAGGAAGCTGTCCAGAAGGTTGGAAGGTGAAAACTCTACTAGCGGGTCCCAGCCCTAGAATACCAGCCCTATGAAGGCGGAGAGATTACCATCTCCCCTATTCTATTTCCAACAGTCGCGAAGGGAAGAGAGGTGCTGTGAGGATGTAATGGAAAGAAGAAATGGGTTTTGAGCCCGTTGCGAAAGAATTACCTAAACTGCTCAGGAGGAGAGTGGTTGTACAATGTACATGTACATGTATGTACACACAAGTACGGGGTAGGGTAGGGTTCTATAGATTTACGGTAAAAGATGCTTCCTTCTTCTTCGTTTCTCTTTCTCGAGTGAGTGAGTGAGTGAGTGAGTGGGTGAGGAACTTTTATATCTCAGGCGGTCTACGGAGTATGGAGGAAAGATGAAAGAAGAAAAACAACCACAACACCATGTACCAGCGCTGTTAGGAATCGAACCTAATATAATATAACTCTCCAACGACTAGATGTAGTGTCCAGCCAAGGTGTTTTAAAGCAAGAGCGATTACTTACATGTCATCTAGCACCTTCGACATGATTTCTCTTACTTGTTTTTGCCTCAGGACCTCAGACGTGCGTGGCTAAGCCCCTTCGCGCTAGCTCTGCTTACTTCGCGTAGGTAATCGCAGCTTCCATAGTAAGCAAAGCGCTAACCCGAAGAAGCTTAGCCTCACACGTATGAGGTTCTGAGGCAAACTTGTTTTTATGATTCTGTTTTTATGATTCTCATGCTGCTTTATCATAATCATTTAATCGAGTGTTTGAGACATCAATGACGGCAAAGTTGTTGTCTTATCTTTAATGTTTTCTGATAATATTGCGTGATGAATCGAGAAACTACTAATCGTTATTTTTCAAGCTAAAACTTAGACCGCCTGAGATATGAAGCTCCCCCTCTGATGCCACCCCCACCATCAAGCCCTCCTCCCCTTGGCGATAAATCCCCGCATTCTGGCGGGGTTCTCGCCATCTCCGAAAAGAATCGGCTCCGCCATGACCAGAAAATCGAAATCAGTGCATCCGGCTGCTGTGAAGAGCGTTTCCATGCCGGCGCGGCTGAAGCCGTGTTGGTGCGGGACAAAGGGGGCGGCGGCTGCGAAGACAGAGTCCATGTCGTTGGCTGAAGATTCTTCGCTGCCGTGATTGTGGTCTGATGATTTCCCATGCTCATGCCCCTGTCCATCCACAACCACCACCACCCCACCCCTCTTCACCCTCTCGACCAACCTTCGCAAACTCAGCTCCAAATGCTCGAAATGGTGGAACCCCATCCCCACAACCGCCATATCAAACCCAAACAGCTCCTCCCCCCTCAACGCCTCCGCCACCCCCGCCGGATCGCACAGATCCCCCACTATAGCGTGCATGGATGCGCCGAGCGGGTTCTCTGACGCCAAGAGGGCGGAGCAGCGGTGGTTATATTCCGCGACCATGGCAGCGGAGATGTCGATGCCGGTGAGGTGGGTGGCGAAGGGGGCGAAGGCGCGGGTGATCATGCCGGTGCCGCAGGCGTAATCGAGGATGCGGACCGGGGGTTCCTTGGAAGAAGGGGAGGCGCAGGGGATGCCGAGCCAGTCGCGGCGGGAGCGGAGTTCGGTGGTGATTTGGGCGGCGGCGCGCTGCATCCAGGGCTTGGAGTCGTAGGTTGTTGCGGTTTTGCTGTTGGGGGTTAGCTGGGGGGATGGTGGGGGATTGGCTGGATTTGGGGGGGGAGGGAAAGCAGTGTTACTCGAAGTGATTACGGTTCTTGGATGCGTAGTCAGCCATTGTAGTGGGTGGTACGAGCCAGAGAATGCTCAGATGGTAGAGATATTGTGGGAGTAGCATGCGATTATGTTCAGAGATGAACCCCGTTCTTCCGCAGCTCTTTATATTTCGTCCTTCACTCGGAAACTTCTCCAAAGGTATGTCATCTTGTCTCCGAAGATGTTCAGTCACAAAGTAAATAGAAGCGGCTCAATCTTGCATTGCTGAAATGGTCGATCCACAATGACTCGTCTCGGAGACATTTCGGGATGCTGCGCAAACAGCACAAACTCATCACGTGCTAGATAACCGATTTATTGAGAAGGACAAAACTCTACTAGCGGGCCCCAGCCCTATCAGCCCTATGAAGGCGGAGATCACCATCCCCTATTTCCAACAGTAAATTATCTCCAGCAGTTCTATTACTCGTAACACAAGTAAACGTTCCAAAATTTGCGCATTGAATCTTAACAACCCTTTCATATCGAGGCGCTCGATAACTGCCATCTTCAACCAACAACCGGTCCTGCTGATAAGTGTTCACGATCTACCTTTCCGCGCAACTCTTCCACTTTTCCTTGTCCTCTCTTGTCAACCTCGTGTCGTATTGCTCACCCCGCTCTACCGTGCTCCTAGTCTGTCCTTGTGTGTCTCCCGCTTCCTGTTCTTCTCTTTAAAATCCAGCCATAGATTGGCGAACTCCTTGGCACGAATCTGTTGTCGCAGCTTTTCCGCTCGCTTCTCTAGCTTCTTCGCTTTTCTCGGTATGGATAATCTCTGAAATATGGACATATTTTCGCGCTCCATTATTGGCGTCCACAGTCCACGGCCTCTAGTTCGTACGGGAGCAGGCTGTGTTGGACGGCCAGTTTGATACGGTTGCCACCGACTGAAATCGTATTTTGGCAGGTGGCTTAATCGATTTTGTTGCTGGCGACTGGAATCACTTGATATCGCAGGACGAGAAGGTAGACCCATGGATCCAGCAGCAGGCTTAGCAACAGGGCCAGTGATAAGAGTGGCATCCTGGAGAGTATGAAGGGGTTGTGCCGAGAGAGTAAAAGCAGGTTCAAGTACAGGTTCGTTGGCGGACTGGACTGAAGGACTTGTGGAATATGGGGGCTTCCAAGTATCGGACGTGTTACGGCGTTTCTTGGGGCCCGGACGTCTTGGCTGACTAGTGATGCCTTGAGCGAAAGGATTATTATGGGTTGCTACTGATGACCGATCCAGTGCATCCAACCTTTCGTCAGCCGGAGAGCTACTTCGCGCGTATCTGGGACTCGGATAGGGCTTCCAACTATGACCAATATTGGAGCTCTCGACTCGCGATGGTGGTGGACGTGAGTGTTGATTGATCATGATATCCACAACTCTTGCTGGGTGAGCGGACTGCACATTGCTTGGTAGCACTCTATCCTCGATGCTCATGACCCTTAGAAGCCTTGATCCACAAAAGGAGCAGAATTGAACGAATCTACCGGTGAGGAGTTCGTACTCGCCGAACGGCAATTTGCAAAATTCGCAGAATTGGAAGAATTCTGGTGTGGCTGTGCGTAGAATCATTGTCGATGTACTAGTGGCTTCAGCGGGGAGATATGCTATGTTGCCGTGGACAGCTGCGATGGTCGTTTGTTCGTCCATCTCGTGGCTTGGTCAACCTTAGGCCTTGGTATAAGAAGATGTTCTGTTCGCGTCGGCGGCACTACTGGTATACGGTAGTAGAAGTGCTATGAGGCAGTAAAAGCGGTATGTTGCAGTAAAGGTTGGTGGACGAGCTGTCGATATTGAGTCTTTGGCGAAGATCAACACGGTGAGAGATAGGAGAAAACGACACTGAACTTAAATGTGTAATCACTTTGATGGGAACAAGCTTGATCTTGACCAGACTGTGCTGTAAGTAGGGTGGGAGCCTTTAGGCGAAAGATGTGCTTGTGTTGACCGAGTCTTGCGTTGCAAGGAGGGTTTGCGACTTCAGCAGAAGGAATTTGTGTGTTGAGGTAGGGTCCTTGGTGCTCTCACTTCAATACTACGCTAACCATTCACAGACCTCAAAAAACTTCCATGCTACACTTGATGTTCCCCTCCGGCGAACTGGAGCCCATTAGGCTCCAAAATCTGCAACTCTACCCTCAGCGACTCCCTTCCCTCGATGGCATTTCATAGGGGTAATCCCATTAGGACGACTCCTGTGTTTGAGTGGACTTCTATCTGAGAATGCAACATGGAGCTACTGACAGAATATATTCGCTTAGGATATGGTCTTTCAACCCTATTTACACAACCTGAGAAGAACACGCAAGGACCAATAACTAGAAGCAGTATTTCAGCCCGTACCCAACGCTTACTGGTCGCTCCTCAACAATCCATGTCTAGATATGTAACAACAAAACCAGCAGACATGTCAGTACTGACCCACAGGCATTCCTCATCCCACACGTATTTCAAGTGATCTCGGCCCGCTCGCTCAGGTCTTGCTTGGTCAAGTCCGCAGCCCTTTCCGCAACAGCATATACGCTCGACTGGATATTACCCCTTGGTGACAATGGGAATATGCTCGCATCCACTATCCTAAGATTGCGGGTTCCATGGACAACCAAACGTTCGTTCACGACTCCTCCCAGCTCTTTCGGCATCATGGCACATGATCCCGAGGGATGATAATTTGAAACAAATGCCCTGATAGCGTGCTCCTTTGCTGAGCTCAAATCGCCAACGAATTTACCCTCGGGAATGCGCCGCCCATTCTCCTTGAGCATCGAAGCTAGAGGTTGAGTGTGGGTGAGAATTTCCAGATACTGCAGGTGACGGGCTAGAATCTCGAGATCAAGTGGATGAGAGAGGTAATTCGGGTTGAAGGTCGGCTTTTCCTTCGGATCAGACGAATGAATCTGGACATTTCCGCGAGAGAAGGGATGACTTAAACAGGTGAGAATAGTCATGTAATTACCTGGCCTTTCAAGACTGTACATCGCCTTGATATCGGGACCAGCTGAAGAATTATACTGAAGGGGTGCCATTAGATACTGGATTGAGGCATCGTCCGAGCTTTCAAGTATTGATCGTAGCAGGTCGAACTGCTGCTTCTTGGCCGGAAACTCTGCATCATTGAGGTTCTTGTCCACGAATTCTTCCAGCAGCTGCGTAAGTTCAGAGCGCCCCTTATTATCCAGGAAGTCAACCAGCGGCATGTATGCCTGTGACGATGCAGCTCCAGCGGCGAAAGGTCCAGATCGCGATGTTTGGTACTGAGCCATGAGAGCCTCGACAACCTTGGGATCTCCCATTATGTCTCCGGTTTGTACCCCGTCGGCGACCTCAAAGCTCAAACTCGCATATGGGTGATCTTGCAAATTCTTGCCCACATACTCGTTGTTGATTACAGTGCTGATTCCATGGGATTCTAGAAGCCGTTTGTCTCCAATTCCCGAGAGCTGCAATACCTTGGGGCTCTGTAAGCAGCCTGCAGCTAAGATGATCTCCTTGTTGCCCCTGAACATGTGGCTCTTCCCATTCTTGTCTATAACCTGTACTGCGATAGCAGAGACTGATGCATCGGTCGCCCCCTCATTGTCAAGCTTATCGAAGATGACCTTCTCCACTAAGGTTTCCGTGAGCACATGCAGGTTCAGTCGATTCCTGACCTCTAGGTTATAGTAGGCATTTCCAGCGTAGCTTCTTATTTTCGTTCTGGGATCGACGGAAGACGAATTGCTGAATCCTCCTTTTGCTTCTCCAGATAAAGGATCTTCAGTCATGGCAAAGTTCAGGTTCTTGAAGGTCTTCGGCCATGCCTCGGTCAGTGGGAGGTTGTCCTCCGCAAAAGACGTCTGTATGGGTCCTGTAGTCCCCTGCAAATCCTTGTCTAGATAGCCGAGTGCCAGACGGTGACTCGTTTGCTGTGAGGGCGTATGGAACGTATGATACTTTCTGTAGTACGGTGCAAGCGTGTCCCAGTTCCAGCCTGGATTGCCCAGCTTGTCCCATGCATCGATTCCAGATTTGGATGGATAGACATTGACAAGCAGGTTAATGGCACTCGATCCTCCGAGGACTTTGCCTTGGGGAAGCGCTACCCGGCGGCCATTCAAATGGGACTATTAAAGGAAAGGGGGTTAACTAAGTGCTGAAATCCAAGCTGACAAGACGAAACACATTTGACCCCAAAACACAACGCGACAACTCGTAGACGTAAAAGCCAAGGTTAACTAACCTGAGGCTCACTCACGAACCGCCAGTCATACTCGGGATCACCCAACAGACTGACCGCCAGACCTGGCGTTGTAATCCTCGGATCATCGCAACGATCGGCACCAGCTTCAATCACAAGAACCTGCAGCGCCGGGTCTTCGGAAAGCCGATTCGCAACCACCAGGCCTGCTGTCCCGCCTCCAACGATGATGATATCGAAGCTCTTGCCCGGCAAATCGAGCACAGAGGTGGTAGGCCCCGTCATACTTTCCCCCCCCAAAAAAAGTTATAACATGGAATCACCTCCTTTATGACTCAGGGGTAAAGACCGCTTTGATCGCATAAACCCACGAGGCTCGGTAGATGATAAAGATTATATGAAGCGGAAGTGCGGGCGTCTTCTGCTATGAAATCAATCTGATATACCTTCTCCCCTCGCAATTACGAGCCAAAAAGCGTCCACCCTACCGCTAGCTAGGCTGGAACAATCCTTCCATGTATGCCTGGCATCTCCTCCCAGACACTGTACGACACTCGCTTCGTGTTAGGTATCCTGAAGTAGGAAAGATGTAGGCAGGTGAGTTCCAGACCTACCTACACACACACCTCATGCGCGGCCTTGCTGCGCCAAGCACGACCAATGGCATCTTTGTGTTTTTGCGGCGGGTTAAGGTTGTTCGCTTGCATCATTGGTTTGGTTGGAGGCCTGTTCGATGAGAGCTAAGGATTGGATTCGGAAGGTGGATGTTAGGAAGGATCACGTGCTCTACGCAAGGTAAGCTACCTTTTATCGTGGTACAATTGCGAGCTTATGTGACTGCTTTAAGATGTTTAACTGTAGCACAATGTATCTTGAAAGTGCTTGAACACAACAAGTTCTCTAAGTATGCCTTTGTTTGTTATTATAACTCTAGAAGTTCTGATCTGTACATACAGCTACATATGTACATAAGCTACAGGGAGGTAGAGACCAAAGCCATTGCTTTTGCTTTTTAACTTGCCAGTAACTAACTACATATATAGTAAGTAAGCGCTCAAGCCGCCCCAAGAAGTGCTTATTACCATGTCTCGAGCAGCGAGCTATGCGACATGTCTGTGAGAAGACAGTCAACATATACCTCAAGCCATCGAATGTTAATCTAATTCCCAAGTCGCCCACCCGAAGGTGGAGACTGCATACTGGCTCAAGATCAGGCAATAGAGACTGCTAGATCGAGACGAAGGGTGGAATAGTGGAGCCCCCAGAGTAACCCCCAGATCGAACAGTAAGCCCCAGATCGAACAGTAACCCCCGGATTGAACAGAAACCCCCAGAGGAACACAGTCCGGAGCTTATTCTTCCGCGAGTACAGCCTCGGAGGACAGTTCATCACGAAACCGTTCCATAGCTTCCGTAGACTGGTGGCGAAAGGTGGCGAAGGCGGCGTGGGTGGCTGGCTGGCTGGATGGGTGGGTGGGAAGGGGCTACGTAGGGGTAAGGGGGGAGAAGGACTTACCTAAATAAGCTGTTGATGACCTGCAAGACACCTTGTGTTAGAGTACTGTGCCGAAGACTCTATGTATAGGAAGGAAGTGACTTACTACGAGGTGTTGTTGTTGGATGGGTATGGTGTAGTTAGATGAGGTTGGTGGTAGATGGCGAGGGTGGCGAGGTTTGGCGGTTGTGGTGGATGTTGAGCTTGGAAAAATATGAAAGAAGTCAGGAATTGAGCTCGCAACATGTACCCCAGATGAACGCTGGGTAGCTGTGGTGAAAGGGTACTGAAGTGAGGTGTGTTGGGAGCCAAAATGGTGAATCGAGTTCGGCCTTGCACTAGTGCGAATGAAGATGAAGGAGGTGTGTTGGCCAGGTAAAGTAACACCGAGAGATTCCTCGCGGTTCGGTTGTCCCTGGCTTGCCGCAACTAGGTTGCTGGAGGGCAGGTTGATAAGGGAGTAGGATATCATGAGTGCTCAGAAGAGTGCCCTCGAAGAGTCCCTGTATCAGTTGCTTGAGAAGGGGAGGGAAAGGAAGACGACACCAGGTGACTCGTGCAATGTGCCCCGATACAGCACAACCGGAAGAAGTAATACATATCCCATATCTCTGCCCAATAGAGCAACAACCGCCGATGAACGGAAGAGCTAATATCAGGTTGAGACAACATTGTCGCTTCCATGCACAAGCAATTGGCCCTCACCGTTCCCGAACAGCCCTTTCTCCAAGCGGCTACGGCATAGCATCTTGAACGTAACATAGATTAACCTCTTGTATATTAGATATTCGTAATACCTGCCGTGGTTGGTAGACCTACACCCTTCTGAGAGCTTTTTACCCCTTTTCGATTCGCTAAACCGAAAGCCGAGCCCCAGCTATGGGTAAAGTGCTTACACAGATAATGTTTACAGTCCAATAAGTATGTCCAGCCAATACTCAAATCCCCCCTATTTCTCCTTCTTCTTCTCCATAACGACCTCTGCAGAAGCTTGATCGCCTGGCATTTGCCCTTCAATGGTATGTCCGTTTGTTCCCTGAAGCTGCTTCACATCCTTCGTACTCTCCTCCTCTATGTCGGTATCTTTCTCCTCGTCCTCCCTTACGTCACTCTGAGAAATTTGGAAGGCGATATTATACGCAATCCTTACAATAAAAAAAAACCAGAGCAGATTGATACTCTGTAACGAAGCCAGTAGCGCAAAAGCGATATACTGGCTGATCCAACATTTGTATTGCTGAGTAGTCCAGTCTAACTCAAAGGGCCCCACGGTGCGGAACTTGGTAAGAGTTGCGTGGAGGACTGCTAGGTTGAGGTAGTGTCGGCAATAAACCCAAACACCGACAAAGAAGGAGAAGTAAGGGGCGGTGATGGAGGATTCGAGGTAGCTGCAGATTTTCGAGGTCTGTCGGGGGCATAGGCTTTTAGCTCAGGCAAATCAACAATTGGGACTTCGGACTCACGGCAAGGAAGAAGTCACTGATATCATGCGTGATATATACCGCCAGCCCCATGTAGGTGAAGTGAAAGCGATAGCTCAATCCAATTAGAGCCAAGGTAATGATGTGATGCCCAACTAATTCCTTGAAATCTTTTCGCGGCTTCTCCAGTTGCAGGCATAGGACTATCGCCTGCTGTGCCCAGTAGCTCGCCTCCAGCAGGTAAAATGATTTGAATAAGCTCTCGTGCGAACAGTGAGGAAACCCGTCGAACATGCCGGTCGTGTTAAAATACCAGACTGGCGTGCGAGACATAACGTATAATCCAAACGGCCCAAAGATGGAAAAGTACATTGCAGTATAGACTTGTTCCATGAAGCGGTTCTGCTTTGCCCGTGAACGGATATTGTTCCATAGAGCAAGTGGGCGAATAAGGCGCTGCATGAGGAATTCACGAGAGAAAGAGAGGACAACGGTGTAGAAGGCGACGAAGACAAGGTCGAGGGGCCCTTTGCCATAGTGTGTTGGGACATTGGGATCGAGGCGGGCATGGGTGGGGATTAGAGGATCCGAAGGGTCCAGGGGGTAGGAGAGAAATATGGCACCATGTACTGGATTTGTAGGTGTAGGATTCACGAAATAGGCGGAGAGTGTGACGAGGATAACAATCAACGGATTGACCCAAGTGTGCCGGAAGGTGAAATTCTTCCATCTCTTCAGGTATGTGCGTGCTTTCCGCCGTTTCGAATGGCGGAGGGCTTTGGTATGTGAGCTGCGCTGAGGAGGAGAGTTTTGGGATTCGGGAGTGGGAGTAGTCGGTGGACTATTCAATGGGGATAATGGGGTTGTTGGTCTTCGCTCCAGTGTCGATAGAGCTGACGCCCCGGTGTCCCCTCTGAGATCGGATCCCAAACTACTAGACTTCCGCCGTGGCCTTGGCATGTTCTCTCCTGTGCGCGATTTGCCGTTAAACCTGGATTGATTGAGGAAGTTGACTTCTGGAAAGATTGATACTTGCTCGACTTTATCGCCATCGGTCTTGATAGATATTTGATCGCGTGAGGGAGCCTTAATTTTAAACGGGAGATTGGCCCGATCTAAGGCTCAAACTTTACAGCCAGTCGGTATCCAAGTTCATCCGCGATGTATCCATAATACGTAGGAAGCGCGCTGGATAGTGGTCGACGGCAAATCGCATTGGTATCAGCAATTGGAAAGATCGGGTTAATTGTCTTCCCGAAAAGGAAGAATGTCTGAGCGGTATGACTCGTTCCCCCGGAGCTGTACGGTAAATAAAATACTGCTATGTACTCTGGGCTACCCAACTCTACTACCCGGTTCACCAACTTGGCCTGAGCCCAGACCAGCAGCCGACTTTACTCCATGAGTCCAACGGTTATCCCGAAGAGCACAAATATACACACGAAACATAAACAAAAACATATGTACAGATAGAAGTAAATCCCTTTTCATCGCCTCGCCGTTACGGTCGACAGTCCCACCGCACGCAAAGCCTGCTCCCCGGTCGCCGACCCATTCTCCCCTTTATGCACCCCGTCTACGCTATCCTGTGTCTCTACGCTCTGAAAACTGTCCCTTCTTTCCTTCACCGTGCCATCAGAGCTGGTTCTCAAGCCTTGTATCCCACCTTTCTTCCGAACAGGCAAATCCCCATTTCCTTCAGTGAGCACTGTAAGCAAATACTTTAGATTCGGCAACGTGTGCCTCAAATCCACCATGCGTAACCCTTGCTTGCTCATTAGGAGTTCAATGTCTGAATTTAGTAAGAAGACGGCATACTCAAAGCGGAAAGGTACGGCTCCTTTCTGATATAGGGGGAATGTGCGCGCAGCAGTCGAATGCAGAGAGGTGGAGATTGGATCGAAAATGGAGGAGGTCGAGCCATGAGGAGTAGACGGGTAGGGAATAGCGGTGGAGAGATAGTACGACAGAAGTAGAACGGCGTGAGCCACAAGAGAGAGGGCGGCGGCGGTGACTGCGGGATCGGAGCTATCAGAAGCTTTATGCGAGGTTGCGTTTGGGAGAGCAAGATCGTGGATGGTGAAGGACAGTGGCTTGCGAAAAATCGGCTCGATCGGGTATATGCGTAAGAGGTCTTCGCAGATGCGGCGGATTTGACTGGTGATGGCTGTAGCTGTAGTGCGGAGGAGCGATGCGCGAGAAGAGAGGTTGGCTTGCGCGGATTCGAGGTGGGATTGGGCTTTCTGTTGACTGAGCGTTCCGGACGATATTGCCGAACGGCGAGCTTGAAGACTGGTCTGAAGTTCCGAGCGCCTGACCTGGGCTGCTTTCACTTGCTTCCGGGAGGCGGAGACGGATCGATTGGTAGCAGCAAGGGACTCTTGAGATCGGGAGGCGGCATTGACTGTTTGTAGAGCTTCTTTATTTTTTTCGATTAATATATTAATCTGAGAAGTGAGCTTCTCGCGCGTAGAGAGGGCATCCTGAATACAATCCTCGAGATTAGACAGACGCATTAGAGCATCAAACGAAGATGTAGAGTCTTTCCCCTGTGAAGGCGGCCTCGAAGGCTTGGACGAAGGGATAATAGATTCATCCGGGGGAAGGTCTGTGAAACTCGTATAGATACCATCTGAAAGATGAAAAAGGATGCAGTTCTGAGGCAGAGGATGGTGAAAATTCTCTAGCTGTGGACTGCGGTCAGTGTCTGACTTATATCGACAGAGTTTTGGGGTTAATCGTACAGATTTGCCAATGAACTGCAGTGACCGAAGATACAGTTGCAATTCGATTAGCAGTATGTATTCGTCCATCTTCTCCGTCTTCGCCCAGTACTTGATTGTCAATTTGTCACGCCGAGTGACAAAAGGTCCGTAGGCGTTGAGGTCGAAAAACCGAAAGCTTGGATTCATAGCCTTTTCGACCACTTCGCTCACATATATGGGCTCAGGGATATCCGAACAGTGCAAGGAGAACCAGGTATCTGCCAGTCTACCTCCAGTGACATCTTCCAACTTTTTCTGCCTAACTCCAGGAGTCGCGTTTGACCAATTGAGTGTGCTTCTCCTTCTAAGCTTTACAGCGGCTGGCCTCACCCTTGCTGAGTTATCTGTATCAGAGTCCTCCGTCTTCTTCTGGCCAATACGAGGAGGTGGAGATCTGAGGTCGTTGGAAGATCTGGAGTGCTCGAGCTTATGGCTTTCGCTTTGGGCGAGGAGCTTGGTGGGGGTTTTGAAGGCATTGGGAAGAGATTCGTCGTCAATTGTCTTTCCACGGGAACGAGGCGAAGATCGAGCGAGAGTCAGGTTGCGCAAGGAAATGCCTTGAAGGTGCCTCAGCTTCCGGTTCTTAACGGCATCAACAGAGCGTTAGCCAAATACGTGCAAATGTGGTGGGGGAGTCAATCTTCCAGTCACATAACCTACAGACGGTAGGAGCCACGGACGGTCCCTAGAGAGTCCTTTGACATCTACGAAATTGCTTGCGCCATTCTTGTCATCTTTTAGATCATGTTTGGAGGACATCGTGTGTTGCGTCAGCGCATGATGGAAACAGTTCCAGGCAACGAGAATGTGGCATCGTTCGTAGTGTGATGTTGGGTCCGAGTTCCAAAGCAAAGCTGAGATGATTCTTTGTGCCCCCGCTGGAAATCCCCAGTGGATTGAGGTTAGCAACTTGCTGGCGCGGCTCTCCAAAATTTGTCCACATCCCGCTCCCGCCGCAACCTCGAATCAACCCTTGGGAGCTCACCACTTGCCTTCTCAATCAACAATCTTAAACGGTGGCCGCCTCTCCACCTCCAGTTCACAAGCTATCTGCACCCGTACTAGATAGTAGCTCTTCTTCTAGGCTGATCTCAACCTGAGGTTTTCCTACGGAAACGCTTTTCTAACTGGACTCTCCCAAGACCGCCAGAGAGCCATTACCGGCTCTCAAATAGCATCAACCATTAATGGCCCAGGCTTTAGCCCCAGAGATAGCAAGACATGGCCACTACATATTCGTCTACAATAATATCCGTACAAACCAAGTCATCTACTCCTTGACCCGAACCCTAAATGTATTCTTCCCCCATCAATCAGTATCCACCAACCCACTAACTCTTTTGCTAAACCAGAACCACGCCTCACTCCGCCAGCTCCCCTTCCTTGGCAAAAAGTCTGTTCCCGCCAAACTCCGCAAAGACCTCTGGAACCCCCTCGCCCTCGTCTCCTTCCCCTCCCCCCCCCAAGGCCTTGCCGCATTCCGCAAGCTGCGTGAATTCCGGCGCCTGCACGAGACATCCTATCCGCTCTCCCTGATCGAAGAACCCACCAACGATGCCGGCAAAGAAAAAGACGCCTACAAACCCCAACAGAAAACCCTCCTGGGCACCAAGAAAAGAGGCAAAGTCCTCATGAACCAAAAAGCAAACTCCGTCGCCGATATCGCCGCAGTCTTAATCCAACAAGCCCGCCCCCCGTCCCCCGAACGCCTCGCCCGCAGCAATATCCGCATCAAAAACGCCACCAGGCTCAAACGCGCCAAGGGTGCCTCCGTGCTCAAAAACCCCTTGCCGGCCACAGAACTCCAGGGCTCCGTCGGAGGCGTGCGGATCCGCTGGGCAAACCTGCTGGACGCGGAGTTCGCCGCCACATGGCCGGAGGAGGTGGTGCATGACTCGCTGGAGACGGCGCGGTATGCGGCTGCGTGGCCGCCGTTGCCGGAGGCGGTAAGGGAGAAGGTTGAAAAAGGAAGGGAGAGCTTTCTGGGAGTTGTGGAGGGCGCGGGGGTGGAAGAGAGAGGAAATGTACGGGGGAGTGAGGCGCTGGATAAGCTTATTGGGCAGGAGGCGCCGAAGAAGGGATTGAAGGAGAGGATTCTTGGGAGCTTCAAGAGGGAGGAGAAAGGGGAGGAGAAGAGAATTTGAGGTGTGGGCGGAGGCAGGGGAGGATATATATACACCCGAGGATTTTCTCCTACAATTCAGAGTGCATAAACATTTTATCTTGTCCGCTTCGACGCTGATCCAAAAGCACCAAACCCTCTAACCTCTTAACCCCCTACCTAAACCATCCTCAAACCCCCCCCAAAAAAAACAAGCAAAAGAAAAGCACAACAAACCTCCCATCCCTAAGAAAAAGTGCTGCAGAGCGGGTATTCGAAGTTCTTTCTAGTATTACAGTACATACAGTATATAGAACAGGGATAGAACTGGCATGGTGGTGGTGGTTGATATCTGGGAAGGAAAGTAAAGAAAAGAAAATTCGGGGAGGAGAGAGGGTTATGTACTGTACTGTACAGTATGCTGCTGGGGTTAGTTGATGGGGTGGGTTTTTGGTTTGGGTTGGTTTGGGTTGGTTTGGGTTGGCTTGGTTTGGTTTGGTTTGGTTTTGGTTTGGAGAGAGGGGAGGGAGGGGAGGGGAGGGGAGGGGGAAAGGGAGGGGGAAAGGGAGAGGGAGAGGATGATGGGAGGATGATGGGAGGATGATGGGAGGAGGGTTGAAGGGGAGGGGAGGGGAGGGGAGGGGAGGGGAGGGAAAGGGAGGGGAGGGGAGGAGATGTATGGGGGGATTCTTGTAGGAACGTACAGCTAGCTACTGTATGTAGCTCTCTTTCTTGCAGTCGTGTCTCTAAGGTAGCTAGATAGTTTTGACTGTTTGAATCTTCTTAGGTGGTATGATTTTTTTTTCATTGTAAAATTTGAATAGTGTATTCTAGATATCGTTGGATATGTATGTCGATTCTTCTTGTGTTACTAAATCTACTAAAGTCTACCGACCCAACTCCGTACGGCATCATCAATACGTACTCCTCGTCTTCAGTTCCAAAGAAACAATATCCTCAACGCCACCGTTATGCTCCCAATCACGTTATCATAGTCTTGCCAGTTCGCGAAACACAATTTGTAACCTAGAACCTCCGCACACCCCTCACCTCTTCCCCCTCCTTCCCACCCCCTCCCCCCACTGCACCCTCCCCTGACTACTCGCCGGCGTATCCGCAAACCGGATTCCCGTCCTCCTCTCCCCACCGCCGCCCACACTCGGCTCAGCAACAGGTCTGTGGCCCTTGTCTGGTTTCCTCTCCCCGCCATCATCGTCGCTATCGCTGTCCTGTTTCCCTTCTTCGTCTTCGCCTAATGCGGCTAGTCGTCTGCGTCGCTCGGCTTGTGTTTCGCCGGCGGCTTCTAGGGTGGATGATTGGCGCTGGAGGGTTGACGATGAGGGGGCTCGGTGTGGAGGAATGCGCGGGGTGCCATCGTCGTCAGAGTCTTTGCGTGAGGAAGCCATGCGTCGGCGGCGTTGGGCGGCGGTTTCAGATCGGCCCAGGGAGTACTTCGAAAGGGAATCTGGGACGGAGTGGAAGGGTATGTCATTGTTATTTGAATCGACGAGGGTTAGGCCTTCGGCGCCGGCGGGGCGGTCTTCGTGTGAGGCGACACGTTGAACTTCGGCGGTTGTAGCTTGTTGGTCGTTGGGATCTTCAAGCGGCTGAGGAGGGTCCATTCTCGGTCGGGGAGGTGGAGTAGAGCGCCTGGAGCCCTGGCGCTTGGCGGCTGGAGAAGGCTTTTTAGGCAATGACGATTGCTGGATGGCGTCTTGTAGAACTTCCTCCTTGACGGCTTCAGGGACATCGCTTTCCTGGATCACTTCGGAGCGAGCTTTAGGGTCTAATTGCTGGATTTCACGGATGAGATCTTGGCGGCTCATTCGACGGCCGCCAGAGCCTACTGTAAAGCGTATGCGCTCGTCATCCTCGTCAATGACCGTCTGCTTTCGCTTCTTTGCGGACTGCCTGCTAGGTTGACCACTTGCTTCAGCCGTAGCAGGGCCTTCAGAAGCTCCCTCTCCCTTGCCAAACCCAGTCCACGTAGTCATACGCTTGAGCCCTTGCCGAACAGCTGCCCGATCAATATGACCTGGGCCATTTTGCACTCCACCACGACCGAACCTAGTTCTGTCCTGCCGCGGAATCTCGTACTTCTTGACCACTTCACCATCCTCATCTTCAACGATAATAGTATTTCCGAACTGATAAGCGTGAGCTGGACCGTGTTTGTGCTCTGGTCTCTTCGATCCAGACGGGCCAGCATCGTCCCTGTGCTTCCAGTGACCCAATTTCTTCATCAGATCCCGAGGCGCCTTCATCGGATGCTCTAGACCGTGTGAAATAGCATGCTCAATATCCTCCCCCTCGTTCTTAGTATGAGGGTGGAGTTTGCCTTTGGCATGCTCGCCACTTGTCTCTTTCCTGAGCTCCTGTTGATCGTGTAGGACGTGTTGCATTTTCTGTTCCTCGGTTTCGCCACGAATGTCATCAACGCTCAAGATGTTGCCTTCTTCATCCTCAATTATCATATCGTTACCCTCCTCGTACACCTCAAGTTCAGGCTCTTCACGGTGTTTCGGATTGAGCTTCTCCTCCTCTTTTCGCTTGTCTATGGCCTCCCGTATTTCTATGGTGTCTGGTTCTTCATCCTCTCGACTGTTAGACCTCGAACTAGTCTTCTCGTTCAGCGTGTCTGAGACGCTACCGGTAGGACTGGCAATATCTGATCTTCGTTGGGGCGCGATTGCAGACTGGGTGATTGGTCCACCAGGGCCCATGCCCGAATCCCACCTCCTTCGCCTTGGACGATCCGGGGATCTTCCACCTGACAGAGGGGTATCTTCCTCTTTTTGCCGACGCAAGAAATTTCCAGGCAAACCAATAGGCGGTAGCGTACCCGTTGCATCATCGGGTAGCTTCTCAGTTGAAGATTCCATACTTCGATCATCGTCCTTTGACTTGGACATTGAGCCCCGTGCTGTTGATTGAATTCTGGGAAGCCTGTTCATCCATGAAGGGCCATCTTCATTGGCTTGGGTATAAGACATTGTAAGCGTAAGGGTATTGATGTGTTTTCCCAACGTGAAGACAGCAACCGAAGATCCATGGACGAGGATGGAAGTAATGACCAAAAAAGTAGTGAGCGGCCAGACAATCTGGACGATTGCATAATTGTGAGCACCCGGTTCTGGTAGGACTGCCAATGGAGTCGTGCCATCGTTTTCGAGCTCGGCCCTAAGAAGCATTGCTGCAAAGATCGCACCGACACCGATAGGACCGAAATGGCCAGCAAATAGTGCTTCTCTCCAGGTTTTGATGTCAGGGATGAGAGGTTTGAGCGCCATCATGATTGGAATTCTCCGGAAGAAGACGACAAAAAGGGCGATGACAACTAGTCTCCACGGGACGAGGCCTATCTCGGGTGCATTGTATTGTCCCCATGGTATAATCGAGCCGAGATAGACAAAGTATGTCAGATTGAGCAAAAGATCAATGACGTTGGAGACATGGGACTCCTCTGTCTTGTGAGTGAACCATCCGTCATTACTGAATCCAACGCCAGCAGCAAATCCAACGAGCAGATCATCGGTTCCAAGTAGAGATCCAGTCCCGGCACAAAACAAGGCCAAAACGAAGTAAAACACAAGAAAGCTCTCCCGATCTATCAGACCTTGGCCATCAGCCCACTTAATAGCATGGCGTCCCAGATAGCCAATTAAAACTCCATAAATGGCACCGAAAATGCATTCGTACAGAATTGTATTACAGAACCAATGATATGCAACCGCATTCGCATCAGGCCGATAGTGTATCAAATAGTAGGAGAGATAGATGAACGGAAATGCCATGCCATCGTTACACCCGGACTCGGCCGATAGGAGATCACGAAGATGTTTTGGCACTCGCTTAGCAAACTTGCCTTTTCCAACAACAGACGAGGCCAGCACAGGATCAGTAGCGGTGACGCAGGCAGCGCAGGCAAGGCTCTCCAGCCATGACAGAGGCTTAATCATCCACCAGATGACGAGACTGGTGACTAGCCATCCAAAGGTCATGACCGGTACAAGCAAGAAGACCACAGACCTCCAGTGCCTTTCCATGTACGCCTTTGGCAATTCAACACCAACCGCGAAACATTGCACGACCAACACCACACGCGAGCACTCCAACGTTATCTGGTCCGTATTCCCCCATGATCCAGGATCAAAAAGGTTCGCGGCGTGAGGGCCAAAAATGATTCCAACAATGGTGGCTACAGTGGCCTCGCCAATGTACATTTTCTCCTTGACGAACAAGGAGACCAGCATGAAAAGGCTAGTGAAACCACCGATGATGAGGTACGCCAGATGCGGCTTATTGATCGAGAGTTGGTCCCACGCCATTGTGAAAATCTTCTAGATACAAAGAATTTCCAACAAGCTGGACTTTTGAAAAGTTACGCTGTGCTCCACGAAGATTTTCCAGCAACACTGCTTCAAGGACCTATTCCCCAATCGAGAGTTTCCTCCGCCTGTACCTCTTGTGACACACGTCGAAGCATACAGTATCTGGTTGCGCCCAGTCGCCGCTCCAATTTTTTGAATATTCGTAGGTGTTGCGGTGATTGCGTGGAAGAACCTGCCGGGATAAAGCAATTGCTATAGCAAGACAGTTCTTGGAACGCTGCAGTTGCTCAAGAAAGATAGGTGGCAGTGGTAATGAATGTGAAACGGATTGAGGTATTTGAAGGTCTTCGTCGGAGCTCCCGGTATTGTTGAGAGGACGAGGGTTTATTCCCGTGGGATCTTGTACGGATACAACCAGTTATGTTAGCTTCCTGCTTGTCCCTCAAGCACTTCACTGCTACTCTTTCTTTTTTAACTAGACTATACCGATACCCTTCTCGTAAATTCCGTGGGGAGATACTGGCAGTGGCTGGGTTATTCCCAGGGGGATTGACTGGTTGTTCTCACAGTGAAAATCCATGGACGAGATATCGGCGCAGGGGACTACAAAGGCGATGGTTATGTCATGAAATTAAGGTTTTCTACTCGGTCCGATTGATATGAGGTCCCAGGACATGGGATAAGGGGCTCAACCCAATCCAACGCGACACATCACACGATGTTCGTGCCCCAGTCTATCAGTGGTGGATGGTTGGTTGGGACAGTAGTAGTGCATAGTAGGTAGTGATGATACTTGGCGAACCATTACTGGCAATCTAGGTCATGCGGGCACAGAAGCAGCCGGCGAAGATTGCGCGTTCAATTGGTATGCACAGACACAGTAAATGCAAAGGTGAGTGGAAAGATAAGGTAAAGTACTTCCTACATGGCATATATTGACGGTTACAAATGGGTATCCTCGCGATAAAAATCATGTCCCAACCAATACCAAGCTTGAGGGACGTCCTTGGTATCCTGTAAAACGTTCCGAAGCCCCAGACTCCCCTGAAGATCCCAACAGAGTTGTACCAAATTCCCACATATTCCTACATATCGTATCAGAGTTTCCAATTCTCACTAATCTCTTCGAGCATCTCTTGACATCCATTGAGCCACCGGCTTTCCAGGACCTGCCCGATCGTCCAGCGCTCCTCGCTTTGCATCTGGAGACAACCACAAACAAGCTCCAGGACCTCGTCTTCCGATCCGACCACACCTTTAGCGTTTCGCAAAGCCTCCATGTTCCACTCTCCCGCGAGAATCATCATTTGCACTCGAGGCTGGAACATGTGCTGAAAGGGCAGGTCACCGACCAATAGTGCGTATACGACGACACCAAAGGCCCACATGTCAACAACGGGGCTGAGAACGCCAGCCGGGCTCATGATGAGCTCGGGAGATGCATACTGTAGGCTGCCTGCGATGGATGTGCTTGTCGCTGAAGGGCCAATATTCCTCATTGGAGGTCTATCAGCTGCTCTTTCGTAAGGATCGGGTAGGTTTCTGTTGTTCTCGGTCGTCATAAACTCAGCCAGACCGAAATCACAGAGTAGCAAGTTTCCTCCTTCCGCAGCGGCATTAGGACCGGATAAGTCAATCAAGCAGTTCTCGAGCTTGAGATCTCGGTGAACGATTCGCATGTCTTCGTGAAGGTAGCGAACTGCCGAGGCAAGTTGGTAGGTGTACCGCCGTGCAAGATCACGCCGTAATCCTTTGCGATTGACCTTGACGAGGTCGAAAAGCGTACCACCGGTGTTGAGCTTGGTGAAACAGAACGTAGCATGATCCGTCACGTAGACTGCAATCAGTGGTAGAAGATGTCGATGAGCCAGACAACGCCACAGACCGACCTCATGCTCAAACTCGGCTTGCAGCTGCTCATTTTCTATATCTTCCTTACCGAGAACTTGCTTGCGTACAATCTTAACCGCCCGACAGACGCGTTCCCCGCCTTCGATAGTATATGCTTCTCTTACTACGCTGAAACCTCCATATCCTATCTGTCTACCCAAAACGTAGTCTCCAACTTCCTGGCCCTCATCGTCTGGTTCAGGAGCCGCGTCTTCCGTGGCGAATTTTGAGAGGAAGGTGGTGGCTGGCGAAATTGAAGATGACGTTGATCGTCGTGAACCCGTCCGCGAGCCTTGCCGTTGAGCTTGACGCATGCTCATCTTCCTCTCCAAGGTGCAGCTTCTGGACCGCGAAGCCGAGGCCTGCCGCCTTGGTTTTGGCCATGCGCTTGATTCCTGGAGTGATACAGGGTGGTGAAAAGGAGAGTAGGAAGACATGGGAGAGATGAGGCAATCCATGTTGTTGTCGACTGGAGTGTGAACCTCAGAAGTCACCGGGGAGAGAGTCGATTCGGAAGTCAAGGATGCACCTTGCTCAGGGTCTGATTGGCCGTTATCGTCTGCAAGGTTGTAGCTTACGGAATGTAGTAGGCGGTACGGAGCGTGACCTTCTGGAGGCCTCGTTCCAGTTTTCGTACGACCTTGCCCCGATGAAGATCGCAATGACTGTCCAGTCACGGAGTCAAAATTGATTTTCTCTGCTTCACTGTAAGCCCTCGCCAAGGGTGACCGTGTCGAATGTCTTGACAGCTCTTGCAGAATCGATCGGTTTCGGAGCCTTGTATCAACCGAGAGCTTCGGTAGCGGCGCATCCAGAGCACCACGATGTCCAGACTCCAAGGTCACCTCTGGATCGAAACTTATTGATGGCCCTCGATTGTGCAAGAAATCTTCCAGGGGGGAAGCTTCAGTATATCGAGATTCGTGGACCGAGCCGTTATCAGGGAGATATTCCGAGCCGTCCACAATGGACGGCGGTGGGACGTCAATGGGTGGAGTAGACGCATGATTCTCGTATCCTGCAAAGTTGCTTATCTCTCTATCTGCACCTGCATTCGATGGGAGGATTGTGTCGAATAGATTGGTGTTGCCGATGCTGGCCGTGCCGTTGCCTTCTATCTGCCTGATTCCGTTCTTGTCCTCATCATTGTCGCGGTTGAAAGCAGCGCAGGCCAGCAACGTGGGGGCAGGGTCAGGAGTAGCGGTTCCGAGCTTTTGAAACCGTGCCTGCAAATCACAGGCCATGCCCTGCGACCCAGTGATTCGGCCCTCTCTGCGGGCAGTGCGCGAGGCTAGTGTAGTCGCGACAGCGATCTTTTTGCGCTCCTCTCGTAGATGTCTGTTGTTTGAACGAAGGCTGGAGGCGAGATCCTGATCATGCAGATATCGCAGTAGTAATTGTCGCCGGAGTGCCGATGTGTTTCCAAGTCTGTACTATGAATCCCTACTTTTCCCGATGATTGCGATTGCCTAGAGGGGCAGGCCGATGTGTAAATGCTATCAGGATCCTTGAGCGCCGATTGTGTCTGTAAAGTTCCTTGGGTAGTAATATTCTTTGACGATAGGGTAGGGTTAGCAATGTTTGGTGCGAATAACGGTATGAAGTGGTGTGGGTTGAGGTTCTGGTTCTGTATAGAGGGATGAGGGCTGGCCTTTGTACTTGGGGGTAGGGAGTACTGTATTTTGGTAAGGAGAGCTCGTACCGTAGATAGGTGCTAAATTAGCACGATTAGCTACTACTGTACCCCACGCGGACTGCAAAACGCGGACAAAGATGGAGGAGGCGGAAGATGCAGGGTGACGAGCTCGAGATAGATACGGAATATGTACATACGGAATACTACTACGGAAGTACTCTCTACTACTGTGATCTACTAAAGTACATGCAGTGGCTAGGGTACTCGGTACATCCTGCGCCTCGATTAGGTACTTCTCGTGCTACTTTGCCTGTTTCACGGCCAATTCAATGGCATGTATTCTTAGGTAAAACCCACGTCCTGTCGCCTGTCGGACTTGTGCCACTACCTCCCTCCCTACAGATGCACTTTCGACTTCATCAACTGTCAATGGTTTACGTATCCACTTGCTTGAAACTCTTTGATATCTCCGTGGCCGGCCGGTGGCTTCTTTCTTTCGTAACACTCCTCCTTTACTCAGGCGAAGACAATCGCTACAGAATATATATTTATATTTATATATATGGGCAATGGAGTCAGAGTTTATAGGTCCTTCTTCCTGGGTCATGTCGTTCGTACTTGGGTTGTCTGATATTCTATCGTTGTTTCTCATCCTCAAAAACCGGCCAAAAGGCGTCGTGTTCCCAAACGAGCATCCGGGCACTCGGCCATTCTCCGACCATCCTCATCAATGCTCACGCCCATAGGCGCCGCATTTGCTTACGTATTCATCAATGAAGGTGCTTTCCCTACGCAGGCAGAGAACTCAGGCGCTGCTTGATGGACCGTTTCGATGCTGGCAATCCACATCACTACTTCTGTTAAGAAACACGAGGTCTGTACCGTAGCTTCTTGCTCTCGAGCCTCCAGCGGCAAAGAGAGCATTTTTGTTACCGGAATTCTTCTGTCATCAATGCAACATAGGTAAAGCTAACCAACTCGCCGGTTTGGCTCTTCAGCGAGGCCAGAACCCAGCTCTCTGAATGAGGGAGCACCGCTTAATTGACTTTGATTCCTTCTCGCAACGGTCCCATCGCTAGTCATTCTTGATATTCGATGGCAAATGACCAGATCAAGAGAGACCCAACGCATGGATTTGGGCCTCGTCCAAAGATGGAAAGTCGATGGCCTCGAATGATGCAGTGTCGTTGACGTACGGCAGTCCACTGGCGATCTATGGTATTGTCATGTAGACTATAAGCGTTCGCAATACTCTACTCTCGTTATGCTGCATATATCATCGTGATGATTCAAACTGAGACTACATTTACATGTGTAAATCGAAGAAAAAACAGCGAAAAGATACCGAAAAACTGGAATCGAAAACCGAGAATCAAAAATTGGATTCCAAACAATTAAACATGCTGCGAAGGTACTTTAAAAAGATCTTTCTCCATGAATTCGATGTTCGCTATTCGGTCTGGTGGGTATTTTGATATTCGACATTTCGAATTGTCGGGAAGTTCATAATGGACCGCCGTACTACATACGAGTACGGTATGCCCATGTACCTTAGCGCAGCTGTTCCCATGGATCATCACATGTCAAAATGACCAAAAATCCCCGCAAAACGAACCAATGTCCTGTCCGTTGCTATGTTTGCTCTCATACTTCAACCATGACAGCCCTTACAGATCTCCGTGGGTCTCAAAATGGACTCGAGCCAAAGGAATAGGGAACTGACTTACGATTGCAGCTGCTGACATCCTGTACACCATCTTCCCGTACCTCACTGCTTCCGACTTCCTTCGCCTCACGAGCTCAACAGTAAGTCCTGCATTCTACCAAGGCTACTTCCAATTGACAACCCACTTCTTCAGAAAGTCCTCGCCTCCTACCGTCAAGACCCTACGTTCTGGCGTACCCTTACAAGAGCAACCTTCCGAATCCCACCCCAACCCCTCTTGCAAGCCGATGGTGCCCGGTGGCAATGGCTTTATAAGAACTTAGCTACTCAAACACAGCTGTTTACTTGGGGCAACGACGACAAGGGCAGCCTTGGCCACACAGCCGAGACAAGATTTGAAAGATTACAGATTACAACGGGGCGAAGGCCACGGCGGCCCCTGCGTAGCCTGGGCAAAAGGTCAGGATGGCCAAGGAGGGTAAAGATCGAGGACATTGACGAGGATGTGGGAGTTGTGGCTGATGTACAGTGCGGGTGGGCAACTTGTAGATTTGGAGACTTCTGAGAAAACGCATTTTAACTTTTGTAGGGGGTGGTCGACAACCCTCCTCAACTCAATTGGAGCCATCTACGCTTTTGGGGTCTTCAACGGATTGACCTTTATGGAAGCACGTGGTGAGGATCTGAAAAGGCTTAGCTTCCCGCCAGCATATCCGCCAACGACTAACGAACGATATGAGCCCAGTACGGCAATAAGTCAGTATTCCACCGGTCGATCACACGTTCTAGGTCTTGCAGACGATGGGAAGATCTGGATGTGGACAAAGGAAACGGCTTTCCTCGTCAAGCCCTTACACGTAGATGTTGTGGGGAGGAGCGTTAAGAGGGTCGTAGCAGGTTAGTTGGTTCATAGATTTGAGGGGATAATCAACCGCCTACTTATGGGATATAGGATGGGATCGGAGTTCAATTTACGTTGCCGACACAGGTATCATTTACTGGGACTCCAGCCTATCCGTTAGCTCAGAAGAAGATTCAACGGATGGCCTTCTTGTTGAAACCGTCACCATCCCAGGGACGGGCTACCGCCGTGAACATAATAGCCGGACCAATTCTACTACCCTTGAATCTCGTATTGGTGAGATTACAAACCACATCGTACTAGAAGGTTACATATTATTCACTACCGATATCAACAAACTCTTCTGCTACCCCACAACGTTATCTATGCCGGCCTTTGACCAGCCTGAACCCTTCGAGCTCACCACCTTTTACCCTTCCGAGTCTTTCCCTTTTGAGATTCGCGACCTCCAAGGCTCTTACCGCAACTTTGCTCTGTTTACGAAATCTGGCTCAGTACTGACAGCTTCCCGTGATTTATTGGACGTCTTCTATGCCACATCCTCTTCTCCGGAAACGCCTTCGGCTCCACTTCCAGAACCGAACCGCGTTCCCGGTCTGCAGGGCAAATCAATCATCTCGCTTGCTTTTGGTGACTATCACTATCACGCCTTGCACGCAAACGGTAAAATCTCCTCCCACGGTGTCGACTCTCAGGCATGTGGCGCTTTAGGGCTAGGCCACAGAGGTCTTGCACAGCTTCGAGGGGTAAGATACAACCCTGTCAGTGGCAATGGAAGCCTTGTTCACAATGCAGGGGGGCGGACGATATGGTTCGAATCTCTGATGGAAAGAATGCTGCAGGACATGAGCACCAAATCAATGGAAGGGGAAGCTCGAGCCAGAGGGGAGATGCTGGGCGATCCAGTCACGTCGACAGCAATAGGCGACTACTTTGAGCGCGAGGGATCCCACTGGGAGGACGAGGTCACGTCAGAAGGAGGAATGGGCGCCTACTTTGCGCTCAAAGTCAGCGCCGCCGGCTGGCACAGCGCCGCCCTTGTCCTCGTCGACGAAGAAAAAGCCGAACAAGCCCGCCAATCCCACATCCTCCACCCCCCCGAGCCAACGCCCGCCCCTACCCCGGGTCCTGCAAGCGAGGCCGGCAGCGAAGACCACTGGGGCGGCACCTGGGAGGACATCGACTCCCCCTGGGAGCAGCTCTCCAAAACCTTCTTCGGCGTCGTCGACTTCGTGTGGTGGCTGGGCCGCTGGTTCCTGGGCTTGACAGCTCGGGATGCTGCTGCGAGGGAGAGGCAGGAGGGCGGGGTTCCGGGGGGAGCGGCGGGGTTGGCGGAGGCGCTGGCGAAGAGGGCGGAGGTGAGGTATGTCTGGAGTGAGAGGCCGTTCCCGCGGTTAAGGCTGGGGGATGGGGGGGTGATGCCTGGGGAGATTGAGGTGGTGGAGTGAATTGGGGGAATTGTGTTGGGTTGGGGGCGGGAGGGGCGCAGCTGTTGCTGCTATGGGAGGTGGTGATGGTGCATGGAGAAGCAAGGACGAAGAACGTCGTTGGAAATCTAGCAAGCGTACATGTATATGAACAGCGAGCGAGCGAGTTTCTTGCTTAGAAGGCGTCGACGCACACCTATTACGAACATGTTCACACAAGCCATTTCTCAAAAAATTCTCAACCCTCCAAATGACCATGAACTAACTTCCATCTTCCACGTACTCCCTCCCACAAAAGCCACCATTCATTCATGGCAGAAACACCAATCACAAGCAAGACACGCAAAAAGGAAAGAAAAAAGGGGTGGGTGGCTCATGGCCTACTAAAAATTGGTATGGTTGGTTAAAAACAGAGAACCGAGCACGGCAAAAGAATTGAGATGATTGATAATAAAAAAGGGTATGACAGATGACAAAACTGCAATTGGCTCTCACACAGATTGTGAGGTTTGTTTTTCTCGAGGTTTGGTAGAACGCATTTTCTATCCATATCAATAGGCCGTAATTAACAGATGCTACCACAGCCTCCACTTTCCATGCTAGGTATACGCTCCCGTCTTAGCTATTCTCATGCCTATCCGGCACGTAGTCATAAAAGCCATCATCATCTCATCATCACACCCCTCCCACTCATTTACCCCCAATCTTCCGCTGCCAAGAAACCCCTAACAATCCCACCCTCACTCCACCTCCATCTCCCCACCTCTCTCTTCCCTCTTCTCCTTCACGTACACCACAAACTCATCCAACACCCCCGGCCACGCCCCCTCCTCACTCCACCACGCCATACTCTCATCCTCGCCACACTTCATAATAAAAACGCCCGTCTGCTCCCACATGTCCTTGCTAACCCCCTTCCGCCACCGCTCTTCCAGATACCCAATCCACCACTCCAGCCACGGGGTGCTCTGGGTGCTCCAGCTGATGCTGGGGGGTTGGAGTAGTAGGCGCCAATATTCAATGGCGGCGTCTAGAGGGAGGGATTTCTGGCCAGGGGTGCGGGCGAGGAGGAGCGTTTGCTTGTAGACACGTTTGAAGAATGCGGGGTTGGTGATGAGGAGGCGACGGAGGGAGGCGATGACGGTTTGTTGTTTGGGGAGGGTGTCGGCGCTGTGCACAGCTTTAGTGATCACGGTATGGGAGAATTTGGTCAGCTATAGGGCCTACTGGTGTGTTTTCCAACCGCTGACGAAACCCTCGCGGGTGAGTTCGCCCATTGTGGGTGCGGATAATTCTGTGAGAACAGCAAGGACGACAACCTCATCCAGGCTAACGCCCAAATCACCCAGGTATCGCATTGAACCTTCAACTCCAATCGCGTCTGGATCGTTTGCTGCATTATCTGTGTTATGTCCCCAGTCAGCATCAGGTATTTTGTAATCGGAACATTGGCAGGAATACCTCTATATTTATCGAACAGTTTATTTAACGAGGATGTAGATCCTGATCCGCTTGATGGTTTATTCGACCCTTGGTAAAACCTGTCATGCACACTTAAATCAGCTCGAGGTCTTACTAGCCGCTGCTCCGCTATATAAAGAAAGAAAGATTTGCGTTGAGCTAATGCGTTTTTATGAGCGTTCTCGATGGCGGCCGTTCGAGAAATGCCCCGTTCTGGCCAGGGGTGATAATCTCCACCACTACGCCTCCGCTCGATGTATCGCGTGGGGGTGTTCCTGGTTCGAGCTCTTATGGCCGCAGGATCCGCTGCCTCCTCAAGACTAGGCGTCGAAGAGCATGTCGACCTCGGTTTTTGAGTCATCTCCCTTGCCATTCTCGTTTGATCTCGACTTGTTGGTGCCTTGTGCGCCTGAAATTGGCCAGTCGAGACCTTCCCCGTGGAATATAGAGACGCTGAGTGGCCAAGTTTTCCGGCAGGCTTACTGTCTACAGTCTTTCCTGGTCTTCTATTCGCTATAGTCTCGTTATGCGCACCGTCTGCTTCTAGAACAGTGCTCCACTGAACCTTGGAGCCATAGCAGTTTTCTCGCTGGTTTTCCGATTTAGCTAATGCAGAGCTTGATCTAGGATGCAAAATGGTGTCATTCGAATTCAAAAACATAGAGTTCACGTTCGGGGGATCCAACATTGATGGGTTCCGAATAGGTGTTGTCTTCTGTTTTACGTTCAAGCCTGAACCAAACCCGTTGGAGCGTTCTTGACTCGACTCTCCGCTAAACCGTTTCCATTGCAGCTGGGCTTCAATGAGGTACCGCAGACTGTTCTTTGCTTGTGCTTCTATGTGTTTTTCTAAGTCTAAGGCTTCAGGTCTATCTGGACGTATGTTCCAGCGGATTAAGCCAAGCGCATGGTCGACAAGTTGACGAATTTGTTCACCTTCGGCCGTTTTCGCCTTTTCAAGACGTCCCAAGGTGTCCATAATGTCCTTTTCAGCCATCCTTGCTATGAGGTTGGACAGGAGAGCTTTTGGTGGCCTTGGCTGGCTTGTAAATCTTGGTGGGCTTAGTGAGCTTAAAGGTGTAGATCGGCTGGGTAAGCTAGGTGGGCTTGGTGGGTCTGACAGACTTAAAGAACTAGACGGACTTGGTTGCCCTAATGGCTTTGGCGGATTTAACAGCAGCTTCACAGGATTGCGGGAAACTGGTGCACCTGGTGTCTCGGATTTTCCGTTACCGACTACCGCTATTGAACAGCATGACGGGCTAGAATCTGATGGCAATGTTGAGTCTGACAGCGGCCGCTTGCTCAATCTTGGGTGCACGTTCGACGTAAAAGCAAGCAATGACGACCTTTTACGGCTTTTGCTTCCTTGGGACGTTGAAGGCCTTTTCCTTTTCCTGCATGTGCATCGTAATCGATTACAGCTTGAGCAGTAACGCTTCAGTTCTTGAAGTACTTCCCACGTAAAGTAGTCATGAATGAATTTCTCGTGATCTTCATCATCTTGGGCGAACAGATCCGGAATAGCGTTACGCTTCGGAATTTTGATACCGGGGCTGTTAACATCCATGGAGGCTTTGCGTTTCCTAGAAGGAAAAGTAACGTTTATGCTTGCCTTCAGAAATTTCTTTGTCTTTACCCTTCGTGGTGTTCTAGAACGGACCTGCTCCTGGATATAATCTGAAGGTAGCCCGAGTTTGGCAGCAACTTCGCGAGCTTTGTTTGTTGGTAAGCTTAAGCCAAACATATCAGATGTCATTCCATTTTCTGGGGAAGTTGACATATATCCGCTGTCGTACATCTCATCATTTGGCACATATCGTATCCAAGGGCAAGTCCTTTGCTGATACGGCTGCCAAGAAGCAGCGACCAATTGGACAGACTTTGGACTCGGCGTTCCAGGTCGCTCTATCAATGATTGGTACATTTCCGTTGGCTTCTTGGTCAGCTGCGCTAAAGATGTGCTGCACGTAGGTGGGCGCATAACCACGGCGGGGGCACTCCATGAGTCAAGAGGGTGTCTACTTACATGGCCTACTTTATTGGTGGTAGAAAGCAAGTCCGAGCGCTCACCTAGGACACTCACCTGAGTGGCGTTTAGGCTTTCGTCTTCAGTGAAAGCCTCTGTGGCCTCTCTAAGGCTGGACAATACGGGACCTCCCTCGGTATGATCATCCGTACCTGGAGGCATGAAGGGATTTTGCCTCGGGGGGATGATATGTGGCAACTTGTCAGTGTGTGAAAGCTCCTCTAAAAAACCGACGTCGGAGAATGTCCCCGGATCCAGAGCTTGAGATCTATGACGTGACTTATCTAGACTAAGCCGAACGTCTGCCTTGAACGTTCTTATCGGCATACGCATGGCTGTACGTGAGTTTGCCGAGTCCTCGCTTTGATTAGCGTTGGATGCTAAGAGGCGATTGTATGTTGCAAATTGTGGAGAATCAAGCTTTGAGAGTATATGAGACCTCTGAAAACTCGTCAACTCGTCTGCGCCCACGGCAGCCTGGAGCATCGCGAGGGCGTCCTCCGCTTTTAGATCCGCTCCGAGCACATCGTCGCAAATCTCTGCGAACTCTTCACTGACCAACCGAACAGGAACATCGTCGTCCTTGACTGCGCTGGCTTCCAGATCCGTCGCTGGATGCTGTCCCGCAACCTCTTCCCAGATGCTTTCAGCAATAGAAGTAGCACCTCTTGATTTATCCCTTATCAGATTATTTAGAAAAGGAATGTTAATGGGAAGGCCAATCAACGTTTCTTTGATGAGAGCTATGACTTCATCAACCTGTAACTCGCCAGAGATATATAGCTCAACAAGATTAGTTATTTCTGCAATGATGTTCTTCTCCTCCGAAGAGTGATCGGGAGTTTCAGATTCATCAACGTCAAGGTTCCGTATTTGATGGCCAGGCAATCCAAAATCTCCTAGACGCATCGATAGATCGATATTGCTCAAATCTGGCTTATCCAGGATATGACGATAGCGATCAGGCGCTTCTTCCAGATCAACCAGACCATGTTGAATGAGGTCATAAAGCGACCAGAGGCATGCATGCTTTTGGCGTTCATCCAATTTGATAATATGGGGACCCAGCCCTGGTTTGCAGTGCGTCCAGGGTCCATGCATCTGCGTCCCTGCACGAGTGTCTTGCATGGTTACCACTTCCTGCTTCGGCTGTTGACGTCCTCCATCCAGTAGGCTTAGACCTTTGGGAAATACTTTGCGGTACTTCGAGCTAACGTGACGTGAGAGATCCGGATCCAGTCCGTAAAGAGTCCTTCGGATTCGTCCCTTAGGTATGGTGTGTTCGACTCTCATTCCACTCAGAAAACCAAGCGTTGGATTAATACCAAACTCTTCCAGTGTCTTTTGGAGCGTGCTCTCGGGCATGAGCGGTCGCTGGAGAGCGAACCTGAACATTGAGGGGAGCTTGTGCGATTTGATACCCCGTTTCATATACGCAGCATCGTCGCACCACTTGAAGAAAAGAGAAGCAAGCTTCTCGCGGTGGGAGGAGGGCGAAAACTGCGGTGGGTGTCCTCCCAATACAGATACCTCATCTCTGCCCCCAACCGAGGCCATGGAAGAGTCGAACGGTATACTATCTTCTGCGTCGAGCGGATGTCTAATAATCTCTTCATCGTCGGGCTCAGCGCCGTAAGCTTTTTGGATATGGGCAAGGCTTCCCTCTAGGGATACTCTGGCCTGGTAGAGATCAGACTCCCGAACAGATCTTGCCACTTCGTCTTCACCCATATTTGTTGCGTCCAAGCTCTTATCCTCTTTTATTCGAGGTAGCCTTAGTTGGCTCTAAGCCATGTGGATCGAGATCCCGTAGTCCTAGACCAATCGCGGTGTCTCCAAGAGCCATAGAACAATAATACTAGCTCGTACAATATACTAGGATTTATGTGGAAACGATGCTTGAGAATTAAATATACGTACGCGTTTATTGCTTGCTCAACGTTCCACCCGTGGACTTTGAGTTGCTGTCAAGCACATTGAGTCAGTCCCATCGATCTTGCCCTTTAAGTTTAAACCAAGCATGTGGGAAGTAGGAGCTAGTCAAAACCGAGCCCATACGACACTCTCGGATTTTGGGGTGTTAGAAACGACTCACCTTCGCAGCAACGCTGTCCTTGGCTTGCGTGAAGCCCACAAACTGGGCGATTGCTGACTTTTGTGAGGGTGTGTAGGAAGGCATGTTCGCGTCGAAGGGGGTTGGAACAAGAAGGTAGAATATCGCATGGACTGGAAGGATTGTAGGGTGTAGGAAGTCAACACCAATTGCGGGATGACGATGGAACCGATGGCACAGGGCTGACAACTTCGGTGAAACATTTGGCCGAAAGTGCGAGCACAACCTGGCTTCAAGTCACATTTTTATGCTGACATAGAATGGAGCTTTAGAGACGTACTGAAACTTGGTGATTGTATCCAATTTGCGGAAGTACATGAGTATCTATATACCAGCTCCAATATCTGCGCAGAAAGGATTGTAGAAGATATGTTTACAAGCTGAATGTACACGATACTAATCCCCTGTTGGCATGTTTTCAACCTCTTCATTAAGTGCTCTCCAATTGTCGGCTTGTAGTTCTGCATATTTAACTCGCTCCTGGCTCCAGTCTTGATGCAGCTTACTGACGTGGTATTGGGACTGCTGAAAAAACACCAACTCGTCGCGGACACATTCTTTAATGAAGACACCGCGAGCGTGTTGGTCCACTATCGATTGCTTGTCCTGCGTGGTATTAGCAACAGAGTTCTTTACAAATGATACCGCACTTACAGCCCTGACGGCTTGCTCAAGTTTCTCCTGCTCTCCCGGCTTTGCAGCGGCACCTTCTGGCCTTCCCATGAGCCCAGCCAATTTGTTCTCGTTACTCTCTATTCTTCGCTCCAACTGTGGGATGGTGTTTTTTGCATAGCGATCTCGGCGATCGAACATGTCTCTTATGCTTACAACGGTATCCCTCTGCTTCTTAAAATCCTCTAAAACACCTTCGTCCCATGCACGTGCTTCGTCCTCCAGTAGACTTTGACTTGTCGTTAAATGCCTGGCCGTGGAACCAATACCCTCATTGAGCAGCGGAACATCGTTCGTATCAGTTGCGTATGTGTTTTGAGAGCATTCTGTTAAAGCCATCAATGCCTGGGAAAACCGTAGGTAATCTGCGGCAACCCCTTGGTTTCGTTTGGCCAAGCGCTCTAGCAAGCTACAAAGGTTGATATAGGATTCGGCAGACTGGCGAACACCGGAACGAACAGTATCAAAAGTCTCAGAAAGGTTTGTCGGTAACGAATCTTCAAGACCTGGGGCAAGAGGTTTGCCAGTAAATTCTTCCTGAACAGATTTTGAAGCCTCCTTTCGCCACACCGCAAGCTCCTGATACTGAACATAAGCTTTCGTTGGGGATAATGATCGTATGCATTACTTACTGTAGGAACGGTAAGGAACATAGTAACGAGTTGTTCTTGATTCAGAACAGGATGTCTGACGAGCGCATTTACAAATCTGACTAGACCGCGTCTGCGCTTTTCCATGAAAGTAATATCGGCCGACAGATGCCTTCCATTGACTGTACTCGTTGGTATTGTCAGATATCAGCGATTGTAACAGGAATCGGTTTCCTCACCAGCGACCCGCTTTGGTGGCAACAGAGGCAATTGTCGAAAAGGATATTTTTTGTGAAGGCAGTCCAATAACCACACGAAATCACTATACCTCCGTACAACGCTATTTCCTCTTCTTGCGCTCTTGACCTCGTAGTTATGATGCTGAAACATGAACATGCCTTCCTTCTCGGGAAGCAAAGTGACGGTGACTGTCTCTTCTATACTGCGATTTGTAGTGCGACCACCACCGAGGGACCTGATACCACCTCCTGTACGATTATCTCCTTGGCTGTCTAAACCAGATCCGAAACCCTCGGGCCCGAGTCCTGCTTGTCCGGCACTGGGAAAGGCGCTTGTAGTGTTAGCATACGAGCCCCACCCTTCCCCATTACCATCTGTTGGCCGCCCTCCAGAAGGTCCTTCGCCTACCAAGGTGGATTCTGTCGGCGTTGGTACTTCTGAGTGTGTAGTAAAGGCGCTTGTAGTCCTTGCGGGGCCGCTGGTTCCGTTCCCTAGAGGCCTTGCTGCGGTGACGCCATTTGATGGTGGTGTTGCTTCGTTAGCCACTATATGGGTATGCCCTTTGTGCATAGCAGGGCTACCCCACGGATCGTTGTCTAGGTTATCTAAAGAGTCCCTCCGTATGCGCCTAGATTTTGAAGGCGTAGACGCTGGGGTGTTTCCTTTTGATGATGGGGTGGCATTTTGTGGGTGATCCAATGGCTCCTCCAAATTCTCTGAAACCTTGATAGTCCTCAACTTCTGAACGAAGGGTATTGACGGCTGTGGAAGCTCTGTGTATCATAAAAATTAGCGAGATCCTATTGTACGGCCAGCAGCATAGCAATAACTCACTCTTCCGCCTTTCATCCACACCATCTAACGTCGCCTCCTCCTTCTCTTGGGAAAGACCTATAAGAGCGAGTAGGACATTGAATTGATTTCGGATAAGCCCCCCCGCAGGCTCTTGCCCGCCAGTAACTATATTGAGAATTCTATTTTGCTCCTCTCCATTCAGCCCACTACCTTCAAGTATTCTTTTGGCTCCCGAAAGACTAATGAATCCAGCGCCTTCTCGATAACCGGACTCCAGTAGTATATCGTAAGCGTCAATATAACTCTCAGGTACATCGGACACAGGCAGCAGTGTCTTTACCAAGTCACCTTTGCCAGACTTCTTGGGTGTTGGCATACTCCATGGGGAATTTCCGTTCCCATTCTGATCGTCGAATAACGAAGAATTAGATGCTGCACCTGTGTTTTCCTCGTCATTGAAGAGAGATTTTGTTTCTGACGCTGCAGGCGGTTTAGACAAGCTTGAATCGTCTGGAGAACTCCCAAATAAAGACATGCTCTCGGCCTGCCCGCTACAATGACTGGGTCAAATACGTCGCCCTTAAATTCTGTAGTAAGTTCTCCAGTAGCGTAACAGATCAAAGGATTGTTGCGTGGTGAAACAAGAGAAACACCAACTGTGATGGAGCTAAGTAGGACGGTCCTGCGCCTAACAAATTCGTCCTCAACCAACCATCACTTTGAGCTATCAAAAAAGCATGTATGTATTATCGACGGGGAGGACACCATCGGTGGCAATTGATTCTTCAGGAAATTGAACTGTTAAAACCTTTAAGGATAAACAATTCAAATCTATTCACTTCGACGCAAATGTCTAAAAATACAGCATGGTGTCGAAATCAGGGCAGCCAACGCCATGCTATCTATGCCATGCCATGCTCTTCAATAATAGATGGCTGACTGGCCTCGAAGCTGCATTGGCCACTAGACCTCCCCTGCCTCACCGTCTACCGTACTCGCTACGGATGTCTGGCACGAAGCCTCAGGAGCTGTGTCTTCATCGCCGCGATCAGAACCCGTATATGTAGCTCTCTGCAGTGCGATGCTCTGCCAACCGCTTCCACCCGTTTGTAAGACCAAGAGGAAGTTAGTCTTCTCTGGAAACCATCTTTCTCTCCTTGTGTTGGCCTTGCTACCACCTTCAAGTGCGGCACGGCTTGCGCGCGTTGTTCGTATTCTTTTACCATTCCTTGCACCCTCAGAAAGCACAGAGTTCAACCGTAGCCGCTGTTCTTCCAATCTCATGTCGTATGATACAATTGATCGCACGTATGGCGCAACTTCTTCCACTACCACGGACTTTGTGTTCCCGAACGACGATATATGTGGCCCTTTGGAGAGAGCCTTCGGAGATGATGTGATGGGGCTGAAAGCAGCAGAAAGACTTATACTGGTTACTGGGGTTTGATTTCGCAACATCTTGGCGTTTTCGAGGATCATATCGATACAATAAACTCTATTCAACGAAGCTGCTGATTTATTGACGTCCCCGCGTGCGAATACGCTCCTTGCGCATACCGTCAAGGCTAGAGCGAAGGAGGTTGCTAGATTAGTAGGGTCTAGCAGAGGATCCGCCTGAAGTAGGGTTGAGCCTTCAACAAAGTTGACTTTCAATCTCTCAGTAAGAGGAGGCTGGGTAGGGTCGAGTAGAGCCTACCAATGTCAGCAGGACCACTTAGTAGTAAACGACTATAAGCTTACTGAACAGCCATGTCGACCCCCAAGACGTGGATATGTGTCGGCAGCACTCAGAGCGTTAAAGGCCTGGTCAAGAGCTTCCAACATCTTCAACGTCTCTTCCCGCTTTACTTGGCCATGAGGAGCGAGTGGCTTCCTACGACTAAATTCATCCCGGTCTCCAGTAACCATACTCCAACCTTCCAATACATCTCCTAAAATATCACTCTGTTTATCGATCCAGTTTCCTGCAACTAGGTTCTCATTGTCGCATGTCACCCAGCCCATACCTTCAAGATACGTACCTTCACTGACAACACGTAATATCTCTCCGTTTTCATTACGGCATTCCTGCGGAGACGACCGAAGCAACATCCACTCCAGCCCTCCTTTCGTGTCGCCAATTGCCATCTGGCAGAAAAAGTTCAGCTCGGTAATTGAAGCTCTCAGGTCGTAGCCCTTGCACCTGTACAGCGCTGAAACCGCTTGTCGCGACAGGAGATGGCCCTCATTGCAAGCAATGAGCGAAAGGTAATCAGTTGCGAGTGGTTCCGAAGGTGGTGTGAAGCGGAGAATGGCATGAAGTGGCAAGTCAGCAAGGGGAAGCAGGCTCTCATCCGTACAAGTCATTATTATTGGCCTTTTAGACTGCAATACAAGTTCTAGAGTTGTCGCCCAGAATTGCCTGTCTTCTTCGAAAAGTACGTCCACTTCTTCTAAAAGTATCAGAGATTGCTTCTGGGTAGGCGGCTTTTTGGGTTTCTCTTTCGACTTGGGACCGGTTTTGATATTTTGCGCTCTTGGTTTGGGCCTTTTCTCACCCTCGGGTTTCGGCCGGAAGAATGATTTCATAGTGCCTTGTCGGCCAGACTCAAGGTCCTTTTTCAGGGCGTCGGAAATTAGTAACACATTTTCATTAGCTTTGTCGCCTTCATCACCGTCCGAACCTTTGCTCTCATGGGCACGAGTCACCAGATGGTTTCGAGCCATATCACCTACCTTGTCTAGGAGATCTTTCCCGCTTCTCCGACTGCCTGCAGTGATCTCAAAAACCTCGAAATTCATCTCTTTCGCCACTGCGTACACAGCAGCTGTCTTACCACATCCATGTGGACCACTGATAACCACTGCATTCGTAGCTCTTCCGCTACTGCCAGTATTGTCGGAAGAACTTGACACATCTCCAGCTCTCAAGACAGACCTCTTCGTGTAAGAACGGCCTTGCAAACTAAGTTCATCCACTTCAGGGTCGGCAAGCTCGTCCATTTGTGCTGCTTCCTCGTCACTCGAGATAACGAAGCCTTCAAGATCTCCTGATTTCTTCTGCCTTTTCTTTCTGGAATTAAGGCCAGAATGTTTGTGTGAATATCTGTTTTTTGTCGCATCCGGGTTTCGACTCTCAATAGATGTAATTGTAAGACGTTGAAGCCAGTCCCGTAGGTGCATGGCTTCGCGACCTTGCTGCAATACCTGCTCGGCAGATCTTGGTGCATATTTGTGTACCCAATCCAGTGTCTCGCAGTCGAATTTATCAAAGGCAGTAAGTGAGCTCTCAATTTTTTCGTACACTTGGAGCACAGCCTTGTGAACTGGAGCCCGGTCAGATCCTGCGCTATCAAGAAAGTTCTCCTCTTTACAATCCACTGGTACGACTTTCCTCGGCACAGGAAGTCTACAAGAGATATTTTGACGGATAGCCTGTTGCAGCTCAGGACCAGTCATGATCCTACGAAACGGGTATCGGACTATATTCTTTTTACGATTAGTGGCATTGTGTAACCGGTTCTTTTCCTCCCTACAGGACTTCACCAAGTCCGCATAAGGCCGCAAAAACTCCTCGCGCTCTGGTATGTGGATTGCTGCATCCTTCATTTTCGAACCAGTCCGCAGGAACTCGGATGCTTCAGGACTATTGAATATATTTGACTCTAACTCGGTTTGGCGTCCAATATGGACCATACCCTGGGGAGGTAGTATAGGATCTATAGCTCCAGGGAAACGAGACACCCTTGGATTTCCGGAAACAAAGGGCTTTCCACCAAAACCGCGAACACTAGCCCAAGCACCTGCGCCAACACCGGGCTTTTGCACTGCACTGATCACTTTTGGACTGTGCTTCGCTCGTTGCAATTGATCGTTGTCGCCAACTGTGCGGTCCTTGAAATCGATCTCGTCAGCTGATGGGTGATGATCAGAAACTCGAGCGACCGGTGCAAGGAAAAACGGATGGGTAGGTTTCAAAGATTCAACCTTCACAGCGTTAGGTTTCGTAGTGTCCAAATTTTCACTTTTCTTCCGATCTACGTTTAAACAGATCCCCTGAATTTTTTGAGCTGTAATGTTACGTGATTCTTTGTCTTCGCCGTATTTGAGGACCACGATCATTTGCTTCACATTCACTTCACTTTTGGACTTTTTCTTGACGGCTCGAGCTGGCTTGCTTGCAGTGTCTCGGAATTTGGGCGATATCAACTTGCCATCCGGACGGATTTTCAACATCTTCTTTGGTGGTGTACATATCCCATTTTGCTTTAGAGCCTGTTTTTCAGGAATATTTGCAGACTTCGGACCGTCCACCACCAAGTCTTCCTGTCTCTTAGCCACATGCTGCTGTACGTCCTGGATGGGAGAAGTTGTAGTCGGCTTCTGAATCTCGTCTAAATTTGTAGATTCTCCATATGCTGCTACCTGAAGTTGGTCTTGCCATGCGTGTGAGACAATACTTGTAGGCATCAAGGTTTCTTGGGGGGGTGACGCAGTTCGCTGCCGCTTCCTACGGCCTCCCTCGGCATCTCCATCGGTCGTAGTGGAATTGACGATGGCTGAAGCTTTTTATTAGACTGGCTAAAAGCATGTGGGTACATCCTTACCCTCAGTTATTTTTGGTTGGAAGAACGAATATAGATCTGGTCTGTTGTTGCTGCTCATTCTCACATCACCCACAGCAACAGCCATCTGACGTCGTTATCACCACTAGCTCCTCGTCTGGTGCCGCAAAACGAAACAGCAGCTGCTAGAACTTTGGACAGTATTGGTCTATGGGATCTGATGCAGCCGCTGAGTCGGCATTGTTTCCTACTAAGTTGTAGGATAAGGAGAGACCATAAAGGTTCTGGAGGTTTGGAAGTGATTGCAATGCCCCACACAATCGCGACTATTCATTCGCAAAACCAAGCGACCCGCGTCGGCACCATTCACGCGTTCGTGAGGTCATCGAGAAGCGAGCGGGACCTACCGCCGCTAACGGACATGGGCCGGAGAATAGATCTGCCGCGCCGAACAGCTTCCCCTCCGAACTATATGTTTTTTTGTTCGACTAGCAGATTTGTGGCCGCCGTCGTGGTGCTCATGTCATAGCTAGGAACGTCCAACGACATGATACAAAAGCCATACACGTTGGCAGATCTGCCTCCAAGTCTTACCGATTCAGGGGAAATCCTAACTGCTGATGTCCATACCGTAGCAGGGCCGTCGAAGAAAAAGCGATCAGAATTGGCTGTAGCCATTGACAATGAAAGCGTTAATCTTTATAATGTACTCCATCAACGTGAGATGGAGACGATTGGAGATGACTAATTGCGTCTACTAGGTTCGGTCATCTAAACTAATAACTTCCTACGCTGTTTCTCCGCAAACTATTTTCACTTGTCCGCCATGCTCTATCCGCTACAAACGAAACAATATCGGAGGTGCTTCGAGGTTGACATATTGCTCAGTTGCTTCTCCGAAACCAAAACTGCTTTGCTTTTCAGAGAGCCTGGGCAAGAACTCCAGCTCAGGCAGGAAAATCTCCACATCGTCGTTTGACGTGCGGGAAGCGAGCAGTCCAATAATATCTCTAGAGACATTGTCTAATGTCGGAAATGAAGCGTTTACCCCATATCATCGTCTTCTTGCTGTACACCGGAACGGCGACATCAGGTGTTACTCCGAAGACCTCAAATCTGAAGACTGGAAGGTTGATGCCTTGGCTCATAGCACTGGAGAAGAGATTACTCCCAATGGACAGGTAGAACATGCCGTGGTCCTGAGCTTGGAGCAGGCTAAGAAAGCCATATTGAAGGACCGAGAAGACCTCTTGGCGTTGCTATATGGTGGGACGGACCCGACCAGTGCCTACGTAATGCTTCTTTTCACTCGATCCGCAAGTCACAGAGCGGAACTGGGCCTTCGAGTCTTCGCTATCAAGACAATCCAAGTGGGCTCCGAGGAGGCGTTGGCACCCTCGGGACGCAAGTCGTTACAAGAACTTCTTTCGCTGTCGATTCCTGAGCCTGATTCTTTCCAGCGGAGGGACTCGAACCTAGCTTTTCACGCTGCAAGTGGGACTCTTCACCAGTACTCCTCAAGGGCTTTGGCAGTGTACAGTCTTTCTGGATTGGTGGCTCGCCTTGTTCATCACGCTCAATTGGACGAATTCCCAATCACTACATGTTTACGCTTATCACCCTACCTGGTTGCACTGAGCACAGTGGCTTCAGTCTCTCTTATAGACACGCAGTACCGCTCACTACAGGCATATTGTCCATTACAGATACAGCAGGACAGTCGGTCAGCAGGACAAATTTCAGAGAAGCGCAACGACAAATGGAACGAAGCAACAAATACTCGTCTTCTATCCTACTTCGCTCCCCTAGACCTTGTCATTGCTTTACAAGGGCGAAAGCTTGTTGGTCTCCAACTGTCAACCTCGGTTGTGCAAGAAGGAGGATCTCGGAAAAGGAAACGAGATGGCTTGCTTATCAACTCTCTCGGCCGCGGCATTGGTTCGATGCATAAGAAGTCCATCAAACCTCAATCTTCAAATAACATACCTAAAGCCTTGGGAGCCTACCTTCCATCGTCTCACTCTGACAACACTTGGAATAAACAGAAGAATTTCCTAGACCAGCTCTTCGCAAGAAATGAAATAGACAAGTTCGAAACCCTAATCATCTCTGAGCTCGGCATCATTACTGGAAAGGACAATAGCACTCCTGCCAACAGGCCTGGAAAAAGCCATTTTGATCAGCGTAAAGTCCATTATTTACTCAGCAAGATGTTTTCGGCGGACCTCCAGCCGTCTGCTCTGGAAGGGGATCAGGTGCCAAGGAAACTAGCAACCCGGTTCTTCCCAGCTAGCATCTTGCCATATCTGCTGCGCAACGGCATTTTATCTGTTGGTCACATCGAGACATCATTGAAGCACCAGGGTGCTCTGCCACTTACTGACCAAGTCGCGCCTGGCGCACTCATCCATGCGCTGGCCGAGTGGGACCCATCGCTAAAAAGCCTTCGGTCTTTGCTTGAAAGCCCTGTTCCTCTGACTGCTCAAGAACTTTCGCATGCGCTGCGAGTCGCAATCGACTTCACCAGAACGGCTGAGAAGAATGGTAGTACAAAACTTGTTAGCAATGGCGAGCTTCAAAGCGACGAGGGATCAGACCGTAACACGGAACTCATAACAGGCGATGCCCCATCAAGCCCCAACTCACCACACCTTGATTCCGATAATATGTCCGTTGCCCACCAAGTGCTCCACATGACCCTGACCCGCCTCTCCCTCCACTCTCCCAACACCATCACCCGCGGCCTCCGTACTACCATTCCGGCACCACTTCTCTTCCACCTAATCGACCATCTTCGCATGTCTCTCGCCCGCGCTGGCTGGCTAACCCCTTACACCGAATCTCCTCCGTCTCTCCTTCCCAGCCACGACCTCAACTGCAACCCTATTGGTGACAACAAAAACACGCAAATCTCCATCATAGCCAAACTTCTCAACTGCTTACTGGACGCTATCGGCTCCGCAGGCTGGCTCCTGGGCAGTCCAATGGGAGACGAGATGAGCGAGACGGCGGATACGATTGCCTATATGAAGGCGGAGATCAGCGCGGCTTTGGAAGGTGTTGAGGAGGCGACGTATCTCAGGGGCATGCTGGGGGAGGTGCTATTGTATGCGAATTCATATGGGACGTCACAAGTGAAGCGGGAAGGAGATAAGGGTGGCCAACGTACCATTACCACAATACCACCTGCTGAGAAAGACGGGTTAAGGAACGCGCTACCGCTAGGTTTGAAGGCGAATCAGGGGGTAGGGACGACGAAGGTTGGGGCCGGAGGAGAGCTGATCAAGAGGAGTAAGAGGGATATTGGAAGGTTGAAGGATATGAAGGTGCCGAAGTATAGCTTTGAGAGGATTGTGATATAAGTAGGAGATATCATCCTGAAGAAAGACTTCTAAAACTTGTGTGTATTTGAAGGTATCAAGATGTGGTGGGTTTCTATCAACAGCAAACTCTCGCCCCATCCGACCTACTCTTGTAGATTTTCCCAAAAGTTCTACACTTCAACCCACACCACCATCTCCCCCCCCCCCGCCCCCTAATCACTCAAACACTCAAACACTCAAACACTCACACAAACCCACAAACCCTTTTCTTGAAATTACACACGGTATACCAAACATCCCTTATACCCAATCTCCAATCTCCAATACCCCAAAATCCCTATCTTGCACACCTTGGCTACAAAAAACGCGGGGTTTGAGTTGAGTTGAGGTGAGTGGTGAGACGAGGCTAGGCTATGCTTTGGAAAGGGGAAGTTGACGGGATGGTGGATGAGGTTGGAATATCCCGGGGGGGGGAAGTGGAAGTTAGGTGCAAGCGAGAATTTTCCGGGACATGCTGCATTTAGTGTCCTTTTTGTTGGCGATAGGGATGGGATCTTGGTTGGTGGTGGATATTTGAGAGAGGGTTGAGATGGGGGAGGGGTTCTTAGGTGGGTAAGTATTTGATCTAGGCAAAAACAATGTGGTAGCGTGATGGGGAAGGTTAGTGGTTGTCAATCGAAGAGGAATTGTCGGGTGACGGATATTATGAGACCGGCAGCGTATCAGTACAGTATCAAGGAGTGATTCTTTAGACCTCCTTAGCAGTGGTGGCGGTTGCGGTTGCAACTTGAACACGTGAGGTATTGGATTCGGAGATTCAGCTATGTAATCTAGATAAGACCAGGGTACGTGCAGATGCTGGAGAGGTACTTTTACTTAGCTATTCATGACAAGAATAAATGAGAGGTACGAAATGCAAACGCTGCGATGAGGAAGTAAGTAAAACAGGGAAACGGTGCGCCATCGCCATATGTTTTTGTAGGAACGTTGAAAGCAAAGGAAGTGCAAGAAAGAGAAAGTAAAGTATGTAGATAGCGTTTTACCGTCTGGTGCATAGTAGCCCGGTAGATATGCTTGATCCATGGCCTCAGTATAAAAACAGTGATCTTCGGATCTGGAGAAGCCTGCCAGCATACTCCGAGTAGTAAGGATCTTCCAAATCAAGGTGGTAAGCCTCTCCAAATAGTCTCGACGTTCATCCACGATTCCAACGTTCTATTTGAGGCGCAGCCTGGAGAAAATAGATTGAAGCAAGAACGTATGTGAAAAGCTCACAAGTGCATTAGAGGCGTTAAGGATGCCATCCCCAGCCCTTGCGAGTATCTTGCGGATAGCCTTGACAACGACCGCACGAACAAGCCTGATTATTACCTCTTGGAGATGTACACCCATACGATCCAGTAGATGGCCAACTTGGATATCCGGTTATTGGGTCAGGCGCAAAAGGAGCAGCCGCCGACGGCCTTGGAATAGTGTTCATGCTAGGGTTGCGATGCGGATCCATGGGAGAGTGTAAAGGAGTTTGCTGACAGCGGTGCTGCGGATCCCAAGGATGGCATGGCTGTCCAGAGGCCTGAGAAGAGCAATTGGCATTAGCTGCTTTAGATGCAGCTTCCTTAGATGCGGCTTCCGAGGTTGCTTTGGCTGCGGCCTCGACAATTTGCTTCTCCGCGGCCTCGATATCAGAATTCAACTCCTTTTTCTTATCCTTCTCCTTCTCCTGGAGGGCGGCGAATTCCTTCTTCCATTCCGGATGGCTCTTGAGGACTGCTAGGTTTGTCAAGTATGCCTTAGCGTAGGCAGCATCCGGCGAAGTAGGTAATCTGACAGCAAGCCAGGACTTGACCCAGCCGCGGAGATCGGAGTTTGGCGAATCCGATCCATGGTAGATCTGGGCAAGAGCCTTAATGGGATTGTTGGTAGTCCATCCAAGGGTTTTAAGGCGGTAGATGGCATGCGTGGTGAGGGGCGTGAACTTGAGAGTGGATCCGAGCAGAGCGGCGGCTATGGATGTGGAAAGGTACTGTTGAGAGCTGTCCTTTCGAGTTAAAATGATGGGAAGGCCGGGCTTGTAGTCCTTTGACAAAGAGTCTGCTTGGACAGAAGCAAGCGTTGGCTCGAAGTCTCGATAGACTAGGAAATGATACAGGGAGCGGAACTCGGACCAACCGAATGTCGACGGGAAGTGGAGTTCTCGTTTGTTGGTGAAATGACCCGATTTAGAAAGTTCTAGCAGATCGTTTGTGTACTTCCGTTCGAGAGGATAAATACGTTTGTCAAAGTGGAGTTCGATGTAATCCTCTAGCTTCATTTTCTGGTACTTGGAGGGCGCTGACGATGGTTCGGATTCACCTCGTTCGATAGCGTAGAATTTCCTTGCGTCAGACCTTAAAAAAATTGTTAGCCCCATTTCCAGTATCTTATGCAGAAGATCTGGAGAGCTATACCCTTTGGAAGCTTGGCTGCCATTCTCTATCGGCTTGTTTCCTTTATCTGAAACGGTGGTAGTAGACTCAAAAGAAAAGAATGATGAGGCGGCAGCGCGATCTATCCACAGCTTCACCTTCATATAATGTCCTTGCCGTAGAGGACGGTCAGTCTTACAGCAGTCGCTACTGCCAGGCCTGTATTCTGTGTAGCCGAAAGGCCTTCTGCCTCGTCCTGATAACATTGGATTGTCTAGAGGGTTCCAGGAATACAAGGGTAGCGATCTCGGATCCCGAGACTTTTGAAAATATAAATAATCTATCAAGGCTTTAAGGGCAAGGAATTCGGGACCATGGGCAAGGTCATAGCCAGTCCTCGTTAGTCCCTCACTTTGATAGCCACAACATTGTAGATAATAAGCATGGATCATCTGGTGCAGTAAGGCGGTAACTACGCCTTCCTTGTTAGTATCTGCAAGCTTTTCCGATAGTTCGATGGTAATGCGAGGGTATTTGAGCCCAGCTCGAGTTGTCCTACCAGGGACACTGTCGTAGAGCCTTGACCATTCAAGACACACGTTACCCTTAAGCTTAGAGCGAAAGAGCTTTCTATCCAGTTCATCGAATACCAGAAATGGCAGGAACCATTCGTTGTATGAGTGGCTCTTTTGAGATTTCAACAGAGCCACTCCTGAGCTTGCGAAGCCTTTGATTATATTGGCCGTGAGTGCAAATGCTTCTTCAGTAGTCTCGTGGCTGGCAGGAGATATGGGTTTGGCGATTATGTCCTCCAACTGCGCGATAGACTCTGGAGAGGGTGGCCTGCTGGGCGAGCCGTCACGATAACCGTACACAAGGTGAGGGACATGTCCAGCTTGCCAAGCGGAACCAAAAGGTCTATGGTGCAGATCTCGATGATGGCGGCTGTTTGCAGGTCTAGTCCTCTGATAGCGGCCGTTCTCGTTGTATCTTTCGAACTCCCTAGGAATCATCATGTTGACAGGTCCAGGTGTGCGGATGTGTCTTCCGGAGAGAATCAGGTCCTATAGGGCGTGAATTTCAGTCTACTCTTAGAGCGCTGAAGAGACCCAATGAAGCAGATCTCAAGCCCGCCATATATAGTACACTGTTGCAACCTATGCTTTGCTGGCAAATCGAATCATCGTCATCGAAAGTATTCTCTATAATCCACGTCAGCAAATTCCCGTTCTCTTGTTTGCAGGCATATTTGGTGTAAGTGTGGTACATCAAACTTTGCTGGGCAGCCGGATATAGCTTCGTATCACCTTCGAGGATATCTGAACACGGGCTTCCTTGGGCTTGGACCTCCCCCTGAACCACAAATGGGTTGCAAAGTCAATGCGGTGGCACTATGCATATTGTAGCCTCACGTAGGCAGACCATTAGTCAATCATGGACGTTGATGAGCCTTTTTCTGAATCATCTCTAAAAATGGGGCCTCTCGAACCAATCATTGATATTGACTTGCACTACTAATTATCACCACCGGAGGTTGTCTTTCAACGCCACTAAGAGAGAAGAGTTCATTAGAGTTGATAGATCTTTGTTTACCTATGTTCATCTTTCTGGATCCAAAAGCTTCCACAAGCTACCCAACAAGTGATTCTTGTAGATGCAATATCCCGGAGTTTCTCTAATGTGAAATCGTAGCGAGGTTTATTGATCTGGATTTATGAATCTTGTTGTACTTCAAAAAAAGCGAACCTTCGTCTGTTCATCTGAATTTTTGATGTTCTCGTACGCCAGGCTTGCTCAATCTCTTTCCCTTGTATTATTTCTTTCACCAAGGTACGAGCCTAAGGCCATCTCTACTTCTTCTTGAGAATCTAAATCTATATGTTGAAAGCACGAGTCGACTATCTTCATAATGACTTTCTTGGGTTCTGCCAAAATTGACCAGGCCGAATACTTTCGACTGTAACCTGTAATGCACAAATCAAGCGTAGATGACTACGGCCTCGCAGTGCTTAGTACTCGCATTTTGTCCTCAATACTCTTTTAATCAAGCCTTCGTAAACCAATGGGTGATGATGCGCAGTCTTGAGGATGCATTATGACCCAATTGAGCTGGTACTTCTTGGAGGTCTATCTTAGGTAGATGAACTAAGGCCAGCTGTCGGGGTCCGTTCCCAAGATCGTTGTTGTGGGTTGTTTTTTCTGAGGCCCAGACCGGTAGTGGTATGATCTCAACGCTCGGTGATGGTGATGGGTCATAGATAGCAAACATATGTATCGTCGGGTATCTGGAAGATGAAGGGAAACCTCACATGGGTACCCGAGGTAGGCCTCCTGGAAGATGCAGAGGACGAAGTAGGACTAGCTGCTGTTGTTAGATTACTGTGTTAAGCGATCTAGGACCTATAAATAGTTCATGATCTCTCAGTCTATACACCCCAGCTCTATCCGCTGCTTTCCTCGAGCCAGACCTTGCCTTTAGCTGTATATACTCGGTCAGTTTAATCAGTGAACTCACAATCTCGAAGGCAAGGTATCGAATCGTCCTGATTGGTAAATATTCATGGTAATAGCAGCGCTGCGCAAGCATTGCTAGGGCTGCAACCAGTTGTCCGAGTTACTGCAAACATTCAGCAATACTAACACTGAAGCTCTACGAAACAAGGATTACAATGTTTGTCGTGGTACAAATGTATATAGAGACGGTTTTTAGCTCCGCGGGTAAAGTCGAACTTTTCCAGCAAACCAGGATTGCATTATGCACAATAAATTGAGATAATTGGAGGAACTGAAATGGCATGTCGGAGTTACAGCAATGAAAGACTTAGGCCTCCTTCCAATAAGTAGATCTCTTGGGAACAGTCCAAGTATTACGCATATCAGCACAGCTAGTGCTAGAACCAGACGTCAATATCTCATGTAGGTCAAAACCTTAGTAATCGCGTCTCGGATAGTCATCAGTCCTCCCCGAAGTGCTTCGTCCATCGCCATAATGCTTGTGGACAATGTCAGCATGATCATTAGGGCTTCAACCACGTAGCCACCTACCTTTTTCCTCAATGCATCTAGCCTCTTCTGCTTGGTATGTGCGTTGATGTAGGTGCCAATCACAAAGGCGATGATGTTGAAGAATGGGACCCACGTCTGCTCAGGCAGGAATTTCTGGGCGAATGCCAGTGCTAGTGGCGATGTGATCCAGCTGACCTTCATGACGGGCATGAAACCTGCCCTAACCGTGGCTCTGATCTGGTGAAAGGTTCTTGCGCCGGCGATGATAGCCATCGAGGTAAGGTACACGGTGTTTTGTATTGGTGATACCTGGGCAATGCCCAATGTTAGCAAGCGGTTTTGGTGTGGCAGTCGCTGAGTGGCCGGAAATACGTACGATCAAATTGCTAACAAGAATTTGCAGAATCTTCGCTTTCAAACTGGTCCTTCCTGCAAATACTTTCTGGAGTATGCTGATCAATACATGTCCCAACGGTGCGCTGACGAAGGCGCCATAGACTGCCATTTTGGGCACTCGCGAACTAAAGTAATGCCCATTCTTAGTTTTATCGTGTGCGATCCAAGATGCCAGAACTTCCTGAGCGGCTGCCAAAGATCCGGATGTGAGCATTTTTGTACGGAGGGGGTTGGTTTGGAGTTGCTTGAGGTACATCTGACACGCCGAGTCTGTTAGCACCTCTCTCCGCCGGAAGACATCATTCTTCCGCTCACTGCTAGGTACCCGGCCTGGCTCTCGCCTCCAGTCAATCGTTCCCCGATCTCATGCGCAAGCTCATGTTTACGTCCTCCAGGAATGGGAGTGTCCCTAATAGTCTCTTTCTCGAACTTGACCGACATGATGATTTACTCCTTGCGATCTCGTGGTGATAGACCAGCTGTAGGTGCTCAAGAGGACCTAGATAACATTACGTCAGATGTGCGATTCCGCTCTCAAGATTTCTTGGGTTTGTATAGCAGTAGAGACGGCAATGCGCAACAACGTGTTTACCTCGTTCGGTGATTCGGAGCCGAGGATGGGCGGGGAAGTTGCGACAGAACCAAGGCACTCACGGCACTGAATGAAAGCTACCTACGGCTTTGATATCCAGTATCGCATCTGTCGTAACCAAGAGCTGCGCAAAGACGCAATCCTGTTCACCAAAGAACGAGTTCTGCTTGGAAGGATGTCGAGGTAATCAGTTGCAACAACGAGCTCTCGAGCTGAGAAGCTCGAAGTGAGTTGGCAAGGATTGGCCTTAGGCGCGGACCCTCATCGAGCGTAACCGAGGGCAACGACAACCCTTTTATCGCCCTTAACTCGGAAAAACAGCTTTCTCCTAAGCACAACTACATGGCAGTGTAACCTCAATTTTCTTCCTCAATTGCTACTCTAAAGTCTTCACACTCCCTTAAAGTCATATAGGGTCGTTGACGGTCAATCCATCGCGATGCTCGCCATCGACTGTCGGTGACGTTCCTTCAGATACTCTACGTCACAATCTTGAAGGTTGATATCGACTACACCCATCAATCCAACGTCTTTTCAAGCCAGGATATTGGGATTTTGATCATCCATCATTGCACTCTACGGGGGTGACTTTTTACAATGTCCTTGTCCCTTGAGGAGCGTTGTATTGGCTTCTAGTGGCGTTGCAATCCAGCAGAAACATACGTATCAATGCTTCTCGCAATTGACTCGCTGACACAAGAATGTCTGTCAGCTTGTCCTTTGTGTTCAAGATGCGGTATCCTTGTCTAGAGAGCTATACTCAAGCAGCAGTTAAGATAGATCTCCAACGTCGTCCTTCGTCTTTTCATTTAGATCAAGATTATCGACGGACCATGAGACTTGAATTCAACATTCTATAACGGAACACCAAAATCACAGAACGTTTGATATAGTTACCTTAGATCTTGAAGCTAGAAATGTGATTCAGATCCTAAGCATCAAACAATCTGTAGATCTCCCTTCTTGTGGTTCAAAGACGGCTAGTATGTTGTAGACTTGTAACTGGCATTTATATACTAGCAAACTATTCAAATCTCTCCAGAGCAGGCGCATGCTAAAGCTTCATGGTACGAAATTCAGGATCCAGTTCTGATCTCTTGACTAACTCACGGCAAATCTTGAACCACTAAGTCGACAGAACTGCCGGGTTGGAGCTCTTGCTTTCTGAATGTGCTGCATCTTGGAGCAACATAGCTAGGCTATCTCTCTCCGACCGCGCTGACTCCTTAACGATCTTCATCAACATTTTGAAACATATGCAGGTCTGCTTGGCTCCGAAATTCGTTATTATTAGGCAAAATCCTACTAAGACTCAATTTGTGGCCGACTCGCCACTCGGAAATCTCGATGACGAACCTCCCTCCTCTGAAGAAAACATCCAATGCTTCGGCACGGATTGGGTGGTTGACAAGAAGGATCTTGGTATCGTGTTGGTTGCAAAAGTCTCCGTTGTCTATGTTTTGGCTTGGTCCTGACCGGACTGGAAGCGGACAGAACACCGAAGATCATGAAGCGAAGCTAGGTGGGAATAATAAGCAATGGCGGCTTTTTCCAAGTCATGACGGATGCGGGACACGAATTCTCCATTATATTATTAAGGTGAGACTCGTGGTAGGACTTGTTTCTTCGAATTACGAATGAAGTCAGTAATGTGAACCAAACCATTCGCCGTTTGTTAGTCGGCCAACAACCTTCATCCACATATTTCACGCAGATATGCGAGGGGTTTCGCTGGGACTTTCCTCGTGATCGGTGTAGAAACAGACCATGTCCCAGTGCCGCACGCCTCCAGGTATCTCTATAGATAGACCTCCAGAGGATCCTTTCGTACGATGGGTCCAGCGCCATGTAAGCTCCACTGTTTGAATACGTCGACTATGTACTGGTTGGGCCTATGCTGCGTACAACGACATTGTTAACTCGCTCGGTAGAATCAAAAGCGACTGATGGTAGCAGTTGCTCCTCGACGGCATAGGAAATGGAGATAGACTTACTGTAATATATAGACTCAGCAAGGCCCCAAAATGGTGCATTGACAAGTGCAGTATCTGAATTGTGTCATTGCTTTCTCCATTCACGATTTGCCGCGTAATCATGTCCATTACCTTGTCCTTCGCTTCCACCAGGTGACCCGGAAGCCGAAAGTTTAATCGCAGGCAAAACAACGCATAACTTCAGGCTGGGTAGAGGAAATGGAATAGCTAGGAAACCGAGTCTCTGGAGAAAGTGGAACACACGCGTTCCTCGAAAGATCTGTTACAAATAAGATGCAGGTAAAGTAGTTCATAGATCTGCTCCACGAAAAGCAGAACAAGGAATTTCGAGATCCTAAAGATTGTATTCTTGTCGTTGTAGCCTCTGGAAGCACTCGAGGCCTGCACCCCAGGCTTCCAGGCCCGGCCAAACTTCGTCGGCATGGGTAATTTACCGACAAGAAGCGTTGAGGCTCCTCAAGAGTATTATGTTCAAACTCCAAATCATCCTATATTATTCATAGCCACAGCCTCAGCTTTCCGTAAATTTCCCATACTCCTCCCCACTCATCAACTTCTCTATCTCCCCTTCATCCTTAACCTCAATCTTGGCCAGCCACCCCTCAGCCTCAGGTCCCTCGTTGATCGTCCCTGGCTTTTCCTCCAAGATATTGTTTGCGCCAATAATCTTTCCCGACACAGGCGTCATGATATCAGAAGCGGACTTTACGGACTCCACTGCCCCGATTGAGTCGCCGGCTGTAACTTCAAGGTCAAGGGTGGGGAGCTCGACATAGACGACGTCACCAAGAGATTTGGCGGCAAAGTTAGATATGCCGATCGTGCCTGTGAAGGAGCCGAGGTGAGCTGAAATTGGACGGAGCTGTGTGGAATGGAGGAGATACCAGTTTTGCCGTCTTCAGATAATTCAATCCATTCGTGGTCTCGTGTGTACTTCTTCTCTGACCCTTAAGGGTCAGTCAGCTTGGTCAGCTATCCCGGAGCATCATATGTGCATTTTGGCACTCACAAGCTGTAGATACTGTAAATTGTCTTATGCCCGGGACTGGTATCGTCACTCTAGGTTTCTGGGTCTGCCATTTTGCAGGCAATCTAAGTTGAACGGAAGGCAAAGCTGGAGAAGATGTCACTGAAGACCTCAAGGGTATCCTTATCCTCGCAATTGCCGCCATTGATGTAGTATAGAGAAAGCGGGGATTTAAGCTGCGGGTAATTTGACCGCTGAGCTTCGTCACTAGCGTAGGGCTGGCGGACAGGCGGGATATTTCCGTTCCACAAGACATGAATCCTTCATGCCGTAGGTTCAAGCTCTGGAGAACCCGCGATGAAGATTCGACTTAGGTAAGATGCTATACGAAATGATAGCAGTGGTAAGTCTTTCGCTATACCTCTGCCCTCGTTACCGAACTGACACAGATCAGGTCCGACCAGGATCCATCGCCGAAGTAAAAGAGTACCATTCCCAACCCCATCACCATTCCACTGCATTGCTAACCCCTTCTCCCTCCCCAGAATCGCCCGCACAGCCGGCACCCTAATCCTCAACTCCGGCGGCGTCGTCCGCGGCATCACAAACTGGGGCACCTTCCTCCTCACCAAACCCGTCCGCAAGCATCAACTCCGCCACGACAGCGGCCACCACTTCATCATGCGCTTTGACTGCTCTCCAGAAACGCAAGAGGTGGTGAAGAAGACAGTGGCAATCGATCCGAGGATGATTCGGTGTGGAATGGTCAGAATGGGAGGCACGCTGAGGGAGATTATGGATGTGAAAGGGACGGTGGATTGGAAGAGGAAGAGTTATAGGAGCGAGATTCTGTCGGCTACGGCAGAGCTTCGGCCGGAATCCTGAGGGGAAGACAGCATAGTGTGGCCTTTTTGGTATTGTAAAGGAGGACTATGTTATGTGTATCCAAAATTCAGGCGCATAGACTCTGAAGGCTCCCATGGAAGATTTTTCATTGAGGCCAGTCGAGTTCAAAGGCAAGTAGAGGCTGATTTTGTATAGAGTATCGCAGATATGATATGCCCTACTCGGAGTACTATGGTTAAGGTGCTATCGAAGAACAGAAGTATTCAAATTTGAGTGGCTTTGGGTATGATGGGGACTCCCACACAGCTTACGGCGTTCTTCCGTCTAACGCCTGACGTGCTGAAATGCAAACTCGCCTTCAACGCCGTGCCCAGCCCAGACTCGTTCCATCCGCTAAAACAATCGCCACCCTTTGCCCCTTTCTTTCGCGGCGCCAGCTGCCTGCTGCAAGCTCGCCTCTCTCCTCTTCTCCTTACCCTCAAGCATTTTCAAGCTTTCCATTTTCTCCAGAACGAGCTCCAGTAGCTCCTTTCGCTTGATTACATCGAGATGTTTCCTGATCTTCGGATCCTCTCGAGCGAATCGCTCAATCTCATCGTCACTCAAATGCCTTCCAAGCCGCGCATCCAATTCGCGGGGGAAATTGTAGTAAAATTCTGAAAGCAATTCGACGTTTAGGAAGAGTACAGCAGTTGAAGTGAGTTTGTCCGCAACAACGTCGAGGAAGATCTCAGGACACTGGTATTTTGAGTATTTGGTAGCACATTGTTTGGACCTTAGGGCCTGGAGACGCATCTGAAGAATCGATGCTCGGTCACGAAGGAAGACTGCTTCTCGGCCTGCATTCGGGTAAGTAAAAGACGGAGATAAAGAGAAGAACCGTGAATGTACCTCGTGCCAGAAGAGCAGCACTGAAACCGCCAGCACCTCCAATGCCATCCCCCTCGAGCACAACTTCGGCTTTCCGCAATCGGTCAATGAAGGCCATGACATCTCTTAGTTTTTTCTTACCACCAACATTAGCTTCTACGGCCTGCACTGCGGCCTCGCAAGCCTTGAGTTCCTTTCTTAGTACGTTAGAGACATTCTGGCGACCTTTTGCCCATTCAGCATCTTCTATCTCGATCTCATACTTGTACGGCTTTATGCAGTTCTCGACTTGATCGCTAGTACTATAAAAGCGCTCATTTAATATCCCAGACGATGCACTGGTTATGGCTTGGCGGGCAAATGGGTGTGCGGCGAAGGTAGAATCAGCTATCAACCGATCAACCTCGGATTGTAGGGCGTTGGCGACTACTGTGGTAGCCAGGCGGCCAATGCCTAATTTCGTGAGAGAGGATGTTGAAGCATCAAGCTTCCGATGCCAGTACAATGACTCATGGTCAGCCTCGGGCAGGTCACTGAGAGAATCCAGCTCAGGAGGTGGAGGCAATAGGTCATTGATAGGTTTATTCCAATATCGCTGTGCCAGCAGGTCCAAGACTCTCTGATCTAGTTCCTCCTTGAGCAACTCTCGAACTTGTGCTCGGCCAAATGATTGCGCAAATTCCTTAAAAGAATGCTTGAAAGCATCAAGGCTTTCTGCAAGGTAGGACTCTGCGCTTAAAGGCCGGTCATTGTATTGAACTTTGAACTCATACGTAGCTTCCTCCAACTCCTGATGAATGGCATCACTTGTGCTTTGGAGGCTTGCCGCCATTGTCTGCTCTAGAACATGCATCAGCTTCTTCCGTAGCGTAGTAGTGCCTACAGCGAGCCCAGAGTCAGGGCCGAACTGTAATGAGTGGGCTGAGAAAAACGCGTTTTCGTTCCTTGTTATCGCATTGATAATATATCCACTTCCTCTGGAGAAGAGTCCCGTACTTTGCGGCACACGACTCACAACCCCTACATAGCCGAGACGCAAAGGATATTTTCTATCACTTAAGATACTGGCTCCTCTTTCCGCGTCGACCAGATCCATTTTTGTTACCACCCCTATCGTTCTTTCGCCCCGTGGATCTACTCTTCGGCTAGCACGAAGAGCGGTAGAATTCGCTAAATCAACATCTGCTGCCGAAATAGCGAGGATGACATTAGGAGGCTGAATGTATTTATCACATAGATCGGCAATTTTCTGCTTCAGTTCGGGGGGTTGATCAGATCCAGATACCTGAATGTATCCAGGCAGATCGATTAAGGAGAGGTCCGGCACATTAGGTGAATAAATTGAAAGCTGAATCGGATCGTCCGAAACACAATCTACCGCGGGTACAGCAAGGTTAAGATCGGTCAGGGTCTTCTGTATATGGGAGAAATCGGTGATCTTGCCCAGACCCAACGCCGGGAATTCACCATATTCAGCTTGTGCGTTAGGAGTGTTGACCAGTGTCAGTTCAATTGGCCGACGAGTAATCATGTTTGACCCTTTTGGCAAGAATTCATGGCCCACTACTGCCTCGAGTACCGAGCTCTTGCCTGATGATTGAGATCCAATAACAACAATTGATGGTAACACCAAAGCGTCCGATTGTCCAACAACCTGTAGTATACCCCTGATCTCAATCATCTTCTTTGTCAAAATCATCATTTGATCATCCCGGGCCACCTGCGGCCCTGACCGGTCGTCCTCTTCTGGCGACTGGGTGTACCCAAGGGCTGCAGCTGTACCCGCAGCGCCTACTGCAACTCCAGCTCTGGCTTGTTTGGGTGGTTCTCCACCATTCTCGGAAGATCCACCTCCCGGTGATGAGCCATCGTCAGTCCGCAATATCTGCTGAAGCCATGTCGGTAGCTCAATATTTTCTCTTGTCCTATCCCAGCCTGCTCTCGTCTGTCCTGCTATATCTTTGGCCCCATCAAGTATACTTTCAGCAGCTCCTGTCACCGTGTCGCTGGTCTTCCGGAACACATCTACAGCGTAATTGCCGGCCTCTAAGCAAGACAAAATATTTTAGTAATGCCGTTAGTTTTTAGCCATTGAGCAACTCACGCGTAGCTTGATACTGCAGATAGGCCAGTCCTCCAATAGTGGCCGCCCCAAACATAGCAGGTATCCTCACTAATTTCAATGCCAGTTTCGGCAAGATTCGAGCAAAGGAAATAGTCCGTACTGCAGGTACATTATGAAGAGAGTAGGCTCCATATGGCCAGGCTCGCCTTCGATGATGCCGCGAACTTGGTACTGTCTGGCTTCTCATTAAACCTCCAGTACTAATAGCAGGTTGATGCATTTGTCGACGTAAGGCGTGCAACTGGGGATGACGCCAGCGCGCAAGTCGCGCAGTGATGCTTGCTCGGCTCATCATGGAAGGGAGTCAAGGGACGCAGTGTGTCCTCTGATGTATTCGAATCTGATTCATGATAGCAGCGCGCAACTAAGGGTCTTTACAACATCAATGAGCCAATGCCGTTAGAAACCGGTAGACCATGAAGAGACGTCAATGCGGATCCCTGTAACCGGTACGTCAGCCCTACGGGGCGTGGAAGGGTCAACGACTTGTGGAGCAGTGGGTCAATTCTTCAAGTCTTCATTTCTGTTCTAAGAGTCAGCTTCCGGGTTCTAGTATATTTCGTCGTCCAGCATTCATTGTGTTCCCTGCGAGAGAGTTCATGGGGTTGCTGAGACATGTTACCAATGAGAAATGGAGGGAGGTCTTTCATGGTTCGGGACACAGATACCTAGGAATTTGAACATGTCATATATACAAAGTGGTAGAGGCTGAGCGTACAACCTTTCGTCACAGTAGATACTGTTTCAGCTGGGCAGGAGTAAATCATCCTACGGCATCAGTCTAAATTCATGTCCTACGTATTGTATGAGCCCATTTTGATTTTGAACTACCTAACCTATCGTACTTTGCCCGGAAGGCGGTCGAAATTCGCGGAAAGTACACGTGGGTATTGTTTGAAGCCGTGACGAATCGAATTAGACTGAACACCGAAAGGAATTCGTCGCTCGTGAGAGGTCGCGGTGAAGGATGTCTGCACAGTGAAAGGGCCGCTGCTTTTGTACGAGATGACCACACGAATATCCAGCTCGCCTGATTTACGCACCAACACACCTAAATGAAAGGGTAGAATAAAAAGGGCTATGGATGAACAGAGAAAATATATTCAACATCAGATACGGAGACTTCTTACACTACCCTGTACAGAAGCAGCTACTCATTGACCGCACTGAAAAACCGGCACATCTTCACCGCCACCACAACAGAAGAAGACGACACGCAACAGACTCTGGATGTGCACATAAAGTACATGCCTCCAAAACGTCCAGAAGGTCGTTGGTTAACCTTGGTAGCCTCCATAGTTGCTATGAGCGCCAGATGGATAGCCGCCTGCACTTGGAGGCCCGTAGCCACCACCAGAGTGTTGATCACGACCGTATCCGCCAGCACTGCCTGGCATACCAGCATTACGAGGCATACCAGCGCCGCCTGGCATCTGGACATTTCCATAGCCTTGAGGAGCCATACCTGGGCCTCCGTAACCACCTTGAGGCTGACCATATCCACCAGGACTTGGGCCTCCCATTGGAGATTGGTGGTTGGACTGGTAAGCCGACATGGGATTAGCGGAGCTAGATGAGTGAGGTCCACCTTGTGGGGTCATCGGTCCTGGACCGCCGTATTGTGGAAATCCATATGCAGGCGAAGACTGAGGAAAGCCTGGAGTTTGTGGCTGTTGAGGAGAGTAACCGTCGAACTGTCCGGTGGGAGGACGATCTTTGCCCCACTAGCCAAGCACTTAGTTAGCAAGTGGATTATACGACGTTCAGGATCACTCACACTACACTTAAGAGGACGACCATTCACATTGTAGCCACTAAGCTGACAGATGGCCATTGCCGCGTTCTCATGGGTGTCCATCTTCACAAAAGCAAAGCCACGGTCTGACTGGAATCTCGTTTCGGCAACATAACCGAAGTTCTGAAAAAGTGGAACGAGGTCATTCTGAGTGGTGTACGGAGTAAGGTTTCCAACATAGCAGGTGGTTTGCCACTGAGGTGTCTGGGCTACTACCATCTCATAGCTCTGTACGCCATGGGTAGGGAAGTGGTGGTGGCCGAATGGGGTGGTAGGGGTCATTCCCATGGCTGACATTGCTTGTTGCTGAGAGATTGATGGTTGACCTTTCTGATTGGCCCAATTACAGCGGATGGCGCGAGACCCAAGCCATTCTCCGTCCATGGAGCTAAGAGCCTTCTCGGCATCCCCACGATCACGGAAGGCAACAAAGCCATAGCCACGGGAGCGACCAGTCTTCATGTCCCACATGACACGAGCTTCGGAAACGGAGCCAAAGGCCGAGAAAGCTTGGAGCAAGACCTCATCGTTGACCTCGTTGCTAAGATCACCAACAAAGATATGGAAGTGATTGGAGGTATCCTCCTTGCTGGAATTGTTCGACTGATACGCCCAGTTCACTCGAATCTCCTGCATCATCTGTTAGGCGCTAGCTACGGATCTATCAATGTTAATGGCCAGACTTACCGCCTGGTGCACCCGACGACCATTTAGAGTCTGCATGGCGCGTTCTGCTGCTCCTGGATCGTCGTATTCAATGAAACCGTAATTGAAACCCTTACTCTAAAGGAAAGGCAAATCAGCGACGAAGAATCGAGAAGGAAGCGGTAGCAAGTTGAGGAGAAGGATTGTGTGGTGTTGTTTCTTTGCTTTGTGCGAAACTCAAAACTAGCAAACGTCGGTCTGCTCGACGGATACTAGCGCGTTCTTCGAGTTCTATCAACAAGAACAATTTCCGCTCGCACCGGCCACAAGAATGAAAGATACTGGCTATAGGTACTCGATACTCGATGATGAGGAGAAAAACAGAAGAGATTGGTACTTACAGCACCCACGTTCTTATCAGGAATAATTTTCACGTTCTGCACGTGACCGGTCGTCTCAAAAATTTGCCGAAGTACGTCTTCCGTAACTCTTGGGTCCAGTCCACCAACATAGAGAGCCCGCTTGTTTGGTTCCGGGGCAGCACGACGGATAAAGCTGCTGGAAGCGGATCCAGGCGACATCATTCCATTTGCGTCGATGGTTGGGGACGTCATGGCGGTTGGGATGGGATTTGTGTTTTGGGGAATCACCACTGGTGGCAGTGGTGGAGGCGGCATGTGCGCAGGATTCCCTTGGCCGTTGCTTGTGCCATTATCGTACGGCTGCTGCTGTCCAGGGGCCCCCGCAAAGGTCGGGAGTAGTGGAGGAAGGGCCATAGAAGAAGAGGAAGACATGGGCTCGATTTCAGCCATCGTAACGAGTTGATTGGGTATCTCGAAATTGAACGGAGCTAAGGATCGCGAAGCAATGAAGTGAAAGCTGGAGCTAGAGATGAAGGGTTGCAAAGACTGCAACTTCTTGGCGACCTCTAAGGAGATGTGTTAAAATATCACAGAGATAAGTGCAAGCAGGCTTGAGCCTCACCTGCAGTTGGCTGAGCTAGCTATTAAATGGCGTCTTAGAAGCTAAAGCTATCGCGAAATTTGCGGACAAGAAGGGCGAAGCTGTTGGCAAACGGAAAGCTAGTGGCCGAGACAGCAAGAGATTTGATGAATTTGATGAGCGCAGGGTGTACGAGTTCCGACGCCGAGCAAGACAAGAAGAGACAAGACTCAAAGAGAAATAAGAAAGACGAAGGGAAAGGAGAGGAGAGCCACTCGAATCCCTGACGCCGTGTCTGATCGTAATATGTGCGAGGGTGGGTGAGGTAGAGAGGTCCAGAAGGTGGGAGGGAGTTTTCGAGGAAGCTTCAATGCGCTTGGTTGCAGGTTTTGAATACTACCTGGTATGGTAAGTTGATCAGGTACGTTTATTACGTATGATACCCAGTGTCGCTCTTGGCTTTTCGTGTTTGTGGACGTATTGGAGACGAAAAGTAAGGCAGACGCAGGTTTATCCAGTGAAATCTCTCATTGTGACGGTTCCTTCACGGGTTTCGCAGACACTCCTTGATGTGGTGGCGTGAATGAGTATTATTCCCATTCCTATTGAGACCACCGCTTTATCCTTCATTACAGGTATACAATAGCGCTAGTATTCTTACATACTTCACATACCGGGAGCGTTTAGCTTCGGTGTATTCTGTTCTATAACTCCGATGTGAGTCTTGGACTCCTGGTTGTCCCTCCATTCCTATAACTGATTCCGTTGCCATTCTGGTAACAGTTGCTTCGACATGGCGGCGAACGGCTCAGTGAATGTGGCTCAGCCACAACCCTCTCATCGCCCTGTAGATACACTATTTCCTTGTCTCGCAGTCGTGGTAACGTGACTTAACGATTTCCTTATTGATTATGAAGCTGACAGGAGTAGCTGGGGGAGACTGGCAAATTCTTCCGCAATCCTACCTTGCACGATCCGAAACATCTCAATTATACCAAAGGGAAGCTCAACAAGCTGATCATAGGCGCGAATCAAGAGTTTCAAGATGCATTGGATGAAATAGAAATAGAAATCGTGAGTCTCGACCCAAGCCAGGCCTCATTAGACACCCAGTTACTCTCTGCACAAGCATACTCCGACTGTGAACGAAGGATAGACTCTGAGGACCGCTGCTAGTCCTGCTTGTGACCAACTTAGCAGATTCAGCTAACAGACCCCACAGCTTGAGGCAAAAGCCGTTATGGAACGAGACCTTGCGAGGATTCGAACAAAGCGAGCAGAAAGAGAGCGAGCGGCAGCCGGCCTGAAGGTTCATAGTCCAGTTAACAGAGAGGAAACGGGCACGGACGCGGCGGTACATGAAAACTTGGAAACCATGCAAACGAGTTCTGGGGAAAGTCGAGAGAAAGACCTTGAGAAGGTAGGACCAGAGGATGTGATCATGGCCAATGTGCAGCCGTACTCGGCGGCAGAGGAAGAAGCCAGGATGGAGTCTGAGGTGCTCCAATTTCCGGCGCACGATGGAGACGAACATACACCGAAGCACAAAATAAACTCGGCTGCAGATGATCCTGTAGGGTTGGTAGCCTCTGTCGAGCCTGCCGAAATAGCCAAAGAGCAAAAAACCCCCAATCCAACCGTAGAAGAAACCACACAGCCAGTCCAACCTCCAGAATCACCCACGGTGCCCGACTTCGAAGACGTCAACTTCGAATCCATGTTCAACGACAGCGGCACAGCCGGCGATAACGACCAAATGGACCTCGACCTCGGCTTTACCAACGACACGAACACAGCACAAGACTTCCTAAACGACTCCGCCTTTGACGACATGACCATGAGCAACGACGATGTCAAGAACCTCAACACCACCTCGAACGAAGACTTGAACACCCTTCTTCCCGGCTTGGAAAACTACGTCAACGCCGGCGACGATTTCTCTCTCACAGGAATCCCGGAATCAAATTCAATAGCACTGCCGAATCCGACTGGTGTAACTGGAACCACAGGTCCGGCTGGTACGGTACCGGTGGAGCAAGCACCCATCGAGTCGAATTTCGATGACTTTTTTGCGTCGGGGAACTATGTTGATGGCGGTGGGGATGACGATATGGGCGGAGATGGGGCCTTTGGGGATTTTGACGATTCGTGGTTTGGGACCGAGGTTGGTAAGCCGGATGGGTCTTGATGGGGTGCATGGTGGATGATAGGGGGGACGGGAATGGGGAGTTTTCAGACGTTGGATTTTGGGGGGGAGGCGTTGGGTGTGATTCGGGAATTCGGGAGTTTGTGAATATGACAGAGGGAAATGGAGCTTTTGGACTAAGCATTGGAGTTACTTTTCGACTCAGCGACGACCAGATACCCAGATTACCAGATTGCGGCTCAAATGCATTACATCTACACTACACCAGCGACCTCTCCATCCCACTACTACCGAACCGACCCTAATTTCCCATCCCACTCACCCCCTCTCCGCAACCTTCAGCTCGCTGCTCAGCTTCTAAACCCCAGGCGGCTTTTAAATGTCTTGGCGAAACCCCAAAAAGAAAATGTGGCTGGGGAGAGAGGGGGGGGGGGGGGGGGGGATGATTGTAATGCTTTAGTCCTATTTTCTCATTCACCCTTCTCTGGGGGGGATTGGCTGGTTTTGCCAAGTTCGAATTCTTTTGGTACGGTGGCTTTTGTGGGATGAGATCTGGAAAGGAAAGGGGGAGAGGGAAGAGAAGAGGAGGGAGGGTTGATTTTTGAAACGATGAGGGTTTCTTTGTTTTTTCTTTGAAACTGATTTGTTGGTTTTATGCTTCTTTTTACGCCTGCTCGCCTGCTTGCCTGTTATGTATGAGACCTGATTCGGGGGTGTCCTCTCGCGAGAAGGTAAAACGCGTAGGTTGAACGCCCGACTTTTTGCTATCGCCGGTCCAGGACGTGATTGTTTTCTCTAGTTCTTTGTTATCTTCTATCGCTTCTTGCGTTGCTGGTGTGGTGTGGTGTGGTGTTGTGTTGTTCTTGTGTTTACGGTTATACTGATGGGGTTTGCGTGAAGAAGTAGTGATGGTAGGGTTGAGAGGTATTGTGGATGGGGAATTTGCTTTTTTTTTTCTTTTTCTTCTGTTTTTATTTATCCAAGACGGGTTTTAAATGATGCAGCCCACAAACGACGTTATTCGTACTCAGCAAAATCTCGCAAATGTATCGTGATGTTCAGAATCCTCAGCTGCTCGGTACCAATGTGCTGTGCAAATTCGTTCCACAATTCTGACTGGCTCTCTGGATTCGTGGACTGCTTGCCTGAAGGAGTAGCCTGCACTCAGATGCGATCTCAATTTACTCATTGTGGCAACTCATGCTATGAACCGGAGACAAAGTGTAATCTCCATGGGTAGGCGACCAGCGAGTATGTGGTGATGAAGTTAAGATCTCATCTAGTCTGTTATTCCTGAGAAAGCGTTAGTGAGACGGAAAGTGTATAAGTAGAAGGTCAGTCGCCGGTACTGAACAGACATCATCAAGCTTGTCAACATATCCCAAATCATCACAAAACATCTTCAACTCCCATTCTCGTCCCAAATCATCACACAATATCCTAGCTCGTGTTCTCTTCCCAACCACCCGACATCACAACGACCACCAAGAAAACGCTCTCCTTCAAACTCCTCGTCTCAACGTCTCTCCTTTTCGCCAGCGCGCTCGCCATACCTACTACTACACCCGTCAAGCGCGCCGCCTTCGACACCACTACTGTGAGCTTGGACGTCCAGCTGTGCATGTATGATGACCGCCTCCCCGCCGTCCATTGGGGAGATCCTAATCCCCAATGACCCGAGCATGGACGCAGGCTGTGGCGGCGGCTTCCCTGACAACTTTCGCGGCCGTTGCGTAGTTGTCACCTCCTAGGGCAGTACTTGGGTGGGCGCATCAGGCACTACTGCATTCCTGGAGTTTTGGACCGCGCATGGTTGCACTGCGTGAGACGGTACGCACGCTATCCACGCTGTATCCCAAGGCGCAAACTACAATATTCCCTACAGCAACGATGGGGTGAGAGTAGAACCAGATATTAGTAACCTCGTGATGGGATCCGGTGGCGTTGGAAAGTAAAGAGGTGTAGACAACAAAATGGCGTGAGATTCTAGAGGGATGTTGGAGGCGGTTGGTGACTTGGTGAGGACTCCTATGATTTGTTTAGACCGATCTGGAGATGTATTCTTGAAAGATTTTTTGGATCCTTGTCGCTCCTTTGGTACAGTTGTAACTCCTTTGGTATTCTTATCCTCTTTCTAGATGTACACTACATGAGATTCAAGCATCCCAAGTAATGCTTTTGTTCTCTCTTGTGCATTCTGCAGCGAAGTAAATATTTGAAAGCCGTGCACAGTCCCACAAACAAATGAAGCTGAGCTGAGCGAGGAGTGATGGAAATGCTTCGAAACGAGATGTCTAGGAAGAGTGGGTGTGGTATGAAAAGACACACATAACAGAAGTCCAATTGGACATGCCATCAGGTCTTGAAGAAGCATGAACATTAGTTACAGTGTACAGGAGCGAAGTGAAAGGTGGGAAAACAGGAGACACGGCCTTGTTACTTGCTCCAGTATAGTAAGTCAGAACACTTCCATCGTAGTCTACTATTTGACGAGCGACTGTGACAAAGGATACAGAATCCACATACTGGTGGGCTAGTCTTCGCTTGCTTGGCGTCTGACACTGTAGCTACCTAGACTGCAGCCCAGTCAATGCATTCGCAGGCACAGTTGCAGGATTGCGCTGCCATATAAAGTAGAGAATGCTAATGAGGGTATCTTGGTCTCGTGACTTTTGCGGAGAAGCTCAAAGCGCGCTAAGTCTACATCAGGCAGGCGCACACACGAGCCTTTATGACGTACTCGAAAGATGCCTATTCATCAAAAAGGCATCATTGTTGCTTGATGGAGCATGGAATTGTTCTGTTATTCTAGGTCGACTTCTCTCGTAGTTACCTACCTACCTTAGGTATACTATTGGTAGTAGAACAGACGAGCATGCCTTCGCATTGTTGTGATGATCGACTGAAGGTTGGCATCGAAACTCCTCACGTCATGATTCCCCGTCATTCTGGTGATCAATGGAGGGATGTCCCAAACAAACTCAATAATGTCATCATCAGCACCCCATTTGAAACGGTATCACGCATGGTACACTCTCTTTAATATTTCCTACAGCTTCTTCAGTAGTCAGTAGTTCTTCGATTACATGGCCGCAAGAATCCTAAGAATTCGCCCTTTTTTATTTACTTCAATTCACATTGACGTCCCCCGCAACGTCAGTGCTCCATCACGGACAATTTCGCGCCTAAACCAGGTCTATCTACATACAACCACAAGGAAGATGGACGGAAGCACCAAGAACACGGCCGAGAATGGTTACAATACAAATGGAAACGACGGTAGCACAGAGGGCGAGCTCAATCAATGGAAATTCCGAGCACCCTACAAGGTGCACGAAAACGACCCCAATTTCCACGTTCGCTACGAAGCCAGCTGTCACTGTGGCAAGGTCCAGTACCAATTGAGCCGGGAGAAGCCCTTGGATTCCAAGTTCTGTCACTGCACAACCTGCCAGAAACTACATGGTAAGGCATCAAACACAATCCTTCCATTCAATGCTGGCGCTAATTGAGGTATTAGGTGCACCGTTCCAATGGGCAGCCATTTTCCACAAAGAAGACATCAACTTCACTCATGGCCACCACGATCTTGGCTGGTACGAGAGCTCGGAAAAAACCTGCGTCCACAAGCTGCCTTGCAAGGTCAGTTGCGCATATTGTCGCACGCCGATCATGGACGAGGGCAGGAACATGATTTTGCTGTTTCCGACTTTGATAAATTTCAAGTCGCCTGAAGATAGGAAGAACTTTGAGATAACGTGAGCGTCCATTAACCCTGGAATAAAGCACTGCACATGGCTAATTCGGGGTTTCAACCACAGTTGCCACATGTTCTACCCACGGCGAGTACTAGATATTCCGGATGGAAAGCCGAAATGGACTGGAATTAGCAACGAGAGCGAACTGATCGAGGACAGCCCAAAAGAGGCCAAGGAGGATTTGAAGAGAAAGCGGGAGGAGAAAGAATGACTTGAGGCATGGATGGTATCACCGGCAGTTGCTGTAAGAGCACGGGAGGCATCAAACACCACCTTACATGAGTATTGGAATCCATGATAGGCCTGACTATTCCAGCTTCATGGGCGATGATGGTCTAATTTTGCGAAAAATCCAAGCTGTCAAATCGGTTACCGCTCATGGAAACCGCATAGCAATGATTCCAAGTTTTATTAAAGATCATAGTGACCATTCACTCTTAGAGACTCGTCCAGAGTCGATCAACCAACGCTCCTACTAGTAGACCATAATTGAGTGAGAGTTCATCGTGCAATACAACACCAATACAATACTTTCGGGTTAGTTTTTAGTGTGCCAACCGAGCATAAGCGACCTAAGTAAGTAAACAAACCACATTTCTACTCAACAGAACTACTATTAATTCTACCTGATTACACATTCTCTATCATGCCTCATAAGAATAGATTTACAAAGGGAACAGCTAAAACGGAAGCCTCACGAGTCAGCAAGTCAGATCGTCAGCAAATTCCTTCGACAATTAGATCTGCAGCAACGATCCTGAGCGAGATCTCGAAAAACTCTTTACTTTCTATAGGAAAATCTTAAGATCTCAAGCCGAATACAGTGCATTGTGTAGTCAAAGATGCCGAAAGTGTCGTTGGAGAATTATATTATATTAGGTTCGATTCCTAACAGCGCCGCACAATGGTGTTGTGGTTATCTTTTCTCTTTGGAAAGTACATAGTTCGAATCTGACCTGATCATAAATCTGAGGGTCACAGCCCAGAAGCACTAGTGGATAAGATAAGATAAGATAATGAGCTAACCTCTTTCAAGCGATATCACATGGGCGCTCTTTTTTGCTAGAAATCGGCCATGGTGTCAAACGTTCTGGTAGGTTTCGATTATCTTTCTATGTTTTTATGCTCTGTGATCAGGTTGGAGGAATGAACTGCATCTCCCCTTCACTCCTCGGACGCCTCCATGTAGATTGGGACACGAAAAATTGTAGCAGCACACATTCGTCATCTATATAAATCTGAGACGTATTCCAGTCACATATCGAAAGATGGCAAACGACAGAGATGAACGCAGTCCCTTACTGCGAGACTTAGAACATGAGGATACTAGAGAGGTAAAACCTAAGATACCATTCAAAATTTTGCTTTCTAAACCTCAAATAGATCATTGAATTCTCCAAAGAAGATGATGAGAACCCTCGCCACTGGTCTCGAGCAAGGAAACTCGTCAATGTGGCAGTCATAGCCTTCATGGCCGGTCCAAATCTCCCTCCTAACCCCAAAAGTTCAATCAGCCAGACTAACACTCACAGTCCTGAGCCCCCTAGCAAGTTCCATGTTCACTCCCGGCATCGAACAAATAGCCGCCGATCTCAAAACCTCCCCCAATGCTGTTGTAGGAGCTACGACGGGATTTCTGGTTCTATTTGGTATAGGTCCTCTAATCCTAGCTCCGCTGTCGGAAACTTTTGGGCGGAGGAGATTGTATCTTGTTTGTTTCTCGGTATTTGCAATCTTGCAGGTTCCGACTGCACTAAGCCCGAACATTGAGACGCTACTTGTTGTGAGGACCGTGTCAGGGTTTTTCGGGAGTATGTAACGATTGACCTTGAGAAGAAATTCGGGCTGATTGGTCCTCAGGTGTAGGGATTGCAAATGGGGGAGGAACTATCAGTGATATGTTTGATCCAAGCGAACGAGCGTAAGTCGGACCGTCCAACGCATCATGCTTTACAATCCTTGAACAGCAGGTTTCTTTGACATCTCTCAATATTCCGCTATCTCTCCACCTCATCACCATAGACTAACATACCCAGCTCCATATTCGGCTGGTATCTCCTGGGCCCTCTTCTCGGACCGACCCTCGGCCCCCTCTTCGGCGGCCTAATCGTCCAAAACCTCTCTTGGCGCTGGGTCTTCTGGGTCCTCGCCATCGTTTGTACCACCAACACCATCGCCGGCTTCCTCTTCCTCAAAGAAACCTACGCCCCTGTCCTCCTCGAGACCCGTAAACAGAACCGCGAACGAGCCGATGGCGGTCACTATAAAATCGCCAACGAGGACTCCAGACCGTTCAGAACTAAACTCCTATCCAGCATGAACCGCCCCCTAAGAATTCTCTTCACTCAGCCCATCGTCCTCATAATGTCCATCTACCAAGCCATAATTTTTGGCACGAACTACAGCCTCTACACCAACTTTCAAGCTATTTTCGGCGAGGGCTACGGCTTCTCAACCACCCAGGTCGGTCTTCTCTACCTCGCCCCCGGCCTCGGCTTCCTCGCCTCCGTCTTGTTCCTCATCCCCCACATCGATACCATCTACAACGCCCTGACTGCGCGCAACAAAGACGTCCCCGAACCCGAGTTTCGCCTCCCGCTCGCCAACATCGGCGCTGTCCTTGTGCCCTTGTCGCTGTTCTGGTTTGCGTGGACGGTAGAGTATCATGTCCACTGGGCCATCACGATTCTGAGCACCGTGTTTTTCGGGCTAGGCCAGATCACTATTATGAACTGCGTGCAGAATTACTATATAGATTCCTTCTCCAAATACGTCGCGTCGGCGATTGCGGCAGGCACGGTATTTCGGTCGATTGTTGGGGGTGTGGCGCCGCTGTTTGCACCAGCACTGTTCGACAAGGTCGGGTATGGGTGGGGCATCTCGACGTTTGGGTTCTGCGCATTGGCGTTGACGCCGTCGCCGGTGCTGTTCTACTACTTTGGGGGGAGAGTGAGGAAGAGGTTTGCGATTGAATTTTAGTTGTACAAAAAATTTCCTGTCCTTGCGGTCCGGCTTGCGTGCATGGGAGGGTATTTGGGGCATAGCTTGGCGTTGTCAGGGGCTATAACAGACCTGTTTTCGAAGACATGGGAGAGCGTCTAGAAACAACATTTCCAGTTGGCAATTTCCCTCGTCCGGATACTGACGAAATCGACCAAAATTTGCACGCCGCTCACTCGTGCTCACATATGTACCCTACATCCCACCAGCCAGCAACACCCGGGAAGCACTCCTATCAAAAGTAGCTTGATACGACACCGCTTCCTAACCCCACTAGGCCCAAACCCCCTTCCGCAGTCTCCATCGCCGCGCTCCCAAACACCCATCCCCAATAACCAGTCCTTCCCAATATACAGGCAAGCAAGGAATCTACATACAGGAAAACATGTCATACACACCCAAACCCCCCCTATTCGCCCATCCCAACGTCAAACCTTCGAGCCCCGCACCATCCATAACAGCAGCGCCGCAGGAGCGCCGGACTGATCCGGTTAGCCAGCCCCAGTAGCGGGGGAACAGTGACTAGCAACTCGCTGCCAACTCCCACCTACCATCCGTCTTCCCTCCCCTTTCCCCCCACCCCACCCCTTCTCTTCCCCCTCCACCCCCCCCCCCCCATTCACACCGCCACAAAAAAAAAGCTCCAAATTAAAAATATCCAACTCAACCCCAGCAATCCGTAACATAAAAGTCCTCAACCATGCACAAATTCTCTCTCCGCGAAATACTGGGGGACGTACGTGTTTGATGGAAAAAGGCAAGGAATGGGGGGGTTTTGGTTGTTTTTGGCGGCTTGCTGGTGGTTTTTTTGGTTTGGAGTGCGAGCTACGGAGATACATATGTGGGGGAGGGGTCTTGGTTCAAAAAAAAAAAGAAGGGAGGTTCTTGACGTTAACAAAGATGATTTTATCCACGACGAACCTACAGTAAATGCTATGTAAGTCTATAAAGCCGCTGCAATCGATAAGGGGGAAAGTTATCCCGGGCTGAATTTGGGGGAGGCAGGCGGTTGGAGCATTCACTAGGTAGGGGCTTGGGGGATGTGTGTTCGTGTAGCTGCTGATTCTCTCGTCCTTTTTTTGCGTGTGTTGGGGCTGTTGTTGTTTTTTAAGAAAAAAGGGGGGGGGTTGGGCCTACTTGGTTTCTGGGTCATTTGATCCATAAATGAGGAAAAATTTACGCCAAGTCGTCGGCAGAGATTCCGATGAATTTTAGGGCAGCGATTCATGTGATACATCGATATGAGCGTTTTGTCGGTGAATGGGTATCTTCAGCGTTTGGTTGTGTTGTGGGGATTAGGGGGGTGTGGGAGTTGGGTGGGCTTGGGTATGGTTTGGATATGATGTTTTCGAATCTAAAGAGTGGGGACTGGAGAGAGTTGGGCTGGAGGTTGGATGTGGGAATGGAAGTGGGATTCAGCGAACGGTACTAGCGCCAGGGTGACGCATCGATGTATAAACCTCACCTCCCTTCTTCCTCCTTCTCATTCCTTTACGACCATCATTGCTGGCATCACTAACGCTCGCGAGATTCTCTATTGCTTGATGAGCTTCACGTCGGTTGTAGTTTTTTTTTAGGATGATCGGATAGTGAAGGAGTTATTCGATATTAGGGAATTTGACTAGGAGTGAGGACGGAAACTGAGAAATAGGATGAAAGTGAGGCCTTGCCAACAACGTCAACAGCAAGAACAGTAGCAGCAACCATCACTTACAGCGAAGCAACGGTTGCAACCGCAACAGCAGGAACAATATTAGAATGTCTTCCGACGCAGGAAGTGAGCGAGACCACTGGGACATGTGCCATTTTGGTGAGCTAACAGGACTTCAGACCTTCAACCCGCCACCGACGTTCACAACCTAGTTGAGCGACTTCAATCCCCTCCAACAGCACTGGAACCAAACTATTCCAGGTTCTGTGATACTTGTGAGAAGTATTTTAATCAACGCCACTGCGAGAACGATCTGTACTGTCCATTTTGCCAGGACATACTCCTGGAAACTATTCATCAGGACGTTATAGACCGTCTGTGGAATGCGATCGTTGGCGGAAATAACGCTCCACGCTCTCGCTCTCCAAGTGCAGGTATTGAGGACATTGGTATCCATAGGTCTCTTTCCCCAGCTCCGCACTCCCCGTCGCCTCCTATACGCTTCCGGGACCCGACCCTTCACAACTCTGGCTCGCCGCTAAAATTCGGGGATCCAGAACGGTCTCAGGTCCACACACCGCTCACGCGCTTTGGAGGAGTGACTCCATGCTCTGATGCGCCTGGGAATCTTGCCATGCCTTCAACGGATCAGAAACACGGTTGTAGCCCGAAGAAAAATGGGAGCAGTCGGCTTGACAAGGCGAGGAAGCAGGATGCGTATAATCAGTGGAAGCCCTCAAAATTGAGGGATTCAAAACAAGGGAAAAAGAGGCAACAGATGAGCCGGAAAATCAAAAAAAGAAGATTGATATCAGCACCGGTAATGCACATAATATTCGACTAGGAGATATGTCAGGCATTGCGGTCGTTACCGTGAGATCGTATTGGTGTGATCCAAATATGAGCGGATGTATCTCAATCTCAGTGGAGTATGCCAAGCTGCATCATGTTCTTGTAGCCAGCTGAGCTATACTCTGGCTGTCAATTAGCCTAAGTACATGAAGGCACTGGGCCAGATGAAGCGAAAACAGCCAGCAATTTCCGCTTACGAAGAAGATGGTTTCAGTTTTCCGATTATTGCATAGGCGTTCGACTCGGACTTTTAAGTCTCAGGTGGATTCGTCCTTACAGCACGCCTCAATACCTTGATCGTACGGATTTGTGCTTTTGTCTCTGATGGTGAACTGTCAAACACTTTAATAGGAGGAGTCAGCACAAAAGTATATCCTTGTTTATTGGGCGTTTCAGGATAACGGTCTTCTGCATTTTAAGCTGGCTGCTCTTTGGTGGCTACATCTTTATCTGGGGCGCCTTCCATGTAAACACCTATTGTATCTAGACAGAAAGCCAGCCTTGAGAGCGTGTGTACTGGAAGGCTTCTTGAAGACCTTGAATCGAGGTTCCTGGAGTTCGTGGATTCACCTGATATCCTGAGGAGACTTTCAATCTCAACGTTCCCTTTTCAATATGATAACGCGCGGATTTTCCCCTAACATCTCGGGCACAGCTGGTTGAGTTTTGGTGAGAGTTTGAACATTCTGCATCCCACCAGGTAATATTCCGTGACCTGAAACCAGAAGAAGTGACCTTGAATGTAACATTTATAGCAACTAGACGAGCCGAAGTGATGATACTAAAACGTAATGTGATTACCAGATGGCGCCTTACCATTAATGGCACTTGTTCCAAGCGAGATCAACACAAAATCCAAACTCACCTTGACTCGCCTATATTCTTCCTTACCACGACAAAACCTTGCTCAAGACATTCATAGACAGAAAGTTAGAGAGACCCAAAAAGTCTCTGTTCTTAATACTATTGTCGGATAAGGAAGGACTAAGTCGGCCACCCGACTTCATAACCTTTTCGTCAATTTGAAAGTTGCAAACTGCGTAAAACACTTGAGAAGCAAAAGTGAAAGAATGGCTCCAACTGATCCTAGCCAGTCTTCAGGCAAGCAAAGCAGCCAAGGTGAGTGAAGAACATACTCCCTTGTATTGATATCGTTAACGACCTGTCCAGCCATCGAATCTGGTGCGGGTAATCATAGAGCTCGTACGGATGCTTATCCTTCCACGAGTACAGCGGTGATTATGCAACTCCCAGCAGAGACACGTCCAGGCCAATTCGGACCTCCGGGACATGAGACCTTCAGGTATTGCGGGACATGCGATGCGCAGTTTGAGGATTATGATGAACGCTACGGAAGAGTCATTCAGTTTTGTGGGTTTTGTGGACATAGGCTTGTGAGATCCATTCTGGGAGATGTGAACAACCATATTCGACCTGTGAACGTAAGTTCAGTAGAGAGTGCCCGCACACCTAATGGACCCAGCGCAAGCTCGCTTTCACGCTCGCCTATTCACCATGGCGGTTCGCATGGTCGACGCTCTCGCTCACCACATACGCGCATTCGACATAATGGTGCAGACGTTTTTCGTTCGTCAGTGTCAAATCTCCAGGGAGCCAAGCGTCCGTGTTCGCCTACTACTGATAATATCTCAAACTCCCAGGGAGACAAACTGCAGAATCTCAAATATGAACTTGAACCATCAATGAACTATGAGAACAAGAAAGCCAAGATTGCTACCGAGGAGACAATAGTGATGGGAGGCAAGCAAGGGAAAGAAAAGACTGACTCAAAGACCATAGAGGGAGGAGCCAAAAAGAGAGATTCAGAAGTCAGTGAATCAGACGTTCATCACTCTCGCCTACCTCCTCGCGAAGATACACGGCGCGTTCAAGCCGTCCCGCAAGTAAAAATGGATCCCGATCCTCTCGCCCATCATCAAATACCAGCAAGAGAATTGACTCATTGTACACCAGAGACAGTCGAGCAACAGCGCGGGATAGAGCGGCAGATATTAGCCCAGCGTTTGCGTGAGGAGAAGTGGGAGAAGGAAGCAAGAAATCTGCAGAAGAGCATCAAAGAGAAGGAAGCAGAGACGGAGTCAGCGAAGACCGAGCCAACGAAGACTGAGCCAGTGAAGACCGAGCCAGCGAAGAAGAAGCAGGTCATGATCGATTTGACAATGGAGGACAAGTGATATCCTCGCTCCGGTAGGCCACCCTGGACAAACTCGTATGGTCATGTCAACTGAGAAACAAACGAAGGTCCTGTATGGTTCACATGTGTTTACTTCGAATTTCCCTGCATAGAAAGACATGAGTTCGATATGGTAAAGGGAGAACAGAGTCCGGGACAACTTGACGGAGAGGCGTGTTGTCCTGGATTCGTAAAAGGTCTACTTGTCAGATCACGCGCACATGATGGCACTGCACAAGGGCGATAATCTTTGTACGGAGCATGGTGTTCGGAGATGAGGATTCGACTTGGAGGATTTCATGTTAAGCGCGCGTTTATTTCGGCTACTCGGACCGCTGTTTTCGGAAATCATCCCTTTCTTTTGTGTACACTCCCACCAGGTTCAGATGCGCGCGAACAGTTTCTGGGTTTACACAGAACTTGCAGAGTGTTCACCAAGAGAATTGGGCATAACGCTCATCATAGGCAGTCTAGAATCCAAAAGTCTCAAATGTACCAACTAGTTTGACATTTCTAAACTTTCCAACAGCCCCCACCCTTAAAACTCCTGACTAAAAATCGACTCCCTCCTCAACAGCGGCTCCAACCTCGCCCTAACACTCTCATCCGTCTGCGCCATCCTCCTCGCCCGGAAGTACGTAAGCTGCGTTTGAAGATCGTTTTCCGACATCTGGCGCATCCAATCAATGGTATCCTGCGGCTTGTTTTCTCGCTTGTATTGGGCAAGTTGCTGCTGTTGTTGAACCGCGTGCTGCTCGCAGATGCTGGATTCTTGGGCGAGGTAGCAGGTTTGGCAGGTGGAGGGTTCGGTGGAGAGGCAGATGACTGCGGAGGGGATGGGGTGGCCGCAGGGGAGGGTGGGGGGTTTTGCGAAGCGGGGGGAGGTTCGGGGCATGGTTGTGTGGTGGGTCTGGAGGGAGGTGGTGGGTAGGTGTGGATAGATGGAGATACTGAGATGTTTTCTTTCGCGGGGCGTGCTTTTCGTTGGCTCAACGGTGTGGTTTCGATGCTGTGCGATATCTGTAGGTTTGAAGTTGTTCAAGTAAGCCAGGATCTCTTGCTTTACTTATCGTTTCTATCATGCACCCTCTCGTCATGGCTTTCTTTGTTGCACGCAGTACTGTTTGCGGCTTCTTGACATTTCGGGAACCGTACGATGAGGGGTTCTAACAAAGGATCCTATGTGGAATTAACCGAGCATCGCAGTACTACCAGCAAATTGACAGATGGTGCTAGTTTCAACGAACTAAATCGGTCGCCTCATAGATTTAATGTGGTTGTCCACCACATTCTTCTAATGCCTAACTTTGAGGAACGTTAGACCTTACTCAGTTTGTAAATTCATGATTTTCTTCGATTCGATACATGGCACTTCCCCTTTTCCAACAGGGATTCGACCTGTAATCAAATCGGTTGATTTCTTGGCTTCTCATAATGTCACAAGTTGGTGGCCTTAGCTTTTGATGCCAAAGGCCTTGCTCTTGATCTCTTCTTCCTCCAGCACTTTGAGATGCGTTGATTGTATTGTAAAAGATATGCTCATAGAACTCTCTCGGACAATCCTCGCCTTGATGTTTCAGGCATCCTTTGTCCAAGCAATGTTTTTGCTGTTCTCTTAAACACGTGACAGACCTCTGGAGACAATCGTGAACATTGACTTTGTCGCCGTTGTTCTCTTGAAGATCAGCATCGTTTAACATGTATTAGGCTATAGAAGTAAAGACAACGACGCTGAGTGAACAACGTCTGACTCACAGCGCTCATTGTAAAATATACGCATCCAGAATTACTCTTCTGCTTCTCATCTTCCACTCACGACCTTAACAAACAATCTAACTAGAGAGATGTCCGAAATTTTCGACCTTCGCTACGAAGGCTGCGGCCATACCTGCCACCACGACCCCAACAAATGCCCCGAAGGCAGTTTGATCTTCGACCCGGCCCCTGCAGAAGGTCAAGAGCGTAACCAAAGGAACGCCGAAGGCAAAGGCAAAGGCAGAGGCAAAGAAGTGTATGATGCAACCGAGCCAGTTGATCAATCCCGCTGGTTCTTCAACCGTAAGACCAAGGCTGGGCGCTCAGCTTCTCTCCATACATTGGCTGTCAACGAAGAGCCCCGGCTGATCACAGCTACCCAACCACTCTGCCCTGATTGTTTCAATACCGAAGAAGACCGCATCTGCGATGTCTATGCGAAACGAGTGAAGGACGCTATCAAGGACTGCGATACAAGTGGTTTGACTGAGAGCGAGACTCTTCAAGTCTGTAAATTGATGGAAGCTAACCACGAGAACGAGCTTATTGACTTCCATGCCTCGAGCGGATACAATGAGATCAAAGAAAAGACTGCAAGTCCCCTTATCAAGACCGAATCTCTCCTTGGGTTTCTTGCTATCGCAAAAACAAAATGGACGCAGCGCAACGAACCAAGGTGCGCAACTCCACGCACCTTCAAGAAAGCTGACATCGACAGCGATAATCGGTCTCTTGTACAGGCGCCGTGGGGCGCATCCAGATCCGCGACTCCTGGTCCCAGTGGGAAGACTGGCGAGGACAAAGATTCTGTGGCTGTTGCTAGACCGCGGAGAGATGGCACTAGGTTCGCATTTCCTGTGCGCATCCCAAAGAGTGATCTGAGGAAGGATATCGACACTACTCAAGAAGATTTGGAACCTGGGAGAACGGTATCTCATTCCGTCGCCTCAAGTGATCAAGACAAGTGCCATCCTGTTGACATCGCAGAAGTCATGGACGAACCACCTAAATCACGTCTACCATTGCCTACTCGTCCCTCCTCTTTGAAAATCCGGTTCTAGGGCAACATTGAGGAGTTTGACGGTCGAGGAAATGGAGAGCTCACCCCTAGGAAACGCTGTTCTGTAGGTTTTGACGAAGCGAGTCTCTGGTAGGCGATTTAACGAGTTGCGATCTGAAGTTCCTCGTCTCTTCAAAAACTTGATACCCGCGCAGTACGGACGATCTGGTTCTACAAGATAGAAAATCTGATATCAAAGTGATATATATACTCCTTTCCACCTTTCCTCGTCGATCTATCAGTTCAGCAACTATAATTGTGAACAAGCTTCGGCGCCGAAGATGTCACTGACAATTCCGATTCTCCGCAATCCTTCTTAGACTTATCAGAATATCCTGAGCTGTGGTACTAAGATCAACAAGGGCTAGTATGAAAGTTCATATGATATCTATCTTGCACTGACGTTTCCAGAACCGTGAATGAAATACAAATGCCCTGTTAAAGCTCAACGCTCAACGTCACAGTACATGCACATAGCACTCACATGGGCTGTTAGTCTGCGCGTCCTGTCTTCCGCAAGCCAGTACTGTGTATCGATGTTGAAACAGCATGGACTGTCGAAGGGTGATAAGATAGGTGAGTCCATAGCAATTAACACTGTCTAAAAGAGCAGCATTGATTTTCGTAGCCAAATGCAAAACTGGTGGCTCAGATATGGCTTTTACTCTGCCAGCTAGACCAAATGTTGAAATTCCTGGGTTGGCTATAGCTGATGAGAGCAATTCGCCTTCCAAGTTTATACTCCTGGCGGAACCGAAAGTAGAAGGCCTGGGATTGGCTATTACAGATGATAGCGATTTGCCTTCCGTTGCGAGAAGCTCCGTTATGAGAAACCAATTCTTCTCCAACAACGCATCCATCATTAATGGAGTCTTTGATAGCGAAGGTCGAAACGGTGATTCTCAAATAAGTCCTGATACCAGAGTCAAACCTAACTCCTATGGGGCGTCGATGTGGCAATCGCCCATTAGCCACCAGAACAGTCCTTGGCTGGGTGTTGCAGCTGGCGACCCCAGATCGACCGGTAGACCGCCACACTGGAGGAGAATGAATGAAGGCCGGGCTGATCCCTGGCTTGGAATAGGATCTCGTGGTGTTGCAACACAGAACCTCGTTAACATCGCTAGCGCTGCGTTTGACCGAGCAGCCGATCGTTGTCCAACTTCCATTGTTCTGCGGATCTTGAGCTTCGGGATCGCACACTTGGGTTGACTCTTTTCACATGCCCATTCTGCCACACGGAACGTCCACGGCAGGTAGATCTCTCTTTGATAAACGTACCAACAGCCTGGACCCCACCAATCAGAGTACCAACAACCACTATGCTCTCAATGGACCACTTTACGCAGACACGTTCGCGATCTCGCCCTCCATCCCATCCCAAAGACTCATACAGGCAACGACTACACTCACCTGTCACTGACAGTGATTTCGGCGTCCTTGACGATCCATACAAACCGTACTGCTGTTGGAAAACATACAGTAAAAATGAGAAATATCGTGAAGAATGGAAAAAGATACGTCGAAAGTTTTGTAAGAAGCGGAGGAAGCTGAAGCAGATGAAGGACGATGCATAATTTAGGCCCTCGATGCAGGTGCTTGGTCTGAGCTTGTTGTATTCTGACATTTCACTAAGCATCATTCGTCAAGGCCTTCAATTCAGCCTTCCAAAGACCTTTACTGATACTTCTCTCCGGTGCCGCGCTTAACAGCAGGACGCTCGGCGATACGATCGATCCACTTCAATAAGTGTGGGAAACCCTTCATATCCTCCTTTGCAAGGCCGGAAAACTCCCATTTTGCGACCCAAGGCCAGGTACCAATGTCCGCAACCGAGTATTTTCCCTTACCGTTACCCGCAAGGTAGTCACGGGGCTTGCCAGTGTACTTCCCTGAGAGTTGAATCTCAAGCACGCCATACACTCGAAGGGTTTCGTTCTTGAAGCGCTCAATAGCGTCTGCGTCCCCTGCTCAGCAACCGCTTATCTATGAGGGGTAGCGGGACATACATGGGATCTTCTCTTTAGCAAACTTGTTGAAGTGGTTCAAATTTCCCATTTGTGGGGCATTTCCGTGCCAAAAGAACAGCCATTGCAAGGCTTGACTACGTTCGAGCTCGTCTTTGAAGCCAAACTCATCGTTTTTATCGGCAAACTTAAGGAGGTAAAGGAGTTCGGCGCTTGTTTCCATGACCGGAAATGGAGGAGACCGAACATTGTCCACAAGGACGGGGATGCGACCGTTCGGGTCGAGTCGAAGGAACCAGTCTTTCTTCTGTTCATTGGTCATGATGTTGCTATGTGGACCTCGTTAGGATACATGGTTTGCCGAAGGGTATGATGTTACTGACATCTTGGTGGTGGTCCATTCTGTGCCATAGATATCCGCAAGCTCCTCGAGCATGATCTGCACCTTTTGGCCATTGGGGGTGCTCATGGTGATGAGATGAAGACCCTTGACACCAGAATCAGCTGAATGCTCGTCTTCTATTGACATTAGTGGTATTACCTTGGCGTTCTTCACCTCTGCGGGCGTTGTGTCGTCATATAATGAGTGTGACATATTGCGTAGAGTGGAGAACGAAACAATTGAGGTTCTTGGAGTAAATTGGTATGCTAATTGAGTTGCTCTTCGAATATATCGAAGCATGTAGAGACAGAGGAAGAACGATTATATGTACATAACATTAGTCGGAGCCGTGGGAGCTTGAGCACACAGCGATATGTCATCCACTCAACGCCGATTGCTCCGGTAAGGCTGAGCTCTGTAAGCGATTTAATTTTGCGAAGAATCACATACAAAAAATCGAAAAATCTCTCAACGCACAGAGAAAATAAAGTATGTTAAACTAGAAGTTAAATAAAAATGTATAAATCTAAACTTTCTATCGAAACGAAAATCATAATATCTCGTTGCGTTGCTAAAATGTGAAAATTGAAGCATACAAAAATTCCCGATTTCTGAAATTCACGACTCATGCACACACGCATCAACATATATTCTATTGATTAAATTTTTTCATGTTTAGTTTCTTTATATAATCAACAGTTAACTGAACTTTTGTTGCATACAATTGTCCTTGTGCGTTGTTACGTTGTTAAAGTGCAAAGAATTTGAGAGATTTTTCGATTTTGTATGTGATTCCCCGCAAAATTGGTGAGGGGAAAACGTCATAGAACTATGGGTGGCCAGCATCTACTTTAGTAGGTGTCAGCGTGGCACGATTAGGCTTTCTCTTCTTCTTGTTAAAGGAGATACGACATTTGCCCTGCGCGAGCATCTCGGTCACACGAAGAAAGGAACATCCCCGTCCATTTACACACTCCGCTCTTCACCCCCCGCTCATCTAACATCTATCTTCCTTCCCTCATCAAAACAAAAACATGAAAATTATCCTCACCGGCAGCACCGGCTTCATCGGGCAGGAAATACTCCTCCAGTGTCTCTCTCACCCGCAAATAACATCCCTGATTATTCTGTCGCGCCGCGCTCTTCCAGTTTCAGACCCGAAACTCAAAGTTGTACTTTTGGAGGATTTTACGAGAATGCCAGAGGAGGTTCTGGGGGAGTTGAAGGGGTGTGATGGGTGTATATGGTTTGTTCTTCCATATATCTTATATTCCCTCAATAAATTCAACATCTAGAGAAAAAGCGGCTTTTTTTTTAGATGAGGCATTTACATGCATTCATGTACTTCTACACACACCTACCCAAACAATCCTGAACCCCTCTCCCCACAGGGCGCTCGGCACCACATCCCTCGACCCCAAAATCTCGCGCCGCGTCAACCTGGACTACACCCTCTCCGCCTGCTCCGAGTTTTCAAAGCTAGTCAATGAGGGAAAGAAGTTCCGCTTCGTCTACTGCAGCGGCGCCCTCGCCACCCGCGATCGGGGGAAGAAATTGTGGTTTTTGTCTGAGATGCGAAAAATACGCGTAACACCCCCAATTCCCACCGGTTTCCCTGACTCCATACCTTTCCCTTTCCCTTATCGGCCCAAATAGCCTCTGACGAAGCAGCACAGGGCGAAGTCGAAACCCGCCTCCTAACTCACAGCGCCCCGCAACCCGAAAGCTTCGAACCCATCATTGCGCGCCCGGCGCTGGTGCTGGCGAAAGAGGGCTCGATATTTACGCCCGCGGTCTTAAGTCTATTTCCTTCGATCAAAGTGGATGAGTTAGCGGCTGCGTTGATTGAGGCGGTGGTGGGGGGTTGGGAAGGGGAGGGAGCCGAGGGGAGGGGGTGGATTATTGAGAATGAGGCGTTGAGGAAGAGGGCGAGGGAGGTGAGGGGAAGATGATTGGGTTGATGGGTTGATGGGTTTTGGGGGGAAGGGTTACGGGGTTGATTTGCGTGGAGTTTGCATATTTCGATGAGTATTTTATCGGATTTATGGGAGGGTGGTTGTAACAAACTTCTCACGGTTCATGTATTCTATACCCGATTCTGTGCTAATTTTGTTCAGCTTCTCAACATTGAAACACTTACGAACACCCAAACAAGACCCGTAATCCTCAATGATTCAAAACGGTTATCCGTGCCCCGCCCCAAGCTCCTTCGCTTCTGAGCTTAGGGCGGGGCACGCGAGCCGAGCAATGAACCCTAAAAGTCCTGGAGAAAGCTACCCTAACTTGATAAAACTCTGATTCAAGCATTCGAGATCGAAGATTCTACGCGTAACCTTTTTCCTCGCGTCTGATTGGCTCGAAAAGGGAGGAGCGAGCAGATGGAATCGTGGACGTGGAGTCACTCGGTGCTGAGATCTCGTTTAGATTATTATTTCCCTAAAGTACTCGTACCAAGCCCTTGACTCCGAGTAGGGTGCGAAATGTATTAAACATGTTTATTGCCTAATCAAATTAGGTTAGTCAAAAACGTGTTTTAAACACGTTTATTGAAGCATGTTTTAAACACAGGGGTATATATAAATAGCATCAATTAGATTGTCACCTCACCGTCGACGATGTTATTCAGAAACTCCTCCAGCACCTCATCGTTTGAAAGATTTAGCCTAGCCATAGCAACTACCTCCTGCAGCAGTCTATCTTCCATATTCAAAAGCTTCTCCTCATCGATTTCAATGCCCTGTGTAGAGTCTGCTGACGAGTAGTCTCGGACGTCATTTGACGGTGACAGTATAAGCACTCCACTGCAGGAACGATTCGGTTTGGTAGAATTATGCTCTGAAAGGCATCAGTAACAGCCTGATTGCGAGGTTTGCCACCGCGTTGAGGAGGCATAGCTGGTGGTAGCCTGGTAGGAAGATAGATCTACTCCATGGAGCAATGATGACAGCGAGGTCAAACCCCCTGAGCTAAACCAGATAGGTTTAGCTTGCTTACATAATATAAAACCAATAAACAAACATGAATAAACCGCTAGTGAGTTTTAAACACGTTTATTGTAGAATAAACGGTTTTATTCGCTCCCTACCCCGGGCCTTGAGCGCTTGACATTCGAGCTACCGACGTATGATACCGAAACATGCATCATCGCTTTATGCATAACTGATTTATGCTTAGAAAGTATGCCTCCTCTGAGCGGCATCCCACTTCCCGACATTCTGACATGGACATCCCACTTTTACCTTTACTTCGACAACATCGTTAATTCCTCACCGTTAAAACCCCCGATCTCGCAATCAAAACTCCACGTTGACTGTATACATCCGACCTTGGCTAGGAAGCCAATTCATAAGGGCACTGTGATTCTCGAACCTTAAGACACCGCCCACAGCATCGACAACCTATCGCATGCCGAGCATTATCTGTTGCCGAAGTCCTAGACTTCGTGAAAAGTCGTTTAGTCGAGTTGGTGAAGTCTTTGATCCAGATATGGACCGCCTAATAGTCACCAAGAAAGATTCAGGAACCACAATATAGCAAGCATTTCCTTTCCTCTCCGCCTCGGTAGAGCATGCCGCCCGACCTAAACCCTCTTCGCCGCCAGATTTGGGCGACCCCAACGGGTACCACTACCTCCCTACCGAAAACCTGCACGCCGTTTAGGTTACCGTCTGGTGGTTTTTTGAACATTGGGAGTTCGACCATTTTAACCATCGCCGAAGCTGCTGTCTTCCAACCAGCATGCACTGGCGTCCCAAATATTGATTCGACGCCCCCAGAGGCCGATTCGCAAGTGTTCAATGATCAAAATCCCTTCTACGCTTCGACTTCCCCACAGATTTACGCAATTGCGGCGGCGACAGTGATCAGCTATATGCTGGTCCTCATTCTCTTCATCACTCCCCGAACTCTATTTGCTGGTGGTGTTGGAGGAGGACGAGGCTTCTTGGGCCATAAGGGCATGATCAGTCGGGCTTCTGGGACTACGTCGGTGATTGGAGCCGAGGGAAGACCATGGCTGCAAAAAGCCGCCGCTTTGACTGTTGCAGTCTCCCTGACATATGCTTCTGTCGATACATTCAGGGTGGCCCGAGCACAATATAATGATGGGTACCAGGATGTCCTTGCTCTAACGGATAGTGTGGTGAGAGGCACGGCTATCAAAGCTATCAGACTTCTATCGGATATCTTCCTCTGGCTTGCGCAGGCGCAGACGTTGATAAAGCTCTTCCCACGGCACAAAGAAAAAATCATCATTGAATGGACCGGATTGGTTCTCATTACACTCGATACAATTTTCAGTGCTCTAGACTGCCTTCTATATGAGAGTTTCAAAATTCGGCCTCGGAACTTTGAGGATGCAGTCCCAGCACTGAGTTACCTCTTCTCTTCGGCATTGAGCCTCATATATGCTGCTATGGTAATGTTTTACTCTTTCCAGAAGGGACGTTTTGCCTATTTCCATCCAAAAATGCGCAATATCTGCCTCTTGGCCATGCTATCTCTTGTAGCTATACTGATACCCCTTGTATTCTTTATCTTGGACATTGCAAAGCCTAACATTTCCGGCTGGGGCACGTACGTACGCTGGGTCGGTGCGGCAGCAGCAAGTGTCGTTGTTTGGGAGTGGGTGGAGCGGATAGAGGCGCTCGAAGCAGAGGAGAGAAAAGATGGTATACTTGGTAGGGAGATATATGACGGCGATGAAATGCTGGAAAGTACGCCATCATCTGAAGTCAGTTGGCCGAAAGCGCACCGAGAAAATCAGTTGGGTCATGGGAGTGGTGGAAGCCCGGGACGCGGGACGAGCACCGGCTGGAAGGGCACAATAACTGTGCAGAGCCGATTGCCCCGATCTCGACAGCTTGTACACGCTGGTCAGAACCCCGGCCGAGATTTTGGCCATCACAACGCATTAAGACAAGAAGTCCAAGCAGCAGGAACCCACCTATGTGCCAATTACCCAACTCAACCTTCTGCAGTGGCTTCACCCATCAGCAGGGGTCATACCACTAGCGCTGTCATTCCCGATCTCGTGGTGCATCATCATACAGTTTCTGAATCTAATCCGCCGGGACGACACCTGTCAGATACGAGCTCAGATTATTCCGGGGAATGTCCTCAGCAGCCTAAGCTCCAGCCCGTTACACCCACACGGAACAGCAGAAAAACAGGAAACAATTCAAAGGTGAAATCTCTCTTCAGTGGAAGGTCGATATGGTCAAGTGTGTTCGGACAAGATCGCAAAACGCCACCACCGGAAGTGTCACAAGGTCTCTCGAGGATGACAGAGTCCTCGGCACCGACTCGTACAATACCAACAGAACCGACGGCTGCCTCTCCGTATCTCAGTACGCTCGACAGGCTGCGTGGGAAAAAGGCACCAAATCCTGGGAATGCCACGGTGCCGGTAATAATCATTCCAGCGCCGCCACCTAGCGGAAGGACTTCGTTCATTGGTACAAGAGCCACACCTGAAGTCGGAAAAAGGGTAGACTCTACAGAGAGTGACGGCTTGAATTCTGCGACCCGCGAAGTCCACAGTCTGGCCAATGCTGCTGTGAACTGGCATGAAAATGCAACACAGCTGACGCCAATGCCTAGCTCATCAAGAACTCCCTATTCGCCCACAGATTTCTATGAGCCTGCATTTTCTCAGCAAGGTGTTGTGACCACTTCTACAGGTCACCGGACGAATGCCGCTCAGGTACTGACAAGTACAAGTGTACGACAAGACGGTAACGCATCACCTCAGAATCCTCGGCCTCGTCAAGGGTCAGTAATATCACGTTACTCGAACCCTCCTGGGTCGAATGCATCAGCCTCGTCAGAGCAGACGGTTCCCGGTACAGGCAGGGTCTATTCCGAAAGACAAGATGAGGATCGAATTTCGTAAATCCTCTCTTCAGTAATCGGATGAGGAATATCGGGTGGGCTTAGGAAGCTAATGGGGCTGGTTTTTGAGTTGGGTTTAGCAAGGCGCTGGGGTTATGATATCCTACGATCTTACTACCTGTTTAATTAAGAAATACGACGTCAGGACATTGTACAGTAACTATGACTGTGTGAGTGAGCCACCTAACGTCAATAGCTAGATTGGTGAACCCTGCATGTACCTGGCGCGGGTTTCGATGATTTTTGACCGCGTTTTGTTGTCGCCTAGAACGTGTGATATCTATTCAGTATTTGACAACAATGTAGCTTTCCTCCATTCTGGTATCACTTGGAACGTCCTCTTGAGCTCGAACGCGGTAACCCCTACCCATCATGGCGCCCCCAGATATCATACATAACATGTTCAACCAATCGTTCCACAGTAACGGCAATGGGCCTGGAGGAAGCTCAGCTCTCCCACTTCCTTTGAACCTGATAGCCCTGATAGTATCATACGTATGTCCGTGGCTCTTACTCCGGTATCTTTGATGTACATTTGTTGAGACTCATTGCCTTACAGCTTGATCAACCTTCGGACCTTGCCCGAGTATGTCGAACCTGCTGCCTCTTTCATTATATGACTTTACCTCAGCTCTATGCAACCGTGTCTTTACGATCCTACGACTATATACGCTATTCAAGGCAATCTGGACGACCTGATGGATGTGGCATGGCGAGCCCCTTCTCCATGGGATTGAACGGGTTGGCGACAAGGAATGTAGCAGGATATGTGAAAAGATTCAGAGTATATGGCCAGTGGAAAGAATACGATGTGGACGAATGCGCAAAGGTCGGAAGGGTACCTGATGGTAGTATGTTATTGAACGGTCTTGTGCGGGTAGCGGTGGAGAAGATGGGGGTACTGGATAGTTTTAGGTATGCGCCGTCCGAGCTTGGAGCAAGGTGCAAATGCTAACGTGCTCAGTTGGGAACTCAATATGAAGATGCTGCCCACTGTATGGCAAGGTATCGCTCAGTCAACCTTGACGCAGCTCACAATCAAATTCCCTTCAAGGCGGCATCCCCAACCAATCACTATTGCACCGCCGATACCAAGTCTTAAATCACTCAAAGTCCTCGAGATAGACCCGCTTTGCTATGCGGATGATATATCCCTACTTTTACTTGGATCGAAGAAGCTGGAAGATCTGAAACTCCACTGGAGTCCACGCATGAAGGAAGCTCAAGAGCCGAGTATAAAATTGAATACGTTCTTTGGGAGGGTTTTGTCCTCGAACTACACCATGCCCTTGAGGAGTATCTCACTGCAAAATCTGTACATGCACAACGACGGGTCGTGCGATAACGTGATTGACACCGCCACGGTTCGGGAGATTACGCTCATCAACAGTGTTATGGGAGAAGGTGATGAAGCAGCTAATGTATTTATGGATCCCCGTTGCCAGACAGGTAGGCGCCCGAAACACAATATGGCAGAGCTGAGGATGTTACGGATCGACAAGGTATCGAAGCAGCAATGCGAATTTCTAGGAAGTTTTACGGGGCTTGAACGGCTCTACCTTATCGGAGCACAGAAACGTACCAAGAACCAATCGAGAAGCGCCAGTCCGATGATTTCGAGTGCTGCGCTTTTACTAAATTCTCCCGCTTCTAGCACGTCTTCTTCTCCTAGCGTCAGTGATACCTTGGGGCTAAAGGACGACTACCTTGAAAATATTGCCAAGAACCATGGCAGCACGCTTCGCCATCTGCTCCTCCTGCCTCAATGGCGCCTGAGTGCGGACAACATCGCTCTCCTCATTAGGAGTTGCCCCCACCTCGAGCAGCTTGGACTTGGTGTTGATTTTGTGGACTTCCGCGCTCTTCGACTCTTGATCCCTTTCCTCCCGAAGTTGAAGGCGCTTAGATTACTCGAAAATCCAGATGACCGATCTTTTGGCGAGAAAGTTAGAGAACACGACGATGGGACTCATGAAAATCAAATTGGAAGCGAGTCGTTAAACGGGGAATGGAGCGTTTTGAGATATATGGAAATAGCGAGTTTGCTCTTTGAAATTGGCAAGCTGAGGATTCAGGAACCGGCTGGGGAAAGTGGAAAGCAGAAACATAGGAGAGATGTTAAAAGAAGATGTCCGGAAACAGTTCGTGACATTGATATTTGGCGCATGGATACCCTGGAAATCTGAAGCGATTGTTGAACGTTGGAAAGTACGGAGTAGGGTCGAGGGTTTTCATCTAGTTCTACAAAGTAAATAGCACGGGCGCTATATGTGACTATGTAAGGTACAGTACATATGGGAGTCACGGCTGTTTGGCTTCCCGACGTTTCGGCTGTAATGTTTAATTCAGGAGAATGAGTGGTTCCACTAAGAATAGATTTATCAAAGAGGCAGGTGGCAGTGGTTTGTTGTATCATACACATGGTCATCCGGTGGATGGGAAGTCTGGTCGTTTGGCCTCAACGTCGCATCCGCCCCCGCTGCTGGTGAAAACCCTAACTGCCAGGCTGCCCGAAGTTCCCGATGCTCTGCAGCTGTCATTTCCAGAAACTTGCGTTGGCTGTGCCTGTGATCCTACCCGATCGAATACAAGTAGAGTACACAGTACACCATGTGTACTTTACACTGTACGTACCCCACGAACAGGGATGATAGGCGCCGGCTAAGGGCGATTCCCCCGAACGCCTCCTTTACGGGCTGCGGAGAACCTTGCTCGGTGCACAACAAGCTCGAGTCGCAAGGTGCTGAGTGACTTCATGCGCGAATCATGTTCCTGCGTTCATGGGCACAAGGACATAACGGCGCCCATTTGCCTCGACCGTACCAACATCACGAGAAACACACCTTCGGAGCCCCAACCTGCAATGAGAAGGTTGAGGGTCAAAGTCAATATGGTTTGCTGAATGAGGTCCGATGTTACCATCACACGTCGGATTGCCGATGCATAAAGAGGAGGTTATGGCTACACCGGGCACAATGGTGTCTCTTGATCATTCCCCTCTGGCTCTTGGTGCGGCCTTGGAATTCCTTATACGAGGGCGATTTCCCGGGGAGCACGAAGAGGCCTATTGCTCATCAGCAAGAACCCCTATACGCCATGTCGAATTACTCAGTCTCCGCCCTCAAACCCCACGCTGCCTATGGAGCATCAAACGCCCATGCCATAAACGTGCATGCCAACGTCGTGGTCCCCAACGTTACATGTACGTTGTCCCCCAATCGTCTTCCCCAGACCCGGCTGAACACTAATTGTAGTGGTCCCTGTTACCTTCGAGCCGCTGCCTTTGGGTTCAATCAAACCTGAGGGTTGGCTTCATGACCAACTGGGTTTGATGTCTGATGGACTAGCTGGCCATGAATACGACTTCTACCACTACGTCCATGACTCCAGTTGGTTAGGAGGAAATTCTGAATACTCGTCTTTGAACGAAGGTTTCCCATATTGGTTCAACGGACTTGTCGCTCTTGCATACGGTTTGGATGATGCTCGACTGAAGACTCAAGTCTTGAACGCTGCTAGTTATGTTCTCGGTCACCAGCAGACGGACGGTTGGCTGGGCCCGGAAACAACGAACAGCACCCGAGATCTATGGGGACGATTCCCCTTTTTCCTTGGGCTATACCAACTCATTGAGGCGGACCCGACCCAAGCTCCTACTACCATCCCGGCTATGTACAAATTCATCAATCTTATGCACGGGATGTTGATCGACAACGTTGGGTTCACCCAATTCTGGGGTCAGGTCAGATATCAAGACATGATGATCACGCTCCAATGGCTGTACGAGAAACACCCGGTAGACAGCGGGAACGACAACAAGCAGTTACTTATGGAAACTATGTACTTGTTGAAACAACGTTCTTACGATTGGTCTCAATACTACAACAAGGATGTTTTCATCTTTGAGGATCTGGATCTGATTCAACCTGCCATCACTGGCGATTCTGCCATCTTTCCATTCGTACACGGTGTGAACACTGGCCAAGGCAAGCATTCTATTTCGAGTGAAATCTAGAAGAGTAAAGCTTCTAACTTTTGGGAATAGGTCTCAAAGCGAACGCTGTCGTCTAGTGAGCTTTTTATCCCGCCATTTCCAGAAAATGGCGTACTGATACTATATAGCCGATTTACTGCGAACCAAAGTCTCTTACAAACTACTCGAGACGGAGTCGGCTGGACGATGCAATACCACTCAGACTCCGCCGGTTCCATCATCGGCGATGAGAGACAGATAGGCTTGGCGCCAAACCGAGGAGCAGAGCTTTGCACAGCAGTTGAGGTATTATCTTAATACCTTGCGTCTTAGATTGCATACTAAAAAGCTCTACTATAGACCATGTTTTCGTTCTCGTACCTTTACCAGGTCATGGGCGACAACAGTTATGCAGACAGTTGCGAGCGTACGGCTTTCAATGCATTGCCCGTTTCATTTACCCCTGACCACTGGGCTCGTCAATATCTTGCTACGTCAAACGCACCATTCGCCCGCCACCTTGACACGCAGTCTCCGTTTTGGAACGTCGGCCAAGACGGTATCATCATGGACCTAGGTAAGATCTCTGGAAGCATCGGTCAAAAGTCCAAAGTTAACCAGAACTTAGAACCCAACTACCCATGCTGCACTGTCAACATGCCTCAGGGACTTCCCAAGTATCTGTCCGCCTCCTATGTCCGAGTTGGTCAGAGCGGCCTTGGACACGCTTTACTCGGCCCAGCCACCGCCAATACAACACTGGGCGACGGCACCCAAGTCACAGTCACCTGTAATACCAACTACCCCTTCGACAACACCCTTTCTTATGAGATCACCACCACGAAAGCCTTTGACTTCTCCGTCCGAGTCCCCGCCTGGGCCGTCTCGTCCACCATCTCCGTCAACGATCACAAGGAGGCAAAACCCGCCTCCGCGGACGGGCACACCGGCATGGCCACTGTCAACATTCCAGCCGGCCAAAACTCCATCCAGTACACCCTTGGCGCTAGTATTCAAACCACCGCGCGTTCCAACGATACCGTTGCCGTCTACTACGGTGCCCTCCTCTACGCCCTCGATGTCGGCCAAACCGTCGAGGTTCTTCCCCCTGATGGCCCCCCAAATCCCCCACCGCAGGTACACGCGTACAACATCACCGCTACCCAACCCTGGAACATTGCCATCGACCCTTCTAGCTTAACGTTTAACCGCAACGCCAACAGTACCGGTACCGAGTCCTTGGCGAACCCAATCTGGGCATCTGGAGCGCCGCCAACAAGTATTACTGCCCGCGGATGTCGGATTGATTGGCCTCTATATCATGGTATCCCAGCCCCTGTGCCGCTTGCTCCGAGAAATTGTACGAGTACGGTGATGAATGTAACGATGAGGCCGTATGGGAGCTTGAATGTGCATATGGCTGAGCTACCGACCATTGATTTGACGGGCAAATAGACCTGTACAAGGCGCGGTAAGAGGAATATGTGGGGTTTGGATCGTTTTATATCATTTATAGTCTAGTGTATACGTATATGTCCCTTTGCCTCCTATCCTGTATTGTTCTGTGAAGGCTCCCAGTGCGGTTCACGTTCTTGGTGTCTGTACCGCAATTCTTTGCACTGTCCACATTCTTCACTCTCGACTACGGTTATGCCATGTCTCTTCCTTTACTCTTTAGCTTGGACTATCGTCACACATCTTTTTCTCGTTCAACACACGCAGTAACATCGGCATTTTAATCTGTATCTGTATGAATCACCGTTCCCAGGTGGACAGCAGCCCACTGAGGAACGAATTTCACATGCTTTACTACATAAACACATCTAGTGTTTTTCCAGTTTCAACCTCTCTACATCAACCCCACTGTTCTCCCGATAGGTCGTCCAACGCCGAAACCTTTCTCTTTCGACGGCCTCGTAAGGGCTTATTGTTCACATACTGTTCGAGTCTACCTTATTGGCATCCTACTTAGTCGTATCCTGCACTTTTAGTTTCTTCAAGCCAAAAATTGCCGGCAAAATATCCTTCCACTATATGGCATACGCTCATCCGCACTACGTGGGACATCCTCATGGCGGACCTGGTAGGGTCCAAGGACGGCCAAGCCAGAGTCACAGGTTACATTCCTTGAGCGAGGGCCAAAATCGGTTTGGGATGCACATGCACCCAAATGCACCAAGACCCACATATGCCATATAACAACACCTACCAGAGCTACCCGCCCACGTATGGTGGATCTCCTAATGGGTCTAATCCACCATCTGGGTCTTCCTCAGCCTAGAATCACGGGGCGGACTCAGCTACTACGTTCACTCCTTTGGAGACTCCAATAACCGATACCATAGGATTCTCCAAGCTCCAAGTAGAAGCGGAGCCAAAGGAGTCAACTCTTCCCGCAAAGCCAAGCCCATGTGTCCCGCTCTGCCCCCACCAGACCCTCACCTTCGACCGCCTCCAACGCATCTCAGCCCTGCCAAACCTCATGGAAGAACGCTTCCACCACAAAACCGTCAACGCCTTGACCGCGACTTCCAGCCCCCCCTCGCATTACCTCCATCACGCAGAGACTCAGATCTGCGGCCCCCCGCCCCCCAGCACCGCAGGCTGCTTCACGCATCTCCAAGGCAAAACTCTTCTTACCAAAACGGCGACTTCCGCCGGCTCCATCTGCACTCCGAATGGGCATTCCAGCCTACACGTCCGATTTACTCGCGAGACAAAAACAACTCCGAAGACGCCTTCCGCCGCTTTCTCTACAACACCGGCGTCTGGCTCTGCCCGCGGCCGGAAACTGAGAGACCCGCTCGGGGTCAGGGCCGTCTATGGGCGCTTGGTGCCTGCTTCGGTGGAGGTACCGGAAGGAGGGGCGGGAGAAGGTTTGCACGATCAAGACGACGCGGTTGTTGGGGAGGGCGGGGGTTGTGAATGATCGGAGTTTTTTTGGCTGGCGCAGTGTGGGCTGTAGGGCTAAAAGTTAAGACAACTATCGCTGCGCTTTTTCACGAACCTGACATCCACCTTCACGCTCCAATCTAACAAACAAGAACCAACCTCCACAAAACCCCATCCCCCTAACCCAAGAAATCTAGAACTCACTTCCTTAAAGCCTCCCCCCACCTTTCTCCATCCCTAAGCCCTCCACAAGCTCAAAAGGTATTTGATAGCGCTCTACGAGTCGCTACCCCCGTTCAACCTCAAGAAAAAGATACTGCTCCACTCCGCGAAAACCTATAACCACACATCGTCAAAGCGTATGCGGGGACTGGCTCGGTTGAGGCTCGAGGGGGCGGGGACGGAAAGGGTGCGAGAAGAGAGAGAATGAAGGCCCCTTTTTCTTTTTTTAAAAAAAAACGAAAGGTTGAGAGCGATTTGTGCGTGTGAGATGCGCAGAGGGGGGGAGGGGTTGGAGAGCCAACGTCAAGATACATATGTACTTCCAGACTTTTAACGAAAAATTTACCAAATCAATTTAAAAAAAATTAAAACGACCTGGCTACATAGCACCGCTGAATTAGGGGGAAATCTTCTGGAGCTTTCGGGCGTTACGTGGGACATGAGAAAGTTGTTAACAAAAGAGTAGTACCGAATAGCTCCGGTCGTCAGCTGTGCGCGACATTGTTGATTTCTGGTGTTTTCCCTGTTGTAGTAACCGGGTCAAGAAATGCCTGGATTTTATTTGGATTGATTGGTTATTGCGAGTTCTTCTAGAAATTTACTCGCGGAGCATTCTTAGGCGGATGCGAGGTATTCGTCAGGCTAGAGCAGTTGTGTCTTCAGGACGGAACAGGTACATAGGAATTGGATGGTAGATACCCATTGTATTATTCTAGATCCTACATTTGAGCACTTTGAATTGTTCGCGATCAATCTTCCATTGTAATGCCGATATAACAACTTCAAACCGTCCAAAATTGTCTAGTGTTTTCCTCTAGGCGAGCGAAAAAAGCAAATGTTGCGTCGTTCCTAGTTCTCAGTAATCTTACACTGCCAACCCGACTCCTGGCTCAACAAGGGTAGACTATTCCAGCATCAGTCACTTCAAGCTCGAGTTCTCAATGCCGCCAAATATAAGGATTCACTTACCTAGCACCTAAACACCAACCCAATTCATTACCCTTGATCTTCTTCGCGATTTTCACCTCCCTCGAAATCGGCATCTCGTATCCAGTATGTAATAAAGCCATCATGAAATTCAGATCAAGACACCATTCTGGTCGATCCTCAAGTTCAGCAATTGCACCCTTCACACTCTCAAAGACCCCCCAACCACTCGCCCCATCACACACCTTTGCCGCCGTATCCCTGAGCTCTTTGATCGAAAAGGACTCCGGCATACCAAGCGGCTCCGTTCGGTCGTAGAAATAGCTGAAAATGTACACATCTTCAGCCGCAAAGGTTTTCTCAAGAGAGGGCTGGTGTACGCCTTTGAAAGAGCATGGTGCAATGTCACAAGCAGCATCTTTCTGGAGAGTCTTCTCGGCTAAGGCACGACATTGCGCAGGGCTGCCGTATGCAGGGCCTGTCATGTTTGCTGTGACCTTTTTCCCGTCATTAAGAGTCACATTGACTTCTCGGCTCATACCAGGTGCAATGCAAGGGTTCGGAATTGGGTTCGACTGCCATGAAGGGTCATCTGGAGAAGCATCATGCTTGGCTTGGATGACAAGCTGATGGATAGCCTCACGAGCATCCATCAAACCGTATCCCAGATGAGAATGCGAATAGAGCTCGAAGCCACGACCACCGAACTTTAGACTAAACTTGTGGTCCCCTTCCTGAAGCTTCTCAGGCATGCCTTTCGAAGGGCTTTTGAAGGTCGGTTCGAAGACAATTTGGGTTGAGCTGCCTCCTAAATCAAAGACAGCGGCCGTGGGAGACTTGTCGGGTCCTCCAATCTTCCCAAGAAGATAATTCGTGGTGATCCATGCATAGACGCCCTCGTCCTTGCCGTCCATAACCTCAACCCCGCCATTCACCTCTGACACGACTGGAAACGGGTAGACTGTATCGAGGCGCATGCGCACAGCCTTGAGAATGGCTTGACTCATCTCCTCACCCAGCTTTCTCAACCCAGCAGTAGCCTTTACGGCGATTGGAGAGCATCCCTTCAGCTGATCGGGCACAGTCGCCATAGCGACATCCATCAACGGATCCAGACTCTTTGCTGCGCCATCAGTATCAGTCTTGTATGAGCTTAAGCCTGAGCCCCCTTCCTTCTTTTCAGTCATCTTGAACTCCTCATGTTCGAGCTCTGGTGAGGGTCCACAATTGTTGAATCGGTAAACATGTATACGAGAGCCGGTACTACCAGCGTCAATCATCAAGGCATATTGTATCAAAGGTGTGTCGGAAGAGTAGGACTTCGAGCACTTCGTCGTCCCAAGAGGCCCTGGATCCGAGGTTCCAGACTTTGAAGGTGCATGGCCTAGAAGTTCGTACTTAGCAAATTTGACCTTGTTAGATATTTCCAATAGAGAAGCAAACCTTTCACGAAATCTCTGACGCCTGCTCCATCATTTGGCACAAATATATAAAACAACAGCACAATGAACGCAATAACCCCCCCAGTCTTCAAATATCTCGATCTCGAAGATGGCGTCATCCACGCCTCCTTAAGGTTCTCCACGACGTTTGTGGACTGATTTGCCCGACCGTTATTCCTATGCCTATCCTCTTTCTCGTATGGATCGTGGTTGTGGTTGCTCTGGTTGGGTTTCGGTAAGGAGATCGACCGTCTGCGAGGTGAAGAGCTGAAGCTGATGTAGGACCACAAACTAGGACGGCGACGGGCATCAACGGCAGTTGACATAGAAAAAGATTTCAAAAGCGGATGCTGAGGAAAGCAATGTCCTCACTAGCGGACACTGCTTACTCGGCCGCGGGGAGTCTCAAAAGAAGGTGGCGGCCAAGGTCGGCCTATTGGAGAGTTAGAAGAGGTCTTGAAGTCGAAATTATGGAAGAAAGCGTGCGCGATGCATACCAGGTGGTCTTTGTAGATAGTAGCAACATGAAAAATCTGTGCTTGTGTGCTCCCTTCCTTATCCTTTGGTGGCCCCTTTGAGTTGGAAATTATTTCGGCGGAGAAGATCCCTGTCGCCGATCCTAAATTATCCAAAGATTACGGCTGTCAACGGCCTTTGCTTGAAGAAATATTCAACGCTTTGTGCTTGTTCATATTGTGATTACTGACAACTTGAACATGACTGGTCTGCAGACAAGTTCTACTCGGGCGCTCACACGTCTTTCAACAGCCGCAAAATGCGCCACAGGAAGTCATGCTCCAAGTCTAATCAGGCGCCTTGCTACTGTGGTTGACCCAGGACACAAGGTAGCCGGGACCCAGATGTGAAAACCCTATGAGGCCTTTACTAATGCAATGCAGGACCCTACAGAGCTCGATCAGATCACCACCTTACCAAATGGCATACGTGTGGCGACAGAAGCCCTCCCAGGCCACTTCTCAGGAATCGGCGTTTACGTCGATGCAGGGTCGCGTTACGAGAACGAGGAGCTCCGGGGTGTCAGTCACATCATAGATCGTCTGGCCTTCAAGTCTACTAGCTCAAGGACTTCCGATGAGATGCTGGAATCTTTAGAGACCCTGGGGGGCAACATACAATGCGCATCATCGAGGGAATCGCTCATGTATCAGTCCGCAAGTTTCAACTCGTCCGTTCCATCCACACTAGGCCTTCTTGCCGAGACCATTCGATATCCTATGATCACCGACACCGAGGTTCAACAGCAGCTGGAGACTGCGGAGTACGAGATAGGAGAGATATGGTCCAAGCCAGAGCTAATACTACCGGAGCTGGTGAACATAGTTGCCTATAAAGACAACACCCTTGGAAACCCTCTTCTTTGCCCTCAGGAGCGATTACAGTTCATCAATAAAAACGTCGTGGAGGAATACCGGAATACCTTTTTCCGACCGGACAGGATGGTTGTGGCTTTCGCCGGCGTGAGCCATGATGAGGGTCTGAAACTCACAGAGAAGTTCTTTGGCAACATGCCAAAACCGCAAGAGCCAAACCTATCAAGAACCGAGTCGGAATCGTCTCTTTCAGACTCTTCAACTTCATCTCCATACTCATCTTCTTGGTCCTCTTCTTCCTCGATATCATCAGCGTACACCTCACCACCAACTTCACCCTCATCGCCTTCACAGACATCGAAACTACTTTCCAAGGTACCCTTTCTCAAAAATTTGTCGACCTCCGCACAATCCCAGGCCCAAGTATCTGCCCTAGACTACTCTCCAGCACAATCACAATCATTCGATCTTAATGCCCCTTCACATTACACTGGTGGCTTCCTCTCCCTCCCCCCACTACCACCTCCAGCAAATCCGGCTCTTCCTCACCTTTCGCACATCCACCTCGCTTTCGAAGCTCTTCCAATTTCCTCCTCAGACATTTACGCTCTCGCAACCCTTCAAACTCTGCTTGGTGGAGGGGGTTCTTTCAGCGCTGGTGGTCCCGGCAAAGGCATGTACTCTCGGCTGTACACAAATGTTCTCAACCAGCACGGATGGGTCGAGTCTTGCATCGCTTTCAATCACTCCTACACGGACTCCGGCCTCTTCGGCATCAGCGCTAGCTGTACTCCCGCGAGAGTATCTCAGATGCTAGAAGTTATGTGCCGCGAGTTGCAAAACCTGACACTTGATACTGGCTTCTCAGCTCTGCAGCCAACGGAGGTGAAACGTGCGAAGAACCAGCTGCGGAGCTCCCTGTTGATGAACTTGGAGAGCCGAATGGTAGAACTAGAGGACCTGGGGCGGCAGGTACAAGTTCACGGCAGAAAAGTTGGAGTAAAGGAGATGTGCAGGAAGATTGACGCCTTGACTATACAGGATCTAAGAAGAGTAGCAAAGCAAGTCATGGGAGGAATGGTGATGAATGTGGGTCACGGAAGTGGAGCACCAACTGTAGTGATGCAAGAGGGTATGCATCCTGGCATAGCGACTAAGGAATTTGGCTGGGGAGAGATTCAGGAGAGGATTGCGAGGTGGAAGCTTGGAAGGAGATAGATGGCTGCTGTTATAGTATGTAGATGTAATTCAACTCAGATATACCCTCTCATAATAATGGACCATATCTTGATCATCTGAATTGCCCGACAAATTCTGCTCCCAACACCGAATGCGGCAGAAACCTGGCGCCGCTTTTGTAGATGCATGAACCCAAGAAAAAGTTTACCGAGATCCTGGACCTGCATCAAAGCATCACCAGCTTCCACAAACACTCGAAACCCACTCAAATCGAACCCAATCAGATTCTCCTACTTTCATCAACAAGTCCTCGCCATGGTCCAGCTAGAAGAAGTCGAAGACCCCGAGCTCGACCAACAGCAACCCGGTCCCATCTCCTACGACGACGACGATGACGCCGACTTCACAGACACCGGTCCGCCCCCCTCCCCTCCCCTACAGCAAGCCCTGTCTAACCTCCACACCCAGACTCCTCAATCTCCACCTCCTCCCTCGCCCCCCCAACAAGCGAAACTCTCACCGAGCGCCTCCTCGCCCTAAAAGACATGCTCCCGCCCTCAACCCGACGTCGCATCTCGAGCGGCTTCAGCAGCACGTTGCGTGTGGTGAAATCGGCGGGCAGCTGGGGCGGGAAGGGCATGTGGGTACTGAGCACGAGCGCGCTGATGGTTGGGGTGCCGTGGGCGCTGGCGTTTGTGGAGGAGCAGCAGGTGTTGGAGATGGAGAGGGAGCAGAGGGCTAGGGAGGGGGCGGGGGAGGTGAGTTGATTTTAGTTTTCGGATTTGGTGGAGGTATGGGGGGAGGGGAAAGGGGCCAGAGGAGGGGCCAGAGGAGGAGAAGAAAAAACGGGGTTATTTGATTAGCGGAGAAGATGGCTAATGTGTTTTTGTGCTATAGGTTTTAACACCAGGAGCAGCGACAGGCCAGTCGGCACAGCAGGGGAGGCCCATGTTGTAAGACTATCCGGAAGGCTTCGCCAGAGTGGTTACAACTACGAGGTTGAGGTGTAGGGCATATGGGGAAGGACTTGCTTGCGATGGGGAGAAGCTGGATCGCGCGGGGTGTACGATATCGAGCATTCCTCTTCTCCGACTATGATACACTATTAGGAAGCGAATAAGAATCGCCGGGTCTCAATGCATTTATAATGAACCTCTATTAAGATCTGAGCGGCTTGAAAACCTCGCCCATTAAAATAGACTATTTGATGTTCTGAGCTGCTAGCCACTGACTGATTGTCGACTTTGCTACCGAGAGTACCTGGACATTGGAAGAGTTCAAGGGTGAAGGGTTCGATCCCGATGATCACGTATGTATATGCCAATGTCCGTATTGAAAGAGAACCATTGGTACTATATCTCATATTCAAAGTATGCGAGATCCCCTAAATAGCCCAGAGACAGACCTTACTGATACCGCCATCGCCGTCCCAGGTGCAGAGTCAATATGGGTCCAGGGCGTAATCGTCATTGTTAAACTTCAATGATATCCAAGCATTCAGGTGAGATCCAAATCCTCAACCTGACATGATGGAGAACGCCTCTGATTACCAGGAAATGAGGAGGCCTATGAGAAAGCCCGGCACACGAAGCCCCATCCATTCCAGACTCTCAGCGAAGTCCATAGGCAAATCGTTCAGGCTAGAATATATATCAGCAAACGCGCAAGATCTCATCGATACGGACGTACCCTCGCTTCCCTTGCAATGTCAAGGTTCTGCTTAAATTCCTTGTACAAAACCTTTGTCTCACCGCTCTCTTCCATCCCATCCACAACTTTATTTGCATACTTCTCTCGCTTTTTTGCACCCCAGTTTTCTCGTTCGACAATCTTCTCAGAGTTGATGTGGCCGTTGTTCTTCAGCCAATTGAGAACGTACTGATTCAGGTGATGGCGCCAATGGTATAGGGCATGGGCAGTCTCTGCGTTGGCCGCACAAGTCCTGTGGTAGAGAAACAAATCAGCGACCCTACTACGGAAGGGCTGGTTTGATAATGGTCCAGATGACTTAGTATCCAGACAGGCAAGCGATCATATTTCACAGCTACCAAGGACCAAGTGCAGGGTATTATTGTGATCATGACTAGCTTACCTGCCAAGATAGAAGCTCTGCTCCTGGTTAGATGTAGGATTCCCTTCGTCGTCCACTCGGCTCTCTTCCTCTTCGTCACCGTCGCCGTCCTCATCCTCGTCATCAGTGAGGTTTTCGAGGGTGTCTCGATTGTACGGCTTGCCGCTGAAAGTGAGCTGATGTTTTGCTGGATGGCCCGATCGATTGCACGCGTCACATTTGTGATCAAACATTGTTGGCACGTCGAGTCTGGAGAGCTCAGGCCGTGCTTTGAGGACTTTGAGGAAGTCGGCATTCCAAGCACTGGACAGAAATTTCGACCCGGAATATCCCTGGACTTCGTCATCTAATTTGCGCACCGCGATCTGATATATTGGATCATGCCTCGCAAACGCCGGGTTCAACTTGTTATGGATCATCCACTCAACAATATCTTTAAAGTGCTCTATGGGTTTTTTGTGGGCATGTCGGGTGAACTCTAGAGGCATGTCCTCCAACCCAAGTGGAGCACCTATTGTGTCTTCCTCATCATCCAGAAATTCATCGTCGTCCACATACTCATTGAGATTTTGACCCCCACTTAAGGTCTGTCGTATAGCTTCCGTAGCGGAGTCTGCACTCTCCTCACTGATCTCATCATCAGTGTATTGGCCTTGGCGTGGTTGGTCTACTGGCTCTGCCCGGGGCTCCAAATCATTGGAACCCATCTTTTTACCAGCACGACGGCGCATCAGTATCTCAAGTTGCGCTTGCCTTTCGCTCCGCTTTGAGGTATCTGTTCTCGTCCTTGTACGGTTTCTAAGAACCTGGGTCTCTCGCAGGGCATCCAGGTCCTCCTGGAGTTCATTCGCGGAATTCTGAGAATCTGACGACGAAGGTTCTACTACCTTCTTTGTAAGTCGCCTTCGAGTTGGGGAGATCACCAATTCCCCATCCGATCTTTCGCTGCCGCTAGATACTATAGTCATTGCTTTGGATTTCGACCTTACTACTCGGCCTGTTTTGGTCCCAATATCCCCATCATCGTCCGTTGTTGTAGCTTTGTCAGCTAACTTTGAGTTGCTGGGCCGAAGCTTTCTGGTAGACCTGGTTTGGAAACTTGGCAAAGTCTCAGGCTCGGACTCGTCATCGGTTAAGACCTCGACTACGTTCTTGTTTCCTCGAGGCCCAGTAGACGATCGCATAAAGCGCTTCGTGGTTGACGTGGGCGCTATCGCCTTACTGGCATCGTTTCGCTGTTTCGATGAACCAACTGACTTTCGCCTTTGAAAATCGGATAACGGAGCAGCACCGCTTCTTCCACCAACGAAAAATCGCAAAGGGGTGACAGCAGCAGAAGACGGCCGTTTTCGACAAGGAGTCGTTGGTTCCGCCAGTGCAGGGTCAATTTCATCATCGCTGCTCAGTACTGCTGGTGTAGAACCAATTCCACGTCTCCTGGCACCTGGTAGTGGCATCTCATCTTCGTCACTGAGAATTAGAGTATTCTTTTCAACGTTCCTCTTCGTCCCAGTAGAGTCCGCTGGCGGGGGGGCTAGAACATTCGCCTCGGACCTTCTTGCAGGAATTATAAAGCTCGAGGAGGTTGCGCCTTCGTGGTCTGTGCCTCTCTTACGTCGTTCAATAGGACTTGATTTAAGCTTACTTTGCAACGTTGTGTCTGGCTCCGATGAAAGTGTCTCATGTTCTACATTTGATCGATCAGTCATTAGATCTGCAGGTTACGTGGGGGATAACTCACCGTGTGCATCTCCCACTTCAGTCTGAGATGAGTTCAAAGGTGTGGGCAAAGGCGCCTCATCGCTAAATGAGTCCTTCCTCAGGCGTTTCCTTGACTCCGGTGAGTCTACCACAAACGTGACTTGGGATGACTTTGTCGGTGTATTGAGACCATGGATGTTTGCTGAAGTGAGCACCGTCTGACGGGGTGGCGCGTTGGTAGTGCGGCGCTTTTTTGAGGGGCTCGGCGACTGGTCGTAGTGGACAGCAGCGGCACGCCTCTGAATTTGGTCAGGATAGTCGGAAGCTGCTGGAGATGAAGAGGGTAGAGGCGAGAACGTTAGTCGAGTTTGCTGCCTCCGGTTTGATCGCCGTACAGAAGACATCTTGCGGCCTTTCTGTAAGCCGCAGTAGATCTAGACGGTGAGCCTCATAGGTCATGCCGGCTGGTTATGCGGAAGTTATCAAAAGCGAAGCATAAGCTATACCATGTTAGTGTATAAGTCGATTAAAACCTAGGTGAGAATAAAAAGATGTGAGTTTCGGGGCTCGTGGGGGGTTTACGCGACAGTGACGCGCGCGAAATCAAAAGACTATCCACTTAGTACTAATAGTCATCACCAACCTTCAACGGTATTTCTAGTCCCAAATCTTCGAATGTCCATCAAAGGGTCAACGTAGGTTTCTTAGAAGTAGGGACTTGACGATCAAGTCGTCAAGTCAACAGATAGGCTCTACCGACGCATTGTCGACTGAATCCATCAACCGACAAATCGTACAGTTTACAATCGCATAGGCCCAAGTCAGCAAGCTGAAGTCGAGTTTGCACTTGGACTCTGACTGGAATAGCGACCTTGGGAAAGGAGCTTCTGCAAGTCGATATCCTTTCCCGGTCTGGCGGTCTTGGGGCAGGCTTTAGGACCAATGACTTCTATGGTTCCTGCCTAGGTATGGCATTTATTCGGCAAGGAGCTTCTATCAATGGAGACTCCCCGCGTTGTATTACTGGTCTTGATCTTGATCTTCGTTTTCGTATCACCTGAAACCAGGTCACCGTCGAATTCGCAGCAGTACGAGCTAAATCAGCTAATTGCCGAAGAGCGATATGCGGTGGACTTGCTTAACAGTTCGTATTATGGAGATTTGAATACGGAGAAAAACCGCTGGATGAATGTGACTGGTTTCCGTAAAGGGGATGGGTACGCATGGGATCTATTACCGCAGGTGCAAGCAAGAGCAAGGGAGATGTCGCAGAAGGCACTCGACATATGGGATCTCTCACCAAGTGGCGGTGGATCTGCTGGTATACTTCCTAGCTCTTGGGATGAAGCCAAAGTCTCTAAAGCCTCGCAAAATACCTCATCCTCAACAAACTCTGCTATCGTTCCAGCAATGTATCAGAACGTCACTGGCATCATTCGAGGGCACTGGACTCGCTCCAAGGTTACGGATGGATTCATGCCTCCTACGTTGAATCTCACTGCTGTCTCGCCTCGGATCAACTATGTAACCGAGGAATATGGCCGTAATGTCACTGGTAAAGATGGGAGCCTGCGGATTCAATTGGACGAAAAGAATAGCGAGACGCTGCTGTCAAATGAAGGGTTTATGAGAGAGATAAGTGCGGAATTGACCATCAGGGACGATAAATCCAGTGGTGATGGCTATGAGATGACCCTATATGGGGTACATTATCCTCAGAATGGTTCGATATTACTTTCTACGACTAGTCCGAAGTCTGATATTCTTCTCTACCTGCCGAAAGCAGTGCTTACACCCATCTAGGCTTGCTGGTATTTTTGCGTTACCACATCTTGCCTTGTCCGGAAAGGATTTCGCCCTGGCGCAAAAACTGCTCAACAAGACCCTTACAGACGCCATCAAGCGGCAAGAGTACCCTACAGACTCTGCATCACTAAACCCATGGTCATCGTCGCCCAATAGTGTATCAGATATCGTCTTTCCAACTCCACGCTGCGAATACATTGCGTACCTACAGCAACATCGGACGGGTCTGACAGGTGCTGAGCTGAGTTCGGTCGAGGAAGAACTACGTTATCCAATTGGCGCATCGCTACCGGCTGCTCCGTTTATTAAGATGTCTGCTGTGATATTTTCTCCTGACTGTGGCTTTGTTCTTGAGTCCAAAGGTCCTCCAGACTACCCACCTCAATCGGGGATGCATTTGAGTGGCCCGAAGATTGAATCTTACATTCGTCTGGGCAGACGCTGCACTCTTGTATTTGCGCTACTTGTATGCGGACAGATCTTCCTCCTCATTAGGCAAATGAAAGATACATCAACCCCGTCAACTAGAAGCCGAGTCAGTTTCTACGCAATCGCTGCAATGGCAATGGGTGACGGCTTTGCATCTATAGGATTCATAAAGGTAAGTATGCTTATTGAATCCGCCTTCCTGCCTTTGATCTCCACCGCATTTCTAGCTTTGCTCTGCGTCAACTCTTTTGGGATGAAGTTTTTAATGGACATCTGGACCGTTCAAGCCCCGGAGAGGCAAGAAAGAGAACGTCGAGAAGCGACAGCCAATCCACTTTCGCCGTCGCCAGCATCTCCTGCTCATTCTCCAACTCCCGTCGTCACAGCTGCCGGAGCAGATACCCTCCCTCTCCCTGTCACAGCTCGTAGACCCACAGATACCGGTGCAACTCCAATCATCCTTCCTCCAGATCAGGACTTGGCAGCAGCCGAAGCCGCCGAAGCGGATCCCACACAGCAGACAACTTTAGGAAGCGCCAACCAAGGAATGGGCGCCCTCTACTCCCGCTTCTACGTCCTCATGTTCAACATCCTCTTCCTCTCCCTCCACGCCATGTCCTGGCCAAATACCCTCCGCTCCATCTACGCAAATCTTTTTGCCTTCGTCTATCTCTCCTTCTGGCTCCCACAAATCTATCGCAACGTCATCCGTAATTGCCGTAAGGCCTTACGATGGGAATTCGTTATTGGCCAAAGCATCTTACGCCTTGCCCCCCTCATCTACCTCTACACCGTGGATGGCAACATCCTCTTCGTCGAAACCGACACAAACGCCCTCTTCGTGCTCATAGGCTGGGTCTGGCTCCAAGTCTGGGCACTAGTCTTCCAAGAAATGCTCGGTCCGCGCTTCTTCGTTCCGACGGGCTGGGCGCCGCCGGCGTACGACTATCATCCCATCCTCCGCGAAGAGCACGACGAGGAATCCGGCGCCAGCTTGCCCATTGGTTTCACGCAAACCACCGCTTCCCCTTCTTCTGCAACTACAAAACCCGAAGACGCCGCTATCGAAAAGGGAAAACGAATTTTCGATTGCGCGATATGCATGCAGAACCTCGAAGTCCCAGTTGCCCCTCCCAATGTCACTACTAGTACTTATAGCGAGGAAGCCGGAGAAGCCACTGCGTCTTCCCTAGCGACAATGATCTTTAGCAGAAGGGCATACATGGTTACGCCATGCAGGCATATCTTCCATAGCGCGTGCCTGGAGGGCTGGATGCGGTATCGGTTGCAGTGTCCGATTTGCCGGGAGAATCTGCCGCCGCTTTGAATACCATCAAGAACTCACGCCAAGAGAGAGTGCATTCTTACCCATTGCAGAGGGTAGGATTTCACAGCCCGAGCTACGCGGACATTCTCCGCCTCCAACAAGCGAGGTGACGGAGATTGCTATGCACCGCTGTCGTCAGCGAAAACCATCGCCGAGCTCCGCTGAATCAGATGAAAGCATCGAAACTTCAAAGATACTCGATCTTGTTGGGATTGAAAAAAGGGGTGGAAAGGAAGGACAGAGAGATCGGTGGTGGGTAGGGCGAAGTGCATAAAGTGCCAAGACCGTGAAGTGAGGGAAATATAGGTATACCCGAACCATCCGGCAAGGAAAAAAGCGTATCAGAGAAAAAAGGCCAAAAAGCGCGACTGAGCAGAACGAACCGCGCAATCCGAGAAGCCAAGAGGAACAAGACCGCCCGCAGTAAAAAGGGCTTCAAGAGATCGAAGATTCGCTCACTCGATGCCTAGAGCCGTCAACAAGACCCGCATTGTTTATTCATCCCAACCCTCCAATCGAGCAAGCTCTCTCCATTACGCTAGAGGCAGAGAAATCCATTCTAGATAGACGGATAGAGACCATCGACCCTTGATCAATCCCACTCTCAAACACGCCTCCCTTCCGTGCTGCTGGGATTTTCCGACATGATTATACTCAAAATTTACAAGAACACAGCCGACGCCTAATTCCACATCCCCCGTGCCTAGAAGAAAGTTGACAGAAGCCAAACGCCGTTGCGGGTATCGTAGATGCAGTCTGTACTATCAGCCACCCCCTCTCCCCAGAACCCCGCATGCACCCCCTCACCCCCTAAACCAACTCCCAACTCGCCACCCCCTCAACCCGCCACCCCACCCTGCCCATCATCCCCCTCCACTCCCCGGGACTAACCCCCCTCGCACTCCCCCCGTCAACACTCGTAATCGCCATCGCACTGACCGTCTGCCCCGGCTTGCCGAGCCGTGCGGGCTCGACATCGCACCACCAGAACATGCCATTGGTGTCAAAAACGAGCTGTTCGTCGTGCTGGCCATCGCTGCCGTTGATGCAGAGCACGTACGGGTAGGGCTTGCCGGGGCCGTTGCGCTCGGGCTGCCAGTGCTCGCAGACTTTTTCGAGCTGGAAGCGGATGGTGGGGGTGGGGTGTGCGGCGGGGGAGACGGGGATGTGCAGGTTGCGGGGGAGGATTTTGGATTCTGCGAGGCCTTCTTTGCCGGAGACGCCAGCGAAGGTGTTTAGCGGGGGGCCGGTGCGGGATTCGCCGATGATGTAATCTTCCCAGGTCGGGTTGCGGCCGTCGGGGCGGAAGAAGTGGGACTTGTTCTGGGGGAAGTGGCGCGTGCCGAATTCGATGTTGGGCATGGTGAAGAAGGATGGGGTGAAGGATTTGTTATAAGGCTGGCCTTTGCCGTTGACGGCTCCGGCGCCCCAGCAGCAGTCGATGAGTTTCCACTCTCCGTTGTCGATTTTGACGGCGTTCCAGGCGTGGTTATGGGACTCTGGGGGGGTGGGAGCCCCAGGGGGTAAAGTGGAGAAACCGTAGCCTTTACCATGGCCACCAACGACAAGTGATTCGAGGCCGGCTTTAGCGGCTATGGCGGTAAATAGAGCAGCGTAGCCTTCACAGACGGCGAGGCCGGTGGAAAGGGTGGAGGCCGGGGTGGAGGGTTTGACAGCGTTGTTGAAAAAGGCAACGACGTCGTAGGAGACATTGTGATGAAGCCAGGTGAAGATTGCTCGAGCTTTGTCGGTCAAGGATGTGAATGGGGCCGTGAGCTGGGAGGCGAGCCAGTCAATCGAAGGGACGGATTCATGAGGGAACTTGGTAGCATGGGTGTCTGGGCCTGAGAAGTCACGACAATGCAAGCATGAGGCAGAGGACGGTTGTGCTTGGGTCACGGCTGGTAGCCTGGGCTTAGTGCTTTGCACTTTTGATAGGTCAGGGCGAGATGATAGAGGGATCGGAGGAGGAGCTCCGTTAGTGCGTGAAGCAGCAGGGCTAGGGGTTCTTCCATTCGTCCCATTGGATGTCCCCTGATCTTTATTCATCCCGTAAGAAAGAGCAGATCTCCTTGCTGGCATCGGTGGAGGCTGCTCAAGCCTCTCTGTAGATTCCGCCAACTCTTTCCTGGCAGGTCTTCTTAGAGGGAGTGCAGGCACGGTCGGAGAAGGTGACTTTTCCACAACCGCAACCATAGGTGTTGACTTTGAGCTTCTATATGGTATCCTTGAATTCTCTATATCCTCGTAACGTTTCTCTACTTCTGCTTTGGTACGCTTCGGGGGAAGAGGTGGTAATGTGGTGGGATCGAAGACTGGGGGCACCATTCTTCCCGAGTCCATTGACGGTGTCCTGGACGACGCGGTCCTCGATGTTCCATTCGAGAGGGCAGTTATTGACGGCGCTCTTGACGTCGATGTCCTTGCCGTCCCATTTGATAGTGCGGATATCGATGAGATATTAGACGTAAATGAGGACACTGATTCCACCGAGTCTCGCCTTGTCAGCTGCTGCTCCGACGGCCTTCTCGGGGGTAAAGCTGGTGAGGCTTGAGTAGATCGTTCTCGTGGAGGTAACCGAGGTGGCGGAGGGGGCTTTGCTTTATGTGGGACTGCTTGGCCGGTGCGTGTAATTGTAGGAGGGGGAAGTATGCCTTCTCGTATTGGTCCATTGGGCTCATTGCCGATTCCGTTCTTTATATGTATATTGTGGCTGCGGGTCGGAGGGACATTAGAGGTCTTCCTTCTGTCGAGGGGAGGTTTGTCTAAGGCTGCCTCGTTCGCAGCCTGAGGTGTGATTGGCGCTCGGCCAAGGTGGCCCACGTTGAGCGCTGCAATGCGTGCCTGTATGGATTGGACTTGAGGACCTTCCTCAGCCATTGCGTTAGCTTGAGGAAGATGCAAAACTCCGTTGCCTAGATTGATATCGTAGTCACAGTGGGTAACGAGCGTGATCGAAAAGACTATATGAGTAGAATTATGTACAGATAAGTATTGGCGACGCCGCAAAAGCCGTCAGACTGCAGGCTGGCTGTGCATGCATAAATCCTTCAGGCCCATATTTACATCACAAAATTCTCATGCCACGCCACGCGCCATTAAGCTTGAGAGTTAGACTGACAGAGCTGCATGCGTGTATTGCTCAAGAGCGGCTACTGTAAATTATGGCGCTGGGCATGAAGTTTCGCAACATATCGTTGTATTCTATGCGAAACCTGTAGAATATCGTTTTCTAGGATTTGCCGAGAGACCCATCAAATTTAGTGGCGAATCTCCAAAAAGTGCAAAATAAGAACCAGAGTTGTAAAATCAATTCCACTGCCCCCCCGATGCTTTATATGTAGTATATTCAATGCTTCATATGTAGTATATTCAGTGCCTCTTATGTGGCCTACCCAGTGCTTCATATGTAGTGTATTCAGTGCTTCATGTTCGATCTACCCAGTACTTCATATGTAGTATATCTGATCTATTCAGTAAGTCGTATAAGAGGCACTAGATAGGTCACATATGAAGTACTGAATAGACCACGTATGAAGCATTGAATATATTGCAAATGAAGCACCGAATATACTACATATGAAGCACCGAATATACTACATATGAAGCACTGAATATACTACATATGAAGCACTGAATATACTACATATGAAGCACCGAATATACTACATATGAAGCATTGAATATACTACATATGAAGACATCTGAGGGGCAGTGGGTTAATTTTACAACTCTGGTTCTTATTTTGCACTTTTTGGAGATTCGCCACTAAACTTGATGGGGCTCTCGGCAAATCCTATCTATTTAGGCTTCGGCTTTCATATACGGACTCTCATACCACTGCCGTATCGCATCATGGCTCAAGCAGACTCACTGCGGGTTGCACACTATTTGCATGCAACTGCAGATCAAAAAGAACTGTTCATCAATTTACCTGCAGTATCCGAGGCGTCGACGTTGCAGAGAATACTTGACGGGATCGAGGGCCTAACGTACTGATATAGCACGTCTTGATACAAAGATGACCAATCTTGATTCAAAGATCGCAGTGGAGTAACGCTCATTTCCGAACTTGAAATTCTTTTGAAAGCTCATACTTCATATGAACAGAGCATACAACACACAAGCACGGCTTTACAACTCGTCGTCAGTCAGTAGCTTTCCACAGCCTTCAGAGGCACGCGGGTAGCAAAAAAAGCCCGACTCACAAATTTCCCCCGCACTCAACCACCAAATTTACTACTGAATTAAAAGAGATATGTTATATTTTAATAGCCTGTCATTCTACCCTTTCCTTCTACTTCC
>JAABUU010000052.1_pt1 | contig 267558 bp, 265 predicted proteins | sample 5559301 | NCBI WGS metagenome assembly JAABUU01 (sample SAMN10711884, study PRJNA513360) | rock metagenome | isolation source: Antarctica rocks | place: Antarctica: Victoria Land, Richard Nunatak white | reverse complement strand
CTCGCATCCAGCGGATGCCCTTCTGGTGCGGTGAACTGATCCCTAGACAAGATCGATTCTCCTGCAGCAGAAGGGCATTCCATCGTCACGACCCGCCCCCGGACCCAAGCGGGGCGGTGGATCCAGGTTAAGGGCCAGGGCGGGCAGAGCGGGCAGCCGGGGCAGCCGGGACTGCGACAGCCTGTCACCCGGCAGGGGCCACCGCCGCCCGGATGGGGCCAACCGCCGCCTCAGCGCCCGACGCAGCCGCCTCCCGGATGGGGCCAGCCACCCTCTGGATGGGCCCAGCCACCGGGATGGGGCCGGCCACCGGGATGGGGCCGGCCACCGGGATGGGGCCAGCCCTACGGAGGACCAGCCCGGCATGGCATGCCGGGGTGGGCCAGGGCGCTCATCGCCCTCGGTGCCGCCATGCTGCTGCTCACGGTCATCGGCATCGTCGCGGCTGTCGCCATCCCCGTGTTCCTCGACCAGCGCGGCAAGGCTGCAGCAGCGGGCACGACCGTGCAGATGCCGGGCCGCGCCGTCGGGCTCGTACGACTGACCGACGCCACGAGCCTGCGCTACGAGCAGCAGCTGCTGCAGGTGCCGACCCCCGGCCCGCACCTCGCCGCGGTGTACGGGACGGCCACCGGGCAGCGCCGAGCACTTGTGCTGGCCGGCAAGGCGACGATGTCGCGGCAGGACCAGGCCGCGTTCCTCGCCGGCGAGGAGCGCGGCGTCGCAAACACGGTGCCCCTCCGCTTCCACGATGTGGCTCCCGGCAAGCTCGGTGGCAGCATGCGCTGCGGAGAGGCCCCAGAGCGCCAGCTCACCATCTGCCTGTTCATCGATGCCGGTGCCTACGGAACCATCGATTTGCTCGGCAGCCCGCGCGACACGAGGACGGCTGTCGCACTGCGCGAGCAGGTTGAGCACCGCCGGTAGCCCAGCGGCTCGACCGCTCCAGCTGCTCAGCCCTTGCGGCCCGCGCCCTGGCGCAGCCACGCTGCCACCATCAGCAGGCAGGTCGCCACACCGACTACCCAGCCGGCGGTCGCTGATCCCAGCGCCCGGCCGATCGCGACGCAGCCAAAGAGCACCAGGGCGAGCATGAGGACGGTCAGGACAACCGCAGCGACACGTTGGGCAGTCACCTAGTCCTCCTGCCCGATCAAAGCCGGTCGAAGGTCAGGAGCACGCAGGTGTAGTGCAGGCCCTGCCGCTTCCAGTGCACCGGCCGCTCCGCATGCACCGGCTCGAAGGATCCCCTTAGTCGCAAGCCGAACTGTTCGGCGGCTTGGGTGAGCTGCACGATCTCTTCGGGCGAGAAGATGTGGACCGGCTGGCCGTACGCCGACTTGCCCTTGGCGTCCGGCGGCGACTGGTCATAGTCCGTGGAGATGACCAGCACCCCATTGGGCCGGAGGATGCGCGCGGACTCCTGCAAGAAGCTCGTGACGGGGACGCCGTGCTCGATCACGCTCAGGCAAGTGACGGCTGCGACCGAGCCCGGGGCAAGGCCGGTGGCGGTGACGTCGCCGTAGCGGAACTCGACGCTCTGATGACGAACCCGGCGACCGAACTCTAGGTTCAGCCCCAGCAGGCGCTCGTAGCCGTACAGGCGTAGCCACGGCAGCAGCGGCGAGTACCGGGCACTACCGGCATCGATGACCAGGTCAGCCGACGTCGTGCTCCGCAGCACGGCCGACAGCGCTCCCAGGGCGTCCCAGTTCTTCTGTCGGTCCGGGTGCAGGGGCAGGCGCAGGCGGCGACCCTCGGCAGCCGCTTGACGCCACTCGGTCGCCGACTGCAGCACGGCTGTCGGAGCCGTGGGCTGAGGCATCTCGCGGGAACGCTGGCCGCGGTGTCGCGCCTCGGTCCAGCGCTGCAGAGCGACGCGACTCCACAGCGCCTGCTCATACCCCCGCTTCGCGATCGCTCGGGGCAGGCCCCCGGGGCTTTCGGCAAGTGCACCCACGCGGCCACAGTAGGGCATCCAGGATGCGAGTCAGCCCAAGGTGGCACCGCACGCCCTTGCCGCCGCGACCCTTGGCTACACCCGCCTCACGACCGCCGTAACTGGGCTTCTGCCTCTTGTCCTGGCGCCGCTCCCTCGCCGCCTAGCGGTGCGGCTGCTTTGCGCGATGAGGACCCGAACAGCCCCGCTCCGAACCCGACCGCGAGGTCGGCGACACTGAGCAGCAGCCGCACGCTCAGTGCCGCCAGCAGAGCTGTCCCGGGTGCCATCAAGGACGAAAGGGCGGCAATCAGCACCGGGTCGCGCACGCCGATCCCCGCCGGCGCGAACACCACGAGGATGCCCAGCGCCGAGGCGGTAGCTGTCGCTCCAATGCACAGGGCCAGCAGTCGCCACCCCCCGCCAGCCAGACTGGCAGCCAGGGCGTAGAGGGCAAGCCCCTGAAGCAACCAGGATGCCGCTGAGAGCAGCAGCACTACCAGCACGGTCCGCGTGGTCAGGGCTGTGTCGAGCGGTGGCCTGCGAAGCAGGCGCAGTCCGAGCCCGACGACTCGGTTCAGCACCGGAGGGCTCGCCACCACGAGACTTACCCCCAGACCCGCAAGCAGAGCCACTCGGGCCAAGCCACTGTCCACGGCGAACGGCAGCAGAGCGCCTCCAATGAGCAGCGCCCCGACCAATCCGGTGCCGATAGCCAGCAGCGCAGCAGCAGCAGTGCGAGGCCGGGGAACGTGATGCTCGTGAGCCAGCTCCATCTGAGCCAGTACCGGCCAGACGCTGCCCGGCAGGTACTTGCCCAGCTGGCCGACAAAGAAGACGCGGGCCGCCGCCCTCACCGGCAGCCGGTAGCCGAGCCCGGCAAGCAGCTCACGCCAAGCGAGCAGTGCCGGCACCAGGGACAGCACGGCGCATAGGAGGGCGATCACGACGTGCGCTGCATCCAGGCGAAGAAGTCCTTGACGGACCTGCGACCACCGCTGCTGGATGGCGAAGGCTGCGAACGCGATGACCAGTGCGACAAAGGCGATACGGACGAGGCTTCTCAGGCCGGGCCGATGCATCTCAGGAGCCGTCGCCGGTCGGAGCCAGGCATGTCTCAACCGCCGAGAGGTACTGCTCCCAGGCTGCGGCTGTGGCTGCGGCGGTGTCGGCGGCCAGCACTCCTCGGCGCAGGGCGGTCAGCCGGCCGGGTGCGTAAAGCTCTACGAGAGCGGCGGCGAGCGCTGCCTCGTCCTCGGGTTCGACCACCAGCCCGTCAACGCCGTCACGGACTCCGTCCGCGAGAGCTCCGGTACGACTGACTACAACGGGCAGGCCGTGCGAGAAGGCGAGGTCGACGTTCTGGCTCGCTGTAGCCGACCGGTAGGGCAGAACCATCGCATCGGCGCCCGCCAGCAGGGCCGGCAGCTCGGCGGCAGGCAGGTAGCCCGGGCGCCATTCGACTCGGTCCCCCACACCAAGGGCCTCCGCCAGCTGCTGATACGGCTCAACCCCTCCCCAGAACTCCCCAGCCACTGTGAGCGCGACCCCGGGCGGCCCGGCGGCAACCGCTCGCAGCAGCACGTCGAGCCCCTTGTAGGGACGGACGAGCCCGAAGAACAGCAGCCGTCGGCATGCCGGACGGTCCGCTGCCGGCAGCTGCGCCGGGCGGTCCGTCGGTGAGTGCGGCGCCATGGGGACGACCCGCACCGGGGAGCGCGTCATCCCCGCAGCGAGGGCGCGCTCACGCTCTCCATGCACCAGCACGGCGTCTACTTGGCGCAGCAGCGCGGTCACAAGGGGCCGGTCAACGCGACTCGGTTCGTGCGGCAGGACGTTGTGGCACAACGCCAGCGTCCTGACCCGCCGACCACTGCTCCCCCTGCCGAGGGCGGCCAGGACGACGAGGTAGGCGGGCACCTGGACCGGAGTCACGACGACGAGAACGACAGCCTCGACCTCGTGCCGCAGACGCCGGCCGAGTCGCCACCAGGAGTCCGGGCGGCGCCACGACAGCGGGTAGCGCGTGCAGGGGTGCGGGGCAACGTCGGGTTCGCTGACTCGCTGCTCACCCGGATAGAGCCGCTCTGGGTACTGCTGCGACCACGACTCGATGCAGACCTCGTGACCCGCCGCCGTGAGGCGGTGCGCCAGCTCGGTCGTGTGGTGCACGATCCCGCCCTTGTACGGATGCGCAGGACCGATGATCGCAAGGCGCACAGCTGCCAGGGTACGGAGGCCGCCCCGGCCGCCCCTCTGTTCGCAGCCGACTAGCACTCAGCGGGTGGAACCTCAGGGGTAGGAGTGTGGGGCGGCCAGCACGAGCACTGTCTCGGTGACGAGCAGGACGGAACTGATCGCGCACCACACTTGAAACGAGCGCCGCGGCAGTCGCGCTGCCAGGCCCATGAACAACGGGAACGCTGTCGCGACGAAGCGCACCCGTGGGCCGAAGTTCGAGTATGCAAGGCACAGCACCAGGACCCCGGCCGTGAAGACCAGCAGCGGCACTGGTACCACGTGCCGCTGCTGGGCGAGCCCGATAACGCCGGCCAGGGCCACGAGACCGCCGATGACGAGAAAAAAGGCGTTGGGAAACTCTGGCCCCCAAGGAGGCTGAAGGTACCTGACCAGGTAGTGCGGTAACCCGACCCCCCAGTCCAGGTTCTGGTGCCAATACCTGCGTTCGGCGTGCTGCCAGGCCTGCAGATCCCCGGTGTGCACCCAGAGGTAGGCGAAGAACCCAAGGATGCCGAACGGCGCTAGCGCGGGCGCGGTCAACGCCCGCCAGTCACGCTCGCGTACGACGGCGAGGAGGGCGGCTACGCAGAGGGCCACCACGAGCGCCAGCATGTTGGGGCGGGTCATTGTCGCTGCAGCAGCAGCTAAGCCCGCCGTGACCCAGCGGCGCGATGAGACCGCCAGCATCGCCCCGAGGGCGGCGCTGATCGCGAGCGGCTCCGACGACGGGAGCGAGAAGCACACCGTGCCCGGAAATAGGCAGTATAACCAGACGGCCTTCGCGCCGGCATCGACTGAGACAACTCTGATGACGAGCTCTCGCAGCATGCAGACCACCACCGCACCGAGCACCACGTTCACCAGGTAAGCGGCCCACCCCCAGTGGCTACCTAACAGAAGTCCGGTCGCCCGAATGAGTAACGGGTACCCAGGAAAGAAGCCAAGACTACTGGCAGGCGTTCCCCGCATTCGGGTTGCCAGGTCGGTGGGGTAGCCATGACCCGCTATCGACAGGTAGTACACGCCGTCCCAGATGTGCATGGACCGCCAGGGGCGCACAGCGGCCACGCCCAGCGCCGCACCCGCTACCAGCAGCCGAGAGCCGAGGTAGATGAGGAGGGTCTGCAGCAACCAGGGAGGCAGACGGCTGGCTCGGCTGCCGTCTGCCTCGTCCTCGCCGGTCCAGGATGGCGCCTGACGACCGGGCGGCCGAACCGCGGCCGATCTCGTCGCTGGACCCACGCGCCTCAGCCGCTCCTGGAGCGCACGACAAGGTCGCCGATCAGGGCCAGCACGGCGATCTGAAAGCCGACAACGATGAGCAGGAGCGTCGAGGTGGTGATGTGCAGGTTGAATCGGAGGATATCGACGAAGACCTTGATGATCCCGATCCCCATGATCCACAGCGCCAGGGGCATCAGCACCTTGAGCGGGTTGAAGTACATCACCATCCGCAGGACCTGCAGGAGGTAGCGGTACGCGTCACGGAATGGGTGGAACTTGCTGACCCCCGCGCGCCGCGCGTAGTCGATCGGCAGGTAGTCGACCGCGTGCTGGTTCGACAAAAACGCGAGCGTGATCGTCGTGACGCACGAGAACCCTGGCGGAAGCAGGCGCAGGTAGGGCAGCGACACGTCGCGGCGGAAGGCGCGCAGGCCTGAGTTCAGGTCGGGGATCGCGGTGCCCGACAGGAAGCTGGCGACCTTGCGGATGACCCACTTGGCCGGCACGCGGGCCCACTTGTGGGTGCCCTCCTCGCTGGTCCGGGCCCCGACCACCTGGTCGACGTCGGGGTTGTCGTCGAGGTAATGCACCAGCTCAGGGATGCGCTCGTTGGGGTAGGTCATGTCGGCGTCGGTCCACACGACCACGCGGCCGCGGGCCTCCTGGGTGCCGATCCGTCGCGCCGTGCCGGAGCCGCCGTTGCGGCGAAAGGGCATCAGGCGCATGTGGGGAAAGCGCTGCTGGGCCCCGCGCAGGACCTCGAGCGTGTTGTCGGTGGACTTGTCGTCGATGGCCAGCAGCTCGTAGCTGTAGCCGCTGGCGTCGAGGGCGGCGCTGATTCGCTCGAGCTCGAGCAGCACGTGGTCCTGCTCGTTAAAGCAGGGCAGCACCACAGTGACGTACGGACCCTGCGGCTCGAGCGGCAAGGGGTCGTCACCAGCGTGCGGCTTCTCCTCGATGACCGAGGCAAGCTGGCTCGTCACGCTCACTCGTCGAACTCCTGTGGTCGGGTCGGCTCCGGCACGGAACGAGCGCGGTGTGCGGCCGGGTGCCGATGCCAGGATACGAGCCGGTGGCGCTTCCCGGCGGGAGGATGCGCGTGTGGCGCGGCGCCGGCCCTGGGGTCGACCGTTAGCGTCAGGCCGTGCGGGTCGCCCTGGATGCCACGCCGCTGCTGGGCGCGGTGACCGGGGTGGGGCGCTATGTGGACGGGCTGGTTCGCGGCCTCGCCGCCCTGCCGGACCCGACGGAGCTGCGCCTCGTCGCCTTCACCGCTCGCGGCGCGCGCGAGCTGCCCCACTTGCCGGGCACGACGGTGGCCGGGCGCCGAGCGCCGGCCCGCCTGCTGCAGGCGGCGTGGTCGCGCTCGTCGTTTCCCCCGGTCGAGTGGCTGGCCGGGCGGGTCGACGTGATGCACGGGACGAACTTTGTTTTGCCACCCCGCCGTCGCGCCGCAGGCGTGCTGACCATTCATGACCTGGCCTACCTGCTCGAGGCCGACACCGTGGCCGGCGCTAGCTTGCGCTACCAGCAGCTCGTCCCGCGGGCTTTACAGCAGGGGGCCATCGTCGTCACCCCGTCCCGGGCGACGGCCGACGAGGTGGCCGAGCACTACCGGCTGCCGGCCGACAACATCCTCGTGACGCCGCTCGGGGTCGACCAGGGCTGGGCCTTCGCGGCGGCCCCGGACGCCGCCTGGCTCGCCGCCCGCGGCCTGCCCCCCCGCTACCTGCTAGCGGTCGGCAGCCTGGAGCCCCGCAAGGACCTGCCGACGCTCGTGGCCGCGCACGCACGCCTCGCGCTGGCACGGCCGACGACACCGCCGCTGGTCCTGGTGGGGCCCCCCGGGTGGGGAGCGCCGCTGGAGGTCGGCCCCGAGGTAGTGCTCACCGGCTACCTCGCCACCGCTGACCTGCAGCGGGTGGTCCGGGGTGCCGAGCTGCTCGCCTTCCCATCCCGCCGCGAGGGTTTCGGCCTGCCGCCACTCGAGGCGCTCGCTTGCGGTACCCCTGTCGTGGCGAGCGACATCCCGGCCACCCGCGAGGTGCTCGGCGATGCCGCGCTGCTGGTGCCACCGGGGGGTGTCGACGCGTGGGCGGATGCGCTAGCTACCGCGCTCGACGCCGGCCGTGGCACCGACGAGGAGCAGCAGCGGCGACGTCACCACGCGGCCAGGTTCACCTGGCGAGGATGTGCGGAGGTCACCCTGGAGGCCTACCGCCGGGCGCTGGCCACCTGACCGCGCGGACTGCTCAGACTGCTCAGACTGCTCAGACTGCTCAGACTGCTCAGACTGCTCAGCGCTGCCTGTCGCGCTCGAGAGCCGCGATCGTCGCCTCACGCACCGCGTTCACCTGCCAGACCAGCGGGTCGATCTCCCACCCCGTGAGGCGGCGCACGACGCCCTTGACCAGCCGCGCGCTGAAGCGGGTGGAGGCCGGCGAGGGCGGGGCCAGCGGTGGCAGCCTGCGCAGCGTCGCCGACCGCTCGACCGAGTTCTGCCCCCTTCTTGGATCTGCTGGTGCGCCGCCGTCGACGGCGGCAGAGCTCGCCGGCAGCAACCCGCCGGGTCGGCGTGCCGCTGCGCGCTCCGACACAGCGGCCTGCACCGCGGCCCGGTCACCATCCGGCCAGGGCGCGTCGGAGGGTGCCCTGAGCGCCGCCCGCTCACCGGCCGCGGCCTGCATCGCCGCGGTCAGCCCGGCGTCATCGTTGACGAGCGTCACGTCCGCGCCGCTGCGTGCCGCTTGCTGGCCCAAGCCGCCCACGTCCGTGGCGATCACCGGCCGGGCGTAGAGCGCTGCCCGCTCGAGCACGCCGGAGGACCAGATGGAGCGGTAGGGCAGGACGACGGCGTCACTGGCCACGATCCACCTGTCGAACAGCTCGTCCGACAGGTAGCCCTCGTGCAGCTCGACACCAGGTGTGGCAGCGACGAGATCCTCCAGCGCTACCACGTAGCCCGCCACGGCAGGGTCGTCGAGCCGGGTCGAGCCCACGATGTCGAGCCGGCACCCGGCTCCTACCAGGCCGGCGGAAGCGAAGGCTCGCACGGCACGGTCAAACCCCTTGTGCTGCTGGATGAAGCCGATGGACAGCAGGCAGCGGGCATCGTCGGGCAGGTCGAGGCTGCGCCGTGCGCTCGCGCGGTCGTGGGTGGTCCGGCGTACGAAGTGGGCACCGTGGTCGGTGACGACGACCCGCTCCGCCGGAACCCGGAAGGCCGCGATGACGTCGGCGCGCTCGGTGTCGGTGTGCACGACGATGGTGTCGACCGAGCGCCACAGGCGCCGGGCGGCCATGGCCGCTGCCGAGCTGCCGCGACCCCACCGGTAGTCGATCTCGTGCAGGACGACCTCGACCCGGTGCGCGGCCGTGAAGGCCGCGGTCAGGGCCAGATGCGTGGCAAGCAGCTGCGCGGGCCGGGCCGGCACCCGGTAGAACACGTCGGGGTGGAACTGGACCACCACCTTGTCGTACGAACGCACCCGCTTGGCCAGGGCGAGGGCCCCGCGGGGGCTGGCCAGGTCGAGGTGGTGGTGCGCCGCCGACGGCCCGGGCGACAGGACCTCGACGTCGTTGCCCTCCCGCCGCAGCGCCGCCACCGACTGGACGGCGTAGGCGGCGATGCCGTCGCGGTGCGGGGCGTACGGCGTGACCATGAGGATCTTCACCGAGCGCGCTCCGTGAAGGCGTCGAGAGCCAGCTCGATGCGGTCGAGCACATCGGGCCACTGGTAGCGGTCAAGCACGTACTGACGCCCCGGGCGGGCCAGCTCGGCGGCAGCCTGCGGGTCCTCCGCCAGGAACGCCAAGCACTCCTCGAGCTCGAGGTCGTCGTCGTAGACCAGGCCGGCGCCGGAGGTCTCGCAGTGGTGGCGGACGACTGCCGAGGCGGCATTGGCGATGACCGGCGTACCTGCCAGCCACGCCTCCATCACGGTGCGGGAGAACGCCTCGTACCGGCTGGGTTGCAGGTAGGCGTCGGCCGCGGCGAAGGCGCCGTCGCGGTCGGCATCAGGCAGGAACCCCAGGTCGATGACCCGGTCGGCGATTTCTGGTGGCGCCAGGACCTCACCGCCGCCGCACGTGACCAGCGAGAACGGGAGCCCCCGGCGCACGGTGGCAGAGGCGAAGCCGCGCAACAGGTCTTCCCAGCCCTTCGCCCCCTCCCGACGGCCGGCGTAGAACAGGAAGCGCCCTTCGATGCCGTATCGCGCGCGAAAGCCGTCCGGGTCGTAGGAGTCCGGCACCTCGACGCCGCACCCGGTCACTGCGTGCGGGGCCAGCCGCGGGGCCACCCGGTGGGCCAGCTCATGCTCGGGCTCGGTCTGCAGCAAGAGGCCGGCGACGCCGGAGAACATCGGCGAGAACAGGTCGAGGTAGGCGTAGGGCTCGTCGTGCAGGCAGGTCCAGAGCACGCTGCGGTCGGGCGCGACCTGCGAGCAGGCGAACGTCGGCCAGAACGGATAGGGGCCAAGGAGCACGGCCTCGTAGGTCTGCGCCGCATCGAGCAAGTAGTGGTAGAGCTCGGGCACCCGCACGCCGTCGTTCATCCACCGCTGCTGCTGGGCGAGGGTCAGCGGTGAGCCGGCGTGCAGCGCGCGCTCGGCCTCCGCCCGCTCGGCGCCGGGCGTGTCCACGACGGCCGGGAACCGGCGCACCAGGACGCTGCCCTCCTGCGTGGTGCCAGGCTGGTAGTCGTTGGCCCAGGTGAAGTGGTCCCGCGCGGTGGTGGTGAGGACGTCGACCTCCCAGCCACGGGCGGCAAGGCCCTCCCCGGTGCGCGCGAGGACGATCTCCGCCCCGCCGACGAGTCCCTCGCCGAAGCGGGCCGGGCAGACGGCGATACGGCGGGGCCCTGTCGTCACCGGCGCCATCCTGCCAGCGGATCACCCGGCGCTGTTGACGGCCCGACACCCCAGAGGGCTCGGCTTGCGGTCGAAGTGCATGACCTACCAAGATCGTCGGTAAACGAGGCTGACGACCGACACCCCCTGAATATTCGTCGGTCTGCTCGCGGCCTTCGTCGTGGTCCAGCGCGGGGGGTCGCCTCCCACGACGGCCACATCATGTACGCCGTTGCCCGGAGCATCGTGTCGCTGCAAGCCAGCACGGACCTGTCCTCAGAACCGGGCGCGGCCCTCTCGATCGTCCTCGTCATCCTCGGCGTCCTGCGCGGGCAAGCCAAGCGACACCTAGCGGCGCTCGTCTTGGGCGCGGGCGGCGGGCCACGGCACCTTTCCCCGGCCGTGTCGCCCTACACAGCGCCGGTGCCCGGGCATGCTGTCCCTTGGCCAACGCGAACGGCTGGTCGCGCCCCTGCTGTTCGTCGGCCTCCTAGCGGCCTTCGTGGTGGTTCAGCGGGGGGCTGTCGCGGCATACGACGGGCAGGTCATGTATGGCGTGGCACGAGCCATCACACATCACCGGCTCTCGTTGACCCGGCTCGAAGACCCGTTTGGTCGCAATTCGCCCTACGCCTCCTTCGGCATCGGGCTCTCGCTTCTGGTTGCACCGCTCTACCTGCTGCAGCAGGCCCTCCACGTCGCTAATCCCTTGCTGGTGACCCTGGCCAACCCGCTCCTGCTGGCCGGTACCGGACTAGTCATCTACTGGTCCGGCCGGCGGCTCGGCTGGTCGCCGCCCTTTGCTGTGTTGTTAAGCATGCTGTTCGCCGTCCTGACGATGGCGTTGCAGTCCAGCACCGAGTTGTTCTCCGAGCCCGGCGTCGCACTCGCGACGGGACTGGTGATCCTTGGGTTCCTACTGTGGCGCGAGCGGCCTACCCTTGGCGCTCTCACGGTAGGCGTCGGGGTAGGCATCGCCATCTTGTTCCGTTCGGACTCTGCCCTGCTCGTCGCACCGGCGGTGGTACTCCTCCCCCTAGTCGTGCCGTTGCCGCAGCTTCGTCGCTCCCGTGCCTTGCTCTGCCTCGCACTGCCCGTGCTTGTAGCCGTTGGATGGACCTCGTATTACAGCCTGCTACGCAGCGGAACGCTGGTCCCTCAGCGGTACGGCGGCCGGTTCACGACCCCCCTTCTAGAGGGTCTTCGAGGACTGCTGCTGAGCCACGGCAAGTCGTTCTTCGTCTTCAACCCGTTCCTGCTGTTAGCCGTGCCCGGGGCGCTGCTGCTTTGGCGGCGACAGCGCGGCGTGACCGTCCTGCTGCTGCTGCTCGCGTCCGTGCGGGCACTCTTCTACGCCCGTTGGAACTTCTGGACCGGAGACGTCTGCTGGGGACCACGCTTCCTCATGCCCTGCACTGTCCCCCTGGTGGTGCTGGCCGGAGAAGCCCTACGAGGCGTCTCGAGGCTGCGGCCACCGCTGCGGGTCGCCGGCATGGCGGCGGTACTGGCTCTTGGAGCGGCGGCAGTCGTGGTGAACCTCGCGTCGGTGTGGGTGCCCTACGAGGCAGCTTTCAACGACACCAAGCTGACACCCGGGCTGACCGGGCGAGCCGCTTCAACGGCGAGGTACCACAATCTGCAGGACTACACCTTCAGCGGCACTCAGCGATTGGCTACAACCTCTCCCATCTCCACACGCGGTACTGGGCGCTGCGCCATTTTCGGGGAGGCGCCTCGCCTGTCGGGATCACCGCGCTCGCCCTGTCAGTCCTTGCGCCAGCACTCGCTGGTGCAGCAGGTCGCAGTCGTGCGCCGGCTTCCTCCGGCGATCAGAGCAGCGACCAGGACGGCAGCGTCGCGCCGTCCGACGCTCTCCCTAAACAGGCGACGACCGTCGACCGCTGAGCGCGGCGCGTAACAAGGCGTGCATTCCCGCGGCTGCTGAGAGACTCGCCAGCGGCAGCACGGGGACTAGGTAGCGGGCATCAATCTGCGCTGAGAGCGGAGGAACGGTGAGCAGCGCCGCCCCCGCGAGCACGAGGAGAGCCAGATCCCCCGGCACGCATGCGTGCTGTCGACGTCTGAGCAACTCGGTTAGGCACCCGGCGAGGCCGCACAGAAGCGCGGCCGGGTACGCCGCGGCAGGCATGCTCAGCGCGCCTTGCACCACTCGCAGGTCTGCCGCTGCGGGGCCGGGCCGCCGCAGCTGGGGCGGAACACCGCTCTGGTAGCGGCGTCCGACCTGCTCAGCCCGACCAACGAGATGTTCGCCGTACCGCGGCAAGGCATATGACCCGGGAACGGACAGCGTCAGTTGATGCCGCAGGTCCGCCAGGGCGGCACGCGCGACATCCCCGGGTTGGCGGCGCAGCACCCGGCTGGCGAAGTCGCCGGCGATGTCACTGCGCCGAGGGATGTCCCGTGGCAACTGGTTCAACGGTGACGCACCGTTGAACAAGTACCAGTTGGCGTTCTGACGACCGACGACCGGTGCGCACAGCGGACGCTCCTGCGGTGGCAGGACGAGCCCCCGGCACGAGGCGACAGGTGCGGCGCGTGCGTAACGGAACAGCCCGGCACTGCCGGTGATGCCATACCTGCCGAAGCTCGACTGCGCCCAACCTGCGTACAGCAGGAGGGGGACGCTGAAAGCGACCGCGGCTACAGCTGCGGACCGCCACCGGCATCTGACCGCCAGAACGACTACCAGCAAAGGCCCAAGCGGAAGGCCCACCTCCCTCGTCACCGCCGCCAGCGCGAGTAGCACGCCGGCGCAGGCGACGGCCAGGAGCGGATGCGCTGGCCCAGCGAGAACGACAGCTGCCAGTGCCGCCATGACAAGTGCCGTGAACAGCGATTCCGCCACCAGGTAGTGCGCGATGCTCAAGGACAAGCCCTCAAACAGCACCGGAACGGCGCCGAGCGCCGACCCCCACTTCGGCAGACCGAAGCGTCGCAGGACCGCGTACACGAGGATGCCCGTTAGCAGGCCGAGCACGTGCTGTGTCACGACAGCGGCCTGGAGGTCGTGAAAGGGGCGCAATAGGGCAAGCAGGAGCGAGTAACCCAATGGTCGCAGGGCGTCGGGGTGCACCAGCATGGAGTGCTCGACGTATCCGACCGAGTCGCCTAGGTACCAGATCGCCGGGTGGAAGGTGCTGATCAGGGCCGCTCGCAGAGCGGCGGAGGCCATGAGAAGAACGAGTACCAACCAGTGGTCGTGCAGGCTCGACATCACCCGCGCTGCGCTGCCGTGAACGGCTGACGGGGTCGGAGGCGTCCAGCTCAGCCGCCCGGTCATCCGGACCTGGACGCGCCAGCTGTCACCCGACCTCGATCTTGGGTGATAGGTGCAGCAGGCCAACCTCGCTGCCCTCGCTGAAGACGCGGAACGAGGTCCGCCGGTCGAGCCGGTGATAGGTGATGCCGCCCCCGCGGTCGTGCACGGCCACGCTGAGGAAGTACTGGCCCTCGAGCATCGGGATGTCGCCGAAGCGGAAGCGCACACGGCGGCGGCCGGAAAGAGGCGCCAGCGTCATCCCCTGCATCGCCGTGTTGGTGCCGTAGACGACGTTGTCGAGGTGGTCCTCGATGGCGATGCCGACCGCCCAGTCGGCGACGGTGCCCTGGAGCGCCTCGACCTCGAACTCGACGCCGAGCGCGTCGCCGGGCTCGAACCGGTCGCGCGGCGTCCCCGCTCCGTCGGTGACGACGACGTCGCTCACCTGGGCACGCCTGTCGCCGTAGTCGTCGTCGTGCACCGGTTCGGCGGTGTAGCGCTCGCGGAACGAGCGAACCGCCTCGATGGCCGAGCCGTCGGTGATGACATCGCCGTGGTCGAGCAGGATGGCGCGGTCGCACAGCTGGCGCACTGTGTCGAGCGCGTGCGTGACGAGCACGATCGTGCGGCCCTCGCGCTGGAACTGCTTGATGCGCTCCATGCACTTGCGCTGGAAGGGCTCGTCGCCGACGGCGAGCACCTCGTCGACGAGCAGGATCTCGGGGTCGACGTGCACCGCTACGGCGAAGGCCAGCCGGACGTACATGCCGGATGAGTAGAACTTGACCTGCGTGTCGATGAACCGGTCGCCGATGTCGGCGAACGCGACGATGTCGTCGAAGTAGTAGTCGGTCTGCTTGCGCGTCAGCCCGAGGATCGAGGCGTTGAGGTAGACGTTCTCGCGGCCGGTCAGGTCCCCGTGGAAGCCGGCGCCCACCTCCAGCAGCGCAGCGAGCCGCCCGCGGCGCTCCACGTAGCCGGTGTCGGCCGACAGGATGCCGCCGATCAGCTTGAGCAGCGTCGACTTGCCCGACCCGTTGTGCCCGATCAGCCCGAGCGTGGTCGCCGACTCGACCTCGAAGGAGACGTCGCGCAGGGCGTAGAAGGTCTCACGGTGCTTGCGTTCGCGGCCGAGGTTGACCACCCGCTCCTTCAGCGACTTCTGCTTGTTCAGGCTGAAGGACTTGCTGACGTCGACAACGCGGATGACTGGCGGGTTCACGCCGACACCGCCGCCATTGACACCGCAGCCATCGACACCGCCGCCGGGTCCATCCAGGCAGGGCCGCCCACCCTCACAGCTCCTGAGCGAAGTTGCCCGACGACCGCGCAAAAACGCGCTGGGCCAGCCAGAGCAGCACCAGGCTGACGAGAAGCAGGATGCCGAGCCGGCCGTAGAGGTTGCCGTCGTAGAAGAACGGCCGACCCTTGACGGTGTGGCCGCCGGGCCACAGCGCCCGCTGGAACGCCAGCACGACGTCGGCCATCGGGTTGGCGAGATAGACCTGGAACAGCCCGGTCAGCCCGTGCTCGGTCACGAGCGTGGTGCGCACCTTGGTCCAGTCATAGACGATGGGCGTCATCCAGAACCACAGCAGCAGCCCGATCTCGACCAGGTACTGCACGTCGCGCAGGTAGACGTTAGCCGCCGCGAGCATCAGCCCGAGCGCGCAGGCAAAGACGACCAGGACGAGCAGGGCCAGTGGCACGAGCAGCAGGTCGCCAGGATGCGGCCAGTGTCCGGTCACCACGTAGGCACCGACCAGCACTACCAGTTGCAGCGCGAAGTTGACGACGGCCGCGCCGATGACCGACAGCGGCAGAAGCTCGCGCGGGAAGTAGACCTTCTTCACGAGCCCGGCGTTGCCGACAACCGCCCCCGTGCAGCCCCCGAGGATGTCGGTGAAAAGGGTCCAGGCGACGAGACCGGTAAACAGGTAGACACCGAACTGCGGGATGACGCGGCCGCTGCCGAGGAAGATGCCGATGGCGACGGAGTAGACGAGCAGCTGCAGCAGCGGGCGGACCAGCGTCCACATGAAGCCCAGCACCGAGTCCTTGTACTTGACCTTGAGCTCTTTGCGGGTCAGCTGGCTCAGCAGCTCGCGGTACTCGATGACCTCGCGAACGGAACGACCGAACCCGCGGAACACGGGCCCCGGCGCATTGACCCGCTGGAACGGCAGCGCTGCGACCGCAGGCGCGCCGTGCCGCGGCGCCTGCTGCACGTCCGCTGGATCGACGTCGACTGCAGTCATCGGGGTGAACCCGGAGCAACAGTCACCTGCGTAATGTAGCCGCGCTGCCCGACCCGATGACGATCAACTCGCAGGAGCGCCGGTGGACGTTGCGGTGTGCGGCGCCCAGATGCCGTTCGTCACCGGCGGCGCCGAGCTGCACCAGGACAACCTCGTGGCAGCTCTTCGCGAGCGCGGGCACCGAGCCGAGCTGGTGCGCCTGCCGGTCGCCTGGGAGAGGGGCCGCCTGCTCGACGCCCCGCTGGCCTGGCGCCTGCTGCCGCTCGACGTCGACCTCGTCATCGCCACCAACTTCCCGTCCTACTTCGTCCGCCACCCGCGCAAGGTGGTCTGGCTGTTCCACCAGCACCGGGGGGCCTACGACGCCGCTGACGCCGACTGGTCGGACTTCGGGCCTGACGACTCAGCGCTCGAGACCCAGCGCCAGCTCGTCGAGTGGGACAACCGAGCGCTGGAGGAGGCCGAGCGGCTGTTCACGACGAGCGGGGTCGTGGCCGACCGGCTCGCGCGCTTCAACGGGCTGACCGGCACGCCGCTGGCGCATCCGCCGCCGCTGGCCGACCAGCTGGGGCCCGGGTCATACGGGGACTACGTCCTGCTGCCCACGCGCCTGGAGAGCAACAAGCGGCCCGGGCTCGCCGTCGAGTCCCTCGCGCATGTGCCGGGCTCGGTGCGCTCGGTCGTGGCCGGCCGGGGCTCGCTCGCCGCGGACCTGCGGCGAACGGTGGCGCGGCTCGGCCTGGCCGACCGCGTGTCGCTGCCGGGATTCGTGCCGGATGCCGAGCTCGTCGAGCTCTACGCCGGGGCCCTGGCGGTCATCTACGCCCCCGTCGACGAGGACTACGGCTACGTGACGCTGCAGGCCTTCTTGGCGGGCAAGCCCGTCATCACCTCCAGCGACGCCGGCGGGGTGCTCGAGTGGGTCGAGGACGGCGTGACCGGGCTCGTGACCGACGGCTCGCCGACGGGTGTCGGCGCTGCCGTCGCTCGGCTGGATGCCGACCGCGGTCTCGCCCGCCGGCTCGGGGAAGCCGGCCGGGAACGGGTCCGCGACCTCGCGTGGGGGCCAGTGGTCGACCGGCTGCTCGGCCTCGCTCCAGACCGGCCGGGGGCGTGAGCCTCCCTGCATCGCTGGGGCCGCCCACCGGTGCGCTACCCGTGCTGGACATACAGCTGGAGGGCAGCGGGGCAGAGCTGGTACCCCTGCTCACGGCGCTGGGCAGCTGGTGCCGACCCGCCCTGCGTCACGGCGAGGGCGGCACAGGCCGCCGGGCACCTGTCGCCGTGCTCAGCGACGCGGTCCTTCCGGTGGCACCCGCAGTGCCCTGGGCTGTGGTCAGCAGCGACGCGGGCGTGCTGAGGGCAGCCGGGTCGGCAGGGCTCCGGTGCCCCGACGGCGTCGTCCCGCCGGGCGCCGCCTACGTGCCTCCCTTCGTCCGCACGCGCCTCCGGGCTGCCCGCGGCCTGGCCGTGCATCCCGTGGCGACGTGGACGGCCGCGGGGTGGCAGTGGCCCGCATACGACGGGCTGCTGCCGGAGGAGCTGGTCGACACCGCGCTGGGATGCGCCGCCGCAGCAGCCGTCCGCGCTGAGGACGGTGCGGCGCCCGCTGCCCGCACGGCCGTCGATCGGGCGCTCGCCTGGGGCGCTCCCCTGGTGGTCAGCCCGCCGTTGGCGGATGCCCTCGAGCTGATGGCCGGCGAGCACGTCGCTGTGACCGACCCGGACGACATCGACGCACAGGCGGCCGCCCTCGCCGGCGACGACGCTCAGGCGAGCCGGCTGTCCTGGCAGGGGCACCGGTGGTGGGAGGACAGGCACGACGCCGCAATCGTCGCAGCGCGGCTGGCAATGCGCCTGCTACCGGGCACGGCGCGGGCAGCTGAGCTGCGGCTGGCCGAGCTGGGCACACCCCGCAATGCCGAGATCCACAGCCGGTGGGCCGCGGCGGCCCTGTGACCCGTCCTTCGGTGCGGCCAGTCGTACAGTCCGGTCGTGCCGCTGCCTGCCGCCCTCCGCGAGTCGCTGACCGCCCGCCTGCGGGACCCGGGGGCGCTGCCCGGCGAGCGCCCGGCCGCCCCTTCGGTCCGAGCACGCCGGCTGGCTCGCCGAGTAGCCGCTGCCGGTCTCCGGCGAGCCGAAGCTGCCGGTCTGCTCCAGGCCCGGCAGGCGGCTCACCAGGCCAACGTCCGGCTCGATGGCGTCGAGCAGACGGTCAGCCAGCTGCAGCCCGCCGCCGTTCGGGCCGAACTCACGGCCGCCCAGATCGCCGCCCAGGTCGACAGACTGGTCGATGAGGTCGCTGAGGCATCCACCCGCGTGCACGAGCTCAGCGTCAACCAGGACCTGATCAAGGCCGAGCTGCGCGGGTTGCAGGCAACCCTCGACCAGCTCGGCTGGGCGCTGGCTCCGGGCGCGGGCCTCGAGGGAGCAGGCGCCCGGGTGGCCGAGCTGCGCGAGAGGGTCAACGGCCTGGACCGCCGCCTTCGGTCGCTCCCGACCGGCACCCCTGCTACAGCCCCTGGCCAGGGCCCCTCGTTAGTTTCTGTGGCTCCCGAGCAGGGCCAGCCGGTCGCGCCGCAGTCCGCCCTGTTCGACTATGTCGGCTTCGAGGCCCGCTTCCGCGGTGACCCGGAGCAGGTGTCGGCGACGTTGTGGGACCGCTACGGCGAGCTGCTGGTGCAGTCCGCGCCCGTGGTCGACCTCGGCTGCGGACGCGCCGAGCTGCTGCGACGGCTGCGCGAGCTCGGCGTGGATGCACGGGGAGTCGACAGCGACCCGTCGATGGTGCTCGAGGCCCGCAACGACGGACTGGAGGTGGAGCAGGCAGATGCGCTGACCTGGCTGGCCGAGCAGCCGGACGGCTCTCTTGGCTCGATCATCGCGACGCACCTGGTCGAGCACCTCCAGCTCGACGACCTCGTCCGACTGCTGGAGCTGGCCGCTACCCGGCTGCGCCCGGGCGGGGTTCTCGTGGCCGAGACGCCCAACCCGGAGTCGCTGATCGTCCTGGGCAACTCGTACGTGATGGACCCGACGCACGTCCGGCCCATCCACCCGTCGCTGCTGACCTTCTTGCTGGAGGGAGCGGGCTTCCGGGACATCCGGCTCGCCTTCTACTCCCCCGCCGAGGCGTACCACCTGCCGCTCATCAGCGACCCTGCGGCGCCGGCGTGGGTGGCGACCGTGAACGAGGCGTTCGGCCGGCTCAACCACGTCCTGTTCGGCCCGCAGGACTACGCCGCCATCGCGACGACGCCGCCGCCAGGCGGTCAGCCGGCACCGGGCTGAGGACCCGTCGAGGGCAGCAGCCGCAGCTGCCCGTCCGCCTGCACCTCCGCGAGGTAGAGCTTGCGCTCATCCTTGCCCGCGAAGGATGGCCGCGTCGTCAAGGTCGCGTTCCAGTGCCGGTACTTGACGTCGCTGAAGGGGGCGACCGACGGCTCGACGCCGGGCAGGTCCGTGACACTGCTGCTCAGGGCGTAGAGCCGGCGTCCGGACGAGGCGGCTGCCGTCCTCACCGAGGCCAGCGTCGCGGGCGCGACCTTCTTCAGGCCGGCCACCGGCACATCGCAGTACGAGCGGACCGTCTGCAGCCAGGTAGAGACGAGGCTGGGGCCGACGAGCACGGCTGCGTCGTCGGGTAGCGCCGCGCACACGGCCGTCACCTCGGCCAGTTGCGGGACGTACTGCCGAGTGCCCCACAGCTTCTGGCTGGCATCGACTGTGTTCCACCCGACGAGCACGCCGAGCAGGACGGCGAGCACGCCGAGGGCGCTGGAGCGTCGCAGCAGCCAGGTCAGCGCGACCGCGACGCCGACCAGCACGCCGGGGAATGCCAGTGGCAGCAGCCTGCGCGAGGCCCAGACCTGGTCCGGCGTGATGCTGGGGCGCACGAGGTAGAGCAAGCCCGTCAGCACCACCATGCCCAGAGCCAGCACGAGCGGAGGCTCGAAACGCCGGACCGTGCGGGCGAGCAGGAGGGCCAGACCCAGCGTGCCGAGCACGACGGCGGGCACCCCGACGTACCAGCTGATCCACTTGACTGTCAGCTCGGCGTAGCCCCGGGTGCCATCGATCGGCAGGTGGCGCGCCTTCTGCAGGAACGTGACGTAGTTGGCGTAGCCGCCGCCGCTGCTGTTGCGGTCGACCAGCCACAGCGGCCGGCTAGCCAGCGCGGCCATCAGCGCGCACGTGCCCACGAAGGCGACCGGCGGCGCGGCTTTCAGCCACATCGGTGCGGCGCGTTTCGGCAGAGTGCGGCGCACCGCGACTGCACCGACGGCGAGAGCGCACACGACCGTCAGAGCGAAGAACCCCCTGAGGATGAGCCGAACCTGGTCCCCGAGGTCGTGGTAGTAGACAGGGGCGAGGGTCTGCAGGTCGCGGACAGCAAGGACGACGACAGCCGCAGCGGGTAGGCCGACCAGGCCCGCCCGCACCAGAGGCTGGCGGTCGCGCCGGAGCACGCCGCCGACCACAACGACGGCCAGGTAGGGCAGCACGGCGAGGACGCTGAGCAGCCCGTCGATCCTGGTCAATGCGGTAGCGCCGACCACGAGCCCGGCAACCACGAAATCGCGACGCCGGCCCGCCTCGTGTGCCAGCCAGACGAGGGCGAAGCCGCCCCAGGCGAAGGCCATCGCCAGCGGCTCGGTGTAGACGGCGCGGCTGAACTCCGCCATCGGCAGGGTCGCGGCCAGCACGGCGACAGCCCCAAGGGCGAACCAGGGCTGCACGATGCGCCGGGCGAAGGCGTAGACGGCGAGCAGAGCGATGGCGCCGACGACGACGTTCGCCCGCAGCAGCGCCGCATTCCCCCCGAGCCATCCGGCGCTGGCGACGAGAGCCTGGATGAGGTGCGCACCCTGCGGCTGGACCTGCCCGGGGGTCGGCAGGGCGGGGAAGCCGTTGCTGGCAAAGACCAGGCCCTGGGCTGACCCGAACACGCCGGCGTGCACGTCGACCGGTGCGGCAGGGTGATGAACGAGCCACTCGCCGGCGAGGGCGTACGTGGCCGGGTCGCGGAAGACCGAGATGTTCTGCGACGACAGCCGAAGGTTGAGCAGCGTCCACACGCCGGCCGCAACCAGCGCGGCGAGGTCGGCCCACCGGGCTCCAGGATGCCGCGATGCCTGCTCGCCGGCCGAGCGCAGCGCGACGAGCCCCGCCACCAGGCCGGCGGCCAGGCCGAGCGGCAGCGTCAGGGCCGGCCGCAGCTGCCCCGCCAGCAGCAGCGCGATCGCGACGACTCCGTAGGCGGCGAGCGCCGTGGGCAGCACCACCGGGAGCGCGCTGGCGAGCTGCCACGGTAGCCCGAGAGCCGGGCCGGAACGATGGCCGCCGACAGTCCCTGTCGACGTGGTCCCGGCGGCTCGCCCTCGGCGTCCTGCCCCGGTTGCCTGCTGAGCGGTGCTCACGAGCGTCCCCGGCGCTGCGCATCGAGCTCGCGCTGGAGGCTGTCGACGAAGGCGGTGCTGAACAGGGGCGCCCGTCCGGTTGCGAAGGCTCGCTCGACCGACTCGACGACGACGGCACGGCTGGACAGAATCATTCGAGCGACATCCCGGGGGTCCTTGGGGGCCGAGTTGACGCTGACCGAGGTGATGTCGGCGAGGTAGGGCGTGATGAGCGACTGCGAGACGCCGTTGAACGAGTCCGCGATCGTAAGCGTCGGCTGTGGGTAGACGCGCGCGCCCGCCTCGATCGTCGCCTTCAGCCGGGCGATCCCGAGCGAGCCGACCTTGCCCGGCGTGTACGGCACCTGCGGGTAGGCAGTCACTCCCGGCCGGCGCACCGCCCAGTCGTCGTAGGTGTTGTCGGCCGGGACACCGGTGAAGCGGGTCAGGTCCCCCAACTCGCGGCGGCGCCCGGTGGGGACGAAGGCCCCGGCGTCCCACAGCCCGGGCTCCACCGCATCCACGACACTGCGCGCGTAGACGCCGGCGGCCAGGGGCGCCCAGTGCGTGTCCTTGGACTTGTAGACGGGGCGTCCCAGCTGCGCACGAAGGGCCAGCAAGGGGCGGTACAGGTCGGCGTAGCCCTCCGGCGGGCTGCTCGCAATCTGCGACCAGAACGCGGCCTTGGCCGTGCGGCTGCAGGCCTTGCCCGGGTAGCGGCCGGTGAGTTCAGCGGTCTCAACGGAGGTCTTGTCCGGCGGCACGAGCAGGACGTAGCGAGCGCCGGTCGCCCTGACCATCCGGGCGAGCCGGGTGGCGTTGCGCAGCGTCGTCGCGAGCGGCTGGGTGGGGGTGCAGGCCCATTGCACGTCCTGCGCCCAGAACAGCCAGCCGCCGCCGGCCGAGATGACCTCGGGGCGGCCACCGCCTCCGTACGCGGGCACCTCGTCGAAGACGGCCTGGTCCAGGTCGGCGTTGGCGCGGACGGCGGAGCCGCGCAGCGGCAGATGGTCGCTGGTCCAGCGATTGAGGTGGCCGAACACCTTCCAGCCCTCCGACAGCGCGGGACGGGTGGACAGGGGGCGGTTCTCGATCTGCTGCGCCCGGGCACCGGCGAGGTAGGCAAGCCCGGGCAAGGTGAAGAAGACGATCGCGAGCAGCAGGACGGCGACCCGTGGTGCTGACCAGCGGTGATGTCGAGCGGGCGGGGCATCCTCAGCGGGGGGACGGTCCGGAGCCAAAGGTTCGCGATCGCGGATGGTGCTCATGGATGGGCTGCCATCAGAACTGAAAGTACAAGAAGGGGCTGAAGGTGCCGGCAGCCACGAGGATTGCGGCGTAGGGCGCCGCGACAGCGCAGTAGGCGAGGCGGGCGACGCGGGCCCGGGCTGTCGCGGTCTCCAGCAGGCGGCCCATGACGAACGAGCGCGGCATCAGCACGACCAGCGCGGCCAGCGCCATGACGATGCTGACGCGGGTGGTGAGGACGCCGTCGAGAACCTCGCTGCGGCTCCCGAAGCCTGGGCTCGCCAGCTGGCCGATGTAGCGCAGGGCGCGCCCGAGGTTGGCCGAGCGAAACAGCACCCAGCCCACCAGGACCACGAGCAGCGTCAGCGCCCGGCGTAGCACGGCGTAGCGGCCGGGAGCGGCCCGGGCGATGCCGGCAGCGCGCTCGGCGGCCAGCCAGGTGCCGTGGTAGAGCCCCCAGACGAGGAACGTCCAGCTGGCACCGTGCCAGAAGCCGGTGAGCGCGAAGACGATGTAGAGGTTGCGGTACGTCGCGGCGGTGCTCCCGCGGTTGCCACCGAGCGGGATGTAGAGGTAGTCGCGGAACCACCGCGACAGCGACATGTGCCAGCGGCGCCAGAAGTCGGTGACCGAGACCGAGGAGTAGGGCCGGTTGAAGTTCTCCGGCAGCCGGAAGCCGAACATCCGGCCGAGCCCGATCGCCATGTCGGAGTAGCCGCTGAAGTCGAAGTAGATCTGCAGCGTGTACGCGACCGCACCCAGCCAGGCGGTGCGAAAGTCGAGCTGCGAGGGGTCGGCGGTGAAGGCTGCGTTGGCCACGGGGGCGATGGCGTCGGCGACGACGACCTTCTTTGCAAGCCCCAGCGCGAAGCGGGGGAACCCCTCGGCGAGGTCGTCGAGCCGGTCGCGCTGAGTGTCGCCCAGCTGTTCGGCGATCTCGTGGTAGCGCACGATCGGCCCGGCGATCAGCTGGGGGAACATCGCGATGTAGGTGATGAACTGCACCGGGCTGCGCTGCGCCCGCCGGCTGCCCCGGTAGACGTCCACCACGTACGACAGATGGTGGAACGTGAAGAACGAGATGCCGATGGGCAGCGCCACTGACAGTGCGGGCACCGACGCCGACAGCTCGTGCAGCTGCCGCGTGGCGAATCCGCCGTACTTCCAGACCGCCAGGATGCCGAGGTCGAAGACCACCGCCGCGACGAGCACGCCCCGTCTCGCCGACGCGGACGCCAGCCGCGGGGGCTGGGGTGGCGCCCCTTCGAGCGCTACCTCCGAACGACCGGTGTCGACGAGCAGGCCGGCGGAGAAATTGACCACCATGCAGCCGAGCAGGAGCAGGACGAACGCACCGCCGCCCCATGCGTAGAAGACCAGGCTGGCCGCCGACAGCAGGCCGTTGCGCCAAGACCGCGGCAGAACCCAGTACAGGGCCAGCACCAGTGGCATGAAGTACCACAGGAACGCGGGTGAGGCGAACGACACGAGAGCCCCGGCTGGTCGGCTGCAGTGGGCCCACCGTACTCAAGCGGCCGCCCGAACCGGGGGAGGCGCTACCCCTGCGACTGCTGCGCCCCTGGCGCCGTCGGCGGGGCTGGCGTCGTTGACAGTCCCATCGCCGGCAGCGCCCCGGCGAGGGCATCTGGCCAGGGGCGCAGTGGCGTGAGGCCGGCGTGCTCCCAGGAGGCGGGCGAGAGCACCGACCACCCCGGCCGGGGTGCGGGGCGAGGGAACGCTGCCGTCGTCGTCGGACGGACGCGCTCGGGGTCGAGGCCCATCCCGGCCGCGATTGCCCGGGCGAAGTCGTACCAGGTGGCGACGCCGCTGTTCGTGGCGTGCAGCACGCCCCCGGGGACCCCGGCCAGCGCGAGCTCGACCAGGCCGGCGGCGAGGTCGGCGCTGCAGGTGGGCGAGCCCGTCTGGTCATTCACGACGGCGACGGCGTCCCGTTCGCGCAGCAGTCGCGCCATCGTCCGCACGAAGTTCTGGCCCGTGACCCCGTACAGCCACGCCGTCCGCACGACGCAGCCGGCATCGGGCAGCAGCTCGCGGACCGCCTGCTCGCCTGCCAGCTTCGTACGTCCGTACGCCGAGCGGGGGTCGGTGGCGTCGTCCGGCTCGTACGGCCGCGGCTGCTGCTGCTGGGAGTCGTGCGTGGACAAGAGCGGGGCCCCGGAGAAGACGTAGTCGGTCGACAGGTGAATGAGGGCGGCGCCCACCTGCGAGCAGGCGAGCGCGAGGCGCGCCGGACCGGCCGCGTTGACCGCATACGCGGCGGCCTCGTCGCTCTCGGCACCGTCGACGTCGGTCCAGGCGGCTGTATTGATCACGACCAGCCGGTCCTCACCCGCAGCTCGTACCTGGTCACCGATCACCGCTCGCACACGGTGCAGGTCGGCGACGTCGCACTCCGCCCGGGTCAGCCCCTGCCACCGCGGCGCGCGCGGATCGGCCTCCAGCAGGCGGACCAGGTCGCTCCCGACCTGCCCGCCGGCGCCGATGACGACAATGCGCTCCCCCACGTCGGCTGATTCTCCCAGAGCGCCGCCGCGCCGTGCTGAAGACCCGGGTCGCCCAGCCCAATTCGGTACCGTGACGTGCCTGGCAACGACGCCGCTGACCTTGCAGCAATGGGAAGGACGGTGGCGGTGCACGACGCTCCCAGCCGGCCCGCGCTGCCGCCCGAGCTCGACCCGCGGCGCCCTCCGCATCCCCGGGCGTCTGGCCGTGGCCGGCTCGCGCAGCTGCTGCTGGGAGCGCTCAGCGCGCTCGTGCTGGTGGTCAGTGTCGGCGGCTACGTCGTCGTCCAGTGGTTCGACGGCACGATCGCGCGGTTACATCTCGACCTCGGCAGCGGCTCGACGGCTGCCGAGGGAACCAGCAACTGGGTGCTGGTTGGCACAGACAGCAGGGCCGGGACGGGCAACGAGTACGGCGGTACAAAGACCGTCGGCGGGCAGCGCAGTGACACGACGATCCTCGCGCACCTCGACAAGGACGGCACCACGACGATGGTGTCGATCCCCCGCGACACCTACGTCACCATCCCCGCCTACGACGACGCCAAGGGCAAGCACCACGCGGCGACAAAGAGCAAGTTCAACAGCGCCATCGAGACCGGCGGTCCGGCGCTGCTGGTCTCGACGCTCGAGCAGCTCACCGGCCTCCCGATCGACCATTACGTCTCGGTCGACCTCGCCGGCTTCAAGCGCGTCACCGATGCGGTCGGCGGGGTCACCGTCTGCCTGAAGCAGTCCTCGTTCTCCAGTAACGACGCCAACGACGCGGGTACCGCCTCGGTCCACAGCACCAACACCAACGATCCGTTCAGCGGGTGGAAGGGCGGCCCCGGCACCCTGCACGTCAACGGCGACCAGGCGCTTGCCTTCGTCCGCCAGCGGCACGGTCTGCCCGAGGGCGACATCAACCGGATCCAGCGCCAGCAGCAGTTCCTCGGCTCGGTGTTCCGCAGCGCCACCGGCAAGGGCACGCTGTTCAACCCCGCCCGCGTGACCTCCCTGCTGTTCAGCGTGCGCGACGCGCTGAGCCTCGACGAGGGCACCAGCTCCTCCGACCTCGAGGCGCTGGCCGAGCGGCTCAAGGGCACGTCGGCGTCACAGGTGGTGTTCACCACGCTGCCTGTGCGAGGCCTGCGGCAAGGCGACCCCGGGGTGACCAGCAACGGCAGCACGCTCGTCCTCGGCGCGGCCGGCTCCGTCGAGGTGTACGACCAGAAGACGCTCGACGCCTTCCTCGCCCCGCTGCGCGGCGAGTCGCCTACCCCCTCGCCCTCGGCCTCGGCCTCGCCGGCGACCCCGCGCACTGTGGCCGTGCCGCCGGCGCGGGTGCAGGTGGAGGTCCGCAACGGGACGACCCAGTCGGGGTTGGCTAGGCGCGTGAGCACCGGGCTCGCGCAGCTGCACTTCCGCAGCTCGATTGGGCCGGACAAGACCGCAGGCCCCACCGCCTCCGAGGTGCGCTACGCGACGAGCAGCTCGACCGACCGCGCCGCCGCCGCGACGGTGGCCGCTGCTGTTCCCGGGTCGGTCGTCCGGGCCGATGCTTCGCTCAGCCCTGGGACAGTCGTGCTTGTCGTCGGGAGCAGCTACACCCGGCTGCAGCCCGTCCGTACGCAGGGCCAGGCGGCACCCAAGCCGGCGGCCCCGGTGGCTCCGGCCACCCCGAGCGCGCCGCCGGTCACGGCCGACTCCGCCGGCAACAGGTGCACGCTCTGAACCTCGGGTCCGGCCGTCGCCGACTACTGAAGACGGGCCGCCCGTGACCGACCTGCCGGGCCTGCTCGCCGCCGCGGTGCTGGCCGACCCGGCCCGGCCCTTCCTCACCTTCTACGACGACGCGACCGGCGAGCGGCTCGAGCTCTCCGTAGCAACAACGGCCAACTGGGTGGCAAAGGCGTCGAACCTGCTCGTCGAGGAGCTCGAGGTCAGGCCCGACGAGCTCGTCGGCCTCGACGTGCCGTTGCACTGGCACACCGCCGTGCTGCGCCTTGCTGTCGGCAGCATCGGTGCTCGTCTTGCGCCGCCCGGTACAACGGGGGTTCGGGTAGCCGCGTGGGCCGAGGGGACGGCGCTTCCCGACGCCGACGACATCCTCGGGCTCTCCCTGCGGCCCATGAACGCCGGCCTCACCCGCGCCTACCCCGGGGTGATCGACGTCGCCACCGAGACCCTGACCTACGGCGACAGGTTCGTCCCCGCCGCGCCGGGGCCCGAGGTAGCTGATGCGCCGATCCCGCACCGCGTCCTTTCCACTGTGCTCGACCCGCTTGTCGGCGTCCTTGCTGGGGGCGGCTCACTCGTACTGGTCCGCCGAGCTGAGCCTGCTCAGCTGCCCCACCGGGCCGAGGTCGAGCGGGCCACGGCCACAGCCGGCTGCGACGTACCCGGGCTGCCCCGACTCGACTGAGCGGGTGACCCTCACAGCGGCGAGGATGCGCCAGCTGCCGCGGCGTGCAACGCTCTGGGCGTGCCCGAATCACCTCGGAGTTCCCGGCCCCGCGCCGACCGCGATGCAACAGCTGAGCACGACCAGCCGGGCTCCGCGCCCGTCTCCACGCCGACCCCCACCTTCGGTGACCTCATCGTTCGCGAGGAAGGTCCGGGACGCACGCCCCGCTAGCCGGCAGGAGGGGGGCACCCCCGCACGCCGCAAGGTTCTCGCGTCAGTTGCGGCGGCGGCCGTGCTGCTGGTTGGACTGCCGCTGTTCGTCGGCGTCGCGCGCGGCTTCGACAAGACGACGGGCGGGGAGATCGCTGTCGTCCGCAACGGCGGGCCGCTCGACAACAACAAGATCCGGCAGGTCATCGACCCGGCCTCGAACCTGACCTGGACCGGCCTGTACTCCTCGAGCCACAAGTACCCGGCGCAGCAGCGCTTCTACACGATCACCTCCGACCCCGGCAACGGCGACCGCTCGGGCGTCGACGTCGTGCAGACGCCGACCAGCGACGGGGTCGACGTCGGCATCGAGGGGACGATCTACTTCTCGCTGGCCCTGAACCATCTGACCCTGCGCGCCTTCGACGACAAGTTCGGTACCCGCAAGTTCCGCTCGTCCGGGGCCGGCCTGTACTACCCCTGGGAGGGTGAGGAGGGCTGGTCAGCCTTCCTCGACCAGGTCATCCGCCCGGTCATCGACAACGATCTGCGCGAGCAGGTCAACGCCTTCCGCTGCGCCGAGCTGGTGTCCTCCTGCGCGCTGGTGCAGAACGGGCCGCAAGGCGCCAACCCGGCGCAGGCTGCTGCCTTGGCCAGCAACAACGGCAACATTGCCAAGGTGCAGAACGCGATCAACAGCTCACTCGGCAGCGACCTGCGCGACACTCTCGGCGGTGAGTTCCTCACCGCCATCCGCTTCAACCTGGTCCGCATCAGCCTGCCAAACGAGATCCAGGCCGCCGTGAACAGCGCGCAGGCTGCGTTTGCGAAGGTCACGCAGGCGCAGGCTGAGGTTCAGCAGGCCAAGGCCCAGGCGCAGGCCAACGAGCAGCGCCAGCGGGGCTACCAGGGCTGCCCGGCGTGCGCGCAGATCGACGAGCTGAAGGCGATCCCGCCGAGTGTGACAACCTTCGCCCCCGGTTCCGGCTTCGCCATCACGGGCAAGTAGCGCATGGAGTTCCTGCTCGGCGCCCTCGGCCTTGGACTTCTCGTCGCGGTGGCGCTTGCGGTCTACGTCGCGGTCAGCTTGAGCGGCACCAGGCGCGAGCGGCAGGCGCTGGCGGGGGCGCGCTGGCAGGCGGCGCACCGGTCCGACGGGGCAAGGACCGTTGTCGTCGTCGAACGGGTGGTGCCCGGCAGGCCCGGGCCGGACGGCGTGCTCGAAGAGCGCGTCATCGGGGAGCTGGACGACGCCGACCCGGACTGGGAAGTGCACTTCGCCGAGCTGATGGGCCGAGCCCGCGTCCGGGCCGCAGCGCTCGGCGCCTGACAGACGCCCGGAGCCGCGCCCCGTCAACGTCCGCGCGGCCCAGCCCCGGGACGGCAGCAGGGGGCTACTTCAGCAGCAGGCGCCCCATGACCATGCGCTGGATCTGGTTGGTGCCCTCGTAGATCTGCGTGATCTTGGCGTCGCGCATCATCCGCTCGACCGGGAAGTCCTGCACGTAGCCGTACCCGCCGAACAGCTGCACCGCGTCGGTCGTCACCGCCATCGCGGTGTCGGAGGCGAAGCACTTTGCCGCCGACGAGGTGAACGTCAGGTTCTTGTCGCCCCGCTCCGCCTTGGCGGCCGCGTGGTAGACGAGGTGCCGCGCGGCCTCGACCTTCATCGCCATGTCGGCCAGCATGAACTGCACGCCCTGGAACTCCCCGACCGAGCGCCCGAACTGCTTGCGCTCCTTCACGTAGCCGACCGCCGCCTCGAGCGCACCCTGCGCGATACCGACGGCCTGCGCCCCGATACCGAGGCGCGTGTGGTCGAGGGTTCGCAGCGCCGTCTTGAAACCGGTGCCGGGCGGGCCGATCATCCGGTCGGCGGGGATACGGCAGTCGTCGAAGTAGATCTCCCGGGTCGGCGAGCCCTTGATGCCGAGCTTGCGCTCCTTCTCCCCATAGGAGAACCCCATGTCGTCGGCGTGCACCACGAACGCGCTGATGCCGTTGGCCCCAGCTGACGGGTCGGTGACCGCCATCAGCGTGTAGTGCGTCGACACGCCGGCACCAGTGATCCACATCTTGCTGCCGTTGATGACGTAGGAGTCGCCGTCGAGCACCGCCCGCGTCCGCATCGCCCCCGCGTCGCTGCCCGCCTCGCGCTCGGACAGCGCGTAGGAGAAGGTCGCGTCACCTGCGGCGACGGCCGGCAGGTAGCGGCGCTTGAGGTCCTCGGACCCCGACAGGATCAGCCCCGTCGTCCCCAGCTTGTTACCCATCGGGATCAGCGAAGACGAGGCGCACACCCGCGCGACTTCCTCCACCACGATGCAGTGCGCCACCTTGTCGGCCCCGGCGCCCCCGTACTCCTCGGGCACGTGGATGGCGAGCAGGTCGGCGCCCTTCAGCGCCTTGTGCACGTCCCACGGGTACTCGGCCGTCTGGTCGATCTCGGCGGCGCGAGGGGCGATGACGTCCTCGGCGAGATCACGCACGGCCGAGCGCAGGGCCTCGTGCTCGTCGGTGAGGAGGTAGGTGTCGAAGTCGGAGCTCACGCAGCCGAGTGTAGGTTCCCCTACCCTGACCGGATGCCTCCCCGCCTGACCGTGATCGGCACCGGCTACCTCGGCGCCACCCACGCCGCGTGCATGGCTGAACTGGGGTACGAGGTGCTCGGCCTCGACGTCGACGAGGCCAAGATCGAGCGGCTGCACCGCGGCGAGGTCCCGTTCTTCGAGCCTGGGCTGCCCGAGCTGCTCGCCCGCCACGTCGAGTCCGGCCGATTGCGCTTCACGACCTCCTACGAGGAGGCGGGCGCGTTCGGCGACGTCCACTTCATCTGCGTCGGGACACCGCAGAAGCGGGGCGAGTACGCCGCTGACCTGACCTACGTGGATGCGTCGGTGCGCTCGCTGATCCCGCACCTGCAGCCCGGCGCGCTGGTCGTCGGCAAGTCGACGGTGCCGGCGGGGACGGCGCAGCGCCTCGCGGACTGGATCGCGGCGGAGGGGCCAGCCGGGGCTGAGCTGGCGTGGAACCCCGAGTTCCTGCGCGAGGGCTGGGCGGTGCAGGACACGCTGCACCCCGACCGGCTCGTCATCGGCGTACCGCACGGCGGGCGGGGCGAGGCGGTCCTGCGCGAGGTGTACGCACCGCTGCTGGATGTCGAGGTTCCCCTCGTCGTCACCGACTTCGCCACCGCAGAGCTGGTCAAGGTCGCGGCCAACGCCTTCCTCGCCACCAAGATCTCGTTCATCAACGCGATGGCCGAGGTCTGCGAGGTGACCGGCGCCGACGTCAAGCGCCTGTCGCAGGCGCTGTCCTACGACACCCGCATCGGCGGCCGCTTCCTGCACGCCGGACTCGGCTTCGGCGGCGGCTGCCTGCCCAAGGACATCCGCGCGTTCATGGCCCGCGCCGGTGAGCTGGGCGTCGACCAGGCGCTGTCGTTCCTCAAGGAGGTCGATGCCATCAACCTGCGGCGGCGGGCGCGGATGGTCGACCTGGCCCGCGAGCTGGCCGGGGGGTCGTTCGCCGGCGGCGTACGGGTCGCCGTGCTGGGTGCTGCCTTCAAGCCCAACTCTGACGACGTCCGCGACTCGCCGGCCCTCGACGTCGCCGTGGCGCTGCACCAGCAAGGCGCGCACGTGTGCGTCTACGATCCCGCCGCCAACGCGAATGCGCAGCGCCTGCACCCCCAATTGACCTACTCGGGCAACGCCCGTGAGGCGCTGCAGGGCGCTCACCTCGTGCTTCATCTGACTGAGTGGCGCGAGTTCCGGGACCTCGACCCGACCAGCATCAGCGACATCGTGGCTCTCAAGCGCATCGTCGACGGCCGCAACGCCCTCGACAAGGACCGGTGGCGAGGCGCGGGATGGGTTTACCGAGCGCTCGGACGGCCCTGAGGAGCCGAGCGGCTGTACCTCGCATCGCACGGTGCAGAACCAAACGGAGAACACGCTGCGCAGGCTGCAGATGTCGAACCGGGTCGAGCTCACCCGATGGGCAATCCGCGAGGGCCTGGACGACTGACCGCCTATCAGAACCCGCGTCGCGAGCCGTGACCGCGACGTGCCATGCAGGCGCTGCCCGGGTAGGCATGCCGCATGTGGCGCAACGACCCCGACACCATCCGTCGCGTGCTCGACCTGCCGATCTGGGCCGTGGTCGGGCTGTCCAACGACGCGTCGCGCCCGTCGTACGGGGTGGCTCAGTGGCTTCAGCAGCACGGACGCCGCGTGGTGCCGGTATCCCCGCGCGGAGGGACGATCCTGGGCGAGCGGGCCTACCCCAGCCTGGCTGAGGCGGCGGATGCGACCGATGGACCCATCGACGTCGTCGACGTGTTCCGGCGCAGCGACTCCGCCGGGGTGCACGCCGACGAGGCCCTGGCCATCGGGGCCCGCGCCGTGTGGTTCCAGCTCGGCGTCGTCGACGAGGCAGCCGCCGCCCGCGTCACGGCAGCCGGAGTCGACATGGTGATGGACACCTGCCCGCGCATCGAGGCGCCCCGGCTCGGCTGGGGGCCCCGCTGAGGAAGTCTGCGGCCTCGGTGTGAGCCGCGCGTCAGGGCAGCCGCCGGAACCGTTGCGCGGGTAGAATCACCGTCGTGTCCAGCACCCCCTCCTGCCCGTCGTGAGCGCGGCCCGCGAGCTGTACCACCGGTGGCAGACGGTCATCCACGAGGTCGCGAAGTTCGGCGTCGTCGGCGCCGTCGCCTACGTCGTCGATGTCGGCCTCTACAACGTGCTGCACATCGGGCTCGGCACCGGTCCGATCACCGCCAAGACGCTGTCGACGATCTTGGCCGCAACGGTCGCGTACTTCGGCAACCGGCACTGGTCGTTCGCGCACCGCGCCCGCACGGGTACCGGCCGCGAGTACGCCATCTTCATCGTGCTGAGCGCGATCGGGCTCGCGATCGCGCTGGCCTTCCTCGGCTTCGGCTACTACGTGCTCGACCAGCGCAGCCCCCTCGCGAGCAACATCTGGGGCAACCTGGTGGGGACGGGGCTCGCGACAATCTTCCGCTTCTGGGCCTACAAGCGCTACGTCTTCCTCTCGCCTGAGCACCCCAAGGTGGCCGGGCTGCATGCCTCGGCCGCCGAACAGACGGCGCTCATCGACTCCGAGACAGCCGCCTGATTTTCATGTGAGCCTGCACTGGCTCTACAGCCGCCGGCGGCCGATCAGCCGGCGTGCACCAGGTCGACAACGACCCCGCCCAGCTGCTCGCCCGCGTCCTCCTGCAAGAAGTGCCCGGCGCCCTCGATCACCGTGTGCGCCTGGCCGGCTGCTCCCGGGATGACCTCCCGCAGCTCGATGTCTGCCCCGCGGGTGATGGGGTCGCCGTCGCTGAATGCGCAGACGAATGGGCGCTCGAAGCTCGCCAGGCTCTGCCACGCGGCCCGCTGCGCCGGGCCCGCGGGGTCGTCGGGGCTGTTGGGCACCAGGCGCGGGAAGGCTCTCGCCCCCGCCTGGTAGGACGCATCCGGGAAGGGCGCGTCGTAGGCGGCGCGCGTGGCATCGTCCATCTGCCGCTTGCACCCAGCGGAGACGAGCCAGCCGACGGCGAGTTCGTCCGCCCCCAGCACAGCGTCGCGGAAGCGCTCCCACACCTGCGGCATCCTGGTGTCGCCTGTCGGCAGCCCGGTGTTGGCCGCGACGACCCGGGCGAAGCGTTCGGGATGCTCGGCGACGAGCCGCAGCCCGATCAGGCCACCCCAGTCCTGGCAGACGAGCGTGACGTCGCGCAGGTCGAGGGCGTCGAACAGGACCGAGCGCATCCACTCGACGTGGCCGGCGTAGGAGTAGTCGTCGATGCTCGCCGGCTTGTCCGACCGGCCGAACCCGACCAGGTCTGGCGCGACGGCGCGCAGGCCATCGCCCGTGACCACGCCCAGCACGTGGCGGTAGAGGTAGGACCAGGTGGGCTCGCCGTGCATCAGCAACACCACCGGGGCGTCGCGCGGACCCTCGTCGACGTAGGCCACGCGCAGGCCGTCCGCGGTGGTGGCGTACTGCGGGGCGTACGGCCAGTCCGTCAGGTCGGCGAAGCGCTCGTCGGGGGTACGCAGGACCTGCATCGTTGCTCCTTCGGCCGGCCCGCGGCGGCGCTAGTCAGGTCGTGCGGCGCTCAGGGCTTGCGACGCTCAGGGCTTGCGGCGCAGCACCGACGGGGTCAGGTGACCATAGCCGCGCACGCGCAGCATCCGCAGGCGGGAGACGCGCACCGTGGGCGAGTCCGCGAGAGCCGCGGCAAGCTCCCGCTCGCACACCACAGCGCCCGGGCGGGCGATGCCGGTACAGCGGCTGGCGAGGTTGACGACGGGGCCGAACAGGTCGCCCCCGTGCGGCAGCGTCGGTCCGTACGCGAGCCCGACACGCACCTCGCCCACCCGGGCGGGTGAGGCGACCCCCACGTTGTCCATGGCGTCGCTGCTGCGCGGCACGTCGTTACGCCCTGCCGCGCCGAAGGCCTCCGACAGGGCAAGCCCGATGCCGGCGCCGCTCTCCGGATCGTCCGCGGCGAACATCACCTCGTCACCGAGCAGCTTGACGACGCGCCCGCCCCCGCGCGTGATGAGATCCGCCGAGGTCGACTCGAAGGTCTCGACGAGCGCGGCGAGGTCGCGCCCGTCGAGGTCGCGGGTCATCGCCGTGTAGTTGACGATGTCGCAGAACCCCACGACGAGCGGCGCATCGGTGATGTTGCGGGCGGCGCCGGCCAGCACCCGCTTCGACGAGGCGAGGACGTGGCGCCGATAGGCGTAGACCATCAGCGCCTCGAGCTCGGGCAGCCACTCGCGGGTCTGCTCCACGACCTCGCGGACGGCCTGCTGCGGGTCGTCCGCGGCAAGCCGCACCATCTGCTCGTCACGGGACATGATCTCGGTCAGGATCTCGACCTGGGCCTCGGCGAGGCGGCGCATTGCCTGCCCGAGGGCTCGGGCCAGCGTGTCGAGCGCCCGCTCGTCGAAGAGCCTGTCGTGCTCGAGGGTCGCCGTGCGCTGCAGGGCGGCGACGTCGGCCGCCGCGAACATCGGCGTGTCGGGGAGGGCGTCGACGAAGCCGAGCGCGCGCCACAGCGCCCGTACCCGGTCCACGCCGAGTCCGGTGCTCGACTCGACCGCCTCCCGGCTCAGGCTGGCCGGCTCGCCGAGCAGAGCCTCCTCGAGCTGGCCGATGGCCTGGTCGACGCCGGCAACCTCGCGGGCGCCACCCTCATCTGGGGCGTCAGGTACGGCCGGCCGCACGGGCGTGACGGGCTCGGTCATGGCTGCCATCATCCCCCGGGAACGGCAAGCATGGCAGTCAGTGTTGGTCAGACCACTGTTCGTCACCAACGTTGTCGTCACCCTTCTCTGCATCACCGTCAGGCAAAGGGCCGCCTCCGGCGCGCGCGTGGCGGGCGTCGTCCTGCTCCGCGAGCTCGAACACGGTGCGGTGCACGTCGTCAGCGCCCGGCACGTCGACGAGGACCAGCCGGCTGTGCTCGCCGGGGCTGGTGAGGACGAGGTCGCCGCTGCCGAACAGCCGGTCGACGACCCCGCGCTCCACGGCGATGTCGGTGATGCGGTAGAGGGCGGCGTCACGGCCCGTGCGCAGTGAACCGGCCCGCCAGATCACCCGGCGGGTAGTCACGACGTAGCGGGTCGAGCGCCAGCGCAGGAAGGGCCGCACGCTGAGCAGAATGACGAGCGCGAGCGCGAGGCCGAGCACGCCCAGGCGGAACGCAGACGCGCGTGGGCCGGCTGCCGCGGCGTAGGACGCGACACCGGCGACAACAGGCAGCGTGAGCGCGGGGAGCACGAGCCGCCGCCAGTGCGGGTGCAGCTCGAGCACGACCTGCTCGGCGTCGAGCAGCAGCCGGCGCGGGAACGCCATGGCCGGACTGTCTCACCTCATCGCAGGTGCACCACGTCACCCGCGCCGAACACGCGCCCGTCGACCACGAGCCGCCCGGCACCGTCGATGTCCTCCGCGACCCCCTCGACCACCTGGCCGCCGGGCAGCTGCACCTGCACGCGACGGCCGAGGGTGCCGCAGGCGGCGCGGTAGGGACCAGCGAGCGCTGCCGGGTCGGCGCGCCAGGATGCGTAGGCGCGGGCGAGCGAGCGCAGCATCGCCGACAGCAGGATGGGGCGGTCCGGGTGGCGGGCGCCGGCCAGCACCAGGCTCGTCGCCTGGTCGTGCGGCAGCTCGTCGGCTCGGGTGTGCACGTTGAGGCCCACACCGAGCACGACACCGATCGGCTGGCCGCCCGCCGCCGGCAGAGGTACGACCTCGGCGAGCAGGCCGGCGACCTTGCGCTCATCGATGAGCACGTCATTGGGCCACTTCAGCGTCACCCGGCTCCCGTCCGGCAGCCCGGCGTGCTCCTGCAGGGCCACGGCGACGGCGAGGCCGCCCAGCAGAGGCAGCCACCCGGAGGGCGCAGCGGGGCGGAGCAGCACCGAGAACGTCAGCCCCGCACGCGGCGGCGAGACCCACGTGCGGTCGAGCCGCCCCCGTCCGGCATCCTGCTGCTCGGCGACGATGACGAGCCCCTCGGCGGCGCCGGATCTGGCGGCCGCCGCGACATCGGCGTTGGTGCTGCCGGTGCGGGCGCGTACCTGCACGTCGAAGCCGTCGCGGGCGAGCGCTCGCTTCAGCGCAGCGGCCGGCAGCGGGGGGCGGTCGAGGTCGCCGTACACCGCCTCAGCCTGCCGCACGCGCGGGTCGCCAAGCCGCCGGCTCCCCGCACTAGCCTCGGGCCGTGCCGCCCGACGACCCCGCGTTCGAGCGGGGGACCGCGGAGCTGACCGAGGTGTCGCTGGCCTGGCGCGCCACCGGCCTGCCAACTGAGGCAACCGGCGCAGTGCCGATCCTTGCCCTGCACGGGATGTGCAGCGGGGCGACGACGTGGGGCCGGTTCGCAGTGGCCGCCGCCCGCAGCGGCCGGCGGGTGGTCGCGCTGGACCTGCGCGGCCACGGCAGCAGCTCGCGCCCGGGCCGGTGCACCTGCCGGGCGATGCGGGACGACGTCATTGCCTTCCTCGACCACGAGGCGCTCGAGCGTGTCGACCTGGTCGGGCACTCGCTCGGCGGCCACGTCGGCACCCTCGTCGCGCAGCGCCAGCCCGACCGGGTCCGGCGCCTGGTGCTCGAGGACATCTCCCCGCCGCCAGAAGGTCCGCACGACCTGGCCCTGCAGACGGCCCGGCAGCGAGTGACGCTCGCGGCCCAGTCGGCGCTGCTGCTCACCAGGGCCCGCCGGTTCGATGTGCGGATGGCCCGGCCGGTCCTGGTCGAGGTCCTGGCCACGCCCGACCCGCAGTGGTGGGCGGCCCTGCCCGGCATGGCGGCCCCGACGCTGCTGGTCGGGGGCGGCGACAGCAGCCACCTGAGCGGGAAGCGGCTCGCCCGGCTCGTTCAGCAGATGCCGGACTGCCAGCTGGTCACCGTGGCGGGGGCCGGGCATCGCGTCCACAGCCGCCAGCCCGAGCAGTTCGTCGCCGCCGTGCTGCCGTTCCTCGCCGGCTGAGCCTGGCCCCCCGCGGCGCTGAGCCTCCGAGGCGGCCAGCCGTCCCGATACCCTGCGGCAATGTCCGCAGAGCCCGCTGAGATGACTACCGAGCCGGGCCCCGGCACCTCCTCGCCCGACATCCACACCACTGCCGGCAAGCTCGCCGAGTTCCGGCAGCGCAACGACGACGCGGTGCACGCCGGCTCACAGCGGGCGGTCGACGCCCAGCACGAGCGCGGCAAGATGACGGCGCGCGAGCGCATCACTGCGCTGCTCGACCCGGGCTCGTTCGTCGAGCTCGACGCGCTCGCCCGCCACCGCGCCCGCGACTTCGGCATCGACGCCAACCGCCCGTACGGCGACGGCGTGGTCACCGGCTACGGCACCGTCGACGGGCGCCCGGTCTGCGTGTTCAGCCAGGACTTCACCGTGTTCGGGGGATCGCTCGGCGAGGTGTTCGGCGAGAAGATGGTCAAGGTCATGGACCTCGCGCTGAAGACCGGCTGCCCCATTGTCGGAATCAACGACGGCAGCGGCGCGCGGATACAGGAAGGGATCATGGGGCTCGCGCTCTACGGCGAGATCTTCTACCGCAACGTCATGGCCTCGGGCGTCATCCCGCAGCTGTCGCTGATCATGGGTCCGTGCGCGGGCGGCGCCGTCTACTCCCCCGCCATCACCGACTTCACGCTGATGGTCGACCAGACCTCGCACATGTTCATCACCGGCCCCGACGTCATCAAGACTGTCACCGGCGAGGACGTCGAGATGGAGGAGCTGGGCGGGGCGCGCACGCACAACTCCAAGAGCGGCGTCGCGCACTTCATGGCGACCGACGAGGCCGACTGCCTGGAGCTGACCAAGACCATCCTGAGCTACCTGCCGAGCAACAACCTCGAGATGGCGCCGGAGTACGACGAGGTCGACCTCGACACCCTCGAGCCGGACGTCGAGCTCGACACCTTCATCCCGGACTCCTCCAACCAGCCGTACGACATGCACACGGTGATCGAGACCGTGCTCGACGACGGCGAGTTCACCGAGGTCATGGCGCTCATGGCCACCAACATCGTGACCGGGTTCGGGCGGGTCGACGGCCGCAGCGTCGGGGTGGTCGCCAACCAGCCGATGTCGTTCGCCGGCACGCTCGACATCGACGCCAGCGAGAAGGCCAGCCGCTTCGTGCGCACGTGCGACGCGTTCAACATCCCAGTGCTGACCTTCGTCGATGTCCCCGGCTTCCTGCCCGGGACCGACCAGGAGTGGCAGGGCATCATCCGCCGCGGAGCGAAGCTGATCTATGCGTACGCCGAGGCGACGGTGCCCAAGGTCACGATCATCACTCGTAAGGCGTATGGCGGCGCTTACGTGGTGATGGGGTCCAAGCACCTGCGCAGCGACATCGAGCTGGCGTGGCCGACGGCCGAGATCGCGGTGATGGGGGCGCAGGGTGCTGTCAACATCATCCGCCGGCGGCAGCTGGTCGCGGCGGAGAAGCAGGGCAAGGACGTCGAGGCGCTGCGCGCGGAGTTCATCACCGACTACGCCGACACCTTCGCCAACCCCTACATAGCCGCCGAGCGCGGCTACGTCGATGCGGTCATCGCCCCGAGTGACACGCGGCGCGAGGTCATCCAGTCACTGCGGCTGCTGCGCAACAAGCGGGAGTCGCTGCCGCCGAAGAAGCACGGGAACATCCCCCTGTGAGTGGAGGAGAAAGCGAGGCGCCAGCCGAGCCGCTGCGTCCGGTGCTGCGCATCGTCCGTGGGGTGCCCACCCCCGAAGAGCTGGCGGCGCTGGTCGCCGTGCTGTCCGCCCGTGCCGTGACCAGCGAGGCGCCGACGCCACTCGCGTCGGCGTGGTCCTCGCGCCGGTCGCAGCTGCGTCGCGCCGTGCACGTCGGCCCGGGCGAGTGGCGGACCTCGGGCTTCGAGAAGGGAACCCGCACCCGCGCCGGCTGGTGAGCGCGTAGCGCGGCCGCACACAGAGCGGGCTCCACAGCACCGTTCGACCGCAGATTCGGCCCTTCTGTGTGCAGGTTTGCGCTCGCTGCACACAGAGCGGGTCAATGAGCCGCTTCTGAGCCCCGATTCGGCCGTTCTGTGTTCGCGGAGCCGGAACCTAGACTCGGCCCCACCCCGTCACCTTCGTTGGGAGCCCTGTGCGCAAGGTCCTGATCGCCAACCGCGGCGAGATCGCCGTCCGCATCGCGCGTGCGTGCGCCGACCACGGGCTTGCCTCCGTCGCGGTCTACGCCAACCCCGACCGCGACGCTCTGCACGTCAAGGTGGCCGACGAGGCGTTCGCGCTGGGGGGCAGCACGGCCGCGGAGTCCTACCTGGTGATCGACAAGTTGGTCGAGATCGCCCGGCAGTCCGGCGCGGATGCGGTGCATCCCGGCTACGGGTTCCTGGCCGAGAACGCCGGGTTCGCCCAGGCCGTCATCGACGCTGGGTTGACCTGGATCGGGCCGCCCCCGAGCGCCATCGACAAGCTCGGCGACAAGACCCAGGCCCGGCACATCGCGCTCGAGGTCGGCGCCCCCATGACGCCCGGCACGCCGGACCCCGTCTCGGGCCCGGACGAGGTCATCGCGTTCGCCAAGGAGCACGGGCTGCCCATCGCCATCAAGGCCGCGTTCGGCGGCGGCGGACGCGGCCTGAAGGTCGCCCGCGAGATGGACGAGGTCACCGAGCTCTACGACAGCGCCGTCCGCGAGGCCGTCGCCGCCTTCGGGCGCGGCGAGTGCTTCGTCGAGCGCTACCTCGACCGCCCCCGTCACGTCGAGACGCAGGTGCTCGCCGACGCGACCGGCAAGGTCGTGGTCGTCGGCACCCGCGACTGCTCCCTGCAGCGCCGCTACCAGAAGCTGGTCGAGGAGGCGCCCGCGCCGTTCCTCACCCACGAGCAGACCACCAGCATCTACGAGGCGAGCAAGAAGATCTGCGCCGCCGCCGGCTACGTCGGTGCGGGTACCTGCGAGTTCCTGATCGGCCAGGACGGGCTCGTCTCCTTCCTCGAGGTCAACACGCGCCTGCAGGTCGAGCACCCGGTCACCGAGGAGGTCACCGGGATCGACCTGGTCCGCTGGCAGTTCCGCATCGCCGACGGCGAGCCGCTGACCCTCGAGGACCCGGTGCAGCGGGGCCACGCGTTCGAGTTCCGGCTCAACGGCGAGGACGCCGGGCGCGGGTTCCTGCCGGCGCCCGGCACCGTCACCCGCTTCGTCCCGCCGCTAGGCCCCGGCGTGCGGGTCGACACCGGCATCCAGAGCGGCGACGTCATCGGCGGGCAGTTCGACTCGCTGCTGGCCAAGCTGATCGTCACCGGCGCCTCGCGGCAGGAGGCGCTCGAGCGCTCGCGCCGGGCGCTCGACGAGGTCGTGGTCGAGGGGATGGCATCGGCACTGCCGTTCCACCGGCTCGTCGTCCGTGACCCGGCGTTCGCGCCGGCCGACGCCGCAGAGCCGTTCACCGTCCACAACAGATGGATCGAGACCGAGTTCGACAACACCGTGCCGCCCTTCGCAGGCGGCACCGGCGACACCGAGGCGGGCGCGGATGAGGAGCCGCGCGAGCGTGTCGTCGTCGAGGTCGGTGGGCGCCGCCTCGAGGTCGTGTTGCCCGGCGGCCTCGGCGCAGCTGCCGCAGGCTCCGCGAAGGCGAAGAAGAAGCCGGCTACCCGGCGAGCGGGCGGTGGCGCCGCTGCCGCCGGTGGCAACGCCCTGACCAGCCCAATGCAGGGGACCATCGTCAAGGTGGGGGTCACCAACGGCGACACAGTCGAGGCCGGCCAGCTCATCGTCGTGCTCGAGGCGATGAAGATGGAGCAGCCGCTCAACGCGCACAAGGCCGGCACCGTCAGCGGGCTGACCGCGGACGTGGGTGCGGCGGTCACGAGCGGCGCCGTCATCTGCGAGATCACCGACTAGAGATGTCGGCCCCTGGCCCACCCCTCGGACGCCCCGAGCGTCCGCCGCTCAGCGGCCGCCTGACCTACCTCTTGGGCGGCACGCTGCCCTCGCGCTACCGCCCGTGGGTGCAGCGCGACTTGATGACCCACGGCTGGCGGCACCGTCAGGCCCGCCGTCCGATGCTGCTGATGCTCCCGTTCGTCATCGCCTTCGCGCTGCTGCCGGGCGAGCCGCAGCTGCGCATCTCGCTCGTGGCGTTCCTCGCGCTCGGCGGGGTGGTGATGGGCTACACGACGAGCGGCTATTTCCGCAACCGGCGGCTCGAGCAGCACGGCTTCCCGCCCATCGAGCGGGCCGAGGAGGACGAGTAGCCGCCGTCACTGACCGGCACCTGCGCTCCCCGGCGATTGACCCCGCGACGGCACTATCCGGCAACTGCGACCTGCTCGTGCGGCATCAGCTGCCGCGCCGCCTCGGTCAGCGACCCCGCGAGCGAGGGGTAGATGGCGAAGGTATGGGCCAGCTGGTCGACCGTGAGGCTGTGCTGAACCGCCATCGACATGGGCAGCACCAGCTCGCTCGCCTGCGGCGCGACGACGACGCCGCCGAGCACGGTCCCGACATCGGGCCGCGCGAACAGCTTGACGAACCCGTCCTGCAGCCCCTGCATTTTGGCGCGGGCGTTGGTCGCCAGCGGAAGCTTGACCACCTCGGCCACCACTGCGCCGGACTCGACAGCCTGCTGGGAGACACCGACCGTGGCGATCTCGGGGTCGGTGAACACGTTCGCCGAGACCACCGACAGCCGTAGCGGCTCGACCGCCTCCCCCAGCGCATGCCACATGGCGATGCGGCCCTGCATCGCCGCGACGGAGGCGAGCGGCAGCACACCGGTGCAGTCGCCGGCGGCGTAGACCTCGGGCGCCGAGGTGCGCGAGACCCGGTCGACGGCGATGTGACCACCCGGTCCCAGCGTGATGCCGGCCTCCTCGAGCCCGAGCCCCGCTGTGCGCGGGACCGACCCGACCGCGATCAGCGCGTGCGAGCCGCAGACAACCCGCCCGTCGGTCAGCTCGACCTCGACGCCGTCACCGACGCGGCGCACCGCCCCGGCGCGCGAGCGGTTGAGCACGGTGATGCCCCGGCGCCTGAAAACGTCCTCGAGCACGGCCGCGGCGTCGGCATCCTCGCCGGGCAGCACGCGCTCACGCGAGGACACCAGGGTGACCTCCGAGCCCAGCGCGCGGAAGGCCGACGCGAACTCTGCACCGGTCACGCCCGAGCCCACGACGACGAGATGCTCGGGCAGCCCGGGCAAGTCATAGAGCTGGCGCCAGTCGAGAATGCGCTCGCCGTCGGGCTCGGCCCCCGGCAGCACCCGCGGGCTCGAACCGAGCGCCAGCAGGACGACGGCGGCCTCCACCCGGGTGGCCGGCCCGTCGGCTGACGTCACCTCGACGCAGTGGCGCTCGACGAGCCGGCCGGAGCCGTCCAGCACCCGAACGCCCTCCCGCTCAAGCCGGCGGCGGATGTCGGCCGACTGCGCGCCGGCGAGCCGATGCACCCGGGCGAACACGCGCCCGATGTCGGTACCGGCGCCGCTGGCGGCCACCCCCAGGTCCTCGGAGTCGTGCATCCGGGTGAGCAGCTCGGAGCTCGCGATGAGTGTCTTGGACGGCACGCAGTCGGTGAGCACGCACGCCCCGCCGATGCCGTCGCTGTCGATCAGCGTCACGTCGGCGCCGAGCTCGACGGCCACGAGCGCCGACTCGTACCCGCCCGGTCCGCCGCCCAGCACGACGATGTGTGTCACCCGTCCAGTGTGCTCCAGCGGGGGTCAGCGAGGCCGGCGGCGGCAGAGCTGATCAACCGTCTAGATTCGCCTCCGTGGCCCTCTACGCGGCATACGGGACCAACCTCGACCCCGAGCAGATGCGGTCCCGGTGCCCGCACTCCCCGGTGGGTGGCGCGGGCTGGCTGGAGGGCTGGCGGCTGACCTTCGGCGGCGAGGACGTTGGGTGGGACGGCGCCCTCGCGACGATCGTCCCCGACCCCGCCGGCCGGGTCTACGTGGTGCTCTACGACGTCACCGACATCGACGCCAAGGTCCTCGACGAGTGGGAGGGCGCGACAGTCGGCCTCTACGAGAAGATCCGGGTGCGGGTGTCGGTCCTCGAGGGCGACCGAGTGGCCTGGACCTACCTGTTGCGGGCGTACGAGGGCGGCCTGCCCTCCTGCCGCTACCTGGGCCTGACCGCCGACGCCGCCGAGAAGGCTGGTGCCCCCGACGACTACGTCGCGGAGCTGCGTGGCCGGCCCTGCGGGTCGCCCCCCGAGTAAGGGGCGCCGGCCCGGGCTGGCAAGCATGGGCTAGGGGGGCGGTGAGCAGGCCGGCAGCCCAGCGGTGCCGCCAGTGTCGCCCCACTGCTCTCGGCGGTGCAGCTCCGCCGTGAGCAGCTCGAGGATGCGTCGCAGCGATGCCGCATCCTGCTCGTCGAGCACGCTGAGGACATCGCAGGCACGGGCTATGTGGTCCGACCAGAGCGCTGCAGCGCGCTGACGGCCCTGCTCGGTCAACTCCACGAGCGTCGCCCGGCGGTCGGTGGGATGCGGGCGGCGCTGGACGAGCGCGTCGGCCTCGAGCGCATCGACCAGGGCGGTCACAGCTCGCGGCGTGAGCTCCAGGCTCTCGGACAGGTCACGCATGATCGTCGGCTTACCCTGAGCCTGCAGCGCGGCCAGCACGCGCAGCCGGGCGTGACTGGTCTCGCTGGCGCTGCTGCGCAGGAATCGCACCCAGGCCGGCCCGAAGCGGCTGAACGACTGGAGCAGCTCGGCTTTCGCGTCCATCGTCTCCCGCTCGCGTTCAGTGAGATGTCACCGACATTTACTGTACGGGTACACCGTGTAGGTGGTTAGCATTGCCGGCAGACCTCGAGAGGAACGCCGATGACTCGGCTCGCCCGTTTCGTCCCGCGCCACCGCCGCCTGATTCTGCTCACCTGGCTCGTGCTGTTCATCGCCGGCGCCGCGACTGCCGGGACCACGACGAGCCGCCTGAAGTTCGACTTCTCCCTGCCCGGCCAGGCCGGGTACGAGACCGGCCAGAAGATCGTCAAGACCTACGGCAACGGCGGCGAGCAGCAGCCCTCGATCCTGGTCCTGCGCAGCAGCAACGGCCAGCCCATCCCCACCCCGGCCGCTGACGCCGCGTTCGCCGCGGTGCAGCAGCAGATCCCCGCCGTGCGCGTGGTCGGCCATGCCACGACCGACGACGCCTCGTTCGTCGTCGACGGCCATTCCTGCGCTCGGTCGGGCTCGGTGGGATGCTCATCCCGCTGGTCAGCACCATGGTGACCCTGACGCTGCTGCCGGCCCTGCTGACCACCCGCTTCGGGCAGAAGGTCGACTGGCCCCACCGCCCGCTGCGCGCCGAGGCCAGCCGGCCGTGGAGCCGCTGGGGTACCCGTGTCGTTCGGCACCGCTGGCCGGCGGCCATCCTCGCCCTGGTCATCCTGGGGCTGCTCGTCGCGCCGCTGGCCCGGCTGTCCATCGGCCTCGCGCAGAGCGACTCTCTCGCCAAGAGCGGTCCGGCCTACGAGGCGCTGCACGCGCTCGAGGGCGGCGGCGTTCCCTCCGGGGTGTTGACGCCGATCGAGGTGCTCACGACAGCCGCGGCTGCGCCGGCCACAGTCGACCGGCTGCGGGGGGTGCAGGGCGTCACCTCCGCCTACGCCCCGACCGGACCGGCCAACCAGCGCGCGGGCACGGCGGCTGTCATCGCCATCCCGAGCAGGGAGACGGCCAACGGGTCGTCGGTCGCGGTCGTGCGCCGGGTGAAGGCCACGCTCCAGGGCGCGCCGGGCGTCGTCGGCGTGACGGGCGTCGGGGCGCTGCAGCTGGACTACCTGCACGGCGTGTACGGCAACTTCCCTCTGATGCTGACGCTGATCGTCGTGGTCACGTACCTGCTGCTCGTGCGTGCCTTCCGCAGCCTGCTGCTGCCGCTCAAGGCCGTCCTGCTAAACCTGCTGTCCGTCGGCGCCACCTTCGGTGGGGCCGTGCTGTTCTGGCAGGACGGCCTCGGCTCGCAGGCGGTCTACGGCATCAAAGCCACTGGAGCCATCACGTTCTGGCTGCCGATCATGGTCTTTGCGTTCCTGTTCGGCCTGTCGATGGACTACGAGGTCTTCATCCTCGCCCGGGTCCGTGAGGAGTACGACAACGGCGCATCCACCGATGGCGCTGTCATCGAGGGGATCGGGCGCACCGGGCGGCTCGTCACATCGGCAGCGCTGATCCTGTTCCTGTCCTTCGCCTCGCTCTCGACCGGGCCGCAGACCGACATCAAGTTGTTCGCGACCGCCCTCGGGTTCGGCATCCTGCTCGATGCCACCGTCGTGCGGGCGTTGCTGGTGCCGGCGCTGGTCAGCCTGTTCGGGCGGTGGAACTGTTACCTGCCGTCCGCTGTGGCCAAGGTGCTCCGGGTGCAGCCGTCCTACCCGCGGCCCGAGCCCCGGCGCGGCCAGGTGCCTGCCGAGCCGGAGCGGGAGCCGGTGCCGACCGGCTGACCAGCGGCGGGTCGGGTCAGTCGCTGAGGGCGAGCAGCGCCGCTGTGGCGAGCAGCCGCACGCCGACGGCCAGCGCGCTCTCGTCGATGTCGAAGCTCGACTGGTGCAGGTCGTGCGTCGTCCCGCCCGGGACGCGGGTGCCCAGCCGGGCCATTGCCCCCGGGATGTGCTCGAGGTACCAGCCGAAGTCCTCGCCGCCGAGCGACTGCAGGGTGCCCACCCCGCTCCCCGGGCCGAGCGCGACCTCGACCGCCTCTCGCAGCAGCTCCACAGCCGACGCGCTGTTGACGACAGGCGGTACCCCGCGCTTGTAGTCGACGGTCACCTGCGCCCCGTAGGCACTGGCGATAGCTGTGGCCAGGCGCTCGACGACCTCCGGGGCGCGGGTCCAGGCGTCGCGGTCGAGCACCCGCAGCGTGCCGCGCGCGAACCCCGTCCGCGGGATGGCATTGTGCACCGACCCGGCCGAGACCATGCCCCACACGAGCGTCATCGCGGCTCGGGGGTCGACGAGACGGGTCAGCGCAGCCGGCAGCTCGGTCAGCACCCGGCCGAGGGCGTATACGAGGTCAACCGTGTTCTGCGGCCTCGAGGTGTGCCCGCCCGGGCCGTCGAGGCGGACCTCGACGTGATCGGCGGCGGCTGTGATCGGCCCGGCCCGCAGCCCCACCAGCCCGGCGTCGAGCGCGGGGTCGCAGTGCAGAGCGAGGATCGTCGAGACGCCGGAGAGCACGTCGGCCGCAATGGCATCGAGCGCACCGCCCGGCATGACCTCCTCGGCGGGCTGGAACACCACCCGCACCCGGCCCGGCAGCTGCCCCGCGGCCTCGAGCTCGGCGAGCAGGAGCGCGACCCCCACCACGATCGTGGTGTGCGCGTCGTGCCCGCAGGCGTGGCAGACGCCGGGCTCGACCGAGCGGTACCCGACGTCCTTCGCGTCGTCGAGCGGCAGGGCGTCGAGGTCGGCGCGCAGGGCAACGCACCGCTCACCGGTGCCGATGTCGCACCACAGTCCGGTTCCGGGCAGCCGGTGCGGGGTGAGCCCGGCACTGACCAAGCGCTGGGTCACGTACGTGGTCGTCTCGTACTCCGCGCGCCCCAGCTCGGGATGGGCGTGCAGGTGCCGGCGCAGGGCGATGAGTTCGTCGGTGTGCCGGGCGACCCACTCGTCGACTGCAGTGCCCGCGTCGAGCCCGAGGGTCATCCGGTCGCCGCGCGCAGCGGCATCGGCCGGCCCGCGGCCATCTCGCCCAGCAGGCTGTCGACCACGGCAGTGAGATCACCGTCGTGCTCGGCCGCCACGGCCCGCTGGCGCTGGTAGCTCGCCCCGCCCTCGAGGATCGCGGAGACAGCGCCCAGCTCCTTGATGCAGCCGAGCCGCTCAGCCCGGGGGCGCAGGTCGTCGACCAGCTCGGCGATCGCCTCGCGCAGCGGGCGGGTGGCGCCGCGCTCGTCGAGGATCAGCTCGGCGTCGAGCCCGTACCGCGCCGCCCGCCACTTGTTCTCGCGCACCACCCAACCCTTGGGCCGCGGGAGCCCGTAGCCCCGGTCGAACTGGGTGTCGAGCTCGTCGACGAGGCACTGGCTCAGCGCAGCGACGGCGCCGACCTCCTGCAGCGTGGGCAGCCCATCGCAGATGCGCAGCTCGACGGTGCCGAACCCGGGGTGCGGCCGGATGTCCCACCACACCTCACGGATCGACTCGATCGTCTTCGACGAGACGAGGGTGTCCATGAACTCCTCGAACTCGTTCCAGCCACCGAGCTCGTAGGGCAGCCCCGCCGTGGGCAGTCCCTCGAACACCTTCGAGCGGGAGGATGCGAGCCCGGTGTCGGCGCCGATCCAGTACGGGGACGATGCTGACAGGGCGAGGAAGTGCGGTATGTAGGCGGTGAGCGCGTTGACGATCGGGATGACCTTCTCCGGCGAGCGCACCCCGACGTGGACGTGCACCCCGAAGATCTGCAGTCGCCGTGCGAGCCACTGCATGTCCTCGATCAGCTGGGCGTAGCGCGGGTTCGGGCTCACCTGCTGGGTCGCCCAGTCGGTGATCGGGTGCGTGCCGCTGCACATCACCCCGAGGCCGCGCTCCTTCGCGGCCGCGCTGACCTCGGCGAGGGTGCCGGCAAGGTCGGCCTTGGCCTCGGCGACAGTGCCGCAGATGCCGGTGATGATCTCGACCGTTGACTCCAACAGCTCGTGCTTGGCCTTGGGGTGCTCACCCTCGAAGGGAGCTCCGAGCTCGGCGAGCATGTCGCTGGCGGCGCTCGTCAGCTGGCGGGTCTCGCGGTCGACGAGCTCGAGCTCCCACTCCACCCCGAGGCTCGCACGCGGGGACGACGCGAAGGGAATCTTCACCGGACGCGCACTCCTCCCACCGTCGGCGCCGACTCCAGCGGCCGCCTGCCGACCCTACCCACGCGCACCGACGCCACCCGTGGACGCGGGCTCGGTGGATGTGGCACCGACCGGACGCTGCTGCGAAATGCACGCCTCCTGATGCCTGGTCACGCCGGTGGCCGGCGTGTCGCCGGCTACGCCGATGCCCAGCCGGAGGAACCGCACAATGTCGGCAGCCTTGCGGTCAGCGGGCGCCGAGCGCGCGGGCAAATCGCTCGGCCTCGCGGTACGCGGTGGCGGGCAGCACCAGCGTGTGCGACCCCTGCCGCGCGTCGGCCCGCGTCCCCGCCTGCGGGCCGCGCCAGACCAGGCCGACGACGCACACGTCGGCGCGCACCACCGGCAGCCCGGCCCGGACGCTGCGCCTGTCGACGCTGACGTCGTACCAGTCGCCCTCGCCGTAGCTCGCCGGCGGCTTAGGCCGCAGCTGCACCAGCCGGCGGTTGGTGAGCAGCAGCCACCGGCGCGGGGCCATCGTCCGACCGAGGAAGCGCTCGGCGGCGGCGACAGCACGCCCCGGTCCGTCGGGGTCGCGCAGCACCCCGCGCAGGGCGACCTCGACGAACTCACCGCGGTCGAGCGGCACCGGCGGCGGACCCCCCGGGCCCGCCATCAGAAGGCGTCCGGCGGGATGTAGGTGCCCCACACCTCCCGCAGCGCGTCACTGACTTCGCCGACCGTGGCGCGGGCTCCCAGCGCCTCCTTCATCGGGTACAGCACGTTGTCCGTCCCCCGAGCCGCCGCCTTGAGGGCATCGAGGCAGCGAGCCACCTCGTCCGCGTCGCGCTCGGCCCGCAGCCGGGCGAGCCGCTCACGCTGGCCAGCCTCGATAGTCGGGTCGACCCGCAGCGGCTCGTAGCGCTCGCCCGGCGAGATGAAGCGGTTGACGCCGACGACGGTGCGCTCACCGGACTCGACCTCCTGGGAGATCGTGTACGCCGACTTCTCGATCTCGCCCTTCTGGAAGCCCTGCTCGATCGCGGCGACAGCGCCACCCCGCTGCTCGATGGCATCCATCAGCTCGCGGGCCTTGCGCTCGACCTCGTCGGTCATGAACTCGACGACGTAGGAGCCGGCGAAGGGGTCGACGGTCTTTGGCACGTCGGTCTCGTACGCCAGCACCTGCTGCGTGCGCAGCGCCAGCGTGGCCGCCTTGACGGTCGGGAGCGCGATGGCCTCGTCGAAGGAGTTCGTGTGCAGGCTCTGGGTGCCGCCGAGCACGGCCGCAAGGCCCTGCACCGCCACCCGCACGAGGTTGACCTCCGGCTGCTGCGCAGTCAGCTGCACCCCGGCCGTCTGGGTGTGGAAGCGCAGCATCATCGACTTCGGGTCCTTCGCGCCGAACTCGTCGCGCATCACCTGCGCCCAGATGCGCCGGGCCGCCCGGAACTTGGCGACCTCCTCGAGCAGCGTGGTGCGGGAGACGAAGAAGAACGACAGGCGGGGCGCGAAGTCGTCGACCCCCAGGCCGGCCTTGACGGCGGCCCGCACGTACTCGATGCCATCCGCCAGCGTGAACGCCACCTCCTGCACCGGGGTCGCGCCGGCCTCGGCCATGTGGTAGCCGGAGATGGAGATGGTGTTCCACCGCGGGGTCTCGGTCCGGCAGTAGGCGAACGTGTCGGCCACCAGCCGCAGCGAGGGCGCGGGCGGGAAGATGTAGGTGCCGCGGGCGATGTACTCCTTGAGGATGTCGTTCTGGATCGTCCCGGTGATCTTGTCGCCCGGGACCCCCATCTCCTCGGCCACCAGCTGGTAGAGCAGTAGCAGGATGCTGGCCGGGGCGTTGATCGTCATCGACGTCGACACCTCGTCGAGCGGGAGCCCGTCGAACAGGGTGCGCATGTCCTCGATGGAGTCGATGGCCACCCCGACCTTGCCGACCTCGCCCGAGGCGATCGGGGCGTCGGAGTCGTACCCCATCTGGGTCGGCAGGTCGAAGGCGACCGACAGCCCACCCGTCCCCGCGCCGACGAGCTGGCGGTAGCGCTCGTTGGACTCCTTGGCGGTGCCGAACCCGGCGTACTGCCGCATGGTCCATGGGCGCCCCGTGTACATGTTCGGGTAGACGCCGCGGGTGTAGGGGTAGCTGCCCGCATCCCCCAGCCGTTCCGGCAGGCCGGGCTTGAGGTCGTCCGGCCCGTACTGCACCGCGATGGGCTCGCCCGACTCGGTCAGGCGCTCCTGTCCCTGCTCCGCCATATCGCGATCCTACGGAGGGCCTTGGAGGGGCCGGCCCGCGGCACAGGGGTGGCAGAAGCCGAGCGCAGCTCCAGCGCATCGCCGCCGTCCCAGAGCACTGCGCACCCAAGCGCAGGGAGGCGGGCGCGGCTGCCCGGTCAGACGAAGGCGCTGCGGCCGGTGATCGCGCGCCCGACGATCAGGGTGTTGATCTCGCGGGTGCCTTCGTAGGAGTAGAGCGCCTCGGCATCGTTGAAGAAGCGCGCGACGTCGTACTCGAGCAGGATGCCGTTGCCGCCGAGCAGCTCGCGCGCGTAGGCGACGGTCTCGCGCATCCGGCTGGTGCAGTAGGCCTTCGCGAGCGCAGCCTGGGCGTCGGTGCAGAGGTGGGCCTCCTGCAACTCGGCGACCCGCACCGTCATGCCCAGCGAGGCGGTGATGTTGCCGAGCATCTTGACCAGCAGGTCCTGGATCAGCTGGAAGCCGCCGATGGGGCGCCCGAACTGGACGCGGGAGTCGGCATAGCGCACCGCAGCCTCGTAGGCGCCCATCATGCAGCCGACCGAGTTCCAGGCGACGCCGCCGCGGGTCAGCTGCAGCACCCGGCCGGTGTCCTTGAACGTCCGAGCGTTGGCGAGGCGGTCGGCCTCGGGCACGCGGCAGTCGGACAGCACGATGTCGGCGTTCTGGACGGTGCGTAGCGCGAGCTTGCCCTCCATCTTGGTGGGGGTGAAGCCGGGGTTGTCCTTGTGTACGACAAAGCCCTTGACGCTCTCGTCGGCGACGTCGCTGGCCCAGACGATGACCAGGTCGGCGATCGTCGCGTTGCCGATCCAGCGCTTGGCGCCGTCGATCACCCACTCGTCGCCCTCGCGCCGGGCGGTCGTCTCCAGGCCGCCGGCGACGTCGGAGCCGCCGTTGGGCTCGGTCAGCGCGAACGCGCCAATGGTGCGCATGGCGAACATGTCCGGCAGCCAGCGCTCGCGCTGCTCGTCGGACCCGAGCAGCACGATGCTGCCCATCGCCAGGCCGCTGTGGACGCCGAAGAAGGTGGCCATCGAGGTGTCGACCCGGCTGATCTCGAGGGTGACGAAGCTGGTCAGGAGCCGGCTCGCCGCCGGGCGCCCCGGGCGGTCGTAACCCAGGCCGATGACGCCCAGCTCACCGAGCTTGGGGATGAGGTGATGCGGGAACTCCGCCCGCGACCACTGGTCGTTGGCGATGGGGGCAACCTCGCGCTGGAGCCACTCGCGCAGCCGCAGCAGGACCTCCTGGTCCTCGGCCGGGAGCATCAGCTCGTAGCCGTACAGGTCGCCGGGCAGGGGCGTGAGCACGCTGGGGCCCTCGGGTGGGTGCGTGCGCTCGGCGGTGGCGGGCGCCTGCTCGTCCGCCACCGCGGCGACCTCGGCAGTGGCCTGGGGGGCCGTCGTCTTGCCCTTCTCCGCTGTCGTCATCGCAGCCTCGCTCCCGCTCGCGGACCGGGTGCCCGTCTCGCGCGGGCATCGTGACACGCAGCCTTGTCGCCGGGTGCGGCGGCTGCCCTACCGTTCTCGACGTGACCGCACCCGATGCCGCCTCCAGTGCCGCTACTGAGGCCGCCGCTGATGCCGCGAGCAGCGCAGCCGCACGCATCCGGGCGGCGAGCGGCGTCCCCCTGCACGACGTCGCTGTGGTGCTGGGCTCCGGGTGGCGGCTGGCTGCCGACCGCCTCGGCGAGGCGGGCGCGCGGATGCACGCCGGTGAGCTCGGGCTGCCCGCCGCCGCTGTCGCCGGGCACGCGGGCGAGGTCCGGTCCGTGCGGATGCCGGACGGCCGCGCGGCCCTGGCCTTCCTGGGACGGGTCCACGCCTACGAGGGGCACGACCTGTCGGCCGTCGTCGCCGGGGTGCGGGCCGCGTGCGCCGCGGGCTGCTCGACCGTGGTGCTGACCAACGCGGCGGGCGGCCTGCGGGAGGGCCTCACCGTCGGGCAGCCGGTGCTTGTCGCCGACCACCTCAACCTCACCGGCCGCTCCCCGCTGGTAGGCCCACGGTTCGTCGACCTCACCGACCTCTACAGCGCCCGGCTGCGCGCCCGCGCCCGCGACGCCAGGCCGGAGCTCGTCGAAGGGGTGTACGCCGGGTTGCCGGGGCCGCACTACGAGACCCCGGCCGAGATCCGGATGCTGCGCACGCTGGGCGCCGACCTCGTCGGGATGTCGACGGTGCACGAGGCGATCGCCGCCCGCGCCGAGGGCGCCGAGGTGCTGGGCCTCTCGCTCGTCACCAACCTCGCCGCCGGCCTCGGCCCCACCCTCGACCACGGCGACGTGCTGGCCGCGGGAACGGCCGCGGCGGAGCAGATGGGCACGCTGCTCGCCGACGTTATTACCGCGCTCGTCGCCTGATGCCCGGTGAGCAGCTGCTCAGCCAGGCCCTGGGTTGGCACGACGACGACCCCGACCCCCGCGACCAGGCTGAGCTCGCCGCCGTCGTCAGCCGCGCGCGCGCAGGGGACGCCGCGGCCGCCGCGGACCTGCACGACCGCTTCGCCGCGCCCCTCACCTTCGGCACGGCAGGGTTGCGCGGCCCGATGCGAGCCGGACCCGCCGGCATCAACACAGCCGTCGTGCGCCGCACCAGCGCTGGCCTCGCCGCGTGGCTGCTGCACGCCTCCGGGCCGGGTGGTAGGGCCGTCGTCGGCTGGGAGGGCCGGCACCGCAGCGCCGAGCTGGCGGGGGACGCCGCAGCCGTGCTCGCGGGCGCCGGGCTGGAGGTCTTTCTGCTCCCCGAGGCGATGCCCACGCCGCTGCTGGCGTTCGCGGTCCGGCACACGGGCGCCGAGCTCGGGGTCATGATCACGGCGAGCCACAACCCCGCGGCCGACAACGGCTACAAGGTCTACCTGGGCGGCGCCGTCACCCGCGGCGACCCGGCCGCCACCGGTGCCCAGCTCGTGCCGCCCGTTGACGCGCAAGTCCAGAGAGCCGCCCGCGCGGCCGGCCGGGCCGTCGACATCCCGCTCGGTACACCCGCCGGCCGGCTCGGCCCGGAGCTGCTCGACGCCTACCTGCAGGGGGCGCTCGCCCTGCTGGCCCCGAGCCCGCCCGCAGGACCCGCGCGTCAGGTGCACGTCGCCTACACCCCGCTGCATGGAGTCGGACGGCAGGTGATGGAGCGTGTGTTCGACGCTGCGGGCTTCCCGGCTCCACTCGTCGTCGCCGAGCAGGCCGACCCCGACCCCGACTTCCCGACAGTCGCCTACCCCAACCCCGAGGAGCCGGGGGCCTGCGACCTGCTGATCGAGCTGGCTGCCGCCACCGGCGCCGACGTCGCGCTGGCGAACGACCCGGACGCCGACCGGCTCGCCGTGGCCGTCGGGGGCCGGCTGCTGACCGGGGACGAGCTGGGCCTCCTGCTCGCCGACCACGCGCTAGGCCGGCGGCCAGGGCCAGTGGCGACGAGCCTGGTCTCCTCGTCAGCCCTCGGGCGGCTCGCCGCTGCCCGGGGCGTCAGCTGCACGACGACGCTGACGGGCTTCAAGTGGATCATGCGGCGGCCCCTGACCTGGTCCTCGGCTACGAGGAGGCGCTCGGCTACGCGGTGGCGCCGGAGCTGGTGCGCGACAAGGACGGCATCAGCGCCGCCCTGCTGGTGACCGAGCTCGCCGCACTCGAGCGCCATGGCGGCCGCACGCTGCTCGACCGGCTCGACGACCTGGCACGAGAGATCGGCCTCGCGGCAACGCGTCCCCTGACGGTGCGGCTGAGCGCTCCGGCCGAGGCGCGGGACATCCTCTCGCGGCTGCGGGCGGACCCGCCCGGGCGGCTCGCCGGGCACGCGGTGGCTGCAGTCGACCTGAACGACGGCTGGCACGGACTCCCGCCGACCGAGGGCATCGTGCTGCACGGGGACGGCGTGCGCGCGGTGGTCCGCCCGAGCGGCACCGAGCCCAAGCTCAAGGCCTACCTGGAGGCCACGGCGTCAGCGGACCAGTGCCGCCGCGACCTGACGGCGACGCGCGAGCAGTTGGCCGGCGTGCTCGAGCGCATGCACGACGAACTCGCCCGGCGACTGCAGGTACCAGCGCATCCCCAGGGAACGGGCATGCCGCCGCGGACGGCAGGTGTCACACCTCGCCGAACTGGCGGTCCCCCGCGTCGCCCAGCCCCGGGACGATGAAGGCCCGCTCGTCGACCGATGCGGTGACGAGGCGCACCGGCGGCGTCCGCTCCACCAGCCGCGCCACCCCCTCAGGAGCGGCGAGCGCGCACACGACAGTCACGTCATTCGCGCCGCGGGCGGCCAGCATGTCGAGGCAGGCCATCAGCGATCCGCCGGTGGCGAGCATGGGGTCGAGCACGAGGACAGGGCGAGCGTTCAGCCGGGCGGGCAGCGACTCGAGGTAGGCAGCCGGCTGGTGGGTCTGCTCGTCGCGCGCCAGGCCGACGAACCCCATCTGCGCCTCCGGCAGTAGCCCGAGTGCCGCCTCGGCCATCCCGAGCCCGGCTCGCAGCACGGGCACCAGCAGCGGCGGGTTGACGAGCCGGGAGCCGCACGTGACGGCGAGGGGGGTCGTGACGTCGACCGGGTTCGACTCGAGCTCGCGGGTGGCCTCGTAGACGAGCATCGTAGCCAGCTCGCGCAGCGCGCCGCGGAAGGCTCGGCGGTCGGTGCCGGCGTCGCGCAGGGTGGTCAGGCGGGCGGCCACCAGCGGATGGGTGACGACCCGCACCTGCTCCAACCCGGCCTCCTGCCACCTGACGAGCTGCCCCCCGGCCTACCGCCGGTCGCGCCGCCCGTGACCCTGCCACGATCAGCGGCCGGCTGCCCGAGCGGCCGACTGCTCCTGCTCGACCTCGAGCCGGACGGGGCACCCCACGAGATGGTCGTTGAGCAGGCCGCACGCCTGCATGAGGGCGTACACGGTCCGCGGCCCGACGAAGGTGAAACCGTTCCGGCGCAGGTCGAGGGCGAGGGCCTCTGACGCTGGCGTGCTCGCGGGCACGTCGGCGAGGGTGACCGGCGCCGGCCCCGGCGCCGGCGCAGCGGCCCGCAGAAGCTCGGCCAGCGGAGTGCCCAGGGCGAGGACAGCTCGCGCGTTGACCACCGTCGCCTCGATCTTGCGCCGATTGCGCACGATGCGCGCGTCGAGCATCAACCGCTCCACGTCGGCAGCCCTGAAGCCGGCGACCACCTCCGGATCGAAGCCGGCGAACGCCTCCCGGAAGGCAGGACGCTTGACGAGCACGGTCCGCCACGACAGGCCCGACTGGAAGCCCTCGAGGCACATCCGCTCGTAGAGCCCGGACTCGCTCGTGACCGGGCGCCCCCACTCGGTGTCGTGGTAGTCCGACAGCAGCACGTCGCTGCCGTCGGCCCAGCAGCCAGGCACGCATGCACGGTAGCGCTGCGCCCAGTCGCGGGCGGGGGAGCTTCCGCCCCCGAGGGGCGTGGGTCGCACCGCATCGGCAGATGGCTCAAGCCGCAGGGCCGAACGGTCGAATCCAGGAGCAGCACAGCACCACGATCCGGCGTCATCAGGCGCCGCGACGTCACCTGTCTCGACCAGCCGGCCGCCAGTCGGTAGGCGAGGGGCCCCGGCACGGCAGCCCTCCGCGGCTCCCCCGCGCCCGCCCCGAGACCCCCGTCCCTACCGAGAGGTCGCCTCGTCATGCCCACGACCAGGACCCCCACGCCCCGCTGGCGCGGCCGGCTCGCAGCCGGGGTAGTCGCCACCGCGGCGGCCGCCGTCTGCACCGCAGCCCCAGCAGGCGCAGCCGTCAACGCGATCAACCCGCTGAACCACCCGACCACGATCGCGGGAGCTACCAACGGCAGGCTGCCGTCGACTGCACTCGGGCCGGTCACCACCACCTGCATGATGGGTCGCAACGCCGTCGGCAGCCTGTCCGGGATGATCTTGGCCGCCAAGCACGTCGGCGTCACCCTGGTGCCCGCCGCCTGCTACCGCGACTACGCCGGCCAGGTCTTCTGGCGCACCTGGTGGTGCAGCCACGCTCTGTGCGGCAACGCCGCCATCCCCGGCACCAGCAACCACGGCTGGGGCAAGGCTGTCGACCTGCACGACGCATCCGGTGGGCTGCCCACCACGTCAGCCGCGTACCGGTGGCTGATGGCGAACGCCGGCCGCTACGGCTTCAACCACCCGGCCGGCGTGAACGAGTCCTGGCACTGGGAGTGGGTCGGCGACGGCGGCACGATGCGCGGCACGCCCATCCGCCCCGACCTGTCGTCCTGGCCGATGGCTCCGGGCATCAAGGGAGGCGATGTCGTGCTCCTGCAGCAGGCCCTGATCCGCAAGGGTGTACCGCTGGCCTACGGGGTCGACGGCAGCTTCGGCCCCGCCACGCCGTCGGCCGTCCGCACCTTCCAGTACCGCTACGGACTTCCGGTCAGCGGACTGGTCGGCACCCCGAGCGCGACCAAGCTGGACATGTTCCGCTGAGCCCGCAGCTGAGCCCGCACGGCACCGATTGCGATCCGATGGCCCCGCCCCACACAGGAGCGGGGCCATCGGTGTGTCCGGCGCCGGGTAGCCCAGCCGGCCCGCCAACCGGACGTGCTGCAGGACACGCTGGCCACAGGCCCGCGCGGCCGCTCGACGGTGCAGTGTCGGGGCGGTGCGCTGCGCTGGATCCGCACCCCCCGCCGTACGATGGAAGCCTTGACGAAAGAGGTGTTTCGAGGTGGCAAAGCCTGCCGGCTCCCTCTACCGAGGGCGCGAGGGGATGTGGTCCTGGGTCGCCCACCGCGTCACCGGGGTCCTCGTCTTCTTCTTCCTCTTCAGCCACGTGCTTGACACCGCGCTCGTGCGGGTCTCCCCCGACTCCTACGACCGGATCATCGACACCTACAAGAACCCGCTCATCAACCTGATGGAGGTCGGGCTGGTCGGCGCGGTGCTGTACCACGCACTCAACGGCATCCGGGTGATGCTCATCGACTTCTGGGCCAAGGGTGTGCGCTACCAGAAGCAGATGCTCTTCACCATTATCGGCGTCTGGCTCGTCGTGATGGTGCCGGGGGCGTTCTTCATGCTCGAGCGCACCGTTCGCACGATGTTCGGGAGCGCGTGATGGCAGTCGTCGCCGACCGCGAGACGCTGGTCATCGAGCAGCCGCGCACCCGGCGGCAGCGCCCCGGCCAGCAGCGCGGCAAGACCAACTTCGAGCTGTACGCGTGGCTGTTCATGCGGATCAGCGGCCTCGCGCTGGTCATCCTCGTGCTGGGCCACCTGCTGATCATGAACATCCTCGACGGTGGGGTGCACCGCATCAACTTCGGTTTCGTCGCCGGCCGCTGGTCATCGCCGTTCTGGCGCACGTGGGACCTGCTGATGCTCTGGCTCGCCGAGCTGCACGGCACCAACGGCCTGCGCACGGTGATCAACGACTACGCCGAGCGCGACGGCACCCGGTTCTGGCTGAAGATGACGCTCTACACCTCTGCGGTGCTCGTGATCACCCTCGGCACACTCGTCATCTTCACCTTCGACCCGAAGATCGGCTGAGGCGATGCAGGTACACCGCTACGACACAGTGATCGTCGGGGCCGGCGGCGCGGGGATGCGAGCAGCCCTCGAGTCCGGCACACGCAGCCGGACCGCCGTGCTCACCAAGCTCTACCCGACCCGCTCCCACACCGGCGCGGCGCAGGGCGGGATGTGCGCTGCCCTTGCCAATGTCGAGGAGGACAACTGGGAGTGGCACACCTTCGACACCGTCAAGGGCGGTGACTACCTGGTCGACCAGGACGCCGCCGAGATCATGTGCAAGGAGGCGATCGACGCCGTCCTCGACCTCGAGAAGATGGGCCTGCCGTTCAACCGGACCCCCGAGGGCCGCATCGACCAGCGCCGCTTCGGCGGTCACACCCGCGACCACGGCAAGTCGCCGGTCCGCCGCTCGTGCTTCGCCGCCGACCGCACCGGCCACATGATCCTGCAGACGTTGTACCAGCAGTGTGTCAAGCAGGGCATCGAGTTCTACAACGAGTTCTACGTGCTCGACCTGCTGCTGACGCCCGAGGGTGTCGCGGCCGGCGTCGTCGCCTACGAGCTGGCGACCGGCGAGCTGCACGTCTTCCAGGCCAAGTCGATCGTCATGGCCACCGGCGGGTTCGGCAAGGTCTTCAAGGTCACCTCCAACGCCCACACGCTCACCGGCGACGGCATGGGGCTGGTCTACCGACGCGGCCTGCCGCTGGAGGACATGGAGTTCTACCAGTTCCACCCCACGGGCATCTGGAAGATGGGGATCCTGCTGTCGGAGGCGGCCCGCGGTGAGGGCGGCATCCTGCGCAACAAGGACGGCGAGCGCTTTATGGAGCGCTACGCCCCCACGATCAAGGACCTCGCGCCCCGCGACATGGTCGCCCGCGCGATCTACACCGAGATCCGTGCCGGCCGGGGCGCCGGGCCCGACGGCGACCACGTCTTCCTCGACCTCACCCACCTGCCGCGCGAGCAGCTCGACGCCAAGCTGCCCGACATCACCGAGTTCGCCCGGACCTATCTCGGCATCGAGCCCTACACCCAGCCGGTGCCGATCCAGCCGACCGCGCACTACGCCATGGGCGGCGTGCCGACGACCATCATCGGTGAGGTACTGCGCGACAACGAGAACGTCGTGCCCGGCCTCTATGCCGCTGGCGAGGTCGCGTGCGTGTCGGTCCACGGCGCCAACCGGCTGGGTACCAACTCGCTGCTCGACATCAACGTGTTCGGGCGCCGGGCGGGCATCGCCGCCGCCGAGCACGCAGCCACGCTGCAGGCCCACGCCGAGCTGCCGGAGAACCCGGCAGCGTTCGTCGAGGCCCTGCTGACCCGGCTGCGCGACGGCAGCGGTACCGAGCGGGTCGCCGACATCCGCCGTGACCTGCAGGAGACGATGGACGTCAACGCCACCGTCTACCGCACGGAGGCGACGCTCAAGCAGGCCGAGGTCGACCTCGCTGTGCTCAAGGAGCGCTACCAGGACGTCGGCGTCACCGACCGCGGCAAGCGGTACAACACCGACCTGCTCGAGGCGGTCGAGCTCGGCTTCCTGCTCGACCTCGCCGAGTGCCTGGTCGTGAGCGCCAAGGCCCGCAACGAGTCGCGCGGTGGTCACTTCCGCGAGGACTACCCCAACCGCGACGACGTCAACTTCATGCGGCACACGATGGCCTACCGCATCGGACCGCTCGGGGCCGCACTGCCCGGCACCGAGATCCGGCTTGACTACAAGCCGGTCATCCAGACGCGCTACGAACCGATGGAGCGAAAGTACTGATGGCAGCCGAAGCCCCCCCGGAGCCCGACGCCCAGCAGGAGGAGCGGGCCCAGCGGGTCGCTCAGGAGTCGGCGGCGACCAGCCCGGCGCCCGGCACGAGCCGGACGATCATCATCAAGATCCGGCGCTACGACCCAGAACGTGACCAGGAGCCGCACTGGGAGCGCTACGAGGTGCCCGTCGAGCCCGGTGACCGGCTGCTCGACGCGCTGCACTGGATCAAGTGGCAGAAGGACGGCTCGCTGACCTTCCGCCGCTCGTGCGCTCACGGTGTATGCGGGTCCGACGCTATGAGGATCAACGGCGTCAATCGGCTGGCCTGCAAGATCCTCGTCAAGGACCTCGGCGACGAGATCATGGTCGAGCCGATCAAGGGCCTGCCGGTCGAGAAGGACCTCATCGTCGACATGGAGCCCTTTTTCGAGGCCTACCGGGCCGTGCAGCCCTGGCTGCAGACGGAGGGGCACGACCCGACCCGCGAGCGGCTGCAGTCCGCCGAGGACCGGGAGCGCTTCGACGACACCACCAAGTGCATCCTGTGCGCGGCCTGTACCACCTCGTGCCCGGTGTTCTGGAACGACGGGGCCTACTTCGGCCCGGCGGCGATCGTCAACGCCCACCGGTTCATCTTCGACAGCCGTGACGCCGGGGCCGAGGAGCGCCTGGAGATCCTCAACGAGCGCGAGGGGGTATGGCGCTGCCGGACGACGTTCAACTGCACCGACGCCTGCCCCCGCGGCATCCAGGTGACCAAGGCCATCCAGGAGGTCAAGCGCGCGTTGATCTTCCGGCGCGTCTGAGCGTCAGCTGCTGTGATGGGCCCGTTCGCTACTGCGGGCGGGCCCATCTGCTGTCCGGGCACCGCGCAGGCCCCGCCAGCCGATCTGGCCGACAGCGGTCCCGATCACGAGTGATACAGCCACCAGCACCGCGTGGACGAGCAGGAACGGTGTCGGGCCAGCGTCGAACGACCGCTGGTCCTTCCAGATGTTCTTAAGAAAAGTTGGCCAGATGATCCAGCTCCACACCCCGACCAACAGCAGGAACACCGACGAACGACGCGAGAGCAGCACCCCTACAGCCTGACACGGCAACCGCTGGTGGCAGCCCCACGCGGGGTGCCAGCGCTGTCACTCCTCGGGATCATCGCCCTTCTTGCCGCGGATGGCGCGGATCCCCGCCAGCGCCGCACCCGCGGCCAGGCCGGCACCGCGGCCAAGCCTGTCGCTGGTACGGGACGGCTCCCCGTCCTCGGAGCCTGCTGGCGTGCGGTCCGCGGCCTGCGAGGGCTGACGGCTCGTCCCGCGTTCGACCGGCTGCTCGGCCCGGCTGTTCGTTCCGTCGCTGCGGGGCCGCGCCTGGCCGACGGGCTTCTCCTCCTGGCCGCCAGGCCGTGCCCGGCCGCCCGTCTCCTGGTTACCTGCGTCGTCATTGCTGCGCTTGACCTCGTCCTCGTCCGCACTGCCGACGATCGTGCCGGTCGACTCGCGACCCGTCGGCTCGTCCTGCGGCGGCGTCTTGCCCTGGACGGCGTTGGCGAGGGGGGATGGCGCGCCCCCCTCGAGCATCGTCGGCGGGTCGTCAGGGTCGTGGTCGGCGAACTGCTGCGGGATCCCCGCTTCCTCCGCCATCTTCTCGGACGCGGTGCCGGAAGGAGCGACGTCAGTGTCATAGGGCGCGGTCACGGTCCACGCGGCGACGAACAGCGTGAAGCGCGATACGAGGTTGATCCAGATCAACAGGCCGACGATCACGGCGAAGGCGCCGTAGACCGGGTTCTTGGTCGTCCGGGCCACCAGCAGGCTGCCCACGACCTTGAGGATCTCGAACCCGACCGCGCCAAGGAGCGTCCCCTTGAGCACCCGGCGCCACGGCGTGGACAGCCGGGGCAGGCGCGTGAACAGGAACAGGAACAGCCCCATGTCGGCCAGGACGGCGAGCGCGATCCCCAGCACCCGGACGAACACGCGAGCGCCGAGACTGGCCGAGATGCCCAGCTGGTCGAGCAACCAGGTCGTCGCCGCGGACGCGACGCCCGTCACGGCGATCGACACGACCAAGGTCAGGCCGATCCCGATCAGCACCGCGATGTCGCGCAGCTTCTTGACGACGACGTTGCCGGCCTCGATGTTGTGGTGCCACATGGTGCGGATGGCATCGCGCAGGGCGTCGACCCAGCCGAGCCCGGCCAGCAGCAGACCGGCGAGACCGGCCAGGCCGGTGCCGACCTTGGCCCGGCCGATGCTCGCGACGTCGAGCTTGTCCGCCAGCCCGGGCAGGAAGGAGTTGATCTGCTTGATGAGATCGGCCTGCGCCGAGGGGTAGGCGTCGACGACGAAGCCGGCGATGGAGAAGGCCAGCGCGACGATCGGGAAGAACGACAGGAAGCCGAAGTAGGTGACTGCCGCCGCGAGCCGGTCGCCGCCGTCGGCCGAGTAGCGGGAGTACCCGCGGGCCGCATGGTCGACGAAGGGCCGGGACTTGCGAAGGGCAGCCCAGCTCTCCTTCACCTTGGTCAACGGGTTCGCCATGGTGCCGCCCCTACCCCCGTGTCATTTCTGTACGCAACGTGTCATTGCGGATACGCAGCCGTTCAGCGGCGATGCACAGGGTGTCCGGTCACGGGCCCGACAGAAAGCCGACACGCTCGTAGACCTCGGCCAGCGTCCGCGACGCCACCTCGCGGGCCCGAAGCGCCCCGGTTGCCAGCAGCCGGTCGAGCTCGGCCCGGTCCGCGAGCAGCTCGCCGACCCGGGCGCGCACGGGTGCGCTGACGTCCACGACCAGCTCGGCGATGTCCTTCTTCAGGTCGCCGTAGCCCCGGCCGGCGTACGAGGCGGCAAGTTCCTGGACGTCCTTGCCAGTCAGGGCTGCCCCGATCGTCAGCAGGTTGGCGACGCCGGGCTTGCCCGCCCGGTCCCAGCTCACCTCCCGGTCGCTGTCGGTGACCGCCGAGCGGACCTTCTTGCGCAGCTGCCCCGGCTCGTCGAGCAGGTCGAGCGTCCCCGCGTCCGGCAAGGACTTGCTCATCTTGGCGGTCGGTTCCTGCAGGTCGTAGATCTTCGCCGTCTCGCGCACGATGTAGCCGTCGGGGATGGGGAACGTGCGCCCGTACCTGCCGTTGAACCGCGTCGCCAGGTCGCGCGTCAGCTCGAGGTGCTGGCGCTGGTCCTCCCCGACCGGCACGAGCGCCGCCCGGTAGAGCAGGATGTCGGCAGCCATCAGCACGGGATACGTGAACAGCCCGACGCTGCCGCCGGCCACCCCGTCCCTGGCCACCTTGTCCTTGAACTGCGTCATCCTGCTCGCCTCGCCGTGGCCGGTCAGGCAGCCGAGTACCCAGGCCAACTGGGCGTGCTCCGGGACCTGGCTCTGCACGAACAACACGGAACGCTCGGGGTCGACGCCCAGGGCGAGCAGCTGCGCCGCGGCGACACGGGTCCGCTGCCGCAACTTCTTGGGGTCGTAGTCCCTCGTGATCGCGTGCAGGTCGACGACGCAGTAGTAGGCGTCGTGCTCGTCCTGCAGGCTCACCCACTGCCGCAGCGCCCCGAGGTAGTTGCCCAGGTGGAACGAGTCGCTCGTCGGCTGGATGCCGGACAGCACGCGAGGCCTTACGGATGGATCCATGCCGGCCAGTCTGCCAACTGAGGCCGGTCCACCACCTGCTTGCCGGGCAGACTGGGCGCCGTGGCCGAGCCGTGGGACGTCGTGATCGTCGGCGCCGGCCCCGCCGGCAGCAGCGCCGCCCTTGCCGTCCTGGCGCAGCGCCCACAGGCCCGTGTGGCCCTCGTCGACGCCGCGGCCTTCCCTCGGGACAAGGCGTGCGGCGACGGGCTGGCCCCGCAGGCGGTCACGTTGCTCTCGATGCTCGGAGTGCGGGATGTGACAGCGGGCTACCAGCCGGTCGACCGGCTGCGGCTGCGCACCCCGCTCGGCGCCGACGTGCTGTGCGTGCCGCCGCACCCTGCGCACGTCGTGCCGCGGGCAGTGCTCGATGAGCGGATCCGCCGGGCAGCGCTCGACGCGGGTGCCGTCCCGATGCAACGGCGCATCCGCGAGATGACACTGCGCCCGGGCCACGTCGAGCTGGGCGAGGGGCTCGCCGGCCGCGTCGTGGTGGCGGCCGACGGTGCCAACTCCACACTGCGCCGCGCGCTCGGCCTCGCCGGCAACCCGCCGGCACACCTGGCCATCGCCGTCCGCGGCTACGCGGACGCGCCGGCGGGCGTCCCGGAGCAGCTCATCGACACTGTCGCTGACGGGTGGCCGGCATACGCCTGGTCGTTCCCCGTCGGCGACGGCAGCGCCAACATCGGCTTCGGAAAGCTGCGTTCCCGGATGAGTGGCCCTGGCCGCGAGGAGCTGTACGAGCCCCTCGCCGCCCTGCTGCCCGGCCAGCCGGCCCGGGCGGACACCCTGCGCGCGCACCACCTGCCCCTGTCGACCTGGCGCCCCCGGCAGCCGGACGGCCGCGTGCTGCTGGTCGGGGACGCCGCATCCCTCATCAATCCGTTGACCGGGGAGGGCATCTACTACGCCGTGCTGTCCGGGATGCTGGCCGGCTGGAGCGTGGTGGCGGCGTGGGACACCTCAGGGCCCGACGAGGGGCCGGGCGCGGGGACGGGTGCGCAGTATCGGCGCCTGCTGCGCCGAGAGCTGGGCCTGCACCTGGCCACGACCTCGATGCTGTCTCGCCTCGCCCGGTCCCCGGAGGCCTTCGATGCGGCCCTGCGCCTGGCCGGACGGGACGAGACCCTGATGCATCGGCTGGTCGAGATCGGCCTAGCCCGAGGGACGCTGCCTCCGGCCCTGCTACTTCGGCTGCTGCGGGCCGCCACCCGCGAGGGCCTGCGGGCGGCCCGACCCTCCGCTCGCCGCCCCCGCCGGATGGCCGTAGCCGGGTAGCCGTAGCCCGTTCGGCCCAGTGCAAGATGCGCCACGCAGGACCAGCAGGCTGCTGAGTGATCGCTACTGTCAGTAACAGATGCAGGAAGCTGCGTCACTCTCAGCCCAACGGAGGACCGCCTTGCCGATCACCAGCACCCTGACGCCTGACACCCTCGTCGAGCGGGCACAGAGCGGCGACCCCCTTGCCTTCCGCGAGCTGCACGACCGCTACGCGCCCCGGCTGCGCCGCTACCTGGCCGGGCGCGTGCCCGAGTCGCACGTCGACGACATCGTCAACGAGACGTTCCTCAAGGCCTGGCGCAACCTCGCCAGCTTCCGCTACCAGGGCCGCGACATCGCAGCCTGGCTCTACACCATCGCCCGCAACCTGGTCTCCGACCACTACGGCCGTCGCCGCACCACCCACGAGCTGCCGGCCGACGACCCCGGTGCGCACGGGACCCGCGACGTGACCCACGCCCGCGGCGCCGACGACCTCGTCATCGACCTGATCGAGGCCGAGCGAGTGCGCACCGCCGTCAGCAACCTGCCCCCGCTGCAGCGCCAGTGCGTCGAGCTGCGGTTCCTGCAGGAGATGTCGGTCAGCGAGACGGCCGAGCGGATGGGGCGCCAGCACGCAGCCGTCCGGGCGCTGCAGGCACGCGCGCTGCGCTCACTCGCCACCTCCGCCGTCTGAGCTCGACCGTCTGAGCGCCGCCTAAGCCCCACCCCTCAACGTCAGCCGCGGCGCACCGCCCCGGCACGGACCTGGACACGCCCGGTCGCGTCGTGGTCGGCATCCGCCGGGTGGGCGCCAAGCGCCTCCGGCCGCGGCTCCTCAGCCACAACCGGGGCAAGTGGTTCGGCCGGCGGCTCGACCACGGGCTCGGTGCCCGCGCCCCAGCCGTCACTGCCCTGCTCAGCCGCCTGCTCCCCCCCACCCTCCGGGATGCGGCTGACCCGTAACCGCTCGATCCGCCGCCCGTCGAGGGAGCGGATGCTGATACGGACGCCTTCGACCTCGACAGTCTCCCCCTCGGCCGGTAGGTGGCCGAGGGTGCGAATGACGAAGCCGGCGGCTGTCTCGTACGGACCCCGGGGCAGCTGCACTCCGGTGGCCTCCGCGAACGCGTCGAGGTTGAGCAGCCCGTCGACCTCGATGTCGCCGCTGCGCAGGCGCAGAGCCGCGGATGAGGCGGGGTCGTACTCGTCGCGGATGTCGCCCAGGACCTCCTCGATCAGGTCCTCCAGCGTGATGATCCCGGCGACGCCCCCGTACTCGTCGGCGACGATGGCCAGGTGCTGGCCGGAGCGGCGCAGCTGCGACATCGCCGTCAGCACGTTGAGGCTCGCCGGCACGAACAGCACCTGCCGGACCAGCTGCCCGACCGGCAGGCGGCTGCGCCCGGAGACCGACAAGTCACGTAAGTGGACGAAGCCGACGACATCGTCAGACGAGCCGCGGTACACCGGGTACCGCGAGTGCGGCAGGTCGGCCGTCTCCTCGATGGCACGGGCAACCGAGTGCGTCGCGTCGAGGAAGGTCACCTCGGTGCGCGGCACCATGACCTCGCGGACAAGCCGCGCCCCAGCGGCGAACACGTCGTCGACGATGCGCCGCTCCTCGGTGCTCAACCCCTCGTGCGCGGCTACCAGACCCCGCAGCTCGGTCTCGGAGATGGCCTGCCTGCGGGCGTTCGGGTCCCCGCCGAGCAATCGGACCAGGCCGTTGGTGGACCGGGAAAGCAGCCAGATCACCGGGCGCGACAACGTGGCGATGACGTCGAGCACCGGCCCGAACAGCAGGGAGATCCCCTCCGCACGCTGCAGCGCGAGCCGCTTGGGCGCCAGCTCCCCGACGACGAGCGTCACGAAGGTGATCAGCAAGGTGACGCCAAGAAAGCCGAGGGCGCCCGCAAGGCCCTTCCCGACTCCCTGCTCGCGCAGCGCAACGCTGGCCCGGTCGGACAGGGTCACGGCGCCGAACGCACTGGACAGCAGAGCGGTCAGCGTCACCCCGAGCTGGACAGAGGCGAGGAACCGGTTGGGGTCCTCAACGAGCTTGGCCACCTTCTGCCCGCGGCGGCTCTGCGACTGCAGTGCCTTGACCTGCCCCTCCCGGAGCGAAACCAGCGCCAGCTCGGCAGCGACGAACAGGCCCTCGAGCAGGATCAGTGCGAGCACGATGAGCACGCTGGCCCAGGTGCTCACCGCGGGACCCCGGACTGGGCGCCCGGGTGAGCGCCAGGCTGGGGCGCGGGCCTGGCACGCTGAGTGCGCCGCGCTCCCGGAGGGTCGTCCACGCTCATCAGCGTAGGGGGCGGCGCCCGCGGACGCGCCGCGTCTCCTCAGGCGCCGCCTCCGCGTTACAGGCTCTGGACGTCAGCCTGCTTGCTGCGGACCGCCTCGGCGGCCTCCTTGAGGGCGGCCACCTCGGAGTCGGTCAAGTCCTGCTCGACAACCTTCGTGACACCGCCGGCGCCGATCTCGGCCAGCACACCGAGGTAGACGCCCTCGATGCCGTACTCGCCATCGACCCACGCGCAGACCGGCATCTGGGCACCGGAGTCCTCGGCGATCGCCTTGACCATGCGAGCGGCTGCCGCAGAAGGGGCGTAGTACGCCGAGCCCGTCTTCAGCAGCGCCACCACCTCGGCGCCGCCGTTGCGGGTGCGGTCGACGAGGGCGTCAATGCGGTCCTGCGCGAGCAGGTCCGACAACGGCTTCCCGTCGACCGTGCACGCCGACGGCACCGGCACCATCGTGTCGCCGTGCGAGCCGAGCGTCAGCGTCTTCACGCTGGCCACGGGCACGCCGAGCTCCTCGGCCACGAAGGTGGTAAAACGGGCCGTGTCGAGCATCCCTGCCTGCCCCAGCACCCGGTTCTTCGGGAAGCCGGTGGCGATCTGGGCGAGCGCCGTCATCTCGTCGAGCGGGTTGCTGACCACGACCACGACTGCCTCGGGGGCGTGCTTGGCGACGTTCTCGGCGACCTGTCGGACGATCTTGGCGTTGGTCTCGATGAGGTCCATCCGGCTCATCCCCGGCTTTCGGGGCAGCCCCGCCGTGATGACGACGACGGACGAGCCGGAGATGGCCTCGTACCCCGAGCCGTCGGCGGCGGTGGTTGCGCCCACCACCTTGGTCTCGAACCCCTCGACGGGCCGCGACTGGTTCATGTCGAGCGCGAGGCCCTCGGGCTTGCCCTCGACGATGTCGGTGAGCACGACCTCGTCGAAGATGTCGTACTCGGCGAGGCGCTGGGCCGTGGTGGAGCCGTAGAACCCGGCTCCGACGACTGTGACCTTTCCCTTGCCGGCCATGGTCAGGCTCCCAGCTTCTCGATGATGGCGTCGGCGTACTCGCTGGTGCCGACGGCGGTCGGGTCGTTGCGGTCAGGCTTCATGTCGTAGGTGACCCGCTCGCCCTCGGACATCACGGCGACCACGGCATCCTCAAGGCGCTTGGCGGCATCGGTCTCACCCAGGTGGTCGAGCATCAGCTTGCCCGACAGGATCATGGCCGTCGGGTTGACCTTGTTCTGGCCCTTGTACTTGGGCGCACTGCCGTGGGTTGCCTCGAAGACGGCGGCGTCCTTGCCGATGTTGGCGCCGGGTGCCACCCCGAGCCCGCCGGTCATGCCGGCTGTGAGGTCGGACAGGATGTCGCCGTAGAGATTCGGCAGCACCAGCGTGTCCCACTCGTCGGGCCGCTGCACGAGCCCCATGCAGGTCGCGTCGACCAGGTTCTCCCACGGCTCGATGTCGGGGAACTCCTTGGCGACCTCGCGGAACACGGCGAGGAACAGACCGTCGGTGTACTTCATGATGTTGGACTTGGTGATGCAGTGGACGCGCTTGCGGCCCTTGGTGGTCGCGTACTCGAAGGCGTGCCGGATGATGCGCTCGGACCCGAACTCGCTGATGGGCTTGATCGAGATGCCCGAGTCGTCGCGGATCTGCTTGGGCTGCAGGCCGTTGAGGAAGCTGATGACCTTCTCGGCGCCGGGGGTGCCGTGCTCGTACTCGATGCCGGCGTAGAGGTCCTCGGTGTTCTCCCGGATGATCACCACGTCGGTCTCGGGGAACCGGGTCCGCACACCGGGGTAGCTCTTGCACGGGCGCTCGCAGGCATAGAGCTCGAGCTCGTAGCGCAGCGCGACGTTGACCGACCGGAACCCGGTACCGATCGGGGTGGTGATCGGGCCCTTGATGGCGACCTTGTTTTGCCTGATCGACTCCAGGGTCTCGGGCGGCAGCGGCGTGCCGGCGGACTCCATGATGTCGACGCCGGCCTCCTGCTGGTCCCAGTCGAACGACGATCCCGCCGTGGCGGCCGCTGCCTCGAGGACGCGGCGCGTGGCCTCCGTCAGCTCCGGCCCGGTGCCGTCACCGGGGATCAGGGTCACGCGGTGGGTCGTCATACGATGCTGTGCTCCTCGTCCATGCCGAGCATGCTCTCTGGCGGGGTCAGGTTATCCGAGCGCCGCTGATGATCACGCGGCGGGACCGGGCTCCAGCAGGGTCAGGGACGCGGCACCGGGACGGCCAGGGTGAGCACGAAGACGGCAACCCCCATGGCCGCCAGCACCACGGTGTCGACGGCGCGGGTGCGGACAGCGAGCAGCCCTACGCTGCGGGTCGGCAGGACCAGGCGCAGCCCGGCAGCGGCAAGCACGGACAGTGCGACGAGGTAGAGCCCCTTCTTCCAGTGGTCCTGGCTGACGAGCACCAGTCCGACGGCCACGCCGAGCAGCACGCCGAGCAGCGTCAACTCCCCGAGGGCGGTCGGCGGCGGTGGCTGAGGTGCCTCCTGCGGCGGCTCGATGCGGGGCGAGCGGACGTAGCGGACCAGGCGCCGTGCGCTGCCACCCGCGCCGGGCGTCCGAGGTCCGGTGCCAACGGCCGTGTCGGGTTCTGCCACCGCGCCTCCCGTCGTGCCTGCCGGACATCAGTCCTGCCGGGCCTCGAGCTCTGCCGACCATCGAGTCCGCGACAGCCGCGGATGGCGGTGGACCGTCCGGGGTACTGCGACTGCAACCACATACAGAGGAACATCGATGAGCCTTCCATACCTGCGCCTCGAGGTGTCAGGTGCTGTGATCCCGCTGAAGAAGGACACCTCGACGGTCGGCCGCGGGCCGGGGGTCGACATCACCATCGAGCACCCCAGCGTGTCGCGGCTGCACGCAGAGATCGTGCGGCGCGGCCCGCACGTCTACGTCAGCGACCTCGGCCTGTCCCGCAACGGCACGCGGGTCAACGGGCGCCCGGTCGGCCGCCGCCTGCTCGTCAACGGCGACGTCCTGTCCTTCGGCATCGCGCTCGCCCAGGTGGGCGGGATCGAGGAACCGGCCTCGGTCCCGGCAGAGGGCAGCGGCAGTCCGGCGCCGCAGGTCGAGGCCGGTCGGGGGCGGGTCGGGGGTGAGCCCCCCAGCAACGTCTCCGACACGCTCGAGATGCGAAAGGTCACCGTGCCCGACCTCACGCGCCGCGAGGCCGAGGTGCTCGTTGCCCTCTGCCGGCCGCTACGCCAGGACGATGCCTTCGTGGCCCCGGCGTCGGCCCGCGAGATCGCGAGCGAGCTCGTTGTGACCGAGGCCGCTGTGAAGCAGCACCTGCTGCGGCTGTACGCGAAGTTCAGGGTGCCGGAGGGCGGCGAGCGCCGGACCCGGCTGGCGAACGAGGTGATCCGGGCCGGGGTGGTCCGCCCGGCTCGCGGCGTGCCGGACACCGCCGACTCGTAGGCGGCACGCCTGGACGCCTGGCTACAGATGCCGCCCCTGGTCAGCCGCGGCGGCCCGCTCGGCGGCCTCGACGACATTGGTCAGCAGCATCGCCCGGGTCATCGGGCCGACCCCGCCGGGGTTGGGCGACAGGAAGCCCGCAACCTCCCGCACGCCGGCCTGGTCGACATCCCCGACGAGACCTGACTCGGTACGCGACACCCCGACGTCGAGCACCGCGGCGCCGGGCTTGACGTCCTGCGCCCGTACCAGCCCCGGCACCCCGGCGCCGGCGACGACGATGTCGGCCCGGCGCAGGTGGCCGGGCAGGTCACGGGTGCCCGTGTGGCAGAGGGTGACTGTCGCATTCTCCTGCCGGCGGCTCAGCAGCAGGCCCAGCGGGCGGCCGACCGTGACGCCCCGGCCCAGCACGACGACCTCCGCCCCGGCCAGCGGCACCTCGTACCGGCGAAGCAGGTCGACACACCCGCGCGGGGTGCACGGCAGCGGGGCAGCACGCCCGAGGACGAGCCAGCCGAGGTTGGTGGGGTGCAGGCCGTCGGCGTCCTTCGCCGGGTCCATCCTCGCCAGCACCGCGTTGGGGTCGAGCCCGCGCGGCAGCGGCAGCTGGACGATGTAGCCCGTGCAGGCGGGGTCCGCGTTCAGCTCGTCGACGGCGGCCTCGACCTCGACCTGGGTCGCAGTGGCCGGCAGGTCACGGCGGATGGAGGCGATGCCGACCTCGGCGCAGTCACGGTGCTTGCCGCGCACGTAGGTGGTGCTGCCGGGGTCGTCGCCGACGAGCACGGTGCCGAGCCCGGGGTGGTGGCCCGCCGCGACGAGCGCGGCGACACGGGCGGTCAGGTCGGCCCGGATCTGCTGGGCCGCTGCCTTGCCGTCGAGGATCGTCGCCGTCATGCGCCCAGTATCCGGGGCCCGACCTGTCAGACGGCCCGACCGCTGCTGAGATCGCACTGTTCTCGGGTACGGGGGGCGCGCCGGCGGCGTGTCGCCCCACAGACCCGGCTGAGCGCCGAGGAGTAGTGCCCAGCCCCTTCTCGGCGAGCGCCAGTCGGACCCCGGCCCGGCCCCCTAGTGGGCGAAGTGGCGCGTGCCCGTGAAGTAGAGCGTGACCCCGGCCGCGGCTGCCGCCTCGAGCACCTCCGCGTCGCGGACCGAGCCACCGGGCTCCGCGACCGCCCGTACGCCGGCGTCGAGGAGCACCTGCAGCCCGTCGGGGAAGGGGAAGAAGGCGTCGCTCGAGGCAACCGCACCCCGCGCCCGGTCCCCCGCCCGCGCGACCGCCAGGCGGGCCGCGTCGACCCGGTTGACCTGCCCCATTCCCACACCGACTGTCGCGCCCCCGGCCGCCAGGAGGATGGCGTTGGACCGCACCGCCCGCACCGCCCGCCAGGCGAAGGCGAGGTCGGCCAGCGTTGCCTCGTCAACCGGGTCGCCGGCCTGCAGGGTCCAGCCCCACGGCTCGTCCCCGGGGGCATCGACCCGGTCGGCGGTCTGCAGCAGCAGGCCACCGCTGACGGCTCGCTGCTCGATGCCCGCCGCGACCCCCCACGGGCACTCGAGCAGCCGGATGGAGGGCTTGCGCGACAGGATCTCGACAGCGCCCGCCTCGAAGGCCGGAGCGCAGACGACCTCGGTGAAGATGTCAGCCACCTGCTCGGCCATCCGCGCGGTCACCGGCCGGTTCGTCGCGATCACGCCGCCGAAGGCCGAGACCGGGTCGCAGGCGTGCGCCTTGCGGTGCGCGTCGGCCATCGGATCGGTGGTGTCGGTGCTGACGGCGATGCCGCAGGGGTTGGCGTGCTTGATGATGGCGACGCAGGGCTGGGTGAAGTCGTAGGCGGCACGGCGGGCGGCGTCGGTGTCGACGAAGTTGTTGTACGACATCGGCTTGCCGTGCAGCTGGCGCGCCTGAGCGAGGCCGGGAGCGGCGTCGCCGGAGGCGTAGAGCGCCGCCCGCTGGTGAGGGTTCTCGCCGTAGCGCAGCACCTGTGCCCGCGTCCAGCTGCCGCCGAGCCAGGCCGGGAACCCCTGGCCACTGGTGTCCGGTGCGACGGCCGAGCCCAGCCATGCGGCCACGGCCACGTCGTAGGAGGCGGTGTGCGCGAATGCCTCAGCGGCCAGCTGCTGGCGCTGGGCGAGCTCGAACCCGCCCGCCCGGATGGCATCGGCCACCTGCCCGTACCGGTCGGGGGAGACGACGACTGCGACGCTGGCGTGGTTCTTCGCCGCTGCCCGGACCATGGCCGGGCCGCCGATGTCGATCTGCTCGACGACCTCGTCCGGCCCGGCGCCGGATGCCACTGTCTCCCGGAAGGGGTAGAGGTTGGCCACGACCAGGTCGAAGGGGGCGATCCCGAGGTCGGCGAGCTGCTGCTCGTGCTCGGGGCGGCGCAGGTCGGCCAGCAGCCCCGCGTGCACGTGCGGGTGCAGCGTCTTCACCCGGCCGTCGAGCGCCTCCGGGAACCCGGTGACCTCGCTGACCGGCGTCACCGCGAGCCCGGCCGCCGTCAAAAAGGCAGCCGTCGAGCCGGTCGACACCACCTCCACGCCCGCCTCGGCCAGCACGCCGGCCAACTCGTCCAGCCCGCGCTTGTCGTAGACGCTCACCAGCGCGCGGCGGATGGGGCGGCGTGTCATGCAGGCTCCTCGGGTGGCTCGTGTCCGGCTGCTACCGGCGGCTCGTGCACCAGCTGCCGGATGGTTTCCACGTACAGCCCGCGCTCGGCGGTCTGGATCCGCTCGCGCAGGCTCTGCTCGGTGTCCCCCGGTTCAACCGGGACAGCCACCTGGGCGAGCACCGGGCCGGTGTCGATCCCCTCGTCGACGATGTGCACGGTGCAGCCGCTTACCCGCACACCGTAGGCGAGCGCGTCGCGGACCGCGTGAGCTCCCGGGAAGGCCGGCAGCAGCGAGGGATGGGTGTTGACCAGGCGGAACCGGCCCACGACGGCCGGCCCCAGCACCTTCATGTAGCCGGCGAGCACGACGAGGTCCGGCTCGGCAGCCGCGATCGCCTCCGCCATGCGGGCGTCGAAGGTCGGGCGGTCCGGCGCATCCTCGAGCCGAACGGTCCACGAGGGGATGCCAGCACCTTCAGCCCGCTGCTGAGCCCGCGTGCCGAACCGGTCGGTCCCCACCGCGACGACGCGGGCGCCGAAGCCGGTGTCGCTCGTGGCGTCGAGGACGGCCTGCAGGGTCGTGCCCGACCCCGACGCCAGCACCACGAGGCGGGCGCTCAATGCCGGTCAGCTCCCAGTGACGATGCCGGTGCTCTCGCTCGCGCGGGCAGCGGCATCGGCCGCCGAGGCGACCCGTGGCGCGTCGGCCTGTCGAGCGGCGCGGCGACGGTGCGCGACGAGCAACCCGCCGGAAGCCAGCGCTCCGAGCCCGACCAGGCCGGTGGCGGCGAGGCCCGCCTGCCATGCAGAAGGCCCGACCGTGGTCAGCCTGCCGGCAGTCACGGGCCCCCCAGACAGCACGGCCAGCAGTGCCACCCCCGTCCCGGCGACGGCGGCGCTGGCACAGCCCAGCCCGGTGATGCCGAGCCAGCCGGTGCGGGTAGCTGTGCCGTCTTCTATCCAGCGGACCGCGACAAGGAGACCGAGGACACCGGATAGCACCGGCAGCAGCAGCACGACCGGCGCCCAGCCGGGCGGATGCCCGGTCGGCAGGCCGGCCAGCAGCGGCACCGCCGGAGTGACACCCAGGTGCGTGACGAAGGGGCTGACCGACGTCCCTGCACCGATGCTGAAGCCGGTGCCGAGCGCGTACGACGCCCCCCAGACAACGGCGTTGGGGAGCAGGCACACGCTCACCAGGAGCAGGCCGGTGGCGCCGACAGCACCACTCGCCGTCCGCCCCGCGATGCTGCTCGCGGCACCGGCGTGCACGGCCAGCGACGCCCCGCCGAGCAGCGCCCCACCTGCCAGCAGCGCAAGCACCGCGGCGACACCTCCCCGGACGGCAGCAGCGACACGCCGAGGAGCGTCGCGCCACGGCCGCCACCGTGATGCGCCGACCAGGCCGAAGACGAGTGCGAGCGCGCCCGCGCCGAGCACGGCCCGCCATGGCGACACCGACACCGAACCCGTGCCGCTCACCGCCGCAAGCAAGCCCGCGAGCAGCGCGTAGGGAAGAGCGACGACGCCGACGACCGCCAGCGCCTGCCGGGCCTGCCGGGCCTGCACGCCTGCCGCAACCCGCTCCGAGGTCCGCCGAGCTGCCCGGGACAGCATCGCGGCGACAGCCAGGGTGAGCCCGAGCGGGAGCAGGCCGGCGCTCGAAGGCGAGCCCGTCCCATGGAGCACGCGAAGCCCTGCCCCGTTGGCCAGCAGCCACAGGTCCGCGGCAGCACGCACCGGAGCGCCGACCGATCGCCCACCGTCCTGCGGCTCGAGCGCCCACAGCACCAGCATCAGGACGAGCAGGGCGAGCAGCCCGGCCGCAACAGCCGCCGCGGCTGCACCGGCGCCCACGAGTACCAGGGACGGCGAGCGATCAGGCTCCGACTCACCCACTGCCCTGCGGGATGCCGGGCGCACGAGCAGATCGGTCACGCCCGGACCCTCGCATGCTGCCGGCCTCCTGGCGCCCCCGGCACGCCGTCCGGGTACCGGTCAGAGCGAGCGCATGATCTCGGCCATCAGCCGAGCAGTCTCACTCGGTGTCTTGCCGACGCGCACGCCTGCCTTCTCGAGCGCTTCCTTCTTGGCCTGCGCGGTGCCAGACGAGCCGGAGACGATCGCACCGGCGTGGCCCATGGTCTTGCCCTCCGGCGCGGTGAAGCCGGCGACGTAGCCAACGACCGGCTTGGATACCTTTGCCTCAATGTGGGCAGCCGCCCGCTCCTCGGCGTCGCCGCCGATTTCCCCGATCATCACGATCGCGTCGGTCTCGTCGTCGGCCTCAAATGCGTCGAGAGCGTCGATGTGCGTCGTGCCGACCACCGGGTCGCCGCCGATCCCGACGCAGCTCGAGAAGCCGAAGTCGCGCAGCTCGAACATCATCTGGTAGGTCAGCGTGCCGCTCTTGCTGACCAGCCCCACCCGGCCTCCGGGAGTGATATCAGCCGGGATGATGCCGGCGTTGGACTTGCCCGGGCTAGCGATGCCCGGGCAGTTCGGGCCGATGATGCGGGTCCGGCCCGCCTCCTGCGCGTGCGCCCAGAACTCGGTTGTGTTGTGCACCGGAATGCCTTCGGTGATCACAACGCACAGCGGGATGGCGGCATCGATCGCCTCGAGCACCGCTGACTTCACGAAGCGCGGCGGCACGAAGACCACCGACACGTCGGCGCCCGTCTCGCTCATCGCCTCGCCGACCGAGCCGAAGACAGGCACACCGTCGACGTCCTGGCCGGCCTTGCCGGGCGTGACACCGGCGACGACCTGCGTGCCCGCCGCACGCATCCGCCTGGTGTGCTTGGTGCCCTCGCTGCCCGTGATGCCCTGCACGAGGATGCGGGAGTTCTCTGTTAACCAGATCGCCACGGCTCTGCCTTTCCTAGCGGGTCGATGCCGCGAGTTCGGCGGCCTTCTTGGCCGCGCCGTCCATCGTGTCCTCGAGGTGCACCACCGGCAGGCCCGCCTCGTTGAGGATGCGCCGCCCCTCGGCCACGTTGTTGCCGTCGAGCCGGACCACGAGCGGCTTGTCGGCGCTGCCGGACAGCATGGCAAGCGCCTGCACTATGCCGTTGGCGACCGCGTCGCACGAGGTGATGCCGCCGAAGATGTTGACGAAGACCGAGCGGACGCTTGGGTCCCCGAGGATGATCGACAGGCCGTCCGCCATGACCTGCGCCGACGCGCCACCGCCGATGTCGAGGAAGTTGGCCGGGCGCATCCCGCCGAACTCCTCGCCGGCGTAGGTGACGACGTCGAGCGTCGACATCACCAGCCCGGCGCCGTTGCCGATGATGCCGACCTCGCCGTCGAGCTTGACGTAGTTGAGGTTCTTCTCCTTGGCCAGCTGCTCGAGCGGGTCGACGGCGCTCTTGTCCTCGAGCGCGCCGTGCTCCGGGTGGCGGAAGCTGGCGTTCTCATCGAGAGAGACCTTGCCGTCGAGCGCGACGACCTTGCCATCGCCGGTCAGGATCAGCGGGTTGACCTCGACCAGAGTGGCGTCCTCGTTGACGAAGACCTGCCACAGCTTCTCGAGCAGTTCGGCGGCGCCGTCGAGCGCGGCTTCGGGCAGGTGGCCCTGCTCGGCGATGCTGCGGGCCAGGTCGCGGTCGACGCCCTTCAGCGGGTCGATCGGCACGCGCGCGAGCATCTCGGGCTTGGTGGCTGCAACTTCCTCGATCTCCATTCCGCCCTCGGAGGAGCACATGGCGAGGAACGTGCGGTTGGAGCGGTCGAGCAGGAAGGAGGCGTAGAACTCCTCGGCGATGTCGCTGGCCTGCTCCACGAGCACCTTGTGCACAGTGAGGCCCTTGATCTGCATGCCGATGATGTCCTCGGCCTTGGCCTCGGCGTCAGCGGAGTCACCGGCCACCTTGACACCGCCGGCCTTGCCCCGGCCGCCGGCCTTGACCTGCGCCTTGACGACGACCCGCCCGGTCAGCTCGGCGGCGATGTCGCGGGCCTCGGAGGGGGTCGTTGCGACCTTGCCCTGCGGAACCGGGACGCCGTACTGCGCGAAGAGCTCCTTCGCCTGGTGCTCGAAAAGATCCACGGAACGTGACCCTATCGGCCGGGCGCTGGGCGTCGTCGGTCGGGACCGCAGGACGGTGGGCAGCGCGCCGCCCCCCGCGCTTGCTTCAGCCCGACGACACCGGGCCGACGTGGCTGCGCACCCAGTCGACGATGTCGCCGGTGCGCGCACCAGGGGTGAACACCGCGGCCACGCCCATCTGCTCGAGCTCGGTGATGTCGTCCTCGGGGATGATGCCGCCGCCGAACACCACCACGTCATCGGCCCCCCGCTCCTTGAGCAGGTCGGTGACGCGGCGGAACAGAGTGAGGTGGGCGCCGGACAGCACCGACATGCCGATCGCGTCGGCGTCCTCCTGCACAGCGGCCTCGACGATCTGCTCGGGGGTCTGGTGCAGGCCCGTGTAGATGACCTCCATGCCAGCGTCGCGCAGGGCCCGCGCGACGACCTTCGCGCCGCGGTCGTGCCCGTCGAGCCCGGGCTTGGCCATGATGACGCGAATGCGTCCCGCCACAGAGGGGGTTGCCGAGGCCGCCGGGCTCGCTGCCGGCGCTGGCGTTACCGGAGGCACGGTCATGAAAGCGGCCTCTCTTCTCTACGGTTCTCTACGGTGTGCCGGGAATCGGCGCGGGCGGGACCGGCGACTCGGCGCCGTCATCCTAACGAGGGGTAGGGCCGGCATGAGCGACGCCGCAGGAGACTGGCGCCGCCAGCTGCTCGAGTCGGTGCGGCTCGAGCCCGAGGCCGGCGAGCCCGTCAACCCACTCGGCTGGCCGGGCTACTCCGGCGCGCAGGCCGTGCGGTGGGGGCACGCGCAGCTGGGGCAGAGCCGGGCTGTCGTGGCGGCATGGGACTTCGCCGTCCAGGGCGGCAGCTTCGGCGAGCGCGACGCCACCGCCTTCCTTGCGGCTGTCGACGCGGCCACGGGCGCGGGCGTGCCCCTCGTCTCGCTGCTGCGTAGCGGCGGCACCAGGCTGCAGGAGGGCATGGCCGCGCTCGTCGGGATGCCCCGCGCGACGCTTGGTGTACGGCGGCTGGCCGCGGCAGGTGTCCCGCACATCGCCGTCGCGGACCAGCCGACGACCGGCGGCGTGTGGGTGACGATCGGCAGCCGGGCCGACATCCGGGCTGCTGTCGACACCGCCGTCGTCGGGTTCGCCGGCCCCCACGTGGTCGAGGCGCTGACCGGCGCCATGCCCACGAAGGAGGGGCCGCAGGCCAGCCACTCCGCGCGGTCCGCCGCCGATGCCGGCCTCGTCGACGCGCTCCTGGAGCCACACGCGGTGCGTGACTGGTTGCTGGGCGTCCTTGCAGAGCTGACCGATGGAGGCTGGCCGGAGGCGGGTCATGCAGACGTCGCGGCCGATACCGAGGCGAGTCCCATACCGGCGGCCGGCGGATGGGAGCAGGTGCAGCGCGCCCGCACCACCCCTCGCGCCTCCGGGCTCGACCTGCTCGAGCAGCTCGTACCGGCCGGGCAGCCGCTGCGCGGCGCGGATGCGACAGTCGCAGCCCGCATCGGCCGGCTCGCGGGCGGCAGCGGCTGCGTGGTCGGCGTGGCGGTGGCAGCCGAGCGGGGTGGAATGCCCACGGTCGCGGGCTACCGCCTGCTGACCCGCGCCGCCGAACTGGCTGGGCGGCTGCGCATACCGCTGGTCAGCCTGGTCGACACACCAGGCGCTGATGCATCCCCGGCCCAGGAGAACGACGGCATGGCCACTGCCATCGGGGATGCGATGGACGCCGTCCTCGGCTGCACCAGCCCGACAGTCTCGGTGCTGCACGGCGAGGGCGGCTCGGGGGGCGCGCTGGCAGCCGCCAGCACCGACCGCGTGCTCGTGACGGGTGACTCCTACTTCGCCGCGCTGGGCCCCGAGGGAGCTGCTGTCACCCTTCGGCGCCCTGCCGACGAGGCGATGCGGCTGATGCGCGTGACCCCCGCCGACCTCGTTGCCTTGGGCTTCGCCGCCCGCACTGTCGCCGCGGGAGCGATCGTCCCCGCCGTCGCCCAGGCCGTGCACGAGCTGGTCGTGCTGCCCCCCGACGAGCGGCTCGCGGCCCGTGACCACTGCTGGTCCCAGCCGCTTCCCGGTCACCTACCGCCGCTAGCTTGACCGCCGAGCACGAAGAGTTACCGGCCGTCAGGGGTCGGAGTACGCCGGATGTAATGAATCCCACGTCGGAGGCTGAAACCCTGCGGGGACTGCCGCGTCGTTGATAGTCACGAGGTAACGCTCCGCACGGATCACCCGCCCCGTGCTCACCGCACGAGCCCTTCAGCCTGCCCCGCCGCTCGCTCTACATGAGTTGCCACGGCGTGCTGACGGCTCGCCGTCAGCGCGCGGGAGGCCGCCGCATGCCTGCACGCATCACCGTCCGTCCTGCGCGCGCGAGCGCTCGGCTCAGCTCCCGACAGCTCACCTTCCGGCTGAGCGGGCTGCTGGGTGCCGCGTCGGTCCCGCTGGCCGCCGCCGCTATCGCTGCCTCTGGCGCTGGAGGCACTGGGGGCACAGTCGTCGGCGCCCCGCTACAGGTCTCTTCGGCCCCGACCGCGCGCCTGCGCCCCGCGTCGTTCAGCTCGGCCGACACGGTCCACGCACGTCTGGCCGGACCGGGGCAGCTGACCAAGCCGTCCGGCAGCAGGGCGACAAGCAGCGCGCTGCAGCCGCTGCCAGCACCACGCAGGCCGCGTCCGCCCGCATCGCGGCCGCCCGTTCCGACGCCGCGCGGGCGTCGCGCAACCGGGCACGCGCGGCGCTGCAGCAGGCCGAGCAGGGCTACACCCGCCCCACCAGCGGGCCGCTCACCCAGGGGTACGGATCGCACCCGGGGATCGACCTCGCCCCGCCGTACGGGACCCCGGTTGTGGCGGCACACGCCGGTGTCGTCACCTTCGCCGGATGGCAAGGCGGCTACGGCTTGCACGTCGAGGTCACCCAGGCAGACGGCTACCTGACCACCTACTCGCACCTGTCGGCCACCTACGCCGGCGTCGGCCAGCTGGTCCAGGCCGGGACACCGGTGGGAGCGGTCGGCACGACCGGCTACTCAACCGGCCCCCACCTGCACTTCGAGGTCATGTTGCCGGGGCGGATTCACACCGACCCTGCCGCCGGGCTCATCGCCCACGGCGCGGCGGTGTGACCCAGCCCGAACCGGGGTTACCGGGGCCGAGTGCGTCAGAGCTTCTCGACTGGCGCGTAGCGCAACAACAGCTCGCGCACACCCTCGGAGCCGAAGTCGATGGCCGCCCGCGCGCTCTCGGCCGCGCCGGTCACCGCAGTCACCGTGCCCAACCCAAACGTCGCGTGCGTGACCCGGTCGCCGGGCGCGAGCGAGGGGATGGGCCGCAGCCCGACGACGCCGCGCCGGCCCGCCGTCCCGCCCACCGGCGCGATGCGCTGCGCTGCGGCTGCCGCGGCCGGCTGCGGGAGGCGGCGCCAGTCGACGAGCGTCGCAGGGATCTCCTCGAGGAAACGCGACGCCGGGTTGTAGGAAGTCTGGCCCCACGCGCTGCGCACGCTGGCGCGCGTCAGGTAGAGCCGCTGGCGCGCCCGCGTGATGCCGACGTAGGCGAGCCGCCGCTCCTCCGCCAGCTCGACTGTGTCGCCCAGGGTCCGCAGGTGCGGAAAGATCCCGTCCTCCATCCCGGTCAGGAACACGACCGGGAACTCGAGGCCCTTCGCGGCGTGCAGCGTCATCAGGGTGACGACCCCGCCGCCGCCCTCGTCATCGGGGATCTGGTCGGCGTCGGCGACGAGCGAGACCTGCTCGAGGAACTCGGCGACTGTGCCCTCCGGCATCCGCTCCTCGAACTCGCGCGCGACGCCCACCAGCTCGGCGAGGTTCTCCGCCCGCCCCTCGGCCTCGATGGAGCCTTCTGCCGACAGCTCTGCTATGTAGCCGGTCTGCTCCAGGATCGCCTCGAGCGTGACGGCCGGCCCGTCGGCGAGGAGGCCGCGCAGCCCGGTGAGCAGGCCGGCGAAGCCGGTGATCGCCTTCAGCGACCGGGTGGCGAGCCCGGGCACCTCGGCGGCGCGCTCGACAGCCGTGGCGAATGGAACGCGCTCCCGGTCGGCCCAGGCCGCCAGCACTGCCTCGGCGCGGTCACCGATCCCCCGCTTGGGCACGTTGAGGATGCGCCGCAGCGAGACGGTGTCTGTGGGGTTGGCGAGCACGCGCAGGTAGGCCAGGGCGTCGCGAACCTCGCGCCGCTCGTAGAAGCGCACCCCGCCAACAACTTTGTACGGCAGGCCGACCCGGATGAACACCTCCTCGAACACTCGGCTCTGCGCGTTGGTGCGGTAGAAGACGGCGACGTCGGCCGGGCGCAGGCCCTCGTCGTCGCAGAGCCGGTCGACCTCCTGCGCGACGAAGGCCGCCTCGTCGTGCTCGTTGTCGCCGACGTATCCAACGACAGGCTCGCCGTCGCCTGCGGCCGACCACAGCCGCTTGGGCACGCGGCCGGCGTTGTTCGCGATGACCGCATTGGCCGCTGACAGGATCGTCTGCGTCGAGCGGTAGTTCTGCTCCAGCAAGACGGTGGTGGCATCGCCGTAGTCGGCCTCGAACTCGTTGATGTTGCGGATCGTCGCGCCGCGGAAGGCGTAGATCGACTGGTCGGCGTCACCGACGACGCACAGCTCGCCGCGGTCCTCTCCGGTGCCGACCAGCTCGCGGACCAGCACATACTGCGCGTGGTTGGTGTCCTGGTACTCGTCGACGAGCACGTGCCGGAAGCGGCGCCGGTAGTGCTCAGCGACGTCAGGGAAGGCCTGGAACAGCTGGACAGTCGTCATGATGAGGTCGTCGAAGTCGAAGGCGTTGGCCTCCTGCAGCCGCCGCTGGTAGGAGGCGTACACCTCGGCCACCTGCTGCTCGGCCGGGTTCTCGGCCCGCGAACGCGCCGTCTCCCAGTCGACGAGCTCGTTCTTGAGGTTGCTGACCTGCGCCGACAGCGCCCGCGGTGGAGTGCGCTTGGGGTCGAGGTCAAGCTCGCGCACCACGAGGGTCATCAGCCGCTGCGAGTCGCCCGCGTCGTAGATCGTGAACTGGCTGGTGAAGCCGAGCCGCTTGGCCTCGGCGCGCAGGATGCGCACGCACGCGGAGTGGAACGTGCTGACCCACATCGCCCGGCTACGGGCGCCCACCAGCGCCTCGACGCGCTCGCGCATCTCGCCGGCGGCCTTGTTGGTGAACGTGATCGCGAGGATCTGCCCGGGTGAGACGCCGCGGGCGCTGAGCAGATAGCCGATGCGGCGGGTCAGCACGCGCGTCTTGCCCGAGCCGGCGCCAGCGACAACGAGCAGCGGCCCGCCCTCGTGCACGACGCCCTCGCGCTGCTGCAGGTTGAGGTCGGCCAGCAGCCGCTCGGTCCGGTCGGAGACCGGTGCGGTGTCGGGGAGGGCGACGGCCGTCATAGGTGTCGATCGTACGTTCGAGTGGGGGTCTGGCGCGAGCGCCACGCGGGGTCGGGCGCGAGCGCCGGGCCGCGTCCGGTCGCCGTCTGGCTACCGTGCATCTCATGCCCCTCGACGACGCTCAGGTGGAGCGCGCCCTGGCCATCGCCGCGCATCCGGACGACCTCGACTTCGGGGCGGCGGGGACCATCGCCACTTGGGTGAAAAGCGGCATCGCCGTGTCCTACTGCATCGTGACCGACGGCGATGCCGGTGGCTTCGACCCGGCTGTTGACCGCACCGACATCCCCGGCATCCGGCAGCGGGAGCAGCGCGCTGCCGCTGCCGCTGTGGGCGTCGCGGACGTCAGTTTCCTCGGGCACCGGGACGGGCAGGTGGTCGCGGACCTCGCCCTGCGGCGCGACCTCGCGCGCCAGATCCGCCGGGTGCGTCCGCAGCGGGTGCTGGCGCCCTCGCCCGAACGCAACTTCGAGCGGGTCTTCGCCTCGCACCCGGACCACCTCGCCACTGGTGAGGCCGCGCTGTGCGCCGTCTACCCCGACGCCCGCAACCCCTTCGCCTATCCCGAGCTGCTGGCGGACGAGGGGCTCGAGGCCTGGGTCGTGCCGGAGGTGTGGCTCCAGGGCGCGCCGGACGGGCGGACCACCACTTACGTCGATGCGACCGACGTCTTCGACGCGAAGCTCGCCGCCCTGCGGGCGCACGTGTCACAGACCGAGCACATGGACGACCTCGAGGGCCTGCTGCGCAGCTGGATGGGGGGAGTGGCCTTCGCCGGCAGGCTTGCGCCCGGCCGGCTCGCCGAGGGCTTCCAGGTGCTCGACACCGGCGAATAGCACGTCATCCCGGCAGCTAAGCGGCCGGAAGGTCAACCCCGCTCGGGCGAGTCGCATCGGTACTCTGGAGAGGCAGCCGGGCCTCGCATGCGAGCGCATCGTGACCGCTGCCGCCTACCAGCCGGGGAGTCCACGCCAACGTGAGCGCAGAGCACCACAGCGGCAGGCGCGCATCCGGGCTGGCGCTGCTGCTCGCGCTGCTCGCCGCTGCCGGGCTGATGGTGGCGATGCTCGCCACCCCGTTCGTGCTCGGCACCGGCCTCGCGGCCAAGACCACGGCCGACCGCTTCGACGGCCTGCCGACCGACCTGCCCGACCCCGTACTCGGCGTCGACAGCCGGATCCTGGGCGCAGACGGCAAGCCGTTGGCAGTGCTACACGGCGCCGAGAACCGGGTGCCTGTTCGCATCGAGCAGGTGCCCAAGGTGATGCAGCAGGCCATCGTCGACATCGAGGACTCGCGCTTCTACACCCATCACGGCGTCGACTACAAGGGCCTTGCCCGGGCGGCGCTCAAGAACACCGAGGCGGGCGGGGTCGAGCAGGGCGGGTCGACCCTGACCCAGCAGTACGTCAAGAACGTGCTGCTCGACGCGGCTTCGACACCTGACCAGCAGCAGGCGGCGACGGGCAAGTCGCTGACGCGCAAGGTGCGTGAGGCCCGATACGCGCTCGCGCTCGAGCAGCGCTGGCCCAAGTCGCGCATCCTCGAGGGCTACCTCAACATCGCCTACTTCGGCAACAACGCCTACGGCATCGGGGCGGCCGCGCAGCGCTACTTCGGGGAGACCGTCGAGCAGCTGACGCTGCCCCAGGCGGCGGTGCTGGCCGGCCTGGTGCAGGGGCCGTCGCAGTATGACCCGCTGCGGCATCCCCAGGCCGCTGCCACTCGCCGCACCGAGGTCCTGGCCCGGATGCGCCAGCTGGGCGACATCACGGCCACGCAGGAGGCGGCGGCCCGCCAGACGTTGGGGCTGCACCCGACTCTGCCCTCTCCTGCAGCCGACCCTTGCATCCGGTCGCAGGCTCCTTTCTTCTGCGACTACGTGCGCCAGAAGCTGCGCAGCGACCCCGCCCTGGGCAGCAGCAAGGCTGAGCGCGACCACCGGCTGCTTGCCGGCGGTCTGACGATCAAGACGAGCTTCGACCCGACCGCTCAGCGGGCTGCCCAGCAGGCGATCAACGGAGTAGTCGAAAAAAACAACCGCGCTGCTGCGGCCGAGGTGATGGTGAAGCCAGGCACCGGCGAGGTGGTGGCGATGGCCGTCAACCGCGACTACGGGACGGGTGCGGGGCAGACGACGATCCCGTTGCCGACCAGCCCGGTCACCGGGTCTGGGTCGACGTTCAAGGTCTTCACCCTCACCGCAGCTGTCGCTCAGGGTCTGCCGCTGTCGACGTCGATCAATGCTCCGGCGTGTTACGTATCGAAGATCTACGCCTTCGGTGGTGCCAACAGCAACCGCGACCCCGCCAACCCGGGCGCGTCCTGCGCCGACGGCGTCAGCAACGCCGAGCCCGACGAGGCCGCCGACTACACGATCCCGAGGGCGACCTGGCAGTCCGTCAACACCTTCTACGTTCAGTTGGAGGAGAAGGTCGGCGTGCTCAACGTGGCGGCGACGGCACGCACCTTGGGGATCCCGGCCGAGCGGCTCGCAAAGGTTGGACCGGGCGACGGTTCGCTCACTCTGGGCACTTTTCCGGTCAGCCCGCTTGACATGGCGACCGCCTACGCAACCCTCGCGGCCCACGGGCTGCGGTGCGACCCCAAGCCGGTCACCTCGATCACCTCACCGACTGGACAGCCCGTCGCCTTCACCGGGCCTGCGCCCTGCCGCCAGGTCATCTCCTCCGACGTCGCCGACACGGTGACGAGCGTGCTGGAGGGAGTGCTGACGAACGGAACCGGATACCCCAATGCGGCAACTATCGGGCGCCCGGCGGCCGGCAAGACAGGGACGGCTGAGCAGTTCAGCAGTGCGTGGTTCGTGGGCTACACGCCGCAGCTCTCGGCCGCTGTCGAGCTGCTCGATCCACGAGGGCAGACCGGCAACCCGCTGACCAACATCACCATCGGCGGCCAGACGTACGCGCACGTGTTCGGCGGGGACGTCCCGGCTCTGGTCTGGGGGCGGTCGATGTACAACGCGCTGATCAACCTGCCGTATGCCGAGCTGCCCACTCCGGCGCCCGACGCGGGCTGACCGGCCGCCGGTCAGCCCGCGCTCGCGGCCCTCGCGGGGCGCGTTGCTGACACGCGGGAGCGACTAACCCCAACCGTGAGAGCTGTGCCGCCGCCCAACCCTCGGCACAGCGGGCCGTACCACTTCGGCAACGCAGTGTCACGTGCGCCTCAGTGTCGAGCAGGTTCCGCTCCATCACCGCCGGGCACACCCCACAGGTGACAGCCGCGCCGATGTCGGAGGCCAACCGCCTCGTCAACGGCCGCTACCGACTCCGCACCCCGCTCGGCCGCGGGGGCTCCGGTGTCGTGTGGGCTGCCGAGGACGAGCTGCTGGGCCGAGCCGTGGCGGTCAAGGAGTTCCTGTTGCCGACCGGGGTGGGCGTCGAGGACCGCGCGACGATGCTCGAGCGGGTGCTGCGTGAGGCCCGTGCCGCGGCCCGCCTGCACGACCCCTCGCTCGTCACCGTCTTCGACGTCGTCCGCGAGGACGAGCAGCCTTGGATCGTCATGGAGTACGTGCACGGCCGCTCCCTGGCGGAGGTGGTGCGCGAGGACGGGCCGATGTCGCCCACCCGCACCGGCGAGGTCGGCGTTGCCCTGCTGCACGCCCTGCGGACAGCGCACGCGGGCGGGGTGCTGCACCGCGACGTCAAGCCCGCCAACGTGCTGCTGGACGACACCGGCCGCGTGCGCCTCACTGACTTCGGCATTGCCTCCACCGCCGGCGACCCCTCGCTGACCTCCACCGGTGTCCTCCTGGGATCGCCCGCCTACATGGCTCCCGAGCGGGCGCGCGGCGGGAAGGCGACGCCCTCGAGCGACCTGTGGTCACTCGGAGCCACCTTGTACACGCTGGTCGAGGGCGAGCCGCCGTATGCGGGGGAGAACTCGCTCGCGGTGCTGTCTGCGGTGGCCGACAACAACCGCCGGCCGATGCAGCGCGCTGGTGCCCTCGCTCCCATCCTCGCCGATCTGCTCGACCGGCGCGCCGCCGAGCGACCGGGCGTGGCCGAGCTCGAGCGGCGGCTGCGCGCGGCGATCGCCTCGTCCGCGCCGGCACCTGTCGTGCCGGCGGCTACGACGCGACCGGAGCGGGTGGGTGAGCGTACGACGGTGCTCGCGCCGTTGCCGCCAGCGGCGGCAGTGGCTGAGCGGCCGGCGGCTGAGCGGCCAGTGGCTCAGCGGCCAGTGGCTCAGCAGCCGGTCGCGGGAGGAGCAGCAGCCTTCGCAGCAGGAGGCGCAGCAGTGGCCGCCGGCTCAGCGGTCGCCGCAGCAGCCGCGCCACCTGTTGCTCCCCTGGAGCCGGTACAGACGCCCGTAACTGCCCCGGTGACCGCCCCGGTGCCGCCTCGCCGGGTCGAGCCGCGCCGGGTTCCCCCGCGCCCCGTCGCTCCAGTTCGTGGCCCTGTCTCTGTCCCCGCTGGCCGCACGGTCGGTGCGGTCCAGGTGACCGAGCACGACCGCCACCGCCGGCGTAAGGCCGGGGCAGTACTCGGCGGCGTCGCAGCCCTCGCAGCGCTCCTCGTGGCGGCGGTCGCCCTGATGTCGGGCAGCACGCACAAGCTGCCGGGCGCCAAGAGCTTCGCGCCCGTGAGCCAGGCGCCCGTCGCAGGAGCAGGCGCAGCCGCGTCCGCTACTCCCAGCCCGGGGCGCTCGACACCGTCAACCTCGCCGTCGGTCTCGGCGTCGCCTCCGCCGTCCGCATCAGCGTCCCCCTCGGCCTCCGCCGCAGTGGTCCCAGCCGGTTCGCAGACCTATCGCAACCCGCGCTATGGCTGGTCGGTCGCTCAGCCGGCCGGCTGGTCGGCCGGCCAGGGCATCACGGCCGACCAGGTGGACCTGCGCGACCCGACCACCGGTCGGCTGCTCCGCATCGAGATCGGCGCCCAGGCGCACCCGTCCGCGATCGCCGACTGGTACAGCTACGAGCCCACGTTCGCCCGGCAGGTCTCTGGCTACCAGCGGATCAGGATCTCCCCGAGCGATGGCGCCACAGGCCAGCGGTCGGCCGACTGGGAGTTCACCTTCCGCTCCGGCTCCGTGACCCTGCACGTGCTCGACCGCGGCGTTGTCGACGGCAAGACGGCCCATGCGCTCTACTGGCAGACGACCGACGCGGACTGGGCCGCCTCGCAGCCGCAGTTCCAGCAGCTGGCGGCCTCGTTCGTCCCGCCGCCCCAGGCCTGACTCCGCCAGTCAGAGCGGGCCTACTCCCACTCGATGGTGCCCGGGGGCTTGGACGTCACGTCGTAGGCAACGCGGTTGATGCCGGGTACTTCGTTGATGATGCGGTTGCTGATCCGCTCCAGCACGCCGTAGGGCAGGCGCGCCCAGTCGGCGGTCATCGCATCCTCGCTGGTCACGGCGCGCACCACGACGGGGTGCCCGTAGGTGCGCTCGTCACCCATCACGCCGACCGAGCGCACGTCGCCGAGCAGCACGGCGAACACCTGCCAGATCTCGCGGTCGAGCCCAGCCCGCGTGATCTCCTCGCGCACGACGGCGTCGGCGTCGCGCAGCAGCTCGAGCCGCTCGGGGGTGACCTCCCCGATGATGCGCACACCGAGCCCCGGGCCGGGGAACGGCTGGCGCCACACGATCTCCTCGGGCAGCCCGAGCTCCTCGCCGACCCGCCGCACCTCATCCTTGAACAGCGTCCGCAGCGGCTCGACCAGTGCGAACTGCAGGTCCTCCGGCAGGCCGCCGACGTTGTGATGCGACTTGATCTTCGCGGCGGTGGGTGAGCCGGACTCGATGACGTCCGGGTACAGCGTGCCCTGGACTAGGAAGTCGATCCCGCCCTCAGTGCCGGCAACGATGTCACGAGCAGCTTCCTCGAACACGCGGATGAACTCGCGACCGATCGCCTTGCGCTTGGCCTCCGGATCGGTCACGCCAGCCAGCGCCGAGGCGAACCTATCGGTCGCCTTCACGTGGACGAGATCGACGCCGGTGGAGGCGACGAAATCGGATTCGACCTGCTCGGCCTCTCCCTTGCGCAGCAGGCCGTGGTCGACGAACACGCAGGTCAGCTGGTCGCCGATAGCGCGCTGCACGAGCGCGGCGGCAACAGCCGAGTCGACCCCGCCAGACAGCCCGCAGATCGCCCGCCCCGCCCCCACCTGGGCGCGGACCGCCTCGACAGCATCCTCGACGATGTTGAGCATCGTCCAGGTCGGCCGGCAGCCCGCGGCGTGCAGGAAGTGGCGCAGCACCTCGACCCCGCGCTCGCTGTGCATGACCTCCGGATGGAACTGCACGCCGTACAAGCCGCGGGCCGGGTCCTCGAACCCCGCGACCGGCGTAGCCGCGGTCGATGCGGTGACTGTGAAGCCGCCGGGCGCTGCGGTAACGGTGTCGCCGTGCGACATCCACACCTGCTGCGCAGCGGGCAGCCCGGCGAACAGCACCCCGGGGGTCCGGACGTCGAGGCGAGTCGCGCCGTACTCGGCGAGCGCGGTGCGCTCGACGGTGCCGCCGAGCGCGGCAGCCATCACCTGGTGGCCGTAGCAGATGCCGAGCGTGCTGACACCGGCGTCGAACAGCGCGGGGTCGATGCCGGGGGCGCCGGGCGAGTACACCGACTTCGGACCACCGGACAAGATGATCGCCCGCGGCTGTTTGGCGAGCATCTCGGCGACCGGCATCGACCACGGGACGATCTCGGAGTAGACGTGGCACTCGCGCACCCGGCGGGCGATCAGCTGCGCGTACTGGGCTCCGAAGTCGACGACGAGAACTGTGTCGCGCGTGGGGTCGGAGGCACCGGACATGGCGACGACCCTACGACGGTCGGGCCGGCCGCCGGCGGGCGGCTGCGCCGGTCAGATCTTGACGACGACGGTCTGCACGATCTTGTCGGCAAAGGTCTGCTTCTTCGCGTCCCACAGCGGCCACAGGTAGCCCAGGTAGAGCGGCAGGCCGTCGATGATGTGCAGGAAGCCGCGGCCGACCGACGTGCCGGCGCCGACGACCTGGCCGTCGATCTCGCGCACCAGCCGCGTGTGCAGCTGCTTCTTGCCGATGGTCCCGTCTTGCCCTGCTGCACCCAGTTCCAGATCTGGAAGGCGAACCCGCCCAGGAAAGCGAGCACGAGCAGCAGCGCACCGATGGTGCCGCCGATCACGCTCCCGAGGATCCCGCCCACCAGGTAGATCGCGAACGCAATCAGAGCGTCGATGAGGAACGAGCCGACCCGGCTCCCCCACCCGGCCAGCTGGCCGCGCATCTCGGGCGGCATACCGAAGGACGGCTGGCCGTACTGAGGCTGCTGGCCGTACTGAGGCTGCTGGCCGTACTGAGGCTGCTGGACGTACTGAGGCTGCTGGCCGTACTGAGGCTGCTGGCCGTACTGAGGCTGCTGGCCGTACTGAGGCTGCTGGCCGTACTGAGGCTGCTGGCCGTACGGGGGCTGCTGGCCGTACTGAGGCTGCTGGCCGTACTGAGGCTGCTGGCCGTACTGAGGCTGCTGGCCGTACTGAGGCTGCTGGCCGTACGGGGGCTGCTGGCCGTACGGGGGCTGCTGGCCGTACTGAGGCTGCTGGCCGTACTGAGGCTGCTGGCCGTACTGAGGCTGCTGGCCGTACGGGGGCTGCTGGCCGTACGGGGCCTGGCCGTAGGGCTGCTGGCCGTACTGGTCGCTCTGATCGCCGCTCTGTGGCGTTGACATGCCTCTCCCCGTCGTGTTCTGAGTCCGACGACCCATCGACCCACGCGCGTCGACTCTAGAGTGACCAGCGCTAACGGCCCTCTTGCGTGTTCGTGCCGTCACGCAGAGTACGTGTCCGGTTGAGGCGGCGCCGTGCGGGGAGAGCAGCGACGTGTGGTTCTTGCTCTCGTCCCGTTTGCGACAGTGGCTGTTCATGGTCGTTGCCGTTCCACTACTCGGCCGGCTCCTCGCCGCAATCGGTCGCTGGCTGGAGGCGCGCCGCGGCTCCTCGCGCGTGTCGACCGAGCTGCAGCGCACCGGCGCCCTGCTGCACCAGCGCTCCCGTGGGCAGCAGCAACGCCAGCAGCGGTGGGGCCGGCGGGGGCAGGCAACCGGTCGGCGCCGCGGCCGTCGCCCCTGACGCCCGCCACGCAGAGCGTGGCCTCTGTGGCGGGCTGAGGTCGCAGGGCGTACAACGTTAGGCACCGACCCCGGAGGTGCCACAGCATGTCGACAGTGATGCAGCCGCAGTCCGAGCGGGGCCTGACCCCCGACCAGCGCAATGCTTTCACCGCAGCATTTCTCGGCTGGACGATGGACGCCTTCGACTACTTCCTCGTCGTCCTGGTCTACGCCGACATCGCGAAGGACTTCGGTGTCTCATTGACCCGCATGGCCTTCCTGACGACGGCAACGTTGCTCATGCGGCCCATCGGCGCGTTCCTGTTCGGCCGCTGGGCCGACGCCGTCGGGCGCCGGCGCCCCCTGATGGTCGACGTCACCTTCTACTCCATCGTCGGCTTCGCGTGCGCGTTCGCACCCAACTTCACGGTGCTGCTCATCCTCCGGCTGCTGTACGGCATCGGGATGGGCGGGGAGTGGGGCCTGGGCGCCGCGCTTGCGATGGAGAAGGTGCCGGCAGAGCGCCGCGGCTTCTACAGCGGGGTGCTGCAGCAGGGCTACGCCTGCGGCTACCTGCTCGCAGCAGTGGGCTACCTGGTTCTGCTGCCCCTGTTCGACGACATCGGCGTAACGCCCTGGCGCGGGCTGTTCGCGTTCTCGCTGCTCCCGGCGCTCGTCTCGCTCTACATCCGGTCGAAGGTCGGCGAGTCCGAGGCATGGCAGCGCACGCACGAGCGAGTCGTCTCGACCAAGGTGAGCGCCAGCACGGTGTTTCGCCAGCCCGCCATCCTCAAGCGCTTTGTCTACCTCGTGCTGCTGATGACGGCGTTCAACTGGATGAGCCACGGGACCCAGGACATCTACAGCACGTTCCTCAAGAAGGGCGAGGGCTTCTCGACCCACTCCGCGCTCTACGTCACGATCATCTTCAATATCGGCGCAATCATCGGCGGGACCCTGCTCGGCACCGCGTCGCAGCGCTTCGGTCGCCGCCGCATCGTCATGGTCGCGGCATTCCTCGGCCTGTTCGTCGTGCCCGTGTTCTCCGGCGCGCTGGGCACGTCGTTCGGGGTGCTGGCGTTCGGCTCGTTCGTCATGCAGTTCTTCGTGCAGGGGGCGTGGGGCGTGATTCCCGCGCACCTGTCGGAGATGTCGCCGGACGAGATCCGCGGGTTCTACCCGGGCGTGACCTACCAGCTGGGCAACTGCTTCGCCGCGTTCAACCTGCCCATCCAGGAGCACCTGGCCAAGACGCACAGCTACACGTTCGCGCTGGCCTGGACGATCGTCCCGGTGTTCATCGCCGTGATCATCCTCGCGGCAGTCGGCACCGAGGCACGGCACGTCAAGTTCGGGACCGAGGAGAGCTCGGCGGCGGAACGCGCCGCGGCCGTCGGCTGACCGGGCTGCACACAGAAGACCCAGCTAGGGGGCCCCGTACGGGCGTCGCAGGGACCGCTCTGTGTGCACGTCAGCCGTTTCTGGACACAGAGCGAGTCTGGGAGCGGCCTCCAGACCTCGCCAAGGCCGCTCTGTGTGCAGAAGGCGGCGGCGGAGACGCGCCTAGCGGCCCATCCCGAGGCCCTGCGTGCGCTGCAGGCTCTTGCCCTCGGTCTGCAGAGCCGGCGCGACCATGACCTCGGCCTTCTGGAACTCCTTGAGGGTGGCGTAGCCCGTGGTCGCCATGGACGTACGCAGCGCGCCCATCAGGTTCATCGAGCCGTCGTTGACCGGCGCCGGGCCGATAAGAATCTCCTTCAGCGTGCCGATCGTGGTCGACTTGACCCGGGTGCCCCGCGGCAGATCGGGGTGGAAGGTCGCCATCCCCCAGTGGTATCCGCGCCCCGGCGCCTCGATGGCCTTCGCCAACGGCGAGCCGATCATCACAGCGTCAGCGCCGCAGGCCACGGCCTTGGCGATGTCGCCGCCGGTGCGCATCCCGCCGTCGGCGATGACGTGCACGTAGCGCCCGCCCGACTCGTCGAGGTAGCGCATGCGGGCGCCCGCAGCGTCGGCGATCGCTGTCGCCATCGGCACGCCCAGCCCGAGCACGCCGCGGGTGGTGCACGCGTGGCCGGGGCCGACACCGACCAGCAGGCCGGCCGCGCCCGTGCGCATCAGGTGCAGGGCCGTCGAGAACGACGCGCAGCCGCCGACGATGACGGGGACGTCGAGGTCGGCGATGAAGCGCTTGAGGTTGAGCGGCTCGCTGCGGGTGCTGACGTGCTCGGCACTGACAACCGTCCCCTGGATGACGAAGATGTCGACGCCGGCCTCGAGGACGATCTTGTGCAGGTCCTGGGTGCGCTGCGGGGTCAGGCTCGCCGCAGTGGTGACGCCGGCGTCCTTGATCTGCTGGACCCGCTCACCGATCAGCTCGGGCTTGATCGGCTCGGCGTAGATCTCCTGCATGCGCTTGGTGGCCATCTCGTCGTCGAGCGTGGCGATCTCCTCGAGCAGCGGCTCGGGGTCGGCGTAGCGCGTCCACAGCCCCTCGAGGTTGAGCACCCCCACCCCGCCCAGCCGGCCGATCTCGATCGCGGTGCGCGGCGAGACGACACCGTCCATCGCGCTGGCAAGCAGCGGCAGCCCGAGCCGGAAGGCGTCGATGTCCCAGGAGATGGACACGTCCTCGGGGTCGCGGGTCCGCCGGGAGGGGACGATCCCGATGTCGTCGAACCCGTACGCCTGGCGGCCTGACTTGCCGATGCCGATCTCGATCTCTGCCATCAGTGACCCCTTTCTCAGGGTGCTCGCGCCGGTGAAAGCAGAAGAGCCGCCACCGGTTCACGGCGACGGCCTCGTAGTTTCAACTTACCTCAGACGGGCAATCGAGGGCGCTTCGACGGGCCGTCCGCGTAGCCTAAAGCGCACCGTCTGAGGGCGGACAACGCGCTGGGTCCAGAGAGCGAAAAGGGGTGTAGGTGGCGGACGACGAGCTCGCCGATCCCTTCGCCGGCGACCCCGCGGATCCCGCGGCCGAACTCGAGCACGTCGGCAGCGACGATCCCCCGCTCACCGCGCAGGAGCGCGAGGAGGTCGTCTCCGACCTCAGCGACCTCGAGGTCTTCCGGACCCTGCTCGAGCCCCGTGGCACTCGTGGCCTCGTCGTTGACTGCGAGGACTGCGAGGAGCCGCACTACTTCGACTGGGCACTGCTGATGGGCAACCTGCGGCACCTGCTCGAACATGGGACGACGCGCGTGCACGAGCCTGCCTTCGAGCCCGATGAGTCCAGCTACGTCAGCTGGGACTACGCCCAGGGCTACTGCGACGGCGTGTTAGAAGCGGCCGAGGGCGCCGAGCCGGAGACCCCGGGCCGCTAAGCGCGCTCTGGCGTGCGCGCGAGAGCCGCCTGTGGTGCCGCCGTCAGGTGACGAAGCCGCGACGGAAGCCAAGGGCGACGGCCTGCGCGCGGTCGTTCACGCCGAGCTTGCGAAACAGCCGGCGGGCGTGGGTCTTGACCGTGTCCTCCGACAGGTAGAGCGAGCGGCCGATCTCTGCGTTCGACCGCCCGGCGGCCATGCCGCGCAGGACCTGCAGCTCGCGCTCGGTCAAGGCTGTCGCGCCGTCACCGTTGCGGGAGGTAGCCGCGCGCTCCGCCATCGCCCGTCGCATGGAGGGGGCGACCAGGTCCTCGCCGGCCAGCGCGTTGGCGACGGCGGCGCAGAGCTGCTCGCGTGAGACGTCCTTGAGCAGGTACCCGGTGGCCCCGTTCGCGACGGCGGTGGCGACGTGCTCCCGGTCCCCGGCCGCGGTCAGCATGATCACCCGCGCGTCGGGGTGGGCCTTGACCAGGCGGCGCGTGGTCTCCAGCCCGCCGAGCCCGGGCATCTGCACATCCATCAGCACCAGGTCGGGCCGCTCCACGTCGTAGCGGGCAAGGACCTCCTCGCCGGTTGCTGCCGTCTCCACCCGCTGGACGCCGGGGACGGCCTCGACGAAGTGCTTGAGCCCCTCCCGCACGATGCGGTGGTCGTCGCAGATCAGGACGGTGGTCACAGCTCTCCTTCGCGACTGTCCGGGCTAGGGCCCCTCTGCGCCCGTCCAGCTGTCGGACGCGGCGGTTGATCGGACGAATCGGTCAACACAGACCCATCGGACAGCGGCAGCCACGCGTGAGCGCTGAGCTCATCGGTCCGGGTGCCCCCGCCAAGCAGGCGCATCCGATTGCCCCATGACATGAGCCCCCGCGCGCCGGACAGCTCGGCACCACGGGCCTCAGCGCCCCCGGCCGCCCCGACGCCACGGCCGCCACCCATCGACGCCGGCGGGTAGACCGCCGGTGGGGTCCTGGCCGGCTCACCACGCACCCACAGTTCGAGATGCCCGCGGGTCAACGTCACGTGCACCAGCCCCGGCTCGAACCCGCGCTCGAGCAGGTCGTTGACCGCCGCCTGGACGAACCGGAACGCGGCGGCGCCAACGGTGGCGGGCAGCGGGTCCGGAACGGCAGGCAGGACCACCACGCGGTCGGCATCTGTAGAGGGGAGCAGGCCGCGCAGCGCGGCAGCCAGCGCGCGCCCGTCCCGCACCTGCGGCCGCAGGTGGGCCAGCAGGTGCCGCCCGTCGCGCAGCGCTGCCTGCACCGCCTCCTGCACGGCCGCCGTCGGGTCGTCCTGTGCGCCCGCGCTCTGATGGCTGCGGTGCGCGAGATCGGCCAGGTAGCGGGCCGCGACCAGCGACTGCACCAGCGAGTCATGCAGGTGGTGTGCGAGCTCCCCGCGCTCGTCCTCCTCCAGCCGCAGCAGGGCCGCCACGGCTGCAGCTCTATCGAGGCGTGGCGCGGCCGCCAGGGCGAGGGCGAGCGCGTCCGCCGTGCCCTGGAGCAGCTCGATGGCGTCGTCGGCGGCAGTGACTCCCGAGGTCTCGACCAGCAGAGCGCCGTACGTGCGCCCGCGCCCGGCGACCGGCAGCTCGACGACGTCTGCGGAACGCCGCGGGCCGGGGACGGGAGGAGCGTGTTCCCGCGAGCCTGGGGTCTGGCGGAAGCTGACGGTCGCGCCGACGGAGCGTCCGACGAGCCCGAGGACAGCCGGTAGCGCGTCGATGCCGTGGTGGCCCAGCAGGCGGCACACGGCCGGCAGCTGGTGCGCTACCTCCACCGCTCGCACCGTGCTCGTCGTCGCCATCGCCTCGTCCGCCTCTCAGGCGACCAATCGGCGCGGCAAGCGGTGGATCAAGTTTCACCCGCCTGGGGGCTGTCCATCGCCGCCCGCTCATGTCATGGGATGCGCCAGGTAGCGGACGATCGGACCAACGGCGCGGCGGCTCAGCTGACCAGCCAGGCCACATCGGGCCCCTGCAGCCACGGCTCCCGCCACTCGGCTGGCAGGCGCTCGGCGAGGACGCTCACCGCCCGCCCGGCCGCGGTCCGGTGGCGGGCGGCGGCCCGCTCGTCGCCGGCCAGCAGCTGCGCCAGCACGGCGTGGGCAGGCCACACGAGCGGCAGCGCACCGATGTCGCCGGCCAGCCGGGCAGCCTGCTCGAGGTGGAGTACGCCTGCTGCCCGGTCGCCGTCTTGTGCCGTGGCGACCCCGAGAAACAGCAGGCTCTTGGCCAGATGCCGGGGAGCATCCGCGTCACGTGCCGCAGCGACTGCGGCCGCACCGGCGGCTGCGGCCTCGTGCGACCGCCCGCACAGCAGGGCGACCTCGGCGCTGACCCACCGGGCGCGCAGCCACGGGCGCCACAGCAGCCCTGCCAGTCCCGGTGCCGGGGCGGGCACTGCTGCCAGCCGCTCCTGCGCGAGGGCGAGATCGGGCAGTCCCACGGCATCGGCCACCAGGCCCACTTGGCAGTCGACCAGCGCTTCGATGCCGGCCGGGCCCAGACCGGCGGCCCGCTGCAGCCCCTGCTCGTCGTGCACCTCGGCCTCGGCGTGCCGGCCGACCTGACGCAGCAGCGAGGCCAGCGTTGCCGCGCCCAGGGCTGCCACCCGCGGGTCTGCCGGCTCGTCCGCCAGCAGCGGCTCCACCTGGCCGACAGCGTCGGCGAAACGCCCGAGGCCGCCGAGCGTCACGGCGACGAGCCAGGTCAGCTCGGCTTCGACAGCTGTGCCGCACGCCGCGGCAGCCAGCTGCTCGAGCTCGCCGAGCGCCGCGGCGGGTGACCGGTGGAACGCCAGCTGCCGAGCGTGGTCGACGAGGGCAGGGGTCGCAGCCACGAGGCGAGCGTAGGGCAAACGATCACGGTGTCCGGTGTCTACCAGCTCGCGTCCAACGCCAGGGGCCCCGGACGCAGCGCGTCCGGGGCCCCTGGCGTTGCCTGTCGCTCTAGTACCCCGGGCCGTGCCCGTGGCCGTGACCGTGACCGCCCCCGGCAGGCTCGTCCCGATTCTCGGGCTTGTCGGCGACGAGCGCTTCGGTGGTCAGGAGCATCGAGGCGATCGACGCGGCGTTGGCGACGGCTGACCGCGTCACCTTCACCGGGTCGACGATGCCCGCGGCCATGAGGTCGACGTACTCACCCGTGGCTGCGTCGAGCCCGGAGCCGATCGGCAGCTCGCGCACCTTCGCGACCGACACCGAGCCCTCGAAGCCCGCGTTGATGGCGATGCGGCGCAACGGCTCGTCGAGCGCCCGGCGGACCAGGCGGACCCCGGCCAGCTCGTCGCCCTGCTTGCCGAGCCCCTCCTCGATCACGCTCGCGGCGTGCACGAGGGCCGACCCGCCACCGGGGACGATGCCCTCCTCGACGGCAGCCCGGGTGGCGGAGATGGCGTCCTCGACCCGGTGCTTGCGCTCCTTGAGCTCGACCTCGGTGTGGGCACCTACGCGGATGACGCCGACGCCGCCGGCCAGCTTGGCCAGCCGCTCCTGCAGCTTCTCCTTGTCCCAGTCCGAGTCGCTCGCCTCGATCTCGCGCCGGATCTGCCCGACGCGCGCGGAGACGTCGTCGGCCGAACCGGCGCCGTCGACGACCGTCGTGTTGTCCTTGTCGACAGTCACCCGACGAGCGCGGCCGAGGTCGTCAAGGGTGACGGACTCGAGCTTGAGCCCGACCTCCGCCGAGACGACCTGGGCACCGGTGAGCACCGCGATGTCCTGCAGCGTCGCCTTGCGGCGGTCGCCGAAGCCGGGTGCCTTGACGGCGCAGACCCGCAGCGTCTTGCGCACGGAGTTGACGACGAACGTCGACAGCGCCTCGCCGTCGACATCCTCGGCGATGACCAGCAGCGGCCGGCCCGACTGCGCAACCTTCTCCAGCAGCGGCAGGACGTCGCTGATGGCGCTGACCTTGCCGTTGACGAGCAGGACGTAGGCGTCCTCGAGGACGGCCTCCATGCGCTCGGCGTCGGTGACGAAGTATGGCGAGATGTAGCCCTTGTCGAACTGCATCCCCTCGGTGAGCTCGAGCTCGACGCCGGTGGTCTGCGACTCCTCGACTGTGATGACGCCGTCCTTGCCGACCTTGTCCATAGCCTCGGCGATGAGCTCGCCGATGGCGTTGTCCTGTGCCGAGATGGAAGCGACGTGGGCGATCGCGTCCCGGCTCTCGATGTCGATGGCGCGGGCCAGAAGCTCGGTCGAGATGGCCTCGACGGCGGCGTCGATGCCCCGCTTGAGCGCGATGGGCGTGGCGCCGGCGGCGACGTTGCGCAGCCCCTCGTGCACCATGACCTGCGCCAGGACAGTGGCAGTGGTAGTGCCATCACCCGCGACGTCGTTGGTCTTGGTCGCGACCTCCTTGGCGAGCTGGGCGCCCATGTTCTCCCACGGGTCGTTCAGCTCGACCTCACGGGCGATGGTGACGCCGTCGTTGGTGATCGTCGGGGCGCCGAACTTCTTGTCGAGGACGACGTTGCGGCCCTTGGGGCCGAGCGTGACGCGCACCGCGTTGGCGAGCTGGTCGACGCCCCGCTCCAGCGCGTGGCGGGCATCCTCGTTGAACGCAAGGATCTTGGACATGTGTTCCTCTCATGACAGCGCCCCGGGCGCACGAGGCACCCGGGGCGGTCAACGGTGTTCGTGTGAAGCGTGTGGTGCCGTTTAGCTGTGGTGCCGTGTAGCTGTGGTGCGCCTGTGCCGCGCTTACTTCTCGATGACCGCGAGGATGTCGCGCGCCGAGAGCACCAGGTACTCCTCACCGGAGTACTTGACCTCGGTGCCGCCGTACTTGCTGTAGAGCACGGTGTCGCCGACCTCGACGTCGAGCGGCACGCGGGCGCCGTCCTCGAACCGGCCAGGGCCCACAGCGAGGACGGTGCCCTCCTGCGGCTTCTCCTTGGCGGTGTCGGGAATGACGATGCCCGACGCGGTGACCTGCTCGGCCTCCGACGGCTGAACGACGATGCGGTCCTCGAGCGGCTTGATCGCTACCTTGGTGGCTGTTGCCACGACTGCCTCCCTCACAACGTTAGGTCGAGGTGCACCGCTGGCTGCCGTCGCGGGGTCAGTACCGGCGGTTAGCACTCTCGGGTGTTGAGTGCCAACTTAGCCCGATGTGGAGCCCTCCGTCAACCGGGGTCACCGGACGCGGTCGAACGGCCACCGGTGTATCGGGCGTGCCAGCAACTCCTCCGGCGGGTCCCCGAGCACCACATCCGCCCCGGCGGGGAGCAGCACGACGACGCGGTCACCGGCTCGGTAGGCCGGCGCCGACGCCGGCGCTGCCGCGAGCACCCAGGCCAGCAGCTCGTCCCCGCGGCCGTCCGCGGCCCGCGCCTCCCACATGATGGTCCGTCCGGCGCCCCGCCCTGCGTCGTCGTCGGGCATCAGCCCGGCCTCCTCATGCGAGCACCAGCCCGGGGTCAGCCGCCAGGTCCAAGGGCGACGGCTCCACACCAGCAGCGAGCCGCAGCCCGCCGAGCGCGGCGACCATCGCGCCGTTGTCGGTGCACAGCCCCGGCCGGGGGATGCGCAGGCGCAGACCGGCTGCCGCGCACCGCTCGCCCGCGAGCGCGCGCAGCCGGCTGTTTGCTGCCACCCCGCCTCCGATGACCAGGGTGTCGACGCCGGTCTCGCGGCACGCCGCGACGGCCTTGCTCGTCAGAACGTCGGCAACCGCCTCCTGGAACGAGGCGGCGACGTCGGCCACCGGCACCGGCTCACCGGACCGCTCCCTGGCCTCGACCCACCGTGCCACCGCGGTCTTCAGACCGCTGAAGGAGAAGTCGTGGCTGCCATCACCGGCCTTGCCGCGCGGGAAGCCGATCGTCGCCGTGCCGTCGGCGGCTGCGCGGTCGAGCGGCGGGCCGCCGGGGAAGGGCAGACCGAGCAGGCGGGCGACCTTGTCGTAGGCCTCCCCCGCGGCATCGTCGACCGTGGCGCCGAGCACGTGCACCGGCTGCCCAGCAAGATCGGGGACAAGCACCAGCGACGAGTGGCCGCCGCTGACCAGAAGGGCGATGCTCGGCTGCGGCAGCGGACCGTGCTCGAGCGTGTCGACAGCCACGTGGGCGGCGAGGTGGTGCACGCCCAGCAGCGGGACGTCGAGCGCGAGCGCGTATGCCTTGGCCGCCGCGACCCCGACGAGCAGGGCGCCGGCCAGCCCGGGCCCTGCGGTGACGGCCACCGCGTCGAGCTCGCTGAGCGTGACGCGGGCCTCCGACAGTGCGCGCCGCACGGTAGGGACCAGCGCCGATACATGTGCGCGGGCAGCGACCTCCGGGACGACCCCACCGAAGCGCGCGTGCTCCTGCACCGACGACGCGACGACATCGGCAAGCAGCACACCGTCGCGGACGATGCCCACGCCGGTCTCGTCGCACGAGCTCTCGATACCGAGGACGGTGCTCATAGATTCGCCTGCATGACGAGGGCGTCGGCCCCCGACGGCTGGTAATAGCCGCGGCGCAGCCCCCGGCGGACGAAGCCCAGTGCGGCGTACAGGGCCAGGGCAGGGGTGTTGTCCGTCCGAACCTCCAGCCAGCAGCTGCTCGCGCCCTGCTCCCGGGCAGCAGTCAGCAGCTCCTCGGTGAGCCGCCTGCCGAGGCCGCGACCCTGCAGCGAGGGGGCGACGCCAAGCGTCTGCACATACGCCTCGTCCCCGCCGAACGCCACCCCGCCGTAGCCGGCGAGCTGGCCGGAGCCGAGCGCGGCCAGGTACAGCCGCGTCACGCGATGCTCCAGGGTGGGGGCGCACAGGGCCAGCTCGGACCAGAACGTCTCCTCGCTCCACTCGTCGTCGCCGAACAGCTCCCGCTCGAGCCCGACCACCCCGGGCAGGTGCCACCAGCGCAGCGGGACGAGAGCCGGACTCACGCGCTCACCGGCCGCGGGACGTGCGACGCCGCCGGTGGCGCCGGTGGCGCTGCGTCGGGACGGCGCAGGTACAGCGGCTCGAGCGGCAGCGGAGCCGTTCCCAGCAGTCGCGCCCCGACTCTGGCCACCGCTGACGGGGACGGGTAGAGCACGTCTGCCGACGTCAGCCCCTCGAACGCCTCGGCGTACAGAGACGGCCCAGCGCCTAACACGAGCCGGGTGCCGGCCGCTCGGAACGCCTCGGCCACCGCAGGCGGACGGGCGACGGCCGGGCCGGCCGAGCGCTCGCCGCCCTCGTAGGTCGCCCAGTACAGCTCCCGGCGCCGGGCGTCGCTGGCCACCCCGACGGGGCCGGGGCACCCGATGGCGAACGCGTCGAGGGAGCACACGCCGTGCACCGGGATGCCGAGGGCGTGCCCCAGTGAGGCTGCTGTGACGATGCCGACCCGCAGGCTGGTGAACGGACCCGGACCCAGCCCGACCACGACTGCCCCGAGGTCATCGGCGCCGATGCCGGTGGCGGCGAGCACGGAGCGGATCGTCGGCGCCAGCAGCTCACCGGAGCGGCGGGCGTCGACCGGGGAGACGGCGGCGAGCTCGGCGATGCGGCGGTCGGGTCCGTCACTGACCTCGCACACGGCGACCGCGCACGCCGGGGTGGCCGTGTCGAGCGCGAGCAGCAGCACCCGGGCAACCCTAGCTGCGCCCCCGGCGGCGCCACATCTGCACGCCGCTCCCTACGGTGCTCCCACGATGGCGGCCCGGGAACCGGCATCTTTCGCCCGAGAGCACGCGCCCCGCGGCCCGCTGCCAGGGAGCGCAGTGCAACCGTGCCGGAGGCCGAGCGAAGGGCGGTTGACGTCAATGGCGGCACGGAGTCGTGATGTCGCGAAACCGCTAGGTTCTGCCCGCTCCCCGCCGCATGCTTGACCACGTGCACGAGGACACCGCGAGCTGCCTGCGCGCCGTGCAGTCCAAGGACGCCCGCTTCGACGGCTGGTTCTTCACCGCGGTCGTCACCACCGGCATCTACTGCCGGCCGAGCTGTCCAGCGGTACCGCCCAAGCCTGGCAACATGCGATTCCACCCGAGTGCTGCCGCAGCCCAGCAGGCCGGCTTCCGGGCCTGCAAGCGCTGCCGACCGGATGCCGCGCCCGGGTCGCCGGAGTGGGACCAGCGGGACGATCTGACCGCCCGGGCGATGCGCTTGATTGCCGACGGTGTCGTCGATCGTGACGGCGTTCCGGGGCTCGCGAGCCGGCTGGGCTACAGCCGGCGCCAGCTCGAGCGCCAGCTCCGTGCCGAGCTAGGGGCCGGTCCGCTGGCACTTGCCAGGGCAGGGCGAGCGCAGACCGCTCGGCTACTGATCGAGACGACGACACTGGCTATGGACGACGTCGCCGCGGCGGCCGGGTTCGGCAGCGTCCGACAGTTCAACGACACGGTCCGCGAGGTGTTCGCCCTCACCCCGAGCGAGCTCCGCCGCCGCTCGGGTCACTCCCGAGCTGAGACCGACGGGTCGGTTCCGGGTGCGGTGTCAGTGCAGGGCACGGTGTCGGTGCGGCTGCCGTTCCGGCAGCCGCTGTGCCTCGACAACCTGTTCGGCCACCTTGCCGCGACTGCTGTCCCGGGCGTCGAGGAGTGGCGCGACGGCGCCTACCGGCGGACGCTGCGGCTGCCGCACGGGCACGGCATCGTCGCGCTGAAGCCAGCACCTGACCACGTTGCCTGCCGCCTCGCCCTGACCGACCTGCGCGACCTGTCGACCGCCATCAGCAGGTGCCGTCGCCTGCTCGACCTCGATGCCGACCCGGTCGCCGTCGACGCCGCCCTTGGCGCCGACTCGGTGCTGGCCCCGCTCGTGGCTCGCGCGCCCGGTCGGCGCGTCCCGCGCACTGTCGACCCGCAGGAGCTCGCCGTCCGCGCGGTGCTCGGCCAGCAGGTGTCGACAGCCGCGGCGCGGACGCACGCCGCGCGGCTCGTGCAGGCTCACGGGACGCCGGTGTCCGACCCGGCTGGCGGGCTGAATGCCCTGTTCCCCGATCCGCTCGCCCTGGCCGCCCTCGACCCGGACGCGCTGGCGCTGCCCCGCTCGCGCCGGACGACGGTCCAGCGGCTGGTCGCTGCGCTGGTGAGTGGCGTCCTCGACCTGGATGCCGGGGCCGACCGGCAGCAGGCCCGGGCACAGCTCGGCGCGCTGCCGGGCATCGGACCGTGGACGACCGAGACGATCGCGATGCGTGCGCTCGGCGACCCCGACGCCTTTCTGCCCGGCGACCTCGGCGTGCGGATCGCCGCCCGCGCCCTCGGCCTGCCGACCACCCCTGCCGCCTTGATGGCCGCGACGCAGCACTGGCGACCGTGGCGCTCCTACGCCGTGCAGCACATGTGGGCCACCGGCGATCACCCCGTCAACTCGATGCCAGCACCGACCGAGAGAGAGCCCGCATGACAGTCACGGCCGCAACCAAGCCACGGGCCATCCGCACCGGGACCAGCGCCCGCGTGCACACCGTCGTCGACAGCCCGCTCGGGCCGCTGACGCTGGTCGGGACGAGCCTCGGGCTGTGCGGGATGTACATGGACCTGCAGCGGCACCTGCCCGAGCAGGAGCGCTTCGGCCCGAAGGACCCGTCGCCGTTCACCGACGTGGCGCAGCAGCTGGCTGAGTACTTCGCCGGGGATCGCCGGGGCTTCGACGTCCCGCTCGACCTGGCGGGCACGCCCTTCCAGGAGCGGGTCTGGACGGCCCTGCAGACGATCCCCTACGGCGAGACCCGCAGCTACGGGCAGCTGGCAGCGCAGGTAGGCAACCCCTCGGCGAGCCGCGCGGTGGGGATGGCCAACGGGCGTAACCCCGTCGGCATCATCGTCCCGTGCCACCGCGTCGTCGGCAGCACGGGCAAGCTCGTCGGGTATGGCGGCGGCGTCGAGCGCAAGCAGCGCCTGCTCGCCCACGAGCGCGGGGAGCGCGGGGAGCGCGGGGAGCGCGGGGAGCGCCCGATGCTCGATGCCTCCGGGGGTGCCGGCCCGTTGTGAATCAGCCGGGGTCGGCCAGCTCGGTGACTGCCCCCGCGATCCGGCGGGCGCGCGTCTCGGCTGTCTTCGCGCCCTCGATGCCGAGCACGTAGCGGCGCTTGTTGCTGTAGGACAGGGCGTCGAAGGCACGCCGGGCGCTCGTGACCGCGTCGAGAGCGGCCGCGAGGTCGTCCGGGACGGTGACCTCGCGGACCTCGGTGTCGAGCTCGAGGTCGACGTCGACCTCGTCACCCGCAGCCACGCCCGCCGCGCTGCGGTGCTCCGCGCTGAGCGGGATGAAGAACGCACCACCCATGACTGCCACCGTGCTGCGGTAGGTGTGCGGCCCGATCGTCACGCTCACCCGGTGCCGCTTGCCGGGACCGAGCGCGGCGACAACCTCGGGGGGCACGCGCAGCCCGGTTGCCGTCTTGCCGCCCAGCTCGACCGCGGTACGGAATCTCACGGCACGGACCATCTCATGCACGCATCTCGAGGCGTCTGAGGCGTGCGGCCCAGTCGCCGCCGACCGGGACCAGCCAGGCGTGCCGCTCGTCGGCGTCCCCCGGCTCGTCCCCACCGCGCGGTCGGCTGAGCTCGATGCGCAGATGGGCGTCGGCAAGCCCTTCAACGAGGCCGGAGCCCCACTCCACGACGGTGAGCGACTCCTGCGCCGACGCGTCAAGGTCCAGGTCGTCGATCTCGGCGATGTCGCGCAGCCGGTAGGCATCGACGTGCACGAGCGGTAGACGGCCGGCGCGGTGCACCCGGGCGATGACGAAGGTCGGCGAGGTGACCGGGCCGCGCACTCCCAGGCCGGCACCGATGCCCTGGACCAGCACTGTCTTGCCGGCGCCGAGCGGACCGTCGAGCACAACGAGATCACCGGCTCGCGCCAGGCCGGCGATGGCCGACCCGAGCCGGCGGGTGGCATCCGGCCCAGCCAGCGGTACCAACGACGGCGGCTCCACAGCCACCCTCAGGCCGCCGCCGCTGCCACAAGCTGCGCCGCCGCCGCCAGGTCCTCGTGCAGCAGTCGCATCGGCTCGCCGCGGGGGCCGAAGCGCAGCGCCGCGGATGGGTGGTAGGTGGGCAGCACGGAGCGGCCGCCGGCCTCGTGCACGCGTCCGCGGACGTCGCGCAGCACCAGGCGGGGGCCGAGGAACCACGCCGTCGCCGTCAGCCCGAGCGGCACCACGAGCACCGGATCGATCAGCTCCAGCTGCGCCTCCAGCCAGCCGCGGCAATGCGCGACCTCAGCCGGTTCCGGCCGCCGGTTGCGTGGAGGCCGGCATTTCAGCACGTTGGCCACGGCAACGTCCGAGCGGGACAGCCCAGCCGCCGCCAGCCCGGCGTCGAGAACCACCCCCGCCTTGCCGACGAACGGCCGGCCGGTCTCGTCCTCAGCTGCCCCTGGCGCCTCACCGACCAGCAGCAGGCGCGCGGCGGGGGGTGCTGCGCCGACGACGACGCTCATGCGGGTTGCTGCCAGCTCCGGGCAGTCGGTGCAGCCGCGCATCCGCTCGGCCAGCTCGTCCCACTCGCGGGAACGTGCCGGGGAGGCTGCTGCGCTCGTCATGAGTGGCTGCCCGCTCCCGCCAGCGCGCGCCGAACGAGGGAGCGGACGGCCACGTTCACCCGTCCCGGCTCCTCGAGGATGACCATGTGCCCCGCGCCGGGCACCAGCGCGAACGTGGAGTGCGGTAGCTCGTCGGCGATGGCGCGGTTGTGCTCGTAGGGCGTCAGCAGGTCGTTGTCGCCGACGAGCACCAGCACCGGCACGGCCGACAGCCCGGCGAGCGCCTCACGGCGGTTGTGGTCGTAGAACGTCGGCAGAAAGGCGGTGAAGGCCTCGATGCTGCACTGCGCGAACATCCGCTGCATCAGGCCGACAAGCGTGGGCGAGGAGTGCTGGCCGTAGGCGATCCGGTCGGTCAGCACGTAGCCGATGTCGGTGTCCTCGCGACGGCGCTGCTCGATGAGCTGGCTGCGACGGCCGGCCTGCGGCGCGAGCGGCACGAGGTGCAGCAGCGCCTTGCTGGCCAGGGCAGGCAACCCTATCGTCACAGTTGCCAGCTCGCCGCTGCTGATCGCCAGCAGTGCCACGCCGATCACGCGCTCGCCGAACAGCTCCGGGTGCTGCTCGGCCAAGGCCATGATTGTCATGCCGCCCATCGAGTGCCCGACCAGTACGACGGGGCCGGTGGGGGCACACTGGTCGAGCACGCTGTGCAGGTCCTCGCCGAGCTGCTGGATGGTGCACGAGCTGGCGTCGGCCCGCCCGGACCGGCCGTGCGAGCGCTGGTCGTAGAAGACGGCCCGCCCCAGGTCGGACAGGTCGCGGCGCTGGAACCACCAACACTCCTGCGTGACCGTGAAACCGTGCACGTAGACGAGTGTCAGGGCGGCGTCCGGGTCGCCGGCCTCCTCTACGTGCAGGCTGATGCCGTCGGTGGTGATGACGGCGTACTCGCGCCCCGGCAGCGGCTCGAACGCCGCCTCGGCCGGTCTCTCCCGGCGCCGGCGGCGGCGCCGTACCAGGGCGTGCTCAAGCCGGATGCCGCTCACGAGCCCGGCCGCGAGGCTCGCGGCGTAGGCAACCACCTCGAGCGGCGTCGGGCGCTGCAGCGCCGTCCGCAGCACGAAGGTGACGATCGGGGGCCAGTCGCGCACTGTCGCCCGGCGCCGGGAGACCAGGATGCGCAGGGGGCGCAGGGGGGCCAGCCGCTCGACAGCGCTGAGCATCGGTGTCGCTCGGCTCATCGCACGTACCGCCGCGGCACCCGCGCCCCGATCCGGGTGACGATCTCGTAGCTGATCGTGCCCAGCACCTCCGCCCACTCCTGGGCGGTCGGCTCCCCCGCATCGCCGGGCCCGAACAGCACGACCTCGTCCCCCTCCTGGACCGGGTCGTCCTCGACGTCGACCACGAACTGGTCCATGCACACCGTGCCGGCGATGGTCCGGCGCCGGCCACCGATCCACACCTGGCCGATGCTCGTGGCCGAACGCGGCACCCCGTCGGCGTAGCCGAGCGGGACAAGGGCCAGCGTGGTCTCGCGCGGGGTGGTGTAGCGATGGCCGTAGGACACTCCGCTGCCGCCCGCGACCCGCTTGCCCAGGGCGACAGGTGCCCGCAGCGTCATCGCCGGGACGAGCCCCAGCGCTCGGGCCTCGCCCACCAGCGGCCCCGGGGAGAGCCCGTAGCAGGCGATGCCCGGGCGGACGAGGTCGAAGTGCGCCTCGGGCAGCGCGAGCGTGGCCGCCGAGTTGGCGAGGTGGCGAACCTCGGGAACCCAGCCGGCCTGTTCGCCGACCTCGACCGCCTCGCGGAAGCTGCGCACCTGCGCCGCGACTGTCGGAGAGGCCGGGGCGTCGGCCAGCGCGAAGTGACTCCACACCCCGGCGGCGACGACGGTGCCGTCGGCCAGATGCCGCACCGCCGCGCCTACCAGCTCCGGCCAGTCAGCAGCCGTGGCCCCGGCCCTCGAGAGCCCGGTGTCGATCTTCAGATGCACCCGGGCCGGGCGCCCCGCGGCACGGGCGGCAGCGACTGCCTCGTCCAGCGCCCACGTCGCGCTCGCCGAGATGTCGATGCCCGCGGCCACCGCCTCGTCCACGCGGTCCCCGGGGGCGGCGAGCCAGGCGAGCACGGGGGCGGTGATGCCTGCGGCCCGCAGCTCGAGGGCCTCGGACAGGGACGAGACGCCGAGCCAGCTCGCTCCGGCATCGAGCACCGCGCGGGCGCAGGGCAGCATCCCGTGGCCGTAGCCGTCGGCCTTGACGACGGCCATGACCTGCGAGCCGCGCGCGGCCTCGACCAGCCGTGCGGTCGAGGTACGGACGGCGGACAGATCGATCGTCGCCTCGGCCCGGACGAGCTGATCCGGGCTCACGCGCGGGCCCCCCGCAGAGCCCCGACGGTGCACGCCTCGGCCCACGCGGCGGTCAGCGTGTCGAGCAGGTCCAGGCTCGCCACCGGCGGTTGGGAGAGGCTGCCAGCGCGTCCGTGCACCCACGCCGCAACGCTGCCGGCGTCGAGCGGGTCGAGGCCGCCGGCCAGCAGCGACCCGGCGAGCCCGGTGAGCACGTCGCCGCTGCCCGCCGTGGCAAGCCAGCCGGTACCCGTGGTGTTGACCCGGGCCCGCCCGTCCGGTGCCACGACGAGCGTCGTGGTGCCCTTGAGCAGCAGCGTCACGCCGAGGTTCGCGGCCGCGGCTCGCACGGTCCCGAGCCGGTCCGCCGCGAGCCGGGCGCGCAGCTCGTCCTCGTCGCCGCCGAGCAGCCGGACGAACTCCCCCTCGTGCGGCGTCAGCAACGTCGGGGCATCGCGGCGGAGCAGGCCCGGCCGGGTGGCGACGATGCTGAGCGCGTCGGCATCCACGAGCACGGGAAGGTCGGTGCCGAGGATGCCCGCGACGACGGCGGCGCTGTCCTCGCCTGTGCCCATCCCCGGCCCGACCGCCCACGCCTGCACCCGGCCGGCGGCGAGCACCGCGGTGGCGTCCCCTGGCTCGACGGCGCTGACGACGACCTCAGGGTGCCGGAGCCGGACCAGCTCGGCGGGATGCGCCACGGAGACGAAGCGGACGTAGCCGGCCCCTCCCCGCACCGCCCCGCCCGCACTGAGCGCGGCCGCGCCCGGGTAGGCGGTGCTTCCCGCGACCAGCCCCAGCACGCCGCGGGTGTACTTGCTGCTCTCCCGGCCGGGGTTCGGCATCCGGGCGGCGACGTCGGCTGCCTCGAGCGCCGTCAGATCGGGCGTTGACAGCTCGAGGCCGATGGGCACCAGCACCACCTCGCCCGCGTGCTCGGCGCCGGGGTTGATCAATAGGCCTGGCTTGTGCGTGCCGAAGGTGACCGTCGTCCCGGCGCGGACGGCCGTGCCGTGAGCGGCGCCGGTGTCGGCGTCCACCCCGCTCGGGCAGTCGACGGCCACCACCCGGGCAGGATCGAGGTCGCGAACCAGCGAGGCCGCCGGCTCGCGCAGGCCACCGCGTCCGCCGATCCCGAGCAGGCCGTCGAGCACCAGGTCGGCCTCCGCGAGTAGTGCCCGGCCGGCCGACTCGCCCTCGCCGCGGACCCGGTGCAGCCGCCCCCCGGCCCGCACGAGCGCATCCGCCGCGGCCTCGTGCCACCGCTGCTCGACGAGCACCGCATCGACCCGGGCACCGCGCCCCGCCAGCCGGGCGCCGGCGTAGAGGGCGTCGCCGCCGTTGTTGCCGCTGCCAACAAGGACGACGACCCGCCGCCCGTACACCCGACCGAGCCGGCGGACGCACACCGCGGCCAGGCCCGCTACGGCTCGGGCCATCAGCGCGCCCGCGGGCAGCGACTCGAGCAGGGGAGCCTCGGCCGCGCGGACGGCAGCCACCCGGTGGGCGCTCAGCACTCGGCCACCACCAGCGCCACCGCCATCCGCCCATCGTGCGACAGCGACAGGTGCCAGGCGTGAATACCCCGCTCGATCGCCGCCCGCTCCACCGTGCCGCGCAGCACGAGCCCGGGCTGGCCGCCGCCGGCGTCGACGACCTCGGCATCGTGCCAGCGCAGCCCGCCCGGCGCCCCCAGCGCCTTGGCCACCGCCTCCTTGGCGGCAAAACGGGCGGCGAGGCGCTCGGGGCGCTGCACGGCGCGCTCGGCCTCGGTCAGCAACCGAGCGGCCAGGGACGGCGTGCGCGCGACCGCGGCGGCGAAGCGGTCGACGTCGACGACGTCGATGCCGACCCCCGCCACAGCCACAGCGCCACCCTGCCAGAGCAGGGCGCTCCCGCGCGGCGCTACGGCCGACTACTCGACAGTGACCGACTTCGCCAGGTTGCGCGGCTGGTCGACATCGAGCCCGCGCGCCAGCGCCAGCTCGCAGGCGAAGACCTGCAGCGGGATCGTTGTCACGAGTGGCGAGAGCAGCGTCGGCGTCCGCGGCACCCGCAGCACCGTGTCGGCGTAGGGCACGACCGTCTCGTCGCCGTCCTCGGCGATGACGATCGTGCGCGCCCCGCGGGCCCGGATCTCCTGGATGTTGGACAGCATCTTGTCGTGCAGTACCGGCCGGCCGCGCAGACCCGGCATCACAACAACGACGGGCAGCCCGGGCTCGATCAGCGCGATCGGACCGTGCTTGAGCTCGCCGGCAGCGAACCCCTCCGCATGCATGTAGGCGAGCTCCTTGAGCTTCAGCGCGCCTTCGAGCGCCACCGGGTAGCCCACGTGCCGGCCGAGAAACAGCACCGCCTTGGCATCGACGAGCTCCCGGGCGAGCGCCCGCACCGGCTCGACCGTGGCGAGGGTCCGCTCCACCAGCTCGGGCATCCCTTCCAGCGTGGCGACCAGCTGCAGTACCTCATCAGTCCAGGCCGCGTCCCGCACCTGGGCGAGGAACAGCCCCACGAGCAGGCACGCCGCCACCTGCCCAAGAAAGGTCTTGGTTGCCGCGACGCCTACCTCTGGGCCGACCCGGGTGTAGAGCACCGCGTCGGACTCACGCGGGATGGTCGAGCCGACCGTGTTGCAGACGGCCAGCACCTTGGCCGACTGCTCGCGCGCGTGCTTGAGCGCCATCAGCGTGTCGAGCGTCTCGCCGCTCTGGCTGATGGCGATGACGAGGGTGCGGCTGTCGAGCACGGGGTCGCGGTAGCGGAACTCGCTCGCCAGCTCGACCTCGCACGGGAGCCTGGTCCAGTGCTCGATGGCGTACTTCGCGATCAGCCCCGCGTGGTAGGCGGTGCCGCAGGCGATGACGAACACCTTGTCGACGTCACGCAGCGCCCGCTCGTCCAGGCGGACCTCGTCGAGCGCAATGCGGCCGTCGGCGCCGAGCCGCCCGCGCAGGGTGTCGGCGAGCGCCCGGGGCTGCTCGACGATCTCCTTGAGCATGAAGTACGGGTAGCCGCCCTTCTCGGCGGCGCTCGCGTCCCAGTCGACGTGAAACGGTGTCCCTTCGGCCGGCTCGCCGTCGAAGGACTTGATCGTCACCCCGCCCGCCCGCAGCTCCACCACCTGGTCCTGCGCGATCTCCAGGGCGTCTCGGGTGTGGGCGATGAAAGCCGAGACGTCGCTGGCGAGGAAGGTCTCACCCTCCCCCAACCCGACGACCAACGGGGAGTTGCGGCGGGCGCCGACGACGACATCGGGGTGGTCGGCCGAGGTGACGACGAGCGTGAACGCTCCCTCGAGCATCCGGCAGACCCGGCGCAAGGCCTCGGCCAGCTCGACGGCCGGCTCGGCGGTGATCTGTTCCTCGAGCAGGTGAGCGACGACCTCGGTGTCGGTGTCGCTGGTCAGCACGTGTCCGCGCTCGCTGAGGACGGCTCGCAGCTGGGCGAAGTTCTCGATGATGCCGTTGTGGATGACCGCAAGGCGCCCGGTGCAGTCGACGTGGGGGTGGGCGTTGGCGTCATTGGGGGCGCCGTGTGTGGCCCACCGGGTGTGCCCCATGCCGGTGCCGCCGGTCCAGCCGACCCCACCTGCAGCGGTGACGGCGCCGTCGGCGGTCAGTGCCGCCTGCAGGTTGGACAGCTTGCCCGCGCGCCGCTCGACCCGGAGAGCGACGGCACCGCCTGCGGCCGACGCATCAAGCACCGCGACGCCCGCCGAGTCGTAGCCGCGGTACTCCAGACGCGACAGCCCGCCGAGCGCGACGTCGAGTGCTCGCTTGCTCCCGACGTAGCCGATGATCCCGCACACGCCGCCCAGGCTACGGCGCGGCGGACGACCAGCCGAGTGCTGGAGCTGTCGTACGCATGCCCGATCGTAGTCTGGCGCCGACTACCGGCCAGCGTCCCCGATCTGGTGATCGTCGATCCGCTCACGACGGCCGACCGGGGCTGGCAGCACCACGTCGTCGTCCGAGGGCGCGACGCAGGCATCCCGCGCCGCAGTTTCGCGATGACGGAGCAGCCACGCACCATCTCCCGCGAGCGGGTCAACCGGCACTCTGGCCGTGCGAACGACATGACGATGGCCGCGGTCCACGGTTGGCTCCGCGACTTTCTTGCTCTCTGACCGGAGCCGCCTGGCAGGGGCACCCGCTAGCTGCCGAGCTCGCCCCCGTGTTCGGCCACCACGCCAGCGAGCTCCTCGGCCACCGCGCGGGCCTCGCTCTGCGTGGGAGCCTCGACCATCACCCGCACCAGCGGCTCGGTGCCCGATGGCCGCAGCAGGACGCGCCCGTGGTCGCCGAGGCGCTGCGCGGCAGCCGCGACGGCCCGCTGCACGAGGGGCTCGGATGCCGCCTCACGCCGGGTCCGCACGTTGACCAGCACCTGCGGCAGCCGGTGGACCACCGAGCACAGCTCGGCAAGCGTCCGGCCCGAGGCGGCGACCTGGCCGAGCAGCTGCAGCGCCGTAAGCAGGCCGTCGCCGGTCGTGGCGTGGTCGAGGAAGACCACATGCCCGCTCTGCTCGCCGCCCAGCACGTAGCCGGACTGCCGCATCGCCTCCAGCACGTACCTGTCACCCACGGGCGTCTCGCGCACTGTCACTCCGGCGTCACGCATCGCGTGATGGAAGCCCAGGTTGCTCATGACGGTGGCGACGACGGTCTCGGCAGCGAGCTGCCCGCGCTCGTGCAGGGCGAGCGCGCAGACGGCGAGGATCTGGTCACCATCGACAAGGGTCCCCGAGGCATCGACGGCGAGGCACCGGTCGGCGTCGCCGTCGTGCGCGATGCCCACGTCGGCGCCGTACTCGACGACGGCCCGCTGCAGCGCTTCGGTCGCCGTTGCGCCACATCCCTCGTTGATGCGCAGCCCGTCGGCATCGGCAAAGATCGCGATGACGTCGGCGCCGGCCCGGCGCAGGGCCTCGGGAGCCAGCCGTGACGCCGCGCCCTGCGCGCAGTCGACGACGACCTTGAGCCCGTCGAGCGAAGCCGGCAGAGTCGCGACCAGGTGCTGCAGGTAGTGCTCGAGCCGCACGTCGTCGTCGCTCACCCGGCCGATGGCGGCCCCCGTGGGCGCTGGCAGCCGCGCCGGGCCGGCCATCACGGCCTCGATCCGGTCCTCGACGGCGTCGGCGAGCTTGTGGCCGCCGCGGCCGAAGAGCTTGATGCCGTTGTCGGGCATGGGGTTGTGGCTGGCCGACAGGACCACGCCGAAGTCGGCGGCACTGTCAGCGACGGTAAAGGCGACAGTCGGCGTCGGCACCACACCAAGGCGGATCACGTCGGCGCCGGATGCGGCCAGCCCCGCCACGACGGCCGCCTCGAGGAACTCACCGGAGGGCCGGGTGTCGCGGCCGATCACGACGAGCGGACGCTCTCGGCGTGCAGGCCCACCGAGCCCACCGCTGCCCCGGGAAGCCAGCACCGCGACCGAAGCCTCGGCGACGCTCAGCGCGAGCTCCGCAGTCAGATCTTCGTTAGCGAGCCCGCGGATCCCGTCAGTGCCGAACAGCCGGCCCATCAGCGGGCTGCCGGGCGCGTGCCGGTCAGCGCTTGCTGTACTGCGGAGCCTTGCGGGCCTTCTTGAGGCCGTACTTCTTGCGCTCCTTGACCCGCGGGTCACGGGTGAGGAAGCCGGCTCGCTTCAGCGCCGGGCGCGAGTCGTCCTCGGTCAACGTCAGTGCGCGGGCGATGCCCAGGCGCAGCGCGCCGGCCTGACCGGAGACGCCGCCGCCGCGCAGGGTCGCCAGGACGTCGTAGGCGTCCTCGCGCTCGAGAGTCTTCAGCGGCTCGCTGACGATCTGCTGGTGCACCTTGTTGGGGAAGTACTGCTCCAACGGCTTGCCGTTGAGCACCCACTGGCCGGTGCCGGGGCGGATCCGCACCCGGACGATTGCTTCCTTGCGCCGGCCGGTGGCCCGGGTCGCGCCCTGGGCGTCAGTGATGACAGCCACGTTGTCCTCCTCGCGCCTACTGGGCGACCTGGTTGATCTCGTATGGGACGGGCTGCTGCGCCTGATGCGGGTGGGTGGGACCCGCATACACCTTGAGCTTGGTGGCCATCTGCCGGCCAAGCTTGGTGTGCGGCAGCATGCCCTTGATGGCGCGCTCGATGATCACTTGCGGTCGGGTGTCGAGCATCTCCGCGTAGGAGCGGCTCTTGAGGCCACCGGGGTAGCCCGAGTGGCGCCGGTACATCGACTGCTCGCGCTTGTTGCCCGTCATCGCGACCTTGCCCGCGTTGACGACGACCACGAAGTCGCCGGTGTCGACGTGCGGCGCCCACGTGGGCTTGTGCTTGCCACGCAGCAGGATCGCCGCCTGGGTGGCAAGCCGCCCGAGCACGACGTCGGAGGCGTCGATGACGTGCCAGGTGCGGGTCACCTCGGCGGTCTTGGGCTGGAACGTGCGCACGAAAGGGCCTTCTACTCATCGGGCGGGCAGTGAACTCGCACGGGCGGTGACACTCAGGCGGAGCCCGGGCGAACCTACCTGGACGTGCTGCAGCGCTGACGCGCAACGACCGCTCACGATACCTGACCAGCCGCTGGGCGCTCCGGGGGACCGCCGGCCGCGGGGACTGCAGGCCCAACTGCCGGCCCAACTGCAGGGGCGACAACAGGTCGACCGTGCGGTGACAGTGATAGGCACTGGTGGTGCGACGAGCCGGGACGGTAGCGCCGCTTCCGGCCGGCGTCCCGGAGCTCTACCGGCCGCCCACCCCCCGGCAGGAGCGCCGGATGCGCAGGTGGGCCGCGCGGCGCGTGATCGTCGTGCGCGGGGTGTTGATCGCTTCCTCCGCCGCAGCTGTCGCCCTGAGCCACACACCCACGCCAACGGTGTCGGTCCCTGTCATTCCTCCGATCGTGCTGCCCTCCATCCCGCCGTTCCCGACGTTCTCCCCACCCCCCGGGCTCGACCTGGGCGGGGCCGACAGCAGCCGGCCCCTGACGCTGGCGCAAGTCCTGCCGCCGCTCGGCCACGAGAGAGACGGCGTGCCTACCCTGTCGGGCCGACTGGTCGCCTGCGGGACGACTGGCAGCGCCGCCCAGGGATGCAAGGAGGCGGCGCAGGGGCGGTGCGCCTACGGGGACGTGGCCGTCGACGTCCTCGTCGTGGGCTACGCCGACCATGCGCACGGAGCTGCCCGGCGAGCTGCGGCGGCGTCAGCCCCGGCCCTGCGAGCGGCGCGGATCCCGACCGCCGAGGTCGCCGGCCGCTTCGTCGTCGTGGCGGCGGTACCGCCGCAGCAGGCAACTGACACCGCCGCGCGATCAGCGCGCGACACCGTGCTGGGCACGGTCGAGACGCGGCTGCGGCTGCGGATCTGACTGACGCGCCCGCCCCCGAAAAGCTGCGGGTTAGGCCCTACAGCCGCGCCCAGGCCTGGGTCAGCACCGAGCTAAGGATGCGCTCGATCTCGTCGAAGTGCTCCGGCCCGCAGGTCAGTGGCGGCGCGAGCTGGATGACCGGGTCGCCGCGGTCGTCGGCCCGGCAGTAGAGGCCGGCCTCGAACAGGGCGCGGGACAGGAAGCCGCGCAGCAGCCGCTCGGACTCGTCCTCGTTGAAAGTCTCGCGGGTTGCCTTGTCCTTGACCAGCTCGATGCCCCAGAAGTACCCGGCGCCGCGGACCTCTCCGACGATGGGCAGGTCCTCGAGCTTGCGCAGCGTCGCCTCGAAGGCTGCCTCGTTGTGCCGGACGTTGCCCAGCAGGTCCTCGCGCTCGAACAGGTCGAGGTTGGCCAGCGCCACCGCCGCGCTGACCGGGTGGCCACCGAACGTGTAACCGTGCGGGAACGTCGTCGTCCCCTGCAGGAAGGGCTCGACGATGCGGTCGCTGGCGATCATGGCGCCGATGGGCGAGTAGCCGCTCGTCATCCCCTTGGCACACGTGATCATGTCTGGCACGTAGCCGTAGCGCTCGCAGGCGAACATCGTGCCGAGGCGCCCGAAGGCGCAGATCACCTCGTCGCTGACCAGCAGCACGCCGTACTTGTCGCAGACCTCGCGCACACGGGCGAAGTAGCCATCCGGCGGCGGGAAGCAGCCGCCCGCGTTCTGCACCGGCTCGAGGAACACCGCGGCCACGGACTCCGGGCCCTCGTACTGGATCTGCCGCTCGATGTCGTCGGCGCAGGTCATCGTGCACGCGGGCAGCTGTGCGCAGGCGTAGCACCGGTACCTGTTGGTGTTCATCACCTTGCGCGCGCCCGGCACCAGCGGCTCGAAGGGTGCCCGCAGCGCTGGGATGCCGGTGATCGACAGGGCGCCCATCGTCGTGCCGTGGTAGGCGATCGAGCGGCTGATGACCTTGTACCGCCCCGGCTCACCGTTCAGCGCGTGGTACTGGCGGGCAAGCTTCCACGCTGTCTCGACGGCCTCGCCGCCCCCGGTGGTGAAGAACACCCGGTTGAGGTCGCCGGGCGTGAGCGAGGCCAGCCGTGCGGCCAGAGCAGCTCCGGTGGGATGCGCGTACGACCAGAGCGGGAAGAAGGCCAGCTCTTTGGCCTGGGCGGCCGCCGCGTCGGCCAGCTCGGCCCGCCCGTGCCCGGCCTGGACGACGAACAGGCCCGACAGCCCGTCGAGGTAGCGCTTGCCGTTCTCGTCGTAGATATAGGCGCCCTCCCCCTTGACGATGACCGGGACCGGCGCGTCGGCGTAGGCGGACAGCCGGGTGAAGTGCATCCACAGGTTGTCGCGAGCGGCCTGCTGGGAGGCGCTGTCAACGGGAACCTCTGGCTCCTCCGCCAGCTGGGGTGTGGTGGTCATGAACGGCTCCTCGGGCAGGGCGGACGGATGCAACGATGGGTGGGCGCGACAGCGGTGGACGGATCAGTCGAGCGCGGACATGACGTGCTTGATGCGGGTGTAGTCCTCGAAGCCGTACATCGACAGGTCCTTGCCGTAGCCCGAGTGCTTGAAGCCGCCGTGCGGCATCTCGGCGACGATCGGGATGTGGGTGTTGATCCAGACGGCGCCGAAGTCGAGCCGCTTGGCCATCCGCATCGCGCGCCCATGGTCGCGGGTCCACACGCTCGAGGCCAGGCCGTACTCGACGCCGTTGGCCCAGCGCACCGCCTCGTCCTCGTCGGAGAAGCGCTGCACCGTGATGACCGGGCCGAAGATCTCCTGCTGGGCCATCTCGTCGTCCTGGTGCAGCCCGGCGACGACTGTCGGTTCGAACAGGTACCCGCGCTCACCGACGTGATGGCCGCCGGTCACCACCTCGGCGTGGGCGGGCGTGCGCTCGATGAAGCCGCCGACCCGCTCGAGCTGGCCCGCGTTGTTGAGCGGGCCGAAGTCGGCGTCGGGGACGTCGAGGCCACCCACCGTGGTTCCCCTCGCCTGCTCGCTCAGGGCGGCGACGAACTCGTCGTGCACCCGCGGGCCGACGAGCACGCGGGTGGCCGCGGTGCAGTCCTGGCCCGCGTTGAAGTACCCGGCCCCGGCGATGCCCGCAGCGGCGGCGGCGACGTCGACATCGTCGAACACCACAACCGGCGCCTTGCCACCCAGCTCCAGGTGCACCCGCTTGAGGTCGGCCGCGCCCGCCAGCGCGACCTCTCGGCCGGCGCGGACGCTGCCGGTGATCGACACCATCTGCGGCACCCGGTGCGAGACCAGCGCGCGCCCGGTGTCGCGGTCGCCGCAGACGACGTTGAACACGCCGGCGGGCAGGTGCTCAGCCATGATCTCGGCCATCAGCAGCGTCGCCACGGGCGTGGTGTCGCTCGGCTTGAGCACCATGGTGTTGCCGGCGGCGAGGGCGGGGCCCCACTTCCAGACGGCCATCATCAGTGGGTAGTTCCAGGGCGTGACGGCGGCGCAGACCCCGATCGGCTCGCGCCGGATCATCGACGTGTAGCCGGCCAGATACTCACCGGCGGAGCGACCTTCCAGCATCCGCGCTGCGCCCGCGAAGAACCGGATCTGGTCGACCATCGGCGGGATCTCCTCCGAGAGCGTCAGCGCAACCGGCTTGCCGGTGTTGCGCGTCTCGGCCGCGACGAGGTCGCCCGCCCGTGCCTCGATGGCGTCGGCGATGCGCAGCAGCGCGAGGCTGCGCTCGGACGGCGTGGCGTCGCGCCATCCCTCGAACGCGCCGGATGCTGCAGCCATCGCGGCGTCGATGTCGGCCTCGCCGGACACGGGGGCGCTCGCGTACGTCTCGCCGGTGCTGGGGTCGACGATCGGAGCCGTCCGGCCTTCACCGGCGTCGACGTAGTCGCCACCGACGAAGTTGCGGAGCGCCAGCTCGGGCGTCGCCGCCTGGTTCAGTACGGCCTGGTCGGTCATGTCGATCTCCTGGGTGTCGCGCTGGTGACTGGTGCGGATGCTGCCGAAGCGATGGGGACGTGCTCGTCGACGCCTGTCGGGGAGCCGTACTAGGCGAGCAGGTCGAGGAAGGGCTGGGCGTCGAACGCCTCGGGCCCGAGCACACCCGTGCCGCTCCAGGCCCCGGATGCCAGCAGCTCGAGCGCGACAACCGGCTGGACGGCGGTCTGCCATACCACCGCCTGGGCGCCCCAGCCGCGCATCGTCTGCTCGTTGTCAACGACGTGGTAGAGGTAGGTCGCTCGCGGTGCACCGTCCAGGCCGAGGCCGGTCACGAACGTCCCGGCGCAGGTCCGGCCGCGCATCCGGTCGCCGAGCCCGGCCGGGTCAGGCAGGCAGGCGGCGACGACGTCGCGCGGCGAGACGCTGCAGGCGGTGCGGCCACGGCCCACCGGTACCGGCCCGGTGCTGTCGAGCCCGAGCTTGTGCAGCACCTGCAGGACGTCGATGAACTCCTGCCCGAGCCCGTACTTGAAAGTGACCCGCTCCGCCTCGACCCAGCGCGGGACGAGCAGCACCTCCTCATGCTCGACGTTGACGCACTCGACCGGCCCGATCCCCTCCGGGAACGTGAAGGTCTCTGGCTCGCTGAACGGCGGAGTGGTGTACCAGCCGCGGTCCCGCTCCCAGACCACGGGAGCGTTGAGGCACTCCTCGATCGTGGTCCAGATCGAGAAGGTCGGCGCGAAGTCGTAGCCCTCCACGACGAGGTCGGCGCCGTCGCGCACGCCCACCTCGTGGACCTCGGAGAACATGGAGTCGGCGGCGTGCCGGGCCAGTACGTCAGACAGACCGGGTTCGACGCCCATCCCGACCAGCGCGAGAGCCCCGGCCTGCTCCCAGGCCGCTGCTGCCGCGAACTGCTCGTCGCCCAGCTTGACCCCGCACAGCTCGTGGGGGCGCTCGGGATGTGGCTGCGACAGCGACATCGCCATGTCGAGGTAGGTGCAGCCCGCGTCGAGCGCTGCATCGAACAGTGGCATCACGAAGCGGGGGTCGCAGGCGTTGACGATGACGTCGGCCCGGTGCACCCGGGCGCAGTCGGCGATGGCGCCGCGGTCGCTCGCGTCGAGGCTGACGGCGCTGACGTCCAAGCTCCCCCGGGCGCGGCCCTTCGCCCGCTCCGCCGCGGTCCGCGCCCTGTCCGTGTCGAGGTCGGCGACGACGAGCGCGTCGCAGAACCCCCGCCAGGCGAGCAGCGGGGCTATCGCAGCGCCGACCCCGCCGGCGCCGACCAGCAGCACCCTCACCGGCTGACCCCCGCAGATGCGGCGGACCTGGTCTCCAGCAGGGCGTCCTCGAGGGCGTCCACAAGCCGGTTGATCTCGGCGTCGCTGATGACGAGCGGGGGGCAGAAGGCGATAGCGTCCGGCGCGATCGGACGCACGATCGCCCCGCGCTCGAGCATGGCGTCGCGCACGGCGATGACGTCGACCCCGTCGTGCACCGCAGCCGCCCATAGGGCGCCCTGGCCCCGGGCCCCGGCGAGGGCTCCGGTATCGACCAGGCGCTGAAGGCCGGCGGACAGCCGCGTGCCGATGCCGCCCGCCCGCCCGGCCAGCTGCTCCCGCTCCGCGATGTCGAGCACCGTCATCGCTGCCGTCGCGGCGGTGGGGTGGCCCGAGTAGGTGTACCCGTGGCGCAGCACGAAGTCGGGGTCGGCCGAGAGCGGCTCGTGCACCGACGGCGCGACGATGACGCCACCCAGCGGCAGGTACCCGCTGGTGACGCCCTTCGCGAAGATGACGAGGTCGGGCAGCACGCCGGTCAGCTCGGCGGTGAACGTCGCCCCGAGGCGCCCGAAGGCGCAGATCACCTCGTCGGAGATGAGGTAGGCGCCGTGCTCGTCGCACAGCGCGCGGAGCCCGGCGAGGTACCCCGGGGCGGCGGGATGCACGCCACCGGCTCCCAACACCGGCTCGGCGATGACGGCTGCCACCCGGCCCGGCTGCTGCTCGAACACGGCACGGACAGGCTCGAGGTCGTCCTTCGGTGTCTGCACGACGTCGCCGATGCCGGGACCGAAGCACTCGCGGTTGAGCGGCAGCCCGGTCAGCGTCATCCCGCCGTAGGCGACGCCGTGGTAGCTGCGCTCCCGGCTGACCACGACCGTCCGCTCCGGGTGGCCGGCCCGCGCCTGCCCCATCCGCGCGAGCTTGACCGCCGTGTCGACCGACTCCGACCCGCCGCTGGCAAGGAACACGCGGCTGCCGGGCACCGGGGCAAGGGCGGCGAGCCGCTCGGCGAGCGCGTCAGCCGGGGCGTTGGTGAACCTGTCGAAGCAGTGGTAGCCGGCGAGGGTGCCCAGCTGCTCCGCCACAGCGCCCGCCACCTCGGTGCGGCCGTGCCCGATGTTGCAGTACCAGAGCGATGCCAGACCGTCGACGTAGTCGCGGCCGGCGTCGTCCCACACCATCGCACCCTCGCCGCGGACGATGCGGATGAAGGAGTCCGCCGCGGCAGCCGGCTTGGCGAACGGGTGCAGGAAGGCGCCGGGCGCTCCGGCTGCCGATCTGGGGCTCGAGCTCGTCACGGCGTCCCCCATGCGTAGGTCTCCTTGTGCACGCGCAGAAAGATGAAGGTCTCCGTCTCGCGTATCCCGTCGATCGTGCGCAGCCGCTCGTTGAGCAGCTCAAGCAGGTGCTCGTTGTCCCGGCAGACCACCTCGGCGAGCACGTCGTATCGCCCGCTCGTCAGCACGACGTACTCCACCTCATCCAGCTCAGCTAGCCGGTCGGCGACGGCGCGGGTGTCCCCATCGGCGTGGACGCCGATCATTGCCATGACACCGAACCCCAGCCGCATCGGATCGGTGACGGCGACGACCTGCAGCACGCCCGAGTCGACGAGCGCCCGCACCCGTGTCCGCACGGCTGCCTCGGACAGCCCGACCGCAGCAGCGATCGCCGTATACGAGCGGCGGCCGTCCTCCTGCAGCTGCCGGATGATCGCCTTGCCCGCGTCATCCAGCAGAGGTAGGGGGGCGGACCGGGTGTGAGCCGGCGCGCCGTTGGAGGCTGCGGCCTCCTTCTTGGGAGTGGGCACGGCAGTGGCGGCGGCCTGAGTGACTGCGGTGGCGGTGGCTGTGGCGGGGCGCATGAGAACGCCACTATGTCGCGAAGCGCAGTGGCAGACAAGCCGCGCGACCAAGTTTCTCGTTGCCGAGAGGTTACTTCTCGACGGAAACAGTTGCATTCAGTGCTCGACCGTGCGAGAACCGCATCTACGGATGCGTCTCCGCTCCGTTTTGTGCGACAGCGAGGAGCGCGCGTGGCGACGATGGCACAACCCCGGCCGGCCGAACCCAGTGCGCCGGACAAGGGGCTGCGCGGAGGCGCGCTAGGCCTGATCGCCAGCACTGTCATCGGCATCGCCTCGACGGCTCCCGCCTACAGCCTCGCCGCGACGCTCGGCTTCATCGTCGCCGCGGTGGGGCTGCAGACGCCCGTCGTCGTCATCCTCGCCTTCATCCCCATCCTGTTCGTGGCGATCGGGTACGCCGAGCTCAACCGGGCCGTCCCCGACTGCGGGACCACGTTCACCTGGGCGACCCGCGCCTTCGGTCCTCGCACCGGGTGGATGGGCGGCTGGGGCATCATCGCCGCCGACCTGCTGGTAATGGCGAGCCTGGCGCAGGTCGCCGGCCAGTACGTGTTCCTGCTGTTCGGCGCCGATGGCATCGGCAAGGACCCGACCAGCGGCTGGGTGCTGCTGGTGGGGGTGCTGTGGATCGTCGTTATGACCTACATCTGCTACCGCGGCATCGAGCTGTCGGCGCGCTTCCAGGAGGTGCTGCTCTCGATCGAGCTGGTGATGCTCGCCGTGTTCGCCGTGTGGGCGCTGGTCCGGGTCGCCTCCGGTGACGCGCCGGCAGGGCATCTCACCCCCTCGCTGTCGTGGTTCAACCCCTTCGCCATCGGGTCGTTCTCCACGTTCGTCAGCGGGGTGCTGCTGATGCTGTTCATCTACTGGGGCTGGGACAGCTCGGTCGCGGTCAACGAGGAGACGTCGAACCCGACCAGGACGCCTGGGCGGGCTGCAGTCATCTCGACTGTGGTGCTGCTCGTCACCTACGTGCTGGTCACGCTGGCTGCCCAGTCGTACGCCGGCATCGGCACCACGGCATCGGCCTGGGCAACGCCGACAACCAGGGCGACGTGCTGTCGGTGCTGGGCGGCTCGGTGTTCGGCACCTCGGGGATGGGCTCGGTGCTGAGCCACCTGCTGATCCTCATGGTGCTCAGCTCGGCCGCAGCATCGACGCAGACGACGATCCTGCCGACTGCCCGCACCACGTTGTCGATGGCCGTCTTCCAGGCGCTCCCCCGCTCGTTCGCGCGCATCCACCCGCGCCACCTCACGCCCTCGGTCTCGACTGTGGCGATGGGCGCGACCTCGGTCTTGCTCTACGTGGTCATGAACTTCGCGGCGGGTGGCAACGTCATCGCCGACGCCGTGGCGGCCATCGGCTTGTGGATCGCGTTCTACTACGGGCTGACCGGCTTCGCCTGCGCCTGGTACTACCGCAAGACGCTGCGCCGCAGCAGCCGTGAGCTGTGGCTGCAGGGCATCGTGCCGACGCTCGGCGGAGCGATGCTGTTCTTCGCGCTGGTGTGGAGCATCAAGGATGACTGGAAGCCCGACACGGGCTACACGTCATGGGCGCTGCCGTTCAGCCCGCACTGGGATGTCGGTGGCATCTTCCTGATCGGGGTGCTGTCCCTGGTGGCCGGTGTGGTGCTGGGGCTGGCATGGGCGGTGCGCCGACCGGCCTTCTTCCGGGGCGATGTCCTCGGCAGAGACACCTCGCTCGTCGTACTGGAGGACGGCTCGACGACATCGAGAGCCGATCTTCCCGCCGGTGACGGTACCTACCCGGGCGAGCGGGCTACCCCCAGCAGCCTCACCGGCCGCCACTGACGGCGCTGGGGCGGGGTCCGTGCCGGTAGCGGGTTACTGCCGACTCGCGACCGGCGGCCGGTGCCGCCGGGTCTGGTCCGCCCGGGCGGCCAGCTCACGTGGCTCCGGGTAGCTGACGGCGACGAGCGTGAGGCCGTGCGCCGGCGCGACCCCCACTCCCGGGTCCCTGAGGCGCGCGACCAGGATCTCGGCGGGCCAGCCTTCTGGCCGGCGCCCCTCGCCGACGGCGATCGAGGCGGCGACCAGGGCCCGAACCATGGAGTGGCAGAAGCCGTCGGCGAGCACGCTCGCGACCAGCACGCCGGCAGCGTCGCGCCCCCAGTGGAAGGCCTGCAGCTCACGCACCGTGGAAGCGCCCTCGCGCTGCCGGCAGTAGGCGACGAAGTCGTGCTCGCCCACCAGCTGCTGCGCCGCCCGCTCCATCAGCTCCTCGTCGAGGTGCCGTCGTACGGACAGGGTGTCGCGCCGGCGGATCGGGTCGGGCACGCCGTCGGACACCCGGTAGGCGTACGAGCGGGACAGCGCGGAGAACCGGGCGTCGAAGCCGGCGGGGGCGAGGTCGAGCCCCTGCACCCGCACGTCCGGTGCCAGCACGCCGTTGAGCCGGCGGGCCAACAGCTGGCATCCCCCGGCCGCCTCCAGCGCCTCCGTGGGGATGTCGACGTGCGCAACCTGGCCGGTCGCATGCACCCCGGCATCGGTGCGCCCGGCAACTGTCGTCCTGGGCTCGACCGGCAGGCGGAGCACGCGGGCGAGCGCCGCCTCCAGCGCGCCCTGCACCGTCCGACGACCCGGCTGACGGGCCCAGCCCGAGAACTCGGTGCCCTCGTAGGCGAGGTCCAGGCCGATGCGGAGGAGCCCGCCACCGTCCCCTTCCAGGGAGGCGACGGGCTCGTCCTGTGGCGTGTCCGTTACTCGGCTCAGCGCTCGCCCTCGGCCTGGGACTCCTCGCTGGCCTGCTCGGCCTGGCTGCCCGGGTCGCTCTGAGCGCCGGGGCCGACCTCCTCGCCCGCTGCTCCCGGCAGGTCGGTGCCGCTCTCGGCTGGGACGTCGACCGGCGCCGGCGTCGTGTTCGGCTGGTCGACCTCGCCGCCCTCGCCGGGGATCCCCGCCGGTGCGGCATCCTCGGATGCCGCCTGCTCGGCCCCACCCGGTGTGCCCGCGACTGCTGCCGCGGTCGGCGACTCCGCCGCCAGCTCTTCGGCCACCTCACGCGTGCGACCACCAGGTGCCGAGCGCGAGGCGAAGCGGCTGCTCCTTGCCTGCTCGGCCTCGCCGACGACGGACTGTCCGGCGGTCAGCGCCTCGACGAGCTCGATGCGCGCCATCGGCGCGTTGTCGCCCTTGCGCGGACCGAGCTTGACGATGCGGGTGTAGCCGCCGTTGCGGTTGTCGTAGCGCGGGCCTATCTCGGTGAACAGCGTGTGCACGACCGACTTGTCGCGCACGACGCGCAGCACCCGCCGCCGGGCGGCGATATCGCCGCGCTTGGCGAACGTGACCATCCGCTCGGCGAGCGGCCGCACCCGCTTGGCCTTGGTGACCGTGGTGGTGATGCCGCCGTGCTCGAACAGCTGCGTGGCAAGGTTCGCCAGGATCAGCCGCTGGTGGGCGGGGCTACCGCCGAGGCGGGGTCCTCTGGTGGGCGTCGGCATGGCCTGTGCTCCTCCGCGTCACCGGCGCGGCACGCACCGGATGTCGTCGTGGTGAGGTCGGCCGGGCAGCACCCGGCCGACCTCGGGGTCAGTACTGCTCGGTCTCGACGTAGGCCTGGCCGTCGTCGTCGAACCCGGTCGCGCCACCCTCGGCGCCGTAGTTCTCGACGGCGACCCGCGGGTCGAAGCCGGGGGGCGAGTCCTTGAGCGCCAGGCCCATCGACCCGAGCTTGGACTTGACCTCGTCGATCGACTTCTGCCCGAAGTTGCGGATGTCGAGCAGGTCGGCCTCGCTGCGCCCGACCAGCTCGCCGATGCTGTGGATACCCTCGCGCTTGAGGCAGTTGTACGACCGGACCGTCAGGTCCATCTCCTCGATGGGCAGTGCCAGGTCGGCAGCCAGCGCCGCGTCGGCCGGGGACGGGCCGATGTCGACACCCTCTGCCTCGGCGTTGAGCTCCTGCGCCAGGCCGAACAGGCCGACGAGTGTGTGGCCGGCGCTCGCCATCGCGTCGCGCGGCGACATCGAGGACTTGGTCTCGACGTCGACGATGAGCCGGTCGAAGTCGGTGCGCTGCTCGACGCGGGTCGCCTCGACCTTGTAGGTGACCTTCAGGACCGGCGAGTAGATCGAGTCGATCGGGATGCGCCCGATCTCCTGGTCGGGGGCGCGGTTCTGCACGGCGCTGACATAGCCGCGACCGCGCTCGACGGTCAGCTCGACCTCGAGCCGGCCGGTGTCGTTGAGCGTGGCGAGATGCAGGTCAGGGTTGTGCACCTCGACGCCAGCCGGCGGGGCGATGTCGGCGGCTGTGACGGCCCCCGGCCCCTGCTTGCGCAGGTACATGACAGTGGGCTCGTCGTTGTCGGAGCTGACGACCAGGCCCTTGAGGTTGAGGATGACGTCGGTGACGTCCTCCTTCACCCCCGGCACAGTCGAGAACTCGTGCAGCACGCCGTCGATGCGAATGCTGGTGACGGCAGCACCGGGGATGGACGACAGCAGCGTGCGGCGCAGGCTGTTGCCGAGCGTGTAGCCGAAGCCGGGCTCGAGCGGCTCGATGATGAATCTCGAGCGCGCCTCGGTGAGTGGCTCCTCCGCGAGGGTGGGCCGCTGGGCGATGAGCATGCTGTTCCTCCATTGTCATGGCGTCCGCTATTTGACGCCCCGACGTGCGCCCGATCCGGGCCTCTGTCTGCCGGACCGGGGTGCAGGCCCGCTGCGCTCAGGAGCGCCGCGGAGCCTGCGGCGAGTTCTACTTGGAGTAGAGCTCGACGATCAGCTGCTCCTGCACCGGGGTGTCGATGGCCTGACGCTCGGGCAGCGCGTGCACGAGCACCCGCATCTGAGTCGCCAGGACCTCCATCCACGGTGGGGTGGGGCGTGAGCCGGCGAGCTCGCGCGCAATGATGAAGGGCGTCAGCTCGTGCGACTTCTCGCGAACCTCGACGATGTCGTTGCTGCTCACCCGGTAGGACGGGATGTCCACCTTCTTGCCGTTGACGAGCACGTGCCCGTGCCGCACGGCCTGCCGGGCACCGTCCCGTGACGGCGAGAAGCCGGCCCGGTAGACGATGTTGTCCAGGCGCGACTCGAGGATCTTCAGCAGCTCCTCGCCGGTCTTGCCCGAGCGGCGGTTGGCCTCGTCGTAGTAGGAGCGGAACTGCTTCTCGAGCACCCCGTAGATACGCGCGCACTTCTGCTTCTCGCGCTTCTGGAGCAGGTACTCGCTCTCCTTGGTGCGACCGCGGCCGTGCTCACCCGGAGGGTAGGGACGGATCTCGATCGGGCACTTCGGCGACTCGCACTTGCTGCCCTTGAGGAACAGCTTCATCTTCTCGCGCCGGCAGCGCTTGCAGTCAGGACCGGTGTAGCGGGCCATAGATATCTACCTCAGACCCGGCGCCGCTTGGGTGGGCGGCAGCCGTTGTGCGGGACAGGGGTCACGTCCTGGATGGCGCCGACTTCGAGGCCGGCAGCCTGCAGGCTGCGGATAGCGGTCTCACGGCCGGAGCCGGGACCCTTGACGAACACGTCGACCTTGCGCATGCCGTGCTCCATGGCCTTGCGCGCGCAGTTCTCGGCCGCCATCTGCGCCGCGAACGGCGTCGACTTGCGGGAGCCCTTGAACCCGACGTGGCCGGCGCTGGCCCATGAGATGACGGCGCCGTTCGGGTCGGTGATCGACACGATCGTGTTGTTGAACGTGCTCTTGATGTGAGCGTGCCCGTGGGCGACGTTCTTCTTCTCCTTGCGCCGGACCTTCTTGACGCCGCTGCCGGCTCGCTTCTGAGGAGGCATCTGCTACTTCTTCCCTGGCTTCTTCTTGCCGGCGATGGCGCGGCGAGGCCCCTTGCGGGTGCGGGCGTTGGTGTGGGTGCGCTGGCCGTGGACCGGCAGGCCGCGGCGGTGCCGGATGCCCTGGTAGGAGCCGATCTCGATCTTGCGCCGGATGTCCTGCGCCACCTCGCGGCGAAGGTCACCCTCCACCCGGTAGGTGGCGTCGATCCAGTCGCGTAAGCGCAGCAGCTGGTCGTCACTCAGGTCGCGCACCCGCGTGTCGGGGTCGATGCCGGTCTGACGCAGTGACTCCTGCGCCCGGGTGCGACCGACACCGTAGATGTAGGTCAGCGCGATCTCGACCCGCTTCTCGCGAGGGAGATCGACGCCAGAAAGGCGTGCCATGGCGGCTGGGCCCTTTCGGTCTCGGAGGTGCTCACGCCGCGCCGTCCCACCGGGCTCTGGTGGGCCCCGGCCTCCGACCGGGGGTCGTCCCTTCCAGGGACGTGGCGAGCGACTCGCTTTGCTGCTGCTAGCCCTGCCGCTGCTTGTGCCGCAGGTTCTCGCAGATGACCATGACCCGCCCGTGACGGCGGATCACCTTGCACTTGTCACAGATCTTCTTGACGCTGGGTTGCACCTTCACGGCTGCGTGCTCTCCTCATTCGTGCAGCCGCGGCAGCGCAGTCTGCTGGTCATCGGTCGTACGCGTAGCGGGTCCTACTTGTAGCGGTAGACGATGCGCCCGCGGGTCAGGTCGTAGGGCGAGAGCTCCACCACCACGCGGTCCTCGGGAAGGATGCGGATGTAGTGCTGGCGCATCTTGCCGCTGATGTGGGCGAGAACCCGGTGGCCGTTCTGCAGCTCCACGCGGAACATCGCGTTGGGGAGCGGCTCGACGACCCGGCCCTCGATCTCGATGGCCCCGTCCTTCTTCGGCATGTCCTCCGCTGTTCTGGTTCGTGGTGGCGGCATCTGGTCGGCATCTGGTCGGCATCTGGTCGGCACGGCCGCTGACCGCGTCGGTAAGACTGAACGCTGACTGCCCGTCGGGCGCGCCAGGGCACACTGATGGCAGCCGACTGCTAAGTCTACGTCACGCGGCAGAACCCGGCGAGCGCCGTGTGCAGCGAGCGGCCGGGTTGGTTCGCCGGCTCGGTTCAGGCAGCGGTGGAGGGCTGCGCCGGCTGCCCGCACCGCATCCCGAGCGAGGCCAACCGCTCGACACCGCCGTCAAGAGCCGTCAGCACCCACGGCCCGTCGGGCGTGATGGCCACCGTGTGCTCGTAGTGGGCCGCCCAGGATCCGTCAACTGTCACGACCGTCCAGTCGTCCTCGAGCACCCGGGTATCGGGGGAACCGACTGTGATCATCGGCTCCACGGCGAGGGCGAGGCCACGCACGAGCTTCTGCCCCCGCCCCGGCCGGCCGTGGTTGAGCAGGTGCGGCGCCTGGTGCATCGCCGTGCCGATCCCGTGACCGCCGTAGCTGTCGACGATGCCGAAGCCGGCGGGACGCACGACGCTCTCTACGGCGTGGCTGATATCGGTGAGCCGTCCGCCGAGCTGCGCCGCCGCGAGCCCGGCCCACAGCGACTGCTCACAGACCCGCATCAGCTCCAGGTAGCGCTCGTCGACGGCGCCGACGGCAACAGTCGTCGCGGCGTCGCCGTGCCAGCCGTCGACGATGGCCCCGCAGTCGATGGACAGGACGTCGCCCTCGCGCAGCACCCGTCGCCGGCTCGGGATGCCGTGGACGATCTCCTCGTTGACAGACGTGCAGATTGTCGCCGGGAACCCGTGGTAGCCCTTGAAGTTCGGGGTCGCCCCCTCGCTGCGGATCGACTCCGCCGAGACCTCGTCCAGCTCCGCGGTGGTGATGCCCGGTCGGACCGCGGCGCGCAGCCGCTCGAGGGTCCGGCCCACGACCAGTCCGGCCTCGCGCATGACGAGGATCTCGGAACGCGACTTGATCTCCACCTGCTCGCGCCGCGCCATGGCGGTCACCTCCCCTGCTCGCTCGTCGTCATACCGGCCCTACTAGTTGTCGTACCGGCCCTACTAGTTGTCGTACCGGCCCTACTAGTTGTCGTACCGGCCCTGCTAGTTGTCGTACCGGCCCTGCTAGTCGTCATATCGGCGCAGTGCCTCCAGGGCACGCTCGGTGACGTCATCGACCGGGCCCATCGCATCGATGCCGACGAGAAATCCCCGGGCCGCGTAGTAGGACACCAGCGGCGCGGTCTGGGCGGCGTAGACCTCGAGCCGGTGGCGCACGGTGTCGGCCTTGTCGTCATCGCGCTGGAACAGCTCGCCGCCGCACCTGTCGCAGACACCGTCGTGTGCGGGCGGGTCGAAGTCGATGTGCCAGATCGTGCCGCAGCTGCGGCACGTCCGCCGGCCCGACAGCCGCCGTACGACCTCGTCGTCGTCGACCACGAGCTCGAGCACGATGTCGAGTTTGCTGTCCATCTCCAGCAGCATGTCCTCGAGGACCTCTGCCTGCGGCACGTTGCGCGGGAAACCATCGAGCAGGAAGCCGCGTACGGCGTCGGGCTCGGCCAGCCGGTTACGGACCATCTCGATCGTCACAGCGTCGGGCACGAGGTCACCCGCATCCATGAACTGCTTGGCCTGCTTGCCGAGCTCGGTGCCCCTGCTGACATTCGCGCGGAAGATGTCACCGGTCGAGATCTGCGGGATCGAGCGCGCGGAGGCGATGAAGGACGCCTGCGTGCCCTTGCCGGCACCGGGGGGACCTACGAGGACGAGGCGCATCTACCGAAGGAAGCCCTCGTAGTTGCGCAGCATCAGCTGGCTCTCGATCTGCTTGACCGTCTCCAGGCCTACCCCAACCATGATCAGCACGCTAGTACCGGCGAACGGGAACTGCTGGCCCTTCGTCAGGTTCAGCAGGGCCAGCGGCAGGACGCAGATGACGCCGAGAAACAGCGAACCGGGCAGGGTGATGCGCGACAGCACACGGTCGAGGTACTCAGCCGTGGGCCGCCCGGGCCGGATGCCCGGGATGAAGCCGCCGTACTTCTTCATGCTGTCGGCGACCTCAACCGGGTTGAACGTGATCGCCACGTAGAAGTACGTGAAGAACATAACCAGGCCGAAGTAGACGGCCAGGTACAGCGGATGGTCGCCGCGGGCGAAGTAGCGCGTCTCGATGTCCTGGAAGGTCGTGTTGTGCCAGACGCGACCGAGCAGCTGGGGCAGCTGGAGCAGCGACGAGGCGAAGATGACGGGCACCACGCCTGCCTGGTTGACCTTGAGCGGGATGTAGGTCGAGGTGCCGCCATACATGCGGCGCCCGACCATCCGCTTGGCGTACTGCACCGGCACGCGACGCTGGCACTGCTCGATGAACACGACGAACACGACGATCGCCACACCCAGCAGGCACACGAGGGTGAAGACGACGCCGCCCGCGACCTGCAGGATGCTGCCGCCCTCCGACGGCAGGCGCGCCGCGATCGACGTGAAGATCAGCAGCGACATGCCGTTGCCGACCCCCCGACCGGTGATGAGCTCACCCAGCCACATGATCACGGCGGTGCCGGCTGTCATCGTGGCAACGAGTGTCGCGATCCGCAGGATGCTGGTGTCGGGGATGATCCCGGAGGCGTCGCAGCCGCCGCCCGAGGGCAGTAGCTGCCCGGAGCGGGCGAGCGCGATGATGCCGGTCGACTGCAGCACGGCGAGAGCAACGGTCAGGTAGCGCGTGTACTGCGTCAGCTTGGCCTCGCCGGAGCTGCCCTCCTTCTTGAGGCGCTCCAGGCGCGGGATGACGACGACGAGCAGCTGGATGATGATGCTGCTCGTGATGTAAGGCATGATCCCGAGCGCAAACACTGACAGCTGCAGCAGCGCGCCCCCGCTGAACAGGTTGACCAGCGAGTAGATGTTCTTGTTGGCGCCAGTGTTGGCAGCTGTCAGGCAGTCGTGCACCACCGAGGTGGACACTCCAGGCCCGGGCAGCACGCTGCCCAGGCGGAAGATCAGGACGATGCCCAGCGTGAAGAGAATCTTCTTGCGCAGGTCGGGCGTTCGAAACGCTCGTCCGAAGGCGCTGAGCACGGACCCTCCGCTGCTGGTCGACTGACGGGCACCGGGACCGGCGTGGAGTGGCGGTCTCCGAGTCGGACTGTAACAGCCCGGCCCCGCTGTGCTGCCGGAACGACCGCTCCGCGGGAGGAGCAGGCTGACCGGCAGCGGCAGCGGGCCGGGCCGTTAGCTGGGGCCTAGACCTCGACTGCGGTCCCCCCGGCGGCGGAGATCTTGTCGCGAGCCGACCGGGAGAACGCTTGCGCGCTCACCTGGACAGCAACCCCGATCTCCCCATCGCCCAAAACCTTGACCGGTTGACCCTTACGGACCGCTCCAGCTGCCACGAGGGCATCCACGTCGATACCGCCGCCCTGTGGGAACAGCTCCCCGAGCCGGGTGAGGTTGACGACCTGGAACTCGACGCGCGCCGGGTTGCGGAAGCCCTTGAGCTTGGGCAGCCGCATGTGCAGCGGCATCTGCCCGCCCTCGAAGGCGGCCGGCACGTTCTTGCGGGCCTTTGTGCCCTTGGTGCCGCGGCCGGCCGTCTTGCCCTTGGACCCCTCGCCGCGACCCACCCGGGTCTTGGCCTTCTTCGCCCCCGGCGCCGGACGCAGGTGGTGGACCTTGAGGCCCCGCCCCGTCAGCATCTCGGGAGCGGCAGCACTGGCAGTCGACGACGCGACTGTCTGCTCACTCATTCGGGAACCTCCTCGACCTCGACGAGGTGCCGCACCCTGTTGATCAGGCCGCGGACCTCTGGCTTGTCCTCCCGGACGACAGTGACCCCGATGCGGCGCAGTCCGAGGGTGCGCAACGACGCGCGCTGCCCATGGGTGCCGCCGATGCCGGACTTGCGCTGCGTGACGCGCAGCTTGCTGACGCCGACTTCGCTGACTTCGAGCTCGCTCATGACGCAGCCCCCGCGGGGACTGCGGCAGCGGCCCGCTGCGCGCGGAGCATCGCCGCGGGGGCGACGTCCTCGATCGGCAGGCCGCGCCGGGCAGCGATCTCCTCCGGGCGCATGAGCCCCTTGAGCGCCGCGACTGTCGCCAGCACGATGTTGATCGGGTTCGACGAGCCGAGGGACTTCGAGAGCACGTCGTGCACGCCCGCGCACTCGAGCACGGCACGCACTGGGCCGCCGGCGATGACGCCGGTACCGGCCGAGGCCGGCTTGAGCAGCACGACACCGGCCGCACGCTCGCCCTGCACGGGGTGGGGGATGGTCGAGCCGATGCGGGGGACCCGGAAGAAGTGCTTCTTGGCCTCCTCGACGCCCTTGGCGATGGCGGCGGGCACCTCCTTGGCCTTGCCGTAGCCGACGCCGACCTGGCCGTCGCCGTCGCCGACGATCACGAGAGCCGTGAAGCTGAAGCGACGACCGCCCTTGACGACCTTGGCGACCCGGTTGATCGCTACGACGCGCTCGAGGTAGGCGTTCTTTTCCGGGCCTGCCCCGCGTGCGCCTTGGCGATCCCGGCGCTCGCCGGTGCCGCCTCCGCGGCGTTGCGTACCTGGCATGGAACTGTCCTTCCTAGAACTGAAGTCCGCCGGCGCGGGCGGCGTCGGCGAGGGCGGCGATGCGCCCGTGGTACTTGCGTCCACCGCGGTCGAAGACCACGGCGTCGATCCCGGCGGCGCGCGCTCGTTCGGCCACGAGCCTGCCAACAGCAGCGGCGAGGACGGACTTGTCGCCCTCGGTGCCCTTCACCGTGTCGTCCAGCGTCGATGCCGCCGCGAGGGTGTGCCCCACGGTGTCGTCGACGACCTGGGCGTAGATGTGCCGGGTGGAGCGGTTGACGACCAGGCGCGGCCGCGCGGCGACCCCGGTGACCTTCTTGCGCACACGCAGGTGGCGTCGCTGCAGCCCCAGCCGCCGCGTGGCAGAAATTGTCTTCGGCATCACTTACCTGCCTTTCCGACCTTGCGGCGGATGACCTCGCCCTGGTAACGCACGCCCTTGCCCTTGTAGGGGTCGGGCTTGCGCAGCTTGCGAATGGTGGCGGCAACCTCGCCGACCTGCTGCTTGTCGATGCCCCTGACGGTGAAGCGCGTCGGCGTCTGCACCTCGAAGGAGATGCCGTCCGGCGCCTTGACCGGCACGGGGTGGCTGAAGCCGAGCGCGAACTCGAGGTCGCTGCCCCGGGCCTGCACGCGGTAGCCGACGCCGACGATCTCGAGCGACTTGGCATAGCCGTCGGTGACGCCCGTGACCATGTTGGCGATCAGGGACCGGGTCAAGCCGTGCAGCGAGCGGCTGCGCCTGTCGTCGTCCGGACGGGTCACGAGGACGACGTCGCCGTCGCGCACGACCTCGATCGGCTCGGCCACCTCGTGGCTGAGCGAGCCCTTGGGGCCGGTGACGGTGACGGTCTGGCCCTCGAGCGCGACATCGACGCCGGACGGGACGGGAACCGGAAGTCTTCCGATGCGTGACATGGCTGCCCTACCAGACGTAGGCGAGGACTTCCCCGCCTACCCCTCGCTTGGCGGCCTGCCGGTCGGTGAGCAGGCCGGTCGACGTGCTGATGATCGCCACGCCCAGACCGCCGAGCACGCGCGGCAGGTTCGTCGCCTTCGCGTACACCCGCAGGCCGGGCTTGGAGATGCGGCGGATGCCGGCGATCGTGCGCTCCCGGTTGGGGCCGTACTTGAGGTCGACGACGAGCGCGCGCTCGACGCCCTCGCCCTCTGACGCCCAGCCAGCGATGTAACCCTCCTGCTGGAGGATCTGTGCCACATGGGTCTTGATCTTGCTGTAGGGCATGCTGACGCGGTCGTGGTAGGCCTTGTTGGCGTTGCGGATGCGAGTCAGCATGTCCGCAATCGGGTCGGTCATCGTCATCGACAGTTACCTGTCTTTCTCGCAGCGGTTCCCCGCAGGGCCTGCCGCGTAGAAGGGGTGATGCAGTGCGCTACCAGCGCGGTGAGCGCTGACGTGCGGGCTACCACGAGCTCTTGGTGACGCCCGGCAGCTCGCCGCGGTGCGCCATCTGCCGCAGGCAGATGCGGCAGAGCCCGAACGCACGGAACACTGCCCGCGGCCGCCCGCACCGCTGGCAGCGGGTGTAACCCCGCACTCCGAACTTCGGCTTCCTGTTGGCCTTTTCGACCAGTGCCTTCTTCGCCATGTCTCATCTCTCCCGGAACGGGAAGCCGAGCGCGCGCAGCAGCGCGCGGCCCTGGTCGTCGGTCTCGGCGGTGGTCACGACTGTGATGTCCATGCCGCGCACCCGGTCGATCCGGTCAGGGTCGACCTCGTGGAAGATCGATTGCTCGACCACGCCGAAGGTGTAGTTGCCGTTCCCGTCGAACTGCTTGGGCGACAGGCCACGGAAGTCGCGGATGCGTGGGAGCGCGACGGACACGAGCCGGTCGAGGAACTCCCACATCCGGTCGCCCCGCAGGGTCACCTTGGCGCCGATGGGCTGGCCCTCGCGGAGCTTGAACTGAGCGATCGACTTCGTCGCCCGCCGCACCGTCGGCTTCTGCCCGGTGATCGAGGTCAGGTCGCGCACGGCGCCGTCCATCAGCTTGGCGTCGCGCGCTGCGTCGCCGACGCCCATGTTGACGACGACCTTTACCACCCCAGGCACCTGCATCAGGTTGCTGACGCCGAGCGACTCGCGCAGCTGGGCCACGACCTCGTCCCGGTAACGCTGCTTCAGCCGCGGCGCCGCCTGCGGCCCGCTGGCCGCTGGGCCCTCAGTCTCGACAGTGACAGACATCAGACCTCACCCTTGCAGCGGCGGCAGACCCGCACTTTGTGGCCGGCGGCGTCGATGCTGAAGCCCACGCGCGAGGGCTTGCCGCAGTTCGGGCAGACCACCATCACGTTGCTGACGTGCATCGGGGCCTCCTGGACCACGATGCCGCCGGCCTGCGAGCCGCGCGCCGTCATCTGCACCTTCAGGTGCTTCTTGACCCGGTTGGCACCCTCGACAAGGATCTTCGAGGTCTCGGGGTAGGCCGTGATGACCTTGCCCTTGAGCCCGCGGTCCTTGCCGGTGATTACCTGGACCGTGTCGCCCTTCTTGATCTTCAGGCCGGCCATGTCACAGCACCTCCGGTGCCAGCGAGACGATGCGCATGAACCGGCGGTCGCGCAGCTCGCGGCCCACCGGGCCGAAGATGCGGGTACCGCGCGGCTCGCCGCCACCCTCACGGAGAATGACGGCGGCGTTCTCGTCGAAGCGGATGTAGGAGCCGTCGGGCCGCCTGCGCTCCTTGACGGTGCGCACGACGACAGCCTTGACGACGTCGCCCTTCTTGACCGAGCCACCAGGCAGCGCGTCCTTGACGGTGCCGACGATGACGTCACCGATCCCGGCGTACCGGCGGCCGGAGCCGCCGAGCACGCGGATGCACAGCAGCTCCTTGGCGCCGGTGTTGTCGGCGACCCGCAGCCTGCTCTCCTGCTGGATCACTTGGCCCTCTCAATGATGTGCACCACGCGCCAGCGCTTGGTCGCCGACAGGGGACGGGTCTCCATCAGCAGCACGCGATCGCCCGTGGCTGCCGTGTTCTCCTCGTCGTGCGCCTTGAGCCGGCTGGTGCGCCGGATGGTCTTGGCGTACCGCGGGTGCTGGACCCTGTCCTCGACCGCGACGATGACTGTCTTGTGCATCTTGTCGCTGACGACCAGGCCCTCGCGGACCTTGCGGTTGCCACGAGCACTCTCGGAATCCCCCGTGCCTCCAGCACTCGGGCCGTCAGCACTCGTGCCGTCGGCGACGCCGACGCCTACCTGTGTACTTGTCTCACTCATGCGCTGGCCTTCTCGACGACCTCGTAGACGATGCCGAGCTCGCGCTCGCGCATCACTGTGTAGATGCGGGCGATGTCGCGCCGCACCATGTTCAGGCGCCGGTTGTTGTCGAGCTGGCCGGTCGCCGACTGAAAGCGCAGGTTGAACAGCTCCTGCTTGGCCTCCCGCAGCTGGCCCTCCAGCTCCTCGTCGGCGAGAGCGCGCAGCTCCTGCGCGGTGGTGGCCATCAGACCCCCGCCCCCTCTCGCGTCACGAACCGGCACTTCATCGGCAGCTTGTGCATGGCCCGTCGCATCGCCTCGCGGGCGATGGGCTCCTGCACACCGGACAGCTCGAACAGCACGCGCCCGGGCTTGATGTTGGCCACCCACCACTCCGGAGAACCCTTGCCCGAGCCCATGCGTGTCTCGGCCGGCTTCTTGGTGAGCGGACGGTCGGGGTAGACGTTGATCCACACCTTGCCACCACGGCGGATGTGGCGGGTCATGGCGATACGCGCGGACTCGATCTGCCGGTTGGTCAGGTACGTCGACTCCAGCGCCTGGATGCCGAAGTCGCCGAACGTCACCTGCGTACCGCCCTTGGCAGCGCCCGAGCGGTTGGGATGGTGCTGCTTGCGGTGCTTGAGCCTGCGGGGAACGAGCATCTCAGCCCTCCTGTCCGTCGGTCGGCTGTCCGCCGGTCGGCAGCGGACCGGCCTGGGCCGGGCCACCCTGCGACTCGGCCGAGTCGAGCGCCGACACCGGCTGGGCCGGCGTGTCGGCCAACTCCGGTGCTCGCTCCACGGGAGCGTTGGCCAGCTCGGGCGGGGCAGTCGACAGCACGTCGTCGCCGTCGACCTGAGGTGCCCGCTCGGCGGCCGCGGCCGCACGCCCTGCCTCGGTGCCACCAGCAGTGGTACCGGTGGCACCGCTGCGCGGCCGGCGGATCGGGCGCTCACGCCGCTGCTGGCGCAGCAGCGCGTCCTGGGCCTCGCGCTCGGCGCGGCTCTCGATGATGTCGCCCTTGTAGATCCAAACCTTCACACCGATGCGGCCAAAGGTCGTCTTCGCCTCGTAGAAGCCGTAGTCGATGTCCGCGCGCAGCGTGTGCAGCGGCACCCGGCCCTCGCGGTAGAACTCCGAGCGGCTCATCTCTGCGCCACCGAGGCGCCCCGAGCACTGCACGCGAATGCCCTTGGCGCCGCTCTTGGTCGCGGTCTGCATCGCCTTGCGCATCGCGCGGCGGAAGCTGACGCGGCTCGAGAGCTGCTCCCCCACGCCCTGCGCGACGAGCTGAGCGTCGATCTCGGGGTTCTTGACCTCGAGGATGTTGAGCTGGACCTGCTTGCCGGTCAGCTTCTCGAGGTCGCCGCGGATGCGGTCGGCCTCGGCTCCGCGCCGGCCGATCACGATGCCGGGGCGAGCCGTATGGATGTCGACACGCAGGCGACCCTGCGTGCGCTCGATGTCGACGCGGCTGATGCCGGCACGTTCCATGCCCTTGGACATGAGGCGACGGATCTTGACGTCCTCGCCCACGTAGGCCGCGTACTGCTTGTCGGCGTACCAGCGCGAGGTGAACTCGCTTGTGATGCCGAGCCGGAACCCGTGCGGGTTGACCTTCTGTCCCACTAGCGGGGCCTCCTCGTCGCTGCGGCGCGGGCCGGAGCCGCGGCGCGGCTCTCGACGACGACCGTGATGTGGCTGGTGCGCTTACGGATGCGGTAGGCGCGCCCCTGCGCACGGGGGCGGAAGCGCTTGAGCGTCGGCCCCTCGTTGGCGAACGCCTCGCCGATCCAGAGCGAGTCGCGCGAGAGCCCGTCGTTGTGCTCAGCGTTGGCCATGGCGCTCGCCAGGACCTTGTAGACCTCTTCGCTCGCGGCCTGCGGAGCGAACCGCAGGACGTCGAGCGCGTCGGTGGCCTTCATCCCGCGCACGATGTCGATGACCCGGCGGACCTTGCGCGGACTGGTGCGCACGTAGCGGGCCTGGGCCCGCGCCGAGGGCAGCTCGGTGGCGGTCGCCGGGGTGCGGACGTCAGCCACGACGAGCCCTCCGGTCGTCCTTGACGTGCCCGCGGAACGTGCGGGTCGGGGCGAACTCGCCGAGCTTGTGCCCGACCATCCCCTCGGTGACGAACACGGGGACGTGCTTCCGCCCGTCGTGCACCGCGATGGTGTGCCCGAGCATGTCGGGGATCACGGTGCTGCGGCGCGACCAGGTGCGGATCACGTTCTTGGTGCCCTTGGCGTTCTGGACGTCCACCTTCTTCAGCAGGTGGTCGTCGACGAACGGGCCCTTCTTCAGGCTGCGTGGCATCGCTGTCTCCTCCTCTCCTGCGTCAGCGCTTGTTGCGGCCGGTACGGCGGCGGCGGACGATCAAACGGTCACTGGGCTTGTTCTGGGCGCGCGTGCGGCCCTCGGGCTTGCCGGCGGGGTTGACCGGGTGGCGGCCACCCGAGGTCTTGCCCTCACCACCACCGTGCGGGTGGTCGACAGGGTTCATGGCGACGCCACGGACGGTCGGGCGCTTGCCCTTCCAGCGCATCCGGCCGGCCTTGCCCCAGTTGATGCCGGACTGCTCGGCGTTGCCGACCTCACCGACTGTGGCGCGGCAGCGCTGGTCGACGTTGCGGGTCTCCCCCGAGGGCATCCGAAGCAGGGCGTAGGGCCCGTCCTTGGCCACCAGCTGGACACCGGCGCCGGCGCTACGAGCGATCTTCGCCCCGCCGCCCGGCCGCAGCTCGATGTTGTGCACCACGGTGCCGGTCGGGATGTTGCGCAGCGGCATCGCGTTGCCGGGCTTGATGTCCGAGCCCGGCCCGCTGATCACCTTGTCGCCCTGGCGCAGCCGCGTCGGGGCGATGATGTAGCGCTTCTCCCCGTCGGCGTAGTGCAGCAGCGCGATGCGTGCCGTGCGGTTGGGGTCGTACTCGATGTGCGCGACTGTGGCCGGCACGCCGTCCTTGTCGCGCCGGAAGTCGATGAGCCGGTAGGCACGCTTGTGCCCGCCGCCCTGGTGGCGAGCCGTGACCCGACCGTGGACGTTGCGGCCGCCCTTGCTGTGCAGCGGGCGCACCAGCGACTTCTCCGGCTCACTGCGCGTGATCTCGACGAAGTCGGCGACGCTCGAGCCACGGCGGCCCGGTGTCGTCGGCTTGTACTTACGGATACCCATCTCGTCCTCAGGTTCTGGAGTGCCGAGCCGCCGTCAGGCGGTCGGCCCTCCGAAGATCTCGATCGAATCGCCGGCGCGGAGGCTGACCAGCGCTCGCTTCGTGGCCTTGCGCTGGCCGTAGCCGAAGCGGGTGCGCTTGCGCTTGCCCTGCCGGTTGGCAGTGTTGACGTTGTCGACCTTCACGCCGAAGATCTGCTCGACGGCGATCTTGATCTCCGTCTTGTTGGCGTCGGGGCGGACCAGGAACGTGTAGGTGTTCTCCTCGATGAGCCCGTAGCTCTTCTCGGAGATCACCGGCGCCAAGATGACGTCGCGAGGGTCGGGAATCATGCGCTGCCGCCGTTCCCGACCTCGTCCGGTGCCTTGGCAGCCTCGGTGTCACTGCTCGCGCCGGACTGCTCCTGCTCGAACGCCTGCTCGGCCTTGAGGTCGGGGCTGGTCTGCTCCTGCACCTCGCGGGCCATCTCCTCGTCGCTGATGCCCTCGCCCGCTGCGGAGGTGCTGCCGTCCGGTGTCTCGCTCATGCTGGTCTCCTCGGTGGCTGTGGTGGCGGGGGCAGTCAGGGGAGCGTCTGACCCGGCGTCCCGGGGCCCGGGCGCGAGCGTCGTCACGGCGTCGCCGAGCTGGTCGAGCTCGCTCTCGCGGGCGACCGCCTCGGCGCCGCGTCCGCGGGCGGGGCCGGCCAGGAACTCGGCGAGCGCACCCTCGGTGAACACGACCTCGTCGCTCACCAGCACGTCGTAGGTGTTGAGCTGGCCGGGCTGCAGCAGGTGCACCTCGGGCAGGTTGCGCAGGCTCTTCCACATCAGGTGGTCGGTGCGCTCGGCGACGACGAGCAGGTGCTTGCTCGACACCACGCGGTGAAGATGGACAGCAGCCGCCTTGGTCGAGGGCTTGTCGCTGTCGACCAGACCACTGACCACGTGGATGCGGCCGTGACGGGCCCGGTCGGACAGCGCCCCGCGTAGCGCCGCTGCCTTCATCTTCTTGGGGGTGCGCTGCTCGTAGTTGCGCGGCACCGGGCCGTGGGCGACCCCGCCACCGACGAACTGCGGCGAGCGGGTCGACCCCTGGCGGGCCCGGCCGGTGCCCTTCTGGCGGTAGGGCTTCTTGCCGCCACCGGACACCTCGCCACGGGTCTTGGTGCTGTGCGTGCCCTGGCGTGCGGCCGCGAGCTGGGCCACGACGACCTGGTGGATCAGCGGGACGTTCACCTGCACGTCGAACACCTCGGCCGGCAGCTCGACGGTACGTGCGAGCTCGCCCTGCGGGGACTGCACCGCCAGAGTGCGCGTCACGCCCGCGGCGCGGGCGGCAGCGATGGCGCTCACTGGTCGACTCCCTCAGGTGCGGCAGGTGTCTCGGTCGCGGCGGCGGCCGGTGCCTTCGGAGCGGGGGCGGGGCGCTTGGCCGCGGTGCGCACGAGCACGAGCGCTCCCTTGGGGCCGGGGACGGCGCCCTTGATCAGCAGCAGGCCGCGGGCAGCGTCGACGCCGTGGATGCGCAGGTTCATCGTCGTCACGCGCTCGTTGCCCATCCGGCCGGCCATCCGCATGCCCTTGAACACGCGGGCGGGGGTGGCGCAGCCGCCGATGGAGCCGGGCATGCGGTGCTTCTTCTCGACGCCGTGCGATGACGACAGGCCGTGGAACCCGTGGCGCTTCATGACACCGGCGTAGCCCTTGCCCTTGCTCGTGGCGGAGACATCGACGACGGCTCCTGCCTCGAACACCTCGGCGCCGACCTGCTCGCCGAGGGTGTAGCTGGGAGAGTCGAGCGTCCGCAGCTCCACCACGTGGCGGCGCGGGGTGACCCCGGCGCGCTCGAAGTGCCCACGGTCGGGCCGGTTGACCTTGCGCGGGTCGATGTCGCCGTAGGCGAGCTGCACGGCGCTGTAGCCGTCGCGGTCGGCGGTGCGGACCTGCGTGACCACGCAGGGGCCGGCCTTGACCACGGTGACGGGGACGACCCTGTTGTTGGCGTCGAACACCTGCGTCATCCCGAGCTTTTCGCCCAGGACACCGCGAATGACGCGGTCAGCCATGGCGGAACCTCCTAGAGCTTGATCGAGATGTCGACGCCGGCCGGGAGGTCCAGGCGCATGAGCGAGTCGACTGTCTTGGGCGTGGGGTCAATGATGTCGATGAGGCGCTTGTGCGTGCGCATCTCGAAGTGCTCGCGGCTGTCCTTGTACTTGTGCGGCGAGCGGATGACGCAGTAGACGTTCTTCTCCGTCGGCAGCGGCACGGGGCCGGCGACCTGCGCGCCGGTACGGGTCACCGTGTCGACGATCTTGCGCGCCGAGCTGTCGATGACCTCGTGGTCGTAGGCCTTGAGCCTGATACGAATCTTCTGGGCCGCCATTGTTCCTTCTTCGTCCTGGTTGCCGCTCCGGTGAGCAGCACCCCAAGGGGAGCCGCCCGCTGCTGACACGCGGTGCGGCGGCCGGACGCGAGTCCGACCGCCGCTCCACGCACTACTTGAGGATCTTGGTGACGCGACCAGCGCCGACGGTCCGGCCGCCCTCGCGGATGGCGAAGCGCAAGCCCTCCTCCATGGCGATGGGCTGGATCAGCTGCACCGTCATCTCGGTGTTGTCGCCCGGCATCACCATCTCGGTGCCCTCGGGGAGCGTGACGACCCCGGTGACGTCGGTGGTGCGGAAGTAGAACTGCGGGCGGTAGTTGTTGAAGAACGGCGTGTGGCGCCCGCCCTCGTCCTTGGACAGGATGTAGACCTGCGCCTCGAACTGGGTGTGCGGGGTGATCGAGCCGGGCTTGACGATGACCTGCCCGCGCTCGACGTCGTCGCGCTTGATGCCGCGCAGCAGCAGGCCCACGTTGTCGCCGGCCTGTCCCTGGTCGAGCAGCTTGCGGAACATCTCGACGCCGGTGACAGTCGTCGAGGCCGTCTTCTCCTTGATGCCGACGATCTCGACCGTCTCGTTGACGTTGACGACGCCACGCTCGACGCGGCCCGTCACAACGGTGCCGCGGCCGGTGATGGTGAAGACGTCCTCGATCGGCATGAGGAAGGGCTTCTCGATGTCGCGGGTCGGCTCCGGGATGGAGTCGTCGACCGCGTTCATCAGCTCCATGAGCTTCTCGCTCCACTCGGAGTCGCCCTCGAGCGCCTTGAGCGCCGAGACGCGCACCACGGGAACGTCGTCGCCCGGGAACTCGTAGGAGGAGAGCAGCTCGCGGACCTCGAGCTCGACGAGCTCGAGGATCTCCTCGTCGTCGACCATGTCGGCCTTGTTGAGCGCCACGACGATGTAGGGGACGCCGACCTGGCGGGCCAGGAGCACGTGCTCCTTGGTCTGCGGCATCGGTCCGTCAGTCGCCGACACGACCAGGATTGCGCCGTCCATCTGGGCGGCGCCAGTGATCATGTTCTTGATGTAGTCGGCGTGGCCGGGGCAGTCGACATGGGCGTAGTGCCGCTTGTCGGTCTGGTACTCGACGTGGGCAATCGAGATCGTGATGCCGCGGGCCTTCTCCTCCGGCGCCTTGTCGATCTGGTCGAACGGCGTGAAGGGGTTGAGGTCGGGGTGCTTGTCGTGCAGCACCTTGGTGATGGCAGCAGTCAGCGTCGTCTTGCCGTGGTCGATGTGACCAATCGTGCCGATGTTGACGTGCGGCTTGTTCCGCTCGAACTTCGCCTTCGCCACTGGTGTTCCTTTCTACGAACAGTCTCGGGAGGAGACCGTCTCTACGGGCGCCGTACGACGTCTGTGTGGGTCTCGCCCCGGGTGTACGGCACTTCCCGGGACGATGGGGCTCACTCGCCTCGCGACTTCGCGACGATCTCCTTCGCCAGACTGGCCGGCACCTCGGCATAGGAGTCGAACTGCATGCTGTAGCTCGCCCGGCCCGAGGTCTTCGAGCGCAGGTCCCCCACGTAGCCGAACATCTCCGCCAGCGGGACGAGCGCCTTCACGACGCGCGCACCTGAGCGCTCCTCCATGGCCTGGATCTGGCCACGGCGGCTGTTGATGTCGCCGATCACGTCACCGAGGTAGTCCTCGGGGGTCGTGACCTCGACAGCCATCATCGGCTCGAGGATGGCCGGGTCGGCCTGCCGCGCCGCCTCCTTGAACGCCATCGAACCCGCGATCTTGAAGGCGAGCTCGGACGAGTCGACGTCGTGCGACTGGCCGTCCTGCAGGGTCACCTTGACGTCGACCAGCGGGTACCCGGCGAGCACACCGAACTCCATGGCCTCCTGGCACCCGGCGTCGACGCTGGGGATGTACTCGCGCGGTACCCGTCCACCGGTCACGGCGTTGACGAACTCATATCCGCCGCCGTCGCCACCGGAGGGCTCGAGGTCAATGACGACCTTCGCGAACTGCCCCGAGCCACCGGTCTGCTTCTTGTGCGTGTACGAGAGCTTCTCGACCTTGCGGCGGATGGTCTCGCGGTAGGCCACCTGGGGCTTGCCGACGTTGGCCTCGACCCGGAACTCCCGCTTCATGCGGTCGACCAAGATGTCGAGGTGCAGCTCGCCCATGCCCGCGATGATCGTCTGCCCGGTCTCCTCGTCGGTCCTGACCTGGAAGGTCGGGTCCTCCTCGGCGAGCCGCTGGATTGCCTCGCCCAGCTTCTGCTGGTCGGCCTTGGTCTTGGGCTCGATGGCCACCGAGATCACGGGCGCCGGGAAGTTCATCGACTCCAGGATCACCGGCTTGTCGGGGTCGCAGAGGGTGTCGCCGGTCGTGGTGTTCTTCATCCCCTGCACCGCGACGATGGCGCCAGCGCCGACGCTCTCGCGCTCCTCGCGGTCGTTGGCGTGCATCAGGTAGATCTTGCCGACGCGCTCCTTGTTGTTCTTGGTGCTGTTGAGCACCGGGGAGCCGCGGTCGAGCCGGCCGGAGTAGACCCGGATGTAGGTGAGCTTGCCGAGGTGCTTGTCGCTGACGATCTTGAAGGCCAGGGCGGAGAACGGCTCGGACTCGTCCGGGCCCCGCTGGATCAGCTTCTCCTCGTCGTTCATCGCATGGCCGGTGACGGCACCGACGTCGATCGGCGAGGGCAAGTAGTCGACGACGGCGTCGAGCATGGGCTGGACGCCCTTGTTCTTGAACGCCGAGCCGCAGAGCACCGGGTTGATCTTGCTGGCCACAGTTGCCCGGCGGATGCCCGCCATTAGCTCCTCGACCGTCGGCTCCTCACCCTCGAGGTACTTGCCCATCAGGTAGTCGTCGTTCTCGGAGACGGTCTCGACGAGGCGCTCGTGCCAGGCGCGGGCCTCGTCGGCGTAGTCGGCGGGGATGGCGACGACGTCGTAGTCCTCGCCCTTGTCGTCGCCGTGCCATTGGATGCCCTGCATGCGCACGAGGTCGATGACGCCCTGGAAGCCGGCCTCGACCCCCCACGGCAGCTGCACGACGGCCGGCACCGCAGCGAGGCGCGAGATCATCATGTCGACGGTGCGGTGGAACTCGGCGCCGACGCGGTCCATCTTGTTGACGAACGCGATGCGCGGGACGTCGTAGCGGTCGGCCTGGCGCCAGACCGTCTCGCTCTGTGGCTCGACACCGGCAACGGCGTCGAACACGGCGACGGCACCGTCGAGCACGCGCAGGCTGCGCTCGACCTCGACGGTGAAGTCGACGTGGCCCGGGGTGTCGATGATGTTGATGCGGTGGTCACGCCAGAAGCAGGTCGTGGCGGCGGACGTGATCGTGATGCCCCGCTCCTGCTCCTGCTCCATCCAGTCCATGACGGCGGCACCCTCGTGCACCTCGCCGATCTTGTAGGACCGGCCGGTGTAGAAGAGGATGCGCTCGGTCGTGGTGGTCTTGCCCGCGTCGATGTGGGCCATGATCCCGATGTTGCGGGTCTCAGCCAGGGCAACCTGTACGTCAGCCATGTCAGCCATATCAGTCTTTGACCGCTGCTCTACCAGCGATAGTGGGCGAAGGCCTTGTTGGACTCCGCCATCTTGTGGGTGTCCTCGCGTCGCTTCACGCTCGCGCCGAGGCCGTTGCTGGCGTCGAGCAGCTCGTTCATGAGCCGCTCGGTCATCGTCTTCTCGCGCCGCTGCCGCGAGTACGCAACAAGCCAGCGCAGCGCCAAGGTGGTGCTGCGCGAGGCGCGCACCTCGACCGGCACCTGGTAGGTGGCACCACCGACGCGCCGGCTCTTCACCTCGAGGCTCGGCTTGACGTTGTCGAGTGCCCGCTTGAGGGTGACGACAGGGTCGGCTCCGCTCTTGTCACGGGCACCCTCGAGCGCGCCGTAGACGATCCGCTCGGCGAGTGACTTCTTGCCGCCGAGCAGCACCTTGTTGACGAGCGCCGTCACGAGCGGCGAGCCGTAGACCGGGTCGGAGATGACCGGGTGCTTCGGAGCTGGTCCCTTGCGTGGCATCAGTTCTTCTCCTTCTTCGCCCCGTAGCGGCTGCGAGCCTGCTTGCGGTTACGGACGCCCTGGGTATCGAGCGAGCCGCGGATGATCTTGTAGCGCACACCCGGCAGGTCCTTCACGCGACCGCCACGTACGAGCACGATCGAGTGCTCCTGCAGGTTGTGGCCGACGCCCGGGATGTAGGCGGTTACCTCTACGCCGCTCGTGAGCCGCACGCGGGCGACCTTGCGCAGCGCCGAGTTCGGCTTCTTCGGGGTGGTCGTGTAGACGCGCGTGCAGACGCCACGGCGCTGAGGGCAAGCCTTCAGCGCAGGCGTCTTGGTCTTCTCGACCTTGTCCTGCCGGCCCTTACGGACCAGTTGCTGGATCGTGGGCATGTGCTGCCGACCGCTCCCTCGCTGCTACGTGTGTTGTCAGTCCCCTGCACCCCGCTGTCGGGTGTGTCGCGCTCCGGCCACAGCACCGCGCAGCATTCACACGGCCGATGGGCGCGGGGCGCGCCCGCATCCTCGAGGGATGACCGTCACCGCAGGCCCTTCCTTGACGGAAGAGCCACGACGCCGGCACTGGGCGCAGATCGCTAGCCGCGGGCATACGCCCGCAACCACAAGGGGTCAGCCTACCGAACAGACACAGGCGTGTCGAACGCTCGTGCCGTGTGCCCGCTCCCCCGCCGCGCTGCAGGAGCAAGACGCTGCTGCAGCTGCCCGCCTCCCGCGCTTCCCGGCCGGCGCATCCCGGCCGACGCGCCGGCACCACAAGCAGGAGTAGTGCAGATGCGGCGACAGGCCTGATATGAACAGACGACCGGCCTTGGGTGCACCCCGAGGCCGGTCGTCTGCCCGTGTCAGGCGGTACTGCGGTACTGCCAGCGTCTAGCGGTAGTCCCGGTAGTCGTAGTCCTCGAGCGGGACAGCAGCCCCGGTGCCACCACTGAAGCCGGCGCCGGTCCAGTCCTCGTCGTAGGAGGGCATGGAGTAGACGGCGGCCCGGGCCTCCTCGGTCGGCTCCACCCGGATGTTGCGGTACCGCGCGGTGCCGGTACCAGCCGGGATGAGCTTGCCGATGATGACGTTCTCCTTGAGCCCGAGCAGGCTGTCGGAGCGGGCGTTGATCGCCGCGTCGGTGAGCACACGGGTGGTCTCCTGGAAGGAGGCCGCCGAGAGCCACGACTCGGTGGCGAGCGAGGCCTTCGTGATGCCCATGAGCACCGGACGCGCCGAGGCCGGCTGGCCACCGGACTCGACCACGCGACGGTTCTCGGTCTCGAAGCGCCCACGCTCGGCCAGCTCGCCCGGCAGCAGGTCGGTGTCGCCGTTCTCGAGGACGTTCACCCGGCGCAGCATCTGCCGGATGATGATCTCGATGTGCTTGTCGTGGATCGACACGCCCTGCGAGCGGTAGACCTGCTGGACCTGCGCGACCAGGAAGATCTGCGTCTGGCGCGGCCCCTGGATGCGCAGCACCTCGTGCGGGTCGATGGCACCGTCGATCAGCTGCTGACCGACGCCGACAGCCTCGCCGTCGGCGACCCGCAGGCGCGAGCGCCGCGAGACCGCGTACGGCACCTCCTCGGAGCCGTCGTCGGGCACCAACACGATCTTGCGCGTCTTCTCGGTGTCCTCGATCCGCACCTTGCCGGCGAGGTCGCTGATCGGCGCCTTGCCCTTGGGCTGCCGCGCCTCGAACAGCTCCACCACGCGGGGAAGGCCCTGCGTGATGTCATCGCCCGCGACGCCGCCGGTGTGGAAGGTGCGCATCGTCAGCTGCGTGCCAGGCTCGCCGATGGACTGAGCGGCGACGATGCCGACAGCCTCGCCCACGTCGACGAGTTTGCCGCTTGCCAGGGACCGCCCGTAGCACAGGCCACAGACCCCCAGGACAGAGGCACAGGTGAGCACGGACCGCACCCGGACCGAGTCGACGCCGGCCTCGACCAGCCGGTCGATCACGATGTCGCCGAGGTCCTCACCGGCCACCGCGAGAGTGGTGCCGCTGCCGTCCGCGACGTCGGCCGCAAGGGTGCGGGCGTAGACCGCGGTCTCGACGTGCTGGCTACGCGTCAGCACCCCGTCGCGGTTGGGCTCGGCGATCGTCATGGAGATGCCCCGCTCGGTGCCGCAGTCCTCCTCGCGGATGATCACGTCCTGGCTGACGTCGACAAGGCGCCTGGTGAGGTAGCCCGAGTCGGCGGTGCGCAGGGCCGTGTCGGCGAGTCCTTTTCGGGCCCCGTGGGTGGAGATGAAGTACTCCAGAACGGTCAGGCCCTCGCGGAAGTTCGCCTTGATCGGCCGCGGGATGATCTCGCCCTTGGGGTTGGCGACGAGCCCACGCATTCCCGACAGCTGCCGGATCTGCATCATGTTGCCGCTGGCACCGGAGTTGACCATCATCAGGACCGGGTTGCGGCGCGGGAAGCTCGCCTCCATCTCCTTCGCCACCTCGGCGGTGGCGTCGGTCCAGACCTTGATCAGCTCCTGGCGCCGCTCGTCGTCGCTGAGCAGGCCGCGGTCGTACTTCTTCTGGATGTCCTCGGCTTTGGTCTCGTACTGCTCCAGCAGCGCCTGCTTGTTGGCCGGCGCAACGATGTCGTCGATGGCGACAGTGACCCCGGACCGGGTGGCCCAGTGGAACCCGGCGGCCTTGAGCGCGTCGAGCGAGGCTGCGACCTGCACCTTCGGGTACTTCTCGGCGAGGTCGTTGATGATCGACCCGAGCTGCTTCTTGTCGACCTCACGGTTGACGAAGGGGTAGTCGAGCGGCAGCGTCTCGTTGAACAGGCACCGGCCGAGGGTGGTCGTGACCCGGCCCTCCGCGGCGGCCGGGCTGGCCTCGAGCACGGTGTCGGCGCCGGTCTTGGTGTCGGTCACCAGGTCGACGACGGCATCGACCTGTGAGTCGAGCCGCACGTTGATGCTGGCCTGCAGCTCAAGGTCGCCCGCGTCGTAGGCCATGACGGCCTCAGCGACGGAGGAGAAGTTACGGCCCTCTCCCTTGGCGTCCTCGTTGCCCATCGTCAGGAAGTAGACGCCGGTCACCATGTCCTGGCCGGGCATGGTGATCGGGCGCCCCGACGCGGGCGAGAGGATGTTGTTGCTCGAGAGCATGAGGATGCGGGCCTCGGCCTGCGCCTCGGCCGACAGCGGCAGGTGCACCGCCATCTGGTCGCCGTCGAAGTCGGCGTTGAAGGCGGTGCAGACCAGCGGGTGGATCTGGATGGCCTTGCCCTCGACCAGCTGCGGCTCGAAGGCCTGGATGCCCAGGCGGTGCAGCGTCGGCGCGCGGTTGAGCAGCACCGGGTGCTCGGTGATGACCTCCTCGAGCACGTCCCACACGACCGGGCGCGCGCGCTCGACCATCCGCTTGGCGCTCTTGATGTTCTGCGCGTGGTTCATGTCAACCAGGCGCTTCATCACGAACGGCTTGAACAGCTCGAGCGCCATCTGCTTGGGCAGCCCGCACTGGTGCAGCTTGAGCTGCGGTCCGACGACGATGACCGAGCGCCCCGAGTAGTCGACGCGCTTGCCAAGCAGGTTCTGGCGGAACCGGCCCTGCTTGCCCTTGAGCATGTCGGACAGGCTCTTCAGCGGCCGGTTGCCCGGGCCGGTGACGGGGCGCCCGCGGCGGCCGTTGTCAAACAGCGCGTCGACGGCCTCCTGCAGCATCCGCTTCTCGTTGTTGACGATGATCTCGGGCGCGCCGAGGTCGAGCAGCCGCTTGAGCCGGTTGTTGCGGTTGATCACCCGGCGGTAGAGGTCGTTGAGGTCGGAGGTGGCAAAGCGGCCACCGTCGAGCTGGACCATCGGGCGCAGGTCCGGCGGGATCACCGGCACGCAGTCGAGCACCATGCCCATCGGACTGTTGCGGGTGTTGAGGAAGGCGCTGACGACCCGCAGGCGCTTGAGGGCCCGTGCCTTGCGCTGGCCCTTGCCGTTGCGGATGGTGTCGCGCAGCGACTCGGCCTCGGCGGCCAGGTCGAAGTCCTCGAGCCGGCGCTGGAGCGCCTCGGCGCCCATGCCGCCCTCGAAGTACTGCCCGAACCTGTCGCGCAGCTCGCGGTAGAGCAGCTCATCGGCCTCGAGGTCCTGCACGGTGAGGTTCTTGAACCGCGTGAGCACGGTGTCGAGCCGGTCGAGCCGCTCCTGCGCCCGGCGGCGGATGGCGTTCATCTCCCGCTCGGCGGACTCGCGCACCTTGCGGCGCGCGTCGCCCTTTGCGCCCTCGGCCTCGAGCGCCGCGAGGTCTTCCTCGAGCTTCTTGGCCCGGGTGTCGACGTCGGCGTCGCGCTTGTCCTCGAACTGCTGCTTCTCCACGCCCAGCTTGGCCTCGAGCGAGGGGAGGTCACGGTGGCGCGCCTCGTCGTCGACCTTGGTGATCATGTAGGCGGCGAAGTAGATGACCTTCTCGAGGTCCTTGGGCGCGAGGTCCAGCAGGTAGCCGAGCCGGCTCGGGACACCCTTGAAGTACCAGATGTGGGTGACCGGTGCGGCCAGCTCGATGTGGCCCATCCGCTCACGCCGCACCTTGGCCCGGGTCACCTCGACGCCGCAGCGCTCGCAGATGATGCCTTTGAAGCGCACGCGCTTGTACTTGCCGCAGTAGCACTCCCAGTCCCGGGTGGGGCCGAAGATCTTCTCGCAGAAGAGGCCGTCCTTCTCTGGCTTCAGCGTGCGGTAGTTGATCGTCTCTGGCTTCTTGACCTCACCGTGCGACCACTGACGGATGTCCTCAGCAGTGGCCAGTCCGATGCGCAGCTCATCGAAGTAGTTGACATCCAGCAAGACGTCTCGCCTCTTTCTCTACACAACTTATGAATTTGATCGTTCGGGCTAGCGGTCGAGCAGGTGTGGCCGGTCGGCCGGGTTGCTAGACCTCCTCGACGCTGCTCGGCTCACGCCGCGACAGGTCGATACCGAGCTCCTCTGCCGCCCGGAAGACGTCCTCGTCGGTGTCGCGCATCTCGATGGCGCTGCCGTCGCTGGAGAGCACCTCGACGTTGAGGCACAGCGACTGCATCTCCTTGATGAGCACCTTGAAGGACTCGGGGATGCCGGGCTCGGGGATGTTCTCGCCCTTGACGATTGCCTCGTAGACCTTGACCCGGCCGAGGACGTCGTCGGACTTGATCGTCAGCAGCTCCTGCAGGGCGTAGGCAGCCCCGTAGGCCTCGAGCGCCCAGACCTCCATCTCGCCGAAGCGCTGGCCGCCGAACTGCGCCTTACCACCCAGCGGCTGCTGCGTGATCATCGAGTAGGGCCCCGTCGACCGAGCATGGATCTTGTCGTCGACCAGGTGGAGCAGCTTCAGGATGTAGATGTAGCCGACCGAGACGGGCTCGGGGAACGGGTCGCCGGTGCGGCCGTCGAACAGCCGCGCCTTGCCGCTGGCCCCGATGAGCTGGGTACCGTCGCGGTTGGCCAAGGTGCTGTCGAGCAGGCCGGTGATCTCCTCCTCGCGCGCCCCGTCGAATACTGGCGTCGCCACGTTGGTCTTGGGCGTGGCGGAATCGAGGCCGATGGTGCGCAGCCGCGCCTTCCAGTCCTCCTTGCCGCTGTCGACCTGCCAGCCCGTCGATGCCACCCAACCCAGGTGGGTCTCGAGGATCTGGCCGATGTTCATGCGGCGCGGGACGCCGTGCGGGTTGAGCACGATGTCGACCGAGGTCCCGTCCTCGAGGAACGGCATGTCCTCGACCGGCAGGATCTTGGCGATGACGCCCTTGTTGCCGTGCCGACCGGCCAGCTTGTCGCCGTCGGTGATCTTGCGCTTCTGGGCGACGTAGACCCGCACCAGCTCGTTGACGCCGGGCGGCAGTTCGTCGCCGTCCTCGCGGCTGAACACGCGGACGCCGATGACCTTGCCGCTCTCGCCGTGCGGCACCTTGAGGCTGGTGTCGCGCACCTCGCGGGCCTTCTCACCGAAGATGGCGCGCAGCAGGCGCTCCTCGGGGGTCAGCTCGGTCTCGCCCTTGGGCGTGACCTTGCCGACCAGCACGTCACCGGGGGCGACGTCGGCGCCGATGCGGATGATCCCGCGCTCGTCGAGGTCGGCGAGGACCTCCTCGCTGACGTTCGGGATGTCCCGGGTGATCTCCTCGGGCCCGAGCTTGGTGTCGCGTGCGTCGACCTCGTGCTCCTCGATGTGGATCGAGGACAGGACGTCGTCCTGCACGAGGCGCTGGGAGAGGATGATCGCGTCCTCGTAGTTGTGGCCTTCCCACGGCATGAACGCGACCAGCAGGTTCTTGCCCAGCGCCATCTCGCCGTTGTCCGTGCACGGCCCGTCGGCGATGACGTCGCCGGCCTCGACCCGCACGCCCTCGTCGACGATGGGCCGCTGGTTGATGCACGTGCCCTGGTTGGAGCGGCGGAACTTCGCGAGGCGGTATGTGCGGCGGGTGCCGTCGTCGTGCATGACGGTGATGAAGTCCGCCGACAGCTCTTCGACGACGCCCGACTGCTCGCAGACGACGACGTCGCCGGCATCCTTGGCGGCGCGGGCCTCCATGCCGGTGCCCACCAGCGGCGCCTCGCTGCGCAGCAGCGGGACGGACTGGCGCTGCATGTTCGAGCCCATGAGGGCGCGGTTGGCGTCGTCGTGCTCGAGGAACGGGATCATTGCGGTGGCGACGGAGACCATCTGGCGCGGCGAGACGTCCATATAGTCGACGTCGTCACCCGGCAGGAACTCGACCTGGCCGCCCTTGCGACGCACCAGCACGCGTGCCTCGGCGAAGCGACCTGCGTCGTCGAGCGGGGCGTTGGCCTGCGCGATGACGTGCTTGTCCTCCTCGTCGGCGGTGAGGTAGTCGATCTGCGTGGTGACGACGCCGTCGACGACCTTGCGGTAGGGCGTCTCGACGAAGCCGAACGGGTTGATCCGCGCGAAGGTCGACAGCGAGCCGATGAGGCCGATGTTGGGGCCTTCCGGCGTCTCGATCGGGCACATCCGGCCGTAGTGGCTGGGGTGCACGTCGCGGACCTCGAAGCCGGCGCGCTCACGCGACAGGCCGCCGGGGCCGAGCGCCGACAGCCGGCGCTTGTGGGTCAGCCCCGCGAGCGGGTTGGTCTGGTCCATGAACTGCGAGAGTTGGCTGGTGCCGAAGAACTCCTTGATGGAGGCGACGACCGGCCGGATGTTGATCAGGGTCTGCGGCGTGATGGCCTCGACGTCCTGGGTGGTCATCCGCTCGCGGACGACACGCTCCATGCGGGCCAGGCCCAGGCGCACCTGGTTCTGGATCAACTCGCCTACGGTGCGCAGCCGCCGATTGCCGAAGTGGTCGATGTCGTCGACCTCGGCGTCGGGCTGGCCTGCGTGCAGCTTGACGACGTACTCGATCGTCGAGGCGATGTCGTCCTCGGTCAGCGTGCCCTGGTCGGTCGGCAGCTCGAGCCCGAGCTTCTTGTTGACCTTGTAGCGGCCGACCTTCGCGAGGTCGTAGCGCTTGTGGTTGAAGAACAGGTTGTCGAGCAGCGTCTGCGCCGACTCACGCGTCGGGGGCTCACCCGGGCGCAGCTTGCGGTAGATGTCGAGCAGGGCCTCGTCCTGACCGGCAGTGTGGTCCTTCTCGAGCGTGGTGCGCATCGACTCGTAGTCGCCGAAGCGCTCGAGGATGCGGGCATCGTCCCAGCCGAGTGCCTTGAGCAGCACGGTGACGCTCTGCCGGCGCTTCCTGTCGATGCGCACGCCGACGGTGTCACGCTTGTCGACCTCGAACTCCAGCCAGGCCCCGCGACTCGGAATGATCTTGCAGGCGTAGACGTCCTTGTCGGAGGTCTTGTCGAGCGAGCGGTCGAAATAGACGCCAGGGCTGCGCACCAGCTGGGAGACGACGACGCGCTCGGTGCCGTTGATGACGAATGTGCCCTTGGGGGTCATGAGCGGGAAGTCGCCCATGAACACCGTCTGGCTCTTGATCTCACCTGTGGTGTTGTTGGTGAACTCGGCCGTGACGAACATGGGCGCCGAGTACGTCATGTCCTTGTCCTTGCACTCCTCGACGGAGTACTTGGGCGGCTCGAAGCGGTGGTCGCGGAACGACAGCGACATGGTCTGCTGGAAGTCCTCGATGGGGGAGATCTCCTCGAGGATCTCCTCGAGGCCGCTGGTGACCGGGACGTCGTTACGACCGGCGTCCAGGGCCTCCTGGATGCGGGCCTGCCAGGCGTCGTTGCCGACCAGCCAGTCGAAGGACTGGGTCTGGAGGTCGAGCAGGTGGGGGACTTCGAGTGGTTCGTCGATCTTCGCGAAGGAAACGCGCGTGCGGGCGGCAGCCAACAAATGTCCTTCCGTGGCCTGGTCCTGGCGAGAGCGGACGAGGCGGTTGTGGTCAGGCGGTCGTGCTCGGTGTTGCGCGGCTCGGGACTACAGGTCTCGGTGGTGCTGTGATCTCAGGTCGTGCTTGCTCCTTCAGTGCCGGTTGGCGCCTTACCACCGCTGGTAGGCAGCCGACCATGCTGTCGTTCTGGCCGCCTGTCGTTCTGGCCGCCCGTCGTCCAGGCCAGCCTCGGCGCCCGGGTGCCCGGTTCACATGGGACGGGATAGCAGGGGCGGAGCCGGGGTAGTCCTGTCTCGACGGTGACGGGCGGCGGGCGAACGACCGGAGACACCCCCTGGGTGGCGGGTTTGGACTGACGACGGCGCAAACGAGCAGTGTAGCCACAGTCTACACTGCTGTCCAGGTTTGGGCTCTTGAACTGTTGCACCGTTCCCTCGATACTGCGCGCCGCCTCTGGCCGCGTCAACGAGGCCTCCACGTGGCCCCCGACGCCGTCAGCTCAGACGTGCCATGGCAGAGGCGGCACAGCGCTCAACGCTCAGAGCGCAGTCAGGCCGGCGACCTTCCAGGCGTCACCGACTTTTTGCATCTGCAGCCGCACCCGGTAGCGGTCGAGCCGCGGTGCGGGCAAGGTGTCGTTCTTGACCGCCTGGTCGACGAACAGCAGTACCGGCATCGCGTTCGGGTTGGTGTCGTCTATGACAGCTGCCCCGAGCACGCTGCCTTTCACGGTCGCGTGGTTCTTGAGCGCAAGCGGCTTGACCGCTGCGCCGGTCAGCTTCTTCACCGACGCGGTGAAGTCGCCGGTGGTGACGCCGAGCTGCGCGGCAGGGTCGCGGTCGAAGGTCTGGTAACTGAAGGAGAACAGCAGCGGGGCATCACGGACCGCGGCGTCGTAGGCCGCCTGCCGTGCCTGCTCGCGGGTGGCGAGTGCCGCGTCCCTGGCGGCGGCGGCGTCCGACGTACGTGATCGGTGCACCAGGTAGGCCACCAGCAGCGCAATGGCCGCCAGGGTCAGGAGCCCGAGGATCGCTAGCAGCCACCACGGCTGACGGCGGCTTCGCCCGGGCGTGCCTGCTCTTGACTTCGGGTCGGTTGCACCGGCGGTGTCGGTACCACTCGGGCTGCGGCCAGGAGGCGGTGCCGCCTCGGGCGCGGCGTCGTGGGTGGCCGTCCCGCTACTCACGCTGGGCCGAGTGAAGGGGTCCGCCTCACTGGTACCGGCCGAGCGGGGGACTGCTCGCACGCGGCTTGCCACCTCAGACCACCGGGGTGACGTCGGCGGCCAGCCAGCCGGTCGGGGTCTGCTGCATGGTCAGCTTGAGCCGGTACCTGTTCTGGCCGTTCTTGGCGACCAGGCTGTTGACGAGCTGGTCGGCCGTGACCAGCACGATCGCCTGGTCCTTCGCCAGCAGCGACACGCCGGCGGTGCTGACATTGCTGGTCGCCACCACCTTGGCCTGCGGGATCAGCTTTCTCAGCTGGGGCTCCTTGCTGATGTAGTCCTTCTGAAAGGCGCCGGTCGACTGGTCGGTCACGCGCTTGAGGTCGCGGTCGAGGCTCCGGTAGTCGTAGGTGAAGAAGTTGACGGCGAACTGCCGGGCAGCGGATGCCGCCGCGGCGCGCCTGTCGAACTGCTCCTGCAACCCTGACGAAGCAGAAGCACTCTTCGAGTCCGAGGTCAGGTTGAGCACCGTCAGACCGGCGACGGCGAGCACCAGCAGCGCGGCCAGCGACAGCAGCAGCCGCGACGGACGGGTCCGCGCCCTCGAAGCGCTGGCAGCGGGACGTTCGCCGACAGGGTGCCCAGCGTCCAGCAGGCTCGAGTGAGCGGCAGCTGCTGCGGGCTGGTCCTGCTCGGGCGCCGTCGGCGGCCGGCTCGTCGGGGAAGGGTCCAGCCTGGTGGTGCCCGTGGCCGACTGAGCCTCCCCCGAGGAAGCGACCGCAGCGTCGGGACCGATCTGCGCCTGCCGCAGACGCGCCAGGCCCCCGCGGCCACGAGCAGGCACGCCGGACTCCACGGAGGCTGGTTGCTCCCGGAGGGCTGTGCTCTCGTCGGGCTCGGTCATCTGCTCATCCGTTCCAACAGTGGCTGCTTCCCGGGCGGGACGGGTCAATTCGTGACCGGCGCCAACATTATGTACTTCCACGAGTCCGCACCGAGCACCTCGGCCTGGCCTCCGTCAGCGCCCAGAAGCACCTGCTTGCCATCGGCGGTCGTCACCAGACCGCTGCTCTGGTCGAAGGTCGCAGCGTCGGTAACCCGGTGGCCGGTCTTGCTGTCGGTGTAGGAGGCGTTATAGTTGTAGCCGCCCAGGAGCGGGTCAGTGGTGTCGCCCGCCGGACGTGGCGCGTTTCGCGAGCCGCGGATGTCGGTGTTGCTGCTGATCGGCTCCTTGCACGTGTACTGCAACGGCGCCGGCTGCTGGGTCGTGCTGTCGTCCGGCTCCTTCTGCGTGAAGCCCGAGTAGCCCTGGGTGCAGACCGGATACTGGTCGGTGACCAGGCCGAACTGTGCTCCGCCTCCGGGGTCGGATAGCACGCTGAACCCGGCGCTGATGACCTTGGGGTAGATGGTCAGCAGCTCGTCGAGTCCGGGCAGGCGAGCCCCCTGGATCTGCCCCAGGGTGATGAGGTTGCCCAGCAGCATCGGCAGCGTGGGCCGGATGTCGTTCAGCAGCCCGCTGAGCTCCGGGCCGCTGATCACGCCGGCGTCGAGCAGACGGCGCAGGTCGGCGTCGCTGCTGCGCAGGGTGTCTCCAACGTTCGCGATCTTGTTCGCGAAGTTCTTGAACGCGCCCGACACGTCGCTTTGCGTCTGCAGGACGATCTTGCCGTCCTCGATCAGCCGGATCGTCTGCGGCAGGTTGCTCTGGAATGCCTTGATGACCTCGTTGCCGCGGTCGACCAGGCGCTGCAGGTCCGGGCCCGGTCCGTTGAACGCTGTTCCCAGCTCGTCGACAGTAGTCCTGAGGTCGTCCTTTGGCACCGAGCGGACCAGCTGATCGAGGTCGACCAGCACTGTGTTCTCGTCGAGCGGCGTCTGAGTCAGCGACCGGGGGATGCGGCTGCCATCCTTCAGGTACGGGCCGGAGCCCGTCATGGGCTGCAGGTCGACATACTGCTCGCCGATGGCCGACAGCTTCTCGACGAGTGCCCGTGTCTGGGTCGGCACTTTCTGACCCTTATTGATCTTCAGCTCGACGTTGACGCCGCCGGGCGAGAGCGACAGCTTGCCGACACGGCCGATCTCGACGCCTCGGTAGCTCACCTCGGCGTTGGTGAAGATGCCGCCCGACGTCAGGAAGTCGACGAGGACCGAGTACGGCTTGTTGTAGAGCTTCTTGTCCAGCATCACGTACTTGCCGCCGGTGATGAGCAGGGCGATGACAGCGAGCAGCGCAAAGACCGCGAGCTGAGTCTTGACCAGGCGGCTGATCACGGCAGTTTCACAGAACCCAGGTTGGGCGCTATCGAGGTGCTTGGTGAAGGCAAAGCCGGGCTGACCTGCGGTACCACCAAGGGAATACCACCGTTCAACAAAGTTCCGTTGTTGGGTGAAGTCACAGCTGGCGCGCTTGTCCCCCCGGCTGACGGTGCGATTGCGTTCTTGAACAGCTGAGTCACGTCACCGTCCAGGGTGAGATACAGCCCGGCGTAGTCGCCGTGCACGCCGTCCTTCGCTGTGGCGGGGAAGGGGTAGTTCAGCAGCAGCTCCAGCGAACTCACCAGCGTCTTCTTGGCCTTGTCCAGGCCCGCCGTGACCGGCTGGAGGGCCTGCAGGTCGGCCACCGTGTTGGCGCGGCTGTTGCGGATCACGTCGCTGCCGATTGCCCCGAGCCGGGACAGCGCGGTCAGCATCCGGGTCAGCTGGGTGCGTTGGTCGGCCAGGACCTTGAGCGCCGCGGGAATGTTGTCGAGAGTGCGGACCAGCGTCGCCTTCTGACGGGCGAGGCGCGCGCCCAGACGGTCGACCGAGTCCAGCATCCGGTTGATCTCGTTCTTGCGGTCGTCCAGCGCACCGACGAGGCTGGTCAGCTGCCGCAGCACGTCCTTGACCTTGGTCTCGCGCCCGGACAGGGCGTTGGACAGCTCCACGGAGATCGTCTGCAGCTGCGGCAGACCACCACCGTTCAGCAGAGCGGACAGCGCCGAGAAGACCTCCTCGAACTCGGAGTTGCGGCCGGTCCTGTCGTTGGGGATGAGCGCCCCGTCCTTGAGCTGGCCGAACGCCTTCTCCGGTGCGGGCGGCGGGGCCAGCGACACGTACTTCTCCCCGAGCAGGCTGGTCTGCCGAAGGTCAGCCACAGCATTGGCCGGCAGCACGACCGACTTCATGACCTTGACCGTGACCTTCGCCTTGAACTGATCGAGCGTGATGCCGGTGACGTTGCCGACCGGGACGTCGTCAACGCGGACGCCCGACTGCTTGGCGAGGTCCAGCACGTTGTCGAAGATGATCGTGACGTTGTAGGTCTTGCCCTTGGCCGCACCGCCCGGCAGCGGAACGTCGGCGATCCCAGAACAGCCGGCGAGCAACATCCCGGCGGTCGCGGCAGCAGTTGCGGTTCTCACGGCGCGGACCCGCTTAGGGCTTCTCATGTCCCTGGCACCTTCAGAGTTGCCGCCGACGGGGTCGCCAGGCTGGTAATCAGCGGGCCAGCCAGGCGATCGCTGCTGCACACACCCTGCTGGCCGGTCAGCTGGCCCAGCACCTGACACAGATAGACGGCGGGGTTGTCGAACATGTTGAAGTCACCCTTCGTGCGCAGCGACTGCGTACCGGGGTCGTAGACGCTGTTGAGGTTCTGGATGGCGAGCGGTGCGACGTCGAGGGCTTCGATCAGCGCGTCCTTCTGCGAGAGCAGCGTCTGGGTCACCTTGGTCAGGCCAGCCACGTCGGCCTTGACGAACGCCCGGTTCTCCCGCACGAGCGAGGTGATGTCGCCGAGCGCGACACCCAGGTTGGCCAGCGCAGCAGCCAGGTTGCCGCGATCCTGGTTGAGCTGGTCTGAGACGCTCGACAGGTCGTTGGTGAGGGTGCGCACCGCCGGGTCGCTCTGGCGCAGCGCGTGGGTGAACTTGTCGAGGTTGTTGATTGTGCCGACCAGGTCGGTCTTGTTGTCGGCGATGGTGCTGATCAGCGTCCCGGCGTCGTGCAGGGTGTCGTGCAACTGCTGGCCGTTGCCGCGCAGGTTTCTGGCGCTGACTGTGACGAGCCGGCTGAGGGCGCCTGTCTTGTTGGCGCCGTTGGGCCCGAGCGCGACCGAGATGTCGTCGACGCTGCGCAGCACTGTCGACAGCTCGACCGGCACGTGCGTGCGGGTCAGCGGGATGTCGCCGTTGTCGCGCATGACCGCGCCGCCGCGGTACACGGGGGCCAACTGCACATACCGGTCGCTGACCAGTGACGGCGGGATGATGAACGCGTCAGCGTCCGCCGGCACCTTGTGGCTGGAGTCGTACTGCATCTTGACCTTGACCGACTGGCCGTCGGGCTCGATGCCCGTCACCTTGCCAACCTGGATGCCGAGCATGCGCACGCTGGACCCGGTGTAGAGGCCAGTGGCGCGCTCGAAGTGGGCGGTCAACTTCTGCTTGGACGACCCGGTGAACAGGCTGACGATGGCAGCAAGGACGAGGACGCCGGCAAGCACGCCAGCCAGCGGCTTCAGGAGTCTCATCCTCCGACCCCCGTTCTAAGAAGGCCGCCCGGGCCGCCCACGACGATCTTGGTCGGGTCGAGCTTCAGGACGCCTCCCACGTCGGTCACCCCGCTCGGAAGCAAACCCCCGACCGGCAGGATCGGCCCCAGGTTGGACACCACGGTGTCGAACCAGTGCCCGTTGCCGATCGTGTTGCTGAACACCCGGACGAACGGTCCGAGCACCTGGATCGTCCGGCTGATCGAGGCCGCGTTGTCGTTCAAGGTCTGGATCACACCTTGCAGGCTGCGCAGTGTCGGGGCGAGCGCCGCGCGGTTGTCGGCGACGAGCCCGGAGAGCTGCTGGGAGAGGCTGACCGTGTTGCGCAGCAGCGCGCTGATCGTCTCCTTGCGCTGCTGCAGGACCTGGACCACCTTGTCGGCGTCGACGAGCAGCTGCTGCAGCGTCGTGTCACGGGCAGCGAGAACGTCTGTCACCCCGCGGGCGTGCTGCAAGAGCTGGCGCAGGGCGTCGTCGCGAGACGCAACTGTCCGCGACAACCGCGAGAGCCCGGTGAGTGCACCCTTGACGTTGGGCGGCGTGGAGGAAAAGGCGTCCGAGAGCGTGTCGAGGGCCTTGGTCAGCTGGGGCTTGTCGATGCCGCCGACAGTCGTCGCGAGGTCCTGGAAGGCGGGGATGACGTCGAACGGCGGGTCGGTTCGTGTCACCGGAATGGCTGTGCTGGGGTTGAGCTTGCCCTCACCCTCGGGGTCGAGTGCGAGAAACTCCGCGCCGACCAGCGTCTTGATGCGGATCGACGCTGAGGTGAGGCGCCCGAGCTGGGTGCCCTTGGCGACGCGAAACTTGACGAGGACGTGGTCGTTCTCGAGCGATGTGGAGGTCACCTTGCCGACCTTGACGCCGGCGATCCGGACCTCGTTGTCCTTGCGGAGGTTGGCGATCTCGGAGAAGTTCGCCTTGTAGATCGACCCGCCGCCGTTGAACAGCGGGAAGTCCTGTGCCTTGAAGGCCAGCACGGCAAACATCGCCATGAGGACGATGGCGGTGAGGCCAATGGGGACGGGATTGCGCTCGCGGAAGGGTTTCATCAGTTGTTACACACCGGGGAGGCGCTCGGAGGAAGGGTGGCATTGATCGACACAGGACCCGTGGGAAGCGTCACCGTGACGCGCCCGTCGACCTTGCAGAGGTAGAAGTTGAACCACGATCCCGCGTGCGCGGTTCTCGCCATCGTGTTGAGCGTCCTCGGCAGCGTCTGCAGCTGCTGTGCCAGCGCACCCTTGTCGGTGTTGAGCTGAGCAGCAAGCTCACCGAGGTTCTGGATGTCGGGCTTCAGCGAGGGACGGATGTCCTGGAGCATCCCCGACAGGTCGCCGGCGATCTGGTTGATGTTGACGAGGGAGTCGCCGATCGCCTGCCGGTCCTGCGAGAGCCCGTTGAACAACCGCCCGAGCTGCACGATCAGCTGGTCGAGCTCGTTATCGCGGGCATCGACGGTAGCCAGCACCGTCGTAAGGTTGTCGATCACGCGACCGATCACCGCATCCTTGTCGGCCACGCTGTTGGTCAGCGACGCGGTGCGCACCAACAGCTCGTTGATGGTCCCGCCCTGACCCTGCAGCGTCTGCACGATCTCGAAGGCCAGCTTGTTGACGTCCTTGGGGTTCAGGGCCGTGAACAGCGGCTTGAAGCCGTTGAACAGCACCGTCAGGTCGAGCGAGGGCTTGGTGTTGGCGACCGGGATGGTGCCACCCCGTGGGAGCAGCGAGGGGTCACCGGGCCCCTCCTCGAGCGCGAGGAAGCGGCCGCCGACCAGGTTGAGGTACTTGATGTTGGCCTCGGTGCTGCGGCGCAGCCGGATGTCCTTCCGGACCGTGAACGTCAGCTCAGCCAGCCGCTTGTCGACGACCTTCGTGCTCTTGACCTGGCCGACCTTGACGCCGGCGATCTTGACGTCATTGCCCTGGAACAGGCCGGTGATGTCGGTGAAGCGCGCCTTGTAGGTGCTCTCACTGGCGAAGGAGATGTTGCCGATCGTCTGGACCAGCGCACCGGTCAGCAGGAGCGTGACGACCGCAAAGATGATCAGCTTGAGGAGCGCACCACCGTACTTCACGAGAACGACACCTCCGTCCCACGCATCATCGGGGCGAGCAGCACGTCGGCCACGCCCATCCCGGTGTCGCTGCGTGCCACCTGATCGTTGCTGACAGTGCCGACGATCGAGGCGACCATGTCGCGCTCCTGCGGGCTCCCTACGCTGCCGATGCTCAGCTCCTCGCCCGATGCGGACAGCGGCGTCGCCGTGGAAGCCGATGCCGGCAGCTGCGTCGCCGAACCGAGGTCCGCACCCGTCGTGCCACCACCACCGCCGCAGTTGGGCCCGCGCATCGTCCCGGCGGCGTTGCTGTAAACGGGGCAATCGGCCTTGGTGTACGGACCGCGGTTGCCGAGAATGGTCGCCTTGATGTGCAGCCAGTTCTTGTTGGCGCCGGTGCCAAACACCTCGTGCAGCAGCGGTGCGATGCGAGTGAGGCCGTCGGTGATCACCGGGAAGTTGTCCGAGCGCCGGGCCAGCTCCTGCAACGTGGGCTTGCTGACCGCCGCCACCTGGATGAGCCTGTCGCGGTTCTCGGTGAGCACGCCGTTGGCGGTGTCAGCGAAGCCGGCGGTTGCATTGAAGAACTGCGCCAGGGTCTGCTGCTTGGCCACGATCGTCTGGCTCGTGAACGCGGTGTCGTCGAGCCAGCACAGCAGGTCGGGCGCCGCCTGGTCGTAGGTGTTGGCGAGGTTGGCCAAGCCGGTGATGTCCGACTGCAGGGCCGGCAGGTGCTTGTTGAACTCAGCGAGATAGTCATCGGTGCGCGCGAGGCTGTCGCCGAGCTCGTTGCCCCGCCCCTCGAGCGCTGTCGCGATTGAGGTCAAGGTGGAGTTGAGCTTCTCCGGCTGAACAGTGCGCAGGAAAGGCAGCAGGTTGTTGAGTACCTGCTCGGTCTCGATGCCCACAGCGGTGCGGTCCTGCGGAATGATGTCGTTCTTGCGCAGCGCCCTGACCCGGTTGACGTCGGTCGGGGTGACGAGGTCAACGAACTTCTGGCCGAACAGCGTCTTGGGCAGGATCCGCGCCTGGACGTCGGACGGGATCAGCTTGATCTTGCTCGGGTCCATCGCGAGCTTCATCGTGGCGGTCTGGCCGTTGGTCTTGATCTGCCGGACGTCGCCCACGATGATGCCGCGCAGCTTGACGTCGGCGCCGGGCGACAGCTGGTTGCCGATCGACCCGGTCTGCAGCCCCACGGGCACCATCGGGATGAACTTCTTGTTGTAGATCGCGATGGTGAGCCACAGCAGAAGCGCGACGACGAGCAGGAAGACGATGCCCTGCACCTTCTTCTTGCTGCCGGCGGCCACGCGCTTGAGCGGCGGCGGGACGAGGAGAGCCATGCCGCTAGCCCGCGATCCGGACGCTGGAGGTGGCGCCCCAGATGGCCAGGCTCAGGAAGAAGTCGACGAGGCTGACTGTGACCAGGGATGTCCGGATGGCCTTGCCGACGGCGGTCCCCACGCCGGCCGGGCCGCCCGTCGCGAAGTAGCCGTAGTAGCAGTGGATCAGCACGATGACAATCGCGAAGATGATGACCTTGAACAGCGACCAGAAGATGTCGGTCGGCGGCAAGAACAGGTGAAAGTAGTGGTCGTAGGTGCCCGGCGAGAGCTTGAACTGCAGGGTCACGATCGTGCGGGTCGCCAGGTAGGACATCAGCAGGCCCAGGAAGTACAGCGGGATGACGGCGACGAGCGCCGCGATGATGCGCGTCGTCACGAGGTAGGGGACGCTCGGCACCCCCATGACCTCGAGCGCGTCGACCTCCTCTGACACGCGCATGGCGCCGAGCTGCGCGGTGAAACCGCAGCCGACAGTGGCAGCGAGCGCGAGCCCGGCGATCAGCGGCGCGATCTCACGGGTGTTGAAGTAGGCCGAGATGAACCCGGTGAACGCCGCGGTACCGAGCTGGTCGAGGGCGATGTAGCCCTGGAGCCCCACTGAGGCGGCCCTTGCTGTCGGTCACACGGCGTGACGTGTCGTAGCACACTACCGCGACAAACGTTCTCGCGAAGATGCCGCCCCCGCGCGAAGAGGCGGCCCCAGGACGGGACCGCCTCCTGCACCGGACCGTTCGTCCGGGGTGCTCGCTACATAACAGCGCTACTTAACGGTGACGCTGGCACCAGCGCCCTCGAGGGCTGCCCGTGCCTTCTCGGCAGCGTCCTTGGCGACCTTCTCGAGGATGGCTTTCGGTGCGCCGTCAACGAGGTCCTTGGCCTCCTTCAGGCCGAGGCTCGTCAGGGTGCGGACCTCCTTGATGACCTGGATCTTCTTGTCGCCAGCCGACTCGAGCACGACGTCGAACTCGTCCTGCTCCTCGACGGCGGGCGCCTCGGCGCTCGCCCCGGCACCGCCACCCGCCGCAGCGACGGCGACTGGCGCGGCGGCGGTGACGCCAAAGGTGTCCTCGAACTGCTTCACGAACTCGGACAGCTCAAGGAGGGTCATCTCCTTGAACACGTCAAGCAGGTCGTCTGTGCTGAGCTTTGCCATGGTGATCGATCCTTCCGGGAGTGTCAGGTGGTCTGGTCGGTGATGTCGATGGGAATCGGTGCCTCGTCGGATGCTGCAGGTGCCTCAGCGACCTCAGACGTCTCAGCTACCTCGGGTGCGTCGGGTGCGTCGGGCGCTGCAACTACCTCAGGCGCCGCGGGTGCTTCGGTGGCGACGCTGTCGGTTGCGACGACCCCATCGATGGTCGGCTCGCCCGCACCGCCGCGGAGCACGGAAGGGTCAGCCTCCGCCTTCTGCCGCAGGGCCTCAGAAAGCCGGGCGAACTGGGAGAGCGGAGCGGCGAACAGGCCGACCGCCTTGGCAAGCGACCCTTGAAGCGCGCCCGCCATCTTCGCGAGCAGCACCTCGCGGCTCTCGAGGTCGGCCAGGCGGCGGAACTCGTCGGCCGAGAGGAACGAGCCCTCCAGCACACCGCCCTTGACGATGAGCGCCGGGTTGGTGCGGGCGAAGTCGCGCAGGCTTTTGGCCGCCTCGACGGGGTCCCCCGAGACGAAGGCGACGGCGGTTGGGCCGACAAGCAGATCGTCGATGCCGGTCACGCCGGCGTCGCGAGCCGCGATCCGCGTCAGGGTGTTCTTGACGACGGCGTAACGGGTCGTGGTGCCCATAGACCGGCGCAGCGCGGTGATCTGCGCGACTGTCAGACCGCGATAGTCGGTGAGGACGGCCGCAGACGAGTCGCGGAAGGCATCCGCAATCTCGGCGACGTCGGCTGTCTTGTCTGGTCTCGCCATCACGCTCCTTTGGGCACGAGCCGGGCCCCGAGTACGGGGCGGCGCGCAAGCCGGAGCGGAGCAGCTGCGCATCGCGCAACATGGCCAAAGCTCCCGCGCCTGCGCTGGCCGCCCGGGCTCCGGGCGCTTCGGCCACCCGTGAGGGTGACAACCGGCGGTCTTCGGTGGGGACTGTGCTGATGAGTCGGACTGAGCGGGTCAGCTAGACGTCGTACTTTGATCAGGATATCAGCGGCGGGCTCACGCCACCGCGGGAGCGTCCTCGGTGAGGGCCCGGGTGCGGTTGGGGTCGACCAGGATGCCCGGCCCCATCGTGGTCGCGAAGGTGATCTTGCGCAGGTATCGGCCCTTGGCGGCGGACGGCTTGGAGCGCAGCACCTCGTCGAGCGCCGCGGCGTAGTTCTCGACCAGCTGCGTCTCCGAGAACGACGCCTTGCCGATCACGAGGTGCAGGTTGGCCTGCTTGTCGACCCGGAAGTTGACCTTGCCGCCCTTGATCTCGCCGACAGCCTTCCCGATGTCCATGGTGACCGTGCCAGTCTTGGGGTTGGGCATTAATCCGCGGGGCCCGAGCACCCGGGCGATCCGCCCCACCTTGGCCATCTGGTCCGGCGTCGCAACGGTGGCGTCGAAGTCCAGGAAGCCCTCCTGGATCCGTGCGACCAGGTCGTCGCTGCCCACCACGTCAGCACCCGCGGCCTCGGCCTCGGCGGCCTTGTCACCCGTCGCGAAGACGGCGACGCGCGGCGACTTGCCGGTGCCGTGCGGCAGGTTGACGGTGCCGCGCACCATCTGGTCGGCCTTGCGCGGGTCGACGCCCAGCCTGATCGCGGCCTCGACCGTGGCGTCGAAGGTCGAACGTGCGGTCTCCTTCGCCAGCCGGACGGCCTCCAGGGGGCTGTACACGTGACCCAAATCGATCTTTGCCGCTGCCTCGCGGTAGGCCTTGCTGCGCTTCATTAGTGGTTCTCCTGTGGTCGTCACGGGGCCTCGAGGGTCCCTGCCACGGACCACCGGCCGGGTGGCCGGTGGCGGCGATCCGCGCGGCGGCTCGGATGGTGCAATGCGGTACGTCAGTCCTTGACCGTGATGCCCATCTGACGGGCCGTCCCGGCGATGATCTTCTCGGCTGCATCGAGGTCGACGGCGTTGAGGTCGGGCATCTTCGCCTCGGCGATCTCGCGGACCTGGGCTCGCGTGAGCGAGGCGACCTTGGTCGTGTGCGGCGTCGGGCTGCCCTTCTCGACACCCGCGGCCTTGAGGATCAGGCGGGCGGCCGGCGGCGTCTTGGTGATGAAGGTGAACGAGCGGTCCTCGAAGACCGAGATCTCGACCGGCACGATGCTGCCGCGCTGGCCCTCGGTCGCTGCGTTGTACTGCTTCACGAACTCCATGATGTTGACGCCGTGCTGGCCCAGAGCCGGGCCAACCGGCGGGGCTGGGGTCGCCGCACCCGCCGAGATCTGCAACTTGATGACGGCGGACAGCTTCTTGCTCTTGGGGGGCATGTCTGGCCTACTCCTAGATCTTCGCGACCTGGTTGAACTCGAGCTCGACCGGCGTTTCCCGGCCGAAGATGGACACCAGCACCTTCAGGCGCTGGGCGTCGAGGTTGACCTCGCTGATGGTGGCCGGAAGCGTGGCGAACGGCCCGTCAGTCACTGTGACGGACTCTCCGACCACGTACTCCTGCGCCTTCGGCGCCTCGACCCGCTTCTTCTCGGCCTGCGGCGCGAGGATGCCCGCGATCTCCTCGAAGCGCAGCGGGGACGGGCGGTTGGTCAGGCCGACGAAGCCGGTGACGCTGGGGGTGTTGCGCACCGCCGACCACGACTCGTCGACCAGGTCCATCCGTACGTAGACGTATCCGGGGTACTTCTTCTGCTGGACGGTCTGCTTCTTACCGTTCTTGATGACGACGACCTCTTCGAGAGGCACCTCGATCTGGAAGATGTACTCCTCCATGTTGAGGCTCTGGATCCGCTGCTCGAGGTTGGCCTTCACCTTGCCCTCGTAGCCGGCGTAGGTGTGCAGCACGTACCAGTCGCCGGGCAGCGCCTCCAGCTGGCGTCGGAACTCCACGCCCGGGTCGACCTCTTCAGGTTCCTCGGGCACTGCCTCCGCCGCACTGTCGCTGGAACCGGCGGCCTCGACGTCGTCCGTGACATACCCCGGGCCCTCATCGACACCGGTCATGCCACTACCGAGCTCGGCTTCTTCGGGCGCCGCGCCGGCCTGAGTCGAAGCGACGGCGTCGACGGCGAGCATGTCGACCGGCGAGAGGGCGTCGATCGCCTCGTCCTGCTCGGAACGGGGGCTGTCCGGACCGTCGCCGGACACCGGGATCTGCTGGGACACCACGTGGTTACTTCCTCATCCGAACAGGGCCAGGACGGCCTTGGTAAGGCCGTAGTCGAGGCCGGACACCAGCGCCGTCATGAAGGTGACGAACACGAGCACGACGATGACGTAGGTGATGAGCTCGCCACGGCCGGGATAGATGACCTTGCGGAGCTCGCCGACGACCTCCCGGATGTAGCGGCGGATCCGGCTGAGCAGCCCACCCTGTGCACCTGGGCGCCTGCGGGCACCGCGCCCACCGGCCTCGGTCTGCGGCGACAGGTCGGGCTCACGGACATCAGTCGCGCCCGATGATGATGCCTGCGTTGCCATGAGTCCTCACCCGCCTTCCACTCGTCCGCTACCAGCAGGGGCGACAGGACTTGAACCTGCAACCTGCGGTTTTGGAGACCGCTGCTCTGCCAATTGAGCCACGCCCCTTCGCGCCCCGGCCTGGGACACGCGCGGGGAGAGCTGCCTCCGGGCGCGCCGGAGGAGGGCCGACAGCCCCGCAGACGGCAAGTGTACGCGCAGGCACCTGCTTGCTGGCGGGCCAGCGGCGGCCCGGCGCCAGCTCAGCGGGATACCCAGCAGAGGGGCGGGTGCCGCAGGCCGGGCGTGGAAAGATCGCAGCATGGCACGCATCTCCGCCCGGGTGTCCAGCATCTCGCCGTCGGCCACGCTGGCTGTGGATGCGACCGCGAAGGCGCTGAAGGCCGCCGGCCGCGACATCATCGGGTTCGGCGCGGGCGAGCCTGACTTCCCGACGCCCGAGCACATCGTGGCTGCCGCCGAGAAGGCGTGCCGCGACCCCCGGATGCATCACTACACGCCGACCGGCGGGCTCCCCGAGCTGCGCGAGGCCATCGCTGAGAAGACGCGCCGCGACTCTGGCCTCGAGGTCGATGCCGCGCAGGTGCTCGTGACCAACGGGGGCAAGCAGGCGGTGTACGAGGCCTTCGCGGCGCTGCTCGACCCGGGCGACGAGGTGCTCGTGCCGGCGCCGTACTGGACCACTTACCCCGAGTCGATAGCGCTGGCCGGGGGCGTCACTGTGGCGGTGGCGGCGGGTCCCGAGACGGGCTACCGCGTCACTGTCGAGGACCTCGAGGCCGCGCGCACCCCTCGAACGAAGGTGCTGCTGTTCGTCAGCCCGTCCAACCCCACCGGCGCCGTGTACCCGCCGGACGAGGTCGCTGCGATCGGCCGCTGGGCGGCCGAGTCCGGGCTGTGGGTGCTGACCGACGAGATCTACGAGCACCTGGTGTACGGCGAGGCCCGCTTCTCCTCGATGCCCGTGCAGGTGCCCGAGATCGCCGACCGGTGCGTCGTCGTCAACGGCGTCGCCAAGACGTACGCGATGACCGGGTGGCGGGTGGGCTGGCTGATCGGGCCCCGCGACGTCGTCACCGCCGCCGCCAACCTGCAGTCGCACGCGACCTCGAACGTCGCCAACGTGTCCCAGGCGGCGGCGCTCGCTGCCGTCACCGGTCCGCTCGATGCGGTCCGCGAGATGCGCACAGCGTTCGACCGCCGGCGTGTTGCAATGCACGGTGTCCTCGCGGCCGTCCCCGGGGTGGAGTGCCCGCTGCCCGAAGGTGCTTTCTACTGCTTCCCCTCCCTCGCCAACCTGCTCGGTCGCGACATCCGCGGGACGCGCAGCGAGACCTCCGTCGACCTCGCCGCCTTCGCGCTCGAGCAGGTGGGCGTCGCGGTCGTGCCCGGTGAGGCGTTCGGAGCGCCTGGATGCTTCCGCCTGTCCTATGCACTCGGCGACGCCGACCTGGCAGAGGGCGTGCAGCGCCTCGCCGGCCTCCTGCAGGAAGCGGGCTAGCTCCCGCCCGACCCAGACGCCGGTGCGGTACCAGCCGGCAGTGGGCCGGGCAGCGCACCGGCGCGCTGCAGGACAGCGAGCGCGGCGGGAAGGTTGGCGAGCGCCCGGGCGAGATCGGCGGGAGCGGCCACCCGCCACGCCTGGGCCCTGAGGTAGCAGCGGATCGCGGCGTCGAAAGCCCCGGGGCCCGCGGCCGTACGCGCGGCCAGCACCGCCGCAGTTCCCTTGTAGTAGACGGTCTCGAAGTAGCGCCCGGTGTCCCCGCCGAACGAGGCGAGCGAGGCCCCGCCCGCCCCGGCGCCTTGAGATAGGCGCGGTACAGCGAGCCCTGCTCGTCGACCAGGGCCTGCTCGGCGGTGGCGAACGCCTCGTCGAGCCAGGGGTCACGCGCCTGGTCGTCCCCGACCAGGTTTGTAAAACCACTGGTGCGCCGTCTCGTGCGTGATGGTGAAGCCGGCGTCCTCGACGTCTCCGATGAACTCGAGCCCGGGGTACTCCACACCCGAGTCCCCGGTGGCCGGTAGGTCGACGGCCGTCAGGGCCTCGGCCGGGAAGGGCCCGAGCCGGGCCGCATGAGCGGCGAGCGCTCGCTGCAGCTGAGCCATGAGGGCGCTCAGGCTGCGGGCCGCGCCTGGTAGCGCCGCGACAGTGACGGGAACCGTTCGCGCTCCGCCCCCGACGGGTGTCAGGCGCGTGAGGGTGCGGAACCGGCCCACCGCTACCACCACGTCACGCGCGGCAGCTGCCACGAAGTGCCAGCGCCGGCGACCCGCGGCAACCGCCCCGGGCGGTGACCCGAGGCCGGTGGCCAGCACCACATCGGCAGCCGGCGCCGTGACGGTCAGGTCCAGGGCGGCCGCCTCGGATGCTTGTGTCTCGCCGTAGGAGGCCTGCGCTCCCTCGCGCACCCAGCCCCGGCCGCGGACCCACGCGAGCATCGGGTGGGCTGAGCCCCACCAGGCAAGGGTGCTCGTCGCTCCGAGCCGGTCCAGTCGAGCGGGCGGCAGGCGCAGGGTGTAGCTCAGCACTGCTGTGACAGGTTTGCCGGCGGGAGAGCGCTGGGTGAGCGGCACGACCAGCAGCGTCCCTGGCACGCCGGGACGAGCCCCTGCCGCTACGGAACGCGGCCGGCCCGTCCCGGGGGGACGCACGGACGTGACCTCGAGGCGCCCTTGCGTGCGGCCACCCTCGGGCCCGTTCGGCCATAGCCGAAAGTCGAGCTCGTCGATCGCGGTCTCCGGGGTGAAGGTGACGGTCTCCGTCCCAGTGACCGTGCGGTGATCGCTCGCCACGTCGAGCGCGAGCCGGAGCACGGGCCGGTCCGGGGCCGGCGGGAGGTAGTCGGCGGGACAGGCCGGCGGCGTTGCTCGGGGCGGCTGAGCGGCGGCCGGGCTGCTCGCGGTGCTGCCCGCAGCACTGGTCTCACCGCTGATGGCCGGATGCGGCGGCATCGGCGCGGCTGCCGAGACACCCTGTTGCGGACGTGCGGCAGTGCCGCATCCGCCCGTCAGCAGGACCACCGAGGTGGCGCCGGCTGCGGCGAGGGAGCCGACCCGCCGCACGCCGCGCCCCGCGTTCAGGCGAGCTGCAGGACGGCCCGAGCCTGACTCAGGACGGCGGCATCATTGGCGCGCGCCGTCACGGACACGGCGACGCGCCTGTCGTCGAGCTTCTCGTCGACAGTGGCACTCACCGTGATCGTGGTGCCCTCGTCGTCGTCAGGCACCGGCACCATCGCCGAGAAGCGCACGCCGTAGTCGACAACGGCGCCGGGGTCACCGGCCCAGTCGGTCAGCAGCCGGCCGGCAGTGGCCATGGTGAACATCCCGTGGGCGATGACGTCTGGCAGGCCGAACAGCTTCGCGAACCGCTCGTTCCAATGGATGATGTTGAAGTCACCCGATCCTCCGCAGTACTGGACGAGGTTCCAGCGCTGCACCGGGAAGTCGCGGGACGGCACCTGCGTACCGACCTCGACGTCGTCGTAGGACACCTTTGCCGCCACCGGTCAGCCCCCCTTCGCGGCAGTGCCGCGCGAGATCATCGTGCTCGTCGTCGTGGCCACCCGCTCGCCGTCGACCGTGGACACCTCGGCTGTCACGACCATCGACTCGTGCCGACCGATGTCGCGGATGTCGGTGACGGTGGAGTGCGCCACCAGCGCATCCCCCGCGTACACCGGCCGGTGGAGCTCGAAGCGCTGCTCGCCGTGGACGACCCGGCTGTAGTCGAGCCCTAGGTCAGGGTCCCCGACCGGCCCAGAGGGGCGCCGAAACTGCAGCGTCGTGAGGAAGGTCGGCGGCGCGACGAGGTCGGGATGCCCGGCGGCTCGGGCGGCGTCGACGTCGTGGTAGATCGGGTTGGAGTCGCCGATCGCTGAAGCGAAGTGACGGATGAGCTCGCGCCCCACCTCGAAAGTGGGCGAGGACTCGTAGCTGCGACCGATGAAGTCGCGGTTGAGCGGCATCGACAATCCTTCCCTGGACGCCGCACTCCCAGGCAGCACGGGCGGCAGGTGGACGCTAGCAGCCGCTCAGACCCGGCCTGTACCGACACACGGGGCAACGCGGCGGGGGCCGCAGCCGGAACCGCTCAGGCCGCCGAACAGCTCAGGCAGCCCGGGAACAGCTCAGCGGGTCTCGCGGTGGTCGGTGTGCCGGCTGCAGTTGGGGCAGAACTTCTTGAGGTCGAGCCGATCAGGGTCGTTGCGCCGGTTCTTCTTCGTGATGTAGTTCCGGTGCTTGCACTCCTGGCACGCCATGGTGATCTTCGGCCGGACATCGGTGGCCTTTCCCATGCGGGCACCTTCCTCACGCGTCGACACTGATGATGCTGCTTGCCTGCTGCGGTGCAGCGGCACGGACCTCAACTGGCCCTGGCTGGTACGGCCTGTCTGGTAGCGGAGGCCGGACTTGAACCGGCGACACAGCGATTATGAGCCGCTTGCTCTACCTGGCTGAGCTACTCCGCCGGATGCGACCGGCACGCCGGTGCCTCGAGCCCCTTTACGGAATCGAACCGTAGACCTTCTCCTTACCATGGAGACGCTCTGCCGACTGAGCTAAAGGGGCCAGCGACCCCTGAGACTACATGACCTCTGCGGGCCGCCGCTCCCGCCATCCGGCGTCCCGGAGTGCCCGGCCGAGCGGTCAGAGCGGGCCCGCGCCGCGCTCACGACACCGGACAGGCAGCTCACGGCTGCAGCCACGAGGAGGGGGCCGGGCGCTCCCGCTGCTCCGGTGGCCGGCTGCCCGGTGGAACATCGCTCACGAGCCGGATCGCCCGCTCCTCACCGACCCCACGCCCGGCCAACCAGGCGCCGAGCCGTTCCGGGGACAGCGGGCGGGCGAACAGATAGCCCTGCGCCCGATCGCAGCCCTGGCGGGCGAGCAGGTCACGGCTGCGCTCGTCCTCGACACCCTCGGCGACCACGCGCAGCCGCAGGTGGTGCGCCAGGTCGATGATCGTCTCAACGATCGCGGCGTCGCTTTCGTCAGTCGCCATGTTCTGCACGAAGGACTTGTCGATCTTGACCTCGTCGACGGGCAGCCGCCGCAGGTACGCCAGCGACGAGTGACCTGTGCCGAAGTCGTCGACGGACAGGGTCACGCCACTGCCGGCCAGGCGCTCAAGCACGGGTATTGCCCTGGGCACATCGTTCATCACCGAGCTTTCGGTGATTTCCAGGGTGAGCATGGCCGCGGGTAGCCGGAAGTGGGTGAGCATATCGTCGACCAGCGTGGGCAGGTGCGGGTCGAGCAGCCCACGCGCCGAAAGGTTGACGGCGACCGGGATCCGGCGGCCCTCGTCCAGCCACTCCCGGCACTGCTGCAGGGCCTTGCGCAGGACGACGGAGGTCAGCGGCACCACGAGCCCCGTGCGCTCGGCCATCGGAAGGAAGGCATCGCTCGCCAGCAGGCCGTCCTGTGGGTGCTGCCAGCGCACCAGCGCCTCGACCCCGCAGACGACTCCGCTCGGCAGTGCCACCTTCGGCTGGTAGTGCACGACGAGCTCGTCACGTTCGAGGGCCCGCCGCAGCTCGCCCACGAGCGCAAGTCGGCGCGGGTCCGCTGTCTCCAGGCTCGGGCGCCATACCTGGACTGAAGGCTCGGCGACCTTTGCGTGGCGCAGCGCCGCCTCGGCCCGGCGCAGCAGCGCTTCGGGCTCGCGGCCATGCACCGGCGCGAGCGCCACGCCGACGGCCACGCTAACATCAACGGCCACCTCGTCGATCCAGACCGGGTCGAACAGCGCTGCGCGCAGATCTTGGCCGCAATCGGCCGCCTCCACCGCGGTCAGCACCCCCGACAGCACGACCCCGAACTCGTCATTGCCGAGCCGGGCCACGAGCGAGCCGTTCGGCGCGCTCTGCCGCAGCCGACGAGCAACGGCAAGCAGGACAGCGTCCCCGCTGGCGTGACCGAGGCTGTCGTTGACCTCCTGGAAGCGATCGACGTCGACGACGACGACGGCGGCTCCCTCCCCCAGCTGCTCCTCGATCCGCAGCAGCAGCAGGTTGCGGTTGGGCAGGCCGGTCAGCCTGTCGTGAGTCGCCTCGTGGACAGAGCGCTCCAGCAGCCGCTCGTTGTCCAGCGCGACACCGACGTGCGTGGCGAAGGCCTCGAGCAGGCGGGCGTCCTCTGTGGAGAAGGTCGACATGTCACCGAGCCTGTCGTCGACCTCGAGCAGCCCGCTCACCCCGGATCCGCCGTACAGCGCCACCAGCACCGCATCGCGGATGTGCTGGGACTTGGTCCAGGTCCCACCTGACCGGCGGTCGAAGCGCCTGCCCTCGCCTGTTTCGAGGACGCGTCGCCGCAGCGGGTCGAGGGCGGCGAGAGCCTCGGCGGCGTTGTCGTGCAGCACTTGCAGCTGTCCCTGACCAACGACCCGCAGAGCGGCCGGCACCCCAGGCGGCGGGTCAGTCAACCACAGCGTGGCTCGGTCGGCCGACAGCAGCCGGACGGACTCGTGCAGCAGCAGCTCGATGAGCTCGTGCCCGCCGCTGGCAGCCACGACGCGCCGGGTGAAGTCGTGCACCTCGCCGAGAGTCGCGTGCCGGTGGCTCAGGGCGGCGTAGGCGCGGAACGAGAGCAGGACGAACACGCCGACGATCGTCAGGAGCAGCCCGCTGGCCGGGTTGTGGTAGAGCGCGAAGGCGGCGAGCAGGCCCAAGCCGGTCGTCAGCACGGCGCTGACCGCGTACTGAGTGGCGAAGACCACAACTTCGCTGCGGCCGAACCTGCCCTGGATGCAGCGGATGGCGACGCTGACCCACAGTGCGCTGACGAGGTCGGCGACGATGACAGCCGCGTAAACGGCCAGCCACGCCCGCGCCGAGTTCGGCGGAGCCGGGCCCAGCAGTCGGTACAGCTCGACGGCGATCGCTGTCTCGTTGGCGATCAGCGCAAGGTTGAAGGCCGCCTTGACCGGCACGGTTCGCCGCACGAGCACGATCACGAGCCAGGCCGCAAGACGAGCCGCGAGGACGACTGGGGCCGCGACCAGGGTGAGCCCGACGACGAGCGGTGCCTCGCTCAACGTCACCGAGAACGTCTGCCGGCGCACCTCGATGTGAGCCTGGTTGACCTCGAACACCAGGAAACCCAGTGCGAGGGCCAGACCCGCCAGCATGTGCCGGACGTCGGGTAGGGACGGCGGCCAGTTGAGCAGGGGGAGCCACAGCGTGACTGCGCTCGCGGCAAGCAGCACGAGCAGCACGGCAAGCATCTGTGGCTCAGCCCACCGGCGGCGGGTGACCTGTGGGTGCGCCAAGGGCACCGCCCTTCTGGCCGTTCTTCTTACGGCCCGGGTCTCACCGCACCCTCCCAGCCAGGACCGGGAAGCACAAGTGCCTCGCGGTCGGCCCCGACCCCCATGGTGTGGTGGGGCGGCGGGTTCGGCCGCGAGGCCGGAAGGGTGGATCGGTGACGACCTCCGTCGTCGCTCTGACTGGTGGCAGGTGTTGGATTCGAACCAACGAAGCTTGCGCGACGGTTTTACAGACCGCTCCCTTTGGCCGCTCGGGCAACCTGCCGACGCGGCCGTACGATACCGGACCGGCAGGTGCCTCCAGCCCGTCTCCCGGCGGTCCGCGCAGCTGTCGGGTGCCCTTCCCCGCCGCCACCGGCTGCGATCCCGTACCCGCCCCCCGACCCAGCGCTCTTGCAGGAGGCAGCCCACGATGGCCGACCCGTCCTTCGACGTCGTCAGCAAGGTCGACCGCCAGGAGGTCGACAACGCCCTCAACCAAGCGAGCAAGGAGCTGGCCACCCGCTACGACTTCCGCGGCGTCGGCGCCTCCATCGCCTGGTCAGGAGAGGAGGCGCTCCTGCTGAAGGCCTCGACCGAGGAGCGCCTGCTCGCCGCGCTTGATGTCCTCAAGGAGAAGCTGGTCAAGCGAGGGGTGTCGCTGAAGTCGCTCGAGCACGGGGACCCGCAGGCCTCGGGCAAGGAGTACCGCCTGCCGGTCAGTGTCCGGCAGGGCATCCCGGACGATGCGGCTAAGAAGATCGGCAAGCTGATCCGCGCCGAGGGACCCAAAGGGGTGCAGGCGCAGATCCAGGGTGACCAGTTGCGGGTCAGCGGCAAGAAGCGCGACGACCTGCAGGCGGTCATCGCCCTGCTCAAGGGTGCCGACCTCGACGTCGCCCTGCAGTTCGTCAACTACCGCTGACCGCGCGAGCCGGCCCCGCCTCGGCCCGGCTGCCACCAGCGCAGACGCTCACAGTGGCGGGGGGCGCGAGCAGGGCCAAGCCGAGCCGTCGATGCGCTCGGGGATAGGCTGGACGAAGCGAGCAGGGGGTCCGACGAAGGGGAGTCAAGGCCACGATGACGGCCGAGCAGACGAGCGTGACGCGTACCGACCCAGCCACCAACGGCGCCCGCGAGACGCAGCAGATCGACCAGGTGGTCATCCGCTTCGCCGGTGACTCCGGTGACGGCATGCAGATGACCGGCGAGCGCTTCACCTCCGAGACGGCCACCTTCGGGAACGACCTGTCGACCCTGCCCGACTTTCCGGCCGAGATCCGTGCGCCGGCCGGCAGCCCGGCGGGTGTCTCAGGTTTCCAGCTGCACTTCAGCGACCACGACATCCTCACCCCGGGCGACTCCCCCGACGTGCTCGTCGCCATGAACCCTGCGGCGCTCAAGGCCAACCTCAAGGACCTACGCCGCGGCAAGGACCTCGTCGTCAACACCGACGCGTTCACGGCCGGCAACCTGAAGAAGGCGGGGTACGCCACCAACCCGCTCGAGGACGGCACGGTCGATGAGTTTCAGGTCCACCGGGTGCCGCTCACGAAGATGACGATCGACGCTGTCGGCGCTGTCGACGGCGTCAACAAGAAGGAGGCCGAGCGGGCCAAGAACATGTTCGCGCTCGGGCTGATGAGCTGGCTCTACCACCGCCCGACCGAGGGGACGCTCGCGTTCCTGACCTCGAAGTTCGCCAAGCGACCGGAGATCGCCGAAGCCAACATCCGCGCCTTCAAGGCCGGCCACGCCTACGGCGAGACGACCGAGTCCTTCTCGGTCACCTACGAGGTTGCGCCCGCGCCGATGCCACACGGCACGTACCGCAACATCTCCGGCAACCTCGCGCTGTCCTACGGGCTGATCGCCGCGGCGCAGCTGACGGGGCTACCCCTCTACCTGGGCTCCTACCCCATCACCCCGGCCTCCGACATCCTCCACGAGCTGAGCAAGCACAAGCGCTTCGGCGTGCGCACGTTCCAGGCAGAGGACGAGATCGCCGGCGTCGGGGCCGCGCTCGGGGCCAGCTTCGGCGGAGCACTCGGTGTGACCACGACCTCCGGGCCCGGGATCTCGCTGAAGTCCGAGACGATCGGGCTGGCCGTCTCACTCGAGCTGCCGCTCGTCGTTGTCGACGTCCAGCGAGGCGGCCCGTCGACCGGCCTGCCGACCAAGACCGAGCAGGCCGACCTGCTGCAAGCGCTCTTCGGTCGAAACGGCGAGGCGCCGCTGCCCATTGTCGCGCCGCAGTCGCCGTCGGACTGCTTCGACGCTGCGATCGAGGCAGTCCGCCTTGCCACGAAGTACCGGACGCCGGTGATTCTGCTCTCCGACGGCTACCTCGCGAACGGCAGTGAGCCCTGGCTGCTGCCCGAGCGGGCGGACCTGCCCGACCTCACCGTGGAGTTCGCGACCGAGCCCAACGGCCCGGACGGCGCCTTCCTGCCGTACAAGCGCGACCCCGACACGCTCGCCCGCCCATGGGCAGTGCCGGGCACCGCGGGCCTCGAGCATCGCGTGGGCGGCCTGGAGAAGGCCGACGAGACCGGTGAGATCTCCTACAGCCCGGAGAACCACGAGCTCATGGTCCGTCTGCGGGCGGCGAAGATCGAGGGCATCGCGGGCGACATCGCTCCGCTCGAGGTCGAGGACCCGCAGGGTGACGCCCGCGTGCTCGTGCTCGGCTGGGGCTCCACCTACGGCCCGGTGCGCGCCGCCTGCCGCCGCGTGCGGGGCAATGGGCTGTCGATCGCGCAGGCTCACCTGCGCCACCTCAACCCGTTCCCGGCGAACACCGCCGAGGTTTTGCGCGCGTACGACAAGGTGATCATCCCGGAGATGAACCTCGGGCAGCTCGCCATGCTCATCCGCGCGCGCTACCTGGTCGACGCCATCGGCTACAACCGCGTCCGCGGGCTCCCGTTCAAGGCCGAGGAGCTCGCTGGCGTCATCGAGGATGTGATCAAGGCATGACCACGGTGTCCCCCCGCGAGAACCGCCTGCTCGACCTGGTGCCAAAGGCGCCGGAGCCGCAGAACCGCAAGCAGTTCACCTCTGACCAGGACGTGCGCTGGTGCCCCGGCTGCGGCGACTACGCCGTGCTCGCGACGGTGCAGTCCTTCCTGCCCGAGCTCGACGTCGCCCGCGAGAACATCGTGTTCATCTCCGGGATCGGCTGCTCCTCACGCTTCCCGTACTACGTCGACACCTACGGGATGCACTCCATCCACGGCCGGGCGCCGGCGATCGCCACCGGGCTCGCGACCTCGCGCCCGGACCTGTCGGTCTGGGTCGTCACCGGTGACGGCGACGCTCTGTCAATCGGCGGCAACCACCTGATCCACGCGCTGCGGCGCAACGTCAACCTCAAGATCCTGCTCTTCAACAACAGGATCTACGGGTTGACCAAGGGGCAGTACTCCCCGACCTCCGAGCAGGGCAAGATCACTAAGTCGACGCCGATGGGCTCGGTCGACCGGCCGTTCAACCCGGTGTCGCTCGCGCTGGGCGCCGAGGCGACGTTCGTTGCGCGCTCCATCGACTCCGACAGGCAGCACCTCACCGCAACGCTGCGCGCGGCGGCCGCCCACCCCGGCACCGCGCTGGTCGAGATCTACCAGAACTGCAACATCTTCAACGACGGCGCGTTCGACGTGCTCAAGGAGAAGGACACCCGCGACGACGCCGGCCTGCGGCTCGAGCCCGGCCAGCCGATGGTGTTCGGGGCCGACGCCGCACGCGGCGTCCGGCGCTCCCCCAGCGGCTCACTCGAGGTATGCGACGCGAACGACCCGGGAGTACTCGTGCACGACCCGGCGGCTGACGACCCGACGACTGCCTTCGCGCTGTCCCGGATCGAGGGCGTCGTCCCCGTGGGCGTCTTCCGCTCGGTCGACCGGCCCACCTACGACGAGCAGATGGCGGCGCAGCTGGAGGCTGCGTCAGCCCGCCAGGGCGCCGGCGATATTATGGGGCTGCTGCACAGCGGGGACACCTGGACCGTCGACTGACGCAGGCTGGCCGCCAGAAGGCCCAGCTGCGGCGGGCCTGACGATCAGCCGGTGCGCGCGACGACGAAGTCACAGAGGGTTTCCAGAGCTGCCCGGGCTGGCACGTCGGGCAGCCCGGACAAGCACCGCCGTGCTGCCTCCGCTTCCTCGGTCAGCACCTGACGGGCCCGCTCCAGAGCCGGATGGATCCGGAGCCCGGCCAGGGTTGCGGCCAGGACCGCGTCGTCGGACAGGTCGGCAGGCACCTCGAACCCCTCCTGCACGGCGTAGAGGACCGGCAGCGTCGAGATGCCTTCCCGCAGGTCGGTGCCCGGGGTCTTGCCCGAATCGACCGACTCGCTGGTCAGGTCGAGCATGTCGTCCGAGAGCTGGAAGGCCACCCCGATACGGCTTCCGTACTCGGTGAGCGCCGCGACGACCTCCGGCCCCGCACCGGACAGCAGGGCCCCCAGGCGGCCCGAGGTTGCGATCAGCGATCCGGTCTTCTCAGCGATGACCTGCAGGTAGTGCTCGACAGGGGGGCCATCGCCGGGCCCGACCGTCTCGCGGATCTGGCCCTCGCAGAGGACGGCGATCGTCTGCGCGAGGATGCGCGTCGCGTCAGTGCCGAGGTCGGCGGTGATCTCTGACGCGCGGGCGAACAGGAAGTCGCCGGTGAGGATCGCGATGGTGTTGGTCCACCGGCTGTTGGCTGATACCGCACCGCGGCGCAGGTCGGCCTCGTCCATCACGTCGTCGTGGTACAGCGTCGACAGGTGCGTCAGCTCGATCGCCACCGCCGACGGGACCACCCCTTGAGCTTTGCTGTCACCGAAATGGGCGGCCAGGAGTACCACCAGCGGACGGAACCGCTTGCCACCGGCATCGAGCAGGTGACGCGAGGTCTCGGTGACGAAGGGATAGTCGCTGGTGACGCTCTCCCGCAGCAGGCGCTCGACGGCGGCGAGGCCGCCGCGGACATCGCGCTCGAGCTCTGGATCGCTGAAGTCGAGGCCCGCGACCGAGGACGCGGTCGCGCTCGGGGTCATCGCACGAGCGGCGTCATCGGACGAAGCCGAAGCGCGCCGCCGTGTCGGCGAGATCCAGCAGCGGCTGGGGGAACACGCCGAGCACCAGGGTCACGGCGGCCCCCAGAGCGATCGCCGCGTACGTGAGCGGGCTCGCCTGCGCGATGACGGGGCCGCCCGCAGCCGGCTCGTGGAAGAACATGAGGACGATGACACGCACGTAGAAGAACGCCGCGACGGCGCTGGCGACCAGGCCGACCACGACAAGCGCCACGGCGTGGCCCGCGATCGCCGCGGAGAAGACGGCAAACTTTCCAGTGAAGCCGCTGGTCAGCGGGATCCCGGCGAGGGCAAGCAGCAAGAAGGCGAAGGTGCCCGCCAGCAGGGGAGCACGGCGCCCCAGGCCCTGCCATGCCGACAGGTCACCGGCCTCCTCGTCGCCGCTGCGCACCAGCGTGACGATGCCGAACGCCGCGATCGTGGTGAAGCCGTAGGTGACCAGGTAGAACATCGCACCCGACAGGCCCTTGTTCGACGTTGCGGCCACGCCCACGAGGATGAAGCCCGCATGAGCGATGGCGGAGTAGGCGAGCATCCGCTTGACGTCGCGCTGGGTGATGGCGACGACAGCACCCAGCAGCATCGTGATGATGGCGACGGCCCAGACAACCGGCCGCCAGTCCCAGCGCAAGCCGCCGAAGGCGACGTAGAGCACCCGGATGAGGGCGCCGAACGCCGCGACCTTCGTCCCTGCCGCCATGAACGCAGTCACCGGGGTGGGCGAGCCCTGGTAGACGTCGGGGGTCCAGGCGTGGAACGGCGCCGCGCCGACCTTGAACAGCAGCCCGACGCCGAGCAGGCCGAGCCCGAGGTAGAGCAGGGCAGAGTTGTCGCCCAGGGCACCCGCGGCGCTCGCTATGCCACCGAGCGACACCGTGCCGGCGTAGCCGTAGATCAGGGCGAGCCCGTAGAGGAAGAACGCGGAGGAGAAGGCGCCGAGCAGGAAGTACTTGAGCGCCGCCTCCTGCGACAGCAGCCGGCGCCGCCGAGCAAGGCCGGCCATCAGGTAGAGCGGCAGCGACAGGATCTCCAGCGCCACGAACATCACCAGCAGGGTGTTAGACGCGGCGAACAGCATCATCCCGGCGACGGCGAAGGCCATCAGCGGGAATGCCTCGGTCTGCATCTCCTGGCTGGCTGCCTGCTCCCGTGAGCCGCGCGTGCCCGGCAGCACCGACGCGCGTGCAACGAGCGAATTCACCCGCGGCTCGGCGAGCAGCAGGACTGACGCGGCCGCGAGGACGAGAATCGTGCCCTCCAGGAACAGCGCGGGGCCGTCGATCGCCACGGATCCGACGGCGATCACCGCCCGCCGGCCATGCAGTAGGACGACGAACACAAGGGCCGCGACAAAGCCGGCCACCACCAGGGCGGGCTGCACGGTGCGCCGCAGCCGCTGGGGCAGGAACGCCTCGGCCAGCACACCGAGCAGCGCGACGCCGAACACGACGAGGAACGGCGACAGGGAGCGGTACTCGATCGACGGGGTCGGTATCGCATCAGAGGTGTTCTGGCTGGCGGCGAGCACCGAGCTGCCGAGGGCGAGGACGGGGTGGCTGGCCGCCATGAGGCCGGAGGTCACGGTCGGGCTCCCGGGGAAACGGCGGTGGGGGCGGGGTCGTGCTGGCCGATGTTCTGCAGCGTGGCGTTGACGGCAGGCGTGATGGTGTCGAGCAGCGGCTTCGGGTAGACGCCGAGCGCGACGATCATCGCGATCAGCGGGGCCACGGTCAGAACCTCGCGCAGCGACAAATCAGCGATCGGGCCTCGGCGCCTGATGCCGCCCGGGGTGATCGGCTCATGGGCCGGCTCCCGGCGCGTGGCCCCGGGCCGAGCGACGCCGACACGTGAGGTGGGCTCCCCGCCCGTACCGGAGGCACGGGCGCCCGCCCCGACGAGCTCCCGCTCTCGGACAGGTGCGTCATCGGGCTCGCCGCCCTCACCGTGCGTCGGCGCGTCGCCCTCGCCGGCCGCCCAGGCGGGCACGGGACCAGTAAGGGCGCGCTGCACCAGGTACAGGACGTAGATCGCCGCCAGCACGATGCCGAGGGTGGCGACGATCGCGAGCGCGCGGTACCGGGTGAAGGTCCCGACGAGCACGAGGAACTCGCTGATGAACGTCGACAGGCCTGGCAGCGAGAGCGCCGACAGGCCCGCCACGAGGAAGGTGCCGGCGAGCAGCGGAGTCGTCGACCACAGGCCCCCGTAGCCGTCGACGTCGCGCGTGCCACGCCGGTGGATGAGGAAGCCCACGACGATGAAGAGCAGCCCCGTCGACAGCCCGTGGTTGACCATGTACAGCACAGCGCCGGTCCCGCCCTGCGAGGTGAGCGCGAAGGTGCCGAGCGCGATGAACCCGAAGTGCGCGACAGACGTGTACGACACCAGGCGCTTCATGTCCCGTTGCCCGATGGCGAGCAGCGCACCGTAGAAGATGCCGATGACGGCGAGCGCCAGCACCAGTGGGGCGAAGTAGCGCGAGGCGTGCGGGAACAGCGGGATGCAGTAGCGGATGAGCCCGAACGTGCCGACCTTGTCGAGCACCCCGACGAGCAGGACGGCGCCGCCGATCGGCGACTCGGCACCGGCGTCGGGCAGCCAGGTGTGGAACGGGAACAGCGGCGCCTTGATGGCGAACGCGATGAAGAACCCGAGGAACAGGGCCTTCTCGACGCCCGGCGTGATGTGCATCCCGCGTAGCTGCAGGAAGTCGAACGTGCCACCTACCGGGAGGTTGTTGCTCGCCACGACATACAGCCCGATCACGGCCGCCAGCATCAGGAGGCCGCCGAACAGGCTGTAGAGCAGGAACTTCACCGCGGCGTAGGCCCGCCGGGGGCCGCCGTAGCTGCCGATGATGAAGTACATCGGGATGAGCATGGCCTCGAAGAAGACGTAGAACAGGAACACGTCGAGCGAGGCGAACACCCCGACCATCGCGGCCTCGAGCGTCAGAAGCAGCGCGAAGAAGACCGGGACGGGGCGCCGCGTCTGCTCGGCCTCGTCCCACGACGCGAGGATCACGACCGGCACCAGCACCGCGGCCAGCGCGATGAGGACGAGCGCGATGCCGTCGACCCCGACCTCGTAGCGGACCCCGAACGCCTTGATCCACGAGTAGGACTGGACGAACTGGAAGCCGGCCTTGCCCTGGTTGAAGGCCACGCACATGACGATGGTGAGCACGAGCTCGACCAGCGACACCCCGAGCGCGAGCTGCTTGGCGAGCAGTCCGCGCCGGCGAGGGACGGTGGCGGTCAGGACCGCCCCGACGAGCGGCACGACCAGAAGGATGGTGAGCCAGGGCAGATGGGTGCGGGGCATCAGCCGATCCTCACCAGCAGCAGGGCGCCGACGATCAGCGCGGCGCCGCCGAGCATCGACAGCGCGTACGAGCGGACGAACCCGGTCTGCAGCCGTCGTGTGCGCCCCGACAGACCGCCGATCGCTGCGGCGAGCCCGCCAACGGCGCCGTCGACCCCGCGAGCGTCGAAGAAGACCAGGAAGCGGGTCAGGTACTGGCCGGGGCGCATCAGCAAGGCTTCGTTGGCGGCGTCGGCGTAGAGGTTGCGACGTGCCGCGCGCGTCCACGGCGACACCTGCGAGGGAGCGAGGACCGGGATCGAGCGCTTGCCGTAGCGCAAGAACGCACCAGCCACACCGCCGGCGACCACCAGCAGGGTAAGCGCGGTCAGCACCCAGGTCGAGATCGTGTGCACCCCGATCTCGGCGGAGACGCCGACCGAGGGCTCGAGCCAGTGCTGCAGCGAGCCGCCCAGCACCAGCAGGCCCCCGGCGAACACCGAGCCGACGGCGAGCACGACCATCGGCACCGTCATCGTCAGCGGCGACTCGTGCGGATGCACGTCCGGGGTCCAACGGCGCTTGCCGTGGAAGGTCATGACGAAGATGCGAGTCATGTAGAAGGCGGTCAGGCCGGCGCCGAGCAGGGTGACCACCCCGAGCACCGTGCCGCTGATGCCGCCCTTGTCGAACGACGCCTCGATGATCTTGTCCTTCGTGAAGAACCCCGAGAACGGTGGGCATCCGATGATCGCGAGATAGCCGAGGCCGGTGGTGGCCCACGTGATCGGCATGACCGTCCGCAGCCCCCCGAAGCGCCGGGCGTCGACTTGGTCGTTCATCGCGTGCATCACCGAGCCGGCGCCGAGGAACAGACCGGCCTTGAAGAAGCCGTGAGCCAGCAGGTGCAGGATGCCGATGGCGTAGCCCGCAGGCCCTAGCCCGACTGCGACGAACATGTAGCCGATCTGGCTCACAGTCGAGTAGGCAAAGACCTTCTTGATGTCGTCGTAGGCCGAGCCGATGATGCAGCCGTAGATCAGCGTGATCGCACCCAGCACCAGGACGACCGTGCGGGCGGCGGGGGAGCCATCGAAGATGGGATGGGCGCGCGCGATGAGGTACACGCCGGCAGTGACCATCGTCGCGGCGTGGATGAGCGCCGACACCGGGGTGGGGCCCTCCATGGCGTCGGGCAGCCAGGTCTGCAGCGGGAACTGGCCGGACTTGCCGCAGGCGCCGAGCAGCAGCAGCAGGCCCATCCCGGTGAGCACGCCCTTGCTCAGAGCGCCGCCCGACGCTGACGAGAACACCGCCGCGTAGCTGGTGCTGCCGACTGTTGCAAACATCAGCATGATCGCCAGCGACAACCCGACGTCGCCGACGCGGTTGGCGTAGAACGCCTTGTTGGCGGCGGTGGCAGCGCTGCGTTTGTAGGTCCAGAACTGGATGAGCAGGTAGGACGACAGCCCCACCATCTCCCAGCCGACGTACAGCGACAGGAACGAATCGCCGAGCACCAGCAAGAGCATGGAGGCGAGGAACAGGTTGAGGTAGCCGAAGAAGCGACGGCGGTGCGGGTCGTGCCCCATGTAGCCCATGGAGTAGATGTGGATCAGCGTCCCGACGCCGGTGATCAGCAGGACGAACACTGCAGACAGCGGGTCGAACAGCAACGCCGCGTCGACGTGGAAGCCGTCGACAGGGATCCACGAGAACAGGTGCCTGTCGATCATCCGGCCCGTGCCCGGCTTACCCTGCAGCGCGAAGAAGAAGACCAGTCCGAGCACGAACGAGGCGGCCGCCATGGCGATGGCGAACAAGTGGCCCCAGGCATTCGTCCGCTTACCGCCGAGCAGCAGCACGGCCGCGCCCAGCAGGGGCAGAGCGAGCAGCAGCCAGAGCAGCGACAGCGTGCCCGTGGCCGGCGCGGCCCGCTCGGCAGCCTGGGCCGCGAGGTGAGTCACCGAGGTCCTCTCAGTACTTGAGCAGGTTGGTGTCGTCGACCGAGGCCGACGAGCGGGTACGGAAGATGGTCACGATGATGGCGAGCCCGACCACGACCTCGGCAGCCGCCACGACCATGACGAAGAACGCGATGATCTGCCCGTCGAGCGTGCCGTTGAGGCGCGAGAAGGTCACCAGCGAGAGGTTGACGGCGTTGAGCATGAGCTCGACGCACATGAACACCACGATGGCGTTGCGCCGGATCAGCACGCCGACCGAGCCGATGCTGAACAGCGCGGCCGACAGCAGCAGGTAGTTGGCCGGGCTCATCGGTGGCTCTCCCCGGCGACGCCGACGTGACGAGGCTTCTCCTCCAATGGGTTGACCCCCGCCGTGTCGGCGTACTCCGCCATCACACTCTGCCGGGCGGGCTCTCCGCTCGGGAGCAACCCAGGCCGGTCAACGGCGTCGTGCATCGCGTATACGCCTGGACCAGGAAGCGGAGTGATGGGCCCCTCCGCGCGGGTGAAGCGCTGCTGAGAGCGTTGCTTCTGGGTGAGCCGGTCGGTCTGCTCACGGTGCCCGAGCACCATCGCTCCCACCGCGGCGACGATCAGCAGTGCTGAGACGACCTCGAAGGGCCAGACGTAGCGGGTGAACAGCAGCCGGGCGATGTCGGACACGTTGTCGTTGAAGCCCGCCGCGCCGAGGCCGACGGCGTGCGTACGCGACACAGCCTTCGCGATCGGCAGGATGAGCAGCCCGGCGAAGCCGACCCCGAGCAGGACGGCCGTCACCCGTTGGCCGCGCAGCGTCTCGACGAGGGAGTCGGAGAAGTCCACGCCGATAAGCATGATCACGAACAGGAAGAGGATCATGATCGCACCGGCGTAGACCACCACCTGCACGGCGCCCAGGAACGGCGCATCCTGCACCACGTAAAAGGCAGCCAGGCAGAACATCGTCAGCACCAGCCACAGGGCCGAGTGCACGGCGTTGCGCGACAGGACCATCCCCAACGAGGCCGCGATGGCGGCCGGCGCCAGGATCCAGAACAGCACCGCCTCCCCCGAGGTCGTACGGGCCAGGCCCTCGGCCAGCAGGTGCCCGGTCACGCTGCCCCTTCCGCGGACCCTTGGCCGGCGCGGCCCTCGACGTCGGTCACGGGCACCCCCGCCGCGCGGTTCGCCGAGCCGACGTAGTAGTCGGTCTCGTTGTCGCCGAGGCGCATGGGATGCGGCGGTCGCTCCATCCCCTCGCGCAGCGGAGCGAGCAGCTGCTCCTTGGTGAAGATTAAGTCGGTGCGGTTGTCGTCGGCGAGCTCGAACTCGTTCGTCATCGTCAGGGCCCGCGTTGGGCAGGCCTCGATGCACAGCCCGCAGAAGATGCAGCGCAGGTAGTTGATCTGGTAGTTCTTCCCGTACCGCTCCCCTGGGGAGAACCGGGCGTCGTCGGTGTTGTCCGCCCCCTCGACGAAGATCGCGTCAGCCGGGCACGCCCAGGCGCACAACTCGCAGCCGATGCACTTCTCAAGGCCGTCTGGGTGCCGGTTGAGCACGTGCCGCCCGTGGTAGCGCGGCGCTGTCTGCTTCTTGACCTCGGGGTAGAGCTCGGTGTTGACCTTCTTGAACATGGTTGCGAAGGTGACGCCGAACCCCTTGATGGGGTCGAGCACGCTCATGGGCTGCCCTCCGTGTCATCCAGCAGCGTGTCGTCGCCCGGGGTGTCGTGCGCTGGCGTGCGGCGCACCGCTCCCGCGACTGTCCCGGCACCTGCGGCAGGACCATCTGCAGGACCACCGGCAAAGCCGCTGACGGCCCCGGAGCCGGTCACGGCACCAGCCAGCACCCGTGCGCTACCAGCCGGCCGCGGCGGCCACGGGACGGTCTCGAGCGTCGGTGCGGACGCCCGACGCTCCCGGTCGAGCGCGTCCTGCTCGCGGCGCCGCTTGGCCCCGCCCGGGTCGAGGATGAACAGCCCGATGGCCAGCGCCGCGAGGATGCCGAAGGCGATGTACCAGGGAGTCCGGTTGCGCACGTGGTCCTGGAAGATGCGCGCCGAGGCCACCAGCATGATCCAGACCAGGCCGGCAGGGATCAGCCGCTTCCAGCCGAGCGCCATGAACTGGTCGTAGCGCAGCCGCGGCAGGGTGCCGCGTAGCCAGATGAACACGAACAGGAACACGAGGACCTTGCCGCTGAACCAGATCAGCGGGAACCAGCCGTGGTTGGCACCGTGCCACAGCGAAAGGGGGAAAGGCGCCCGCCAGCCGCCGAGGAACAGGGTCGTGGCAAGCGCCGAGACGGTGACCATGTTGATGTACTCGGCCAGGAAGAACATCGCGAACTTGATCGACGAGTACTCGGTGTGGAAGCCGCCCACCAGCTCGGACTCGGCCTCGGGCAGGTCGAAGGGGGCCCGGTTGGTCTCGCCCACCATCGCAACGCAGTAGATGACGAACGAGACCGGCAGGGCGAACACATACCACAGGTCGTGCTGGCTAGCGACGATGCCGCTGGTGGACAGGGTCCCCGAGTAGATGAACACCGGCACCAGCGCCAGGCCCATCGCCACCTCGTAGGAAATGACCTGGGCGGCCGACCGTAGCGCACCAAGCAGCGGGAAGGTCGAGCCGCTGGACCAGCCGGACAGGATGATCCCGTACACCCCGAGCGCTGAGCAAGCCAGGATGAACAGCACACCAACTGGCAGGTCGGTCAGCTGCAGCGCGGTGCGGTGGCCGCCGATCGAGACGCTCGGGCCGAACGGCACGACGCTGAACGCCAGAAATGCGGGGATGGCGGAGGCGATCGGCGCCAGGACGTAGACGGGCTTGTCGGCCAGCGCCGGGATGATGTCTTCTTTCAGCATCAGTTTGATGCCGTCGGCCAGGCCCTGCAGCATCCCGAACGGACCGGTCCGGTTGGGGCCTAGCCGCTGCTGCATCCGGGCGACGATGCGCCGCTCGCCCCAGATGGTCATCAGCACGAGCACCATCAGGACGCCGAAGATGACGACGGTCTTGAGGGCGGTGACCCACAGGGGCTCGCGTCCGAAGCCGGTGAGGTCAGGGTTGGCGAGTGTCACTTCTCCCCCTCCGGCTCCGAGTGGCCCACGTGCTCCGAGTGGCCCACGTGCTCTGAGTCGCCCACGTGCTCCGAGTGGCCCAGCACGCGCCGAGCGGCGTCGGCCACGGCGGCACCGACGGCCTTGACCGCCTCGACCGGACCCACCCCGTCATGCTCACCGTCACCGCGCCCACTATCACCGCGTCCACTCTCACCGCTGCCGGCTCGGACTGCCCCAACCGGTGCTGGGTGGGCCGCTTGCGAGTCGCCCAGCTCAGGGCGCTCCGGCCCGACCCGTGCGATGCGCAGCATGTCACCTGAGGCCGCCCCGAGGTCACGCCGCACGTGCGATCCGGGCGAGTGGGTTGGAAGCCACACCACGCCATCAGACAGATCGGCCACGATCAGCGGCAGCGTGACGTGCCCGCGACCCGAGCTCACCGACACCAGGTCGCCGTCGACGGCGCCGATGCCAGCCGCCGTGTTCGGGGAGAGGTGTAGCCGCGGTTCCTTGCGAGTGCCCGCCAGGTGCTCCTCGCCGTCCTGCAGGCGGCCGTCGTCGAGCAGCCAGTGCCACGTGGCCAGCCGGGCCTGACCCGGCGCCGGCGGGGCGGCGTTCTGCGCCGCCGTAGCAGCTGCAGCGGTGAGGCTCGGCGGCGACGGCCGCTGCACCCCCTGGTGGCTTCGGTGCAGCTCGGCGACCTGCTGGCGCGCGGCCTCCGGCCCTGGCACGCCCAGCGCGACGCCCATCTCGCCTGCGAGCGCGTGCAGCGCTCGCAGGTCGGCCATCGTCAGGCTCTCGGTGAGCGCCTGCTCAAACGGCCGCTCGCGCCCCTCCCAGTCGAGGAAGGTGCCCTCGCGCTCGACAACAGGCGAGACCGGGAGCACCACATCGGCTCGATCGGTGACGGCCGAGCGCCGCAGCTCGAGCGAGACCAGGAAAGGCACCCGCTCGAGCGCCTCGAGCGCCGCCACCGGGTCGGGCAGGTCATCGGGGTCGACGCCACCGACGACGAGCCCGTCGAGCTCACCGGACGCGGCCGCGTCGAGGATGGCGGAGGTGTCGCGTGCACCGGGCTCGGGCAGCAGCCCGACCTCCAGTGCGCCCCGCTCACCGGCGCGGCGAGGGACCCAGCCGACCCGCGCTCCGGTCCGCTCCAGCAGGCGCGACACGGCCGAGAACCCGCCCGGGACCTCGGCAAGTCGCTCGCCGACGAGCACGACGGCGCCCTCGGGCAGCTGCACGTCGTCGAGCACGGCCGGCTCGTCGCCCGGTGCGCAGCGCACGAGCGTGCCAAAGGTCTTGGTGATGCTGGGCGTGGTGAAGGGAGCGACCGACAGGACGTCGAGGGTGCGCTTGCGAGCCGCCTTGCGCAGCCGCAGGAACACGATCGGCGACTCCTCCTCGGGCTCGAAGCCCACGAGCAGCACGGTGCCGGCCTGCTCGAGGTCGGCGTACGTCACCTCGAGCGGACGCCCCTGCACGTGCGCTCGCAGGAAGTCGGCCTCTTCCGCCGAGTGCGGGCGGGCTCGGAAGTCGGCGTCGCCGGTGTGCAGCACCTCCCGCGCGAACCGGGCGTAGGCGTACGCGTCCTCGACGGGAAGCCGGCCTCCGGCCAGCACGCCCACGCCGTGGCGGGCAACGCACTCGGACAGCCCCTTCGCGGCATAGGCGAGCGCGTCTGCCCACGACGCGGGCACCTGCTCGCCGGTGGCGCGGTCGCGCACGAGTGGGGTGGTCAGCCGGTCACGCTCGTTGGCGTAGCGGAAGCCCCAGCGACCCTTGTCGCAGTTCCACTCCTCGTTGACCTCCGGCGTGTCACCGGCGAGGCGGCGCATCACCCGGCCGCGGCGGTGGTCGGTGCGCACCGAGCAGCCCGACGAGCAGTGCTCGCAGACTGTCGGCGTCGACACGAGGTCGAACGGGCGCGATCGGAAGCGGTAGCTGGCGCCGGTCAGCGCACCGACGGGGCAGATCTGCACCGTGTTGCCGCTGAAGTAGGACTGGAAGGGCTCGTCCTCATAGATCGCCACCTGCTGCAGCGCAGCGCGCTCGAACAGCTCGATGAACGGGTCGCCGGCTACCTGCGTGGAGAACCGGGTGCACCGCGCGCACAGCACGCACCGCTCGCGGTCGAGCAGCACCTGGCTGGAGATGGGGATGGGCTTGGGGAAGGTCCGCTTGACGTCGCGGAAGCGCGACTCGGCGCCGCCGTTAGCCATCGCCTGGTTCTGCAGCGGGCACTCGCCGCCCTTGTCGCAGACCGGGCAGTCGAGGGGGTGGTTGATCAGCAGCAGCTCCATCGTGCCGCGCTGCGCCTTGTCGGCTACCGGGCTGCTGAGCTGGGTCTTGACCACCATGTCGGGCGCGACAGTCGTGGTGCAGGCGGTGACGGGCTTGCGCTGGCCCTCCACCTCGACGATGCACTGCCGGCAGGCCCCGACGGGGTCGAGCAGAGGGTGGTCGCAGAACCGGGGGATCTGGGTCCCGATCAGCTCGGCGGCACGGATGATCAGCATCCCCTTCGGGACGGTGATCTCGATGCCGTCGATGCTAAGCGTGACGAGGTCCTCGGCCGGCGGGGTGGTGCCCGCGGGCCGGTCAGGTGCGAGCGTCATGGGTCAGTGCGCTCCCGCCATGGCGTAGGGGCTGCCGGCGTCGTCCATCGCTGCCTCGGAGCCGGCGAAGGGGCACCGGCCCTGCTCGAAGTGCGCGACGAACTCGTCCCGGAAGAACTGGATACCCGACACGATCGGGCTGGTGGCGCCGTCGCCGAGCGCGCAGAACGATCGCCCGAAGATGTTGTCGCAGGTGTCGAGCAGGGTGTCGATGTCCTCCTGCGAACCGACGCCGGCCTCGAGGCGCTGCAGGATCTGGACCATCCAGTAGGTGCCCTCGCGGCAGGGGGTGCACTTGCCGCAGGACTCGTGCGCGTAGAACTGGGTGAGGCGCAGGCAGGTCTTGACGATGCAGACCGAGTCGTCGAGCACCATGATCGCGGCGGTGCCCAGCAGCGAGCCGGCCTCCACCATCCCCTCGAAGTCCATGGGGGCGTCGAGGTGCTCGCCGGTCAGCAGCGGTGTCGACGACCCGCCCGGGGTGAAGGCCTTGAGCGGGCGGCCGCCGCGCATCCCTCCGGCCAGCTCCAAGAGCTCGCGCATCGTCGTGCCCAGCGGAACCTCGTACTGACCTGGCCGCTCGACGTGGCCGGACAGGCTGAACAGCTTGGGACCCGGCGACTTCTCCGAGCCCCACTGGCGGAACCAGTCGACGCCGTGCCGGACGATGAACGGCACGCTCGCGATCGACTCGACGTTGTTGACCACGGTCGGCGACTGGTACAGCCCGTGCGTTGCCGGGAACGGGGGACGCAGCCGGGGCTGGCCGCGGTAGCCCTCGAGCGAGTCAAGCAGGGCTGTCTCCTCGCCGCAGATGTAGGCGCCCGCGCCCCGGTGCAACGTGAGCTTGAGCGAGAAACCCGAGCCGAGGATGTCCTCACCGAGATAGCCGGCGGCGTACGCCTCGTCGATGGCCTGCTGCAGCCGGCGGCCCGCGTGCACGAGCTCACCGCGCAGGTAGATGAAGGCGTGCGAGCACCGCACCGCGAAGGCAGAGATGATGATGCCCTCTACGAGCGAGTGGGGATCAGCCATCATCAGCGGGGTGTCTTTGCAGGTCCCGGGCTCACCCTCGTCGGCATTGACAACGAGGTAGTGCGGTTTGCCGTCGCCCTGCGGGATGAAGCCCCACTTCATCCCGGTGGGGAAGCCTGCGCCGCCGCGGCCGCGTAGGCCGGAGTCCTTGACCAGTTGAATGATCGCGTCAGGCTCCATCTGCAGGGCCTTGCGCAGGGCCTGATAGCCCGACAGCCGCTGATAGGTGGCGATCGTCCACGACTCGGGCTCGTTCCAGCGCTCGGTCAGGGCGGAGATGACAGGCATCGTCAGGACTCCTCGTGAGTCGCGTCGTCGGGACGAACCGGGTTCTCGGCCGTGGTGACAGCAGCGGTGCCCGCGTCGGCCGTGCCCCCGGCGTCGTAGGTTGCTGCCGCGGCGGCACCAGACAGCACTCGTTCGGTGACCCCGCCCGGGACTGCGTAGTCGGCCGCCTCGCTCGCCGGGCCGACATCGGTACCGGCCAGGCTCTCCTGCCCGCGGGAGTCGTTGGGCCGTGGGGCATCTGGGTGGGCGGGGCCGGTGTCGACGGCTGCCGGCCGCTGGTCGTGGAACCCGGCGAGCTGTCGGCTGATCTCGCGGAACGAGCAGAGCGGGGCGCCGCGGGTCGGCATCGGCCGCTCGCCCCTCTGCAGGGCACCGACCACGGCGGATGTGGAGTCGGGGGTCTGGTTGTCGTAGAACTCGTAGTTGACGGTCACGACGGGGGCGTAGTCACAGGCGGCGAGGCACTCGGCGTGCTCAAGGGTGATCGTGGCATCAGGCGTGGTCTCGTCGTGCCCGACGCCGAGCTCCTTGGACAGCCGCGCGTAAATGTCCTCGCCCCCGAGGATCTGGCAGGCCAGGTTGGTGCAGACACTGACCAGGTACTCCCCGGTCGGGCGCCGCTTGTACATCGTGTAGAAGGTCGCGACGGCGCCGACCTCGGCCTTGGTGAGCCCGAGGAGGTCGGCGCAGAACGCGACCCCCCGAGGGGTGACATACCCCTCCTCGGCCTGCACCAGGTGCAGCATCGGCAGCAGCGCCGAGCGCGACCTGCCTTCCGGGTAACGCGCGATGATCTCCTGCGCGGCGGTACGAGTCTCATCCGTGATCGCCACTACCGGTCGACCCCTCCCTGCCACACGGGTCGCGGCCCGACGCATCGCTGCCTCGTTCCTCGCCAGCTCAACGGTCGACCCCTCCCATCCACACGGGTCGCGGCCCGACGCATCGCTGCCTCGTTCCTCGCCAGCTCAACGGTCGACCCCTCCCATCACCGGGTCCACAGATGCAACAGAAGCCACCACGTCTGCGATCAAGGAACCCTCAGCCAGCGCAGGCACGGCCTGCAGATTGACGAAGGATGGCTCCCGCACGTGGACACGCCACGGCCGGGTGCCGCCGTCGCTGACCACGTGGTAGCCGAGCTCGCCCCGCGGCGACTCGATCGGCTGGTACACCAGCCCCGGCGGCACCCGGAACCCCTCGGTGACGAGCTTGAAGTGGTGGATGAGCGCCTCCATCGAGGTGCCCATGATCGTGCGGATGTGGTCCAGGGAGTTGCCCATGCCGTCCGGTCCGAGCGCGAGCTGCGACGGCCAGGCGATCTTCTTGTCGGCCACCATGACCGGGCCGGGCTCCAGTCGGTCGACGGCCTGCTCGATGATCTTCAGTGACTCGCGCATCTCGGCCAGCCGAACTCTGAAGCGGCCCCAGTTGTCGCAGTCCAGCGAGGTCGGCACGTCGAAGTCGTAGGTCTCATAACCGCAGTACGGCTCGGTCTTGCGCAGGTCCCAGGGCAGGCCGGCGGCGCGCAGCAGAGGCCCGGTAACGCCCAGGGCGAGGCAGCCGGCCGCATCCAGGTAGCCCACGCCCTGCAGCCGCTGCTGCCAGATGGGGTTGCCGGTGAGCAGGCTGTCGTACTCGTCAAGGCGCTTGGGCAGATACGCGAGGAATTCGCGGATCTTCTCGACAGCGCCATCGGGAATGTCTTGCGCGAGGCCTCCGGGGCGGATGAACGCGTGGTTCATCCGCAGCCCGGTGATCAGCTCGAGGATGTCGAGGATGACCTCGCGCTCGCGGAAGCCGTACAGCATCGCCGAGAGCGCGCCGACCTCCAGGCCCCCGGTCGCGAGCCAGACCAGATGCGAGCTGATGCGCTGCAGCTCCATGAGCAGCACGCGGACCGTCGTGGCGCGGGCGGGGACCTGATGGGTGATTCCGAGCAGCTTCTCGACGGCCAGGCAGTACCCAGCTTCGTTGTAGAAGGGCGCGAGGTAGTCCATCCGGGTGACGAAAGTGACGCCCTGGGTCCAGTTGCGGACCTCGGTGTTCTTCTCGATGCCGGTATGCAAGTAGCCGATGACCAGGCGCGCCTCGGTGACAGTCTCGCCCTCGAGCTCGAGCACGAGCCGCAGCACGCCGTGGGTGCTGGGGTGCTGCGGCCCCATGTTGATGACGATGCGCTCGTCGTGCACCTCGCCCCGGCCCAGCAGGTCCTCCCAGTCGCCGCCGGTGACCGTGTAGACACGCCCCTCGGTGGTGTCGGTGACGCCTGCCTCGTAGGGGTCGGATGCACCAGCCGTGCGTGGCTCGTCTGTCGTTGTCACACTGTCACCTGCCTGCGGAGCGTTCTCGTGCGGTGCGTGGTCATGCGGGAGAGGTGCATGCGGGAGGTGGTCATGCGTAGTGCCGGCGCAGGTCGGGCGGAGGAACAGTCGCACCCTTGTACTCGACCGGGATCCCGCCGAGCGGGTAGTCCTTGCGCTGCGGGTGGCCGTTCCAGTCGTCGGGCATCATGATCCGGGTCAGCCCGGGGTGGCCCTCGTAGACGATGCCGAACATGTCCCAGGTCTCGCGCTCGTGCCAGTCGGCTGTGGGGTAGACGGGCGTCGCGCTGGGGACGCGCGGATCGTCGTCGGTCACGCTGACCTCGACCCGCAGCCGCCGGCGGTAGGTCAACGAGGTCAGGTGGTAGACCGAGTGCAGCCGGCGCCCGGTGGGGTCAATGCCCAGGTAGTCGACACCGCTGACGCTGCTCAGCAGCTCGTAGCGCAGCTCCTCGGAGTCACGCAGGGTCCGCAGCACCTCGAGCAGCGCCTCGCGGCGCACAAAGATCGTCATCTCGCCGCGGTCGACGACGACCCGCTCGACCGCGTCACCGAGCTGGGGGTAGGCCCGCTCGAGGCTCGCGTAGACCGGCTCGTTCGCGGCATCGAACGGGCGGGGCGTGCTGGGGACAACGGGAAGCCCGCGGACCAGCCCGCCGAAGCCGGAGGTGTCGCCCGTCCCGCCGCCGCCGAACATCCCGGTGCGTGGGGTGGGTGCGCCGCTGCCCTTCAGCGCGGCAGGCACGACGCCGCCGGGGCCGCCCCCGGCAGCCGGACCCTCAGGCACGGATGGCTCCGACCGGGTGAGCAGCGGGTACCGGCGACGAGCCCGCGGGCAGGGCGGCCTGCTCGGCCTCCTCTCGGTGCCGCACGGCCGCGATGGCCGGCTTCTCATAAGCAGCGATGGGCAGCTGCCGACGCCGCTCCTCGGCGCGCCGCTCACCCAGGGGGTCCTGCTTGATCTTCTCGTGCAGCTTGAGGATGGCGTCCATCAGCATCTCCGGGCGCGGAGGGCAGCCCGGCAGGTACATGTCGACGGGAACAACGTGGTCGACGCCCTGGATGATCGCGTAGTTGTTGAACATCCCGCCGCTGCTGGCGCACACGCCCATCGCCAGCACCCATTTCGGCTCGGGCATCTGGTCATAGATCTGGCGCAGCACCGGTGCCATCTTCTGGCTCACACGCCCCGCGACGATCATCAGGTCGGCCTGCCGCGGGCTTGCCCGGAAGACCTCCATGCCGAAGCGGGCGAGGTCGTAGCGGCCGGCGCCCGTGCCCATCATCTCGATGGCGCAGCAGGCCAGGCCGAACGTGGCCGGCCAGAGCGACGAGTGGTGCGACCAGTTGACGAGCTTCTCGACGTTGGTGATCAGGAAGCCGCTCGGCAGCTTCTCCTCTAGCCCCATTCCAGCCCTCCACGGCGCCACACATAGGCATAGGCCACGAAGACGGTGAGGATGAACAGCACCATCTCGACGAGCCCGAACACGCCGAGGGCGTCGAACGAGACGGCCCACGGGTACAGGAAGATGACCTCGATGTCGAAGACGATGAACAACATCGCCGTCAGGTAGAACTTCACCGGGAAGCGGCCGGCGCCCACCCCCTGGGGAGTTGGCTCGATGCCGCACTCGTAGGCGTCGAGCTTGGCCCGGTTGTAGCGCTTGGGCCCGACCACGGCGCCGGTGGCGACGGAGCCGACGGCGAACAGCGCGGCCAGCGCGAAGAGCACCAGCACCGGCACGTATGCCTGCAGCACGGTGTCCTTCCTCCTTTCGGCCTTGCGGGTCGAGGTTACGCGGGGATCAGGCGGCCGGCGCCAGGCGCGCGAGGCCGTTGATGAGGTGGTCGAGCGCGTCGCCGCCGCGCGGATCGGTGAGGTTGGCCAGCAGCTTCAGGGTGAAGCGCATGAGCACCGGGCGCGGCAGCCCGTAGCGGGTCGCGAGCCGCATCACCTCGGGGTGTCCGATCAGGCGGACGAAGTAGCGGCCCAGGGTGTAATAGCCGCCGTAGCGCGCCTTCATCGCCGCCGGGTACGCTCCGAGCGCCCGCTCCCTGGCCGGCCCTGCCGGGCGGGCGAGTGCCTGCAGGCAGACCTCGGCGGCCAGCTCGGCGGTCTCCATCGCATAGGCGATGCCCTCGCCGTTGAACGGGTTGACGGCACCCGCGGCGTCACCGATGAGCATCAGCCCTGGCGTGTAGTGCGGCTGCCGGTTGAACCCCATCGGCAGGGCGCCGCCGCGTACTGGCCCGATCAGCTCGGCGCCGGCGAGGTCGGGGACGTGGTCGAGCCAGCGGCGCAGCAGGTCCTTGTAGTCGACCTGCCCCCACGCCTCGGAGGTGTTGAGGATGCCCAGGCCGATGTTGGCGGTACCGTCACCGACCCCGAAGATCCAGCCGTAGCCGGGCAGCAGGCGACTGTGGCCCGGCTCGCCCTCCCACAGCTCGAGGTGCGACTCGAGCCACTCGTCGTTGCTGCGGGCCTCGCTGCGGACGTAGCCGCGCACGGCCACGCCCATCGGCCGGTCGTCGCGCTTGCTGATGCCGCGGGAGAGCGCGAGGCGGGCGCTGACGCCGTCGGCGGCAATCACGACGGGAGCGTGGAAGCGCTCGCCGGCCTTGCTGCGCACGCCGACGACACGCTCGCGGGCCGCGTCTAGCACCGGCCCGACCACAGTCGTCGACTCGCGCAGCCGCGCGCCCGCCTTGACGGCATGGCGGGCGAGGATCTCGTCGAAGTCATGCCGGGTCCGGACCAGCCCGTAGTCGGGATAGGTGGCGAGATCCGGCCACGGCAGCTCGAGCCGGTGACCGCCCCCGATGATGCGCAGCCCGCGGTTGCGGGGCCAGGCCTGCTCGTCGCTGGTGTCAATGCCCATGGCAATGAGTGCACGCACCGCCCGGGGCGTCAGGCCGTCGCCGCAGACCTTCTCGCGCGGGAAGGTCGTCTTCTCCAGCAGCAGCACGTCGACACCGGCACTGGCCAGGTGGTAAGCGGCGGTAGCGCCCCCCGGGCCGGCCCCGACGACGATGACATCGGCCGTGTCGGTCGGCAGCTCAGTGGGGGAACCGGCAGGGGCGCCAGCGGAGGCCTGGGCGGGAGAGCCGGTGAACCCGACGGCCATGCCACCCTCCCCACGCCGCTTGTGAAAACTTTCACGAGGTGCCTGACACAGATTCTAGGGGGCGCGTCGATAGGTCGCCACCTTCGGCGGCACCGGATACGAGCAGCCGATGCGACCGCGAGGCGTCACCCCACAGCCAGGCCGGCTGCCAGCAGGAAGGCGAAGCCCAGTTCGAGGCGCGTCGTGCGCACCAGGGCGGGCACCAGCTGCATCTGCTGCGCGCCGCCGAGCACGCGCCGAACCGGTGCGAGCCAGCCCGGAGCGCTGAGTAGGGCGAGCAGCGCCCAGGGCCTGGCTGCCGCCGAGGCAGCTGCCAGCAGCAGCGGGGCGAGGACGAGCAGGACGTAGAGCCGCCGGGTCGAGGCGTCGCCGAGCAGCACGGCGAGTGTGCGCTTGCCCGTCGCCGTGTCGGTGGGGATGTCGCGCAGGTTGTTGACGACGAGGATCGCGCACGCCAGGAAGCCGGTGGCGACACCGCCTAGGACGGCGACCCCCTCGATTCGCCCGGTCTGCGCGTAGGCGGTCCCGACCACCGGCACGAGCCCGAAGAAGACCAGCACGCTGAGCTCCCCCAACGCCCGGTAGCCATAGGGCAGCGGACCGCCGGTGTAGGTCCATGCGGCGACGACTGCCACGGCTCCGACGGCGACGAGCCACCAGGAGGACAGGGCGGCGAGCACCAGCCCGGCGCCGCAGGCGACAGCGAACGCGAGTGTGGCCGCCCGCCGCACGGCGGCCGGGTGCGCGGCGCCGGACGACACGAGCCGGGGCGGTCCGAGCCGGACGGCGTCGGTCCCCCGGACGCCGTCGCTGTAGTCGTTGGCGTAGTTGACCCCGACCTGCAGCGCGAGGGCGACCACCAGCGCCAGCACGGCTCGTGGCCACGAGAACGAGCTGTCCCCGATAGCCACTCCGCAGCCGACTACGACGGGCGCCGCTGATGCCGGCAGGGACCAGGGGCGGGCACCCGTCAGCCAGTCGCGCGCGCCGGGGTGCGGGCGGGCCTTCACGCCAGGCTCCACTGCACTCACCCCGGGCACCGGGCCCGGTGCAGCGCGACGATGCCGCCGGTCAGGTCACGCCAGGCCACGTCCCCCCAGCCGGCCTGCTGGAGCAGGGCGGCCAGCCCCTCCTGCGCCGGCCACGCCCGGATGGACTCCGCCAGGTAGACGTAGGACTCGGGGTCGCTGCTGACCCGCCCGGCAATGGCGGGCAGCGCCCGCATCAGGTAGTCGAGGTAGACGCGGCGGAAGGGCGCCCATGTTGGGGTGCTGAACTCGCAGACGACGAGACGACCGCCGGGGCGGGTGACGCGGCGCATCTCGGTGAGGGCGCTGACGGTGTCGACCATGTTGCGCAGCCCGAACGACACGGTCACGGCGTCGAAGGCCGCGGCAGCGAACGGCAACCGCATCCCGTCGCCGGCTACCCGGGCGACCCCGGGTGCAGGCCGGCCGGCCCGCAGCATCCCCAGCGAGAAGTCGCAGGCCGTCACCCTGGCGCCGGCGCCCGCAAGCGGGGCACTGCTGACCGCGGTGCCCGCGGCGAGGTCGAGCACGCGCTCCCCGGGCGTGAGGGCGAGGGCGTCACGCACCGCCGTCCGCCAGGAGCGGTCCAGGCCGAACGAGAGCACGGTGTTGGTGATGTCGTAGCGCTGGGCGACGGCGTCGAACATCGCTGCGACCTCGGCCGGCTTCTTGTCGAGAGTGGCGCGGGCCATGCGCCTAAGTCTGCCGGGGCTGGGTGCCGGGCCGGGGCCAGGCCGGGTGTCGGCCGGCTCTCGTACACGACCTCGCCGGCAAGCACGGTGGCGATGCATCGGCCGGTGTCGAGCAGGGCCTGCTCCGGGTCGCTGGCCTCGCCGCCGGCGGCATCGCAGGCGAAGACGGCCAGGTCAGCGCGCGCCCCAGGGGCGAGCACCCCCCGGTCGGCCAGCCCCAGCGCCGCTGCCCCGCCTCGGGTGGCAGCGTCGATCAAGCGCCGAGACAGGTCGCCGCCGGCGTACCCCTGCGCCCGTGCCAGCCGGGCGAGCGCCCGCAGCTCGCCCAGCAGGTCGAGGTCCGGGGTCGAGGCCAGGGAGTCGGTGCCCACGGCGATAGGGCTGCCTTCGAGCAGGTGCGCCGCGACTGGTGGCGCACCTGCCTGCAACAGCGCATTGGAGCGGGCGCACAGCGCGACAGCAGTTCCGGCACGGCGGAGCAGGGCGCGGTCACGAGTGTCGAGATGGGTGCCGTGAGCGACGTGGACGTCGGGACCGAGGCCGCCGAGTGCCTCGAGATGAGCAGCGGGTGACCGGCCCGATCCACCGCTCGCCGCCAGCTCGAAGTCGAAGCCGAAGCGCTCGGCCGCTGCGGCGAACCTCCCCGTGCCCGCCAGCACGAACTCGGCCTCGTCGGAGGTCTCGGCCAGGTGCGGATGCAGCCGGCGGCCGTGCTCCCGGGCCAGCGCGATGACCCCCCGCACCACGTCGGTCCCCAGCGTGTAGAGCGTGTGCGGCGACAGGCCGAGTGAAGGCTCGGCAGCCAGCAGCCAGCAGCCGGACCAGCCGGGCACGCTCCGGGCTCCACAGCCGGCTCGGCAACCCGACCGACTCGATGTAGCGCACCCCTTCAACAGTGACGCCCAGCGCTTCGACGTTGCTGACGACGTCGGCGACGCTCGTTGTGCCCGTGCTCAGCGCCTGCTGCCAGGACGAGGACACCTGCTCGCGCCAGCCACCCGCGGCCATGGCGCGGCGGCGGCTCGTCAGCTCGCCGATCCAGCTCGCGAACGGGCGGGTGCCGTCGGCGAGGTCGGCGAAGGCCGGCCCGTACTGCAGGTGAGCGTGCGCGTTGACCAGCCCTGGCATGAGGATGCCGGGCCAGCTGCGGACCCGGACAGCGGCCCGGTCACGACCGGACAGGCACTGCTCGGACGAGCCAACTGCGGCGATGCGCTCGCCGTCGACAAGCACGGCGCCATCACGCATCGGGGGTGCGCCGACCGGCAGGACCACGTCGGCGGTGTGCAGGGTTAGCGCCATCGGCGGGTCAGGCTGGCGGCGGGATCAGGCGGGCTGCAGGTCCAGCGCTGTGGATGACACGTGCGAGTGCACCCGCTGGTCGGTCGGGTCGTTCACGGGGTCCTCGTGGATGACGAGGTGGCGGTAGAGCGTGTCACGCTGGGCCGGGATGCGTCCCGCGGCCCGGATCATGTGGATGAGCTCGAGCCGGTTACTGCGGTGCCGGGCGCCGGCGGAGGAGACGACGTTCTCCTCCAGCATGACCGAACCCAGGTCGTCTGCCCCCATGTGCAGGGAGAGCTGCCCCGCCTCCTTGCCCGTCGTGAGCCACGAGCCCTGGATGTGCGGAATGTTGTGCAGGTACAGCCGGGCAACTGCGACGAGACGCAGGTACTCGTAGACCGACGCCTGGGTTCGGCCTTTGAGGTGGTTGTTCTCGGGCTGGTAGGTCCAGGGGATGAACGACCGGAAGCCGCCGGTGCGGTCCTGCACGTCGCGGATCATCTTCAGGTGCTCGATGCGCTCCGCGTTGGTCTCCCCGGTGCCCATCATGAAGGTGGCGGTGGATTCGACCCCGAGCTGGTGGGCCGTCTCCATCACCGACAGCCAGGTTTCGCCCGACTCCTTGAGCGGGGCGATCGCCTTGCGGGGCCGCGCCACGAGGATCTCGGCGCCGGCTCCGGCGAACGAGTCGAGACCGGATGCGGCCAGCCGGCGGATCACCTCGTCGTGCGGCAGCCCGGAGACACGACCGATGTGGACGACCTCGGAAGCCCCGAGCGAGTGCAGCGCCAGCGTCGGGTACGCCGCCTTGATGGCGGCGAATGTGCGCTCGTACCACTCGATCCCGAAGTCGGGGTGGTGGCACCCTGCAGCATGATCTGGGTCGCGCCCAGATCGACAGCCTCGGCGCAGCGGAGCAGGATCTCGTCGAGGTCGCGGACCCATCCATCGGCGTGCTTGGGCGCACGGTAGAAGGCACAGAACTTGCACGCCGTTACGCACACGTTGGTGTAGTTGATATTGCGGTCGATGAGGTAGGTCGCTAAATCGGCCGCGCTCGCGAACCGCTCACGTCGGGCCGCGTCCGCTGCCCCCCCGAGGGCGTGGAAGGGAGCGTCCACGTACAGCTCGAGCGCCTCAGCTGCTGTGATGCGCCCGCCGCCGGCTGCCCGGTCGAGCAGGCTCTGCGTGGTCATACCCCGATGCTACGGACGGCGCCGGGCGCGCGGCCCGGCACCACTGCTACGCCTGCGGGGGCCGCTTGGTGAACCGCTCGGTCATCTTCTGGATCTTGACGCGGTTCTCGGGCTTGCTGGCCGTCTCCTTGGCCTTTTGAACAAGCTGCTGGCCCTTGGGGCTCTTCAGGTAGGAGCTGATCTTGTCTTGGAAGGATGCCATGCCCCCCTCCTTACCCAGGCCGAGTGGATCCAGTGCTGTGGGACTGGACACCAGACGGCGCGGTTACGCTTGGTGTCGAAGGCTGCTGTTCTTGTCTCACGCCTTGAGGGGAGTTCTGTCGCCCGGTGCGGGATTTCTCGATTCAGCCAGAGCAGGTTCAGGGCGCCGGACCTGCCTTCTCCACCGCGTCGGCTGATGTGCAGGGCGCCGTCGGCCAGCTCCAGTCCGCCCTCGCCGGCCTGGGCGACTTCTGGGGCGACGACGAGCAGGGCGCCCAATTCGCGGCCGGCTACCAGCCGCAGGCCGAGAAGGTCCAGCTCGCCGCCGGCAACATCGCGACCGGCTTGAGCAGCGTCGCCGAGGGTCTCGATGCCCACGGAGCCAACCACTCGGCCGCTGACAGCGCGTCGTCGGCGAGGTTCGCGAAGTGAGCGCGGAGGACACCGCCCGCAAGGTCATCGCCAAGGTCGGTCTGTGGTGGCCGGCCGCCGATGAGGGCAAGCTCGATGCGGCCGCCGCGGCGTGGGACGCCTTCGCTGCCGACATCGACGCGGCGGCGGTCGACGGGACAGCCGCGGCCCGTCCAGTGGTGGCGGCCAACACCGGCGGGGCGATCGAGGCGTTCGGGTCGTTCTGGGCCAAGTACGACGGCGGGTCCGATGCCTACCTGCCGGCGACTGCGGCAGCCGCTCGCAACCTGGCCGAGGCCTGCCGCAAGTACGCGGGCGCTGTGCGCGACGCCAAGCACCGCGTCGAGGAGCTCGCTGTCGAGATCGGAGCCACCCTCGTGGCTGGGGCTGCCCTGGCGTTCTTCACCTTCGGCGCGACCGAGGCAGCAGCGGCCGGTATCTCAGCGGAGCTGATCGCGGCGGCCGAAGCCATCGGAGTGGAGCTGTCGGCCACGGCGGCGAGCATCATCGGGAGCGCCGTCGCATTCGGAGCCGTCGGGGGGCTCGAGGCGGCGGCGGTCGACATCGCCGTGGCGCAGCCGATTCGGGTCGAGGGGTTCCACGACGGCGGGTACAGCTTCGACGAGGTCACCTCGTCGGCAGAATCCGGCTCCATCCTCGGCGGCCTCGCGGGGGGTGGCGGCGCCGCGTTCCGGGCCATGCGCGGGCTCGACGGTGTGCCGGTGACGCCCGCCGAAGCGCCGACCACAGGCATTCAGGACGTGCTCGCCGGCGAGCCGGCTGCCCCTCCGGTGGCGGGAGCCGCCACCGGCGGCGCCGACGTCTTCCCGAGTGGTGGCCTCACCGCCCTCGACGACGCGGGCGCGGGCGCGGCCGCACCCCCGACCGGCCCGCTGACCCCGAGCTCCACGTTCACGCGCAACGGGTACGAGTTCACGAGCGACGCTCAAGGGCGGCTGTCGGGTGCTCGCGGATCGCTCTACGACCAGCCGGGGCCTCGCAACGCCACGGCTGCAGCCGACGCCCGCGCTCTCGGCAACACGGGCGACCACGCAGGCCACATGATCGCGGCGAGGTTCGACGGCCCCAGCGACCTGACCAACCTGGTGCCGCAGCACGCCAAGCTGAACCAGGGCGCATGGAAAGCGATGGAGAACGAGTGGGCACGCTCGCTCAAGGCCGGTGACAGCGTGGACGTCCAGATCACCCCGAACTACACAGGCTCGTCGACCCGTCCCTCCTCGTTCGACGTCTCCTACAAGGTGGGCGACGAATGGGCGACGCGCTTCTTCCGCAACGAGGCGCCGTGAGTCATCACGGTGATCTGGTCGACCATCCTGCTCGGAGGATTGACGCGTGAGTTCACCTGCTGCTGAGGCTCTGCCCTCCGGGGACACCCTTCGACTCATCGCCGCCGCGCTCGTCGCGGATGCTGAGCCAACCTGGGCGCGAGTGGCCCTGACGATGACGTGGGACTACGAGGACAGCGCCCTGTCGCGCGTCGTCGTCACCCACGCTGACGGTCATACGAGTTCCGAGCGCACGCCCAGGGGGGTCAACCCGCAGCTCGACGAGCTCCGGCAGCAGCAGGTCACCGCCGACCACCCAGCCTGGCAGCAGACGACAGTGACGGTCGACGTGGCCAGCGGGGAGTTCGACTTCTCATTCGCCTACCCGGACTGACGCGCCGCGTCCCGCTCGGCCATCGTCTGCTGGCCGACGATGTAGTCCTGCTTGGCGAACTCGGTCAGCCATACCCGGACCGAGCCCGGCTCCGCGCCGACTGACTCCGTGACGGCGGCGCTCACAGCGCCGAGCAGTGCCCGCTTCTGCTCGGGGGTGCGGCCTTCGGCCAGGGTGATGTGGACGAGCGGCATGGGACCTCCAAGGACACTGGGCTCCGGCGCGGGCGCGCTGACAGCAGTGTGGAGCATCGGGCACGAGAGGCGATGGGCTAGCGTGCCTGCATGCTTGCCGAGCCCGACCTGACCGTTGACATGCTGATCATCGGTGCCGGTCCGGCAGGCTTGTTCGGCGCGTACTACGCGGGCTTTCGCGGCATGTCGGTCGCGCTGATGGACACGCTGCCCGAGCCCGGCGGCCAGGTCACCGCCCTGTACCCGGAGAAGATGATCTACGACGTTGCCGGCTTCCCCGCGGTCCGCGGGCGCGAGCTCGTGGCAGGACTCGTCGAGCAGGCCGGGCAGTTCCACCCGAGCTTCCTGCTCGCCCAGCAGGCGGCCGAGATGGAGCACGACGAGGAGGACAGCGGGGTGCTCGTCGCCACCGCCGAGGGGACCCGGGTGCTCGCCCAGGCGGTGATCATCACTGGCGGCCTCGGCACGTTCACACCACGTCCGCTGCCGGTCGGCACCGAGTACCTCGGGCGTGGGCTCGTCTACTTCGTCCCGGCCCTCGCCACCTACGCGGGCAAGGACGTGCTGGTGGTCGGCGGCGGCGACAGCGCCTTCGACTGGGTCATGGCCCTCGAACCCATCGCCCGCTCGGTGACCCTCGTGCACCGGCACGACAAGTGGCGTGCGCACGAGCACAGCGTCGCGCAGGTGATGGCCTCCTCCATCCGGGTGCTGACGTTCTGCACCGTCAGCGCCGTCCGGGGCGAGCCGGATGTGGCCGAGGTCGAGGTCACGCACGTCAAGACGAAGGAGACGACGACGCTGCCGGTGCAGGGGGTCGTCGCCGCTCTGGGTTTCACCTCCGACCTCGGGCCCTTCCGTTCCTGGGGGCTCACGATCGACAAGCGGCACGTCGTCGTCGACACGACAATGGCGACGGGGGTACGGCGGGTGTTCGCCGCCGGCGACATCACCGAGTACCCCGGCAAGGTCCGCCTGATCGCCACCGGGTTCGGCGAGGTTGCCACCGCGGTCAACAACGCGGCGCCCGTCGTCGACCCGCTCGCGCACGTCTTCCCCGGCCACAGCAGCGGCTGAGCCCGGCACCGGGTGTGGGAGCCGACGGGTGCAGGCCCACGCCTCGACAGCGGCTACCCGCGCTAGCCGATGAACTCGAGGGCCTGCAGCGGCGGCACCGCCCCGCGCCGAGCCGCGCGGTCGGCGAAGGCGCGCAGCCCCGACTGCTGCCGGGGCCCCAGCCGGAAGTCGAGGGTGCGGAAGTAGCGGCTGAGCGTCGCCGCGTCGAGTGTCTCGAAGCGGGCGGCTGACCGGGCGACCTCATCGACCTGCGCGAGCGCGGCGTCCAGGCTGGCGCGAAAAGCGCTCGCCACGTCCTGCACAGCCTGCGGGTAGCTGTCGGCGTACTCGCGGCGGGCCGCCCACACCGCGAACACCATCGGCAGTCCCGACTCCTCGCGCCAGGCGGCGCCGAGGTCGAGGACGTCCAGGCCGCGGGCGGGCGCGTTGAAGGTCGCTCGCAGCGCGGTGTCGCCGATCAGCACGGCGGCGTCAGCCTCGCGCAGCATGGTGGGCAGGTCCGGCGGCATCGTCGTGTAATGCGGCGTCAGCTTGTGGCGTTCCTCGAGCAGGATGCGGGCCAGCAGCACGCTGGTGCGCGACGTCGAGCCCAGCGCGACGGTGCGCACCTGGGCCAGCGGGACGGCGCTGACGACTACCACCGACAGCACCGGACCATCGGAGCCGACGGCGAGGTCAGGCAGCAGGACCAGCTCGTCGGCGTGGCGCAGGTACTCGACGAGGCTGACGGGCCCGATGTCGAGCTCGCCGCGGACCAGCGCCTCGTTGAGCCGGTCCGGGGTGTCCTTGGTGAGCTCGACATCGAGCAGCGCACCGGAGCGCACCAGTCCCCGGTAGAGCGGCAGGCAGTTGAGGAACTGGATGTGCCCGACGCGGGGTCGCCGAGCCGCCGCGTTGCCAGTCGTCTCGGCGGTCCCAGCCGTCACCGGCGGCGGTTCGAGCGTGCCCTCGCGACGACCTCGTCACGCCGACGGCGCGCGAGCGGCAGTGCCAGCACCCCGCTGACCAGCAACGACACGAAAACGAGCACCAGCCCGGTCAGCCCGAGCAGCCGCAGCACGACAGCCACGACGAGGAACAGCACGATCCGCAGCGCGAGGTAGCCCGCGACCGACTGCCAGAAGGTCGGTCCGCTACCCGCTGCCGCCGGCCGCTGCCCTCTCATCGGCGCCCGACCCAGCCAAGCCGGCGCAGCAGCACCGGGTAGATGACCACGCACCCGAACATCAGCGCCAGGCCCAGCAGCCCGGCGGGGCCGATCTCGAGCCCCACCGCGCGCAGCACCGCGTACAGCAGGATGCCCGGCACCAGCACGACGGCGAAGGCGAGTGCGGCGATGGCGCCGATACCCGGCTCCCGGCTGCCTTGGGCGGCCGGTGGAGGCGCCGGTGGCTCGGGCGCCTCGCCAGCACCGGGGCCGGCCGTCGGTCCGGTCACGCCGGCATCGGCTGCGGGACGTCGCGGCGCCGCGGGTCGGGGCCGGCGAACTCCCGGATGATGCCGTAGCGGGTGTCGCGCTCGACCGGCCGGAAGCCGGCGTCGCGGATGACCTCGAGCAGGTTCTCGCGGGTCATCTCGTTCGGCGTCCCGAAGCCGTCAGCATCGTGCGTGATCTTGTATTCGACGACGCTGCCGTCGAGGTCGTCGGCACCGAAGGACAGGGTCAGCTGGGCCGACGTCAGGCCGTGCATCACCCAGAAGTTCTTGACGTGCTCGACGTTGTCGAACAGCAGCCGGCTGACCGCGAAGGTCTTGAGCACGTCAGCACCGGTGGCCATTGTGGTCCTGTCCTGCAGCCGGTTGCGCGGGTCACCCTTCGAGTCGTGCTGGTAGCGCAGCGGGATGAACACGACGAATCCGCCGGTCTCGTCCTGCAGCTCCCGCAGGCGCAGGACGTGGTCGACCCGGTGCCGGGGCTCCTCGATGTGGCCGTAGAGCATCGTCGCCGGGGTCCGCAGCCCCTTGCTGTGTGCGAGGCGGTGGATGCGCGACCAGTCCTCCCAGTGGGTGTCGTGGTCGACGATGTGCTGGCGCACGTCCCAGTCGAAGATCTCCGCCCCGCCCCCGGTCAGCGACTCAAGGCCGGCGTCGATCAGCTCGTCGAGAACGGCATCCGCCGACAGGCCGCTGATCTTCTCGAACCAGTGCACCTCGGTGGCGGTGAACGCCTTGAGGGCGACGCCCGGCAGCGCCGCCTTGAGCTCGCGCAGCACCCGCGGGTAGTAGCGCCACGGCAGGGTCGGGTGCAGGCCGTTGACGATGTGCAGCTCGGTGATGCCGGCCGGCTCCATCGCCTTGGCGAGGCGCACTGCCTCCTCGACCCGCATGGTGTACGCGTCCTTCTCGCCCGGCTTGCGCTGGAAGGAGCAGTACGCGCACGACGCGGTGCAGACGTTGGTGAGGTTGAGGTGGCGGTTGACGTTGAAGTAGACAGCGTCACCGTTCTTCTCGGTCCGTACCTGGTGCGCGAGGCCGCCGAGCCAGGCGAGGTCGTCGCAGGCGTACAGGTCCTCGCCGTCCTGGCGGGTGAGCCGCTCGTGGGCGTCGACCTTGGCGGCGATCTCATCCTTGCGACGCTGCTCCATGTGCCTGAGAGTAGTCGGCAGCGCCGTCAGAGAGCCGGTGTCGGGGGGCCGGTGTCAGGCCGGCGGATGGCCGGCGGAGCCGGGCTCGATGGCGGCGCGGCCCTCCCCCAGCTCCCCGGTCCAGCGGTGCATCAGCTCGTGCGGGACGCCTCCGGCATCCAGCACCTTGGCGGCAACGAAGTCGGCGAGCGACCAGGCGTCGCTGACGCCGGCGTACCAGCCGGGCGACGCCGGGGCGACAACGGCGCCCGCGTCGGCCAAGGCCAGCAGGTGCACGAGCGTGGCGCGCTGCATCGGCATCTCGCGGGGGACGACGACAAGCGGCCGGGACTCCTTGAGCGTGACGGCGGCCGCCCGCTGCAGCAGGTCCTTCGACAGCCCGAGGGCGATGCCGGCAACGGCGTCGGTGCTCGCCGGGACCACGACCATCCCGACGGTGGGGTAGGAGCCGCTGGACGGGCCGGCAGCCAGGTCGCCGATCGACCAGAAGCGGACGTCACCCAGGTCCGGCACGGGCGCCTCGCGGGCGGCCAGCCACGCCCGCAGGCTGGCGGCGTCGTCGTGCCAGGCCACGCCCGTCTCATCGAGCAGGGTCAGGCGCGCGGCCCGGCTGACGACGAGGTCGACGGGCAGGCCGGCTGCGAGCAGCCCCCGCAGCACCGACGCGGCGTAGGCGGTGCCGGACGCCCCCGACACCCCGACAACCCAGGGAACCCGGGTGGGGGTGCTCACGGCAGCCGCACCCCGGGCTGGCCGAGGGCAGCCAGCAAGGCCTTGCCGTCGTCGTCCCGGAGGTCGACCGTGACGCCCGTCAGGTTCGAGAGCGCCAGCGCGAGCACGAGCCGGGCCGGGTCAGCGGGGTCGACGAGCTCCCCGCGCTCGTGCAGGCCGCCGAACCGATCGGCGAAGGCGTCGCCGACCTGCTCGCGCGGCAGGCTGCGCATGTACTCCTGCATGCCGGTGTCGACGACTCCTGGGCGGACGCCAGTCACCAGCACCCCGCTGCCGCCCAGCTCGGCCCCGAGGTTGGCCGTCACCGAGTCGGCAGCCGCCTTGCCAGCCGAGTAGGCGCTCGCGCTGGGCATCCCCGCGCCTCGGGCGGCACCGCTGCTGACAATGACGATGCGCCCCCAGCCCCGCTCGAGCATCCCGGGAAGCACCGCGCGCACGCATCGCACCACGCCGAACAGGTTGATCTCGACGGCGCGCTCCCACTCTTCCGGATCGGTCTGCAGGAGCAGGCCGAGCGGCCAGACGACCCCGGCGTTGGCAACGAGGACGTCGACGGGCCCGAGCTCATGCTCGACGTGTCTGACGGCGCCGGGGATGGCGGCGGCGTCTGCGACGTCCAGCGGCACGGCGAGCGACCGCCCCCCCAGCTCGGCCGCGACGGCCTCGACCTCGGGCCGGCTGCGGGCCGCGACAGCGACAGCAGCGCCGGCCTCGTCGAGGGCCTGGCAGATGGCCCGGCCCAGGCCGCGGCCGCCGCCGGTGACCAGTGCCACCCTGCCGGAGAGCTCGCCCATGGGGTGCACGCTAGCCAGCGCAGCAACCGCTGCTGGTCGAGGCCTGGAGCACACGCCGTAGCCAGCGGGGCCAGGCACCATGGGAGGCGTGCCAGAACCGCAGGGGCGGCGAGTGCCGCGCCTGCGGCCGCTACCGGCCGAGCTGATCGAGGGCGCTGCCGCGCGCGCCGAGGGCACGTCCGACGCTGAGCTGCTCGACCGGCTCGAGACCGCGCTGGCCGCGCTGCCCGCACCGGAGCGGGCCGCGGCCGTAGTGGCGTTCGGCTACGCCGAGGGCAGCGACGGGGTCGCCGAGGAGCTCAACCTGGCCCCCCGGGAGGCTGATGCCCTCGCACGCAGCGCGCTGCAGCTGCTGCGGGGCGCCCTCGACGACCTCGAGCCCGAGTGCGGGGACAGGTTCCTGCAGCTGGTCCGGCACCGGCGCATCCCCCGCGACCCACCCTGAGGCCCGCACCGGCCCCGGGGGCCAGCGCAGTGCCTACCGGCCAATACCGGGCCAACACGAAGGCCCCGGACCGGAGTCCGGGGCCTCGCGTGCGCCGACCCGCCAGGTCTGCCTCACGGCATCGCGTCGCTCGTAGCGACTGTTTTGGGACCGGGGGCCATGGATCGAGCCGACACATCTGTTGTCGGTTGCAACGCTACTAGAACTGAAGTGTGAGGACCGACGGGGCTGTATGACGCCAAGCCGTTCGCAAGGTGTAGGCACGGCAGTCTCGTCCTTCGACCTCGCGGGCAGACGCAGCGGGTTCCTGCTGCCCGACGTCGACCTGCGGGGCCAGCTACACGCCGTGGGACCGGCCCAGCTCTGAGCCGGGCCATGCGTAGCGCCGGACCCACTCGTACATCGCTATGCCCGAGGCGACCCCGGCGTTGATGGAGCGGGTCGAGCCGTACTGCGGGATGTGCAGCACGGTCGAGCAGACGCCGTGCGCGGCGGCGGACAGGCCTTGGCCTTCCTGCCCGAACAACAGCACGCATGACCGCGGCAGCGGCTCGCTGGTGATCGGGCGTGAGCCGGGCAGCAGGTCGATCCCGACGACCGGCAGGCCCCGCTCGTCCGCCCACGCGCCCAGCGCGGCCGCGTCCGGCTGGTGGCGGACAGTGAGGTAGCGGTCGGTGACCATGGCCCCCCGGCGGTTCCAGCGGCGGTTGCCGACCACGTGCACCTCGGCGGCGAGGAAGGCGTTGGCGTTGCGGACGACTGTCCCGATGTTGAGGTCGTGCACCCAGTTCTCGACGGCGACGTGGAAGGGGTGGCGGCGGGTGTCGAGGTCGGCGCGGATCGCCTCGACGGTCCAGTAACGGTAGGCGTCGACGACGTTGCGACGGTCGCCCTCGCGCAGCAGCTCAGGGTCGAGCCGGGGGTCGTCGGGCCAGGGCTCGGCATGCGGGCCGACGCCGACAACGCGCCTCGGGTCGGCCGCTGCGCGGGCATCCAATGCTGCCTCGGCGTCGAGGGAGGGCTCGTCCTCGGTGGTGTCAGTCACCCTCAGCCGCTGAGCCCACGCACGAGCAGGTCGGCCAGCCCGAAGCCGAACAGCGCGATGCCGACGAACCCGTTGGCGGTGAAGAACGCTCGGTTGACCCGCGAGAGGTCGCTGGGTGAGACGATGGCGTGCTCGTAGACGAAAGCGGCCGCGGTGAGGACGAGCCCGGCGTACCAGAGTGCGGCGAACCCCTCCAGCACTCCGAACGCGGCGAACAGCGCGAACGTCGCGATGTGCACGACGACGGATGCCCGCAGCGCGGCCCGCACGCCCCAGCGCGCCGGCACCGAGCGCACCCCGATGACCCGGTCGATCTCGGCGTCCTGGCTGGCGTAGATGAGATCGAACCCGCCGATCCACGCGCCGACGCCCAGGCCGAGCAGCAGCGCGGTCCAGGACCAGTGCCCGGTGACGGCGATCCACGCCCCCACGGGCGCCACCGCCTGCGCGACCCCGAGCACGGCCTGCGGCAGATCGGTGAACCGCTTGGCGTACGGGTAGAAGACGAGCGGCGCGACGGCCACCGGAGCCAGCACCAGGCACAGCGGTGAAAGCACCCCGGCGGCCAGGAGCAGCACCGCGAGCGCCACCACCGCCCCGGTCGTCGCGGTGCGGACGCTGACCGCTCCTGTCACCAGCTCGCGGTGCATCGTCCGCGGGTTGCGCGCGTCGATCTCGCGGTCGATGACGCGGTTGGCGGCCATCGCGAAGGTACGGGCGGCGACCATCGCCACAGTCACCAGCACCAGCGCGCGCCAGTGGACCGACCGGGTCTGGTGGTAGCCGGCGGCGAGTGCTGCCAGGTAGGCGAACGGCAGCGCGAACACCGAATGCTCGATGACGACCAGGCGCAGGAACGCGCGGATGTGGTGGGGCTGTTCGGCCATCCGCTGCGGGTGCGGCGGGCTGCTGACCACCGGGCTGGGGCTCGTCGGGCTCACAGGCCGTACTCCCGCCACCGCCGGGTGACCTGATCGACGACGGCCGGTGCCATGACGCACTCCTCCGGCCAGCCGCGGTGGTAGCCCTCCGTCGCCAGCTTGCGGGTCGCATCGATCCCGGCCTTGCCGCCCCAGAACTGGGTGTAGGAGCCGTGGTCGAGGTGGTCGACCGGGCCGACTGTGGTCATCAGGTCGTGGGAGTAGTCGACGTTGCCGAACGCTCGCCAAGCGACCTCGGAGTAGTCGTGGACGTCGCAGTCGGCATCCACGACGACGATCAGCTTGGTCAGCGACATCAGCCCGGCGCCCCAGATGGCGTGCATGACCTTCTGCGCATGCTTGGGGTAGCGCTTGTCGATGGAGACGATGGCGCAGTTGTGGAAGACGCCCTCGAACGGCAGGTCGTAGTCGACGATCTCGGGGATGGTCAGGCGCAGCAGCGGCAGGAAGATCCGCTCGGTGGCCTTGCCGATGGGGCCGTCCTCCTGCGGCGGCCGCCCCACGACGATGCTCTGGTAGACCGGTTGCTGCTGCATCGTCATGCAGTCCACGCGCAGGGCGGGAAACGGCTCGACCGGGGTGTAGAAGCCGGTGTGGTCACCGAACGGGCCCTCCGGCATCCGATTGCCGGGCTCGAGCCAGCCTTCGATGACGACCTGGGCGTTGGCCGGGACCTGCAGCGGCACGGTGCGGCAGTTGACCATCTCGACCCGCTGCCCGCGCAGGAAGCCGGCGAACAGGTACTCGTCGATCTCGGGAGGCAGCGGGGCCGAGGCGGCGTAAGTGACGGCGGGGTCACAGCCGAACGCGATCGCGACGGGCAGCCGCTCGCCGCGGCGCTCGGCGACGGAGTGGTGGGCGTTGGAGTCCTTGTGGATCTGCCAGTGCATCCCGACCGTGCGCTTGTCGTGCTGCTGCAGCCGGTACATCCCGAGGTTGCGGGCGCCGGTCTCGGGGTGCTTGGTATGGGTCAGCCCGAGGTTGAGAAAGACGCCGCCGTCCTCGGGCCAGGCCTGGATGCCGGGCAGCAGGTCGAGGTCGACGTCGTCGCCAGTCAGCACGACGTCCTGGCAGGGCGCTGTCGTCACTGTCTTGGGCGGCACCGACCGCAGCTGCCCGAGTTTGCCCAGCGCCTCGCGGATGCCGCCGAAGCCGGTCGGGATCTCGGGCTTGAGCAGGCCGGCGATGCGGTCGCCGATCTCGTCGAGCCGGTCGACGCCCAGGGCCATCGCCATCCGCTTCTCGGTGCCGAGCACGTTCATCGCCAGCGGCATCGTCGGCTGGGTACCCGAGGTGCGGCGGACCTGCTCAAACAGCAGTGCCGGGCCCTTCGCCCGCACGACCCGCTGGACGATCTCGGCGACCTCCAGGTGCGGGTCGACCGGCACCCGGACCCGCTGCAGCTCGCCGCAGCGCTCCAGGCGCACGAGCACGTCGGGCAGGTCGAGGTGGGCCACCCGCCCATCTTCTCAGCCCGGGGGCGCTGTCGAAACTGCAGTCATCCTCGAGACTTAAGCGGCGGAAAGCGGAACATATCGGCCCGAGGGCCCTTTAGGCCGAGGAGGATGACTGCAGTTGCGACGCTAGCTCAGGGCGATGGTGAGCATGGCTGCGCTCAGTCGAGCAGCGGGTGCGGACGGTCGAGCACGCCGTCCAACTCCGGATAGACGAGGACTACTTCACGCCCGCGTAGGAGTGCAGCCCGACGATGTAGAGGTTGACGACGTAGTAGTTGATGATCAGCGCGGCGAAGGCGGCAACCGCGAACCAGGCTGAGCGCTTGCCCTTCCATCCCGCCGTCGCTCGGGCGTGCAGGTAGCCGGCGTAGATGACCCAGGTGATGAACGACCAGGTCTCCTTGGGGTCCCAGCCCCAGTAGCGACCCCAGGCAGACTCGGCCCAGATCGCGCCGGCGATGACGGCGAAGGTCCAGATCGGGAAGGCGAAGGCGATGACGCCGTAGGTCAGCCGGTCGAGCCGCTCGACCGAGGGCAGCCGCGACATCAACGGCGCATCGGGGCGGCGCAACTTCATCAGATACAGGATGGCGGCGATGCCGCTGACGAAGAACATGCCGGTCGCCGACATGGCCGCGACGACATGGATCTTCAGCCAGTACGAGTTGAGCGCCGGGACGAGCGGGGCCGCCCGGGCATAGAGCACCACCCCGGCAAAGCCGAGGTAGAGGACGACGGGTAGCAGGACGAACACACCGAGCCAGCGCGCTCGCTCGCGGACCAGCAGGACGAGGAAGGCTGTCACGGCGACGAACGCCACGACAGTCGAGAACTCGAACATGTTGCCCCACGGCACCCGGTGCGCGGCCAGGCCGCGGGTGACGATGGTGCCAAGCTGCACGAGCCAGCCGAGACCGGTCAGCCCCAGGGCAGCTCGGGCGGCCAGCCCCCACCGGTCCGGCACCGGCTCTGTGGTGGTGGACCGGGCGGCGACGGGCGGCCGCGGACGGTCGGGGCCGCCCACCGGCGCCCCGGCGCCGACGAGCTGCCGCGCCGGCTCCGCGACGGGCAGTGTGGCCGGCGGATCCAGTCGCACCACCGCCACCTCGCGTCGCCGGAAGGCGAGGTCAGCGGCCCAGGCCACCATCGCCCCGGCGTAGAGCAGGACCGTGATGAGGAACAGCCGGTCGGACAGAGTCGCCACGTCTCACCCCTCCGGCAGGCGGGAGCGAACTCCGGCCACCAGGTCGTCGAACTCGGCTGACAGGTCGCCGCTGCGGGCGATCCCACCCATCTCCACAACCGTACGGCCGGCACCGTCAGGTTCGGCCCGTACCCACACCCGACGTCGTCGCACGACGAGCGACCCGACGAGCCCGAGCAGCAGCAGCGCCGATGCGGCGAGCACCAGCCCCTTGCCGGGGTCGTCCTTCACGGCGAACGTGGCGAACGGCACCACTTGATCGGCCGTCAGCGACATCCCGCCGGGCAGCCCCGTCACCGTGCGGCGGGCCGGGTCGGCCAGCTGCAGCAGCTGCGCCTGGCGGTTGGCGCCGGTCGGGCCGCCGGTGGGGGCGACGCGGAGCTCGCGGGTGTCGAGGGAGTAGACGTTCTGCGGTGTGCCCTCGTCCAGGTGCAGGTTGCCCACGTAGGTCTGCAGCCGCAGCACTGGGTGCTGAAGCAGTGGCGAGGTCGAGAACGGGCTGCCATCGACCGGCGGCGTGGGGGTCAGCGGGCCGGCAAACGCCAGTTGCTGAGGCCGTTTCGGGCTGCCGGTTGCCGGCAGGCCGGTGTCCGGGACCTTGATCGTGCACTGGGAGTACAGCGTCACCTGGTTGGTCGGCGTGCAGGGCACGGAGTCATCGAGCACCACCGCCCCCGTGCGGTCGCGCAGCACGACGTGGATGGCGTAGCCGTGCCCGACCAGGTAGACCTTGGCCTCGCCCACGCGAAGCGGATGGTTGACCCGTACCGCCACCGGGCGGGTGGGCGCGGAGGGGTCGGCGCGGAAGGCGAGGTCGGCCCGGAACTCGCTGGGGGTGTTGTCGGGCTGGTAGGCGGCGGTGAACGTGTCGAGGCGGAAGGAGAACGGCCGCAGCCGCGCCGGGTCGACCAACGCCCCGTGGGAGAACTGGTCGTACTGCACGAGGTTGTTGCTCACAGAGTCGCCCTGCACCACAAGCACCGTGCCGCTGTAGCCGCGCAGCGACCCGAGGGCGATGCCGACCAGCAGCACGACCAGGGAGACGTGGAACAGCAGGTTGCCCGTCTCGCGCAGGTAGCCCTTCTCTGCCGCCAGCGCCCCGGGGTCGGTGGCGACGCGGAAGTGGGAGCGGCGCAGCTGCGCCCGGGCCGCCGTCAGCGCTTCCTCCGGCGCGGCCGTCGTCGTGAACGACGTGCCGGTCGACAGCCGAGCCGGATGCGCCGGGGCGCGCGGCGGGCGGCGCAGCAGGGCTCGGGCGTGCAGCCGCATCCGCGGGGTCAGGCACCCGATCAGCGAGATGAACAGCAGCGCATAGACGGCGCCGAACCACGGCGAGGAGAAGACGTTGAAGCCCGACATGCGGTCGAGGAAGGGGCCGAGCTTGGGATGGTCCTGCAGGTACTGCTCGACGCGCAGGGGGCTGACCGGACGCTGCGGCAGAAGCGACCCGGGCACGGCCGCGACGGCGAGCAGGAACAGCAGCAGCAGCGCGGTGCGCATGCTGGTGAGCTGCCGCCACATCCGCAGCAGCGCGGCGAGGCGGCGGCCTCCCGCGGGCCCGTCAAGGCGATCGGCCGGCGCGGTGCTGAGCTCGGCGCCCGGCTCGGGTGGCGCTACTGTGCCCGGCGCAGTCTGCAGCCCGGTGCTCATAGCGGTGCCTCGGAGAAGCCGGGCAGCCAGTCGCGCAGGTTGATGATCAGCGTCGACCAGGCGCCGGTCAGCTCGAGCACGCCCACGACAACCAGCAGCGCTCCGCCGGCGACCACGATGGAGCGGGTGTGGCGCCGCACGGCGGCGAGGGCGCCCATCCCCCGCCGGACCGCTAGCGCCACGGCGACGAACGGGACGCCTAGCCCGAGGCAGTAGGCGGCAGAAAGCGCCGCGCCGCGGCCGGCCGTGGCGCTGGTCAGGGCCAAGCCCTGCACGGCCGCGAGGGTGGGGCCGATGCAAGGCGTCCATCCGACACCGAACAGCACGCCCAGCAGGGGTGCCCCGGCAAGGCCGCGAGCAGGCAGCCGGTGCAGCCGCCACTCGCGGTTGGCGACCGCCAGCCGGGAGAAGGCGCCGGCGAAGGCCAGCCCGAGCACGACGGTGACCGCGCCGAGGACTTGCTCGATGCCGCGCTGATGCTGGCGCAGCACGGTGCCAAGCGAGCCGAACAACGCACCGTAGGAGACGAAGACCGCGGTGAACCCGAGGACGAACAGCACTGCCCCGGCAGCGACCCGTCCCCGCGGCGGGGCAGCGGGCGGCGCGGCAACGGCGCGGACGAGCACATCACCGGCCGGTACCGCGGACGGGGAGGCAGAGCTGGTGGCCGGCGAGAGGTCTCGACCCGAGAGGCCAGCGACGTACGAGAGGTAGCCGGGCACGAGCGGCAGCACGCACGGGGACGCGAACGAGACCAGTCCGGCTGCGGCCGCGACCGGCGCGGCCAGCAGCAACGGGCCGGAGCTGACAAACGACGCGATGCTCATCGGCGGCTCATGCGGCTCAGCCGGGTCACTGCTCGGTCGCCACCTTCTGAACGGCCGCCGTCAGGTCACTGGCGAGCACGCCCCCGGTGAACCGCGCTGCGATGCGCCCCTGTCTGTCGAGCACGAAGGTGAACGGCAGCGCCGGCGCGACCGGCCAGCCCGAGGCGAGCGAACCGTCCTCGTCGAACAGGCTTGGGTAGGTGACGCCCTTGTCCTTGGTGAACGAGACGGCTCGGCTCTTGCGGTCCTTCTCGTTGACGCCGAGGAATGTCACGCCCTTGCCCTGCTCGGCCCGGTAGACCCGCTCGAGGTCAGGGGACTCGGCTCGGCACGGCGCGCACCACGAGGCCCAGAAGTTGACGACCACGACCTTGCCCTGCAAGGCGACCAGGTCGGTACGGCCGCCGGCGATTGTCGCCCCGGCGAGGGCCGGGGCCTGCTGGCGATTGGCAGGGGCGACCTCGTCACGGCCGGGCGCCACCTGCACGAAGCGCACATCTCCGCCGGCCCCCTGCTCGGCCCCGCTGGCGGAGCAGGCCAACAGCCCCGTGCCCATGACGAGCACCGCTGCCGCACCCGCGACGAAGCGCGGGCTCAGCAGGCGGTCGAGGGGCACACGTCAGTATCCCCCGCCGGTCTGCTAGCTGGGACCGGCCGTCGCCGCTGGATGAGGCGGCCCTCGTCACGTCCTGGCCGCGTGCACACAGAAGCGCCCCGCCCGCCTCCGATTGCGCTCCTGAGGACCGCTCTGTGTGCAGTTCGTGCCCCTCTGCACACAGAAGCGCCCCCGCCGGGCCAGAAAGCCCTGATTCAGCCCGCTCTGTGTGCAGTTCGTGCCCTTCTGCACACAGAAGCGCCCCAAAAACCGTGAGTGCACCCCGCCGTCGACGTCACGACCGAGCCGATCTCGTTCAGGCGCCGACCGCGTGCACCCCGCCGTCGACGTGCACGACCGATCCGGTGGTGGCCGGGAACCAGTCCGACAGGAGCGCCACGCAGGCCTTGGCCGCCGCCTCCGGGTTGTCGACGTCCCAGCCCAGCGGAGCCCGCTCCTTCCAGACCTGCTCGAAGCCCTCGAAGCCGGGGATGGAGCTGGCCGCCATCGTGCGCAGCGGTCCCGCCGCCACCAGGTTGACCCGGATCCCGCGCGGCCCGAGCTCGCGGGCGAGGTACCGGGCCGTCGACTCCAGCCCCGCCTTGGCCACGCCCATCCAGTCGTACGCGGGCCAGGCGACCGACGCGTCGAAGTCCAGCCCGACCACGGACGCCCTCTCCCCGAACAGGGGCAGCACCGCACGGGTCAGGGAGGCGAGCGAGTAGGTCGAGACGTGCAGGGCGGTGGCCACGTCGTCCCAGCCCGTCTCGAGGAACTTGCCGCCGAGGGCCGACTCGGGGGCGAAGCCGATGGCGTGCAGCACGCCGTCGAGGCCGTCGACGTACTCGCGCACCCGCTCGGGCAGCGTCTCGAGCTGCCCCGCGTCCGTGACGTCGAGCTCGAGGACGGCCGGCTCGGTCGGCAACCGCCGGGCGATGCGCCGGGTGACCCCGAGCCCTCGACCGAAGCCGGTGAGCACGATCGTCGCGCCCTGCTCCTGCGCCAGTCGGGCGACGGAGTAGGCGATTGACGACGAGGTCAGCACGCCGGTGATCAGTAGCCGGCGCCCGGCGAGCAGGCCCGCGGGCCGGGGACTTGCCGCGCCGCCCGTCGCGCTCACAGCGGGATGTTCCCGTGGTCGCCGCGCAGCTGCGGGGCGGCCGCGATGGCGGCGGCAAGCGCTGTGCGGGTGCTGTCGGGCTCGATGATCTCGTCAACCGCCCCGCTCGCCAGTGCCCGTTGCAGGCCGCCCGCGGCGATGACGTGCTCCCCGGCGAGCCGCGTCTCCTCGACGCCGCGCTCCTCGGGGGTGAGCTCGGCAAGAGCGCGGCGGTGCAGCAGCCGGACGGCAGCGACGGCGCCCATCACATCGACGTGCGCCCCTGGCCAAGCCAGCACGCGGGTGGCACCTAGTGAGCGGGAGTTGAGGGCGATGTAGGCGCCGCCGTAGGCCTTGCGGGTGACCAGCGTGACGCGCGGGACGCGGCAGGCCGCGAAGGCGTGCAGCAGCTTGGCTCCGCGACGCACGACGCCGCCCCACTCCTGCCCGGCACCGGGCAGGTAGCCAGGGACGTCGACGACGACGATCAGAGGCAGCCCGAGCGCATCGCACAGCCGGACGAACCGCGCGCCCTTGTCACCGCTGGTTGCATCCAGGCAGCCGCCCAGGCGCATCGGATTGGTGGCGAGCATCCCCACCGGGCGGCCACCGAGGCGGCCGAGCGCCGTGACCAGGTTCGGCGCCCATCGCGGGTGCAGCTCCAGCGGCTCGTCGTCGAGGATGCGGGCGAGCAGCGGCTTAACGTCGTAGGCACGAGCCGGCCGCTCGGGCAGCAGCTCGGCGAGGGGGCGGTCGAGCACCAGCCGCTCACGGACGTCGCCCGCCAGCAGCCCGACGAGGCGACGGGTCTGCGCCACCGCCTCGGCATCGGTGTCGGTGACCACGTGGGCTACCCCGCTGGCCCGGCCGTGTGGCTCGGGGCCGCCGAGGCGGGCCATGTCGACGTCCTCGCCGGTCACGCTGCGCACGATGTCCGGGCCGGTGACGAACACCCGCCCAGCAGGTCCCATGACGACGACGTCGGTCAGGGCCGGCCCGTATGCCGCCCCGCCCGCGGCGGGACCGAGCACGAGCGAGACCTGCGGGACCCGGCCCGATGCCCGGGTCATCGCCGCGAACACGCTGCCCACCGCGGCGAGCGATGCGACACCCTCGGTCAGCCGAGCGCCGCCGCTATGCCAGATCCCGACGACAGGCCGGCCAGTCGCAACCGCGTGCTCGTATGCCTCGACGACAGCAGCACAGCCCTGCTCCCCGAGCGCCCCGCCGGACCGGCGGGGGTCGGTGGCGAACACGACGGTGGCCACGCCCTCGACGAAGCCTTCCCCGACCAGCACGCCGTCGGCGTCGGCGCGAACCGTCCAGGGCCCGTCGAGCAGGTCGCTGATCCGCACCGCCGGGTCGCGCGGATCAGCGACCGCATCGGCGGCACGTGAAGTCCTGCTGCGCGGTGCAGGTGGCGGCACCAGGCGCAGGTCGGTGGCCGGGGGCGGTGGCATGGCGAGATGTGTCATCAGGTCTCCGGTGGTGGGTGCTCGGGGGGGCGCTGCTGCTCGAGCGCGGGTGACTCGGCTGCCGGTGGAGTTCGCTCAGGCGAGCCGCGCGAACGCCAATGTGACGTTGTGGCCGCCGAAGCCGAAGGAGTTGGACAGCGCCGCTGGCCGGTCCGGCAGCGTCCGCGGGGCTAGCCGCACGAGGTCGAGGTCGACGGCATCGTCGGGGTCGTCGAGGTTGCGCGTGGGTGGCACGGTGCCCTCGCGCAGGGCGAGCACAGTCGCGATCGCCTCGACCGCGCCGGCTGCACCCAGCAGGTGCCCGGTGCTGCCCTTCGTCCCGGTCACGAAGGTGCCGTCGGCAGCGCTCCCCAGGGCCCGGCGGATGGCCATGGCCTCGGCAACGTCCCCGAGGGGTGTCCCAGTGGCATGCGCGTTGACGTGCCCGATGTCGGATGGCTCCAGCCCGGCGTCGCGAAGGGCAGCGGCGAGCGCCCTTGTGGCTCCGGCACCGGTCGGCTCGGGGGCGGCGACGTGGTGCGCGTCCGACGACAGACCGGCACCGGCGAGCACCCCGTAGGCCTGCTGGCCGCGCGCGGCGGCGTGCGAGGCACGCTCGAGCACAACGACGCCGGCACCCTCGCCGAGCAGGAAGCCGTCGCGCCCCTTGTCGTACGGGCGGCTCGCCGCCTCGGGCTCGTCGTTGCGTGGCGAGAGCGCCCGCATCGACGCGAAGCCCGCTAGCGGCAACGGGTGGATGGATGCCTCGGTGCCGCCGGCGACGACGACGTCGGCCCGGCCCAGGCGGATGATGTCGAGGGCGACCGCGAGCGCCTCGGAGCCCGACGCGCACGCCGACACCGGGGTGTGCACCCCGGCCCGTGCGCCCAGCGCCAGCCCGACCGTGGCGGCAGGGCCGTTCGGCATCAGCATCGGCACCGTGTGCGGGCTGACCCGCCGCGCACCTTTCTCCTTAAGCACGTCGTACTGCTCGAGCAGCGTGATGACGCCGCCGATGCCCGAGGCGATCACGACGGCCAGGCGCTCGGGCTCGACCCCGGGCGCACCGGCATCCGCCCACGCCTCACGTGCCGCGACGAGCGCCATCTGCTGAGTGCGGTCGAGCCGGCGCCGCTCGGCGGCGGGGATGCCGTCGGCCAGCGCCTGCTCGGCATCGGGGTGCAGCGGGGCGGCGATGCGGACCGGCAGGTCGGCGGCCCACGGTGCGTCGAGCTGCCGGGCTCCGGACGCGCCTGCCAGCATCCCGCGCCACGTCGGCATGGCGCCGGCTCCGAGCGGGGTCAGCGCGCCGATCCCGGTGATGACGACCGGGTCGGCGCCGCCGGCACCGGAACGGCCGGCGGAACCAGAGGGACCAGCTCCCGTCACGCCGCGACACCCGCCTTGGCGATGAAGTCGACGGCGTCTCCGACCGTCTTCAGGTGCTTGAGGTCGGCGTCCGGGATGCGGACCGAGAACTGGTCCTCGGCGGCAGTCGCGACCTCGACCATGGTGAGTGAGTCGAGGTCGAGGTCGTCGGCGAAGCTCTTCTCGGGAGTGACGCTCGAGGCGTCAACGCCGGCGACCTCGGACACGATCGCGGCGAAGCCGTCGAGGATCTCGTTGGTGGACATGGTGTGCTCCTTCGGGTTGGGGGTGCGAACGGGGGACGGTGAGTCAGGGGATGCGGACGACCTGGGCGGCCCAGCTCAGCCCGGCGCCGAACGCGATGAGCAGGGCGGCGTCGCCGCTCGCCACGGCGCCGGTCTCGAGCAGCCGGGCGAGGGCCAGCGGTACGGACGCCGACGAGGTGTTGCCGCTGTTGACGACGTCGTCCGCGACGACGGCGCCGGTGGCACCGAGGCTGGTCGCGATGGCGTCGATGATGCGCAGGTTGGCCTGGTGCGGTACGAAGGCGGCGAGCTCGGCGGGCTCGACGCCGGCCAGCCGGCATGCCTTTGCCGCGACCGGGGCGATCTCGGAGGTTGCCCAGCGGTAGACCGCGGCGCCGTCCATCTCCAGCCATTTCTCGCGGATGATGATGGCCTCGGCAGCTCCACCGTCGCTGCCCCACACCACCGGGCCGATGCCCTCGCCGCCCGCCCCGCCTCCGGTGCCGACGACAGCCGCCCCGGCGCCGTCGCCGAACAGGACCGCCGTGCCGCGGTCGCTCTGGTCGACGATGTCGGTCATCCGCTCGGAGCCGATGACCAGCACGTTGCGCGCGCTGCCGGCCCGGACGCTGTCCGCGGCCAGGGCCAGGGCGTAGCAGAAGCCGGCGCAGGCGCCGTTGACGTCGAGGGCACCCGCCGTGCAGCCAAGGGCCGCAGCGATCTGCGGGGCGAGCCCCGGCATCGCCGTGGGGGCGGTGCAGGTGGCCAGCAGCACGAGGTCGATATCGGCAGCGGTGCGGCCCGCGGCCGCCAGCGCCTTGCCGGCCGCTGCAACGCCCATCTGCACGACGCTCTCGTCGGGGGCGGCCACGTGGCGCTGGGCGATGCCGGTCCGCCGACGGATCCAGGCATCGCTGGTGTCGAGGGACTGCGACAGCTCCTCGTTGGTGACGACCCGCGCCGGGCGGTGTGCGCCGACCCCCAGCAAGGCGGCCTTCATGCGAGCCGGGCCAGCGGCTGGCCGGTCGTCACGGGGTCGCCCTCGGCTGCGAGCCACTCGACGAGGACGCCACTCGCGGCAAGCCGGACGTCGTGCTGCTCCTGACGGCCACGGACCTGGCCCAGAGCAGCCCCGGCGGCAACGGTGTCGCCCTCGCCGACCGGCCCCGGGACGAAGGCCCCGACGCCGGGCGAGACGGCGATGCGGAACGCCATCCCCGGCTCGGGCGCAGCCGGCGGGGAGGCGTGCAGCAGGGCGCGCGCGGCGTCGAGGTCGTCGGGGGTGCGCAGGGCGAGGATCTCGACGCCGGGCAGCGCCCGCTTGGCCAGGCCGGCCAGAGTGCCGGCGGGGGGCAGCTCAACGAGTGCGGTGACGCCGAGCCCGGCGAGCGTGGCGGTGCACAGGTCCCACCGGACCGGCGCCGCGACCTGCGCGACGAGCCGCGTCAGCAGCTCATGGCCGGATGTGACAACGGCGCCGTCGGCGTTGGCCACCACCGGCACGCGGGCGTCGGCGGTGCTGCCGGCAGGCAGGGTGCTGACGAACGCCTCGAGCTCGGCCCGCGCCGGGAGCATCGCTGCCGTGTGAAAGGCTCCGGCGACCTCGAGCCGGCGCAGTCGAGCCCGCGAAGGCGGGTCGGCGGCGAGGGCGTCGAGCCCCGCTACCGGCCCCGCGGCGACGACCTGCCCGGGGGCGTTGCGGTTGGCGGCGACGAGCCCCGCTCGGGACAGGGCGGTGTCGACCTCGTCCGGGTCGCCGCCGAGCACCGCTGTCATCCCGGTGGCCTCCGCGCGGCACGCCTCGGCCATCGCGCGTCCTCGGACGACGGCCAGTTGCATCGCCTGCTCCACGCCTAGGGCTCCTGCCAGCACCAATCCGGCGAGCTCACCCACCGAGTGGCCGGCTGTGGCCCCCAGTCGGTCGCCCGAGGAAGGCAGTGGGGCGCCTGGCTCCTGGGGCACGAGGTCGAGCGCGGCGGCGGCCGCGAGCGCGGTGGCGACGAGCAGCGGCTGGGCGATGGCGGTGTCGCGAATCTGCTCCGCGCTGCCGCGCGTCCCGAGCCGGACCAGGTCGAGCCCGGTCGCCGCTTCGGCTCGGTGCAGCAGGGCGGCGGATGCGGGCACGTCGACCCAGGGCGCGAGCATGCCAGGGGTCTGGGCGCCCTGGCCGGGGGCGACAACTGCGAGCATCTTCCTACTGTCGGGGTGACCGGTGAGTAGACGGCGTGCGGACCCCGACCACGTTGCCCAGCACCCTTTGGCGCTTTCCGACAACGCAGGCCCGAGTTGCCCTGACTTCGTCCACTCGCGATCGCAGGCAGTCAACCGATCTTGCAGAGCGTGACCGCCGGCACGGGGTCAGCTCGGGCTGTCGAGCCGCCCGAAGGCGAGGGCCAGCCGCAGCACGAGGGCGCCGCGTGGCTCGAGCGCGTTCTGCCCGGTCGCCTCGGCCACCCGGCGCAGCCGGTAGCGCACCGTATTCGGGTGGACGAACAGGGCCCGCGCCGCGCCGTCGACTGTCCCGGCCTGTTCGAGGTAGGCGGCGGTCGTCACCAGCAGGTCGAGCTCGGCGAGCGGTGCGTAGACCTGCTCGACCAGCCCGCGCCTCCCCTCCGCATCCCCGGCGAGCGCGCGTTCGGGCAGCAGGGCGGCGGAGCTCACCGGACGGGGCGCGTCGGGCCACGCAGCGCAGACCCGCAGGCCAGCGATCGCCGCTGCCGCGGAGCGGGAGGCGAGAGCCAGGTTGGGCACGGCGGGGCCGATGACCACGGGGCCGGCCGCGAAGTGCTCGGTAAGGGCGGCGGCGGCGCCTGCCGGGTCGTCGCGCGAGTCCTCGCTGATGCCGAGCACGGCGACGAGCTCCTCGCCCCGCACCCCGGCGAGCAGGTCGTGGCCCGCTGCCCGAGCCGCGTGGCGCAGCCCCTCGAGCACGGCGTCGAGTGTGGTGCCAAGCGTGGTGTCGGGCTGCCGTCCGGCGAGCACGGCAACGCTGTCGCCCGCTCGCCACCCGAGAGCGGCCGCGCGCGACAGCAGGGCCGCCGCGTCAGCCCCTCCGTCGGCCTCGCCGCGCAGCAGCGCATCGACTACTGCAGCCTCAAGCCGCGCGTCCCACGCCCCGCGCGACTCGGCCGCGCCCGCGTAGACCTCGGCGGCGGCGAAGGCGATCTCCCGGGAGTAGCGCAGGACGGCCTCGCGCAGCCAATGCACCGCGCCCGGCTCGGCCAGCTCGTCGACCCGGCTCTCGACGGTGTCGACGACGAGGCGGACCATCTCGACCGTTTGCTGCAGGCTGATCGAGCGGGCGAGGTCGCGCGGGGCGACGGCGAAGACCTCCCCGCGTACTCCGCCGCTGACGGCGGGGTCGGCCAGCCATGCCGAGAACGTCCGGAGCCCGGCCTGCAGCACGAGCCCGATGTTGGCCCGCTGGTCGGGGGCGAGGCCGGCGAAGAAGGGCAGCGAGGCCTCCATCCGCTCGACGGCGGAGCGGGCAAGCGCCGGTGCCGCCCGGCGGATCCGCTCCCGCGTCACTGCGGCGGCATCCTCGTGCGCTGCGGGCCGCTGCGCGACGGACGGCGCGCGCGGTGGGACGGGTCGGACCACCCGGCCATCCTGCGCCCAGCGGTCAGCTACCGTCCTGCCGGCCGCGACGGTGCCGTTCCGGCCGGGCCGTTCAGCGTGTCCCGTACCGGTTCGTCAACCGGGTCGGGCCTGGTGCGCGGACGCAGCCTCAGGCGCCCACGCTCCCCTGCGCCGTCGAGCCCGGCCCGTTGGGCTCGGCGTACTCGACGTGGCTGAGCACATCCCCGGTGAACACCAGGGAGGTGACCGACGCGAGCGCGCACTGCCGTCGGTCGGGCCGGTGCCAGAGCCGACGGCCCTCGGCGGCCCGGTGAGTGACATAGACAGGCAGCTGGTGGCTGACGAGGACGACCTCCCGGCCGGCATGCGCACGGCGCACGTCGTCGACCGCAGCCATCACCCGGGCGGCGATGTCGGCGTACGGCTCGCCCCACGACGGCCGCAGCGGGTTGCGCAGGTACTTCCACGACCCGGGATGGCGCAGGATGCCGGGCCCGGGCTCGACGACCCCGCCCTCGAAGACGTTGCTGCTCTCGATCAGTCGGTGGTCGGTCTCGACCGGCAGCCCGGTGGCATCCGAGAAGGGGGTCGCCGTCTGCTGCGCCCGCTCGAGCGGGCTGGCCACGACGGCGGCGATGTCCCGGGCGGCAGCGGCATCGGTGAGGTAGGCCGCGGCGACCCGCGCCTGCTGCTCACCGGCGGCCGAGAGCCGGAAGCCGGAAAGGCGCCCGTACAGCACCTTGGTGGGGTTGTGCACCTCGCCGTGGCGGACCAGGTGGATGACGGTCCGGGGCGCATCCACGGTCTCGGAAGAAGGTGTGCTCACGCGCGGTCCCCGGCTCCGGCCGGCCTGGCCACCCGCTCCGGAGCAGCTGCTGCAGCGCGAGCGGCCGCGGGCAGGGCGTCTGCCACCCGGGCCAGCGCGGAATCGTCGTGACTGGCCGATAGGAACCACGCCTCGTACGCACTCGGCGGCAGGTAGACCCCGGCATCGAGCATGGCGTGGAAGAACGCGCCGTAGCGGACGGTGGCCTGCGCCTGGGCGCCGGCGTAGTCGGTCACGGCAGCGGCGTCGGTGAAGAAGATGCTGAACAGCGAGCCGGCGCTGTTGACGACGTGAGAAACCCCGGCCTCGGACAGGGCTGTGGATGCGAGCCCGGCGACCTCGAGAGCCCGCTTGTCGACAGTCGTGTACACCTCCGCATCACAGGCCCGCAGCGTAGCGAGCCCCGCAGCCACTGCGAGCGGGTTGCCCGACAGCGTCCCGGCCTGGTACACGGGGCCGACCGGGGCGAGCGAGGCCATCACCTCGGCGCGGCCGCCGAAGGCCGCGGCGGGCAGCCCGCCGCCCATGACCTTGCCGAAGGTGAACAGGTCCGGCGCCACCCTCTCAACGCCGTACCAGCCCGACGGCGAGACGCGAAAGCCCGTCATCACCTCGTCGATCACGAGCAGCGCGCCATGGGCGTCGCACAGGGCGCGCAGCCCGGCGTTGAAGCCTGGCAGCGGCGGCACGACGCCCATGTTGGCCGCCACCGCCTCGGTGATGACGCAGGCGATCTGGTCGCCGTACTCGGCGAACGCCTGCTCCACCAGCGACAGGTCGTTGTAGGGCAGGACGATCGTGTCGGCGGCGCTGGCCCCCGTGACGCCAGGGGTGTCCGGCAGCCCCAGGGTCGCGACGCCGGAGCCGGCGGCGGCAAGCAGCGCGTCGACGTGACCGTGGTAGCAGCCGGCGAACTTCACGACCTTGGGCCGGCCGGTGTAGCCCCGGGCCAGGCGGATGGCGCTCATCGTGGCCTCGGTACCGCTGTTGACCAGCCGCACCTGCTCCAGCGGGGGCCCGACGCGCTGCACCAGCAGCTCGGCGAGCTCGACCTCGCCCGGGGTCGGCGTGCCGAACGACGTCCCCTTGGCAGCTGCCGCCTGCAGGGCCGCAACGACGCCCGGATGGGCGTGGCCGAGGATCATCGGCCCCCACGAGCAGATCAGGTCGACGTACTCGAGCCCGTCGGCGTCGGTGAGGTAGGGCCCCCGGCCCGAGGTCATGAACCGCGGCGTGCCGCCGACGGCGCGAAAGGCGCGCACCGGTGAGTTGACGCCGCCGGGCACGACAGCAGTCGCGCGGGCGAACAGGGACGAGCTCTGCGGGGGATCCTGCACGTGCCCATCCTCGCAGCCGCATCCGCCCGCCACCCGGTCAGCTCGGGCGGCCGTAGGACAGCTGCTTCACGCGCCGTCCCGCTGCGGAGTCGCTCACCAGGGTCGCGAGCCGGCTGCGGCGTGTCTGCTCCCGCTTGGCGCCGGTGACCCACCGCGCCGCGTTCCGCTGGTAGCCCGGCGGCTGGGCGCTGAAGAAGGCCCAGGCAGCGGCGTCAGCCCGCAGGACCGCCTCGTCCGGGGGGTCGAGCGCCGTCTGCTCGCCCTCCGCCGGCCCGTAGCCGTACCCGACGCGCTCGGACTCGGCACGGGCGTGGAACACGGCCAGCCCAGCCGGGTGCATCCGCCCATCCGCCTCGAGCTCGGGAACCCGCCGGACGTTGACGGCGCTCCACCGGCTCCGGGGGCGGCGTGGGGTGAACCGGATGCAGTAGGCCTCGTCGTCGATCCGGCGCCGCACCCCGTCGATCCACCCGACGCACAACGCTTCGTCGACGGACTCCGCCCACGTGATCGAGGACCGCCCCGTGGCGCGCTTGTGATAGCCGACGAGCACATCGGCTGCCGTCTCGGCGTGCTCCGCGAGCCAGGCGCGGAACTCCTCCGGGCCGGTGAAGAAGACAGGCTGGACCCGCGGGACAGGCCCAGCTGCAGCACCGGCGTCGGTCATGCCCCGACGATCGCACCTGCCGTCAGCGCTGGGGCCGGCATTCCGCCGGCTACCAGGTCCTCGGCGGGCTCCGGCGCACCGGAGACGATTCGCAGGGGCAGCACCCCGGCCCAGTAGGGCAGGCCGATGTCCTCGGGGTCGTCCACCGGGCCGCCGGTGCGCGTCTTGACCGAGACCTCGGCAAGCGGAAGCGCCAGTACCGACGTCGCTGCCAGCTCCTTGGCCGACGGAGGCCGGCACGCCCCGCTTCGGCCGTTGACGACGTGGTCGACGAGGGCCGCGAGCGCTCGCTCCTTCTCCGCGCCGTCCGTGACCAGCCGCGCGCTGCCGAGCACGACGACGCTGCGGTAGTTGGTGCTGTGGTGCATCGCAGAGCGGGCGAGCACGACGCCGTCGACGAGCGTGGCCGTGACGCAGACGGGCAACTCGCCGGTCCCCCTCGCTGCGAGTGCGACTGCCGCGCCGGACGAGCCGTGCAGGTACAGCGTCTCGCCGACCCGCACGTGCAGCATGGGCAGCACGCGAGGCGTGCCGTCGGGAGCGACGAGCCCGAGATGGCACACGAGCGCTGCATCGAGGACGGTGTGTGCAGCTGTCATGTCGTAGCCGACGCGGTCCTGATGCCGGGTGGCTGTCGTTCGCGGTGTCTGGGCGTACATGGTCACTGAGCTTCCCCGGCCGGGCTGGCAGCCGGCGGCAGCGCCGTGCCGTCCTCGGCCAAGCGGGCGATGCGGACGTGCAGCGTCGGGCGCTGCTGAAGGGCGGCGTGCACGGCCCGGTGCAGTCCGTCCTCGAGATAGAGCTCGCCCTGCCACTCGATGACGTGGCAGAACAGGTCGGCGAAGAAGGTCGAGTCGTCAGCGAGCAGCACGTCGAGACGGAGCTCCGCCTTGATCGTGATCAGATCGGCCAGCTTCACCAGCCGGGGTGGGACCTGCATCCAGTCCCGGTGCGAGAACTCCGGCGCAGGATAGGGGCGGGCGCTCAGCACCCCCCGGAACACGCTGCCGCCTGATGCCAGCGGCGGGCGGCGGCGGGACTGGCGCCGCGCATGGGGGTCGACCACGGGTACATCATGGACCCGCCCCGTCGGCTGCGGCCGTCCGTGCCGTGCTGTTTGTCGCGGTCCGGCAGGCCCGCGATCAGGTCATCGCGCGAAATGCCGCCATCGCTGCGTCCAGTTCCAGCCCCACCCGGTTGGCGAGGCTCGCTGCGGATGGCTGCAGCGCTCCGCTGCGGGCCTGCGTCTCGAGCTGCTCGCACAGTTCGGCTAGAGCCGTCGCCCCGAGGCTGGCCGCAGCCCCCTTCAGCCCGTGCGCCTGCTGGTGCACGACTGTCACGTCACCGGCCCCTACCCCTTGCTTCAGGCTCGCGAGGAGGTCCGGGGCGGAGGCTCGGAGGGTGTCGCTCAGCTGACCGAGCAGCTCCGGGTCGTGGGCGGCCTCCGGCCCGAGCATCTCCTCGAGCCGGCGCTGGATCGTCGCCCGGCGCTCGGACTGGTCAGGGATCCATGGGGTGGAGGCGGAGGACGGGTCGGGTGGGGATGCGGTCGGAGCGAGCGGCCCGGACGGCTGCTCCATCCCGCCCGCGGATGAGCGAACTATCAACTGCTGTGCCTCCTCGAGCGCGTCGCAGAGCGCCTCCTGGCGCACCGGTTTGGCGAGGTAGCCGTCCATGCCCGCCTTCGTGCAGGCTGTGCGGTCCTCGACCAGAACGTTGGCTGTCATGGCGAGGATGCGGGGCTGGCGCTCTGTGGGCAGCTGCTGACGGATCAGCCGGGTCGCCTGCAGCCCGTCCATGACGGGCATCTGGACGTCCATCAGGACGAGGTCGTAGTCCGTCCGCCCAAGGGCATCCAGCGCCTCGTGGCCGTTGCCGACCGTGTCGACCTGGTGGCCCGCCTTGCGGAGCATGAGCTGGGCCACCTGCTGGTTGACCACGTTGTCCTCGGCGAGCAGGACGCGTAGAGGTGCCTGCCGCGGCCGCTCGCCGGTCTCGCCGGCTCGTTGCCGCGCGGCGGGGCTCCCGGCAGTGGGCATGCCCACAACAACGTCCGTCGCATCCGGCGGACTGAGCGCGGCCACGAGCTTGGCCATCAGCATCGCGCTCTTGACCGGCTTCATCAGGACGGCGGCGAATAGCTTGCGTTCGCTCGGCGCCGGTCGCCACGTCACGCTCGCGTGCAGCACGAGGGGGATGGCAGCCGCGCCGGGCAGCCGTCGCAGCTCCCGGGCGAGCTCTCGCCCGTCCGTGCCGGGCATGATCAGGTCCAGCACGGCAACGTCGAACTGCTGCCCAGCCGACACCAGCTCGATTGCCTCGGCTCCCGACGCGACATCGACGCAGCGCATCCCCCAGCGCTCGAGCTGAAGCCGCAGGACCCGCCGGGCGGTGCTGTTGTCGTCCACCAGCAGGACAGAGCGTCCCACCAGGGGCGAGCCGGACCGCTCCGGCCCGGGCAACCGGCGGTCGACAACTTCGGTGAGCTCGATGGTGAACGTGAAGGTGGAGCCGACCCCCGGCTCGCTGCTGACCTCGAGCGTGCCGCCCATCGCCTCGACGAGGCGGCGGCTGATGGCCAGGCCCAGCCCGCTGCCGCCGTAGACCCGCGTGGTGGAGGAGTCGACCTGGCTGAAGGAGCGGAACAGTCGGTCCAGCCGGTCGGCGGGGATGCCGATCCCTGAGTCCGTCACCGCGACCGTCAGCTGAATCCGGTCCTCCGGCGCGGCTGCGAGCGGCTGAGCGCTCACCGTCACCACGACCTCGGCCTCAGAGGCGAACTTGACAGCGTTGCTGAGCAGGTTGACGAGTACCTGCCGGACCCGGGTGACGTCACCGCTGACGACCCCGGGGCAGCTGTCGTCGAGATCTGCGACCAGCTCGAGGCCCTTGCGGGATGCGGCCAGCGCCACGACCGCGAGTGCACTCTCCACGCAGTCCCGCAGCCCGAAGGGGTGCTGGTCGAGCTCGAGCTCGCCGGACTCGATCTTCGAGAAGTCGAGGATGTCGTTGATCACCATGAGCAGCGTGTTGCCGCTGTCACGGACCGTCTCGGCGAACTCGCGCTGGTCGGGCGACAGGTCGGTGTCGAGCAGCAGCCCGGTCATCCCGATGACGGCGTTCATCGGGGTTCGGATCTCGTGGCTCATCGTCGCGAGGAAGGCCGACTTTGCCGACGTCGCGGCCAGCGCCTCGTCCCGGGCACTCGCCATCGCCTCGACAGCTTGCCGGCGAGCGGTGATGTCCAACGCGACGCCGCAGGTGGCGTAGACGGTGCCCTCCGGGTCGCGCAGGGGGAACTTGACGGACTCGTAGTACCGCGGCCCGGCCATGCCGTCGTAGCGCTCCTCGAGGTGGTACTGCTCACCCTGGGCCCGCACGTCGTCCGCGCGCCACGTGGGGGCGAGCGCGGCGTCGAGCACGGTCGCGTCCCGGCCCAGCAGCTCGTCCTCCGTCACGCCGAACGCCTGCTGGAACGGCTCGTTCGCGAGCAGGTAGCGGCCGGCTAGGTCCTTGACGTAGATCAGCGACTGGCTGTTGGTGATCACGGCCCGGAGCATGAGGTCGTACGTGTCGCGCTCCCGCTGGGCGGAGCGGCGGGCTGTGACGTCGATCATCTGGGTGGTGAAGTAGGAGGCCGCACCGCTCTCGCCTCGCACCAGGGCCGTCGCCAGCTCGACCCACACCTTGGAGCCGTCCGCGTGCAGGAAGCACGTCTCGGCGTCAAACCCGTCGATCTCCCCCGCCAGGGAGCGGGAAATACTAGTTCGCGTGGCCGCATGCTCGGGGTGAGTCAGGTCCAGGAGGCATGCGCCCACCAGATCCTGCGCCGACCGCCCGAGCATCCGTGCGAAGACCGGGTTGACGAGCATCAACCGCCCGTCGGTCCCGGTCAGCGTCATTCCGGTGATCGAGGTGTCGAAAGCGGCGCGGAAGACTTCCTCGCTGCGCCTGAGCTCGGCTTCCATCCGCAGCCGGGCGCCGATGTCCTGCGCGCTCTTGGAGAAGCCGATCTGCTCGCCGTCCTCGTTGAACAGCGGGGCAAGCGTCAGAGCGATGTCTACGAGCGCCCCCGACTTGTTCAGCCGCTGGGTCTCGACGTGCTGTGGCACCAGCGTCCGGCTCACCACCTGGGTCAGCTCAGTCACGCCAGCCCGCATGTCGGGCGGCACAAGGCCGTCGAAGGTGGTGCCGAGCACCTCCTCGGCGGGGTATCCGTACAAGCGCTCGGCGGCACGGTTCCAGCTGGTGATGGTGCCGTTCATGTCCAGGCTGTAGAGGGCGTCGCCCGAGGATGCGAGGACCTGCGCGAGGGTGCGCGTGTGACGCTCCTCGCGGCGGAGCTCACTCACGTCACGGACGAAGCAGCACAACTGAAGGCCGGCGCGAGGGGCGGGGGTGGCATCGATGAGCTCGAGGCTCAGGGGGCGGCCGTCGCGGTGCACGCCCCGGGCGGACACGGCCATTCCCGCTTCGCGCGCTCGCATCCGGGCGGCCTCGAGATCCGCGCCGTCCGCCTCGCCGGTGAGCAGCGGGATGAGCGGGCGGCCCAGTGCCTCGGCGGCTGACCAGCCGAACAGGGCCTCGGCAGCGGGGTTCCAGTCGATGACGTCGCCGGCGGCATCCGAGCCGACGAACGCCTCCTGAACGGCGGCCAGGATGCTGCGCAGCCGGGCCAGCTCGTGGAGGTCCGGTGGCTGCGCCGCCGGGCCCGGATTCACCATCCGCCGTCCTTCACGGCCGAGGCGAGAAGCAGATCGTCGATCGCCTCGCCCAGCGCGTTGATGACGACGGGTTTGGTCAAGTACGTGGCACCGAGTGCCCTGCCGGCTGCGACATCGCCGGCCTCGACCCGACCGCTGAGGAAGACAGCGGGCAGCTGGCCGGCGGCTCCACTGGCACCTTGCCGCCCTTGCCCGCCGCTGCCCGCACGCAGCTTGACCAGAAGCTCGAGGCCGCTCACACCTGGCATGAGGACGTCGAGCACGGCGAGGCCCGGCAGGCCACGGTCGGCCACGACGGACAGCGCCTCGCCGGCCGATCCTGCAGTCACGACCAGGTGGCCCAGCTGGCGCAAGCGGAAGGCCAGCAGGTTGACGAGGTCCGGGTCGTCGTCGACCACGAGGAGCTTGGCCACCGCGTCACCTCCCAGCATCGAAGCGCATCCCGGTTCGGCGCGCTGTCCGTGTCATCGGTCGACACACGACTCGCTTGAGCAACTGATCAACAAGGCCCCCCCAACGAAGCGACGCCGCCCCTCGCCCGCCTGCACTCTTCAGGTGCGGCGCGCGGTGACGAGTAACAGGGTGACGAGTAACAGCTGACGGTTGACAAGCGACGAGCAACCCAGGTCAGGGGTCCGGACGAGGTGAGAAGGGAGCAGGGAGCGTGACTGGTGAGCTGTCGGAGGACCCTCTGCTGCTGCGCTGGCTGCTCGACGCCGTCGGCCAGGCCGTCATCGCGATGGACCTCCTCGGGACGGTCGTCTACTGGAACGCGGCCGCCGAGCAGATGTACGGCTGGACGGTGGCCGAGGCGATCGGCCAGCCACTGGGCGAGCTCCTGGTGGGCCAGGAGATGCCGGCGGATCAGGCCGAGATCATCAGTGCCGTGTTGGCCGGGCAGACCTGGACCGGGGAGAGCTGGGTCCGCCGCAAGGACGGCAGTCGCTTCCCCGTACTCGTCACCGACAGCCCGGTGCGCGACCGGGACGGCATGGTCGTCGGCATCGTCGGGGTGTCGGCCGACAACTCCGAGCGGCATGCGGTCCAGCGGGCCCTGCTGCTGCGCGAGGCCCAGTTCCGCCGGCGCTTCACCGACAGCTCCCTCCCGCAAGCCGTGCTCGGCCTCGACGGGCCGATCAGTGCCGTGAACCCGTCCATGTGTCACTGGCTCGGCTACAGCGAGCAGGAGCTGCTGCACACCTCAGCCGCAGGCCTGCTCGTGCCCGAGGACCGACCGCAGTTCGCTGTAGACGCTGCCATCCTGCTCCGGGACGAGCCCCACAGCGTCGAGTCCGTCCGGCGTTACCTGCACCGCGACGGGAGCGTGCTGTGTGGCCTCGCGAGCGGCATGCTCGTCACCGACGACGACGACAAGCCCCTCGAGTTCGCCATGTTCGTGCAGGACATCACCGAGCAGCGCGGTGCGGAGGAAGCGCTGCGCGCATCGGAGGCGGTGCTGCGCGCCCGCTTCGAGCAGTCCTCGGTCCCTCAGCTCAGCCTCGACATGTCCCGGCGGATCACAGCCGTCAACAGCGCCTTCTGCTTGCTATTAGGTGGCACGCCTGAGGACTTCCTGGGCCAGTCGTCCCGCACCCTGCTGCCCACCGATGCACCGCGCCAGATCTCCGACGACCTCGACCGGCTGTTGGCCGCCGAGCACGAGGCGTCCCGCATCGAGTTCGACGCACGCCGACGCGACGGTGGCCTGGTCTCGTGCCTGGCCCACCTGACGCTCCTGCGCTCCCCGGCAGGCGTCCCCTCCGGCGTCGAGTGCCACCTGCAGGACCTGACCACGTTGCGGACCGCCGAGGACAACCTGCGGCGCCAGGACGCCCTGATACGCGCCCTGGCCGCCAACGCCGCCGACATCGCGCTGGTCGTGGAGCGCAGCGGGCGAGTGCGCTACGTGTCGCCGTCCGCTGCGCAGGTACTGACGGTCGCCGAGGGTGACGTCGTCGACCTCGAAGGGCTGTCGACGGTGCACCCCGACGACCGGGCGGCGGTCTGGCGTCACACGGCGGAGGTCTTCGCCGAGTTCGGCGCCAGCGTCACGATGACCTACCGCAGCCTGGACCGCTCGGGCGAATGGCGCTGGGTGGAGCAGGTGGTCACCAACCACGAGGACGACCCGGACATCGCCGGCCTGGTCCTGAACCTTCGCGACGTCGACGAGCGCGTGCGGGCGGAGCAGGCATTGCGGGCCTCTGAGGTCCGCTACCGGCTGATCGCTGAGACAGCGCAGGAGGGCATCTGGATCACCGACCAGGACGGCGCCACGCTGTACGCCAACCGCCGGCTGGCCGAACTGCTCGGCCGCACGCTCGAGGACGTCTACCGCTTCCCGAGCCACCTGCTCGGCACCAGTGGCTCCAGCCCCAACAGCGAGATCCACGACCGCACCCGCCGGCGACACGAGATCGGCTCAGAGCAGTTCGAGGTCAGCTACGCCCACCCGGATGGAGCGCCGCGCATCCTCCACGTCTCCGCCAGCCCCTTCTCGGGGGAGGACGGTGAGCCGATCGGCTCGCTGGCGATGATCACCGACGTCACGGAGGCGCGCACCGCCGAGGACGAGCTGCGCCGCCAGGCCCTGTACGACTCTCTGACGGGGCTGCCCAACCGAACGCTTCTGCTCGAGCGCCTGCAGCGCGTCCTGGTCCGCCATGGCCGCGACAAGAAGCCGGTCGCGGTGCTGCTGGCCGACCTCGACCAGTTCAAGCTGATCAACGACTCGCTGGGGCATGCGGTGGGCGATGCGCTGCTGGTCACGCTCGCCGGGCGGCTGTCCGCGCTCGTCCGCCCGAAGGACACAGTTGCCCGGATGGGCGGCGACGAGTTCCTCGTCCTGTGCCCCGACCTGGACGAGGCCGCCGCACAGCACGTCGCCGCACGCCTGCTGGCTGCTCTCGCCGAGCCGGTGCAGGTCGGCGTGAGCACCATCACCGTGTCGGCCAGCATCGGTGTCGCGATCAGCCCCCCGAGCGATGCAGAGACGCTGGTGGGTCAAGCCGACGCCGCGATGTACGAGGCCAAGGCGCGCGGGCGCGCCCGGGTCAGGATGTTCGATACCTCGCTCGCCGACCAAGCCCGGCGACGCCTGGAGCTGTCCAACGACCTGCGGTGGGCGCTCGCGCAGGACAAGCTGATGCTCTACTACCAGCCCGTCGTCGACCTGCGGTCCGGCGAGGTGGTGGGAGTCGAGGCGCTCAGCCGGTGGAGCCACCCCCGGCACGGCATGGTGCCGCCTACGGAGTTTGTCACCGTCGCCGAGCAGAGCGGGCTGGTCACGGCACTCGACCACTGGGTGATCCGACAGGCCTGCCAGGACGCGGCAGAGATGCGAGCCACGGGCGTCTTGCCCCTGCACGCCTATGTCGCCGTCAACCTGTCCGCCCGCAGTCTGGGCGACGAGTCCCTGGAAGGCGTCCTGCGGGCGGCGGCGAACGAATGTGGCCTGCCGTTCGAGGCCCTGGTGCTGGAGGTCACCGAGAGCGGGGTGATGGACGACCCGGACAAGGTCCGGGTGCAGCTGGAGAACCTGCGCTCGCTCGGCGCGTCCGTCAGCATCGACGACTTCGGCACGGGCTACTCGTCACTGGCCTATCTGCGCCGGTTCCCGGTCTCCACGCTCAAGATCGACCGCAGCTTCGTCACCAACATCACGAAAGACCCTGACGACTTGGCGGTCGTCGCGGCCATCATCGACCTGGCGCGGGCACTGAGCCTGTCGACTGTCGCCGAGGGGATCGAGACCGCTGCCGAGCTCGCCCTGCTGGCCGGTCTCGGCTGCACCGCTGGTCAGGGGTACCTGTGGAGCCCTGCCGTGCCGCCACAGCGTCTCGCGGCTGTGCTCGCCCAGCTGCCCCAGGCCGTGACCGGCGTGGTCCCCGCAGCCCGCCCGCCAGACCTCCTGCCCCTCGTCGAGGGGCTGACGCGACCGCCCGTGCTATAAGTAACTGTTTACTTATAGGAGGTGGCGCCATGCCGCGGTCAGGGTCATGGGGAAGCTGGTCGGACTGCACGACAGTGCTGCTCGAGACCCGGCGCCGCGACGGGTCGTGGGTGGCAACGCCGGTCAGTCTGGTTGTCGACGGGGACCGAGCGTTCTTTCGCACCTACGACGCGGCGGGCAAGACCAAGCGGCTGCGCAACTACCCGGACGTGCGCATCGCCCCGTGCACCCTGCGCGGCCGAGCTACGGGGCCAAGCTCGGTCGCAACGGCGCAGCTGCTGCAGGGGGCGGACGCCGAGCAGGCCCGCCGGCGGCTCGCGGCTCGCTACCCGGTGCTGCACCGGATGGTCGTCCCTCGGCTGCACCGGCTCAAGGGCTGGACGACGCTGCACTACGAGCTGCACTACGAGCTGCACTACGAGCTCCCCCAGCACGAGCCCCGCCCCGAGCCGGGCCGTGCCGCCCCGGCGTGAGAGCGCGGCCCGCAACCGCGTCGTCGACGCCGCGATGGACCTGTTCAGCCGGCAGGGCTACCACGCGACGACAGTCGCCCAGATCGCCGCCCTCGCGGGCCTGTCCCCGGGCGCAGGCGGCGTCTACCGGCACGCCGCCAGCAAGCTCGAGCTGTTGCAGGAGGGGCTGCGGCGGCAGGTCGACAGCGGCGGCGGGCTGACCGCGCTGCTCGTCGCGGCCCAGCCGCCCGCGGATCTTCCGCTGGAAGAACGGCTTCTGACAGTGGCCCGGGCCGGGCTGCGTCGGCTCGAGCAGGAACGGGAGCTCAACCGGCTGCTGCTACGTGACCTCGCCGCCTTCCCCGACCTGCTGGCCCTGGTCCGCGACCGCGAGCTGCGGGGCGTGCACGCCGCCCTGTTGCACTGGCTGTCGAGTCAGGAGGGCGCCGGCACAGTGGACCCGCAGGACGCGGCCGCCGCCGCAGCGGTCCTGATGGGTGCGGTCAGCCATTTCTGGATCATGGTGGACGTCTTCGGCGGGGAGCACCCGCTGGGCGTGAGCGAAGACCGGTACCTCGGGGTGCTCGCCAGAATGGCGGCAGGCTTGCTGTCCGGCGATGGGGGGACACCTGCATCCTGACGGACGAGGGAGCGCGTGATGCCGGTCGGCCGGACGCAGGACGCCGGGTGGCAGATCGGTGTCTCCCGCACGCTCGACCACCCGCTCGAGCGGGTGTGGGACGCGCTGGTGACCAGTCCCGACCTCTGGCTCGGGCCGGCAGCCGAACTCCCCACCGAGCTGGGGCAGGCGTGGACGGCCTCCGACGGCAGCGGCGGCGAGCTGCGCGGCCGCCGCGAGCGCGAGCGGATCCGGCTCACGATGCACCGCGGTACCGGCCACGGAGTGCCCCCGGACAAGCCCGGCCACGAGACGACGGTTCAGGTCACGGTCGTAGCGACCGGTAGCCGGACCAGGGTGCGCTTCCACGAGGAGCGGATGCTTGAGCCGATGAGCGCATCGCCGCGCGGCGGCACTGGCAGGCGACGCTCGACCGGCTCGCGAGCGCGATCGACAGTTGATCCGGGGTACTGAGCGGCGGGCTAGACAGCCGGGTTGTTCTGCGCGACGTCAGTCACGCTGTCCTCGCGTCCGTCATGGGTGTCGCCACCGCCGCCGTCAGCTCCGTTCTTGTCGTTGTCCTCGTCCTTGTCGCCGTCATTGTGGTGACTGCCGCGCCGCTTGAGGAGGCCGGCTCCCGGCAGGCCGGACAGGGTCTGCTGCAGCTCGACGACAACGGGTTCGAGCCGCTCGACGACGTCTCTGAGCATGCGGACATCCGGTGCGACGTCCTCGAGCACGTGCAGAGCCGGGAAGAGCTCGTCCGTGACTCGCTCCAGCAGGGGTGGCAGCCGAGTGACCAGGCCCGGGATCGCATCCCAGGCCTCGGGGGGCAGCTGCTCGGCGATCCGAGCCAGCGGGACGGCGAGGTCCCGGACCGGCTTGTCGATCGCTGACACCAGCCGTCGGGCCCAGCCCAGCAGCTCGTCGGCCTGCCCCACTGTCGTGCTGGCCCGCGCCGTCACGTCGTCGATGGAGCCGATCGACTCCCCCGCCTTGTCCGTCACCCGGTCGATGTCGCCGATCGACGTGTCGGCCTTGCCAGTCACCCGGTCGATCTGCTCGATCGACGCACCGGCCTGAGTCGTCACCCGGTCGATCTGCTCGATCGACGCACCGGCCTGAGTCGTCACCCGGTCGATCTGCTCGATCGACGCGCCAGCCTGAGTCGTCACCCGGTCGATCTGCTCGATCGACGCGCCAGCCTGAGTCGTCACCCGGTCGATCTGCTCGATCGCCGCACCGGCCTGAGTCGTCACCCGGTCGATCTCGTCGATGCTGACGTGCGCCTGCGAGGTCACCTGTCCGACCTCGTCGATGGCGTGGCCCGCACTCGTCACCACGCTGTCGACGGCGTTGACCGTCCCGTCCGCCCTCTGCACCACGACGTCCACCGCGTCGACAGTCGAGTCGACGCGGTGGACGGTCTGCCCGGCGGCGTCTGCCGTCAGGTCGACCCGTGCCACGACCTCGTCGACAGCATCGACAGTCCCGCCGACCCGTCCGACAACGCCGACGACCCGGTCGATTGCACCTCGACCCGGCCGACCACCAGCGACACCAGGGCGATCGCGTCGTCGGCCCCCTCCCCCACACCCTCGAGCTGGGAGACGACGCCGGTGACGCGCCCAACGAGGTCAGGAACCTGGCCGGCTGCCACGACGATGCGGTCGAGCAGGCCCGCGTCGAGCGCGGCTTGGCGCGAACAATCGGCTCCTCGAGGGCGTCGAGCAGGCGGTTGATGCGCGCCAGGGTGGAGGCCGCCGACGCCGCGAGGGCGGGCAGGCGTACGACCACCTCCGCCGGCGCGACCGCGAGGTCGAGCAGATCACGCAAGCCGGGGATCGAGGACGCCATGCTGCTGCGATACCCCTGGCGCCACTTGGCACCCGTGGCCGGCCCGGAAAGCGCACGGTACTCGTCCTCAGTGCCACGCCTGCGAGCGCTCGCCGTCCAGCGTGTGCCGGTGGCCGCAGAGGTTAGTCGGGAGCAGACAGGCCCGCGTCCGGGCCGTCAGTGAGAAGGGCATGACCGCAATGAGCCAGCGGAACCTCGAGCGCCTGACGGCTGTCGACGCGGGCTTCCTCCACGAGGAGGACCGCGGGCCCGCCCACATGCAGATCGGCGGCCTGGTGCTTCTTGACGGGCCGGTTCCGGCGGTCGAGCAGGTCCGCCGGATGATGGACCAGCGCCTGGCCGACATGCCGCGCTACCGGCAGCTGCTGCTGCCTACCCCCCTCGCGCTCGCCCGGCCGGTCTGGGCCGACGACCCCGACTTCGACATCGCGCACCACGTCCGCGTCCGGCGCCTGCCCGCACCCGGGCGGTACGACCAGCTGCTGGCGCTGACCGGCGAGCTGATGAGCATGCGGCTCGACCGCGGCCGGCCCATGTGGCAGCTCGACCTCGTCGAGGGGCTGGCCGACGGTCGGGGCGCCTTGATCGCGAGGACCCACCACGCGTTGGTCGACGGCGTCGGCGGGATGGACCTGCTCGCAGCGTTGTTCGACGTGAGCCCCACGGCAACGCATCCGCCGGACCTGCCGGATACCCCAGCCGTCGGCGGCCGCTCCGGGGCGTCACTTCCGGGGCCGCTCGCGCTGATCGTCAACGCTGCCGTCGACAACACCCGCAGCGCGTTGGAGATGTACGCGAACGTCCTCGACCGGCTGCAGCAGCCGGAGGCCGCCCTGCGCGACGCCGCGTCAGCGGTGGCCGGACTCGTGGGCGTGGCCGGCAAGTTCCTCAACAGCGCTCCGCGCAGCGCGCTCAACTTCCCGGTTGGCCCCACCCGGCTGTTCGCGACGGTGTCGCGGCCGCTGGCCGAGGTCAAGGCGGTGAAGTCGGCGCTCGGCGGCACTGTCAACGACGTGTGCCTCGCCGCTGTCGTCGGTGCGCTGCACGCCTTCCTCGACGAGCGTGGCGACCCCTCCGTCCAGCCGCCCGAGGCCGGCCGGTTCCGGGCGATGATCCCGGTGTCGGTCCGAGAGGGGTCGGGCCGCCAGGAGCTCGGCAACAAGCTGGTGGCGATGGTGGCCGCGCTCCCCGTCCACATCCGCGACGCGCGCGAGCGGCTGCACGCGGTCCGCGAGACGACGCAGCGCCTCAAGGCATCGCCGGAGCAGGACGGCGCGGCGCTGCTGGCAGCGGTCGAGGAGGTCTCCCCACCGCAGTTCGTGGCGCAGGCCTCGAAGCTGAACTTCTCCTCGCGTCTCTACAACCTCGTCGTCACCAACATCGCCGGCCCGCAGTTCCCCATCTACCTACTCGGGCGGCGGGTCGAGCGCATCTACCCGCTCGGCTTCCTCGGCTCCAACCATGGCCTGTGCGTCGCGATCCTGTCCTACGACGGCGAGGTCAACGTCGGGCTGCTCGGCGACCGCGGCGCACTGCCCGACCTCAACCGGGTCGCCGGGCACCTGGAGCGCGCCTTCGACGAGCTGCGCGACGCCGTCTAGGCATGTCGGGGCGTCCGGTGTGTTCCGCGCCCGTCACGGCAGCTCGCCGGTCAGGTAGCGCTGCAAGGTCGGACCGATCAGCGGCGCCAGCTCGTCCGCAGTGGCGGATGCGAGGGGCTCGATCGCGAGCACGTAGCGGGTGACCGCCAACCCGGCGACCTGCGAGGCCAGGAGCCCGGCGCGCCGCTCGGGGTTGTCGCCGCCGGCGCCGCGGGCGACCGGCAGCAGGATGACCCGCAGCAGCAGCTCGCGCAGCATGGCGGCAGCCTCCGCGTGGGAGACCGCGCTACGCAGCATCGCCAGCATCGGCCCCTGGCCGGGGGTCCCGTCCCACACCCCGAGAAAAGTGCGGACGATGCGCTCACCGAGGCCGTCCCGGTCACCGGCAAGCAGGCCCTGCACGACCGTCGCGGGATCGAGGGGTAGCTCGACCGCCGCCTCGAACAGCCCGTCCTTGCTGCCGAAGAAGTGCAGGACCAGCGCGGGGTCGACGCCCGCGGTCCGGGCAACTGCCCGCAGCGACGTCGCGCCGTAGCCCTGCATCCCGAACGCCTCGCGGGCCGCAGCGAGCACGGCCTCCCGCGTACCGCTGTCGCCGGTGCGGCGGCCGCTGCGAGTCATGAGCTTTTCCGGCTCAGGCGAGTCACGAGCTTTTCCGGCGCAGGGTGACAGCACCGAGCGCGAGCGCGAGCACCGAGGCACCCGCCACCACGGCGATGTCCCGGGTCAGCCGCCCGCTGATCGCCGCGGACGCCGTCAGCTGCTGCATGCCGTCCACCGCGTAGGTGAGGGGAAAGGCCGCCGAGGCCCAGCGCAGCGGTGCCGCCATCGTCTGGCGGGCGGCGAACAGCCCGCACAGCAGCAGCTGGGGCAGGACGAAAGCAGGCAGGAACTGCACGGCCTGGAACTCGGTGCGGGCAAAGGCCGACAGGAACAGCCCCAGGGCCATGCCGAGCAGCGCGTCGATGACGGCCAGCACGACGATGAGTGCAGGCGAGGCGGCAGGGTCGAGCCCCAGCAGACCGAGGGCGACGCCACTTGCCAGCGCCGTCTGCACCACGGCGACCGAACCGAAGGCGAGGGCGTACCCGACCAGCAGGTCGCCCCGGCCGATCGGCGTGGTGAGCAGCCGTTCCAGCGTGCCGGTGGCCCGCTCGCGCAGCATCGCGACCGAGGTCACGAGAAACATGGTGATGAACGGGAAGAGCGCCAGCAGCGGCCCCCCGACCTGGTCGAAGACGAGCGGCCGGTCGGAGTAGACGTAGCGCAGCAGGGCGAGCAGCAGAACCGGGACGAGCAGCAGGAGAGCGAGGGTGCGCGGGTCACGCCGCAGCTGGGTGAGGACCCGCAGCGCCGTGCCGAGGGTCGCGCGGGCGCTCACGCCGTCGCCTCGGCGATGGCGAGGAAGGCCCGCTCCACATCGGGGGCGGCGGTCCGTTGCAGCAGCCCGGCGGGTGAGTCGTCCGCGACGATGCGGCCTTCGCGCATCAGCAGGAGCCGGTCGCACCGGGCGGCCTCGTCCATGACGTGGCTGCTGACGATGATCGTCGTGCCGGCATCGGCAAGTGACCGGAACAGCACCCACAGGTCCCGGCGCAGTACTGGGTCGAGCCCGACGGTCGGCTCGTCGAGCACGAGTAGCTCGGGACTGCCCAGCAGGGCCGTCGCGAGCGACACCCTGGCCCGCTCACCGCCGGACAGCGTCTGCACCAGCTGGCTCGCCCTGCCGGCGAGGGACACCTTCGCAAGGACCTCGTCGACCCGCCGCTCGGGAGCATGGAGCACGGAGGCGAAGTAGCGCAGGTTCTCGGCCACGGACAGGTCGACGTAGATCGCAGGTGCCTGGGTCACGTAGCCGACGCGTCGCCGCAGCCCGGGGCTGCCGGCCGGCTCGCCGAGCACTGTCACGGCGCCCCGCACGCCACCCTGAACACCGACGAGAGCACGCATCAGCGTGGTCTTGCCGCACCCGCTCGGCCCGAGCAGGCCGGTGATCTGGCCCCTTGCCACGGTGAAGTCAAGCCCGTGCAGCACCGGCTGACCACCCCGCCACACCACCAGCTGCTCCGCCTGCACAGAGTTCACCATGCGTTGAGTTCTACGCCTGGTGAATTGCCGCGTCAAGTCGCAACTGCTGCCCGAGGCTCAGACCGCGGGCCCCCCGGTCGCGTAGATGGTCTGGCCGGTGACGAAGCCGCTCTCCTCGCTGGCGAGGAAGGCGATGACGGCCGCGATGTCCTCGGGTTTGCCGGTGCGCTTGACCGCGGCTCGCTCCGCCGCCCCCTTGACCAGCTCGTCCCACGACCCGCCGGTCTTCTCAGTGATCGCCCGGGTCATCGCCGTCTCGACGAAGCCGGGGGCAACGGCGTTGGCCGTGATGCCGAAGCCGCCCAGCTCGATGGCGAGAGTGCGGACCATCCCCTGGATGCCCGCCTTGGCTGCGGCGTAGTTGGTCTGCCCGCGGTTGCCCAGCGCCGAGCGTGAGGACAGGAAGACGAGGCGGCCGTACCTGTTCTCGACCATGTGCTTCTGCACCGCGCGGGTGCAGTAGAACGCACCGGTCAGGTGCGTGGCGATGACCAGGTCCCAGTCCTCGTCGGTCATCTTGAAAAGGAGCGCGTCGCGGGTGACGCCGGCGTTGTTGACCAGGACGTCGACGCTGCCGAAGTGCTCGGCGGCCTGCTGCACGCCCGCCTCGACCTGCCCGCGGTCGGTCACGTTGACAGCCGCCGCGAGCCCCTCGCCGGGCAGCGCGTCGACGACCTGCTGCGCGGCGCCCTGGTCGAGGTCGAAGACGACCACCTTGAAGCCGTCGCGCGATAGCCGTTCGGCTGTCGCGGCGCCGATGCCCTGCGCCGCTCCGGTGACGATCGCGACGCGTCCTTCTGTCCCTGCCACGGATGCTCCTCCTGCTGAGTGGGTGCCGCGGGCGGAGCGGCGTGCCCATCCTGGCATCCCCGCACTCGGGCTGCCGATGGAGGATGCGGCTACTGCCGGGAGGCGCCGATGCGCAGCCCGGCGTCGGCGAGCGCCGCCTCGACCCGCAGGACCTCGACTTCGCCGGCAAGCCCGCGCGTGGCGCCGAGCCGATGCTCGATGCCGAGAGCGCGGCACGCGTCGGTCAGCACGTCCTCGTAGGCAAGGCGGGCCCCCTCCCGCTGCGTGCGGCTGCGGGCCGCGTCGTCGACGAGCGGCCGCAGGCGGCGCAGGTCAGCGGCGAGACGCTCGATGGGCGGACCGGCGGGATTGGTGCTGCGGCGCCCACGAATCGCCTCCGCGGCACGGACGACGGGAGGCAGCCACGCGGGCGTCGCGAGTATCGCGCCGATCACAGCCAGGCGCACGGCGTAGGAGGTGGCGGGACTGGACACCCTTCCATGATGCGACGCCGCGGCCGCCTGCACCAGTCGCCGGACGCCGGCAACCGGCCCAGGTCGTCGGTCGGCTAGCGCAGCCACCCGGCGACCTCGGTCGCCCAGTACGTCAGCACGATGTCGGCGCCGGCCCGCTTCACCGACGTCAGCGTCTCGAGGATGATCCGGTCGCGGTCGACCCAGCCGTGCGCCGCGGCCGCCTCGACCATCGCGTACTCGCCGCTCACCTGGTAGGCCGCGACGGGCACGTCGACGTGCTGACGCACGGCGCGGACGACGTCGAGATAGGACAGCGCAGGCTTGACCATGACAGCGTCGGCGCCCTCCTCGAGGTCGAGGTCAACCTCGCGCAGCGCGTCGCCCACCGCCCGGGCGGGGTCCTGCTGGTAGCCGGCGCGGTCCCCGAACTGCGGAGCGCACTCGGCCGCGTCGCGGAAGGGGCCGTAGAACGCCGAGGCGTACTTCGCCGCGTACGCGAGGACGGGCAGCCCCGAGTAGCCCGCGGTGTCGAGAGCCTCGCGGATGGCTCGGACCTGACCGTCCATCATCCCGCTCGGCGCGACGACGTGCGAGCCCGCGGCGGCCTGCGCCACGGCGATGGAGGCGTACCGCTCGAGGGTCGCGTCGTTGTCGACCTCGCCGGCGGCCGTCAGCAGGCCGCAGTGGCCGTGGTCGGTGTACTCGTCGAGGCACAGGTCGCTCATCAGCACGGTGGCGTCGCCGACCTCGGCAGCGAGGTCGGCGAGGGCCAGCTGGACGATGCCCTGCGGGTCGTCAGCGGCCGAGCCCCGCGCATCCTTCGTCGCCGGGATGCCGAACAGGATCAGGCCGCCGACGCCGGCCTGCACCGCCTCGACCGCGGCCTTGCGCAGCGAGTCGCGGGTGTGCTGCACGACCCCCGGCATCGAGGCGATGGGCGCCGGGTCGCTCACGCCCTCCTTGACGAACATCGGGAGGACGAGGTCGGCGGGATCGAGCCGGACCTCGGCCGTAAGCCGCCGCATCGCCGGGCTGCTGCGCAGGCGCCGGGGACGAACTGCTGGGAAGCCGGTCATGGGCGCATCCTCCTGGTCGTCGTCCGGGTTGGGGCCACCGTCACAGTCACAGTCAGAATCACCGACAGAGTCACAGCCACCGTCGGCGGCGCGGCCGTAGTGGCGTCACTGTCGCACCCTGCTCCTGCTTCTCACGCTTGTCCTGCGCGAAGGCGCCGAGGGCCCCCACCAGCGACGACGTCGTTGCCTCTGGTGCCTCGACGTCGACGCGCAGCCCCAGCTCGCGGGCTGCCGCCGCCGTCTGTGGGCCGATGACTGCGATCGTCGTCGTGTCGTGCGGCTTGCCGGCGATGCCGACGAGGTTGCGCACGGTCGATGAGGACGTGAACAGCACGGCGTCGACCCCGCCGCCCTTGAGCGCCTCGCGGATCGGTGCGGCGGGCGGGGCGGCGCGCACCGTGCGGTAGGCGGTGACGTCATCGACCTCCCAGCCGCGCTCCTTCAGGCCGGCCACCAGCGTCTCGGTCGCGATGTCCGCCCGGGGCAGGAAGACGCGGTCGATGGGATCGAGCACGTCGTCGTAAGGCGGCCAGTCGGCGAGCAGCCCCTCGCTCGACTGCTCACCCGAGGGCGTCAGCTCGGGCACGATCCCCCAGGCGAGCAGCGCAGCCGCGGTGACCTCGCCGACTGCAGCAACCTTCACGCCGGAGAATGCCCGGGCATCAAGGCCCAGCTCCTCGAACCGCTCCCGGATGGCGCGCACGGCGTTGGTCGAGGTGAACGCGATCCACTGGTAGCTGCCGGAGACCAGCCCACGGATGGCCCGCTCCATCTGGGCCGGCGTACGCGGCGGCTCGACGGCGATGGTCGGCACCTCGAGCGGGATGCCGCCAAGAGCCCGCACGGCATCGGACACCACCGACGCCTGCTCGCGCGTGCGCGGGACGAGCACGGTCCACCCGAACAGGGGCCGGGTCTCCCACCAGGACAGCTTCTCGCGCGTCTTGACTGCCGCGCCGACCACGACGACGGCCCCGGGCAGCGGGGCGGCGGCGGCGACGGTGGTGAGGCCGGCGACGGCGCCCTCGACGGATTCGAGCGTGCTCACGACCGTGGCCTGCGCAGTGCTTGTCGCGCCGACCGTGACGCTCACCGGGGTGTCGGGCCGGCGCCCATGCTCGACGAGGGCGGCCGCGACCTTGCCGGCCGTTGCCGGGGTGTCGAGCGACAGCACGAGCGTGCCCGGGGCTGCGGCGAGCGCCGCCCAGTCGGTGTCCTCCCCGACCGTCGCCATTGTGCGGGTAGCTCCGGCGGCGACACCCGCGAAAGTGGGTGCGGCTACGGTGAGCGACAGGCCGGGAACGACCTCGAAGCCGACCTTGGCCCGCACGAGGGCCTGCGCCTCCTTCAACGCGTCGGGCCGCTCGAATGGATCACCCACGAAGGCGCGGACCACCCGGTAGCCAGCCCGGGCTCGGGCCACCGTCTCCTTCACCGGGTGGAGCCCCTCCGTGGCGGCATCCACCACCTCTGCCGTCAGCCCGCGCAGCACCTCGGCCGGGACGGCGGAGTCGGCGACGACGGCGTCGGCCTCACGCAGCAGCTGGGCCGCGCGCACGGTGAGCAGCCCCGGGTCGCCGGGGCCGACGCCGAGCAGCGCCACGGGATGTGGCTGCCGGCGCGTAGGCGGCCGCGGTGCGGGCGGCTGGGATGTGGGGGGCTGGGATGTGGGGGGCTGGGTGGAGTCGCGGAGGGCCATCTGTCACAGTCCGATCAGGTCGGCCGCACCCGCGTCGAGCAGGTCGGCAGCGAGTCGTCGCCCGAGGCTGTCGGGCTGGTCGAGGGGTCCGGTGGCGGATAGGCGCAGGAGGTCGCTGCCGTCGGCGGCTGCGACCACACCGCGCAGGTACAGCTCGGCCGGCTCGTCGTCGGGCTCGCCGTCCCACGCCCCGCCGGTCACGTCGGCGAGCGCGCCGACGGGCGCGGTGCAGCCTGCCTCCAGAGCGGTCAGCAGGGCCCGTTCGGCAGTGACAGCCGCCCGGCTCCGCGGGTCATCGAGAGCTGCCGCGAGCGAGGCCGCAAGGTCGGTGTCACTGCTGCGGCACTCCACGGCGAGCGCACCCTGTCCGGCCGCCGGCAGCACCTGCAGCGGGTCGAGCACCTCGGTCACGACCTCGAGCCGGTCGAGCCGGGCCAGCCCCGCACGCGCGAGCACCACGGCATCGACCTCCCCACCGACAGCCTTCGCGATGCGGCTGTCGACGTTGCCACGGATCGGCACGAGCTGCAGACCGAGGCCAAGAGCGGCCAGCTGCGCCGCTCGGCGCGGCGCCCCGGTTCCGATCCGCGTGCCGGGCGGCAGCTCACCGAGCGTGAGCCCGAGCGGGCTCACCAGCGCATCGCGCGGGTCCTCGCGCCGCGGCACGGCCGCCACAGTCAGGCCCTCGGCGGGGGTCGTCGGGAGGTCCTTCAGGGAGTGCACGGCTACATCCACCCGTCCCCCGAGCAAGGCATCCCGCAGCGCGGTGACGAACACTCCGGTCCCGCCGATGACGGTGAGTGGCTGACCAGAGCGGTCGCCCTCGGTCACGACCTCGACGAGCTCGACCGGGCGGTCGAGCGCGCGTTCGAGCTCGCGTGCCACCTCACTCGACTGGGCGCGGGCGAGGGGAGACCGCCTCGTTCCCAGGCGCAGTGCCGACCCGGGCGCGCTGCTCACGGCAGCTCTCCCGGTGCCGCGACCGAGGGGGCGGAGACGGCGGCCGTGGTGCCCCGGTCAAGGCCGAACAGCTCGCGCAGCGCCTCGGCGTACCGGTCGCCGCCCGGCGACTCAGCCAACTCCTTGACGCGGACTGTCGGGGCGTGCAGCAGCTTGTCGACAACCCGGCGCACCGTCGTCTCGACCTCCACCCGCTCGCGGTCCTCGAGCTGGGGCAGGCGGCCGGCGAGCCGATCGAGCTCGGCGCGCACGACCTCGGCCGCCTGCTCGCGCAGCGCGATGACAGTCGGCGCGACCGAGCGCGCCCGCTGCCGGTCGACGAACCCCGCCGCCTCCTGAGCGACGATGGCCCGGACCGCAACGACATCAGCAGCGGCGGGGCTGCCGGTCAGCACGCCGCGCAGCGCCTCCAGGTCGAGCAGACTGACGCCGTGGATGGCAGCCACCGCCGGGTCGACGTCGTGCGGCAGGGCGAGGTCGAGCAGCACCAGCGGCCGGCCAGCCCGGTGCTGCATCGCGGCGCGCACCAGCTGCACTCCGAGCAAGGGGGCCGTCGAGCCCGTGGCGGCAACGGCGACATCTGCCGTTGCAAGGGCATGCTCCAGGCCGTCGAGCCCGACAGCGTGGCCGTCCAGCGACTCGGCCAGCCGCACAGCCCGCGCGTGCGTGCGGTTGGCGACTGTGACCTGACTGATCCCCTGCCGGCGCAGCACGGCCCCGGCCAGGGCCCCGGTCGAGCCGGCCCCGATGATCAGCGCCGTGCAGCCCTGGACGGAGCCGCCGAGGCGCTCGGCGGCGAGCCGGATGGCAACCCCCACCAGCGACACAGCAGCGTCGTCGATGCCGGTCTCGGAGTGCACCCGCTTGCCCACGCGCAGCGTCTCGTGGAACAGCGGCGACAGCGCCTGCCCGGCAGCCCCCTGCTCCTCGGCCAGGCGGTACGCGGTGCGGACCTGACCCAGGATCTGGGCTTCGCCGACGAGCATCGAGTCCAAGCCGCAGGCCACCGAGAACAAGTGCTGCACCGCACGTGCCTCGTGGTGGACGTAGAGGCTCGCCGTCAGCTCCTCGTGCTGCAGACCGGTGACGCGTGCGAGGACATCCGAGATCTCCGCCAACCCGCCGTGGAAGGTGGCCGACTCGGCGTAGACCTCGACCCGGTTGCAGGTGGAGACGACGACTGCCTCGGCCACGTGCTCGCCGCGCCGCAGGTCGGCCAGCACCGTGAGGGTTCCCTCGCGCGCGAGCGCGGCCCGTTCGAGCATCGCGGGCGAGGCGGTCTGGTGGTTGAGCCCCACTGCCAGCAGGGTCATACCCGCACCGGCCGGGCGGCCGCGGCCCTCGAGGTGGCAGTCGACGAGGCGGTCGAGGCGGCAGTCAGCTGGCCCGCCTTGTGCGTCTCGTGGAAGGACAGGATCGCCAGCTCCAGCGACAGGTCAACCTTGCGGACGTCGACGCCGGCTGGGACGGTCAGGACGCTGGGCGCGAAGTTGAGGATGCTCGTCACGCCGCAGGCGACCAGGCGGTCACAGACCGGTTGGGCGGCGGCCGCGGGGACGGCGATCACGCCGATGCAGACCTGCTGCTCGGCAACGACCTGCTCGAGCTCGCCCATCGGGCGCACGACCAGGCCGGCCACGCGCTCGCCGACGCGGGCCGGGTCGGCATCGAGCAGGCCGGCGATGTGAAACCCGCGAGCGGAGAAGCCTCCGTACCCGGCGAGCGCGTGCCCCAGGTTGCCGATCCCGACGAGCACGACGGAGCGGTGCACCGTCAGACCCAGCTCCCGGCTGATCTCCTCGACGAGCAGCTCGACGTCGTAGCCGACCCCGCGGGTGCCGTAGGACCCCAGCTGGGAGAGGTCCTTGCGAACCTTCGCGCTGGTCACCCCGGCAGCAGCTGCCAGGGCCTCGGACGAGATGGTGGCGGTGCCGGCATCGGCCAGCTCGGCCAGGACCCGCAGATAGAGGGGAAGCCGCGCGACGGTCGCCCCCGGAACTCGCCGCGTACGGCCGGGCTCGGGCTGCCCGGGCCCCACCGTGCAGCCCGGCACTGCCTGGGAGGGGAGTGACGCGTAGCCCTGGAGCGCGACGGGTCCGGTCACGGACACTCCAAGCTGCGAGCGGCTCGCCGAGTGGGCGGCAGCGGTAGGTCGTCTGGTGGTTGGGTCTTCTGGCTGCGCCGGGATGACTGTCTGTGCCCGATGCTAGGAGTTCGTGAAGCCATTCACAAATCAGCGTCGTTGGGCTCACACCCCGGGCGACCGCCAGCTACCAGATCCGCTGCCCGTCGAGCGCGGCCCGCAGCCGCGCGGGCTCGATGCGCCAGTAGCCGTGCTCGACGCCGTCGAGGAGCAGCACCGGCAGGCGGTCGCCGTACGTATCGAGCAGCTCGTCCTCGCCCGCCTCCTGAACGTCGACCTCGGCCCAGTCGACGGCCCGCTCCGCCGCGACCTGCGCCACAGTCCGACGCGCCTGCTCGCACAGCTGGCAGCCGGGCCGGGTCAACAGCACCAAGCGCCTGCCTGGCTGCGGCTGGGGCACTCGATGCTGCACGCGGCGCCTCAGCCCTGTGGGTCGCGCAGCAGCTCGCGGCCTGCTGCCGGCTCCCGCAGGGACTCGCGCAGCCGCCCCTTGGAGACCTTGCCGGTGACGGAGTGCGGCAGCTCGTCGACGACATCGATCGACGTGGGGCACTTGAACCGCGCCAGCAGCCGCCCGACGTGCTCGAGCAGCTCGTCGACGCTGAGGCTCGCCCCCGGCCTCGGCACCACGAGCGCGCGCACGGCCTCACCGCTGTAGGGATGCGGGATGCCGAGGACGGCCGCCTCCAGCACGTCCGGATGTGTCAGCAGCGCCTGCTCGACCTCGCGGGGGTAGACGTTGAACCCCGAGACGAGGATGAGGTCGCGACGCCTGTCGACGAGGGTCAGGGCGCCGGTGGCGTCACGGACGGCGACGTCCCCGGTCGGCCACCATCCGTCGGCGTCGGGCCCCTCGCGGCGGTCGGGCCAGTAGCCCGAGAACAGGTTGGCCCCGCGTACGCAGATCTCGCCGGGGTCGTCCTCGTCGACCTCGACCCCGGCCGCGTCGACCAGGCGCACTTCGACACCGGGGAGGGGCCGGCCGATGCTCCCGCCGCGTGGCACCTCGCTCATCAGCGTCGACGCCACCGACGGCGCCGTCTCGGTGAGTCCGTACGCCTCGAAGATGGGCCGGCCGGTCGCCTCCAGCAGTCGGCGGGCCGCTGCTTCCGGCATCGGTGCGGCTCCGGAGATGGCGAGCCGCACGCTGGTGAAGGACTCGGCGACGTCGCCACGCAGCGACCAGGCAACGAACACCGGAGGCGCGCCCAGCACGACTGTCACCGCGTGCTCAGCCACCGCGGCGAGCGTTCCGGAAGGGTCGAACCGCTCGAGGATGAGCCCCGTCGCACCGACGCGGGCGACGAGCCCCAGGCCGGTGTTGAGGCCGTAGATGTGGGTCAGCGGCAGCACGAGGAGAACGACGTCGTCCGGGCCCGCGACCGGCGGACTGATCCGGCTGACGTTGTCCAGGTCGGCGAGCAGGGCGCGGTGGCTGAGCATCGCCCCCTTGGGGCGCCCGCTGGTGCCCGAGGTGTAGGCCAGCACCGCGAGGTCCTCGCCGGCAGCCCGGGCCGAGCCGGACGGCTCCCCCGTGCTGACGGGGTTCGAGCTGCCGGGAGTGCCGGCGTCCGGGTCGGTGAGCAGGGCATCGAACGACTGAGCACCGGCAGGGGCCGAATCGAGCCCCGTGACGAGCACGGTTTCGACAGCCGTCAGCGGGCTGACCTGCAGCACGGTGGCTGCGGCCGATGCCGAGACGATGACGGCACGCGCCCCGCTGTCGTCGAGCTGCTGCTGCACCTCTGGCGGCGCCGCCGTCACGTCGAGGGGGACGACGACGAGCCCGGCACGCAGGGCCCCGAAGTAGGCGACCGGGAAGGCGAGCGTGTTAGCCAGCATGAGGACCACGCGATCACCGGGGGCCAGCCCCAGGGCGTCGAACGCCACGACCGCGCGGTCGACAAGGAGGTCGAGGCCGCCCCATGTGGTCTGCTCAGCACCGTCCAACGGCGACGGGTACCCGGGATGCAGCAGCGCGGGCGCCTCCGGCCGGCCGCGGCTGGCGACGCCGAGCAGGTCGGCGAGGTTGCGCACGGAGTCGTCCTGGGCGTCTTGAGCGTCCTGCTCCGCGCCCGACGGCCGGTCCTGCACGGTGACCTCCCCGGGCGATGAGGTCAGTGTTCCACAGGCACGCGCTGTGCTGCCTTGCTCGGCGGCGCTGTCGGCGACGCCGAGCTGACCGGCTGCGGGCTGGGCGGGAGAGAAGGCGGGGCAGGCCCCACGGGCGGCACGGGCGCCGCGGAGGCGGGTGCCGACGGGGGAGCAGGTGCCGCCGTTGGCGCTGCTCCCGTTGGAGGTGCGCCGACCGGCGCGGGAGCGGGTCGCACAACGGGCGGTATGGGGGGCGCCCACTGCTGCGGGGCGACGTACTGCCCCACGGGCGGACCGGGAGCAGGGGCCGTCGGAGCCGTCCGAGCGGTCTGCGCCGGGTCGGTCAGGCCGCCTGGAGCCGGCTGCTCTGCGACCTCGACGAGCGGATGGCCGGCCAGCCAGGACACAATCGCGGGCTGGACCACGGCACTGGTCAGGTCGAGGCCGGCGCCGAGGACACCGGGCCGCCAGACGGTCACGCACAGGCTCGGCACGCAGCCGACCGACCAGGCGCCACCGCCGAAGCCGGGCACCGTGGCCGCACCCACGGCCGGGCGGGCGGCTCCGGCGAGGGATGGCGCTCCGGGCAGCGCCGACCCGGACGGTGGGCGCAGCATCCCCTCGACCCGGTCGGCGGTACCGGTGTCGATCGCCCGGCTGCCTCCCGGGTAGGGGTCGGCTGCGCTGACAAGCCGTTCGCGGCCGCCGTCGGCGGGGGTCGTCCGCACATCGGCAACGAACCGCAGCGGACGCGCGGCGCCGTGCGCTGCCAGGCTGGCATAGCCAGCAGCCACCTCGCGGATACTCGCTGATCCACTGCCCGCTGAATCCAGGCCTGCCAGCGCTACCCGGTTGGTTGTGGCCCGGTCGGCTGCTGCCGCCAGCTTGTCGTTCGCTGCCCTGGTCAGGGCTCCGAGCGGGTGATCGGCGTCGAGCGCCTCCGCCGCGGCCGCACTCACTGGAGCAGCCTCTGCGGGGGCGGCGGCCGCATCAGTCGCCGTCAGCAGCGCGCGCACGTCCCCGGTGCGGGGGTCGACGGCCAGGGCGATGGTTCCTGCCGCCCCGGCGCCGGTGGACGTCAACCGGTCGCCAATCAGCCGCTGGAGGCCGGCGTCGAGCGTGGTGGTCACCCGCAGGCCCGAGGAGTAAACCGTGGCCTCCCCCAGCTGTCCGAGCAGCTCGCTCGCGACCTGTGCCGTAAAGGCGGCGCCCGCGATGCCGGTACTGCGAGCGACAGTCCGCGCGGGCTGCGGGACCGGCTCCCGGTCGGCGCTGTCGGCGGCATCCCGCGAGAGGACATGATGCGCCGCCATCCGCTCCAGGGCCGCCCCTCGCAGGGACGCGGCGCGGGCGGGGTCGGCGACCGGGTTGCCGCGAACCGGGTCGTCCGCGATGCCCACCAGGAGCGCCGCTCCGGCCGGGGTGATGTCCTCGAGCGGGCGTCCCAGGTAGTAGCGGGAGGCAGCGGCGACGCCGTAGACCCCGTTGCCGAAGTACTGGCCGTTGAGGTAGCGCACCAGCAGCTCTCGGCGGGGCAGCCCCTGCCGCAGCCGCTCGGCGACCGCCGACTCGCGCAGGGAGGGCGCCGAGGCGCCGGCCGCCGCGCGCAGCTGGTGGGCGTAGCGCGTCTCGATGGTCCGGCCCTGGCGCCGGACCCCCAGCAGGTCGGCGCCGCCGCTCAGCACGAGCTCGCCCGGCGAGACGGTGCTGCGCGAGGCGAACCCCGGGTCCTGGTCGGCTACGACGGCGCTGGCAAGCAGCGGTGGCAGCTGGGATGCTGACAGCTGCTCGGGCTGCTCGGGGCCGGTCAGGGCACCCAAGGGGGCACCGCCGGCGTCGAACAGCTCGGCGGTGCGCGGCTGCAGCGAGGGCGGGGCACTGCCAGGGGCGAGGACGACCCCGGCGACGAACACCCCGAGCACGAGCAGGGCGGCGCTGGCAAGGGCAAGCAGGACAGTCAGGACCGGCACCAGCCGGTGCAGCCACTGCCCCGCCCGCGCCCAACCGGGCGCCGCCGGGCGGGTGGAGTGGCGCTGAGCAGGCATCCGGTGGCGTGCGGCCGGACGGGGCGGGACGGCTGGGGCACGCGGGGCAGGGGCGGCAGCGGCGCGGGGCTGTGGTGGCACGGGCTCGAGCCCGGTGGGCGGCGCTCCTACGGCCTGTGCGGCTGGCGGAGACGAGCCTGGCGGGGACGAGGCAGGGTGCAGGTCGTCCGGGACGACCGCCGTCATGGCGCGACCTTACGGCGCCACCGTGAGTCACGACAGTCTTCGTCATGGGATGTCACCCTTACTCCTTCGACAGTTCACCTGGCCGCAGCAGCCGCCGCGTCAGCAGGGGACTCCGCGGGACCCGGGCTCCCCGGCATGCGGCACGCGGGCCTCGCGACCAGCATCGTTAGGATGAGCCGTCCACCCGCTTGTGGTCGAGAGGCCAATCGTGCTGCTGCCTGCCCGGGTTCGTGCGCACGGCCGCGCGTCCGGTGTCCGGGGCAGACGATGACGCGGTCGGTGGCTCGTCCCCCGCTGGGCCAGGGCTGGGGCACGCTATGGGCCGAGGTCGAGGCTGCGGCCGGGCGCCGCCACCACCCGCTGCGACCCCGCGACCGGCCGCACCCGGGTCGGCCGTCGGCCGCAGCAGTGCCGGGGCCTGCCGACCCGGTAGACCCCGTGGGCCCGGTCGCTCCGGTGGCCGACCAGCAGATGGCGGATCCACCATCGACAGTCGCACCCGAGGAGCAGGCCGGCACGGCTGAGAGCGCCGCGCCGGCTGCTCCGGGCCAGGACATTCCGGCGGACTCGGCGCCCGACATCGGCGAGATCGTTCTCGCCGCCCAGAACGGCGACGCTGAGGCCTTCGGCGAGCTCTACGACCGGTACGTCGACACGGTCTACCGGTACGTGTACTACCGCGTCCCGGACCGCGCGACAGCCGAGGACATGACCAGCGAGACCTTCACGCGTGCCCTGCGGCGCATCGATTCCTTCAGCTGGAAGGGCCGCGACTTCGCCGCCTGGCTCATCACCATCGCGCGCAACCTGCTGGCCGACCACTACAAGTCCAGCCGCTACCGGCTCGAGGTGCCCACTGACGACATGGCCACCGCCGCCGGCAACCGCACGGACGCCGGCCCCGAGGACCAGGTGCTCGACGCCCTGACCAACCGTACGCTGCTCGCGGCGGTCCAGTCCCTGCGCCCTGACCAGCAGGAATGCGTCGTCCTGCGGTTCCTGCAGGGGATGTCGGTCAGCGAGACCGCTCTGATCATGGGGCGTAACGAGGGGGCCATCAAGGCGCTGCAGTACCGCGCGGTCCGCTCCCTGGCCCGCAAGGTGCCAAAGGAGAACGTGACATGACCCGCCATCTGGGCGCCGCCGGGTCCGAGGGATGTCCTGACTCTCCAAAATCGGGGCAATCAGGTCGTCACCGGGAGCGATGTGGCTCGTTCCACTCGGTAACGGTCCAGCTCAGCTGGGCCCGATCGGCGGGGAGGTAGGCATGCCTCGCTCCATGCTCGCCGAACCACCCGGGCTCGAGCCGGGGCTTGCACGACAGCTGGACGTGTTGCGTGACAGCCTCGAGCAGATCGCCCCGCGCCCCGACTACCGGCGGGAGCTGCGGGTTCAGCTCGTGGCGCAGGCCGAACGCGCTGCTCGCCCGCCGGCTCCGGTTCTCCGTGTCGCGGGGCAGCACCGGACCCGCCCCCGTACGTGGGTCACCCGGCGGATGCTGGGCGCCGGGGCCGCTGCTGCGCTGGCAGGAGGCGGCCTCGCGACGGCTGCGAGCGTCTCCCACTCCCATGGCGCCGCCGCACTCCGGCAGCCCTATCCGCACCCGCTCCGCCATCGACCCACTCGCCCGGCACCGCCGGGCTGCCAACCAACCGCCTCCTGGGCGCGGCCGACGACCTGGCTACCGCGCAAGCGGCGTGGGAGGCAGCACTTCGGGCGCACGCGGCTGAGCTCGTACTGCGCTCCCGCCTCACCGCCCTTGCCGATGCCGGCGCTGCCGTGCTGGGTGCGCCGCAGGCAGCGCCACAAGCCGGCAGCGGGCTGCCTGCCGTCGACGGCCCCGTCGCGACCCGCCTTGCGGCACTGGCCAGCCGCGGGCAGGCGGTCCTCGCCTTCGTCCGCCCGACCCTGCCTGCATCGCTCGGCCCGCTCGTCACCCGTGCTGCCGCGTCCCTCGCCGGCATCCAGCGGGCCACCGCGTGGACCCCAGCATCTGCACAGGTGAGCGGCGGGGCAGTGCCAACTGGTGAGGCGCCCCCACGTGCGGGCAGCGCCTCGTCTGCGGCGGCTGCCCCTACCGGTCCAAGCACTGCGGCGGGCAGCGCGGGGGGCTTCGGGGGCACTGGGGGCATCGGGGGCACTGGGAGTTCCGCCCCGAGCGCGCCCGGCCTGCCGGCGCCGGCCGTACCAGGCGCGTCCCGAGGCTTCCTGCCCTCGGCGCCGGTCGCACCGGCCGTGCCCTCGGCGCCCCTGTTGCCCGGGTCCGCAAGCAGCGCCGGCCTGCTGCCACCGCTGATCAGCCACACCGCTCCCCCGCCCGCGGGTGTGCCCTCCACCAGCACGGCAGCGCCCGCTCCGGTACCCCACGCCGTTCCGCACTGAGCCCTGCAGCACCCGCTGCGCAGTCTGGCCGGCCCTGGGCGACCGCGCCCCAGGCGGCCGCTTCCGACCGCCGCGGCAGCCGCCGCGGACTAGGCTGGGACTCGCGCGCACGGGCCCGTCCGTCCGCCGTACGAGGAGGTTTCGGTGCCGCTGCGGCGCCCTCGCAGTGACAGCGCGAGCGCTATCGCCGGCGCCGCGGCAGCTGCGGCAGCCGCCGTCGGACCTCCGCCGAGCATCACCCCCGACCTCACGGCAGCAGCGTTCTTTGACGTCGACAACACGATGATGATCGGGGCGTCGATCTTCCACTTCGCCCGAGGCCTCGCCGCCCGTGGGTACTTCACCTCCCGCGACCTTGCCCGGTTCGCCTGGCAGCAGGTCGCCTTCCGGGTCGGCGGCCAGGAGAACCTCGAGGAGATCGCGGCGGCCCGGGAGTCGGCGTTGGCATTCGTCGCCGGCCGCGACGTCGAGCAGATCGTCAGCCTCGGCGAGGAGATCTACGACGAGACCATGGCCGACCGCATCTGGCCGGGGACCCGCAATCTCGCCCAGCGCCATCTCGACGCGGGGCAGCGGGTGTGGCTGATCACCGCGACGCCGGTCGAGCTCGCGTCAGTCATCGCCCGGCGGCTTGGCCTGACCGGTGCCCTGGGCACTGTCGCGGAGGTCGAGGACGGCGTGTTCACCGGCCAGCTCGTCGGCGAGCCGCTGCACGGACCGGCCAAGGCGGAGGCCGTCCTCGCCCTGGCCGAGCGCGAGGGGCTCGACCTCGAGCGGTGTGCGGCCTACAGCGACTCGATCCATGACCTGCCGATGCTGGAGCTCGTCGGCTTCCCGCACGCCGTCAACCCCGACCCCGACCTGCGCCGCGTCGCCCGCGAGCGAGGCTGGGCCATCCACGACTTCCGGACCGCACGCCGGGTCGCGCGCGTCGGCGTGCCCGCCGCGGCCGGGGCGGGCGCCGTCGCCGGGGGGGTGGCCGCGGCTGTCGCGCTGCGCCGCTCATACGGGACCCACCCGCTGCCTCCGGTCTGGCTGCGCGACGCCCTCGTCGCGGCTCGCAACGGCGCCCAGGGAGTCGAGGCCTACGAGCAGGCGCTGCTCCGGGAGCTGCGGCGGCTGCACCTGCCGGACCGCCTCCCGCAGCGCCCGCTGCGGATCACTCACTGGCCAGCCGTGCCGGCACCCCGGGTCTCGCTCCCGGACGTGCGGCGGCTGCTGCCTCGCTGAGCCTGCCTCGCACGCCAGGCCCCATTCGAGCGCTGGGTCAGCGCCCGCTGGAGTTACCGGGGTCCAGCGGCGTGCCGAGCCGCGGCCCGCTCGGCCGCGCTTGCACCGGCGGCCGCCGTACGGCCAGGGCGACGAGCCCGGACACCAGCACCTCGACGGCGAGCAGGCCGCCGGCAAGCACCCAGTCGCCAACAGCAGCCAGCAGGACCACGACAGCCGTGACCGACACGACGTAGCCGATGACGAGCGAACGCGGCACTGTCCGGCGTCGCGTGGACCTACCTCGGGCCGCCTCGGTCAGAAGAACACCGACTGCCGCTGCATCAACAGCTTGTACAGCGTCTGCTGGATCGTCTCCCGAACCTGGTCGGTCAGGTTGAACACGAGCATCGGGTCCTCCGCCGCAGCGGTGCCGAGGTGCTCCGTCGGCATCGGCTCCCCGAACTCGATGATCCACTTGGAGGGCAGCGGCACCAGCCCGAGCGGGCCGAGCAACGGGAAGGTGGGCGTCACCGGCAGGTAGGGCAGGCCGAGCACCCGGGCGAGCGACTTGACGTTGCCCAGCATCGGGTAGGTCTCCTCGGCCCCGACGATCGAGCACGGGACGATCGGCGCGCCGGTCCGGAGTGCGGCCGAGACGAACCCGCCCCGGCCGAAGCGCTGCAGCTTGTACCGGTCGGCGAACGGCTTGCCGATGCCCTTGAACCCCTCCGGCCAGACACCGACGAGCTCACCCGAGCGCAGCAGTCGCTCGGCGTCGGCGTTGCAGGCGAGGGTATTGCCGGCTTTACGTGCCAGCGGGGCGAGGAAGGGCAACGCGAAGATGAGGTCGGCGCCGAGCGTGCGCAGGTGGCGCCGCTGGGGGTGATGGTCGAGGATCGCGAGCGTCGTCATGACGGCGTCGAGCGGGATGGTCCCGGAGTGGTTGGCGACGACGAGGGCCGACCCGTCGTCGGGCACGTTCTCGAGCCCGCGGGTCTCGACCCGGAACCACCTGTCGTACAGCGGCCGGAATGCCGCCGCGAGGACGTAGTCGGTCAGCTCGGGGTCGAACCCGAACTCGTCGACGTCGTAGTCGCCGGTGATGCGTCGGCGCAGGAAGGCAAGACCGCTCGCCAGTTGGCGCTCCCAGTCGGGTACGCCGGCCGCAGAGTCGGTGGCGGCATCCCAGACGTCGGCGAGGTCGGCCACGGCGGCGGCGATGGGCTCGGGCACGACGACCTCCTGCGGCTCGGGGGGCTGCTGCCGCTGGGCGGCCTCAGTTGCCCTACCGGAGCCACTGGAGGCAGCACCGGTGCGCCGGGGGCCGCCTGCTGCGCGCGGGCTGCCCGCCCCCGACAGAGGGATCACGCGTGCCTCAGGCATCGGTTGTCCTCCTGGTCAGCTCGAGCTGCGGGAGCGGCGTGGCGATAGCCGTCGCCGAAGCCGTACGACCGAATACTGCATTACCCCGCGCGACGAGCTCGAGCACCCCCCGCTCGATCTCGGCGACGCGCTCGGGGGAGATGACCGGCCGCAGCCCGGTCTGCTGGACCCACTGGTCGAAGGCTTCCTCGGTGGTGTAGCGCGGCTGGTAGCCGAACATCTCGTGCAGCCGGGTGACGTCGGCGGTCCGCCCATGCTCGATGAAGCGCATCTGCTCGGGCGAGAAGTCGACCAGGCCCGCACGACGGAACACGTTGCCGGTGAGGCTCACGGCCGGCGTGGGGACCGGCACCGAGACCCGGCCCGCCCGCCGGATCGCCTGCGACAGCAACAGAACACCGGTCCCGCCTGCGTTGTAGGTACCCGAGCGGTCCTCGAGGGTGGCGAGGCGCAGGATCTCGGTCGCGTCGTCTTCGTGGCACAGCTGCAGCCGCGGGTCGTAGCCGAGGACAGTGGGCACCACGGGCAGCGAGAGGTAGCGGGTGAGTGGGCTGTCGATCGTGGGGCCGATGAAGTTGGTGAAGCGCAGCAGCGTCACGTCGACGTCGGGGCGGCGTCGGCCGAAGCCGCGCACGTACCCCTCGACCTCGACGGCATCCTTGGCGTAGCCCCCGTGCGGGTGGCCCTTGGTCTCGAGGTCCTCGGTGTAGAGCGCCGGGTCGTGCGTCGATGAGCCGTAGACGGCTGTCGTCGACTTCACCACCAGCTTGCGGAGCGTCGGCGACTTCTGGCACGCAGCGAGCAGCTGCATCGTGCCGATGACGTTGGTCTCCTTCATCGCCGTCCGGCCCCCGGCCCCGATCGGGGTGGCGATGAGGTTCATGTGCACGACGGTGTCGATCTGAGCAGACGCGATCACCTTGGCGATCAGCGGGTTGCGGATGTCGGCGCGGACGAACTCGGTCCGGCCGAGGTCAGCCCGCGGCGGAACGGAGTCGACGCCCACAATTCGTTCGATGTCGGGGTCGGCGGCGAGCAGCGCCGCGACCTTGCCGCCGAGGTACCGGGAGACCCCGGTGACGAGCACGCGCTGTGGGCGCATCCAGGCTCCCTCGTGGCGAGCGACCATCGAACCGGGTACTGCAGCGGCGCGTCCTGCCGGGTGGCCGCCCGCAGCTACTTCTTGTTACGCCGCTGGACGCGTGTCTTCTTCAGCAGCTTGCGGTGCTTCTTCTTCGCCATGCGCTTGCGCCGCTTCTTGATGACCGAGCCCACTGACCGTCCTCACGTCTGCTGTGGCACGCCGCTGCTGATGCAGTGACCGTGTTGCCTGCGGTACCGCGGGCGTGCCGTCGGGCCTCAGACTACCGGCCTCACGCCACCAGCCCGTGGTGCGGGAAGCTCGCCTCCCTGGTGGCGGCGATGGCGCGGTCGAGCGTGCTGCCGTCCGAGCCCGCCCACGGCCCGGGGCTCTTGGACGCGGCCGCCTGGACGTCGTGCAGCGAGGCCGGTGGCCGGCCGCCGACCCGCTCGGCGGCGTAGGCGCGCCACTCGTCCGGCATCGCGTCGGGCAGCGTGGCCCCGGTGACCTCGGCGAGCAGGCCCGTCCACGCCCGTGGCACGACCTGCAGGATCTCGTAGCCGCCGCCGCCGAGCACGACCCACTTGCCGCCGCTGACCTCGTGGGCCAGCTCGTGCAGGCGCCGGTAGGTCGCGAGCTGGCCGTCGACTGTGCAGGTCAGATGCGCGAGCGGGTCGAGCCGATGGGTGTCGCAGCCGTGCTGGGTGACGAGCACCTGCGGGGCGTACGCGCGCAGCAGGTCCGGGACAACGGCCTCGAAGGCGCGAGACCACCCGGCATCGGAGGTGCCGGCGGGGAGCCCGACGTTGGCCGCGTAGCCGGTGCCCGGCCCACTGCCGATCTCGTCCGGCCACCCGGTCCCCGGGAACAGGGTGCGGCCGCTCTCGTGCAGGCTGATGGTGAGCACCCGCGGGTCACCGTAGAACGCGTCCTGCACGCCGTCGCCGTGATGCACGTCGACGTCGACGTACGCGATGCGCTCCGCCCCCGCTGCGAGCAGCCAGGCGATGCCGACCGCAGGGTCGTCGTAGACACAGAAGCCGCTGGCCCGCGCGCGCATGGCGTGGTGCAGCCCGCCGGCGATGTTGACGGCGTGCTCGGCGCTGCCCTCCCACACGGCCCGGGCGGCCTGCGCGCTGGCGCCGGCCACGAGCGCGGAGGCCTCGTGCATCCGGGCGAAGACTGGGTTGTCTGCGGTGCCGAAGCCGAAGTGCTGGCCGAGCCGGGCGAACGCCGCCTGCCGGGCCGCGCGGGGAGCGGCGCGGACGTAGGCCACGTAGGAGGGGTCGTGCACGAGGCTGAGCAGCTCGTCGTCGGCTGAAGCCGGCGCAGCGATGCTCACCCCGGGCTGGTCGAGCACCCCGAGCTGGCGCGCGAGCTCCATCGTCAGGTCGAGCCGGACGGGCCGCAGCGGATGCCCCTCCCCGTGGTCGTAGGAGGTGAGTACCTCGTCCCAGACCAGCAGCGTCGATGCGCTCACACCGGCCTCGCCAGCTGGGCGGCACGCTGCTGGGCGGCCTCGATAGCCCCGAGCACCGCGGCGCGCATCCCCTTGTCGTCGAGCACCCGTAGCGCCGCGGCCGTGGTGCCACCGGGAGAGGTGACGGCCTCGCGCAGCTGGGCCGGGTGCTGACCCGCGTCGCGGAGCATCGTGGCCGCCCCGAGCGCGGTCTGGGCCGTGAGCTCGGTGGCGAGAGCGCGCGGCAGCCCCAGCAGCACGCCCGCATCGATCATGGCCTCGGCGAGCAGGTAGATGTACGCGGGACCGCTGCCCGACAGCGCCGTCACCGCGTCGATCTGCTCCTCCGACACACGGACGACCCGACCGACCGCCCGCATCATCGCCTCGGTCTGCTCCAGGTGCTGCTCGGTCGCGCGGCTGCCGGCGACGACAGCCGACATGCCTTCGTCGACCAGCAGCGGGGTGTTCGGCATGACCCGCACGACGGGCGTGCCGGGGGCGAGGTGCGCCTCGATCGTCGCGGTGGAGATGCCGGCGGCGACGGAGACGACCAGGTGCTCCGGCGTGACCCCAGTAGCGATCTCGTCGAGCGCGCTGACCACGTCGGCCGGTTTGACAGCGATGAGCAGCACGTCGCCGAAGGCCGCCGCCTTGACGAGGTCGAGCGTCCGCTCGACGCCGGTGCGCTCGCTGACCTCGGCCGCTCGGACGTCGTAGCGCTCGCAGAAGGTGAGGTCGGCGGGGTCGGTGCCAGCCCGGACCAACCCACCGAGCAGCGCCTCACCGATCGTGCCCGCGCCCAGCACCGCCACGCGATGCCCCCGCGTCGCGGGAGCCGCTGCTGTGAGGCTCGCCACGTCCGGAGGATATCCCCCGGCCTGCGCTCGACCAGCGGAGGTCCGTGCGCCTCAGGACGTGCGGACGACCTGCGCGACGGCGCCCAGCACGCACGCGAGCGTGACGACGACGAGCAAGGCCAACGCCGCACGTCGGAACTGGGCCTGGACAGCGCCGCGCTCGCCAGGCAGGGCGAACAGCCGCTGCGGCCAGAGCCGCCAGGACACTCGCGCGAACACCACCACGGCGACGGCGAGCAGGGCGGCGTGCACCGCAATCAGGATCCACCAGGCCGCGTCACCCGAGACGAGCACCGCGAGCCCGGCACCGGAGACCGCCAGGGCCGAGACCAGGCCCAGGACCTTCCACCGCTGGCCCGCTGCCAGCGACTGCGCCAGCTGCTCGTACCGCTCGGGTCCGAGGTCTCGGGCCGCCCGCGGCTGCACAACGATGAGGCTGTAGGTCATCGATCCCAGCCACACGGCCGCGATGAGCAGATGCCCGGTCGAGAACACTGCTGTCAGCAGCTCGGTGGGCAGCACGGGCCCCATCTTCGGCTACAGACCGCCCGGCCCTTGGACGAGACCACGACTAGTCTGACGCCTTCGGGTAGCCGAAGCACGATGAGCCGGGAGCAGGAGCAGCTGAGATGAGCGAGTACCCGAACGAGGGAGGCTACCCGCCACCGCCGTACGGCGGCCAGCAGCCGTATCCGCAGAGCCAGGGCCACCCGCAGCCGGGCAACCCGCAGCAGCCCTACCCGCAGCAGGGCTACCCCCAGGGCCAGGGCTACGAGGGCCAGTTCGGGGCGTCCATGGGTGGGTACCCCGGCGGGCAGTTCGGGCTGCCGCCGCAGTACGGGGCGCCGCAGGCACCCAGCATGTGGGCCAGGCTCGGTGCTCGCATCCTCGACGGGCTGATCTTCGCCCTGCCGGTCGGAGTGCTGTCGTTCATCTTGGCGCTGAACAGCAAGAACACCTTCAGCCTGACAACCGGCTCACCGATGTCGTCGTTCGGATCCTCGTTCCGCGCCTCATTCACCGGCCCGCGGATCGCGCTCTCGATCCTTGCCTTCATCGCCTTCGCGGTGTACCAGATCCTCATGATCGCCAGGACGGGCTCGACGCTCGGCAAGCGCGCTACCGGCCTGCGGGTGGTCAGCGACGACGGCCGGCCCGTGACAATGCGCCAGTCGGTCATCCGCTGGGCGGTCTACAGCGGCCCGACGATCATCCCGTTCGTCGGGAGCCTGTGGGCGCTGCTTGCTGCGTTGAGCCCCTTCTTCGACTCGCCGCGGCGGCAGGGCTTCCACGACAAGGCGGCACACACGCTCGTCGTTCAGCGCTAGTCAGGTCACCCGGGCGCCAACGACTCGCCGGCCGCGGGCGCTGCCATGTTGAGCCGGGTGAACGCCAGCGCCTCGGCGAGATCGGACTCGCGCTCGACGCGCGTCTCCGCCCGCCGCGTGTTGATCTCGACCACGACGACGCCGTCGTAGCCCTGGTCGGCCAGCCGCTCTAACAGCTCCGCGCACGGTTGGTTGCCACGACCCGGTACCAGGTGCTCGTCGCGCGGACCTCCCTCGCCGTCGGCAATGTGGACGTGCACCAGCCTGTCGCCCAGCTCGCTCGCCATCACCAGGGCATCGGACTGCGAGACCGAGGTGTGGGACAGGTCGATCGTCACGTGCCGGTAGTCCTGGTCGACAGTCGTGTAGTCCGGGGCGTAGGGGACGACCTCGCGGCCACGCGCTCGCAGCGGGAACATGTTCTCGACGGCGAAGCGGACGTCGGTCTCGTCAGCCAGGTTCTCGATGCCGGTAATGAAGTCGCGCGCGTACTCGCGCTGCCATCGGAAGGGCGGGTGCACGACGACGACCTCAGAGCCGAGGCGTTCGGCCGCCTCCTTGGCCCGGATGAGCTTCACCCACGGGTCGGGGCTCCACACCCGCTGCGTGATGATCAGGCAAGGCGCGTGGATGGCGAGGATGGGGACCTCGTGGTACTCCGAGAGCCGCTGCAGGGCCTCCACGTCCTGGCTGACCGGGTCGGTCCAGACCATCACCTCAACGCCGTCGTAGCCGAGCCGGGCTGCCATTTCGAAGGCGCTAGCTGTGGACTCCGGGTAGACCGACGCCGTCGACAGCGCCAACTTCGCCGACGGCACCCGGGCGACCTGTGCCGATGGCGCCTGGGCAGGCTGGCCCACGGCGTCACGTGCTCGGGGTTCCACCACGCCCAGGATAGTGGCGGCGGGGCAGGCCGGGCCGGTTCGTGCGGCGCTCGGATCAGCCGTTCGGGCGGGTCAGGAGTCGAGGTGGTCGAGCCGGCGCAGGATGATGCCCTCGCGCAGCGCCCAGGGGCAGATGTCGAGCTCCTCGATGCCGAGCAGGTCCATCGCCTCCGCCGCGACGACCGCTCCGGCAAGCAGCTGGTCGGCGCGGCTGGGCGAGACGCCCGGCAGCTGCGAGCGCTGGGCCGCCGGCAGCTTCGCCAGCCGGCCGACCATGCCTGCGACGTCGTCACGGCGCAGCACACGTCGCACGTAAGGCCCCCGGCTGTACGGGGCCGCGCCGCTGAGGCGAGCGAGGGAGCGGAACGTCTTGCTGGTGGCTACTACGCGGTCCGGGTCGCCGAGGGGGTGCACGAGCGGCAGGAGCCCACCCACCTGTGCACGCACGTACTTGCGCATCGCGGCGACGCCCGAACGCTTAGGGGGGTCGCCGCCGTCGAGCCAGTCGCGGGTGAGCCGGCTCGCCCCGAGCGGCAGGCTCTCGGCGACGTCGGGGTCCTCGTCGAGGCCGCAGGCCACCTCGAGTGAGCCGCCGCCGATGTCGAGGGTCAGCAGCCGGCCGGCGTTCCAGCCGAACCAGCGGCGGACGGCGAGAAACGTCAACCGTGCCTCGTCGGCACCCGACAGCACCTGCAGGTCGACGCCGGACTCCGCGCGCACGCGCAGCAGGACGTCATCGCTGTTGCTGGCATCCCGGACCGCGGAGGTAGCGAACGCCATCATGTCCTCGGCCCCGAGCTCCTTGGCCTCGCGGGCGCTTGCGGTCACGGTGCGGGCCAGCCGCTCGGCGCCCTCGTCGGTCAATGCGCCGGACTCGTCGAGCAGTGCGGCCAGCCTCAGCTCGGTCTTGACGCTCCTGGCCGGGATGGGCGCGGCACCGGGATGAGCGTCGACGACGAGCAGGTGCACCGTGTTGGATCCGACGTCGAGCACGCCCAGGCGCATGATCCACCACTCTAGCGGCCGGCCGGTACCGTGCGGCCATGCCGGAAGGTGATCCGCAGCCGATCGCCCGCGAGTGGCTGGTGTTCACCGACCCCGCCGATGCCGAGCACGAGATCCGGGCCGACCTCACCTGGCTGCTGTCGACATGGGCGTGCATCTTCGGCCGCGGCTGTCTCGGCATCAACGAGGTGCGCCCGGGCGATGCCTGCTGCACGCACGGTGCCTTCTACGTCGACACCGCCGACGAGCGCCGGGTCAAGAAGGCGGTCCGCGAACTGACGCCGGAGACGTGGGAGCGCCACGGCACTCGGGTGCAGACGGTGACGGAGAAGCTGGAGGGCGAGCCGGCCCGGAAGACCCGCGTCATCGACGACGTGTGCGTCTACTTCAACCGCGGTCCGGAGAACTACGGCTGCGCCCTGCACGCGCTCGCCCTGCGCACCGGACGCAGCATCATCGACACCAAGCCCTACGTCTGCTGGCAGGTGCCGCTGCGCCGGGAGTGGGAGGACGTCGGTGACGGACGCTCCCGCACTGTCGTCAGCGAGTTCAGCCGTGCGGCATGGGGCGAGGGCGGAGCCGAGCTGTCCTGGTGGTGCAGCCAGTCCGAGCGCGCCCACGCAGCGGGCAGTGAGCCCGTCTTCCGCACCTACGAGCCCGAGCTGCGGCAGCTCCTGGGCGGCCTCGCGTACGACGAGCTCAGGGCCCGCTGCGACGCCCGCTGGGCATCGGGCGGCGCTGTCGTACGCCTGCCGCTCGTGGAGCGGTGAGCGCTCGTCGGTGCCGGAGCGCCACCGCGGTGTCAGCGGCCTTGGTTGCCCACCTCGGCAGCGCCGGCCTCGGCTGCATCGGGGTCGAGGTAGCCGGAGTCGACGACGTTGAGTCGGTCGTCGAGCTGGTAGCGCAGCGGAATGCCGGTGGGGATGTTGAGCGCGGCGATGTCGTCGTCGGGGATGTTGTCCAGGTGCTTGACCAGCGCCCGCAGCGAGTTACCGTGCGCGGCGACGAGTGTCGTGCGCCCGGCCCGCAAGTCGGGAACGATCGCGTCGTACCAGTAGGGCAGCATCCGATGCAGCACGTCCCGTAGGCACTCGGTCCGGGGGATGACGTCGGGCGCAAGCGTCGCATACCGCTCGTCGACCCCGCTCTCCTGACCCGGCTCGACCGGGGGGGGTGGAGTGTCGTAGGAGCGCCGCCAGGTCATGAACTGCTCGTCGCCGTACTTCTCGCGTGTCGCCGCCTTGTCGAGCCCCTGCAGCGCCCCGTAGTGGCGCTCGTTGAGTCGCCACGAGCGCTGGACGGGCACCCAGAGCCGCCCGCACTCCTCGAGGGCAAGGGTGGCAGTGCGGATCGCGCGCGTCAGGACGCTGGTATGCACAACGTCGGGCAGCAGGTCGGAATCGGTCAGCAGCCGGCCGCCCCGCCGAGCCTCCTTCTCCCCCTTCTCGGACAGGTCGACGTCGACCCAGCCCGTGAACAAGTTCTGCCGGTTCCAGTCGCTCTCGCCGTGCCGGAGCAGGACCAAGGTGGACATGCGCCCATCTTGGCAGACCCACAGCGGGTGAAAGCGCCTTTGGTAGGACGGGGTGTGGACAGTCGGTAGTTATCCACAGAGTGTGATCGGTGCAGGTCACAGGCTTGCACCCGTCGGTCGAACCGGCTAGAGTCGAACATGTGTTCGACACCAGGTTCCAGGCACTCGCTGCTCCACTCGCGGCCTGGGCCGCCC